>Ga0209233_1000066_pt1 | contig 381218 bp, 343 predicted proteins | sample AraplaCL_Cvi_mCL_FD_184269 | JGI IMG/M metagenome (GOLD analysis project Ga0209233, IMG submission 184269) | Arabidopsis root microbial communities from the University of North Carolina, USA - plate scrape CL_Cvi_mCL (SPAdes) (version 2) | ecosystem: Host-associated > Plants > Roots >... | reverse complement strand
TGCGCCACCCGGCGCTTGAACTCGACTGTGAAAAAACGACGGGTCCTCATGGGTCTCCTCCTCGAAAACCCCAACTCACCGTCACAGCAATACCGGATCACCTGTCCAACCCGAAGGGCCCACTCCACGATGCTAATAAGGAGCAGTTTAAGAGACCAATTTATAGCAATCTTGATTTGGATGATTTTGAGCGAGCTTTTTCAGCATTCTGTGCTTTGAGTTACTTAGATAACAAGATATCTTTTGGGGAGGCTTTGTCGATAAAATTCGCAGATCAAGCCAAGAAGTATGCGCGGCTCAGTTTTACCCCGAAGGATTATGTGAAAGACTTAGTTGAAAATGTATGCATGCTCCAGAAGGACGGCACGGAATATACCTATATACATAGATCTTTCCAAGAATATTTCTCTGCGTTATTTTTAGTTGGCTATCACGAGGATAATTTATTCGAGCTTATAATGAACGTAGCTGAGAGAGATAATGATAGCACGCTTTCAATGCTCAAAGAGCTTGATGAATCAAAGTTTGAGCTTTCGTGGTTAATTCCTACTTTAGATGAGTATATTTCATCTTTAGGGCGCGCGATAGAAAGCGAGAGCCCCTCTAAAGCTTTGGGTTAGGTTTTCTCGGCGGGTGTGTATGATAACAATTTTAGATTGGGAGGTTTGGTGGTGTCACGACCCGGAAGGAGTTCTGTGGTCAGGAATATTGGTAAAATTTATTCGCAATTTCAAGATGCGCTATCTATAACTCAGATATTTACAACTCTCAGGTCGGTAGAATTTATTAATCTTATCCAGAGTGAGAATGTCTTAGAAAATCAAAAAATAAAGGAGTTTTTGTCGGGTGAAAATAAGTCTCGGGCTGGTAGTGCCAATTCTAGAGACTTAGTATACAGTGAGGATGATGATGTGTGGATGTCGCAAATCGGCGTCATGGAAACTATGGAGAATATATTGTCTGGCCTAGAAAGATTGAGGGATAGTGTCTTAAAGAATAGAAAAAGGCCGGGTGGCATTGTGAGAATTTGATAATTATTAAACTGTCGTGGAATATCCGTTACGTTGCAGCTCGCTTGCGCTTGCCGCCCCTTATCGCTCCGCCTCGTGATACGCGTCGTGTCACGCAGTTGGCGAAGGGTCGTGCAGTGAAACGGTTATGCGTACCGGCCCCGTGTATGCGCGGCGACGTGTAAACTGTGGGCCAGTATCAAGATGTAAGTTTATTTACCCCTAGCTAAGGCTTATCCCGCCTACTTGGTGCCCAGCTGAACTGAGCGGCATTTGCGCCTTTGCTGCCTCATCCGATTCAAACCTAACACCGGATCATGCCAAAGTGAGATCGGACAGAGCGCTCCCCGCGCCCCGTCCCGCTCTTTCTCACCTTGAATCCTCCACGATAACCAGCGCTGGCTGTTTCCCCTGCGGAACAGCCAGCCCGCTGGCTGATATGCTGGCTGTTCCTGGCTGTTATTCAGTAACAGCCAGCACACCCCCAAACCTCTGAAACCACGCCGTAAATCCGGCCGCGACGTCCAACATAACAGCCAGCAAAAAAATTCCCCGCGGAACAGCCAGGAACAGCCAGCATCTCACCCCCGCATCACACGATAACGGTACGCTGCTCCTGCCCATCCGGCCCGTTCGACATCTCCAGATGCAGGAACGATCCCACGCCCGGCGGCGAGACGGTTGCGTCCACCGGCGGCCGCAGCCCGCTGAACTGGATCACCAGCAGCAGGAAGGCGAGCATGTCCTTGCTCAGCGTGTCGCTCAGCGTCAGCAGCTCGGACAGGTTGTTGACCTGTGCCAGCCACGCGCCGATCCCCGAGGCGACGCGCTTCTCGGCCTTGAGATAATCCCCCTCCTTCCAGGTGCCGACCGGCCAGGGCCGGGCATCGTACAGATCGCCCAGCGCATCGAGCGCGTCGATCAGGCGGAGCGCCTTGCCGGTGTGCGGCGAACCATCCGCGCCATAGCCGCCGACCAGATCGACGATGCGGTTGCGCGCGGTCTGCGCCGGGCCGTTGAGGCCGGTCAGCTCGGGGTCGAAGCTCAGGGTGGCGAAGCGGTAGAACACCTCGCCCGCGGTCATGCCGGTCGCGTTCGGCACTGCGGCAGCCACCGTCTGCGCCGCATTCTGTACATCGTCGCGCGAGATCTTCCCGGCCTTGATGAACGCGTTCACGCAGGCCGAAACGATCTGGATCTTGATTGCCTCGGGCAGGTCGTTGTTCACCCGGTCGCTCAGCCGGATCAGCTGCTTGGTCGCGGCGAGATCGAGCGTCATGCCCAGCTTGATCCGCCCCGGCACCTTGCGGTCATTGCCGGCGGCCAGGCCCCAGCCCTGGAGCGTGGCATTGGCCAGCCCGATCGCCGTCTGGTCGAGCAGCTTGTTTGCCTGGAGATTGCCGAGAAAGGCCTGGAGCTCGCTCGCCTTCAGGTTGTTCTCGAACCGGTCGATGCCGAGATTGACCGTCATCACCGGCTCGCCGCCGCCCGCCGCTGGCGACCAGGCATAGGGGCTGGAGAAGCTCAATATCTGCGATCCGTCGAGCGTCGTCGTCGTGTCGGTCGCCGCGCTGCCCGCGGTCACGCTGATGTCGTTGCTGCCGGTGATGGTGATCTTGGCGTCGGCGGTGAGCAGCAGCTGCCCGCCGAGATTGAAGCCGAACACGATCAGGCTGTAGGCAGTGCGATCCTGCCAGCTCGCCGAGCGGGTCAGGAAGGAGCGGGCGCGGTCGAGCGTGAAGCCCGGCACATCGCCGGCCGCGAACAGATCGGCGATCGCCTGGCCCTTGCCGCCCAGGATGAGGTGGAACAGTTGCTGGGTTGCGGGCGTGTTCGCGGTGAAGACGCCGGCGACCAGATATTCGCTGCCGCTGGTCTGCGTCGTCTCCGCCGTGACGGAAAGCTGGAGCTTGGCCAGCGCCGCCTTGGTGGTGATCGCGCGGATCTGCTCGACCTTGGCGTCGAACAGGGCGAACAGCTTGCGGAATATCGCGGTTGCGTCGTCGAGCGTCGCGACTGCCGTGTCGACCGCGACGCCGATCTGCTTGAGCAAATCGCCGATCTTGCCACCGAGCGTGTCGAACAGCCCTTTGATGGCGGTGTTGAGCGAGGTCACGACTGAGCCGACCAGCGTGGCGATCTCAGTCTTCACCGCCGCCGTGCTCTTCGCCAGCGCAGAGGCGAGGGTCGGGCCGAGATCCTTGATCACCGCATCGACTGCGTTCGTGCCGCCATCGCGCACCACGCTCGCATTGCGGCTGACCGCGTCAGTGATCTGCTTGCTGACCCAGGCGGCGAGACCGGCATCGCTCGGGATCAGCCCAAGCGCGCGCTGGGCGTCGGCGACCAGTGCATCCTTCAGCGAGGCGTTCGACACCAGCTTGCCGACACCGGTGGCGAGCGCGGCCGAGAGCTTGTCGCGCAACAAGGTACCGGGCGAGAGCCAGGGGCGGATCGGATCGAGCGCCGCATCCCATGTGTCGAGCGCATCGTTGACGATCGTCGCGACATGGCCGGAGAGCTCGGTGGCATCGAGCGAGACGCTGAGATCGACGCCCGAGGTGCTGCTGCGCGACAGCGAGCGGCTGAGCGTGATCGCGACCTGCTCCGGCCCGATCGCACGCAGCGAGACCTGGAGATGTGAGGCGCGGCTGACTTTCGCCTTGATGCCGAGCCCGGCGGCCAGCGCGCCGACGGTCTTGATCTTGCGCCCGATCGCCAGCGCGACCTCGGCGTTGAAATCCACCGCGCCGTCGAGATGCAGGTCGACGCCCTTGAGGTCGCCGGTGCGGGCGCGGTCGCCCAGGGTCTTCCAGAGATCGCCGAAATCCACCGGACTGGGGATGGTGGTGATGCGCTCGGCCACCGCGATGCCGAACAGCTCGCCCGGATTGGGCGGCAGGAAATAATAGGCCAGCGTCGCGGTCTCGCTCGCGCTGGCGCCGACCTTGAGTGAACCGAGCGGGAAGGGGACGGAAGCATTGCCCGAACCCTTGATCGCCCCGGTGGCGCCGATCCGCAGCAAATTGGTGAGCGTCGGGTCGCTCGCGCTGTCGCTGCTGTACGGCCATTGGTCGCCCGCCTCGAACTCGATCGCTGCGCTTGCGTCGAGGCCGATCGAAACGCCGCTCGCGACGGCCGCATTCTGGGCGAGGGTCAGTGGCTGCCAATGGACCAGGCCGGGGTCCGAGGCGTCGTTGGTGGCGTCGTCCTGGAAGCGGTCGAGGCGGTCGAACAGCCGGGCGATCGGCTTGGCCCCGAACGCATCGACCTTGCCGAGCAGCGTCTGGAGATTGTCGGCCACCAGTTTGTACTCGGCCGCCAGCCCGACCGCGCCGAACGCTGCCTTGATCGTGTCGTTGCCGAATTTCGCGCCGCCATCGTCGAGAAAGGCGACCAGGCTCCGGCCGTCATTGACTTCGGGCATGCTCGGCCATTGCGCGATCAGCGCGGCGGCGGCGCGGATCAGCGCGACGTCCTTGACGAAATCGATGACCCTGGTGCCGAGTGTGAAGACAGTCATGGCATTCCCCCCGCATTTCCCACCGGGGATCTGCCCGGGAAACCTGCAATGCGTTTTTCTGGCGGCCGGCCCTGGCCAGGGTTCAGTCTAGCCGGGCAAGGCACGGCGGCAAGGCTCGGGTCTGCCGGATTTACAACCGTTCCGGTGGTATCGCGGCCACGAAAAAGGGCGGCCCGAAACCGAGCCGCCCTCTCTGTACCTTGCACTATGCGCGAAGGCGTGGGTGTCAGGTGGTCGGACCGGACGGTGCAGCGGTCTTCACCACATCATGCTTCACCTGGGTGATCGCCGGGCTGGCCGCAGGCGCCGGATGGCCGACCGCCGGCGTGAGCGGCGCGCCGACGCCAGCGCAATCGCCCGAGCTTTGCGACACCACCTTGGGCTGCTGGTTCGCCCCGTACGACGTCACCTGGATGCTGCGGCTGCAGGTGCCGTTCGCGGTACTGCTCGACACGAACGAGTAGTGCACGGTGCCCGCGGGCAGCCTGGCAAATGCGGCCTGGTCGATCTTGCCGTCAGGGCCGATCGGCTGTGCCGCCATGGTCGATGCCTCGCGCAGCATCGCATCCATCTGGCGGTCCATGGCGGCTGCGATCCGGTCGAAGTCAGCGAAGGGGTCACTGAACGCGACCGGCATGGCCGCGCTGCGGACAGGGGTGAACACCACCGCCGGCGGCGCATCGCCGCTGTAGCGGATCTGCTCGATCGTGCCGTCGGGCAGAGCGAGGTTCAGGACATGGTCGGGCTGGTCGGCGGGCTTGGCAGCTTTGGGCGCAGTCGCCGCCATCGCCGTGCCCGCCATGGCGAGCGCCGCGATACCGGCAAACAGGCCGATCGTCTTCGTCTTCATGGATTCATCCTCCTCACGGGTTTCAAGAGGGAGGCAAAAACTAGGAAAGCGTAGCTGAACGGCGGATTAAAAATCCATGGGCGCGGCGGCACGCTTCGTCCGAAAAAGGGAACGCGTTGCACCGCCATACGTTCACCGCCCGCCCTCAATCCGCACCATTTTCAAGGAGATGTATTGTGCGCAAGAGTGTTTCGATCATCGCCGTCGCCGCGGCCCTCGCGCTGGGCGGCTGCGGCCACAAGGCCGAGAAGGCGACCGATGCGACCGTGAACGGCATCGACAATGTCGCTGGCGCGACCGGCAATGTGATCGCCAATGCCGCCGACAGCGTGAAGGAGGCAGTGACGCCGACCCCGACCGTCCAGGAATTCGTCGACAAGGCAGCGAAGAGCGACGCGTTCGAGATCGCCTCGGCCAAGCTCGCGAAGGACAAGGCGGTCTCTTCCGACCTCAAGAGCTTCGCCGCGATGATGATCGAGGACCACACTGCCTCGACCGCGAAGATCAAGAAGGCAGCCGCCTCGGCGATGCCGGCGATCACGCCCGACGCGACGCTCACCGACGATCAGCAGGGCAAGCTGGCCGATCTCGCCAGGCTGAGCGGCAAGGATTTCGACAAGGCCTATGCCGACCAGCAGATCGACGCCCACAAGGCCGCGCTGTCGCTGATGCAGGTCTATTCGGACAAGGGCGATGTGCCGGGCCTGAAGACCGTAGCGGGCGACATCCTGCCCAAGGTCCAGGCCCATCTCGACAAGATCAGGGCGATCAAGGACAAGCTGTAAGGCTGGCCCCCCAACTCCTCCGTTCGCCCTGAGCTTGTCGAAGGGCATTCATAAGCGAGACGTTGCGCCTGGAATGCGGGCTTCGACAGGCTCAGCCCGAACGGGGAGGGGTATGTCGCCCCCTATTCCACCGCCAGGATGACATGGCTCGCCTTGATCAGGGCGAGGGCAGGGGTGCCGACCTGCAGTTCGAGCGCATCGGCGCTTTCTTTGGTAAGGGTGGCGGTGAGCGTCTTGCCGAGGCTGAGCTCGAGCGTCACCTCGCTGCTGACCTCGCCGTCCTGACGCGCCACGACGGTGCCGGCGAGGCAGTTGCGGGCTGAGGTGCGCAGCGGCTCCTCGCCACGCGCGAGGATCACGAAGCTCGACTTGATCAGCGCCAGCGCCGTCACGCCGGGCGCGAGGCCGAGATCGGCTGCGCTGCCGCTGGTGATGGTGGCGATGATCTCCACATCCTCGCCGACCGCCAGCGCCACCTCAGTGGTGACTGGGCCGTGCTTCACCCGTGTGATGGTGCCGCGCAGCGCGTTGCGGGCGCTCGTCTTCATCGCAAGTCCCCAGAGCAAGGGTGTAAGGGAGCCATTCTCGCCGAGCACCAGCCCGGCTTCAAGTTTGGCGATGGCGCCGGCAAGCTCGATCTCGGCCGCCTTGAACGCAGCGATCACCGCTTCGCCCGCCTCGGTGACAAGGCTCGCCCCGCCTTCGCGGCCACCGGCCGAGGGCAGGACCAGCGGGCGATCGAACAGGTTGTTGAGCACCTGCACCGCGTCCCAGGCCGATTTGTAGCTGAGGCCTGCCTCGCGCGCGGCGGCGGTGATCGATCCGGTGTCGCGGATCGCCGCGAGCAGGGCGATGCGGTTCGCACCGACCCGGCCCGCCTCGGTCCTGCTCAGGGTGATCGTCGCCTGGAGGGCGTCGTCGGGAGAGGCGGGCGCGGTCATCGCCCGCCTCTATACTCATTGCCGCGTGCGAAACGTAACCCCGATGACGCGCGGATCGCTCGGCGTACCGAGGATCAGCCCTGAGTTGCCCGCCTGGATCGTCAGGTTCTGGATATAATCCTTGTTGAACAGGTTGCGCGCGAACACCGCCAGCTCGAGGCCCGACTTCAACCGCACGCCGATGCTGCCGTTCACCACCGTATAGCCCCGGATGATCGTATAGGCCGATCCGGTCGGGTCGCCATATTGCTTCGTGCGCATATTGGCGTCGGCATGGAGCAGCAGGCTGGCCCCGCCGAGCGCGTTCAGCGGATGGGCGTAATCGCCGCCCAGCGTGACCGACCATTTCGGCAGGCCGGGCAATCCCTTTCCGGTCAGGTTGCATGCGCTTGTTCCGCTGCCGATCAACTCGATCGGGCACGGGCCTTTGGGATAGGAAGCATAGGTGCCATCGGCATAGGCGACGGCGGCGCGGAGCGAGAGATCGCGCGTGACATTGGCCGTGGCATCGGCCTCGAAGCCCTTGACGATCACCTTCGGGATATTGGCCAGATAGGTGCGCAGCGCGATTGCCGCGCCCGTATCGGTGACGTTGGCCTGGAAATCAGTGACGCGCGTATAATAGCCGTCGATATTGAAGATCAGATGCCGGTCGAGGGCGCGCGTCTTGAGGCCGACTTCGTAGTTGGTGTTCTGTTCGGGCTTGACCACAGCCTTGGACAGCGCCGGCAAGCCGCTGTCGTCGAGCGGCAGGCCCGACATGTTGATGCCGCCCGATTTGGCCCCACGCGCGAAACTGGCATAGCCGAGCACGTCATCGGAGAGCTGCCAGGCGAGATTGGCCCGGCCGGTGAGGCTGCCGCCATCGACCTTCGCGGCATAGGTCTGCCCATTGAGGATCGAGAGCTTGGCGCTGTTGAGCGCTGCGACCGAGGTCTGCAGGCCGCCGAACACAAAGGTGCTGTAACGCCCGGTCTTGTCCTCATAGGTATAGCGCAGCCCCCCGGTCAGCGTCAGCCGCGGCACGATGCGCCAGTTGACCTCGCCGAACACGGCATAGCTGTTCGACTGGAAATCGGTGCGGCCGTCGGTGCCATAGCCGTCGAGCAGATTGGCGGGTACGGTTACGGCGGGAGTACCGGTGGTCGGGCCGATCAGCCAGAAGGAGGCATCAGCGCCATAGATCGAGATCGGCCGGCCGATGACCCGCTGGCGGTAGAAATAGAGCCCGCCGACGTAGCTTAGCGCATGGTCGCCGTTCGAGGCGATGCGCAGCTCCTGGCTATACTGGTCCTGGCGCGAGGGGATGTGCTGGGTGGTCTGGATCGGCAGACCGAGATAGTCGCGGTCGTTCGCCGCGTCCCAGTTCCAGAAGCGCCACGCGCTGACCGAGGTGAGCGTCGCGCCGCCGAGAGTCCAGTCGGCGATCGCAGAGACGCCGCCCTCATTGGTGTTCACGCCGAGCTGCGCGTCGATATCGGTGACGCGGTCATAGGGGTTCAGGCTCGGCGGCGTGTAGCCATAATGCGCGGCGAGCGCCGCATATTGCTTCGACGCAGCCTTCAGGGTCGGCGCGACGCGGACATAGACCTGAGTGCAGCACTCGCTCTGGAAATTGGTGAAATCGGCGATCAGGCGGAGCTGGAAGCCGTCGGTGGGCTTGAACAGCAACTGGCCGCGCACGGCCTGATTGCCGACATCATTCTCCTTCTGCCCGGTCGCGACATTCCGGATCACGCCGTCGCGCCGCGTGACGACGGCGGAGATCCGCCCCGCCACCGTGTCGCCGATCAGCGCGCCCGACGCGGCGGCCTTGGCCTGCACCGTGTTGAAGCTGCCGACCGAGAATTCCTCGGTCGCTTCGGGATCGAAGGTCGGCGCGCGCGAGGTGATGCTGATCGTGCCTGCCGTGCTGTTCTTGCCGAACAGCGTGCCCTGCGGCCCACGCAGCACCTCGATCCGCTCGATATCGCTGAAGTCGAACGCGGCCGTCGCCGGGCGGCCATGATAGACCTGGTCGACATAGAAGCCGACGCCGGGCTCGAGCCCGTCATTCGCCTGGCTGACCGCGACCACCGAACTGCCGAGCCCACGGATGGTGAAGGCAGTGTTGCGCGGATTGGCCGAGCTGTAGTTGAGCGCGGGCACGAGCTGCGAGAGCTGCTGGGTGTTGACCGTATAGGAGCGGTCAAGCAGCGCGCCGTCGATCACCGAGAGCGAGGCCGGCACCTTCTGCGCATCCTCGGCGCGGCGGCGCGCGGTGACGATGATGTCGAGCGGATCCTGATCCGCGGCCGTGTCGACAGCAGGTGCGCCCTCACGGTCGGATGTTGCCGCGTAACTGCTCGCCGGGATCAGCGCCGCGCCCGAAAGCCACAAAAGTTCAAAAATCCTGCGCATGTGCCCCGCCCGTTATGGTGCGAGGCTACATAACGCTTCGATCGAGAAAAGCGAGGCTGGAAAGCGCTGATCCGGTTTCAGCTCTTCGCGTTGCGGCGGCGCGTATCCCAGCCCTTGCGGGCAGCGGCCGAGCGCTGCTCCGCCGAGCCCGATTTATGGGCGCGGCCGCCGCGCGACGAGGAGACATGGGTATCGGGCTTGCCCCGGCCCGAGCCGGACTTGTTGCCGCCGCCGCTTTCCTTGTTCACGGTCGCCCAGGCGCGGCTCTCGGCTTCCTTCCTGGGCACGCCGCGATCCTCATAGCCCTCTTCGATATGCTGGGCCTTGCGTTTCTGCTTGTCGGTATAGCTGCTCTTGTCGCCGCGAGGCATGGCACTCCTCCGTTCTCTGGCCTCCGTTATCCGGACGCGAGAACAACGGCCAAGTGGCGGATCGGTTGCGCTTTTTCGATTGAGTCCTGCGCGGCTTGCATGCGCGTTCCGGCTTCGGCGGCTTCGCGTTTTTCGAGGTAGAAATTGGCGAGATCGTAATGCGCCTTCACGGCGGAGGGGATCAGGGAAGATTGGGCAAGCTCGAGTTCAGCTTCGGCGCGGCGTTCGTAATAATCGGGGTCTTCGCGGTCCATGGTGCCTTTTCCGTTCGAGGCGGCAGGGACGAATCTCCTCCCGGCCGGACGGTAAAACGCCCTGGCGAACAATAGTTTCACGCGCATGACTCAGCTCGTCGCAACGCGGGTCAGTGCGCCACCTCGAACTCCTTCTCGAACAGCGCGAGGTCGCCTTGCGACACGTCCGACACCGCCCAGAAATCAAGCCCGCCCTGCTGCCAGTGGCGCAGATTATAGCCCTCATATTGCGCGGTCGCGGGCTTGTCGGGCCCTTTTTCCGGCCAGGCGAACAGGTTGATGGTGTGGAGCCGGCGGTGATAGACGATCGCCGGGACGACACGCCCGCCGATATAATCGAGCCGGCCGCCGGCGAGCGGGAAGCCCTGCGCCTTGAGATCGGGCGTCGGCGGCGCGAAGTCGATCCGGCCGTTGAACCATGGCTTCACGACATGCTGGTCGGACGTCACGACATCGACCAGGTGCGACGCCAGCAATGAGCGGACATGGCTGGCGACGACCTGTTGCTCGATGCCCGGCGCAGCCGGCTGCTCGGTCGTGAGCACCAGCGCGACGCTCGCCGCCGCCGACAGGCCGGCGCCGAGCGCTGCCCAGGCGAAACGCGAGGGCGGGGCCGGGGGCGCGGCAGGCATTTGTTGCGGGAGCGCCGCCTCGATCCTGGCGCGCAGGCCCTCCGGGGCGGGGTGGCGCAGCGCTGGGTCGGCCAGCATCTCGCGCAGCGCGCGGAGCCGCTCATATTCAGCTGCGCAGCCGGCGCAGCTCTTCAGATGCGCCTCGCATGCGGCGGCATTGGCGGCGTCGAGCTCATCGTCGAGCAGCGCGTGGAGCAGATAGTCGCGGTCGGCACAGGCAGTCATGCGCGTTCCTCTCGCGATGGTTCGGGCAGGAGAAGCTTGGCCAGCATCTCGCGGGCGCGGGCAAGGCGCGACATCACCGTGCCGATGGGGACACCAGTGATGGCGGCGATCTCGCGGTACGACATCTGCTCCATCTCGCGCAGCACAAGGGCTTCGCGGAACGGCTCGGGGATGGCGGCGATGGTTGCGCGCAGGGCTTCGCTCTCCTGGCTGCGGATCAAAGCGGCTTCGGCAGTTTCGGCCTCGTCGGGGATCGCCTCGATTGCGGCGGCCTGGGCTTCGGACAGGCTGGCATGGTTGACGATCACCCGGCCGCGCTCCTGATCGCCGCCGGCCCGGTCGCGCCAGCAATTGCGCAGGATCGCGAACAGCCAGGCACGCGGCGAACCGCCCTGATAGCCGGGGAAAGAGCGGAAAGCGCGGAGGAACGTCTCCTGGACGATATCCTCCGCGGTTGCCGCGTCGGCAGCGAGCCAGCGGGCGAGGTTATAGGCCGCGTCGAGATGCGGGAGCATGACGGCGCGGAACCGCTCGGCGGTATCGGGCACAGGCGCCTGACTGGTGCGCGACGATCCGCCGCGCACCAGAAAGGGTCTGAACAGGCCGCCCCGCTCTTTCACATCCACTCGCTCACATGCTGCCTATGCCGTTACGATAATGCTGCCCGTCATATGCGGATGGAGGCCGCAGAAATAGGCATAAGTGCCGGCGTGCGGGAAAGTGAAGGAGAAACGCTCGCCGGTATCGAGCACCTTGGATTTGAAACTCTTGTCCGTCGCGGTGACATTATGGGGGATATCGTCGTCATTCACCCAGGTGACCGTCTGGCCGGCCCTGATCTTCAGCGCCTGGGGTCCGAAGGTGAAGTTGGAGATATGCACCATCGGCGCCGTTGCGGCCGGTTTGTTCTGGGCAGGCGCGGCGGGGACGGCGGCGGGAAGCGCGGCCGCGGCGAGCAGTGCGGAGAGAAGCAGGCGGTTCATGAGTGTTTCCGTTCAGGCGAGGGTTGAGTCAGTGAGGGCGATGCGTTCGACGCCGCGGTGAAAGGCGACGTCAGTGATGCCGAGCAGCGCGTGGAGTTGGCCCGGCGGCACGGTCTGCGGGCCGGGCGAGGGGGCGGTGCCCGGGGCCGGCTGGGGGAAGGCAGTCGAGCGCGCGGTGTGGAAGACCATGCGGCCTTCGACCTTCTGCGCGATCTGGTGGATATGGCCGTTGAGGATCGAGACCGAGCCGAACCGGGCGAGCAGCTTCAGCGCCTCGGCGGCATCGTCAGTGCCCCAGCCCCATTCGGCATAGACCGTCCAGAGCGGGATATGCGCGAGCACGATGATCGGGGTCGAGGCGGGGCGGCCGGCCAGATCCTTTGCCAGCCAGGCGATCTGCTCAGCGCCGAGCCGGCCCATGCCGCCCGGCTTGAGATCGGCGACATTGACCAGGCCGATGAAGTGCACGCCCTTGTGATCGAAGCTGAACCAGCCGGCGCCTTGCGACCCCTTGCCGTAGCGGGCGAGGAATGCCTTGCCGGTGCCCTCATCGAGCATGTCGTGCTCGCCGGGGACGTAGAAGGTCGGCAGGCCGGTCTCGCGGAGGATCTGGTCGGCATCGTCGAACTCGCTGTCGCGCGAGAGCTGAGTGATGTCGCCGGTATGGACGATGAAGTCCGGCTTCACTGGCATGGCGACGATCTTCGCGACGGCTTCGCGCAAGGTGGCGCGCGCATCGGGGTTCGCGGGTTTGGCGAACCCGACATGGCTGTCGCTGAGCTGGAGGAAGGTGAAGCTCGCGGCTTTCTGCGCGGGGCCGGCGCCGAGCCCTGTACCGAGCATCGTGCTGGAGGCGACGCCCCCGTTCAGCGCCCAGAGCGCGCCGGTGCCGGCCCAGGCCATGCATTTGAGCGCCTCGCGGCGAGTGGATGAGGGGTGGTCGGGATCGGACATGGCTTGGCTCCGGTGGTGGCGTTCGGAGACCAAGACCGGAGGGGGTGGGTATTTATTCCCGCGCTTCGCAATTTTTTTGTGCGGCGGATTTCATTTGGCATCATGCTGAACGCGTTTCAGCATCCAACGTGCAGCAACCAGCGGCGTCACTGGTGGAGCGTTGGACCCTGAACCGAGTTCAGGGTGACGGCATTTTGCTGTAACCGAACGAACTTCAGGACCGGGGACAGGCTGTGACCGACGAACACTGTGAACAGAGCCAGGCGGATGCGCGTGCTGAGGCGGATATCTTGGCTGGACGCGTCGTCGATCATGCCGAAGTTGTGGCATGGCTGACAAACTGGGGAACTCCGGACGAACAGCCAGCGCGTCCCGAATGGCTCGCATAGTCTAAACGTAATGACCTATCTCAAGCGCTATCTTGCCGGCGAACACGAAGCGGTATGGCGTGATCTCAGCGCCCTCCAGCCCGCGTGCGGACCCGACATCATCGCCGACGCCGAAGCGGTGGCTGCAGCGACGATGGAGCGGGTGGCGGCCAATATTGACCGGCTCATCAAACGCCTCGCGGTGCAGGGCTATGCATTCGGACTCTATCCGGGCGGGGAGAAGGTGCCCGGCTTTCGCGGTCCGCGCAGGCCGCTCGATGCTGACGAATTCGCCGCCGTCGGGACGCTGGAGGAGCAGGCCGGCACAGTGCCGCTTTCCCTGCGGGCATTCTGGCGGAGTGTGGGGGAAGTGAACCTGGTCGGTCGCGCGCCGGGCGGCGGACTGCCTGACTACTCCGACCCGCTATGGATTGAGGGGCCGGCTGCCGGCCTCGAGGATCTGGATGACATCGACCCGGATGATGAGGGGGCTTTTGTCGAGGGCGGCTATCTCTGCCCGATCGCGCCCGACCTGTTGCACAAGGACAATGTCAGTGGTGGCGCACCCTATTCGATTTGCCTGCCGAACGAGGGCTTTGACGCGATCATTCAGGATGAGTGGCACGAAACCAGCTTCGTCTCTTATCTGCGGATCGCGATCCTCGACTGGGGTGGCTTCCCTGGCTTGTCGGCGGAGAATCCGTACGACAAATGGCGCGGCGCGCAGGATATGGCCGGCTGGGTTGGAGAGCTGAAACAGGACCTCATCGCCTTTTGATGCTGTGCGGCTTCGCCCGAATTGGGCAAACCGCCGTCGAATCAAGCTCGCGATTCCCTACAGCTCGGCGAGCAGCGCTTGCCGTTCGCGAACCCGCCGGAGCCGGCGTCGTCGGAGCCACCAGCCGGCAAGGCCGTAAGGCAGCGCGAACAGGAATCCACCGGATGCGAGGAACGCGCCATTGGCGCCGCCATGCATCTGCGACTCCATCCACACGCCCGCGATCGTGACGGATGCGATCAGGGCGCAGACGACGAACAACAGCCTTTCAAGGGCTTTCGAGGGGATCGACGCGGAAGAGGGATAGGCCGCCATCCCGCCATAGCGTTTGAGCAGCGCGGCGCGCCTGGCGGCGGAACGCCGGTTCATGGACTCTGCCTTCACCGCAGCACCCCCCAAAGCGCGAAGCCGATGATGCCGACATTGAGATAGCCGGTCGCCGCCATGCCGAAGGCGCGGTAGAGCGGGTGGATGCGGTATCCGATCCAGAACAGGATCCGCGCCGCGACGAAGACGATTGCGGCCGCCGGGATCACACGCATCTGATCGGCGGCAAGGCGCGTGCTGAGCGCCAGCGTGCCGACCAGGAACAGCAGGAATTGCTGCTGGGTGTTCTCCACCACACGCCCGTTGATCTGCGTGGCCGGGTCCTCCTTCTGCAAGGTTGGGTCGATCGCTTCGCTGAAGAACCGGTTATTGCCCACCGCCATCACGCCGATCAGCAGCGGCAGGGCGGCAAAGACGTCCGCCTGCAGCGTGTAGGCGATGCGCGCGCCGCTATCGGTCAAGCCGGGATCTACCGGCCAGAACCGGAAGATCGCAGTGACTGACGCCAGCATGGCGATGACACCGCTGGCGGCCCCCAGGGCGACGACGCGTTGATCCCTTGTCATCATCTTCCCCCGGCCGGTGCGTTCGAGCCCGACTGCGCAAGGGATAGCGCCGCTGTCCCTGAAGGTGAAGACCGGTCGCCCGGCGGTCAGCCCTTCGGCGTCACCCAGACCTCGACCGGTGAGACGAACTTGCCCGGTGCCGGCTTGCGCATCTCCACGCGCTGCGCAGTGACGCGCTCGCCCGACTGGAGGACGAAGCCGGCGCCATATTGGGGGAGGCGGCCGAAGACCATTTTCTGGATCGGCTGGCCAGTGGCGGCGTTCATGATGGTTGCGGTGATGCTCATCCACACCTGTTAGCGGCGCGGTCGCCATTGTCGAGCGCCTGTTCGATCGCTGCCTCGGCATGGAGCGCGGTGGTGTCGAACAGCGGCACCGGGCTGTCTTCGGGCCTGACCAGCAGCATGATCTCGGTGCAGCCCAGGATCACCGCCTCGGCGCCGCGCGCCACGAGCCGGGCGATCACGTCGCAGAAGGCGGCGCGCGAGTCGGGGGTGACGATACCGGCGACCAGCTCCTCATAGATGATGCGGTGGACGACGGCGCGGTCGGCCTGGTCGGGCACCAGCACCTCCAGGCCGTGCTGGGCGGCGAGCCGGCCCTTGTAGAAATCCTGCTCCATGGTGAAGGCGGTGCCGAGCAGGCCGATGCGGTGCAGGCCGGCGGCCTTGATCCGCTCGGCTGTGGGATCGGCGATGTGCAGCAGCGGCACCGAGACCGCCGCCTGCACCGCGTCCGCCATCAGATGCATGGTGTTGGTGCAGATGACGAGCAGCTCAGCGCCTGCGGTTTCGAGGCGGCGGGCGGCGTCGGTCATGCGGTCGGTGAGGGCAGACCAATCACCGTCATGCTGGAGCCGTTCGATCTCGGAGAAATCGAAGGACCACAAGATGCAGCGCGCCGAGGCGGTGGGGCCGAGGCGATCGCGCACGCCTTGGTTGAGGATGCGATAATATTCGGCCGAGCTTTCCCAGCTCATGCCGCCGATCAGCCCGATCATCTTCATGGGGTGAGGGATAGGGGGCTCAGTCGACGATGAACAGGGTCGCGCCGGTCTTGGTCGAGGAGCGGTGCGCGGAATCGCCGAAATCGGAGACTGAATAGCTCATGCCGGCGCGCATCTGGAAGGTGCGGCCGTCGCGCAGCTCGGTCTCGAGCTCGCCCGAGGCGACGAACAGGATATGGCCGCGATCGCACCAGTGATCGGCGCGGTATCCGGGCGAATATTCGACCATGCGGATGCGGAGATCGCCCATCGTCAGCGTGCGCCACACCGCCTCGCCGGTTTCGCCGGGATGTATCTCGGGGGGCATCTGGGACCAGTCAGTCACGGTGAAGAGCGAGGGAGGGATTTTCATGGGCGCGATCATGACGGCCCGGCGCTGCTTTTGCCAGCACGGGGGCCGTCAGGACCATCGGGCCGTCACGCAGTCGCCGTGAGCATGCCGAACACCGCGATCAGCGGCAGCATCGCGAGCGCGACGGATATGATGTGCTTCAACATTGAGGATCTCCTTGATGGATTGAGCGCCGATGGCGGCGCGGTTGAAGCGCGCCGGGCCTGGGAGAGGGGGGGGTGTAAGGCCCGGCGCGCCCCGCTGCGTTGCGTCAGTTGGGAGCGCTGACGCCCAGCAGTGGCGAACGGCACGTGTCGCTCTTGCCGCGCTGCCGAGAGGCAGCCCCGGGGGCAAAGGCGGCGACGTCGCCGAAAGGGTTAAGGTTACGCATATACTCGTTCCGGGGGCACTGATTCGCCGGCCAGCAACGGCCGTCCCGGTTCCGTTAGGCCGGAAATGCGGGTGGCGAACCCGTCACGCGACGGTAGCGACGAAACTGCGTCCGACCGGAAAATGGCGCGCGACGAAGCGACGAAACGGCAGATCGGAATGATTGCGGTTATTGTTCTGCGCCGTGCCAGAATCTTTCCAGAATGGTTTCAGGATCGGTTGCGGGATTCGGCCGATACTGTCTGGAAGCGACAGCGCATATTGTGGATATTCCAGAATATTTCCAGAGTGTTACCATGATTCTCCCTGGAGAATATCGTAACTCCGGCAGGCGGAAATTGATCCGCATCACTCTCAGGAGCATGCGATGTTCATCGAGACGAAAAGGGGCGGTGTCGCCGGAAAATTCTTCACCAAGGCAACCCTGTGCGGGTCGGCCTGCATGATGTTCGCGGGCCATGCCTGGGCTGAGGACCGGATTTTCCCGCTCTATATCGAGAATGCCGGCATTGTCCCGGTGACCGCGACGCTCAGCACGGAGAATTATAATTGCTATGAAGGCACTCCGCCGCTGGGCCAGGTCTTCCATATCCCGCCTGGGCAAAAGGCGATGGTCACGATCGCGCGGGTACAGGGCCATGGCTGCAACGGCCGCCAGGGCGAGTTCGAGATCGAGTTCAGCCCGGATGCCGGCGGCTACAAGACCCAGCACTTCGATTTCGACAATGACGGGCATATCGAGCTCAGTTCGGGCCGGGCGAATGTCTATCCGGGGACGCTGAGCGGGAAGAACCCCAGGGACGGCAGCTATACCTACAGCACGCCGAAACAGGTGGAGATCACGGCGGGGCCGGCGATCGGCAGCTGGGCCCTGGTGTGTCAGTCGATCTGCAATCGCTCCATTTCCTATTCGATCATCAACACCGATTCGACCACGAAGACGCAGAGCCAGTCGCTGCGAGAATCGATCAAGTCCAGCCTGGAGGGCAGCCTGACGATGGAAGGCGTCGGCGGTGTGAAGATCGGGATGCAGACCGAGAAGGAGAAGCAGGTCGGCGAGCAGATGGCGCAGATGCTGGAGCATAGCGAGAGCAACACCGACACGCTGAACTACACCTTCTCGCCCGAGCAGATGAAGTCGCTGGGCGTGTTCGCCGTCTGGCAATGGATTGCGACGATCAAGCTCTCCGACAACAGCTATTCGATCGTGAAGAGCAACAAGTTCACCTGCACGCCCGACGGCAGCATGCCGGATTACCTACCGGGCAGCGCGCCGGACGTGAAGGCGTGCCGGGGCGGCTGACCGGTTCCCGGCGGAGTTGACGGCCGGCTCGGGCCGGCTGTTTGCATCTTGGGACCCCCTTAACCGCTTCCTAAGCTACGCATGTCAGACGGTATTTTCGAGCAAGGGTGGTCGCAGCGTTCGAGGGAATCCATGTCGCACGGTATGAAAAGAATCCTCACGGGGGCAGCGATCCTTGTCCTGTTTGTCGCCGGGCTCGTAATGGCGGTCATGGCCGCCGATGTTGCGATATTGGTCAGGCAAGGGTGGGCGGTCGCTCATCCCGAATATGTGCTGCCGATCCTCGTCTTCCTGTCGATCGTCTCGTTCGCGAGCGTGTATCTCATGGCAACGCCCACACTGAACAAACCGGATGACGACGGCTGGAGAAATGCCGAGTGGGTCGGCTATAAATATGGAATCCCGTTTTCACTTATGCTTGCCGCGTGGCTGGGCTGGTGCATTTTCACGGTCGTGATCGCCTATGAGCTCACGCCGATAGTCCAGCATGTTTTTGCCAACAGCACGAATCCGGGGTTCAGAAACCCGATAGTATTGAAAATGCTTCTGATATTCTTACTGACGCCTGGCCTCATCGCCATCACGAATTTTCTGCGATCGAATTTGAGGGGGCTGTATCCGGATGTGCCGCTGGTCTGGGTGGATGGAAGCGGGATTTCAATTGCCGGAAAGGCCAGGATACCCTGGCAGGGAATAACCCAGATCGATCTCGCCGGTGGCGATCTGCGAGAAGACTATCGGAATGGTCGCATAACAATAACGAGTGACACCATAGCAGGGTTGGGCCGGGTTAAAATCAATGCATTCGGATCTTTATGGTCGAAAGCTGATTTGATGTGGAAGCTGAGAGAGTGCGCGAAAGCGCATGGCGTAGTGTTGCAGAGAAGCGTCGTGCCCCCGCTGGACCCGAACAATGGGGCCAAAGTCGAGGTCTACAATAGCTGATCCACACTCGTTACGCCCCCGAACTCACCCCTTCAGCCGATAGCGCACCTCGTCCCAATGCCGTGGCCCCACGCGGACCGAGGCGCCCGAGCGCAGCACCAGCGCCATATGGCGACCGATCGCGCTGATCTGCAGCACCGCGTTGGGGCGCACGAAGGCCGAGCGGTGGACGCGCATCATCATCGCCGGATCCAGGCCCTGTTCGAGCGCCGACATGGTCACGCGGATCATATGGCTGCGCTCGCCGGTGTGGAGCAGGGCGTAGTCCTTGGCCGCCTCGATCCATTCGATCGTATCGACCGGCACGCGGATCTGGCCACGCGAGGTGGGGATCCAGAACTCCTGGAGATATTCGGCATCGGCCCGGCGCGGCTCGACCGGATAGCCGTCCTCGTCGACACCGGGCGCCGGCGCTGCGACGGGCGCGGGCACCGCGCGTTCGGCGGTGAGGCGGCGGAGGACCGAGCGGATGCGGGCGAGTAGCTCGCGCGGCTCGAACGGCTTCATGATATAATCGTCGGCGCCGAGTTCGAGCCCGACGACCCGGTCGATCACGTCGCGGCGCGCGGTGAGCATGACGATGCCGATATTGCCATGATCGGCGCGCAGGCGGCGGGCGATGCTGAAGCCGTCTTCGACCGGCATCGTCACGTCGAGCACCACCAGGGCGGGCGCGCGCTGGCCGAGCAGGGTGTCGAGCTCGGCACCGCCGCCGGCTTCGTCGACCTCGAGGCCCTGCTCGCGCAGATAGGCGGCGACGGGCTCGCGCAGATCCTCCTCGTCATCGACCATCACGATATAGGGGGTTTCTTGCGTACTCATGGGCGGTCCATTTCCTGCAGGAAGCGGCTGAGCGCTTCTGGCGTGAAGGGCTTTTCGAGCACCGGCCGTTTCGCTTCGCCGAGGAAGCGCGCGGCGGCCATGCCCAAAGTGTCCCCGGTTGCGAAGGCGACGCGATCGGCAAGGTCGGGGCGTTCGGCCTTGATCCAGGCATAGAGCTGGGGGCCGTCAATGCCGGGCATGCGCAGATCGCTGACGATCAGATCATACTCAGCGTCCTTGAGCTTCGCCATCGCCGCCTCGCCGCCGACCGCCATGTCGCAATCATAGCCCTCGATCACCAGGAAATCGGCGAGCGATTCAGCGATCTCGGCCTCGTCGTCGATCACCAGCGCGCGGCGCCTGGCGGTCGGCGTGGGCGCAGTGAATTCGGCCGGGGCGTCAGCCTCGTCATGCTCCATATCGACCGGCAGGGTCAGGCGGAAACAGGCGCCGATGGCCGAGGGGACGAGCTCGAGCCGGCCGCCATGCGCCTCGGCCAGGCCTTGCGAGAAGGACAGGCCGACGCCGGTGCCCTGGCCTTGGGGCTTGGTGGTGAAGAAGGGTTCGAAGATGCGGCGGCGGACATGCTCGGGGATACCGGGGCCATTGTCGGAGATTTCGAGCATCACCATGCCGGGCTCGTCGGCCGGGCCGCTGCGCAGCGTCAGCGCAGCGTTGGGCGTGCCGGCCTGGACCAAGGCCTGTTGCGCGTTGACGATCAGGTTGATGATGATCTGATGGACCTGATCCGAATCCGCCGAGATCGGCGGCAGCGACGGGGCGAGATCGCGGATGGTGGTGATGCCGTCCGTGCGCAGGCCGTAATCGGCGAGCTCGTGCGCGGCCATGGTGACTGCGTTGAGATCGACCGCGGCGCGTTCGGGGCGGTTCTGGCGGGCCATGGCGAGGAAGGTCTGGACGATGCGGGCGCAGCGATCCGCCGCCTTGCGGATCTTCTGCGCGCGTTCGGCGAGCTCGCTGCCGCTCGCCTGGCGCTCCATCATCACGGCCTGGGCGACGACGATCGAAAGCGGGTTGTTGAGCTCATGGCTGACGCCGGCGAGCAGCGAGCCGAGCGCGGTCAGCTTCTCGGTCTGGTAGAGTGCCTCGCGCGAGCGGGCGAGCGCTGCCTCGGCGCGCTTGCGCTCCGTGAGATCGAGGGTGAACCCCGCTGTCTGCGCGACGCCCTGGCCACCCGCGATCGGGAAGGACATGGTCAGCACCGAGGCATATTTGCGCTCATAGCCGGCGTCGATCTCGGTGGTGACCACTTCGCCAGCCCGGGCGCGCGCCTCGAGCCTGGCCACCTGGGCGGCGACCTCGGGCTCGAACAGATCGGACGGGCGCCGCCCGATCATCTCCTCGACGGAAAGGCCCATGGCACGGGCGAATTCGGGGTTGAGCCGGATATAGCGGCCATCGCCATCCTTGATGTGCATGGCGATCGGCGCGTTCTCCAGAAAGGCGGCGAGCTGCGCTTCGCTTTCGGCGAGCCTTTCCTCGGAATGGGCGCGTTCGAGCACGGCGAGCGTGCGGTCGGCGACCTCACGGACGAGATCGACCTCGCTGTCAGTCCAGTGGCGCGGGACTGACTGGTGCACGGAGAGGACGGCGACGATTTCACCGGCGCGGATCATCGGCAGGGTGAGCATCGCCTTCGCGCCGATCGACTCGAACGCAGCGCGATTGCCGTCATAGACCAAAGGATCGTCGGCTGTGTCGTTGATCCGGATCGGCCGGCCGCTGCGATGCGCCGTCGCCAGCCGCGAGCCGACCGAGGCGAGCTGGACTTCGCTGCCGACCACGCTGACCACGCCATTATTCCATTCCTGCAATACGCAGAGCGTATCGCCGCCATGGATCGCCTCGGCATAGTTGGTGCGCGAGGCGCCGAGATGCTCGCCGAGCCGGGCAAGGGTGCGCCCGAGGATTTTCCGGGCATTGGTCTCGTCGCGGACGCTGTCGTTCCAGGCGATGAGGAAGGCCTGGTTGCGCTCGCGATCCTGCAGCACCGCCTGGGCGCGGGCGCGCTGCAGCGCCACCCAGGTGCGCTCGGCAATGTCGCGCATCACCTGCAGCTCGGCGTCAGTCCAGGTGCGCGGCTGGTTGTGCTGCACCGAGAGCGCCGAATGCATCATCCCGTCCTGCACCAGAGGCAGGCTGACAAAGGCGAGGATCTCGCGGCTGGCATAACGCTCGGCCGCGGCGGGTTCGAGCCGCGGGTCAGTCGTGACATCGTCATAGCGGATGACTTCGCCCGCGACCCAGGCGCGATCGACGGCAGCGCCCACGCTCAGGAGGGTGAAGCGGTTGCCACGGATGCTGTCGACGCCGTGACGCCATTCGCCGAGCACAGTGAAGGCCCGGCCGCCGACATCGGCCTCGGCGTAAGTGGTGCGGGTGACGCCGAGATGCTGGCCGAGCATTTCGAGGGTGATCGCCATGATCGCCTCGATCTCGTTTTCCGGACGGACCCGGTCGCCCCAGGCGATCAGGAAGGACTGGTGGCGCTCGCGCTCCTGCAAGGCGGCCTCGGCGCGGGCGCGTTCGAGCGAGACCCAGGTGCGCTCGGCGATATCGCGGATCAGCTGGATCTCGCTGTCGGTCCAGTGGCGGGCCGCCGCATGCTGCGCCGACAGGGCGGAGCGGACCCGGCCATTCTCGATCAGCGGGACGCTGACGAATGCCCGGATCTCGGTGTCGCGATAGGTTTGCGCCACTGCCGGCTCGACCCGCGCATCAGTATCGATATCGTCATAGCGGATGATCTCGCCCGCCACCCATTCGCCCGCGACCGTGGCGCCGATATCGTCGAGCGAGAAGCTGTTGCCGACGATGCTCGAGACCCCGTCGCACCATTCGCCGAGGATCGAGAAGGTACAGCCGCTTGCGTCGCTCTCCGAATAGGTGGCGCGCGAGATGCCGAGATAGCGGCCGAGCGCCTCGAGCGTGATCGCCATGATCACCTCGGGCGAAGCCTGGCCGCGGATGCGGTCGCTCCAGTCGAGGAGGAAGGCCTGGTTGCGCTCGCGTTCCTGCAGCACGGCCTCCGCGTCGGCGCGCGCCTGCCGGTCTTCCTTCCGCTTTTCCAAGGCGACGCCCCCGTTCATCGAGACGGTCTAGCAAGAAAGCGGTTGCAGAGGCGAGAGCCACGTCGCAGGCCCGTCGCCGCGCTTGTCACTTTCGTCGCACTTTCGTCGCTCCCGTCGCATAGCATGGCGGGATTCGCGCGATGTCCGCCACATCAGTGTCATGAACAGCGCATCCACTACGGCGCCTGCTCGGGGTAGCGGCGACGATGATGAAGGCGGATCGGACCTCGCAATCGGGGTATTCGCCTCGATCTGCCGCGATCGGCTCGGCGAACAGCTATTGGCCTTTGCGCGCGCAGCCCCGAGCGTCGGCATCGGCGTCCATGAAATGTCGCGCACGGCCTTGCTCCCGGCTCTGGTCGCGGGCGAGCTTGCGCTGGTGATGGGGCCGGGGCGGGAGCGCTACGAGCTGCCCTCGATGCGGCTGTGGAGCGACCAGGTGATGATCGCGACCGGGCGCGATCATCGTTTTGCCAAGCAGCGGATGGTGACCCCGGCGCAATTGCGCGAGGAGGTGTTCATCGTCTCGCGCCAGCAGCATGGCGGCGACATGCACCGTTTCCTGTCGCAGCGGATCATTCCCTCGGCGCCGGCGCTCAACGCAGTGCTGATGAACCTCGGGCCGCCGCGGGTGATGGACCAGGTCGCCGCGGGCGAAGGCATTGCGCTGATCTGTGCCAGCCATGTCGAGCATCAGCTCGATGAGCGGATCGTGGTACGGCCGATCGATGCGGTCGGGGCCGAGTTCCCCGTCTCGGCCTATTGGCGGGACCCGAAGCCGGAGCCGCAGCTGGCAGCGCTGATCGACATGCTGGCGGCAGGGGCGCGGGGCTGAGCTTTGCTCTTCCGCTCCCCGGCGCAGGCCGGGGCCCAGTAGCGATGGCAGACGTGATGACGCGCAACACCTATCGCCAGAGTTCCCCCAACTGGGCCCCGGCCTGCGCCCGGGGAACAGAAAAAAGAATGGCGGCGAGTGCATCTCCTAGCTCTGCTCGAAAGCTAGCCAGGTCCAGGTGACGCCATTGGCGCGATTGGTCGCCTGAACCGATTCCGTTTCGCGACGCAAGACGAGGCGAAGGCCGGACGCGATACCGTGCGCGATCACCTCCTCGGGGCGTGACGGGAAGCAGGGGCGCGTCGGTGCGCCTGGGCCATGTCGGACCGACAGGATCAGGTGCCCGCCCGGCGCCAGCAGCGCGGCGAGGTTCGGTATCGCCACGCGCTGCTGATCGTCATCGAGATGTTGCCAGACGCCGCTCAGCGTGACGAGATCGAAGCGCTCGCGGCGGGCCAGGGTGGACGGCAGGCCCGGCAGCGCATCGTCGAGCCAGAGGATGAGCGGGGAGGGATGGAGTGTCCCGCCAGCCGCGCGGAAGGCGTGCACCGGCTCGACCGCGAGCACCTGATGGCCGCGACCGGCGAACCAGGCGGCATCGCGGCCGGTGCCGGCGCCGATATCGGCGATCCGCGCCGGAGCCGTCGGCAGGAGATGTGCCACGGGGGCGAAGACAGCGTCCGAAGAGATCGCGTCATAGGATGCGATGAGCGCCTCGGCATCGGCCGCATATCCGGCAATCGCCCCGTCACGCACCGCGCCGCCCCTTCCCGGTGTCAATGGCTGCGACCAGCATATCCTCGACGCCCGGCGATGCCAGAGCGAGGATGTTGCCGCCGGCATCGACTATGATCGAGGTGCCGTACGCGACCCGATCAGCGCTGCGGCCCGCCACGTCCGCGCGGGCGACCGGGACGCGATGTTCGCGGGCGCAGGCGAGGTCGACTGCATGGGTGGCGCTGACGACATCAGCTTTTTCCGGGCGCAGCGCATTGTTGCTCGGCACGAACAGCGCCCTGGCACCGCGTGCGACCAGGGCGCGGGCCAGCTCGGGATGGTTGGTGTCGTTGCAGATCATGATGCCGAAGGTCAGGCCGTCGATGGTGAACACGGGCACCTCCTCGCCCGGGCTGTAGACCGAACGCCGGATCGCAGGGTGCCGCTTGCGATAGACGCCGAGGACCGCACCCCGATGGAGGATGGCGGCGCTGTTGTGCAGCTTTCCCGCGGGCGTGATCTCGGTGAAGCCGATGATCGTGGTGACGCTGTCGCTGGCGAGCGGGGCGAGTATTTTCTCAAGCTGGCCGTTCTCGACGCTGATCGCGGAGTCCGTCGGGTGATCCGCGTCATCGGCGAGGCCGCCGAGCAAGGCTTCGGGGCAGAGCAGGAGGTCGATGCCTTCAGCCTCGCACCGGGCGATGCGCTCCCGGGCGAGGTCGAGCGCAACCGGTGATCCGCGCGGTAGAAGCGGGGCCTGCCAGGCGGCGAGTTTCATGGCGTTCTCCCGATGCTGCAAGCGGTGTGGCGGGTCAGTCCTGGCCTTTGATCAGCCTGAACGCTACGATTTGCTCGATCAGCACCTCATCTTCGCGATCGTTCAAAAAGCGCTTGGCATGCTTCGCCTTGGCGTGGCGCCCGACAAACGTAATCGCGAAACTGCCCCAATTGTCGCTATTGCCGTTCAGCGCCTTGATGCGGGCATCCAGATCACGGCAGGCGGCGGGGGTGCAATTCACCCAGGCGCCCCCTTTGGAAACCCAGTTCCTGCAGGCATCCTCCCCGGCACATTCCGTGAAGACCGAATTCTCGAAATTGGTGAAATAAACGCCCGAAAGCTTTGCTGACGCGCCATATTCAGTGCCGTCGACGGTGAGTGAAGCCTGGGGTCCGGCCTGGACCGGGCTTATAGCCGCCGCTGCTGTCAGCGCCAATCCGATACGGAGCGCGAGCATAGGGGCTGCCATCATCCGCGTATCATGGCAGGCTTTCCAGCTTCGCGGAATCGGGCTCTCATCGGAACAGCGCCAGGTCCACCGCCTCGGCCATCGCCTTGTAGCCCGCATCGCCGGGGTGGAGCTTGTCGCCGCTGTCATAGGCCGCCGCCATCATCTGGGGATCGGCCTTGTCGGCGACGGCACGGTCGAAATCGATCACGCCGTCGAAATGGCCGGGTGCGCGGATCCAGTCGTTGACGGCCTGGCGCACCGCATCGCCTTCCTCCGAATAATAGCCCGCGCCCTTGTAGGGCAGCACGGTCGCGCCGATCACCTTAACGCCGCGATCATGCGCGCGGGCGATGAGCTGGCGATAGGCACCGATCAGATCCTTCGGCAGCGGCGGGCTGGTTTTGCTGTTCTTGGCGAAGCCGATATCGTTGACGCCTTCCAGCACCACGACATAGCGCACGCCGGGCACCGACAGCACATCGCGATCGAACCGGGCGAGCGCTGCCGGGCCAGCGCCGGTGGCGAGCAGGCGGTTGCCCGAGATGCCGGCATTGGCAACGGCGAAGCTCGTCTTGCCGGCGGCGCGCAGGCGTTCAGCGAGGATGTCGGGCCAGCGATGATCCGTGTCGACGGTCGAGAGGGCGCCATCCGTGATCGAATCCCCGAAGGTGACGATCGTCGAGGTTGCCGGGCTGCCCGAGACGTCGATGCCGCTGAGGATATAGCGCATGGTGGCAGTGGTGCCGGTGATGGCGGGGGCGCCGGTCTGGTCGCCTGATCCGATATGGGTGGTCGCCATGCCGAGCGGATGGCCGGTGAGATGCTCCGCTCCGCCCGGCACATAGATGCTGACCACGACATGGGCGAGCGGCGGGACCTTCAGCGCGACCGGATCGCTGAGCAGCGGCGCGCCGGCGGGGATGACCGGAGCGGCATTGCCCTCGAAGGTCACGGCCTGGTCGCTGCCCGCCAGGATCGCGCCATCGTCTCCGGCCAGCGCGACATGGACCGCGCCGAGGCGGAGCGGCTCGGTGGAGATCTCGTTCGACAGCCGCAGCCGGATCGCGCTGCCGCCGGCCGAGAGCCGGGCGACCATGCGGAAGGTGAGGTCCGTGAGCGGGACGGGCGGGGATGCCGGTTCGGCCTGGCTTGCCGGGGGCGGTGCCGGACGGGGCAGCGAGACCTCAAGCGGCGCGGCTTCCCAGCTTCGGATCCAGCTCTGGCCCGGTGCGGCCTGGGCGGCGAGCGGATGCAGCGCGGCGCAGGCGGCGGCCAGGGCGAGCGCTCGGGGCAGCTTCAGGGCTTTCACGCGGTATCCTCCCTCGGTTTCTGTCGGGCGATGATAGCCGGACAAGCGCAGTGCGTCACCGGCTGGTTGCGGTTCGCTCGAAATCCGGTTTTTCGAAAAAGGGGACCGATCCTCGTAAGAGGATAGGGGTGAAGGGGGGTTAGAATATATATCATTGGGGGGGACGTCACCGGCGTCACTATCGTCACGCGTGACGCTTTGTGACGGTTCGTCACGCACAGTGCGGCGCGGTCGGCGCCGTGCCGCTGACGCGGGGCCGTCGACAGCCGCTTCCATATCGGCGACTGCGCGTATCAGCGCCTCCGCGCTCATGCCGGCTGCGATCATATAGTCGACGGCGGTCGCGATGATACCCATGGATTCTGCCTGAAAGTTTTCGTTTTGTTCTCCGTGATGAAATCCAATTTGTCGAGTCCGGATTCCAGGGGCATAGGAGACTCGTTTCTCACGCGTTCATCTCGCCCGGGCCAAGGGGCGGCGATGCGTACCTCGAGCCACATCCTCAACGCAGCGACCAATCTGCTTGGCATCTCGCTGCTGATCATCGCCGGCCTGCATATCGCCAATGCCTCGGGCAAGACGCTTGCCGACGAGATCGCCTGGGGCGGGGTGGTGTGCTTCGCCGCGAGCTGCGTCTTTTCCTACATGTCGCTGCGCGGCGACGATCCGAACGACCGGTTCGAGCGGCTGGCCGACAAGATCTTCCTTGGCGGCACGGCGATGTTGCTGCTCGCGGTGCTGGTGCTGGCTGTCTTCGATCTTTGAGGGCCTGCGCGGAGGTTGTAAGGTCGGCGGATGGACCGCACGCCGCCGCCCGTATCGCTCGCCGCCGCGCTCGCCTTGCCGCGCACGCCGGGGCGATCGGCCGAAATCTTGATCGATGGCGCTCTCGAGCTCCGCTTCGCCGCGCGGCCGACCGACGGGCCGCAGGTGCCGCATCTGCGCGACGAGATCTATTTCGTGGCCGCCGGCACAGGGCATTACCGCGTCGAGGACGAGGTGACGGCGGTGGCCGCGGGCGATGTGCTGTTCTGCGCCGCGCATGTCGCGCATGGCTTTCAGGATATATCGCCGGATTTCTCGGTTTGGGTGCTGTTCTACGGGCCGGAGAAGCAACGGCCCTGACGATCAGCTCCGCTGACGCAGATAGCGGATGAGTTGCGCTGACCCGAAGCCGATGGCGGGAAAGCCGATGAAGATCGCCAGCAGCACCGGCGGGATGCCGGGCGGGGGGCTGAACCCGAAGGCGAAGAAGGCGATGGCGACGACAGCAACGCCGATCACCGCCCATTGCAGCGCCAGGCCGCGCGCCAGATCCTCATTGGTCACCGGCTCGAACGGATCGACGATCCGCGGACCTGCCGGTGCGTGCGCCGACAGTTTCTGCCAGATGCCGGCGTCGATCGTGAGTTTGCCGACCTCGGGCATGCCGAAGCTGAGCTGGGCCATTGGCATGAAGAACCGCGTTTTCCGCTCCGCTGAGATTTCCGCCCAGGGCACGAGGAAGGGGCGCTGGAATGGGCCGAAGGCACGCCAGATGGCGACGCGGAGCCCCGAAGGGCAGGCGCTGAGCGCCAGGATGCCGTTCAGGTTCACGCCAAGGCCCATATAGCCCGAAAGGCGGCGGAACGTGACGAGCGGAGCCTCATCGCCGCGCGGAAACTGGCTCTGGAGCGAGAACCAGCCGGACAGGGCGCCGAGCATCGTTGTCACGACGAGCCACATGCCGACGAAGAAAAGGGGAAACAGGCTCGGGAAGAGACTCGTGCCGGCGTCGGTCATTGCTCTGCCCCCGTCCTGTTTCCCCAAAGGCCGGCGCTGCCGCCGGCGCTGCGATCACCGGTGCGCGCGGGCCTGTTGCGCCTTTTGTGCCCTGGCCGCCTTCGCCGCGCGGTGGTGGCCGATCCAGCAGCCGGCCGCCGCGCCCATGACGGCATGGCCCTTGCCGACATAATGGCCGGCGACCGCGCCGACCGCAGCGCCCTTGAGGCAGCCTTTGGCGAGCGCGGGCGAAGCGGTGGCCATGGTGGCGATCGCGGTGATGGTCAGTGCGATACGGGGGGTCAGTGCGATACGGGGCATCGGTGCAATCCTTGACAATGGGTCGGGGTGCGAGAGGGGCGCCCCGGAGCGTGTATTATATACGTAAAACAGTAAAGAGCCAGTCGCATGGGCGTAGGTCCTGAACGGCACGGCGACTTTCCGGACATGGTGGCGATGCGTCGATCCGCATTCCTCACGCCGGTTCCATCAGTTCGATGCGGTTGCCGAAAGGGTCGTCGACATAGACGCGGTGATAGCCCTTGAGCGGCTGGTCTTCGACCAAGGAATAGCCGTGCGAATTCAGCGTGGCGATCAATTCCGCCAGGCCGCTGACGATGAAGGCCGGGTGCGCCTTGCGGGCCGGGCGGAAATCAGTTTCGACACCGAGATGGACCTTCAGCGCGCCGCGTTCGAACCAGCATCCGCCACGCGCTGCGAGATGGGGCGGTTTGATCACCTCGTCGATGCCGAGCGCCCGCCCGTAAAAGGCACGCGCCTCCGCCTCGCCACCGGGCGGCATGGCGAGCTGAACATGATCGAGGCGTTCGATGGGCATCGCCGGAGTCTAGCTTCGGTCTAAGCCATGATCCATCCCGCGCTTGTATCGTGATGGGGTCAGGCGGGTTACCAGACAAAGGGGATCAGCCGATAGCGAACCCGCGCGGCATAGCTGTCATAACCGGGCAGTGCGGCGCGCAGCGTGCGTTCCTCGATGCCGATGCGGATCACCAGCAGGATCGCGAAGAACGGCACCATCGCCAAGCCCCAGAGCGACCCGAGCAGCAGCGCCTGGCCGGCGAAATACAGCAACGCGCCGACATACATTGGATGGCGGACAAGCGCATAAGGGCCGGTGTCGATCACGGTCTGGCCGCGCTCCCGCTGGATCTTGACCACCGGCGCGGCGAAACTGTTCGCCCGCATCGTTCGATAGATCGCCCAGATCGAGAGCAGGATGGCGAGCCCGCCCAGCAGCTGCACCCAGGCGGCGACATGGGACCAATGGAAGCGAACGGCGTCGAGCCCCATGAACGCCATCCAGGCGAACATCCCGAGCAGCAACAGGCTGAGGAGCAGCCGGTCAGCGAGCGGCTGATCCTCCTGGACCGGCGACCGCAACCGCTCGGCAAGCAGGGCAGGATCATGACGGGCGAGCGCGCCGCCGGCGATCGCGCTCATTGCCAGCATCAGGGCGAAGAACGCCCAGGCGCCGGGCCAGTCGAGCGTGCCGGCCGCGCCGAACATGACGATCGCCATCACGCCGAACCAGGCAAGGCTTTGCATGATCATCCGGAAGGTCACGATGATCCCCGCAGTCTATTCGACCAATGCCGCCAGCCTGGCCAGCGATTGCCGCGTGCCCATCTCATTGTCCTCGGGGCGGATGCCGGGCGGAAGGCCCTCGAATGTCATGGTGACATTGGTGCCGCCGGGGACCTGCTCGAAACTGGTGGTGAGCGTCATCGCGCCGGCATAGCCGGGATCGTCGGACTCGAATTCCACGATTTCGACGATCTTCTCGTCGGGCATAAGCGCGACGAAGCGGCCAGTGAAGCTGTCGGTATCGCTGTTCGTCTTGCCGCCGGGTCCGCTTCCGGGATGCTGATAGGTCAGCGACATCCGGTAGCTGCCGCCGACGCGCGGATCGAAGCTGTGCACCGTGCCGGTCATCTTGTCGGGCACACGCCACCTGGCGAGCATCTCGGGATCGAGGCACGCCGCATAGAGCTTCGCGCGGGGCGCCTTGATGATGCGGGAGACCTGCATGGCGCTACAACGCATAAGAGCGCGCGGCGCTCCCGGCAACGTTACGGCTCCGGCATGTTATAGGGCACTCATCCGGCACAATCGGGGTAAATCCCGGGGCGCGGCATGCCTGCCCCGAGGAACGCCTATGGTTGGGGCTTGGGCGTTGCCCGGATCATGGTCTTGCGAATGATATCGAGCGTTGCCGGTTCGGCCGGAAGCTCGAACCGCGTGGGCGAGATAGATGTGGTGCTGACCGTCTTCAATTCCGCGCCAGCAAAAGAAAGCGGCGCGCCGGTCTTGAGAATTTCCTCCATCGCATCGCCGGAGCCGGCGCCCGTCGCACCGCCCATCATCTTGCCCATCATCGCCGCCGACATGTCAAACTGCATCGCCATCGCCCGCCCGAGCGGTGCCAGTATCGGGTCGTGGCTTACCACTGCCCAGGGCCTTGCCGAGAGCTGACCGTTTTCCAGCTTCAGATACCACGCACTTCCGGTACGGCCGTTGATCGCGACCGTGCCTTTTTCGACGAACTCGGGCTTCGGGTCATGCGCTGTCGTTGCTTCGTCCGGAAAATGATCGTCGCGCTTCGCCAACTCCTCACTGACAACGGTTGCGATATCCTCGACCCGCATGACGATCGGCCCCGACGGACCGTTACTGATGAAATAGCCATGGCCGGCACGGGTGATGAAATAGTTGCCGGGGATACCGACATCGCCCCGCAAATCGCCATTCGAGGCAATCTCGATCGTCATCGTGAACATCGTGTGTGGAGCAACATAGGTCGCCGTCAAATCGGCCAGCGCAGGCGCGGGCACCAGGGCCGCCAGCAGCACCCATATTGCATGCCTGATCATCATCTCGCTCGCCCCCTCATTGACGACGCGCTTATCTCACCCGGCAAACGCCCAGCGCAAGGTCCGGGCCAGACCGAAGGTGCCGGCATGGACGATCGGGCGGGTGAGGGTCGATCTCGACAGGTCGTGCATCCGCCGGGCCCAGGGCGGAAGCAGATCGATCGCCGCCTGGAAGGTGATCGCCTGGATCGGCGCGGCCGAGAGTCTGGGCGCGCGCTGGGCGAGGAGCAAATGGGCGACCTCGCGGGTGCGGGCGTCAGTCGCGAGGGCCGGGCGCATCGTGGCGATCAGTGCAGCGGCTTCGGCGCGGCTGCGCGGGACGGGATCGGCGCCGAGCGCCTCGGCAACGCGCGCGACCTCGGCATAATAACGGTCCTGGTCGGCCGCCGGCATGTCGGGCTCGCCATAGCGGATCCAGGCCTTGAGGAAGCAGCTCGCCTCGGTGACATGGACCCAGGCGAGCAGGGCGGGATCGTCGGCGCTATAGGGCGTGCCGTCGGGCAGGGTGCCCGACACCTTGTGGTGGATCGCGCGGACTCGGGCGATCGACGCTTCGGCCTCTTCACGGCCGCCGAAGCTGGTGGTTGAGATAAAGCGCGCAGTGCGGCGCAGGCGGCCGAGCATATCCTCGCGGAAATTGGAATGATCCCATACGCCGGCGAGCACAGCGGGGTGGAGCATCTGCAGCAGCAGTGCCGCGACACCGCCGACCATCATCGTCGTGACATCGCCGTGCACGCGCCAGGTGACGGATCGCGGGCCGAACAGGCCGTCGGGCTGGCGGACCACGGGCTTCTCGCCGCGAGCACGATCGTTGAAGACCGCGCGGACCCGGCCGACAATGGCCTGCTTCGTCCGGGTGGCAAGCGCAGTGGCGGGGGAACTGGGACGGGGAGGAGAGGCCATGGACAGGGTGTAGCGCAATCGGGATGAATATCCGATTGCTTGTAGCCCTGGTGTGCCCAGGCGTTCGCAGATCATCACGAGGCCGGTTGTCTTTATTTCCGATCAGGTCGAGGCTGGGGAAGTTTCGGAACGGGGCGAGGAAATGACGATGTGGATGATGGCGATCGCGGCTGTGCTGACGGGTGTCGCGGGGCAGCAGGCGATGGACCCGCCCGTATCTCCCACGCTCATCCCTCCGGTCGTACCCGCCGCGCGGATTTCGCCCGATGTGCCGCTGGGCGCGATCGGTAGTTGGACACTTTATGACCAGGCCGGGAAGCGGGGCGGATGCGGCGTATCGCGCAACTATGGCACGCTCGACACCCCGGCCGGGATCGCCTTCGAGACCATATTCGGCCAGCGTATCGTGCATATCTATCTTCTTTCGAAAGGGGACGGAGGCGCCGAGGCGACCGGCGATGGCGGGCTGACGCTCGACTCCGGCGCGCACGCCGATGCCGTTTATCGGAGCGTGGACGACCCGGCTCGCAGCTTGCGATTCGGGCATGTCACGATTGACGGGGACGTTTTCGAGGGGCTGGCGTCGGCGAAGACGGTGCAGATACGGGCGGGCGGAACGATGGCGATTCCGGCCCAGGACGTGAAGGCAGGGCTCGCTGCGATTAGCGCCTGTCGGGATCGGACATTCGCGTCCTGGCGGCTGGACCCGAAACTCATCAGCTATGACCATCCCGTGCCGGTCGACGCGGATATCGGGAGCTGGTTCAGCAATGACGACTATCCTGTGGCCGCAAGGCGGGCCAACGCGTCGGGGCGGGTCGTCATGGTGCTCGACGTGGGCGGCGACGGGTTGGTCAAGGCCTGCCGCGTGGTGGTCAGCGCCGGGCCTGATCTCGATGCGACATCCTGCGCCCTTGCACTCAGGCGTGGCCGCTTCACGCCGAGCCCGGACAAGCGTGCGAGCGCGATTGTGTCGCAGGCGCTCATCCCGATCCGCTGGTCGCTGCAGAATGACTGACATGGCGACGATGCTGATCCGAAGCGCGGAAGCGGTGCGATGAGGCAGGGCTTTTGGGGCTTCGCGATGCTGGCGATCGGCCTGTTCTTCGCCTTTGGCCTGTGGAGCGGGCTTCAGACGGGTCGGCTCAAGCTGCGGTCGCAGGCGGTTGATCGGAGCGTTACGCCGGTGTGGTTCTGGATCAATGCGTTTTGTTATGCGCTTGCCGCGGTCGTCGGCATCGGTGCCGGCGTGGTGCGTACGGCGATGAGCGCCGGCTCCTGAGCGCATGTCTCCGCTCGATCTGATCTTCCCAACGCTGATCCGGTCGGGCCCGCTTGCCGTCATCGACGGACGCGGTCGGAGCAAAGTCTACGGCGTGCCGACGCCCGGCATCAAGCCGCTGACCATCCGGCTCACCGGCGGTGCGACGCCGTGGCGTATCCTCGTCAACCCCGCGCTCGGTTTCGGCGAGGCCTATATGGATGGGCGGCTGACGATCGAGGATGGCGATATCCGCGATCTCGCTGACCTGATCGGCTATAATATCCGCTGGGACGCCGATAATCCGGTGCGGTCCCGGAAATGGCGGCCCGGGCGGCTGGCGACACCACTCGACAGCTGGAACTGGAAGCGCCGGTCGAAACGCAATGTCGCGCATCATTACGATCTGTCGGGCGCGCTCTACGATCTCTTCCTCGACAGCGACCGGCAATATAGCTGCGGCTATTTCACCGATCCCGCCAACAGCCTCGACCAGGCGCAGCATGACAAGAAGGCGCATGTCGCGGCCAAGCTTGTGCTCGCGCCCGGGCAGCGCGTGCTCGAGATCGGCTGCGGCTGGGGCGGGATGGCGCTGTATCTGAACCGCGTGGCGGATGTGGATGTGGTGGGCATCACGCTGTCCGAGGAGCAGCTCAAGGTCGCGCGGGCGCGGGCCGAGGCGGCGGGGGTGGCGGACCGGGTGCGCTTCGAGCTGCTCGATTACCGCGATGTCGAGGGGCAGTTCGACCGGATCGTTTCGATCGGCATGTTCGAGGCAGTGGGGCCGCCGCATTTCCGCACCTTTTTCGGCAAGTGCCGCAATCTGCTGACGCCTGACGGGATCATGCTGCTCCACACGATCGGCCGCGCCGACGGGCCGGCGCCGACCGATGCGTGGCTGGCGAAATATATCTTTCCCGGCGGCTATGTGCCGGCGCTCAGCCAGATGATGCCGGCGATCGAGCGCGAATATCTCTGGCTGACCGACCTGGAATCGTTGCGGCTGCATTATGCCTGGACGCTGGAGCATTGGTACGAGCGGGTGACTGCGGCGCGGGCTGAAATCACCGCGCTCTATGATGCGCGCTTCTGGCGGATGTGGCGTTTCTATCTGGCCGGCGCGATCGCCGCGTTCCGGCATGACGGGCATCTCGTCTATCAGCTTCAACTGACGCGGAAGCGCGACGCGGCCCCGGTCGTGCGGGATTATATGGGCGAGGCGGAGCCTGTGCTGAGGCGGGGCTGAACAGGGTCAGCGCCGGTCAAGGCTCTCTTTCCGTATCGGCCAAGTCATTGAAAAGGTGCACGACGGCAGTGAGGGTTGGGAGACCCCTTGTGGGAGTGCCGTCGTGCAGGCGGGTAATCGCACGATGGCCTGTTTCGATCCTTGATTTATTCTGCCCGCCTGATTGTATTTTTCCAATCGGCGCTGCCGGCCTGGCAGCGCCTTCGCATCGGCTATCTTGCCCTTGCGCCGCAGGGCGGGGCGGAAAGGCGCTTCGTCGCATTTGCCGGGCGTTTGCGGGTTGAACAGGCCCGCGCGGGGTGCTTAAGGCGCGGCAATGCCTGAAGACACTTCGACCCGGATGCTTGCGCTGTGCATGGCGCATGTCCGCCAACGCCTTGATGACGACCTTGGTATCGACGCCATGATCGAGAGCGGCGCGCTCACGATCAAGGTGCGGAACGGCCTGATGCGCCGCAACGAGAGCAAGAGTTTCCGCGACGATCTGCGCCGCCGGATCCGCGATGCGCAGGAACTGCTCGAACGATCCGGCTTTGCGGTTTCGGACGAAGCGCTGATCGACGCGCTGGAGCAGAGCAACGGCGTGGACAAGGATGCGCGGGCCTTGTGGGGCGAGATCCAGCGGCGCGGGCTCGCCGGCTGAGTCGAGCACGCCAACCCCACAGATCGATATCGGAGAATTAGATCCGTTTCGGTTTTTTCGTGTGCGCGCACGGACTTATACAATATTTTGAACTTTGCGACGTCCATTGGACTCGCTACGATATGGCCTGCGGCGGGGCGCTGCATTCGGGGGAATACACAAAAATGCGATTTGCACACCGGGCCGCTTGCGGCGTGTCCGCGCTTGCCATTGTCTCTGCACTGGGAAGCGGGAAGGCATTTGCGCAGGCGATACCGGGCTCGTTGCCGAGTCGCGCACAGGTCGAGTTGCCACCTGCGCCGCCACCCAAGCCGCAGGCCGAAGTCTCGGTGAATGACAGGAGCGCGCGGGTCGCCACTTGTCCTTTCGCCGATTCGACGATCGAGGTGAGCCTGGACCGTGTCCGCTTCAGCCTGCCGGACGGCGCGGCGCCGCCCGCCGCGTTGCTTTCCACCCTGGCCGCGATCGCGCCAGCGCACGGGCCGCACCGCCTCGTGCAGCTTTGCGACCTGCGCGACGCAGCCGCCGATGCGCTGCGCCGGGCCGGCTATATCGCGGGCGTGACGATCCCGCCGCAGGAGATCAACTCGGGCGAGGCCCTGTTGTACGTTATCCCGGGTCGGCTCCGCGATGTGCACGTGACGGGCTCCGCCGGCCCGAACCAGCGTACGCTCGACGCCCGCATCGCTCAGCTCAAGGCAATGCCGATCCTCAATACGCACGAGATCGAGCGGATCCTTTTGCTGGCTGGCGACGTGCCCGGGCTGCGGGTGGCGCTGACCCTGCGCTCGGCCGATGCCGGCCCCGGCGAATTGATCGGCGAGCTCGCCGTCAGCTTCACGCCGTTCGTCATCGTCGCCAACGCACAGAACAGCGGATCGCGGTCGATCGGCCGCGAGAGCCTGGCGTTGCGGGCTGAATATTACGGCCTGACCGGGCACGGCGACCGCACCTTTATCGGCGGCTCCTCGACCGCTGACTTCAAGGAGCAGCAGGTCGTCCAGGTGGGTCAGTATTTCGGGACCGATCACGGCGCGACCTTTGGCGGCAGCTTCAGCTATGCCTGGTCACGCCCGGATATCGGCGGGCTGGACCTGCGCTCGCGCTCGCTGATCGGCGGGATCGACGGGACCGTGCCGCTGATCCGCACCGTCCGCGCCAACCTGTCGGCCGGCGGTGGCTTCGAACTGATCGAGCAGCGCATCAAGCTGAACTTTCCTGGCGCCGGCGCAATCCCGGTGACCGAGGACAAGCTGCGGATCGGCTATCTCCGGCTTTCCGGCAGCCTGCGCCATCCGCAATATAGCGGCCCGGATCGCTGGAGCCTCGCGGCTTCGCTCGAACTGCGCCAGGGGCTGGATGTGTTCGGCACGACCAAGGCAGGCACGATCACGCCGGCCGGCTATGCGCCGAGCCGGTTCGACGGCAATCCCGAAGCGACCGTGATCCGCGGCGGCCTGGACGGGACTGTCGCGTTCGGGCGGATTTTCAGCATCGGTGCCACGCTGCAGGGTCAATGGGCGAGCGGGGCGTTGCTCAGCTTCGAGGAATTCTCGGTCGGCAACCTGACGATCGGGCGTGGCTATGATCCCGGCGTGACCAGCGGCGACAAGGCGATCGCCGCGCGGATCGAGCCGCGCGCCGATCTGCCGCTCAGCCATGTGGTGGGGACGCAGGTCTTCGGCTTCTACGACACGGTGCGGATCTGGAACGACGATCTCGGCACCACCGAGAATGACCGGCCGCTGAGCAGCTGGGGCGGGGGCTTGCGCGCCTATCTGCCGGGGCGGCTGTCACTCGAGGCGATGTATGCGCACCCGCAGGACCAGGAGCTGCGCCTGCCGGGCGCGCCGCGTGCCTCCGACCGCGTGCTCCTGTCGCTCACCGTCCAGTTCGCGCCGCGGCGCTGAAAATATTCCGGGAGAATATCTTATGTCTACCCAGCGCTCCATCCGCCGCATCGCCCTTGTTGCCTCGACCGCGCTCGCCGGCGGGTTGTTTCTGGCGGCGATGCCTGTGTTTGCGCAGAATCTGCCCGATACGGGCAATGTCACGTCGGTTACGGCCGGCCTCAGCGGCGGTGCGCCGGGATCGACCAATCCGGTCATTTCGACGAGCGGCGCGGCTGGATCACAGACGATGCAGATCGGCCTGCATGACAACCGCACGATCATGAATTGGGGCGGTACCGGGTTCAATGTCGCCGCCGGCAACACAGTGAATTTTGCCGATGCGCGCGCGACGAGCGGCGTGAGCGGGCGCACGGACAATATCGCCGTGCTGAACCGCGACATGTCGGGGCAGCTTTCCAACATATACGGGATGATCACGTCCGATCCCAATGTCGCGGTTTACGTGATAAATTCCAACGGGATAAACTTCGGCCCTTCCTCCGTCGTCAACACCGGTTCGTTTTTCGCCAGTACGCTCGACCTGACCGACACGAACTTTCTCAACAATCCGACCTCTCTCGCCTTCTCCGCGTCGACAAGTGCGTCGATCAGTTTGGCGGCGGGTGCGCAGATCCATACCACGGCGACTTCCAGCACTGACGGGGGTCGGATCGGTGACCTAGTGCTCATGAGCGGAACAGTTTTTGGGAAGGACGCAGGTTCACTGCGATCGTTGACTGCGACCAACGGCGACATCGGGATCGTTACTGCCAACGCCGTCACCATCCAGAATTCGCCCGGAAGCCCTTTGGCATTCACCGTCACTCGCGGCAGCAGTGAGGGTTTAGCCACTACCCTCGTTGACATTGCAGCGAATATATCCGGGCGAAATGTAACCGTCGCCACCGCCAAGGATGGCCCAGGTAACCTGGGACAAGGGATACGGCTGGACGGTAGTTTGACCGCAACTGGTGTTGCGCTAACCGACCATGGGGTGGTGCTGACGGCTGGCCGCGATGCTCCTGGCGTAACCATGGGCGCCTCGTTCACGAGAGCGGATTCTGGTTCCTACGTGGAGCTTCCCGGCTCCATTTCGAGCTCGAGCGGAGTAACCATCAGGACCGGCGACGGCGTTTCAATGGATAAATCGCTCGTAGCTGCGGGCGCGGTAGTTATCGATGCCTCATATCTCAACGACTTTGACGCTGTTGGCGTAACCGGAAGCGACGTCACACTTCCCTATCGAACCTACGTCGCGGGCAAAACCACAGCGACCAACGGCAATATAACGATCACTCCAGGAGCAGGCGATCACTCTGGAGGGGTGAGTTTGCTAGGCGGTGCGGAGGCGACCGGGGATATCACCGCCTATACAGGTGAGTTTACCGCCGGGGATCTCGTAGCGGGCGGATCGATCAACTTGTCCGTTGTAGACGGCACGTTCAACGGCAAGGTGCATGCGATCGGTCCGGTCATAATCGACCTTCCGAGTGTCTATGGCAGATTGTCGTTCGGTGGAGTTGTGAGTTCGGACGGGGACGTGCGCATCACGGCACCTGGCCATCTGAATGGAGGTAATTTCATAGCCGGTGGGGCACTGTATCTCGAAGGCGATTTGAATCTGACGGCTGGCGATGTCAGTGGCGCGAATGGAGTCACGCTGATCTCCGACGGTTTTTCCGGGGCATCGAGTATCTATGACAACGGACGAATCCGGATCAACAGCGTCTCGACTGGTGACAATGGCGACGTGTATATAAGAGCGTTGCAGCTGTTTGGAACAAATGACGGTCGAACGTCATCTCTGATCGCTGGCCGTAATATTGAGATTGATACGGGCTTTATCGACGTCGCGACCATCAAAGGCCTGAGCGGCAGCGTCAAATTGATGGCTACTAATCCGTCAACGACGTACGGAAACTATATCCGTGTTGATAACATCTTCGCCGGCACGACGCTGACGGGCTCTTCACTCGGCGGCCTGACGATCCTGAATGCGACGGCGCAAACCGGGGACATGACGCTGACTGGTAGCAGTGCAATACTCGGTTCGAGCACCGTTCTTGAAAACTTCGCCGTTAGTGGAAATCTTACGATCAACAGCAGTGGCACCGTCCAGCTTCGCGGCAACCTCGTCGGTGGCGGCGACCTGAATGCGACCGGCACCAATATCTCCTTCGGCAGCACCGGCGTACCCGGCACGGAAGTTCGTGTTCGCGGAGCGATAAATCTGACCGCAATGACCAGCAACGTCACGCTGGGCGGTAGTGTACTTCTGCAGAGCAACAGCGACGGTATCGGCAACGAAGCGCTCACCCTCGACGCCAAGACCATGATAAGCGCCGCGAGCGCGACATTACTTGGCGGGCCGGGGCGCCAGTCCGATGTCCAGTTCCGTGTCCATACCGGCGTAATTCCGACGACGATCTTCGCGGGGGCGATCAGCGCGCGCGGGATTCTGAGTGCGGTCGATACCGCACCTTTCGCTGCCGGGATCAACGGCCTTGACACCGTCCAGTTCCGGGCGCCGACCACACTCACCAACTCGCTGACGGTTAGTGCGACCAACCTCAGCTTCGGCAATATCACCGTCACCAACGGCGATATCGATCTTCGCGCGGCAAGCGCGGTTACGCTCGGCGGCGTGCTCAACGCCTCGGGCGATGTCGGCGTGCGTACAAGCTCGGGCGACCTGACTATCGCCGCGGCGGGCCAGGCGATCGGGCGCAACGTCACCCTGTCGACACCGGGCGCTTTCATCAACCAGCGCGGCGCAGACGCCGTGACCGCCAGCGGCCATTGGGTTATCTATTCCGCCAACCCGGCTGGCGACACGTTCGCCGGGCTCGACAGCGGCAATACAGCGCTGTGGAACGCGACCCTCGCCACGCGCGATCCCTCGACGATATCGGGCAATCGCTACGTCTTCAGCATCCAGCCGACGCTGACCTTCACTTCGGTGGATTTTTCCAAGGTCTATGGCACCGACCGGACCAACGGCGGCGCACCCTTTACCGTGACCGGCTTCCAGCCCGGGGTCGTCGGCGCATTCCTCGGCGACACTGTCGCAACCGCCTATTCGGGCAAGCCGCTGATCTCCTCGGCGGGCTTCGCCACGCACGCAAGCGTGGCGGGCGGCCCCTATACCACAACGGTAAGCCAGGGATCGCTGTCGAGCAGCGCCGGATACGCCTTCGCCTTCAGCAGTCCGGGAATGGTGACTGTCACCCCCAAGGCGCTCACCGGCACCGTCACCATCGACACCAGGGCCTATGATGGCACTACCAGTGCTACCGGCACCGTCGGCCTGAACGGTGTCGTCAGCGGCGACAGTGTCGGCACGACCGGTTCAGTATTCGCGTTCCTCGACAAGAATGCCGGCGCCGGCAAGACAGTTACCGTCTCGGGCACGATGCTGAACGGCGGCGATGCCGGCAACTATACGCTGACGATGCCGGCCAGCGCGCTGGGCGATATCCTCAAAAAGGCGCTGACCTCGATCGTCTCGGTCGACAACAAGACCTATGACGGCACCACCGCCGCGACCGGCACGCTCGGCATCTCCGGCGTATTGACCGGCGAGACCGTGGGCACGACCGGAACGGCGTTCAGCTTCGCCGACAAGAATGCCGGCACCGGCAAGACGGTGATCATCAGCGGCACGACGCTGACCGGCGCCGACGCCGGCAACTACAGCCTCACCCTGCCAACCAACGTGATCGCCGACATCTTCCGCAAAGCGCTGACCGGCACCGTTACCGTCGACAGCAAGACCTATGACGGAACGGCGACTGGCACCGGTATGGTCGGTCTGTCGGGAGTCGTGGATGGCGATCATGTCGGCACGACCGGATCCGCCTTCACCTTTGCCGACAAGAATGCCGGCGCCGGCAAGACGGTCACTATCACCGGCACCACGCTGAACGGCGACGATGCAGGCAACTACACCCTCACCCTCCCGGCTACCGCCCTCGCCGATATCCTGAAAAAGGCGCTGACCGGCACCGTCACCGCAAACAGCAAGACCTATGACGGCACCACCGCCGCGACCGGCACGATCGGGCTCTCCGGAATCGTTTCGGGGGATGATGTCCGCACCAGCGGTTCGGCCTTTGCCTTTGCCGACAAGAATGCCGGCGCGGGCAAGACGGTGAATGTCAGCGGCACCACGCTCAGCGGCGCCGATGCCGGCAATTATACACTCACCCTTCCGGCGAGCGCGCTGGCGGATATCCTGCAAAAGGCGCTGACCGGCACGATCACCGTCAACAATAAAACATATGACGGCACAACCACCGGTACCGGCTCCGTCAGCCTTTCGGGTGTGGTCTCGGGGGATAATGTCGGGACGACCGGCTCCGCCTTCACCTTTGCCGACAAGAATGCGGGTGTCGGCAAGACAGTCACCGTCACCGGGACGAGCCTGAGCGGCAACGACGCGGGCAATTATACGCTGACGCTGCCTGCCACCGCGCTGGCCGACATCCTGCAAAAGGCGCTGACCGGTACAATCACCGTCAACGCCAAGACCTATGACGGAACCACCGCGGCGACCGGCTCGGTTGCGCTCTCCGGGGTGGTCTCGGGGGAGGATGTCGGGACGACTGGCTCGGTCTTTGCCTTTGCCGACAAGAATGCAGGTGCGGGCAAGACGGTGAATGTCAGCGGCACTTCGCTGACCGGTGGGGACGCCGGCAACTATACGCTGACCATTCCGGCAACGGCGCTTGCCGACATCCTGAAAAAGGCGCTCACCGGCACGATCACCGTGAACGGAAAGACCTATGACGGCACGACCGCAGCGACGGGTTCGGTCTCTCTCGCGGGCGTTCTGGCGGGTGAGACAGTCGGTACAACGGGATCGGTGTTCACCTTCGCGGACAAGAACGCCGGGACCGGCAAGACCGTCACCGTAAGCGGCACGACGCTCAACGGCGCGGATGCCGGCAATTATACACTCACGCTTCCGGCGAGCGCCCTGGCGGATATTTTGCAGAAGGCGCTTACGGGCACCATTACCGTCAACAACAAGACGTATGATGGCACCATCGCCGGCACCGGTTCGGTTGGGCTTTCGGGCGTTGTTTCAGGGGATAATGTCGGGACGACCGGCTCCGCCTTCACCTTCGCCGACAAGAACGCCGGTGTGGGCAAGACGGTGGCCGTTACAGGCACCAGCCTCAACGGCAGTGACGCGGGCAATTACACGCTCACGCTGCCCGCCACTGCGCTGGCGGACATCCTGCAAAAAGCGCTGACCGGCACGATCACGATCAACACCAAGACCTATGACGGCACCACCGCAGCCACCGGCTCAGTCGGCCTTTCGGGTGTCGTTTCGGGCGACAGTGTCGGGACGACGGGATCGTCCTTCGCGTTCGCTGACAAGAACGCCGGCACCGGCAAGACAGTCAATGTCAGCGGTACCGTGCTGAACGGGGCGGATGCCGGCAATTACACGCTGACGATCCCGACCAGTGCGCTCGCCGACATCCTGAAAAAGGCGTTGACCGGCACGATCACCGTGAACGGCAAGACTTATGATGGGACGACCGCCACGACAGGTTCAGTCTCGCTTGCGGGTGTTCTGGCAGGCGAGACGGTCGGCACCACGGGATCGGTATTCACCTTCGCGGACAAGAATGCCGGGACCGGCAAGACCGTGAATGTGAGCGGCACCACGCTCAACGGTGCGGATGCGGGCAATTATACGCTGACTCTGCCGGCCAGCGCACTCGCGGACATTCTCAAGCGCGCCCTGACGGCCCAGGCCGATGACAAGACGAAGCATGAGGGAGAAACGGATCCGGCGCTCACCTTCACTATAACCTCCGGGTCGCTGGTGACCGGAGACACGCTGGCGGGTGCGCTCGCTCGCGCGGCGGGCGAGCAGTCGGGCAGCTATGCCATCACCCAGGGCACGCTTTCCGGAGGACAGAATTATGATCTGACCTTCCACAACGGCAATTTCACGATCACCGCCCGCCCCGCCGCGGAGATTCCCTTGCAGCCGCTCCATAGCGTCGTGTTGCCGGGACAATTGCCTGATCTTGCGCCGGCGCAGGCACCGGCTTCGGTCGACAGCAGCGCTCTGTGCGGGAAGGACCCGACCTGCGTGACCAGCAACTAGCCAGCGAACGATATGGATGGCGGCATCGGCAGGAGCCGGTGTCGCACCGCAGTCGGATATCAGGGCAGGGCCTCGATCAACGAGGCCCTGCCCGCATCACACGTGGCGCAGTTCCGTCAATAGGCAGCCGACAGCGTCAGGAACCATTGACGCGGCGCGACCGGGTAGGCCGAGTAGCTGTTGGTCGCCGAGCCGATCGACAGGGTTGAAACCCCCTTTTCGTCAGTCAGGTTCGTGATGTTGAGCGCTATCTCCGCCTTGCGCAGCGGCAGGACATTGTCCGGGATCCCTGCCGCGATGCGCAGCGAGGTCAGGAAATAGGACTGTACCTTCACGTCGTTCGTGAAGGTCGCGTAGCGCTCGCCGACATAGTCGCCGATTAGCTGCGCCTCGAACGGACCGCTCGACAGAGTCGCGACCGTCTTGTTCATCAGCTTCGGCGTGCCCGGCAGCTGCTTCCCGCAGGTCGGGACCACGCCGTTAACGACGAGATAGCCGCCGATGCACGTACCGGTGGCAGCGCCGATGCCGCTCGCGGCGGAGGTATAGTCGCTCTGATATTTGGACAAATTGTACGAGGTGGCGTTGTAGAGCGAGAAACCGCGGCCGACGCGGAAGGTGAAGGCGGCATCGACGCCGTCGGTATGAACGTTGCCGACATTGACGAGGATCGACGTGCCGCCGGTGATGCCGCTGCCGGCGATACCGCCCGGATTGGTCGAAATCGCCAGCAGCCGGTTGTTGAAGACGACGTGATAATAATTGAGCTGGGCTTCGAAACCGATCCCGGACGAGAAGCTGCGGCGGGTGCGTACGCCGCCTTCATAGGTCCAGCTGCTCTCGGGCTTGCCCTGATCGGCAAACGCATCGAACGCCGCCTGGCTGCCGGTGAACCAGGGACCGCCACCGCCGGCCAGATAGGCCTGATACTGGCGCAAATTCTCCTGCACGTTGAAATAGAGCTGTTCGTGGCCGTTGAAATCATAGGTCGCGCCGATCGCCGGCAGGAACCAGCGCAGCGTGTCGATCTCGCCCTGCGGCAGGCCGCCGGTAAGGCCTGACAGGGATCCCGCCACGGGCTGGACCGGGAAGCGGCCATCGGCCCATTGCGCGCTGGTCTTGAAGCCGGCCTGGACGAGCAGCTTGTCGGTCGCCTGCCAGCTATCCTGGAGATGGAGCTGGAGCTCGTTGATCCGCGCCTCACCCTGATATTGGGTGAAAAGCGGCTGAGCGACCGAGAGCGGGCGGATATAGGGCGTGCTCGACGCCGGATTATTGACATCCACGGCATACCAGCGGCGCCACTGGGTGGTGCTGTTGTGCTCGAACCAGCCGCCGAGCTCGATCTTGTGGTTGCCCAACTCCGCGGTGAGCGCAGAGATCACCCCGAAGCGATCGATGCGGTATTCAGTGGTGCGGGTGATCAGGCCGGAGCCGCCGGTGGCCGCGACGAGTGCTGCGCCTGACGCAGCCGCCTGGGCGTCGGTCAGTGCAGTGCAGGCGGTCGGGCGGACGCCATTGGCGTTGCCGCCGAACCGGCAATTGGCCGGCAGGCTGGCATAGTTGGGATCGAGATAGGGCTGGGCAGTGGTGATCGACTGGCCGAGCGGGCCGGCGACGACGCCGACGCCGTCATTGTGATGGAAATAGCCCGTCGTGGAGAAATTGACGTTCTTCGAGATATGAAGATCATAGCGCGCATAGCCGAGATAATCGGTGCGCTGCGCATCCGAATAATAGTTGCGATAGTTGCTGCCCACGGCTGCCGGCGAATTGCCGAGCGCGTTCAGATAATTGGTGCGATAGTCGCTGAAATCCGGATAGTAGAATGGCTTTGTATAGGGCGTGTAGAGTTGCACTGCGGTGGCCGTGCCCCCGGCGGACGGCTTGAAGAAGGTCGTCGCGTCTTCGTTCGGCTGGGTGAAGTCGTTATAGTCGAAATAGAGCGTGAGCTTGCCCACGGAATCGTCGTGGACGAACTTCGCGTTGGCCTGATAGCCGCCCTGGATGCCGTTGAAGTCCCAGGCGCGGGCATGCTGGCGCGCCGCCGAGATATAGGCCGAGTTGGTGCCGCCGAAGGTGCCGCTGTCGATGCGCACGAAGGTGCGCGATGTATCATAGCTGCCGAAGGTCTGGTTGGCCTGGATGCCGAGATGGCTCAACGGGTCCGATGAATAGGTCTCGACGGTGCCGCCGAGATTGCTGTTCGATGCGGTGGCGAGATCGCCGGCGCCCGCCGCGACAATGACGCGGCCGACATTTTCCGAAATGACCGCGCGCTGCGGCGAAAGGCCGTTGTAATTGCCATAGCTCTGATCGCCCAGCGGAAGCCCGTCCATGGTGTAGCCGAGCTGGTTGCCGGCGAAACCGTGGATGAAGATCTGGGCGTTCTGCTCATTATAGCCCCAGGGATCGGCAGTGATGTACAGCACCCCGGGCAGCGTCTGTATCGCCTTCAGCGGCGAGACGCCGGGCAGGATCTTCTGGATCTCGGTTCCGGGGAGCGCGGTGGCTGAACGCGTCTGCTTGCCGGTGACGACGATATCCGCGGTCGCGTCCGGCGCGGTGTCGCCGCGATTGGCTGAGGTGTCGGCACCGCCGGCTTCAGCCGTCTGTGCACAGGCCGCATTGGCGTAGAGAAGCGCGCCGGCAAGCGCGAGCATGCTGGAAGTGAATCTGATCACGGGGTCCCCCTTGATGCAGCGGTTGCTGCGGTGCGCTCCTGTGCATCAGGACAATGCCGATCCCGTGACTCTTTGATTTCAAACGGGTGACAGCGGTGGTTTGATTCAATCGCGTTGTTGTGTGCGGCCGGCGTTTGCCGGTGGTTGACAAGTCATATGGCTCGCCATCATCAGGCGCGCTTCGATCCATCCCGATTTTCACAGACAGTTTTGGAGAACATGCCGATGAGATGGGCGCGTCTGGGCATCGGCCTGGGGATTTGCGTGCTTGGGGGCCAGGCGACGTCTGCCTTTGCTGGGCCCGAGGAAATTCAGGTCTATATGGACGAGCTGAACCGGCCGGGACAGATCGGGCTGGATATCCACAATAATTATGTCTTCAGCGGCGTCGGCGGGCCGGCTTACCCCGGCGAGCAGGCCTCGGTGCATCGCTACCGCATCACGCCCGAATTTTCTTTCGGGCTGAGCAATACGCTGGAGCTGGGTGCCTATCTGCCGCTGGCGACGATCGACGGGCACGGCGTTTTCCGCGCGGACGGGGTCAAGCTGCGGCTGAAATATATCGCGCCGCGGCCGGAGGGACGAAACTGGTTCTGGGGTGCCAATTTCGAGATCGGGCGCGTCGCCCACCGGCTTGACGAGAATCCCTATAATGCGGAGCTCAAGGGCATCCTTGGTATGCGATCGGGCAAGTGGGAGGCGGCGCTGAACACCAATTTCGATTTCAAGATATCAGGTCCCGCACCCGCGCCGGCGTCGCTCGAGATCGCAACCAAGCTTGATTATGCCGTCACGCCCGGATTCAGGCTCGGCGTGGAGAATTATACCGGCGTGGGCGAGCTTCGGCAGCTGGGCCGGATCGGCAGCAGCGAGCAATCCAGCTATATCACCGCAGACACCCATATCGGAAAATGGGACCTCAATCTGGGGCTCGGGCGGGGTTATGGCGCGAACAATGACCGGTGGATCGCCAAGGTGATCGTCGGCGTGCCGTTTCGCTAGAAGTGGCGCCGATCACCGGACCCCGCGCTGCGCGAGCAGGAGCAGCGCGTCATAGGGTGTCGCGACCATCTCCTTCAGGACATATTGGGCGTATCGCCGCTTGAGCACGAGGCCCCGGTCGGACGGCATACGCGGTCGCTCGACACGGTAGCCGAGGAGGCGGAAGAGCAGGGCGCAGCGCGGCTGGTGGAAGGGGCTGGTGCAGACGGCGACGCTTCGGCAGTCGCCGCGCCGGCGCAGGATCTCGTCGCACAGCCTGACGGATTCGAGCGTATCCCGGCCATGCGTTTCGGGGATGATGCGTCCCGCGGCGATGCCGGCGATCATGAGATCGCGCTGCATCGCCTCGGCTTCCGTGAGGCCGGACGGGCCGATGCCGCCGGTCGGGATGAGGATGCCATCGGGATGGCCTTGCGCCCAGGCCAGCGCACCCTGGACGCGGCGGCGCAGCGTGGGGCTCAACCGGCCATCCTCCCAGACTGCCGCGCCGAAGATGATGGCATAGTCTTTCACGTGGGCGGCTTTTTCCTGCGGGGATACGGCGCCGATCCGGCGCCTGGACGAGTCAATGCCCGGATTGGCGGTTGATTCAACCATAGGCCGCCCAGCCCTAAGCAGCCTGCATGTGCATTCCCACCCCCACCATGCCCAAGGCAACCACCATTCCCGAACGGCAGGCGCTGAAGCTGCCGGACAATGGTGCCACCGCTCCCCGTATCGATGACGAGATCCGGCGTCGCCGCGCGATGATGGCGACGGCCTATACCGGATCGCTCGGCCTCGGCTCGGGCCCCGCCACTACCAGCGCGCTGGGGGGCTGATATGGCCCTCACTCTCAAGGAGCGGTGCAACCGCCGGCTCGGTGCGCTCAAGGCTGCGCGGCAGCCTTATGAGGCCGAGTGGCGGGAGATCGCGAAATTCGCGCAACCCTCGCACTCGCGGTTCCTCAACAGCGAGCAGAACCGCAATTTCACCCGATCGAACAAATCGGTGCTGAACAGCCATGCGATCCTCTCCTTCCGGACGCTGACCGGGGGAATGACGAGCGGGCTTTCCTCGCCGTCGCGGCCGTGGTTCCGGCTGGCGCCGTTCGACGCCGATCTCGCCGGCGATGCTCCAGTCCGGAACTGGCTGGGTGAGGTCGAGCGACGGATCTACGCCTTTCTGGCCGGCACCAATTTCTACGGTGCGATGAAATCCGGCTATGCCGAGATGGGCATGTTCGGCACCGAGGCATGCGTGATGGTCGAGCATTGGCAGGCGGGCGCCGTGTGCCATGCAATGACCGCCGGCGAATATTGGCTGGCGCTCTCCGATGCGAGCGTGCCCGACACGCTCTATCGCCGCTGCCCGATGACCGTACACCAGGTGGTGCAGTCGTTCGGGCTCGACGGGGCAAGCGATTTCGTGCGCAATGCCCATGATTGCGGGCGCTACGACCAGCAGATCAATGTCGTCCACGCGATCGAGCCCAACAAGGACCGGATCGAGGGGCTGAAGACCGCCTCGGGCAAGCCCTGGCGCTCGGTCTATTGGGACGAGAATGACGGCGATGCGGAGCGGGTGCTGCGCGTCCAGGGCTATGAGGAGCAGCCCTTCTGGGCGCCGCGCTGGGACACGATCGGCGGCGACACCTATGGCACTTCGCCCGGCTTCGACGCCTTGGCCGACATGCGTGAGCTGCAGCTGCAGACCAAGCGCAAGACCCAGGCGACCGAATTCCTGGTGAGGCCGGAGAAGATCGTGCCGGCCTCAGTCAAGCTGACGGGGCAGGCGGGCAATATCGTGACGGCGAGCCAGGTCGATGCCGCGGGCGTGATCGTGCCGTACAAGATCGACCCTGCCGCGATCAGTGCGATCGTGGAGGACGTGCAGCGCTGCTCGGAGGCGATCGACCGGCTGACCTATGCCGACCTGTTCCTCGCCATCACCAATATGCAGGGCGTGCAGCCGCGCAATGTCGAGGAGATCGCCAGCCGCAACGAGGAGAAGCTGACCCAGCTCGGGCCGGTGATCGAGCGGGTGAACAGCGAGAAGCTCGAGGTCGCGATCGACCGGGCGTTCGGCATCATGTCACGCAAGAAATTGCTGCCGCCGGCGCCCGAGCATCTGCAGGGCCAGGCGATCAAGGTCGATTTCGTGAGCATCCTCGCGCAGATGCAGAGGATGGTCGGGCTCGGCCAGATCGAGCGGACGGTGTCGTTCATCGGCAATCTGGCGGGGCAATTCCCCGAGGCGGGTGACCGGCTCGATGTCGATGCGATCGTCGACGATTATGCCGATCGCGCCGGGGCGCCGCCGCGGATCATCCGCTCGGTGGATGAGGCGCAGGCGCTGCGGCAGCAACGCGCGCAGGCGGAACAGGGCGCGAAGCTCGCGGCGATGGCCGGGCCGGCGCGGCAGGGGGCCGATGCCGCCCGGTTGCTGAGCGAGGCGGCGCAGAATGGCGGACTGGCCGGGCTTGCCGGCGCGGCCGGTGGTGCGAAGTGACCGGCGCGAACTCCACCCTTCGTCACCCCGGACTTGTCCCGGGGCCCACCTGTCCGCAATCACCACGATCCATAGAGCGTGCGGCACAGTGGGCCCCGGAACTAGTCCGGGGTGACGGCGAGGCCACAGCCTCATGATCGACCGCGCCGACAAGCTCACCCTGCTCGAATCCGCTGCATTCCGGCGCTTCCTGCTCGCGCTCATCCAGGCGGGCGGAGTGTTCGAAACCACTGCCACATCGGCCGACGGGCGCGGCCTTTTTCTCGAGGGCCGACGGAGCCTCGCGCTCGAAATGCTGCGCAGCATGGATGAGGTGCAGCCTTTGCCCTCGCCCGCGGGGATTCCCGCCCAGACGTTGATTCAAACCCTGCGCGAACAGGTGCAGTCAGCGCACAAGGAGACAGCAATTGATCGACGACACGACGTCTATGCAGAGCTTCGAGACGGGGATTGAACCCGATGCACCCGAGGGTGCGATCGAAGCTGACACAGCATCTTTCGATACCGGCGAGACGCAGGAGGAACTGGTCGAGCAGGACGGGGAAGAGTTCGACGGGGAGGGGGGGCACGAGGTTCCCGAGGCCTATGAGCTCGAAATGCCCGGCGGCTTCACCATCGACTCCGCAGCACTTGCTGCGGCGACGCCGGTGTTCAAGGAACTCGGCCTCTCGAATGAGCAGGCCAACAAGCTGATGCCGGTCGCGGCGCAGTTCGCGGCGGGGCTTTCGGACAAGCTCAACGCGCAGATCCTCGGCCAGGTGCGCGCCGACCGCAAGGCCTGGCTCGATACCGCCATGACTGACCGCGAGATCGGCGGGGCCAACTGGAAACAGACGCTGGCGAAGGGCGCGTTCGCGCTCGACAATCTCGGCTTTCCCAAGGGATCGCCGTTCCGGGTGCTGCTCGACGAGAGCGGGCTCGGCAACCATCCGGAGATGATCCGCGCCTGGGCCAAGGTCGGCCGGGCGATCGGCGAGGACGGCGATTTCGTCCGCGGCGCCGGCACCCCCCATTCACGACGGGACACGGCGGAGACGCTCTACCCAAACGACGCGCCTAAAGGAGGCAATTGAACCATGGCTACCATCGGCAACACGTTTCTCAGCCTGATCGACCTGTACAAGGGCACCGGCGGCACCAACGCGCAGATCGGCGAGGTGATCGAGGTGCTGCGCCAACTCAACCCGCTGATGGAAGATGCGGTGACGGCGGAGGCCAATATGGGCACCTATCACCGCCACACCATCCGCACCGGGCTCCCCACGGTGACCTGGGGCATGCTGTACCAGGGCATTCCGCAGTCGAAGAGCTCGACCCAGCAGGTCGATGACACGACCGGCTTTGTCGAGGGCCTGTCGACGGTCGATACGCGGCTGCTCGATATCTCGCCCAATCCGGCGGCGGTGCGGCTCTCCGAAGGCCGTGCCTATCTCGAGGCGATGGCGCAGGAGGTCCAGCGCGGCTTTTTCTATCATGACACGGTCACCACGCCCGAGAAGTTCAAGGGCCTGGCCGCGCGCTACAACAAGCTCGGCGGCGGCGGTGCCGGCAACCAGATCATCAATGCGGGCGGCGTCGGCTCGGACAATACCTCGATCTGGTTCGTCACGCATGGCGATGCCTACACGACCCTGATCCACCCCAAGGGCACCCAGGCCGGCGTGACCCGCGAGGACAAGGGCGAGCAGCGTACCGTCGACGGGAACGGCAATGTCTATTACGTCAAGGAGGAGCTGTTCCGGCAGCATGTCGGCGTCGCGGTGCGCGACTGGCGCTTCAACGCGCGGATCGCGAACATCGACGTATCGGACGTGCAGGCCGGGACCGTCGACCTCTACAAGTTCATGCGCAAGGCCAGCTACAAGCTGCAGAACCGGCGTACGGCCAAGATGAACGGCGATGTCGCGGCGCAGGGCCGGACCGTCATCTACATGAACCGCGACATGATCGAGGCGCTCGATGCGCTGGGCACCAACAGCGGCAATGGCGCGCTGATGATCCGGCCGATGGAGCTCGAGGGCAAGGAGGTCATGTCCTATCGCGGCCTGCCGATCCGCGAGACCGACGCACTCATCAACGCCGAGGCACTCGTCAGCTAGGCAGACCCGCAGAGGCTGCCGTGTCCCCGCGAAGGCGGGGATCTGGAGCCACCGGGCGCAGCGTCCGGAACTCTGGACCCGCGCCTTTGCGGGGGAACGATAGCCCAGCCGGCTTTCAGGACATCAGGAGGATATCATGATCATCGACGCAACCACGCTCTTCTCGAGCGCCCAGGCGATCACCGCCACGGCATCCTCGACCAACATCGTCGATCTCGGCGCGACCGGCACCGTCTACGGCGCGGCCGCCGCGATCGTCCGCGACATCGGCAGGGGGGCGGACGTCCCGCTCAAATGCACTGTGGTCGAGGCTTTCAACAACCTCACCTCGCTGACCATCTCGGTCGAGACCGACGACAATGCGGGCTTTTCCTCGGCGCAGACCGTGTTCACCTCGCCGACCTATGTGCTCGCCGATCTCGCGATCGGTGCACGGAACCTGCTGCCCGAGAGCGTGCCGATCGGCACCAACGAGCGCTATATGCGGCTGAAATACACCCTTGTCGGCACCGCCCCGACCACCGGCAAGATCACCGCCGGCGTAACCGCAGGGAACCAGACCAATGGCTGATCCCGCACCCGTCAAGGAGGCGAAAGCCGTGAAGAGCGAGGCCATAGCGTACACCGCGCCGCACGAGGTTTATACCGGCGGCACGTTGTACGAGCCTGGCGAGGCCTTCTTCACCGCCGAGCCCAAAGGCCGCGAATGGCGGCTCGCGAGCGACGCCGAGGCGCTGCTGGCGATGGAAAAAGCGGAAGCAGCTGCGGCCAAGGCACGCCGCTGACCTGATGCCGGGGCCTGCGCGCCCCGGCCCCCCTTCATGATCTGAGCGCCGGGGAGGGCGCAACCATGGCTTATATTCCCGGCATTCCCACGTCCGAGACCAACGCGCTGCCGTCGCTCGGGACGGGACTTTACACCAGCGGCGCGATCACCGCGCTGACGACCGGCCAGTTCGGTACGCTCGCGATCGATGTCAGCCGCAATCTGCGTGCCCTGGCGACAGTCAACAGCGCGACCGGCGCCGACGGCTTCGCCAACACCAGTCTCGGTTACGGCCAGACCTCCAGCCAGGGCACCGCGACGAACAATCTGTTCGCGATGGCGCCGCATCTGTTCAACGGTACGGGCTGGGACCGGCAGAAAAAGGCGAACGCCGCGCTGCGGCTGCTGTCCTCAGCCGCGACGACCAATGCGACCAGCGTGAAGGCGGCGGCGGGCGATCTGTTCAAGGTCAGCGGCAACAACACGGTCGCCTCGAAACGCTATCTCAAGCTCTACAACAAGGCGAGCGCGCCGACCGTGGGCACCGATACGCCGGTGCTGACCTTCGTGCTGCCGGCGAGCGCGCCCTTTGCGATCGAGCTCGGCGCGAACGGGCAGTATTTCGCGACCGGCATTGCCTTTGCCATCACCGGTGCCGCGGCCGATGCGGACACAACCGCGATCGCGGCGGGCGACATCGAATGCCTCAACCTGACCTACGCATAGGAACAGCCCGTGGCCGTCAGCATCCCCATCTGCAATCTCGCCCTCGGCGAGCTTCGCGCACCCGCGATTGCGGACATCGCCGAGGATTCGATCGAGGCGCAGAATTGCGCGCGCTATTATCCGCAATGCCTGAAGCTGCTGCTCGAGCGGCATGACTGGAGCTTCGCCACCAGGATCGCCACGCTCGCCGAGCTGAGCGACAATGGGCGGGCGAGCGAGTGGCGCCATGCCTATGCGCTGCCCGCCGATTGCGCGACGCCCAAGCGGCTGGTACCGCGGGCTGACGGCAGTACGCCGGGCTGGCCTTCCGATTGGGTGCAGCCCTTCATCGTCGAGGCTGGGATCCTGTACGCGCAGGTCGCCGGCGCGACCCTCGAATATTCGGCTGCCGATATATCCGAGAGGGACATGACGGCGCTGTTCGCCGACGCGCTGGCCTATGCGCTGGCCGCGCGGCTGGCGGTGCCGATCCGCGACAGCCGCGAGATGAAGGGGCAATTGCTCCAGCAGGCCGAGCTCGCCGCGACGCGGGCGATGGCCGATGACGAAAATCGCGAACCACGCCGTGACGCACCGTTCATCGATGAAGTGACGATCGCCCGCACTACGGGCCTGATCGGGCAGGTGCGCTGATGGCGTTCCGCGCTGGCTCCGCCAATTTCTCCAAGGGCGAGATCGCCGAGGAGCTGATCGGGCGCGTCGATGTCCCCGAGTATCAGACGGCGCTACGCCGTGCGCGCAACGTCGTGATCCTGAAATATGGCGGCGTCACCAAGCGGCCGGGTACGCGCCTCGTCGCCGAGGCCTATGCGGGCACCAGCACGGCGCAGGTAACGGCGAGCATCGCCGCCGGGGTGATGACAGTCACTGCAGTCGCGAGCGGCTCGCTGGCCGCCGGGCAATCCCTGTCGGGGACCGGGGTGGCGGACGGCACGATCATCGGTGCCCAGCTCACCGGTACGACCGGCGGCACCGGCATCTATAGCGTGTCACCCGCGCAGACGGTCGCGAGCACGGCGATAACGGCGGCCGGCAACCAGCCGGTTCGGCTGATACCCTTCCAGTTCAGCCTCGAGCAGACCTATGCGCTCGAGCTCGGACAGGGTTATATGCGACCGGCGGCGCTGGGCGGCATGGTGATCGAGGACAAGATCGCGATCACCGCGATCACGCGCGGCGCCACGACCCTGATCGCGGCTGCCTACCATGCCTATGGTGTGGGCGATCAGGTCTATTTCAGCGGTATCGCCGGCATGGTCGAGCTGAACGGCAAGATCGGCCGGGTGCTGAGCGTGGTCGATGCGGGCCATTTCGTGGTCGATGTGGACTCGACCAGCTTCAGCGCGTTCACCGGTGACACGGGCGGCGCCACCCGGACCGCCCCGCCGCCGCCGCCTCCGCCTCCGCCGCCGGTTCCACCTCCGCCACCACCGCCGCCGCCGCCCGACACCGGTGGCGGGGGCTATGGCGGCGGCATCGGCGGCGGCTGGTGCGTGGCGGACGATACGCCGATCCTGCTCGCGGATGGCAGCGAGATCGAGGCGCGGCTGCTGAAGGTCGGGATGCTTGTGCGGACCCGGCATGAGGAGAGTTTCGAATGGGGCGATTATCCCGTCGAGGCGATCGAACGCGCCTGGCAACCGGTGCTCCGCGCCGAAGGATATCCGCGTGCGACCGCCGAGCATCTGTTCCGGATCGACGGCGCCTGGGTGCGGATGGACGCGATCGGCGTGCCCGACGGATCGGCCTGGGTCGCGAAGATCGCGGTTGCGGGAGCGCGCAGCTATGTCTCGGCCGGCATATTGTCGCACAACAAGCGCGCTGACGGGCCCGAGCTATGAGCGTCGCCCGTCTCTATCGCGTCGGCTCGCCTTATAACGCGGCCGAACTCGCCGAGCTCGATTACGAGCAGTCGGCCGACACCATGTATCTGGCGCACCTCAACCATGCGCCGGCCAAGCTGGTGCGCGCCGGACATACGAACTGGACTTTCTCCAGCATCAACTTCACGCCGCCGCTCGCAGCGCCCGGCAGCGTGGCGGCGACCGCTTCCATCCCCAACACCGACGCGGCGAACAGCGGCAACGCCTATTTCCCGCAGCCGGCAAGCTATGTGGTGACGGCTATCGATGACCTTTCCGGGACCGAGAGCCGGCCCTCGGCTGCGGCCGGCGCGACAAACGACCTGACGCTCAAGCGCAACAAGAACACCATCAGCTGGAGCGGCTCGACCGGTGCGACGCGCTACCGGGTGTACAAGGCCGACAACACGCAGGAGTTCGGCTATATCGGCACGACGACGGACGTCAGCTTCGTCGACGACAATATCGGGCCTGATTATTCGGATGGCCCTCCGGTCGGCGACGATCCGTTTGCCGACAGCACGGGCGCCGTGACTGCGAGCATCAGCGGCGTGGTGATGACGGTCACCGCCGTCTCGAGCGGCGCGCTCGCCGCCGGGCAGGCGCTGAGCGGGACCGGAGTGACCGACGGCACCGTTATCGTCTCTCAATTGACAGGCGCCACCGGCGGCATCGGCACCTATGATGTCACGCCGGCCCAGACCGTTTCGAGCACGACGATCAATGCCAGACTGAGCGGCAACTATCCCTCGACCGTGACCTTCTTCGAGCAGCGGCTGCTATGGGGCCGCACCGCGAACCATCCCAATGCGATCTATGGTTCGCGATCGGGCAGCTTCGAGAATATGGATATCTCGCGGCCGCTCAAGGCGTCGGACGCGTTTTCGTTCGGGCTGGTCGCGGGCCGGGTGAACGCAGTGAACCAGCTCGTCTCGATGAATGACCTGCTGGCACTCACCTCCGATGCCATCTTCAAGATCGAGGGCGGCCAGGCCGGCTATATCAGCGCAACCGATTTCGTGAGCCGCCGCCAGAACGGGCGCGGATCCTCGCGTCTCTCGCCGTTGGTGATCGACAGCGTGTGCTTCTACCAGACAGGCGTCGGCAATGGCGTGCGGACGCTCGGCTACGAATTCCAGTCGGACTCGATCAAGTCGAACGATGTGACGATCTATTCGCCGCATCTCTTTCGGGGCCTCGACATCGTCTCCTGGGCCTATGCGCAGGAGCCACGATCGCTGATCTGGGCGGTGCGAAGCGACGGGGCGCTGCTGTGCTTCACCTGGGAGCAGGAGCAGAATATCTGGGGCTGGACCCTGTGCGAGACTGACGGGCTGGTCGAGAGCGTCTGCGTCATCTCGGAGAATGGCGAGGACCGCCTGTATCTGACGGTACGGCGGGGCGAGAAATTGCTGATCGAGCGGATGGCGGCGGCGCGCTGGGACGGCGTGGAGAATAGCTGCTTTCTCGACAGTGCCGTCTCCTATGCCTTCGATGTGCCGGCGACGACCCTGCGCAACCTCGACCATCTCGAGGGTCGTACGATCAGCGCGCTGGCTGACGGCAATGTCGTTTCCGGGCTGGTGGTGACCAATGGCATAGTCGAGCTGCCGTCGCCCGCCGCGATCGTGACCGCGGGGCTGCCTTATGACGCGACGATCGAGACGCTGCCGCTCGCCTGGCAGGGCAAGGCGGGCTGGACGATCGCCAAGCCGCAGACTCAGGCCAAGGCCGTCATCCGGGCGATTGATACGCGGGGGCTGAAGGTCGGGCCCACCGACGCGAAGCTCGAGACGCTGCGCGCACGCACGACCGAAATTCTCGGCCAGCCCAATGCGCTGCAGACCGGGCTGATCGAGACCTGGCTGCGGCCGGACATCAATGGTGGTGCGCGGGTGGTGGTGCAATCGAGCGACCCGCTGCCGATGACGATCACGGGCATCTATCTTGATCCCGACGCATCGGAATAGGGCGGGGGCGAATGGGATCCGCATCGTGCCGGCCTCGCCGGCGCATGTCGGGCGGATCGCCAACCGGATGCGCGCCGACGATGTGATCGAATGCGCGGCGATGGGGCATGCGCCGAAACAGGCATTGCGCAACGGGCTGATCGCCTCGTCCTGGTGCTGTACGGCTCTGGTCGACGGCCGGCCCGAGGCGATGTTCGGGCTGGTGGTGCGCAGCGCGTTGAGCGGTGAGGGCACGCCCTGGATGCTCGGGACCGACGCGATCTACCAGCACCCGCGCGCGATGCTGCGCTGGGGGCCGCGCTTCGTGGCGGCGATGCTCGATTCAACGCCGATGCTGTCCAATCTGGTCTCCGCTGATAATGTCCGGGCCATTCGCTTCCTGCGTCGGCTAGGCTTCAGGATTGGGACGGACAGGACCTTGTTCTCCAGCACTGAATTCGTCACGTTCACGCAAGCCAAAGGGCAAGGCGCGTCGGTTGGCGGGATCTTCAGCGGTGTCACCACCGCACCTGGCGGCCTCACCGAAGCGGAAGTGAGTGCATGAAGGCGGGGTTTGTAGCCAAAGTAGCCAGCTTCAGCGACGATGGATATGCAACGCTGTTGGCGTTTGCGGACGATTCACACGAGCCTGTGAACTATGTCATGCTCGACCTGGCCAATGAGCCTGACGAGCAGGAACGGCAGCTTGGGCTACAGGGTGTTCATGTCGACACGGGGGCGCTCAACGTCGAAGGCTATGACCTGATCCAGGACATCCGCGAAACTGACGCGGGCGTCATTGTGACCCTTACCGCTGATGCGGCTCGGAAGGCGGGGATTGGTCGGGACATCGAGATCAAGCTGGAGAGCAAGGTCATCGAGGGGATGCCCATCGGCGAGGCGCTTCGGAGGTTCAAGGATCGGCTGTTGTAGCGCTGGCAGGCGTAGGCGCTCCGACCATGATCGCGTGGTCGCTCAAGCTGGCTGCCTAATACCGAATTGACGCTGAAACTGCTTCGTCTCCTACTGATGCTGCGCGGCATCAGTCGCTGGCTGGCCCGAGGCAACGCTGTTTAATGCCGATGCCGTCCAATCTGGTTGCTGTCCGAAGCAGTTGCACCGTCCGGACGCTCCGGCGACGGGTCTTGCCCGTCGGAGGAGGCGAGCGCGATCGACGGCGTCGACTTCATGGCCTTCCGCCAGGAGCGACCCTGATGCGGCATCATCCCGGCGCTTGATTCAACTCCTCGAGCGCAGCGCCTAATCGGGTCGAATTCAGGAGTCGCCGATGACCTACCGCCACCGCAACGATGCACACCCGGGTTTACGGAAATGCCGGTGATGCCGATCGATCCGGAAGATATCGCCGCTGTTCCGACTGACCCGATGCCGGAAACACCGGATCTCCCCCCGCAGCAGCCGGCAGAGGCTACTGTTGCGGCTGACGCAGCGCAGCCGGACACGGTCGCGGCACCCGAGGCCGGGCAGCCCGAGTCACTGACGGATTTCATTGAGCGGCTCCGCCCGGATCATGGCGCGACTACAATGCTTGCGCCGCCTGTCCCGGCGCCGACGTGGGAAGGCCCCATGATGCAGCTCTGGTCGCGCATGGAGCCCGAACTCGCGCTGATCACGGGCGGTAAGCGCGTCGCGAGCGGCGCCGAGATCATCGAATCGCTGCGTAACAATGCGCGCGAGCTGGGTATCGCCCTGCAAGCTGATGGGGCCGACGTTCCCCCGGGCCGGGCCGGGCATGCTTCTCTGCCGACAGGCGCTGACGACACCCAACCTGGCGTGCAGGCCGCGACGGAGGGACAAGCTGGCAAGGGCCCTGCCGGGGCTGCGGCGGCGGGCAGGCCTGCGGCCCCACCCGGCGCGCCCGTAGCCGGCCCCGCGCCTGCGGGCGGGAAAGGTGCAGGCCAGGCCGACGCGGCGCCGGCCGCGGCTGGTCAGGTAAAGCCAGGCGACCCGGCCGCTACGGACATCGCGGCGGCGCCGGCCAACGGCACCACCCCGCCGCCTGGCGCAACGGCACCAGCATCAACGCCCGGGGCGGCAGCTGCAGCCGCGACACCGGCGGCACCAGCGATCAACGAAATGGGAAAGAGCGGCTTTGCTGCCGTCATTTCGGGAAATACGATGTCGGATCCGCAGCTCGCTCCCCTGATCCAGGCCAAACGCGCCTATGACACGGCGCGTCTCGAGCAGACCTATAAGCACATCATGTCGGACATCCGTGACAAGAACAAAGAGCTGATCAAACAGCAGGGCAAGAAAGGGCACGAAAAGCGGGTGCTGGCCCTGCAAGCCAAGTTGGCGCAGCGGACCAGCGACGCCCAGGTGGCCGCGGCTGCCCTGCTCCCCGCGCTGCAGGCGCAAAGGCCGCTCGAGCAATATTTCATCGGCAAGAACGTGAATATATTGGTCGGCACACCGTCAACCGCGCATCGCGAGGCGGTTTTCGACAATAACGGCAGAGCGCAATTCGCGAGGGGCGTGACCGCCTCGACCTATACGATCAAAGGCCCGAATTATAAATTCGCCACCGCCGACGACGCTGCCTTTGATGCGATTGCGCTTGCGCGGGGCGTGGCGGGTTCGCTCGGCGAGAATAACGAGCGCACGGGCTATATCATCAAGCGCGCCGACGGGACGTTCGGCTATGAATATCCCTATCGGCTTTCCGGTGTCGGCACGCCATTTCCCAGGCTCTATGCTTCCGGGGCCGATTTCCAGGATCAGGCCGATCCGCCGCCGCCGAATGCGGTTGCCATATGGCATATCCACCCGATCGGCAACGCCGACGAGAATGTGAAGAATGTCTATTTCGGCCCGGGCGACATCAAGGCGCCCTGGATAGCCGCGAAGGGAATCGGCGCATTGAAGTTCGACGCCTATCTTGGTGGTTCGGATGGAGGCGTCCGCGTCGTTCGCGACATTCGCTCCTATCGGGAGAAGCTGGACGGCACCCGGGTTGCGCATAAGAGATACCAACAAATTGGCCCTGGCTATCTGTTGCTGAGATGAGCAGGGCAGGGTCGGTTTCGCGACCGTCCGTTCGGATTGGGCTCACGCGATCCGTTCAGGGCACAGCCCCGCTCGCTCCAGCCCCGCCTGCTGCTTCCGAAGCTCGATTCAACTTCTCCGCTGACCGCCTTAGTCGCTGTCGGGATGGGCCTGAGCCTCTCAGAGGAGCGGATCGTGACAGGCGAGATGGAATTCATGACTTTCCGGATGGAGCAAAACTGATGTGTGACCCAGTCACTCTCCTGGCCACAGCGACGGCGGTGAAAAGCGTCGGCTCGGTCGTGTCGGGTATCGGCCAGAAACAGGTGCTCGATTACCAGGCGAGCGTCGCCGACCAGAATGCCCGCCTTGCCGAGGACCAGGCGCAGGACAGCATCCAGAACACCAATCTCGAGGCGCAGCGCCGCTATCGCGACCTCGCCCAGACCAAGGGCGCACAGACCGCAGCGATGGCAGCGAACGGCATCGACCTCAATTTCGGCAGTGCGGTCGACCTGCAACGCGACACGGCCGCGACCGGCGCCGAGGATCTCGCCCAAATCTACAAGGGTGGCAATGAGCGCACCCGGGGCTTCGAGATCAACGCCTTCAACTACCGGTCAGAGGCGCAGGGCGATCGCGCCAGGGGAAGCGGCGCGCTGATCGATGGCATCTTCAACGGGCTGGGCACCGCTTTGGGCGGGGCCTCCCAGGCCGTGAAAATGGCGCAAAGCCAGAAATCCGCAGGGGAGATTGGCTGATGCCGACGGTTCCTATCGAGCAGAACAAGATCGGCCTGGCTGATGTGATCGATGCGAAATTCCGGCCGGGCGATTTCTCCGGCTCCGGCCTTGGAGCGATCGGTGCGGGCATGCAGTCGCTCGGCGAGGCCGGCCAGACGGCGGCGAGCAACTTCAAGGATGCGCAGGACCTGGCCGAGAAGCGCCGTCAGGCCGACCTGATCAAGGCTGCGATACGCGCCGGGCAAACGCCGGATCCGGCCGCTGCGAAACCCGCTCAGCAGCCTCAGCAGGACGGGCACGAGATATTGCACGCGCAGGATCCGCAGGGGCTTTTCGATGACGCAGCGATCAAGGCGGGGTGGAACCAATATGGCGCGGAAACCACGCCGATCCTGTACAGCGGCAAGTCAGCCTATTTCACGACCAGCGGCTTTGCGGCGGCCAATGCGCAAAAGGCCGTTACTGACCAGATCACCGCGATCCACGACCGCATCCGCGACAGCCTGCCGCCCAATTTGCGCGCGCTGTTCGATCGATCGGCCGGATCGCGCTTCGCGCTCGATCTGGACAATATCAATGCGCACACCGCGCAACAGTTCGGCGTCGAGCAGGAGCGCCAGACCAGCGCTGTCATCGAGGGCTCAGTCAATGATGCGGTCAACCATCGCGACGACCCGGCGACCGCCGACAAATTCCTCGCAACGGGCGCCGAAAACCTCGTCGCGCAGCGCGTTCGGAAGGGCGTTGGCATCGATCAGATCCGGTCGGATGTCTCGGCTTATTACTCCAACGCCTATCTGAAGACGATCTATGAGGACGCGCAGGGTGATCCGCTCGGCGCGGTGGTGCGTTTTCGCAAATATAATGACGCGATGACCGAGGACGACCGGCGCAAAGCGCAACAGATGCTGTTCGCGCCGCTCGCCGAACTGCTGGGTGTCGCCGATGTCGATGGCCTGCCCCAGATAGCCTCGACCACCGCGCCCGCCACGCCGCCGACACGAGGGGCAGCTGATCTCGACGCCAGGATGCTCGCGATCTCGCCGCCCGACAGCGCCGCGAGCGGGGGCACAGCCGGCGGGCAGGGTGTCGGCGCCGCGAACGCGCCGGCCCTCGGGCTTTCCGCGCTGGTGCAGCGCTATCGGGGTGATGCGGCAAAGGCTTGGGCAGCGTCGCGGATCGGTACCGACGCGCTCGACGCGGCGATCGCCGGCAAAGGCGATGCCTGGCTCGGTGCGATCCCGGATGACGCCCGGAAATATGTCCTCCACAACATGGCGTTGCTGAATGCGGCCGGCTCGCAGCGGCTGGCCCCGGCGCCGCAGGACCGTGCCGCTGCCGCGCAGGCGATCGACGCGCAGGACTGGACTGAAGAGCGCAAGCAAATCGCCCATGCCGAGCTGAACCGGCGCATCGGCCTCGCCGACCAGCGCAGCGCGGCGAAGGCCGTGGCCGCGACGAATGCGGCACTGGCGCTCGCTGACGATCTCGGCCCGGGCTTCATCTCGCCCAACCAGATTCCACCGGCGACGCGCGACGACCTGCCGCCGGAAACGCTCGCCGCGCTCGCGCGCCGCGCCTGGCAGAACAGCAACCCGACACCGATCGCGCCGCACGGCCAGACTGCGCACGACCTGAACCAGCTCGCCGCCGAGCATCCGGAGCTGTTCCTGAAGCAGGATCTGCGGCTGGTGCGCGATCTGGTGACGCCCGATGAATATGCCTCGCTCGACCGGCTGCAACAGGGCCTGCAGGGCTATCCGCCTTCGGCTGATGCAATGACTCAGCGGCGTTCCCAGGAACTGCTCCGACAGGCAGGGTTGGACGTGATCACGCCACGGCCTGTGCTCGACACAGGTGCAGGCAATCCGCGACCGCCATCCGAGCTTCAACCGGCCGCTTATTTTGCACCAATGTCGACAACGGGCGCCGACACCGATGCCGTAGCTTCCGACGGCGCGGCAGAGGCGGACGCCGCCGGGTCAGATTCCGCCGGGTCAGACGCCCAGGGCGGCACGGGCGCTGCAGCGGCGCCGAATTCTTCGCCATCATCTGCACAAACGGCAGATGCGAAGTCGGCGGCACCGCCCGTCAACTTGTCGCAAGTCGACAGCGGATTCGGCGGCCTCGGCCATGGGGTCAATGGTGACTATCGTACGACTGAGCGCCATCAAGCATGGCTCGCGGAACCCCTGCGCATGGCGCGACCGGCGCCCCCCTATCCCGCCGGGAACTCGGGTACCGACCAAAAGTCGCCTGAGAAATTGCGTCAAATCAGAGAATATGTGGCGTATCTTTACACCCTGCCCGAAGTGAAAGCGCTACTGGACGTATTTGCACACACCGAAGTGACAGAGGGTGACGGGTATTACAGGAGCCATTATCCGGACAAAAACAAGCTGCCGGACCTCAAAAGCTTCCACGGCACCGTACCGATCGGGCGATATCAGATCGCGCTCAAGAACTGGAGAAACTATGGTGAAGCTTGGTGGTCGAGGCCGGATTTCTCACCGATCTCTCAGGACATTGTTGCCATCACCTTGTTGCAGCAAGGGCACGTCATCGACGAACTGATGAGTGGCAATCTGAGTGGCGCCTTCAGCAAGGCGGCAAAAATATTCGCGTCGATACCGATGAGCTCGAAACAGGATTACAGCGGCTATGTCGGAGGGAGATGGGATCCCCATTATGATCCGAAGACACAGGAGGGCCGCCAACCCAGCCCCGTGCGCTTCAACGATCTGCCCGCTCTGTTCGTTGCGCGCCTGAATGCGCGCCGGCAGGAATTCCGGGAAGCGAAGCAAGCGTGGGAGACGCACAAGGTAGTCCCCTGGGCCTTCATCTCTCCGCTGAAATGGCAATCATTGGGGAATGACGGATTCGCACCGAGCACTACGGCGGCCAATTGACTTGCATGGAACAAAAGGGGATCATGCGGGGGACCTGCCGATCAGGGAATCGCATGATCGGCGTGCAAAAAGGCGGGTAGAGGCATAATGAGGATCTTCGGTTTCCTTTTCCGTCACATCGGGCCGGCGGTGCTGGTTGCGTCGCTGTTGGTGACATTGGCGGTGCCCTCCGCATTTGCTTCCGATCATGCTCCACGAAAAGCAGGCATCGAGAAGACTGCTGGGATGATCCAGGCGGACTTGGACAGAATGTTTCCTTGTGCAAAAAAGTCTAGAGAATGTAACTGGTCGTTCAATATACTGTCCAGCAAGCCTTCTTCATTGATAGATTCGATCGAAGCGCGCCCGGAAATGTACCGCGTCAAAGGTGCGCGGATGATCAGGCTTGAGCCCAACCCGATATACGGCAAATTTATGCTCTATATGTTTCCGCGCTGGAAGGGCGCGGACCTTTGGCTTGCCCGGAGCCTTGAAAAGGCCCGGCATACCTCCTGCCCGAAGATTGCCCATATCGGCAACGCCTGGGTGATTGTGCGGGGGGAATTTTTCGAAGTGCTCGGATATATACGCGCCGAGCTGACGGTGACGAGACTCGCATCGGAGCTGGCATCCTCCAAACGGGCTGATGAGGATGATTGCGAAGGGCCGAGAGTGATCGAAGAGATACGCTGATCTCGCGTAGCGCTCATCGACAAGGCAAGCTCTTGACGACGGCAGGTGCAGGACGATGCCCGCGGCAGGGCGACCAGCCCACTCGGTGCGAAGTTCATTTTGATCAGCCAGCCGGCGCCTCTTGGGAGCGCAGTTCTTCACCTGGCAAAGAGCCTCCGTTGCGAAGGATATTTTACCCCGGCCAAGGGAAGTCTGAGCGCGCCTTTCCCGTGGGCAAATTCACCAGTCGCGCCGTCGCGAATCCCCGACGGCGACTATACGAGCCGGCGCGCTTCGACATATTGGGAAAGGCTGGGATCATGATCGAACCGGTCCGCATGGGAATCGAGGAATCCCAGGATCGAGTCCGGATCCTTGTACCCAAAATGCACGCAGTCCGAAAAGCCGGCTGCACCAAGCGCGCTCAGCAATTCCGCGCGCGAGTAGATATAGGCGTGGCCATGTTCGTAAAAGGTCGAGTTCAGGAGATCGCACGAGACTGATCCATCCAGGATACCCGCGCTCAGCCAGTCGAGATCCGGTGTTGCGATACGCATCGTTCCGCCGGGTTTCAGGACGCGGAAGCATTCACCGAGAAGCGCAAGCCCACGATCCTTGTCAACATGCTCGATCAACTCCTCGAGCAGAATTAGATCGATCGACTCGCTCGCGAACGGCAAAGTCTTCATGACATTGACATAGCTATCGGCGCGGGGATCGATATCCACCGTCAGCGCACCTTCGATGGTGTTGCCGCCGCCGCCGAGATTCAGCAGGCGCGGCCCCTGCGAGCTGGTCTCCCACTTCCGGCGATAGGCTTTCGAGACCACCGGTCCAAGCAATGGCCACAAAAAAGGGACCTTGGTGCTGGCAAACCGCGCCACCGCCTGCACCGTGCCGTAGCGGGCGCGATAGAGTTTGAGGCGGTTTAGCAGGCCAGGCGGTGTGGGCGTCGGCAGCGAGAAGGGCAGGGAAGGATTCGGCATATTCAATAGCCTAGGGTCGGTTGGACTGAACGCAAGCCCGGTGTGGCCCCCGGCGGTCTGACCACGAGTTCGGCGTGATGCTGTCGCGGTGCTCAGGCGCTATCGAACACGCCCTTTGATTCAACTACTGCCAGGTTCGCCGTATCCGTCCTCCATTATCAGGAGGTGCGCGTGGCAGGTATCAACTCGGATGTTTACAGCGGCCCTTATAACGCGGACGGCGCGCAGACCGCGTTCCCGTTCAGTTTCTCGATAGCGACAGAAAGCGAGGCCGCAGTCGAGATAGATGGCCTGACGGTTTCGCCGGATCTATACCGGGTCACGCTCGACGACGATGGCGGCACCGTAACGTTCCTGACGCCGCCGGTGCAGCATGCGCAGATCGTGCTTCGGTCAAATCCCGACTATCTCCAGGCAAGCAATTTCGAGAATGAGGGGGCCTATAACCTCGCTACGGTCAACCTGATCAACCGTCGCGCTGCGATCCGCGATCTCGTGACCAAGGACATGGCGGATCGGGCATTGAAGGTTCCGCCGGGTTCGGTGGCACCGGATCTGCCGTCTCTGGTCGATGGTGACGGCATGGTCCTGGGCATAGCCGACGGCCAGCTCCGCTGGATCGCAAATGACAATGCTTCAGCTGAAGATGCGGCAACGCGGGCGGAGGCTGCCGCCGCTGGAGCCGCTGCGCAGGCGATTTTGGCGGACACGGCCCGAATCCGGGCGGAAACTGTTGCCAGCTCCGGCGTCGGCCGGGTTTTCGAGAGCTGGGCTGCGCTTTCTGCCGTCACCGGCGCAGCCGACGACGGTGCGCTGGTGATCAATGCGGATGGAGGGACGCACGCCGACCCGATCGTCGGCGGCACCGTCGCCAATGCCGGCGTATTCCGGTACGTCACCGGTACGCCACACGGCTGGAAGCGGATCGCAAATACTGCCGCTCTCGACGCCAGCTTGAGTGCCGCAACGGCAGCAGCGGCAGCGGCGTCCGCGACGAACGCGCTCGCAAGTGTGGATCCTGTGCATGCCAATGAGCATTGTGCTTTGATTCAAGGCTGTGCTGTCGGCGGTGCGACTACCAACGCCGACAATACAGTCACCCTGAGCGGAACGACGGCAAGTTTCTCGTTCCTTCCCACTCCCGCTTTTTTGGCTGCTCGGGCCGCGGGCTCGGTGGTGACATTTCTCTTCGAACGTGTCTCCGGTTCTGCGTTGACTACAGCACCGGTGATTTATCGCAAGGCTGGCTTCACTAATCTGCATGCAGATACGATGACGCTGAACAGTTATGGTGAGTATTCTGTCAGCTTCGTCATCGATTCTACATGTGATGGCGTCCAGATAGCTGCGACTAGCGCTGGCTCAACGATCATGAAAATGCCAGGATTCGCGCCGTTTCAACCAGCGCGGGCGCGCAGTGACGCGAAGCTTCTGACAAATGAAGGATTTCAGCGTTCCAAAATCGATACTGTTCTGCCAATCCCTTACACCATTTCGCCAACCGGTCTTTCGGGAGGCTCAACCTATTCGAACGGATTGTTCACGATTCCGCCTGGTGGAGGCGGGGGTATTGATCTTCTTTCTCCGCTAGCAATCGCCGATGGCGGTTACGGTGTCGTCTCGTTTGAGAGCAATATGCCACTCGGCAACGTGATCAATTCGCTCGGTACTGTTTACAGCTCTGGACATATGGGTGCGCCAATAACGATACCCCAGTTCGAACAAATTGGTGAGACACTATATCAGGTCGTATTCGATGTTCAGTCGGCGGGCTATCCCTTCGCTGGGTTTCGTATCTTTACCAATAATACGACCACCCTGACAGCCGTTATCTCGAACATCCAGCTCTGGCCCGGCAAGGTGCTGCCCGCCATGCTCAAGGTGCCGGCGCTGGTAAAAGATTACGCGGACGGCGCAGCATATCTCGCGATCTCCGACCTGCCCGCGCGCCACCGCGTCCACGTCTGGGGCGACAGTACCTCGCATAACTTCGCCCTTCCAATAACCGATAACTGGCCTGCGTTGCTGCAGGGCCGATCGAGCGACGCCGTCAAAATTCTCAATCACGCCTTCGCCGGCAATGTCGCTAACACCGGTGATGCGCAGGCGGCGGCGCTCAATCCTGTCATCACGGTCAGCGGCAACGCGATCCCCGCTGATTTAACGCCGGTCGCGGTGACTGCCTATGACATCGCGCCACTGATGGCTTTCACGCCGACCAACCCGGATCTCGACAACGTCTGGCTGGTCGAGGGCCGCAAAGTCCGCGTGTCCTCCGCGACATTCGACGGATCGCAGAACCCGACCGCGCTGACCCTCACACCCATCTCCCCAGCGCCAGCACCGACCCCGGTCCCGCCAGGCTCCAAAATGATGTGTGTCCAGGGCCTTCAGGCCACCAATGATTTCCACATCATCTGGGGCTGGTTCAACTCGTCGTCGCAAACCATCACCGGGATGATTCCGATCGTCGCCCGGGTCGGCATGCAGAATTGCCTCATCATGCCCGCGCTGCAGGCGCTCAGTTCAGGGCCGGTGAACGCCTATTCCGCGCAAATGCAGTCGATGTGGCCAGGCCGGGTCTATGATCCCAATTTCGCGCCGACCACACCCGAACTGGCCTATCTGCTTGCAACCTATGGCTGGTCGCCGGATGCCACTGACCTGCCCTATATCGCCGCGAACAAGATCCCGCCCGGGCTGCGCATGCCCAGCGACAATATCCATCTCAACCGGATGGGCAGCGACCTGATCGCGCGCCGCGTGTACAACTCGCCACAATATCAGTCGATGCTGTTCGGGCACACTACGCCCGATGCTCGGATCGGCGCGGTCCAGATGTTCGCGAGCAAGCCGAGCGCGCGCTGGCTGCCCTGTGACGGCGCCGTTTATCCCCAGGCGACCTATTCAGCCCTGTTCGGCGCGATCGGCGCCCAGCCCAATATCGGATCGTCTACGGTTGCGACTGCAGGCACGGGCACGGTCAATACGATCGAGTTCGGCAACGCGCTCTACATGGCCTTCACCACGACGGGCATTTACTCGGCCACTGATCCCAAGGCGACATGGACGCTTCGTCAGGCGGGCAGTTTCAACCATGGCATCTGGGACGGCGCGCAATGGGTCGCGGTCGGCGCGGCCGGCATTCTCTACACCTCGAGCGACGGTGTGACCTGGACGTCGCAGACCAGCCCGAGTGGCGGGACGACGATCAACTTCATCATGAAGGCATCCACGCACTACCTCATCCAATATGGCGGCACGATCGCCAGTGCAGCGACCGTCACCGGCACATGGACAGCACGTGCAACCGGCAAGACCTTCAACGTCTCCCGCATCGCGTGGAGCGGCACGGTCCTGGTCGCTGCCGACAATCTGACGCCGATCTATTCGACCGATGACGGTGTCACCTGGTCGAACGGCTCGGTCGCGGCCGCAGCCGGCTCGCCAAATTCGCTCTATTATCCCGCCTATGGCAACGGCCTGTTCGTGCTCCTCGGTCTGGGCGGCCGCGCGCTCAAATCGACGGACGGCATCAACTGGTCCGACAACCGCCAGGCCGGACTCACCGGCAATCTGACGAGCTGCCCGCTATGGGATGGCGAGGACTGGATGATCCCCCCGCCAGGTCCATTGATCCAGCTCTACGCTTCGCGCGACAATTTCGCGACGCCGGTGCGATCGATCTATCGCGGCGTGATTGATTATGTGGCTGCGACATTGACGCCAGGCGCCGTCCCGCTGGCGCGCAATGATCTCTATATTTTCCCCGGCGCCGGGACTGCGGGCAACATCCTGGTTGTGGACAAATACAGCTACAACAAGGCGACGAGCTTCGTGGCGCCGCTGCTCACTCCGATCCTCGCAGGCGGAGCACCCGGCGTCGAGCGCAGCTATGTCTATGCGGGCGAATCGTGATGCCGTCCCGCAAATCCGAACCACCCGCGATCGAAAATATCGACACTGGCATCGCCCTCCTGCTCGGCGAGATCCGCGGGCAGATGCGCGAGCTCATCCATTCCACCAACACCACGGGGATGAAGATCGATGCTCTTGCCGCACGCGTTTCGGCGCTCGAGGCGGAGCATAACCGCCGCCAGGGCGCCAGCAACGTCCTGCAGACGTTCCTCCGCAGCCCGGCGCTCGGCTGGTTCGTCGGTGCTGCCGTTTCGGCCTGGGCGATCCTGACCGGGAAGGTGCACCCATGATCCATAGCCAGGCCGCACGCGATCTGATCGCCGCCTTCGAAGGCCGCCGCCGCCAGTCCTATCCCGATCCAGCGACAGGCGGCGATCCCTGGACGATCGGGGTCGGCCATACCGGGCCCGAGGTCCATAAAGGTCTGACCTGGGACGATGCCCGGATCGACGCAGCGCTTGACGCGGATCTGAAGCGTTTCGATGAAGGCGTGGCCGCGCTGATCGGCGCTGCACCCACCAGCCAGAACGAGTTCGACGCGCTTGTTTCGTTCGCGTTCAATCTCGGGCTCGGCAATCTCGGCAAGTCCAGCTTGCTGTCGCTCCACAAGGCCGGCGACAAGGCCGGCACCGCGCTCGAATTCGCCAGGTGGAACCGGGCAGGGGGCAAGCCGATGCCCGGCCTCACCCGGCGCCGGGCGGCCGAGGCGAGGCTCTACCAGGGCGTGCAGCCATGAGCCTCAATTTCCTCAAAGGCCCGACGAACCAGCATCTCGAGCTGTCGCGGATGCTATGGGCGATCTCCGTGGTGTCCGGCATCGGGTTCGCCGGTGCGCATCTCGTCATGGATCACGCCTTCAGCATCATTGAGTTCGGCACCGGCATGGGCCTGCTGATGGCGGGCGGAGGCGGCGCCACAGCGATGAAGGACACTGCGGTCGCCAGGGCCGCGACACCGCCGGAACCGGGATCATGAGCTGGCTGAAACAGGCCGTGATCGACACCGTCTGGCTTGTCCTTGGCGCATTCGCCTTGATCCTCTGGATGGAAAGGCAGCGATAATGGACTGGATCGAAAAGAACCTCGCCAAGGCCATTGCTATCGCGGCCGGGGCCCTGGTCCTGCTCGCGCTGTTCGGCTGGCATGAATGGCAGGCCACGCGCGCCGCCGGAACCCGAGCCAGGCTCGCGACCGGCCAGGCCGGGGCCGCGATCGCGAGCGGCCAGGATGCCGCGAACAGCATCGGCAACCGCATGGATGCGGATGCCGCCACCGACACCGTCACCAGGGAAAATGATCATGCGATACGGACTGCCCCGGGCGCGGACGCGCCTGTCGATCCCGTTTTGCGCGATGCTGCTTTGCGCGGCCTGTGCCGGCGCGCCGCCTATCGTCACGACCCCAAATGCCTGCAGTACGCTGATCCCCGATAGCTGGCGCGCCCCGGTTGCGGGCGCCGATCTGCCGGAAGGCAACAATGTCGCTGACTGGATCGCGTTCGGCGATGCCCAGACCGGCCAGCTCGACAAGGCCAATGGCCGCACGACCGACGCGCTCGCGATCATCGGGCGTTGCGAGGCGCGGGATCTGGCGGCTGTGAAGAAGGCCCGACCCAAATTCCTCGGGATCTTCTGATCAGATCTCCGCGAACCACGCCTCCATCGCCGCGATCGCCTTGTCGGTCGGGATCAGATACCAGCGGCGGCGGTCATCCGGGTCGGGCCGCCGCTCCACCAGACCGTGGCGCTGCAGCGCTTCGATATAGCGCAGCGCCGTGGTCGGCGGCACCGCGGCTGCGATGGTGGCGCTGCTGATCGAGATCAGCTGGCCCCGGACATGCGCGGTATAGAGATCGAGCAGGATATCCCATGCGGGATCGCCGAACAGCTCCGCCGCCGTGCCGAACGTCCTGGCGCGAAGTGCGCGGGCGCGGGAGATATGGGCTGCCTGGTCGGCGAAAGCGGCGGGTCCGCTGAGCAGCCCGGCGAGATGCTCGATCTCGCGCGACAGCCGCTCGATAACCGGCGTCAGCTTTCGATTATGCCACGTCGCACCCGGGCGCGATGGCGCCAGGTCGCCACTCCCACCATCGTCACGATCGGGTAGCTCACCAGCGCGCTGTTGATCATGTAGATCGGGAACACGGTTCCCGGATTTGCCAGTTCGCCCAGATGGGCGACCACCGTGTACGCATGGAGTGCCGTCATCCATATCGGCCAATACCTGTCCGTGTTGAGCGCAAGGGCGATGAGCCCGAGCAGCAACGCGACATCGACCCAGAAAACGTCGAGTTCGAAGCCGCGGAAATGGCCGAGCATCTCGAGTGCGACGAGCTTCGAGAATATGGTGGCGGCGAGAAGCATCGCCGCCGCCAGCCGTTCGGGCTTTCCCCCGGACACGAGCGCGTAGCCGCAATTGGCGAGAAGCAAGGCATAGAAGATCATGATATGAAGCGGCATGCCGCGACCGGATCACCGACCGCGGCTCCGCGTCAAGCCCCGCCTGAAACCCGGTGCCGATCGGCCACGAGCGAAAGACTGGGGCCGGGCTTCGCCGTGGCGAGCAGGCCGCAATCCCACTGGTCGCCGAACATCTCCGGCAGGTCGAGTCGCCGCCCGAAAGCGGCGCAGCCGGCATGGAGCTTGACTGCCTGGGCGCGGGCACCCGCCAGCACCATCCCGATCTCCATATTCTTGTAGATCAGGGCGTGCCCGTCGCGGAGCGGCAGACCGGCCGCCTTGCGCGCTTCGATCATGGCAATGGTCAGTTTCGCGCTACCGGCAATGGCTGCGTCGATTTCGTCTTCCATCGCACGTAGCGGGAGCCGCGCCTCGATCGCGGCGGTGAAATCTGCCTTGGACATGAGAACTCCTTTGCGCCGGACGCAATCGCCCGGCGGTGCTGCTTGAATATTGATGGTCGGAAAAACCCGGCGCCCGGTGGGTCGACTAGTGGATGAGCCTGCCCATTTGCTCGGCGCTGAAGGAATAGAGGGCTACGCTGACCCAGACCGCGAAGATCAAGAGCAGCAACCCGGAAAAGATGGCTGTCAGCCGCTGCCGCCACGATAGATCATTTGGTCCTCCCCGATTGGATCGCGTCGGGAAGAAGGTCGTCCAGCCTGGTGCGGCTGAAATCGCGCCTTCCCCCTGACGCACCGCCGGGATTGGAACGGAAATGGAGTGATCGTCGCCCACCGAAAACCGACCCCTCGATTCCGGGTGGGCTGTTTCATATTGGGCCAGCATCTCGGCCGCATCGACTCGACCGGCCGCATTGAGCAAATGAACGGCCTCGGTAAGATAGCCGCTGACGGTGTTTTCGGAGATACCCAGCATCCGCGCCATCGGCTTCAGCCGATAGCGCTGGTGATAGAGGCGCAGGCATTCCCGGTGTCGGGTCGAGAGCCGCTTGTGGAGATCCGCATCCATAGCCGCGGCGACTATCGAGAAGATTGCGCCATTTTGGAAGGACTAATGCCGCGTTCATGCGTTGTGCGTTAGACGCGACATTAAAGAAGGGACCCCGATGGGCAGCAACTCGAAAAACGACCTGGCAATGCTGGTGAGCCAGGCCCTCGCCATGGCGGACGATCTGGAGCTCGCAGAGGTCGGCCTGCGCCTCGATCAGGCCCTGATCGCGCTTACGGGCGCGGGCGTCGTACCCCGCGACACCAGGCAGCAATGCCTGGTTGTCGAATTGTCCTGAGCATCGCGGTTTACGGCCGGGGCGTTTGAAGCCCCGTAAGCGCGGCTACGAGAGCGGCATCGTCCTCCGGCGCGATCTGGGCGTGATAGGCGCCGCGCATCTTGTCGATCTCGGCTTTCCATGTGTCGGCGCCGAGAAGCGGCTGGTTGAGGATCATCTCGGCCGAATGGCAGGCAGTGCAATTGTTGGTGATCAGCTCGCCGGCGGCGCCTTCGGGAAACGCCGCCTTTTCTTCGGGCAGCGTCAGGGTATCGGATTTGAGCGTGATACCCCCACCCGAAATGGATTTCGGCGCCGGCGTTGCGGCTTGCCGTGCGGCCATCGCCGCAGCCCCCAATGACACGCCGGCGACGGCGAGGAGGGCGGGGCCAAGGCAGCGCGCGCTGATCATGCCGCCCGCACCGTGATTGTCTCGATCATATTGCGCATGAAGCCGCCGGGGTTCCAGATCGGATCGAAACCCTGCGCCTCGCCGCTGTCGCTGGTGCAGCGCACCGCCAGTGTGTGATCGCCGGGCGGCAGGGCAGGGATCGCCGCTTCCCAGGCGCGGAAGCCATATTTGCCCTGGTCGGGCCCGGTCGTCGCCGGCAGCCAGCTCTTGCCGCCGTCAGTCGACAGATCGACGCGCGCCACGCCCGATATACCGCCCATTGCCAGTCCGCGCAGCTTCAGCGGCGCGCTCGCTGCCACCCTGACGCCATCGGCGATATTGGTGATGAAGGAGCGCGGACCCATGCGGTTGATCGGCACGGTCGGATAGCCCTTGGCATCGGGCGCCACGCTCGCATGGGGCGTATCCGGTATCCGATATGCCTTTTCCATCCAGTATCCGGTATCCGGCTTGTCGAGCAGCTCGATCCGGTCGAGCGCCTTCACCCAATAGGTCGAATACCAGCCCGGCACGACCAGTCGGATCGGAAAGCCGTGAAGCATCGGCAATTGCGCGCCGTTCATCTCGAACGCGATCATCACCTCGCCATCCATCGCATGGGCGAGGTCGAGCGATTTGGCGAACAAGGGCGCATCGGGCGGCGGCGTGTCGAGCCCGGAGAAGCGCGCCTGCACCGCATTCGCCGTCACCCCGGCGCGGTCGAGCACGTCCTTCAGCCGCACGCCAGTCCATTTCGCATTGCCGATCGCGCCATTGCCCCATTGCGCGCCCGGCACGCGCGGCTCGAAATAGCCGCGCGAATTGCCCGAGCACTGGTTGATCGCAGCGATCTCGAACCGCGGCATCTTCAGCAGATCGGCGAGCGACAGCGCGATTGGCTGCTTCACCGCGCCGAGGATATTGAGGCGGAAGCTCTGCACATCCACCGCAAGCGGAATATCCGAATAATGCCAGCGCACGAAGAAGCGGTCATTCGGGGTGAAGACATGGCCGTCCATCGCGGCCATCGGCGTCTCGAGCAAAGGCGCGCGACTGCGCTGCAGGATCATCGGCCCCTTGCCCGGGAAGTCAGTCGTCATCGGCCGGTTGCCGGGGCCGCCGGGCAAATGGAGATCGACCAGGGATTGCGCCCAGAGCGGCGATGTCACCAGCCCGGCACCGCCGGCTGCGATCAGCGACAGGGCGCGGCGGCGCTCGATCAGGGGCGAAGCGTCAGCCAAGCGGATATCCTTCAGCGCAAGGGAGCGTGGTCGATCCTGGGCAGCACATGCCGGGCGAACAGATCCGCTTCGGCGGCATGCGGATAGCCGGAGAGGATGAACGCCTCGATGCCCATGTCACGATAGACATTGAGCTTGGCCAGCACCTGGTCCGGGTCGCCGACGATCGCCGCGCCGCACCCTGAGCGCGCTCGCCCGACCCCGGTCCACAAATTGGCTTCGGCATAGCCGTCATCCGCTGCGTTCTCGCGCAACGTCGCCTGCGCCGCAACACCTGTCGAGGTCGCATCGAGCGATTTCGCCCGGATCGCGGCGCCTTCCGCCGCATCGAGCTTCGAGAGCAGCCGGTCCGCCGCGCCCCGTGCCTCCGCCTCGGTGTCGCGGACGATGACATGCGCGCGGTAGCCATAGCGCAATGTCCGGCCATATTTCGCGGCGCGTGCAGTCATGTCGGCGATGATGCCGGCGACCACCTCCTGCTTGTCGGGCCACATCAGGAACACGTCGCAGCCCCTTGCCGCTGCCTCCCGAGCATCCTCGGAAAGCCCGCCGAAATAGAGCAGGGGCGCCTTGCCGGAAACCGTGCCGATCCGCGGTGGATCGACCTTCAGCTTCCAGAAATCGCCGTCATGGTCGAGCGACTCGCCGTTGAGGAGCGTCTTCAGGATATGCATCGCCTCGACCGTTCGGGCATAGCGCGGGGCGGAGGCGAGCTGCTCGCCCGGCATTTCGGAGGAGATGATGTTGACGGTCAGCCGCCCGCCGAGCAGCCGGTCGATCGTTGCGATCTGGCGTGCGAGCTGAGGCGGCCAGGTCTCGCCGATCCGCACCGCCATCAGCAGCGCCATCCGCCTGAGCATCGGCGCGATCGCCGCGGCAAAGGCAGTCGTGTCGATGCCCAGCGCATAGCCCGACGGCAGCAGGATATTGTCGAACCCGCCGCTCTCGGCCTGCAGCACGATGTCGCGGCAATGCTCCCAGCTCGATTTGAGCCTCGCATCGGGCACGCCGAGAAACTCATAGTCATCATCGCACAAAGCCGAGAACCAGCTGACCTCGCACGGCTTGTTTCCAGGGGGTCCAATCGTCATGGCAGCCTCTCTCCCCGTGACGCGACGAGCACGTCATACCAGGCCTGCCGCGTCCAGCGCGGCTTGAAAGCACCGCCGATCTCGGCGATCCGCGCCACATTCTGCGTGCCGACGATCGGGATCGGCCGCGCTGGATGCGCCATGATCCAGCTATAGGCAGCCGCCGCGCGCGAGATGCCGGCAGCCTCCGCGACCGTATCGAGCGCAGCGCTGACCGCCCGGCTGCGCTCGTCACGCGGATCGCCGATCCGCCCACCGCCAAGCGGCGACCAGGCAAGCACAGCGATATCGCGCTCCATTACAAGGTCGAGCAGGCCGGTTTCGATCGGCGCGAGCTCAAGCGGCGAGAATTCGGGCTGCGTGCTCGCCAGCGGAATCGTCAGCAGCGCGGCGAGGGCATTGGTCTGCGCCACGGTGTAATTCGACACGCCGATGGTGCGGACCTTGCCCGAGGTCACCATATCCTCGAGCGCACGCGCAACTTCCTGCGGATGCGCGAGGATATCGGGACGATGGATCTGGTAGAGATCGACCTGCTCGACCTGGAGCCGCGCCAGCGACGCGTCGAGCGCGCGCGACAGATAGGCAGGGCTCGAATCATAGGGGACGGGCGGCGTGATGCCGCCCTTGGTCGCCAGGATCATCCCTGCGCGCAGGCTGGGCGTCTCGGCGAAGATCCGTCCAAGCAACTTTTCCGCCTCGCCGAAGCCGCCCGAGCCGTCAAAGCCATATATGTCAGCGGTATCATAAAGCGTGACACCGGCTGCCATCGCCGCCTCGATCAACCGCCGGCCCTCATCGACCGTGGAGTGACCGAAACGCCACATTCCCCAAGCGATTGGGCTGACCATCAATCCGCTCTTGCCGAGCGGGCGGGAATCGAGTGTAAGAGGCAAATCAGACATCGCTGTCATACATAGAGGCGGGATTGGTGGGAGAGCAAGTGCGATATGGTCTGGTCGGCACCGGGATGATGGGTGTCGAGCATATCAACAACCTGAAGATCACGCCGGGCGCGGTCGTCACCGCGCTGGCGGATCCGACGCAGAACTCGCTCGGTTGGGCGCGTACGGCGCTCGGCGATCAGGCCGAAAAGGCGACGGCTTTCGACAGCGCCGAGGCGCTCGCGAAAAGCGGGCTGTGCGATGCAGTGATCGTTGCTTCCCCCAACCACACCCATCGCGCCGTGCTCGAGCCGCTGTTCGACGCCGGCCTGCACATCCTCTGCGAAAAGCCGCTCGCCACGACCATCGCCGATGCGCGCTGGATCGTCGATCGCGCCGCGCAGACCGATCGGGTGTTCTGGACGGCGATGGAATATCGCTACATGCCGCCGGCGGCTGAATTCATCGACGAGATCAGGGCAGGGCGGATCGGCAAGCTCCACATGCTCTCGATCCGCGAGCATCGTTTTCCCTTCCTCCCCAAGGTCGGCGACTGGAACCGGTTCAGCCGCAACACCGGCGGCACGATGGTCGAGAAATGCTGCCATTTCTTTGATCTGATGCGCTTCATCATCGGGGCCGAGGCAGTGCGGGTCTATTGCTCGGGCGCGATGGACGTGAACCATCTCGACGAATCCTATGGCGGCGAGCGCCCCGACATCATCGACAACAGCTACACCATAGTCGATTTCGCCAATGGCGTCCGGGCGATGCTCGATCTCTCGATGTTCGCGGAAGGGGCCGAGAACCAGGAAGAGATCGCCGCGGTCGGCGACAAGGCCCGGCTCGAAGTGCTGATCCCTGAAGGCGCGATCGTCTATTCGCCGCGGGTCGGCTTCCGTCAGCCCAAACGGGTCGAGCGCCGCGTGGTCGAGGTCGATGTGGCCGCGCTCGAGGCTGGCAGCCATCATGGCTCGACCTTTTACGAGCACCGGAAATTCAACGCGGCGGTGCGCGGCGCCGGCCCGGTCGAGGTCACCGCGCAGGACGGGCTGATGGCGGTGGCGATCGGCGCCGCGGCCGAACTCAGCGCGCGCGAAAAGCGCGTCGTCCTGATGAGCGAGATGGGAGTCTGACGAAAGCCGAGCTTTGCTGCCCTAAAGTCTGACAGCGCTGCCAAGGCGCCAAAAATATAATATCCATCAAAAGAGTGGGATTTAAGGGAGGAACTATGAGCAAGTCGATCTACCTGTCGGGCGCCGCCATTCTGGCGCTGGCTTTCGCATCGCCCGCGCTTGCGCAGGACGCCGCACCCGCCGAGGCTCAGGCGGGCACGCCGGGTGACCAGAGCGGCGACATCATCGTCACTGCCCAGAAGCGCTCGGAAAATCTGCAAAAGGTTCCGGCCGCGATCAGCGTCGTCAGTGGTGCCCAGTTCGATGCGGCGGGCGGGACCAATGTCCAGACGCTCCAGCAGCTCGTGCCCAGCCTCAACTTCAAGGACAGCCCGACGACGATCGATTCGTCGCTGTTCCTGCGCGGCGTCGGCACGATCAACTTCTCGATCGCGGCTGAGCCGAGCGTCGGCTTCGTGGTTGACGGCGTCACCTATGCCCGCTCCGGCGAGGCGTTCGGCGACCTTTACGATATCGACCGGATCGAGGTGCTGCGCGGGCCTCAGGGCACCTTGTTCGGCAAGAATTCCTCGGCGGGTGTGATCAATATCGTCACCAAACGCCCCGGCGACACGCTCGGCGGCTATGTCGAAGGCACCGCGACCACCGACAGCGAATACAAGATCAAGGGCGCGATCGACCTGCCGCTGGCTGAAAATATCTCGAGCCGCTTCACCGCCACCTATGACAATTATGCCGGCAATATCCGCAACCTGACACTCAACCGCACTGTCAACGGCTATGAACGCTACGGCGTGCGCGGCATGATCGTCGCCGAGCCGACCAATGCGCTGACCTTCACCCTGATCGGGGACTGGCGCCACACCAGCGCCAATTGCTGCGCTGAAGTGATCGGCACCGCACCCTCGGGCGCGCTTGCCGGCTCGCTTGCCGGCGTCAATCTGGACGGCGACCGCACCCGCGAGATCCGCCAGAACACGCTGACCTATACCCGCGAGACAAGCTGGGGCGTCTCGCTCCAGGCCGATCTCGACATGGGTGCGCCAGGCACGCTGACGTCGATCACCGCGTATCGCGATTACAAGAATTTCGGCAGCCGCGACGGCGACTTCATCGATGCGGTCTATGCGATCGCCGGCGGCAACCAGCTCAACGATTACGGCCCCGAGCCGGCGACCACCTTCACCCAGGAAATCCGCCTCGCCTCGCCGGGCAACCAGCGGTTCGAATATGTGCTGGGCGGTTTCTATTATCTCGCCAAGGCACAGCGGACCTTCGAGCGCGACGATATCGTCTGCTCGGCAACCACCTTGCCGCCGGTGACGCCGGGGCTCGCGCCCTGCGCTGTCGGTTCCTCGACCCAGACCTTTCCGAGCGCAGTCGGCACCTTCGGCTCCACGATCGAGAACCTCGCAGCCTATGGCAATCTCACCTTCCACGCGACTGACTGGCTGCGGCTGATCGCGGGCGGGCGCTATACCCATGACGATATCAGCGCCTTCAACAATCGCACCCCGGCCACCAATGGGGGCGGGCCAGGCCTGGCCGGGCCGGGCGCTGCCTATAATCTGAAGACCAGCCACAGCGATTTCTCGGGCCGTCTCGGCGTGCAGGGCGATGTTTCACAGCAACTGATGGCCTATGCGACCTTCAGCCAGGGCTATAAGGGCCCGGCGTTCAACACCTTCTTCAACCAGAATAGCGGCCAGCTCGATCCGATCCCGGCCGAGACGTCGAACGCCTATGAGATCGGCACCAAGTTCAAGACCGCGGATGGCAGCTTCACCCTCAACACCGCGCTGTTCTACGCGCAGTACAAGCATTTCCAGGCCAACAGCTTCGTCAATCTCAACGGATCGGTGGTTACCCAGCTCACTGATGCCGGCTCGGTCTCGACCAAGGGCGTCGAGGTGGAATCGCTGATCCGTCCGAGCCGCAACATCACCGTCAATGCCGGCATCGCCTATACCGACGCGCAGATCGACAGGTTCAACATCCCCGCGGGCTCGCCCGCCACTGCGACCGACCGGCGCGGCGAGCAATTGCCGCTCGCGCCGACCTGGAAGGGCAATGTCGGCGTGACCTGGAAGATCGAGACCGGCGGTTTCGCCAATGTCGAACTCGGTGGCAATCTCTCGCTGACCAGCGATCAGATCTCGTCGCTCCAGGCGGGCGTTACGCCCGCCGATCTCGCGGTACGCCGCGCGATCACGATCGACGGCTATGCGCTGCTCGACGCCAATATCGCCCTGGTCGACCCCAAAGGCGTGTGGCGCGTGAACTTTGTCGGCCGCAACCTGACCGACCAGAGCTTCACCTCGCTGATCACCTCAGGCGGCCCCGGCGGAAGCTATCGCTATCTCATCCCGCGCGACGCCGATCGCTATTTCGGGGCGGTGATACGCCTGAACTATTGACGGGAGGGACGATGCGGTACGAACAACAGGCCCGGCACTTCGCCGAACAGGGATTTGCCGTGTTCGAGGGAGCGCTGGCCGGCGACACCTTGGCCCTGCTGCGCGATGAATGCGATGCGTTCGTCGCGCGGGAGGATGCCCGGATGGATACGCTTGGCGTCGACACGATCGGCATCAGCCACCGCGGCAAGCGCTATTTCGCCAATGAATGCCAGCGCGTGGCGCCCGCGCTCAGGACCATGTTGTTCAGCGAGACGATGGCCGACGTCTGCCGGGCGACGCTTGGCGACACAGCCTATTTCTTCTTCGACCAATATGTCGTGAAGGGGCCGGAGGGCGGGCTGCCATTCTCCTGGCACCAGGATTCGGGCTATGTCGTCGGCAATGGCGGACCACCCGATCATGCGCCCTATGTCACCTGTTGGTGCCCGCTCGATGACGCGACGGTCGCGAACGGCACGGTGCGGCTGATGCCCGGCAGCCACAGGAACGGCATCCTGCCGCATAGCCGTCAGCCCGGCAGCAACGACCTGGTCGGGGCGCCGGCTGAAGCGGAGGGCATCGTCATCGAGGCGAAGGCGGGCGATATCGTCGCTTTCTCGAGCCTGACGCTCCACGCGACCGGCGCCAACACCACGGATCGCCCGCGCCGCGTCTATCTCGCCCAATATACGCCCGAGGCGATGCTCGATCCCGGCACGAAGCAGCTGCGCCGCAACGCGATCGCCTTGCTCCACCAGGGCAGGCAGGTGACTTTTGGCTGATCCCGCGTGATTCTGCGGCCATGATCGTCAGCCCCGCCCGGCGGAACACGCTGTTCGCGCTGGCGATCACGGCGACCCTGCTCAACCTGGTCGATCGCCAGATCATCTCGGTGCTCAAGCCCGAGATCGCGCATGACATGGGCTGGAGCGACAATGATTATGGCTCGCTCGCCGCCTGGTTCCAGGGCGCGGCCGCGGTCGCCTTCCTGTTCACCGGCTTTGCGGTCGATCGGCTGGGCGTGAAATGGGCGAACCCGATCGGCGTCGCCCTGTGGAGCCTCGCCGCGATGTCGCACGCCTTTGCCCGCGGCTTCACCAGCTTCATAATGTGCCGCGTGGCGCTCGGGGCGACTGAGGCGATGGGCACGCCGGCTGCGATCAAGACCATCGCCGTCATCTTCCCGCCCTCGATGCGGTCCTTCGGCTATGGCATCACCAACACCGTCGGCAGCTTCGGTGCGATCCTCGCGCCCCTGTTGATCCCGACGGTGGCGATGCTGTGGGGCTGGCGCGCCGCGTTCGTGATCGGCGGTGCGCTCGGGCTGGTCTGGTCGGCTGTCTGGATCGTGGCCACGCGCGGCGTGGCGTTCGCCGGAGACCGGCGCGGGGCGGACGACACCCTGCCCAAAACCACGATCTTCACCGACAAGCGCACCTGGGCGATCGCCATCGCCAAATTCCTGTCGGACGCGACCTGGTGGCTGATGCTGTTCTGGATGCCCGATTTCTTCCATCGCAGCTTCGCCCTGAGCGGCGTCGCGCTCGGCGCGCCGCTGGCGATCGCTTACAGCTGCAGCGCGATCGGCTCGCTGATCGCCGGCGGTACCGCGTCGCGGCTGATCCGCGCCGGCTACAGCGTCGAGAAGGTCCGCAAGGGCTCGTTGCTGGTCGCCGCGCTGTGCGCCACGCCCTTGCCCTTCGCCGATACGGTCCATGACTATGCGCTCGCGGTGGCGCTGATCGGGCTGGTGATGGGCGCGCACCAGGCCTTTTCGGTCAATCTGTTCGCGCTGATCGCTGATGTCTCGCGGCCTGAAAAGATCGGCCGGGTGACCAGCTTCGGCGCGTTCAGCGGCAATATCGGCGGGATGGTCATCGCCAAGGTCGCCGGGCTGACGCTTGCAGCCGGGCTCGGCTACCTGCCGCTGTTCCTGTTCGCGGGATCCTCCTATCTGCTCGCGCTCGGCGCGATCCAGCTGCTGCTGCCCCGCCTGCCGCTCGACGGAATGGCCGTCCGCGAACCGGTAGCGGCGCATTGATCATGCGCCCGGTGACTGGCCCTTTCGCAACAACCGGATAAAAGGCCAGCCATGGCGACCCGACCGATGCAACGCCCGCTGCCGATGGCCGCGGATCTCTACGGCGATATCGAGCCCTCGCCCAGGGCGACATGGCGCGGTTACTGGCCGGGGCTGACGATCGTCGCCGCGGGCACGCTCGCCGCCGGCTTCCTCTCGGATCACTACGGCGTGCCGCTTACCCTGATGGCGCTGCTGATCGGCCTGGCGCTCAATTTCCTCAGCGCCGATGCGCGCCTCACGCCCGGCCTGGCCTTTGCCTCGCGCTCGCTGCTGCGCTGGGGGATCGTGCTGGTCGGGGTGCGGATCACCTTCGGCCAGATCGTCGCGCTCGGCCCGGAGGCGCTGCTCTGCGTGCTGGCGATCGTGGCGGTGACGATCGGCGCGGGCGTGCTCGCCGCGCGCCGGCTCGGCTTCGACAGCGCGTTCGGGGTGCTGGCGGGCGGCGCGGTCGCGATCTGCGGCGCGTCCGCGGCGATGGCGCTGGCGACGACGCTCGGCGAGAAGCGCGCGAGCCAGGCGCAACTGACTTTGGTGCTGGTCGGCATCTCGGCGATGAGCGCGGCGGCGATGATGCTCTATCCGCTGATCGCCCATGCCCTCCATCTGAGCGACCTCAAGGCTGGCTTCCTGATGGGCGCCGCGATCCACGATGTCGCCCAGGCCCTGGGCGCCGGCTATTCCTACTCGGAAGGCGCCGGCCAGATCGCCGCGATCGTCAAGCTCACCCGTGTCGCCCTGCTCGCGCCGGTGCTGGCGGTGGTGGCGATGTTCCTGCGCGGGGAGGGTGGCCACGCCAAGGGGCCGGGCCTGCCCTGGTTCGTCGTGGGCTTCTTCGTGCTGGCCGGGATCAACAGCTTCGGTGTGATCCCGGTGGTGGTCGCGGGCGCGGCCGAGAAGCTGGCGGCCGGCCTCCTCGCCGCGGCGGTGACGGCAACCGCGATCCGCTCGCCGCTCTCGCAGCTGCTGGAGGCCGGGCCGCGACCGCTGCTGGTGATCCTGGCGGCGACTTTAGTCGCGTTCGGGCTGGCGCTTGCCGCGGCGTGGTTCCTGATCGGGTAACGGGCTGGTGAAAACCAGCGCTTCTGCCACTGTCATTATTTACCCGGATCGGGGCTTGCGGGAAGCCGGGGGTCCTGTCTCCCAACCGCCCCGGTCGACCCGCGCACCACCAGCTCGAACGCAACCTCGCGCCGCTCGACCGGCGCTTCCGGATCCGCCAGCAGCAGATCGGCCGCTTCCCAGGCCAGTTTGCGGGTCGGCTGGCGGATGGTCGTGAGCGGCGGCCAGACGAAGCCGGCCAGCGCGGTATCGTCGAAGCCGGCGACGGAAAGCTGGTCCGGCACGCGAATGCCAAGGCGGTGCGCCACCGACAGCACGCCCGCGGCCATATCGTCGCTCGAGGCGAAGATCGCGCTGGGCGGCTTCTCCAGCGCCAGCAGCGCCTCCGCCGCCACCGAACCCGAGGCGAAGTCATAGCTGCCCTGCTTCACCAGCGCGAGATCGAGCTCGATGCCGGCCGCCTGCAGGCTGCGCATATAGCCGCTCATCCGCTGCCCGCTGGTCGCATAGCTCTTGTGCCCGGCGATGAAGCCGATCCGGCGGTGCCCCAGCCCGATCAGGTGATCCGTCATCACCGCCGCCGCGCCTTCATTGTCGATGAAGGTCGAGGAGGTGAGGCCGAGATCCGTACCCGGCGAAACCCGCACGAAACGCACCCCGCGCCGCGCGAGTAGATCGAGCACCGCGGGATAATCGGTGACGGGCGGAGTCAGGATCAGCCCATCGACATGCGTTGCATCGACCAGATTCTCGACATCGGTGAGGAGGTTCGCTGAGTCGCGATCATACGGCTGGGCGATCATCCGCACGCCGTCGAGCTCGCAACGGTCGCGGATGCCGGATTGCATCTCATAGACGAAATAAGGACTGGGATTGTCGCAGATCAGCGCGATCTGGAAACTGCGCTTGCCCGCGAGCGAGCGCGCCGCGGTGCTGGGGCGGAAGTTCAGCTCGGTGACGGCCGCCATTACCCGGGCGCGCTTGTCCGCCGCGACATATTTCTCGTTGTTGAGCACGCGCGACACGGTCTTGATCGAGACCCCGGCGAGCTGCGACACATCCTTGATCGTTACCCGCAAACAATCCCTCCCAGCGATCCGATGCCCATGGTGTGCAGCAGGCCGAAGCATGCCGCAACCGGGCTTGATACGGGGGAAGGCTCACAAAACTTGCGCCTGCGGAAACCAGCCCCTAGGGGGAGCGCGCGTCGGGGAGTGGCGCAGTCCGGTAGCGCGCCTGCTTTGGGAGCAGGATGTCGCAGGTTCGAATCCTGTCTCCCCGACCATTTTACGAAACGACGGAACTCCTTTGCCTTGGCGATTGGGAGCACCCCAATGAGATGCATGCTGATCCTTCCATAAAATTCGCATCCATCCCGCAATTGTCCAGCGGGCGTGTCGTGCCTGCAGGGTCAACCGCCGCCCTTTCCGATCAGCTGCTATTCCCCGGGCATTTTCTGTAAGACAGGTGTCGAGATGCGCACCGACATTCCCGAACCATCATGACTGAGCCATCCCGGATCCTGGGCGCCGTGCTCGCCGGCGGCCGCTCGCGGCGCTTCGGCAGCGACAAGGCGATCGCCGAAATTGACGGGAAGACCCTGATCGATCGCGCGATCGGGGATCTGTCGGCCTGTGTCGATACCGTCGCGGTGTGTGGGCGGGAGATCGAAGGATTGTTGTCGCTGCCCGATCGGCCTCAGGCCGATATGGGCCCGCTCGGCGGCCTCAACGCAGCGCTGCATCATGCCGCGTCGCATGGCTTTGCCGGGGTGCTCAGCACCGGCTGCGATATGCCCGTCTTCCCGCCGGCGCTTGCCGCCGCGCTGATCGGGGAGGGCGCAGCGATCGTCGAGGGCCAGCAATTGCTCGGCTATTGGCCGAGCCGGCTTGCGCCCCTGCTGGACACGCATCTCGAGACGGGGACGGACCGCTCGATACGGGGGTGGCTCACGGTGGCGCAGCCGCGATCCGTCGTGCCGGATGGGCCGCTGCCCAATATCAACACGCCGGCTGATCTGGAGAGGTTTGCGCAGGGGCGCTGACTGTTGGGACGCTGTGACTGAAGCGGCGAGTGCGGCACGGCGCAGCGCGGATCATCGTCGCTTATTCGGTCGCCAAACCGGTCGATTGCATATCGCTCCACGCGTCTGAACCGCAGCGCCTCTTGCGGACAAGCTCCCGGCCATGCTCGTCCCACAATATGCGCTTGCACAGAACCGGTCTGTATTGGTGACCGTCAAAGGACAGTCTCGCACTCCGGCACCCAGTGGCGATGCATCCCGTCGCCTCGATATCATTCACCCCGTGGCTGACATGGGAATAAACCCCAAAAGCATCCCCGCTATTCTGAAATAGAACATGATAGCGGCGCGCGTTCGGTGGCCCAATTTCCTCGACAAAGAAATATCGGAACAGGTGTGCGCCATAGAAGCCTGAACAATATGGGGTCAGCGTGGGCCGCACGAACCACAAATTTCGCCCTGCTCCATTATGAATTTTAACCGCGCTGAGAAGCGTGGCGTAATCGCCATGCTTCAGGTCCTGCTCGCCGATACACTCATCGACTTGCTGCGCGCTATCCTTGTCCATCGCGTCAAGCACGGTTCGCGCCAGGAGTCGCGAAGGGCGAATCGCCCCTGGCGTTGAGCGTTCGGTTGAAGCCTTCAGGATTGGCTTGTCGACCGCCGATGGCAGGGAAGCGACCGCGGCAGCGAAACCAATCAGGGTTGCAGCCAGTCCATTCATCGCCGTCAGCCTAAACGATCGGCTCCTGTCCGCAACCAGGTCGTTTGCTGTCCCGGCCGCTCATCTGGCCGCCACCGATCCACTTTCGGGCGCCCTGACGCGCTCGCGGAAGTAGAACGGCAAAACTGGCGATCCGCCGGCTGGCCGTTTACAGGCAGGATGTGGCCCGGACGGACATCGCCCAATCATGACTGACACATCCGAAGCTGGCGAGTTCATCCTCCGGGGCTCGATCCGGTTACGGAAACCGTGTGCGTGGAGTGGCGCGTCCGGATCGCCGATATCGAGCGCTTGAAGGAAATACTTGGCGCGGATTGCGCAGGGGATCGCGACCTCAAAGGCACCTATTATGATATTTCACGACGCGACATGCGACGTATCGGCCGGATTTGCCAACCGCCGGTGGTTCCCGATAGCCTCTATACCGCGATCGAGCGTCGCTATTCGGGCTTCGACGATGTGCCTTACATGGTGCATACCAACTTCGAACTTCCGTTGATGCTGGACGGCCGAAAACCTCTTGCGGTGTTCGGCGGCGGCTACCCGTCTGATTGGTTCGATGACTATCTGGCCCCCTTCGAGCAGTTCGTCGAGGCCGGCAGGATCGTGCGCCGGATCGTCGATACGCCGATGCCTCATATCAAGGACCGGCGCCCCGATCTCGAAGGGATCAGGCACGCCTATTTTGCGCTGCCGGGCGAGGAGTGGCGGATCGATGCCTATCTTCTGCTGATGGACGCTCCTTATGGATCGGACCTGGCCTGGAGCGATCGGGAGGAACGATATCAGGGCTCGCTGCTGGGATATGAAGACTGGCAGAATGATTGGTGGATCGAACAGCGCGTGAAGCGGCCGCTAGTGGCGCCGCCCATCACCCATGAGCGCCGCTTGCGAGGAGACGATACTGGACCCTGAACTGACGGCATCGCCTTGCATGATCGAGCCTTTCCGATTCAGCCACGATCTGCCCGGCCTTGTCGGCGCGCGCCCGAGCCCGGATCTGGCCCGGCGTCGCCCCGGTGAAATGCTTGACCTCCCGGATCATGTGCGACTGGTCGTAAAAGCCGTGCTCGACGAAATCGCAGCCATATTCCGGATCAGCCGTGATCGCGGTCGCGGCGCGCAGGGCCCGGGCCTCGCGGGCCAGCACTTTGGGCGGCTTGCCGTAAAGCGCCATGCAGTTGCGCTCCACTTGCCGACGGGAGAGCCGCGTTGCCGCCATGAGCTCCTTGAGCAGCGGTATCGGACATATGGTGAGCCAGACGTCGACCGTGCGACTGAACTGCACCAGGCGATGGCTATTGTTGCGGCGCATCGCGTGCGCCGCGAAAGCATCATCGCTCGCGGACACCGCGGCGCGGTCGCGTTGCGGTGCAAGTGACGGAGCAGTTGCCATTTTGGTCCCACATGGTGACTGGAAAACCGGGATTGCGTTCCTGTTTCGACTGACGCGATCCACCGGCGGTGGAGGAGATGCCGGCATCCGCTCGCCCGCCGATCCTCCAGAGCGGGGCCGGTCACCACAATGAGTATATTCCCCTAGTTCCAGCTGCATGCGCGCGCACGACCCTGCCGACGGCCTGCTCCCATCTTGTCCCGTGACGCTCAGCGCGCGGGCGCCGGTGCGCCGGGGATGAGGAATTATATCGTCTGGCCGGGTGAGGACGTGCCGAGATCAGTCGATGATCCCGGCGCCCTCGGCCTTCAGCCGGAGGAGGCCGTCCTTCATCTGCTTGAGCTGCCCGGGCGAATGGCCCCGCCATTTCGTTACTTCGGCGACGACGCGCAGCGGATCGCGGGAGCGATAGGACAGGGTCGGGTTGCCGGGGAATTTCTTGTCAGTCAGATTGGGGTCGTCGATGATCGGCCCGGTCGGCTCGACGACATAGATTCGCCCGCGCGCGTCGCCGGCGGCCAGTTCCGCGCCCCAGATCGCGGCGTCCAGCGTGGCGGTGCAATAGACCCAGGATAGAGGTTGCGCTTCGGCGAAGTTGGACTCGTGGCCGACGGCGATCAGATTCCCGGGCTCGAGATCGGCCCGCGTACCGTGGAAATATTGGCGGGCGAACATGGTGGCGGTGGCTGGCATCGGACGCTGCTCCCTGTGACGATGCGAATCGAGGGGCGTGTTTATGGGACAGGGACCCCGGCTTGCCGCAAGCCCGGTCCCGGGGTAGATACTGATAATGGAAGCGGCGCTGCGCCCTTCCTGCTCCCCCATTCGGCCATCTCGCAGGCGGCGGTCCTGACTCGTGCGCTCAGCCAAACCCGTCCTGCCGGACTTGTTCCGGCATCCATTGGGCCGGCGTCCCGAACATCGAAAATGTGGAGAATGTGGCCCGATGGATCCCGGAACAGGTCCGGGATGACGTAGCGGGTGGGCTAGGATCTCGCCTGCAACGCCAGCTTCCCAACCACCTGCGCGGCATCCGCCCCGCTCGCCGCCACAGCCTCGCCGATCAGCAGCAACGCCGGATCGCGTTCGCCGATCGTGCGGACGAGGAAGGCGAGGGCTGAGAGCTTGCCCCGGATCAGCCGCTCGTTCGGCAGCGAGACGTTCACCGCCACCATCACCGGCGTATCGGGCGCGCGCCCGGCGGCGATCAGTTCGCGCGCGATGTCGCCAGCCGCCGCCCGGCCCATATAGATCGCCAGCGTCGCGTCAGGGCTCGCCAGCCCGGCCCAGTCGAGGTCGAGCGCCTCGCCGGCGCGGGCATGGGCCGTGACCAGGGTCAGCTTGCGCGCAGATCCGCGCAGCGTGAGCGAGGTGCGGCCGCTCGCGGCCGCGGCGCTCGCGGCGGTGATGCCGGGACAGATCTCGACCGCGATCCCGTGGCGCACGAGATGCTCGATCTCCTCGGTCGAGCGGCCGAAGATCGAGGGGTCGCCGCCCTTGAGCCGAACCACCCGCTTGCCGGTGCGCGTGGCGTCCAGCAGCAGGTCGTTGATCGAGGCCTGGTCCTTCGAATGCCGCCCCGATCTCTTGCCGACGCTCACCAGCTCGGCTTTCGGGTTCGCCAGATAGAGGATGCCCGGACCGACCAGCGCGTCGTAAAACACGATCTCGGCCGCCGCGATCAGCCGCGCTGCCTTGAGCGTCAGCAATTCGGGATCGCCGGGCCCGGCGCCGACCAGCCAGACGGGCGAAGACTCACGATGCGGCATGGACGGCCTCCTTCGTAGACGCGAGCAACTGGGCGAGGGCGGGGCGGCAGGAGCCGCAATTGGTTCCGGCGCCGAGCGCCTTGCCGATCGCGGCGACATCGCTAAGGCCCTGCCCGGCGATCGCGCTGACGATCGTGCGCATGCCGACATCGAAACAGACGCAGACGATCGCCCCGCGATCCTCCTGAACGCCGGGTGCGCGGCCGGCAAGAAGCGTGGGTGCTGCGGCGGCCTCGGCGAGCTGTGCGATCAGCCAGTCGCGCGAGGGCAGGGTGCCGCTCTTCGTCACGAACAGCACCGCCACGAGCCGCCCGCCGCTGAGGATCGCAACGCGTCGCGAGCCCTGTGCCCGGTCGAGCGCCTCGATCCGGTCGCCACGCGGCAGGCACGCATCGAGCGCGGCCGGATCGCCCAGGCCCGCCAGCTCGTGCAGCACGCCGCCGGGCACCGCGATCCGGGTCGACCACAGGCAGGAAGGCTGCACCGCCGGGTCGGCCGCGATCAGGAAGCCGCGCCACTCAGTCGCCACCTTCGCCAGCCGCGCCGGGGTGGATTTGAACCCCGGCTGGCCCGAATGCGGATCGGTCAGCGGGCGCGGCAACAGGCCGGTGCGGCCGCCGGTCGATTGCCGGTCAGTCCAGTGGATCGGGGTGAAGATCTCGCCGCGCCTTTGGCCCTCGCTCAGCTGCGCGCGGAACAGGCTGTCGCCCTGCGGCGTCGCCACCCGGGCGATATCGCCCTCGGCGATCCCCAGCGCATCGGCATCGGCCGGGTGGATCTCGACCAAAGGCTCCTCGCGGTGTCGCGCAAGCTTCGGGCTGAGGCCGGTGCGCGTCATCGTGTGCCACTGGTCGCGGTAGCGGCCGGTGTTGAGCGTCATCGGCCAGTCGGCGAGCGGCCCGGCCAGCGGCGCCTGCGCGACCGACACGATCCGCGCCTTGCCGTCGGGGGTGGGGAGGCGGCCATCGGCGAACGCGTCTCCGCCCCAACGGAAGGGCGTCATGGCGTCATAAGCCCGGCTGCCGATCGCGGCATGCGCGCGGAGATCGAACAGCCGCTCGCCCTTGTTCTCATAGGCCGAAAGCCGGGCATGCTCGCGCCAGATATCGGCCGGGCCATTATAGGCAAAAGCCTGGGCCCAGCCCATCCGGCGCGCGACCTCGCTGACGATCCACCAGTCGGGCCGCGCTTCGCCGGGCAGCGGCAGAAAGGCGCGCTGGCGGCTGACGCGGCGCTCCGAATTGGTCACTGTCCCGTCCTTCTCGCCCCAGCCGGCGGCGGGCAGGCGGACATGGGCGAGGCGCGTGGTGTCGGTATCGGCGATCACATCCGAGACCACCACGAACGGGCAGGCGGCCAGCGCCGCGCGCACCGCGCCGGCATCAGGCATGCTGACCGCGGGGTTGGTCGCCATGATCCAGATCGCCTTGATCCGCCCCTCGCCGACTGCGCGGAACATATCGACCGCCTTGAGGCCGGGCCGCGTGGCCATATGGGGCGCCGCCCAGAAGCGCCCGACCCGGGCGATCTCCTCGGGCGCGAAACCCATATGCGCGGCGAGCGTCGAGGCGAGGCCGCCGACCTCGCGGCCGCCCATCGCATTGGGCTGGCCGGTAATCGAGAAAGGCGCCGCGCCGGGCTTGCCGATCCGGCCGGTCGCGAGATGGAGGTTGACGATTGCGTTGACCTGGTCAGTGCCGCGCAGCGACTGGTTGATGCCTTGGCTGAACAGGGTGATCGTGCGCGGCCGTGCGGCGAACAGATCGTAGAAGCGTTGCAGATCGGCCGGCGGCACGTCGCAGGCCCTGGCGACCGACCAGAGATCGCTGCCCTCTTCCAGCGTTTCCCAGAAGCCATCGGGCACGGAAACGCTGGCGGCGAGATAGGCCTCGTCCACCAGCCCCTCGCGCCGGCAATGCGCGAGCAGCCCGTTCATCAGCGCCACATCGCTGCCGGGGCGCAGCGCGAGGTGGAGATCGGCATCGGCACAGGTCTCGGTGCGGCGCGGGTCGATCACGACCAGCTTCGCGCCCCGGCTCGCCCGCGCTGCCTGCATGCGCTGATAGACGATCGGGTGGCACCAGGCGGTGTTCGATCCGACCAGGATGAACAGATCGGCGGCGTCGATGTCGTCATAGCTGCCCGGCACCACATCCTCGCCGAACGCGCGGACATGCCCCGCCACCGCGCTCGACATGCAGAGCCGCGAATTGGTGTCGATATTGGCCGAGCCGATGAACCCCTTCATCAGCTTGTTGGCGACATAATAGTCTTCGGTCAGCAGCTGGCCCGAGACATAGAAAGCGACGCTGCCCGGGCCGTGTTCGGCGATGGTATCGGCGAAGCGTTTGGCGACGAGCGCGGTCGCCTTGTCCCAGCTGACCCGGCGCTTGCCGATCATTGGATGGAGCAGCCTGCCTTCGAGCCCGACCGTCTCGCCGAGATGCGTGCCCTTGGAGCAGAGCCTGCCGCGATTGGCGGGATGATCGGCATCGCCCTTGATCTCGACTGCGCGCCCGCCGAGCGGCGTCGCGGAGATGCCGCAGCCGACGCCGCAATAGGCGCAGGTTGTGCGGATTGCGGTCAAAAGCCCCTCCCCTTCAGGGGAGGGGTGGGGGTGGGGGAGTAACCGCATAAACGGGTCTCGATGAGACTTCCCCCACCCCCAACCCCTCCCCTGAAGGGAAGGGGCTTGCGAAAGCCTACCCTCACGCCGCCGCCTTCAGCGTCGAGGCCCGGCACAACAACACCCGCCCGGCATCCACCTTCACCGGAATCGTTGGCGTACACCCCTTGTCGTTGCCCTGCGCCTCGCCCGTCGCCAGCGCGATGTGCCAGTTGTGCAGCGGGCAGGTGACGCTGTGCCCGTGCACGATGCCCTGGCTCAGCGGCCCGCCCTTGTGCGGGCAGCGATTGGCGAGGGCGAACACCCGGTTGTCACTGGTGCGGAACACCGCGATCTCCTCGCCGCCCTCGACGGGCACGGTACGCGCGCCGCGCAACGGGATCTGGTGCAGCCAGCCGATATCGAGCCATTCGCCAATCATGCCAGGACCTCCACGGGGCGGGGTTTGAATTCAGCCATATGCGCATGCTGCTCGCGTTCGGCGCCGGCGGCGCGGGCGGCCCAGGGATCGTCCTGGCTAAAGCTCTGCGAGAACAGGAAGCGCGACCGGAGCGCCTCGCGCCCGACCTCGTCCTCGACCACGCGCGCCTTGATATGCTCGAGCCCGACCCGCTCGATCCACGGCGCGGTGCGCTCCAGATAGCGCGCTTCCTCGCGGTAGAGCTGGATGAAGGCAGCGCAATAATCCATCGCCTCCTGCTCGGTCGCCACCTTGCAGAGCAGATCGGTGGCGCGGACCTTGATCCCGCCATTGCCGCCGACATGGAGCTCATAGCCGCTGTCGACGCAGACGATGCCGAAATCCTTGATCGTCGCCTCGGCGCAGTTACGCGGACAGCCCGACACGGCGATCTTGAACTTGTGGGGCATCCAGGAGCCCCAGCTCATCCGCTCGATCTTGATGCCGAGCCCGGTCGAATCCTGCGTGCCGAAGCGGCACCATTCGGAGCCGACACAGGTTTTCACCGTGCGTAGCGACTTGCCATAGGCATGGCCCGAGACCATCCCGGCGGCATTGAGATCAGCCCAGACCGCGGGCAGATCCTCCTTCTTGATGCCGAAGATATCGAGCCGCTGCCCGCCCGTCACCTTGACCAGAGGCGCGTCATATTTCTCGACGACATCGGCGATCGCGCGCAATTCCTTCGGCGAGGTGACGCCGCCCCACATCCGCGGCACGACCGAATAGGTGCCGTCCTTCTGGATATTGGCGTGCATCCGCTCATTGACGAAGCGGCTCTGCTGATCGTCGACATAGTCGCCCGGCAGCGCGCACAGCAGATAATAATTGAGCGCCGAGCGGCACGAGGCGCAGCCATCGGGCGTCGACCAATGGAGCTTCTGCATCACTTCGGGGATCGAGCGCATGCCCTGCGCGACGATCTCCCGGCGGACATCGTCATGGCCGAAGCTGGTGCATTTGCACATCGTCCGGACAGTGCGCTCGCCGGCATAATCGTCGCCGAGCGTGACCGCGAGCAGGCTCTCGACCAGCCCGGTGCAGGATCCGCACGAAGCCGAAGCCTTACACCCGGCCCGCACCGCATCGAGCGTCGCCGCGCCGCCGGAGATGCACGCAACCACCTTGCCCTTTGAAACGCCGTTGCAACCACAGATCTCGGCATCATCCGAGAGCGCCGCAACGGCTGACTTAGGGTCCGCAAGCCCACCTCCCTGGGCGAAGGCCTGGCCGAAGATCAGCAGGTCGCGCAAAGGAGCGACATCCTCGCCGCGCTTCATCAGGTCGAAATACCAGCCGCCATCGCCGGTATCGCCATAGAGCACGGCGCCGACGATGCGGTTGTCCTTGACGACCACGCGCTTGTAGACGCCGCGCGCCGCGTCGCGGAGCACGATATCCTCGGCATCGTCGCCCGCAGTGAAATCGCCCGCCGAGAAGACGTCGATCCCCGAAACCTTGAGCTTGGTCGAAGTGACCGAACCCTGATAGCCGCTCGGCCGCTCGGCCAGCCCGTCCGCGAGCGCGCGGCACATCTCCCAGAGCGGGGCGACCAGGCCGTAAACCAGACCGCGATGCTCGACGCATTCGCCGACCGCGAGCACGGCCGGGTCGCTCGTCACCATATGATCATCGACCTGGATGCCGCGCCCGACCGCAAGCCCGGCGGCGCGCGCAAGGCCCACATTGGGGCGGATGCCGACCGCCATCACCACCAGGCTCGCCGGGATCATCCGGCCGTCCTTGAGCCTTACGCCCTCGACATGCGCATCACCGACGATCTCGGCGGTGTCCGCCTCGGTGAGGATCGTCTGGCCCCGTGCCTCGAGCGCGGTTCGCAGCAGCCACGCCGCCGCCTCGTCGAGCTGGCGTTCCATCAGTGTCGGCATCAGGTGGATGACGGTCACCTTCATGCCGCGCAAGGTTAGGCCGTGTGCTGCCTCGAGCCCGAGCAGCCCGCCGCCGATCACCACTGCATCGCCGCCCTTTTCGGCGGCCGCGACCATATGATCGACATCGCCCATGTCGCGAAAGCTGATCACGCCGGGCAGGTCCTTGCCCGGCACCGGGATGATGAAGGGATCGGAGCCGGTGGCGATCAGCAGCCGGTCATAGCTGGTCGTGTGACCGGACCGCGCCGTCACCGTCTTCGCCGCGCGGTCGATCGCCACCACCGGGTCGTTGGTGATCAGCGCGATGCGGTTATCGTCATACCAGGCGCGATCGTTGATCACGATCTCGTCGAAGCTCTTCTCGCCGGCCAATACGGGGGAGAGCATGATGCGATTGTAATTCACATGCGGCTCAGCGCCGAAGATGGTGACGCGGTAACGCCCCGGATCCCGCGCCAGCAATTCCTCGACCGCGCGGCACCCGGCCATGCCGTTGCCGACCACGACGAGATGCGGCGCGCGGCCGCCCGGCGGCGCGTCCTCCGTCTCGATCTCGACCCTGCCGTTCCCCTGAAAATCCATGACCCGCACTCCAGAAACGAAAAAGGCCGCCATGCGGACGCTGGAAAATCCAGCGCCTGCATGGCGGCCTTGCCATCATCGTTGCCGGCGAGGTCGCCGGGCCGATGCACCCGATCCTTCCGTCATTGGAGGATTGGGTTATGTGAGACGGGCTTCATCGCCCTGCGCAGGAATGTGCGCCGGATTCGCGACACACTCAAGCGATTATTTTGCGTTGCAACAAATTTTCAAAAAGCACCCCGTCATCCCGGACTTGTTCCGGGATCCATCGTGCCGCGAGAGCTTCAGGCGTTGTGTACGCGGAACCATGGACCCCGGGACAAGCCCGGGGTGACGATGAGGTCTCAATAAACCCAATCCGCCTGCAGCCAGAATTTCCGCGTATCGGTCGCGAACCCCTTCGCCCAATAATCGGCATAGCGCGCCGAGAGCGTCGTCCGCCCATGCTTCACCGAGGCAAGCAGGTCCGCCTCGTCGCCATAGAGCCGCGCCAGCCGGTCGCTCGAGAATCGGTGATAGACCGCCTGCACCGTGATCGCGTCCGCCGGCCCGACCTTCTTCCAGCCATAGCCCGCGCTGCCGTACAGATCGCGCACCCCGTCCGCCGGCGTGGTGGTGAATTTGTCGGCCCAGCCCTGGAATTTGAACACCGTTGCGATCGGCGTCTGGAAGCTGGTCAGCGCGCTGCCGCTGCTCGCGCCGAGCACTTCGTACCCGCCGCCCAGCTTCAATGCCGCGATATCGAGCCCCACATCCGCGAGATAATAGCTGGCGGCATAAGTATTCGGGTTGCGGCCATAGTCCGACTGCCGCGCAAAGCTCGCCGCGTAGGAAAGCTTCACCCGCTCGGAGAAGGCGTGCACCCCGGCGAAGCGCCCGCCATAGGTCTGACTAGACAATCGGAATCCCTGCACCGCCGCCTCATCCTGGTCGACCAGATAGGCAAAGCCGGTCAACGCCCCGACCGGCGTCGTCCAGGAAAGATTGGCGAGGATGCTATTGCCCGAAATCGCCTGCGGCCGTGCGCCATTGCCGTCGATCCCCCAGATCGTCCGCACATCCCAGACATAGCTGACATCCGCCTTGAGTTTCGGGATCACCGCCCATTCGACCCGGACCGCATCGAAACTCTGGCCAGCGTCGCGGAAATTGGAGGCGCCTACGAAACGCTCGTCATCCAGCGTAATGCGCTGCCGCCCGGCGGTCACGGCGAGGGCGCCTTTCTTGTAGCGGAGCTGAGCACGGTACAGCGCGATATTCTGCGGGTCGCCGATGAGCGGCCGGGTCGCGGCGCCGTTCAGCCCGTCATAATAATGATCCACCGGCGCCAGCGTACCCTGCGCCTCGACCAGAGCCAACCAGGGCCCCGCATCGGCCTCGACGCCTGCGCGCAACCTTATCGTCAGCGCGTCGGAATCAGTGGCCAGTCCATCCTGATGGACGCTCTCGTTGCGCAGCCGGGCATCGACCAGCGGCTTGAGCGTGACGGTCTGGGCATAGCCCGGCCCGGCGACGGCCAGGGCGGCCGCCGCGGCGAACAGTTTCTTCATGTCAGTCTCCGCGAAAGGCGAGGGGAGGGGCGGCGTCCGGCGCCGCCCCGCGATTCAGATCCGCGCGGTCGCGGCGGCGCCCCAGGTCGCGCGCCAGCGGCGCTTGACGATCATCAGCCCGCCCAGAGCGACGAGGCACAGTCCGGCAAAGATCAGGAAGCCCGACTGATAGCTGCCGGTAAACTGCTTCGCGACACCGAGCGACGAGGCGAGATAGAAACCGCCTATACCCCCGGCCATGCCGACCAGCCCGGTCATCACGCCGATCTCGGCACGAAAACGCTGCGGCACGAGCTGGAACACAGCACCATTGCCGCTGCCCAGCGCAAGCATCGCGACCCCGAACAGCCCGAGCGCTGCGGCAAGCGACGGCGCCGCGCTGACCCCGGCCAGCGCGAAGGCCGCGACAATATAGACGACGGTCAGCGTCTTCACCCCGCCGATCGCATCGGCCAGCGCCCCGCCGAGCGGCCGCACCAGGGAGCCGGCGAACACGCAGCCCGCGGTGCAATAGCCCGCCAGCACCGTCGTCAGCCCGAACTGGTCATGGAAATAGATGGTCAGCGAAGCGGCGAGGCCGACGAACCCGCCAAAGGTGACGCCGTAGAACAGCATGAACCACCAGGCATCAGCGGATTTGAGCGGCTCGAGATAGGCAGCGATGCTCTTCGGTGCCGGCGCGCCCGGCGCGTCCTTGGCCATCAGCATATAGGCGCAGAACACGAGCGTGAGCGGGATGCAGGCAAGCCCGAGTACTGCATTCCAGCCGAACAGCTTCGCCAGGGTTGGCGCGAACAGGGCGGCGAGCACGGTGCCCGAATTGCCCATGCCCGCAATCCCCATCGCCTTGCCCTGATGCTCGGGCGGATACCAGCGGCTCGCAAGCGGCAGCGCGATCGCGAAGCTCGCCCCGGCAAAGCCGAGGATCACGCCCAGCGCCAGCGTACCGCCAAAGCTGCTCACCCCGAGCAGCCACGCCGAGAGCAGCCCGCCGATGACGATGATCTGGCTGATCGCGCCCGAACGCTTCGGCCCGATCCGGTCGACCAGCAGGCCGTTGACGACGCGCAGGATTGCGCCGGCAAGCGTCGGCGTCGCCACCATCAGGCCCTTTTCGGCGGGGGTGAGCGCCAACGCCTTGGCGATATCGGGCGCGAGCGGGCCAAGCAGCACCCACACCATGAAAGCGAGATCGAAATAGAGGAACGCGGCAATCAGCGTCGGCTTGTGCCCGACATTCCAGAAGCCCGTTCTGCTGTCTTCCTGTTCAACCTGCCAAGCCAGTGTCGCCATGAGATTTCCCCAATCCGATGTGCTGAAAACACGAAAAAAGCCGCTTTCCGGCCTTTCCGTATGCACGGGGAAGACCGGACAGCGGCTTTGCTGTCTGTGGTGGAAACCTGCCTCGCCTTTGGGGCCGGTCTCCGCTGGTCGCACGGCATCGTGCGATGGGGCAAGCTCGACTAAATCGATTCCCTTCGCAAGTGCAAAATAAACACGCGTGTCATTTTTTCGTAAAAGCGGCGAGATAGCCGGCCACATCATCGGGGTCGAACACCCGATCATCGAAGAAGCGATCCGGCCCGAGCGTCAGTGAATTGCGGTGCGATCCGACCGCGAGCGGCGCGCCGAGCGCGCCCTCCAATTTCATGCTCGCCCCCGGCATAGGGAGGGCGGAGCCAGCCAAGGCGCGCCGATAAACGTCCGATCGGAACACCTCGGCTGCCAGCCGCTCAGTCTCGGCGCTCGGCTTCGTCATCCCCCAGCGGACGAGTTGCGAGTAGATCCACAGCGCCTGGCTGCGCCACGGAAAGCCGACGGCCTCGCGGTGGAACAGCAGGAAATCGGGCACGTCGATCGCCGGCATGCCGCGGCGCAGCACAATCTTGCCGTCCAGCGCGGGCAGGATCGCGCTCGCCGGCTGGCCGACATAGTTGGGCCGTTCGAGCAACCCGGCAAGCTCGGCATGATTGGCTGAATCCTCGCACCAGGCCGCGGCATGCGACAGGGCGACGAGCAGCCGGTCGACCGTGTCGGGGTTCGCCTCCATCCAGTCAGTGCGCAGGCCGAGGACCTTCTCCACGCCGCGCTGCCAGATCCGCGCGCCGATCGCGACGATCTCGCCGAGCCCCTCGGCCACCGCGACACTGCTCCACGGCTCGCCCGCGATAAAGCCGTCGATCTCGCCCCCGCGCAGTGCCTCGACCATCAGCGAAGGCGGCAACACGCGCAGGGTCAGGTCGCGATCGGGATCGACGCCCGCCGAGGCGAGCCAGTAGCGCAGCATCAGCGCATGGCTGGAGAAACGATGGACGATGCCGATGATCGGCTTGCGGCGATGCAGCCCGATCGCCGCCGCGAAATCATGCGCCGCCGCGACCGGATCGGCAACGCGCTGCGCCGGATCGGGCTCGAGCGCGGCGACGAAATCGCTCGCCATGGTCAGCGCATTGCCATTGACGCCAAGCTTGAACGGCGCGGAAAGCGCCGCCGGCGTCTGGCTGAGCCCGAGCGTCACTGCGATCGCCAGCGGTGCGAGCATATGCGCCGCCTGCACCTGGCCATAGACCAGCCGGTCGCGCAAGGTCGCCCAGGAGGTGGTGCGGAGCAGGCTGAGGTCGATCCCCTCGGCGGCGGCAAAGCCCTTCTCCCGCGCGGCGACGAGCACAGCGCTGTCGGTCAGCGGCAGGAAGGCGATCGAGATCGCGGTCATGATTGGCCTCCCAACAGGCTGCTCGCGGTGATCAGCGCTTCGGCGACCTCGACGATGCGGCGGCCCTGGTTCATCGCCGTGGTGCGGAGCAGGGCATAGGCCTCCGCCTCGGGCAGGTTGCGGCTGCTCATCAGGATCGCCTTGGCGCGGTCGATCGTCTTGCGCTCGGACAGGGCGGACCGCGCCTCGTCGAGCTCGGCCTGCATCCGGGCAAAGGCGTTGAAGCGGCGGATGGCGAGATCGAGGATCGGCTTGACCCGCTCCTTGCGCAGCCCGTCAACGACATAGGCCGAGACACCGGCATCGATCGCAGCGCCGATCATGGCATCGTCGGACTGGTCGACGAACATCGCGATCGGGCGGGCGAGCGCGCGGCTGACCGCCAGCATCTCCTCCAGCGTATCGCGGCTCGGGCTGCCCAGATCCATCAGCACGACATCGGGCGCCATGCGTTCGAGCCGCGCGACGAATGCGCCGCGCGGCGGGACGACCTGGATGTCGTCATAGCCGGCCTCGCGCAAACCCTCCTCGAGCACGGTTGCGCGCAGGCCGCTATCGTCTACGATCACGATCCGCAATTCGAAGCCCCCGAAAGCCGGCTTGCCGAGTCCCCCGTTGCGGGCGCGGGGCGCGAAGGTCAATCGCCGGCGCGATTGCAACGCCCGTGTAACATTACTTTTCCCCAATCTTCGTTTTGACACGGTAGTGCAACGAAACTGTCATGAGCGGCACCTAGCGCGACGGTGCGCCGATCGTGGCCGGATGGGGAAGTACAAGAATGACGAAATCGACCGGGGCGCGTGTGCGCCTTTTCGGCGTGAGCGCGGCTGCGCTTGCGGCAGCCATCGCCTCGGGCCCTGCCTTTGCCGAGACCACGCCCGCAACCCCGGCGGCGACCGTCACTGAGGATCCGCAAGGCCAGAAGACCGATCAGGCCCAGCCCGCCATCGCCGAGGGCTCCGACATCGTCGTCACCGCCACCAAGGCGAACGAGATCGCCCCGGTCACCGCCTCGCTGCAGACAACCCAGCCGCAATCGATCATCTCGCGCTCGTTCATCGAGGATTCGCTGCCCGCGACCTCCGACTTCAACCAGATCGCGCTGATCAGCCCGAGCGTCTCGGGCTATGGCAATGCCAACGGCCCGGGCCTGTCCGAATCCAAGGCGCAGATCCGCGGCTTCCAGGACGGCGAATACAATATCACCTATGATGGCGTTCCGTTCGGCGACACCAATGATCCGACCCATCATTCGAACACCTTCTTCCCCTCGAACACGATCGAGACGCTCATCGTCGATCGCGGCCCGGGCAATGCCAGCCAGCTCGGCCAGGCGACTTTCGGCGGCAATATCAACATGTTCTCCCGCGCCACGCGCGAGGATGCGAGCATCGAGGCCAAGGGCAGCTTCGGCAGCTACAACACCTGGCTGCTGCGCGGCGTCGCGCAGAGCGGTGCGATCAAGCAGCTCGGCGGCGCCGAGGTCGTGCTGAGCGCCCAGCATATCGGCTCGGACGGCGCGCGGACCTACAGCCCGTTCAAGTCGAACAATGTGTTCGGCAAGATCATGATCCCGATCGGCCCGGACGCGAAGCTGACCATCCTCGGCACCTATAACGAGAATGATTTCAACCAGCCCGACAAGGACGGCGTCACGCTGGCGCAGGCTGCGCTGTACGGCAAATATTTCAGCCTGAACAACGATCCGAACTCGCAGGATTACTACAAATACAACCACACCCACAAGACGACCGATTTCGAGGTCGTCAAGTTCGAGGCCAATATCGCGCCGAACTCGGTGCTGGAGAACCGCGCCTATACCTATAGCTACGACAATGAGACGCTGAGCGGCAACGACGTCACCCTCTTCGGGACGGCTGACGCGGCGACGATCGCCAAGGCGAACTCGGTCATATTGTCGGGCGCGCCTGGCACCAAGGCTGTGTTCGGGGTGCCCGGCTACACCAAGACCAACAAATACCGCATGTACGGCGACATCGCCAAGACGCGGATCGACTTCGGCTTCGGCGCGATCACTGCGGGTGCATGGATCGAATGGTCGGACACCTATCGCCAGCAACGCGACGTCGATCTCGTCACCGGCGCGCCCAACTTTGCCGAGAAGGCGCTCAGCGCCGCCGCGCTGGCGGCAGCACCCCCCGGCACCGTGCAGCCGCCGGCCAACATCAAGTTCGACCAGAACTCGCACACCAACCATACAGAGGAGTTCGTCGAGCTCGAGCTGCGTCCGCTGCCCGGCCTGAAGATCACGCCCGGCTTCAAGCATGTCGACTTCAACCGCAAGATCGATGCGCTCTACAACCAGACGACGCGGTTCGCGCAGCGCCTCAGCGACAATTACCAGGCTGACCTGCCGTTCGCGACGATCAATTACGCGGTCACCGAAAAGCTCGCCGCCTATTTCCAATATGCCCGCGGCTTCCTCGCACCGTCGCTGAGCGCGCTCTATGTCGCCAATCCCGGTTTCTCGACGATCGCGCCGGAACGCTCGACCAATTATCAGGCCGGCGTGGTCTATCATGGCGGCAACCTTTCGGTCGACGCCGATATCTACAAGATCGACTTCACCAACAAGTTCGCCTCCTTCACCTCGCCCGATCCGACGGTGGGCACTGTGTTCATCAACCAGGGCGCGGTGCAGTATAAGGGCATCGAGGGCCAGATCACCTATGCGCTGCCGCACGGCCTCGCCGTGTTCGCCAACGGCTCGCGCAACTATGCCAAGACGCAGAATCCCGGGTCACCTGAATTGCAGGTCGCCAACGCGCCGGAATTCACCGCAGCGGCTGGTATCCTCTACAAGCACGGCCCGATCCGCTTCTCGCTGATCGACAAATATACCGGCCAGCAATGGTTCAGCGATCCGACCGCCGTCACCGACCTCAACGCCGCGACGACATTGCCGGTCTATAATTACTATCGCAGCAAGGGCTATAACTCGGCGATCGTCTCGGTGCGCTACGATATCGGGCCGGTCCGGGTCGGGTTCGAGGTGTATAACCTGTTCAACGATCAGTCGGTCACCAATATCAACACCGGCAAGACGACTCCTTTTGACCAATATGTCTTCAATACCGGCCGGTCCTACACCGGCGATATCACGCTGACCTTCTGATGCTGAAACTCGGCCTTCTCGTCACCGCGGCGGCGCTTGCCGGTGCTGCACCCGGGGGCGGGAAGGCCCCTTTGCTGTCGCCGGCGGATATCGATCCGGCGCTGGTACTGCCGCCACCACCGGTGGCGGGGAGTGCGCAGGCCAGAGCCGAGCTGGCTGAGCTCCATGCGGTCGAGAAGGTCCGCACCGCAGCCGAAGAGGCTGATGCCCGCCTCGACGGCGACACCAAGAATGCGACGGTCTTCGCCGGGGTGCTCGGCCCGCGCTTCGATCTCGCGAAACTGCCCGCCACCTCCGCGCTGCTCGCGCTGGTCCGCGAAAGCGAGAAGGCGACGGTCGATCGCGGCAAGGACGAGTTCAAGCGCCAGCGGCCCTATATCGTCGACACCACGCTGAAGAGCTGCAAGCGCAACGACGACCCGCTGTCGAGCTATCCGAGCGGGCATACTTCGATGGCCTTCTCGATGGGCGAAACGCTGGCGCGGCTGGTGCCGGAGAAAGCGGCCCCGCTGCTCGCCCGTGCCGCGCGCTACGGCCAGAGCCGCATCGTCTGCGGCCAGCATTTCCGCAGCGACGTCAGCGCCGGGCAGATGCTCGGGCTGCTGATCGCCGAGCGGCTGATGGCCAAACCCGAGTTCCAGACGGCGTTCGCTGCTGCGCGGGCGGAACTGGTCGGGGCAGGGGTGGCGGCGCGCTAACCTACCAGTTCCCCGGCGAAGGCCGGGGTCCAGTTGGGGGAACCTCTCGATCGATCGCCGAAGCTATCCCTACTGGGCCCCGGCCTCCGCCGGGGAGCCGGAAGGCGGCGACCACCGTTCGCTCAACCCGCCCAGTGTCAGAATCATCGCCGGCAGGAACAGCAGCACCAGTGGCACCGCGGCGGTCAGCCCGAAGATGATCGCCGTCGCCAGCGGCTGTTGCAGACCCGCACCCCGGCTCAGGCCGAGCGCGAGCGGGCTCAGCGTCAGGATCGCGATCAGCGCCGACATCAGGATCGGCCGCAACCGCTTCGACCCCGCCTCGCGCAAGGCCGCCACATCGACCGGCCCAGGATCGATCTCGGCCAGGAAGAAGATCACGAGCTCAGTCACCATGCCGACTACCATGGTCAGCCCCATCAGCGCCGAGATATCGAGCTCGATCCCGGTGATCCACAAGCCGCACAGCACCGCAGCGGCCGAGAGCAGCACCGTCGCGATCGCCGCCAGCGTCCACACCATGCGTTCGAACAGCAAGGTCAGCAGCAGCGCCGTCAGAAGCAGGGCAGCCGCGAACACCATCGTCAGATCGGAGAAACTCTGCTGCTGCTGCGCATAAAGGCCGCCATAATCGACCCGCACCGAAGCGGGTAGGCCAAGCCCGGCAACTGCCGCCCGCACATCCTTCATCGCCGACCCGAGATCGCGCCCTTCGAGCCGTGCCGTCACCGCAACGAAGGGCGCAAGATCTTCCCGGGTGAGCTGCTTCTGCCCGGCAACCACCGAGACATGCGCGATCTGGCTGATTCGCACGGCATGCCCGTCAGGTGCGGTGAGCACCAGATTGGCAATGTCGGATGCCCGCGCGCGCAGATCGGCCGGCGCGCGCACCCGCACGGTGACGAGCTGCTCGCCGACGCGCACCTGAGTCGCCGCGTTGCCGCCGACCATCGCCTCGAGCTGGTTCGCGACATTGTCCGGATCAAGGCCCTGCTGGGTCGCCGCTCCGCGATCCACCGCCACCGCGATCGCATCGCCCGCGACGCGCAGCCCGTCCACCACCTCGACCACGCCGTTGATCTTGCCGATCGCCTCGCCGACGCGCTTGGCCGAGGCTTCCAGCTGGGCATCGTCGTCGCCGAACAATTTGACCTCGATCGGCTGCGGCACCGCGGTCAGATCGCCGATCAGGTCCTCCATCAGCTGCGCGGTCTCGATCTCGAGCCCCGGCACCTTTTCCTGAATCTGGCTGCGAATATCCGTCATCACCTCTTCGATGTTACGGCGCGATCCGCCCTTGAGCCGGATGAAATAATCGCCTTCATCCGCCTCGGTCAGCCCGCCGCCGAGCTGGACGCCGGTGCGCCGCGAATAGCTTGCCACCTCAGGCGTCGCGGTGATGATCTGCTCGGCCTGGCGGAGCAGCCGGTCCGTGTCGGTCAGCGCTGCGCCCGGCTGCGCCTTGTAGTCGAGGATGAAGCCGCCCTCGTCCATCTGCGGCATGAAACCCGAGGGGACATGCGACCAGGCGGCGTAACCAAGCACCGCCAGCCCCACGCCAAGCACTGCCGCGAACAGGGCGGGACGGGCCATCACCCGGTCGGCCGCGCGATCATGCACGCTGATCAGCCGACCCATGAAGCCATCGGCGCGCTCGGCCGCCTCGGCATCCTTCTCGCGCAGCCAATAGGCCGAGATGAGCGGGATGACGAAACGGGCATACAGCAGCGACAGGGTCAGCGCCGCGACCATGGTCAGCGCCAGCGCCTTGAAGAAGCCGCCGGTCACGCCGCTGATAAAGGCAAGCGGCAGGAAGACGATGATCGTCGCCGCGGTCGAACCGAACAGCGGCGTGCCCATCTCGGCGGCTGCCTCCAGCACGCCCGCCACGCCCTTGGCAGCGCCCTCCTGCAGGCGGCGCATGATATATTCGAGCATCACCACCGCATCGTCGACGATCAGCCCGACTGCGGCGGCCATGCCGCCAAGCGTCATCATGTTGAAGCTCATGCCGAGCGCCGACAGGATCAGGCAGGTGCCGGCGAGCACCGCCGGCAGCATCAGCCCGGTGATCAGCATCGTCCGCGCCGAGCGCAGAAAGGCGAACAGCACCAGCCCGGCGAGCAGCGCGCCGAGCAGGATCGCGTCGCGCACTGCGTTCGCTGCGCCGGTCACCAGTTCGGACTGGTCGTAAAAGGGCGTGACCGTCACCGTGACGGGCAGCGCGAGCCCCTTCAGCCGGGCCGACACATCATGGACGATCCGCACGCTGTCGCCCGCCGGGGTCTGCCGGATATTGATCAGCACCGCGTCGCGCCCGTTAGAGGTGACGCGGGTGAAATCGGGCTGGGCGGAAGGATGGATCGTCGCGATCTGGTCGAGCGTCACCAGCCCCGCGCCCGCGCTCGTCCCGGCCTTGACCGGCGTGGTGCCGAGATCGGCGATCGACACGGTCGGGCTCTGCGCGAGCACGAGATAGAGCCGGTGCCGGTCTTCGATCCGGCCGGCACCGCGCACGTCATTGGCCTTGCCCAAGGCCGCCGCGACATCGGGCAGGCTGACGCCGAGCGCCTGCGCCCGCGCCGGATCGACATCGACCGCGAATTCGCGCGGGGATCCGCCGAGGATATCGACGGCGGCGACGCCATCGACCGCGCTCAGCGCCGGCCTCACCTTGAGCTCGGCGAGCTGGCGGAGCGCCTGCTGGTCGAGCGACCTGGAGGTTAAAGCGATGCCGAGCACCGGGAACAGGGTCGGGTCGGACTGCCGCACCTCGAATTTGGTGCCCGGCGGCAGGTCGGGCGCCTGCGCTGCGAGCGCAGCCTGGGTCGCGAGCGTCGCCGCGACCATGTCATGCCCCCAGGCGAAGTTGAGCGCGACCTCGGCCGATCCGCGGCTGGTGGTGGAGCGGATCCGGGTGACGCCGGGCACCGAACGCAGCGCGACCTCGACCGGACGGGTGATCCCCGCCGCCATCTGCGCCGCATCGCGGTCGCCCGCATCGATCGCGACCACCACGCGGGGATAGCTGATGAAGGGAAACAGGCTGACCGGCAGCTTGGTCGCAGCGACCAGCCCGCCAATCGTCAGCAACAGCGCCGCGAGCCACAGGGCACGGGCATGATCGGCCAGCGCTCGGGTCATGTAATGTCTCGCTGTCCGAAACCCAACCCCGTTCGGCCTGAGCCTGTCGAAGGCCAGGCCCTTGGCGAAACGGTTCGCGTGCAAACGCCCTTCGACAGGCTCAGGGCGAACGGTAGGGAGGAAACCCGCATCACTTGGTGCGCACCTTCATGCCGTCCTCGAGCGCAGTGCCGCCCTGCGTCACCACCTGCTCGCCCGCGTTCAACCCCTTGGTGATCGCGACGCGATCCCCTGCGACCGGCCCGATTATGACATCGCGCCGATGCGCCACGCCGCCGGCGGTGGTGAAGACATAGGGCTGGCCGCCATCGTCGAGCAGCGCGGCATAGGGTATGGTCAGTCCTTCGCCCTGTCCGCTGACCGAGACCTCGCCCTTGAGCGTTTCGCCGATGCCGAAGCCCGAGCCGGCGGGCAGGGCGGCGAACAGCGCCGCGAGGCGCGTCTGCGGATCGACCACGGTCGACACCGAGAGCACCGTCACTTCGACCGCGCCGCCATCGGGGCGCATGATCCTGAGCGGGTCGCCGGAATGGAGCGTGGCGGCGAGGCCGGGATCGACGCCGAAACGGGCGCGGGCATCGTCGGGCTCGGCGATCGTCGCGACGGTCGCGCCGGCCTGGATGGTGTCGCCGGGATTGCCGACGACGCTGTCGACGACGCCGGCGACCGGCGCGCGCAGGACGAGCCCGGCGGCGCGTCCGGCAAGGCTGGCGCGGATCGCATCAGCGGTGTGCGCGGCGGCCCGCGCCGTCTCGACATCCGCGTTGCTGGCGAGTCCGTCCGCCCGCAGCCGCTCGGCGCGGGCGAGCGCTGCGTCAGCGGCGCGGGCATCAGTCGCAGCCTTGGCGAGCTCGAGCGACGTGTCGGCCGCGGGCGTCAGGACCGCGATCACCGCGCCGCGCCCGATCCTGGTACCGGCCGGTGCGACGATCCGCGAGATGATCGCGGCGGCTGGGGCGGCCAGCACGCGCTTGCTCGCGCCGCCGCCCTCGACCAGGCCGTAGAGCGTCACGCGCCGGCTGACCGTGCCCTGCTCGACCCGGGCGAGCGACACCAGAGCGGTGGGCGAGGGCGCTTTGTCCTCGTCCGAATTGCCCGAACAGGCAGCGAGCAGCAGCAATGCCGCGATGGGCGCGGTGTATTTCATGACGGCCATGTTTCTTTCGGTGCCCCGGTGAGGAGTTCGAGTGCGATGGTCTGTTCGGTGATGTCCTGTTCGCTCTGCGCGAGGAGGATCTGCTTGTCGCGCAGCGCCTGTTCAGCGGTCTGCGCGGTCGCCTGCGACAGGTCGCCGCGATCGGCGGCTTGCCGGCTCGCCTCGGCGAAGTGCCGGGCGGCGGGAAGGTCACGCAGCAGCGCCTCGCGCTGGCGGCGCGCGACACCGATGCCGTTCACCGCCGCCGCGATATCGGCGCGCGTCTGGAACAGCCGCGCATCATATTCGGCCTTGAGCGCGGCGCGGGTCGCCCGTTCGATCGCGATGCCGCCGCGGTTACGATTCCACAAGGGCACGGTGAAGTTGACCGCGGGCCCGACCAGGGTGTTGCCCGCTGAATCGCGATTGCCGTTGATCGTCAGCCCGAGCGTCGGGAACTGGTCGAGCACGGCCTTGCGCAAGGTCGCTTCTTCCGAAGCATAGCCTGCCTCCAAAGCCTTCAGATCAGTGCGCCGCGCGCGCGCCAGGGCGAACAGGCTCCCGGCATCGAGCGTTGGCGCGGGCAGGGTGCCCGGGGCAAGCCGGATCACCGTTACCGGCGGCAGGCCGAGCTGCCTGGCGAGTTCGAGCCGCGCCGCTGCCAGATCGCGGTCGAGCGTGCGCTGGCGGTCCTGCGCATCGAAGGCGGCGGCGCGGGCGGTGTTGCTCTGGTCCGCCGCCAGATCGCCGCGCCCGGCCGCACGCAGAGTGCGCTCGAGCATCGCATCCGCGGCGGCGCGCGTCACCGCGGCGAGTGCCGCACTGCGCTCCAGCCCGAGGATGCGCGCTGCCTGGAGCCGCGCCTGGCCGGCGGTCTGCCATTCAGCCCAGGCGAGATCGAGATGCACCTGATCGGCTGCGCTGCGTGCCGCGGCGATCGTCACGCCGCGCGTCCTGAGCGCGTTGAGATCGAGGGCGAGCGCATTGGCGAGGTCGACAAAGGGGTCGGGGCCCGACAGCACCGGGGTCACGCCGATGCTCAGGGTCGGATCGGGGAGCAGGCGTGCCGCGAACGCCTGCGCATCGGATATGCCGGCCCGCGCGCGCCGCGCCTTGAGATCGGGATTGGCGATCACTGCGATCACCGCGATCGCATCCGGGTCGAGCGGCTGGGCCAGGTCGATCGCGACCGGCTTGAGATAAGGCCGGTCGATCGTCGCGGCCGCCTGGGACAGCGCGGCCATGTCAGGCGGATCGAGCGTGGAGGCGCCGTCCTTCAGTGGAAGCGGCGCATAGCTTGCGCAGCCGGCCAGAAGCAGGAGGGGCAGCAACGGGGCAAATCTCATGCGGATGCTCTCGGCAAAACCATGGTGACGCGCAGGCCGGGGCTGTTGTCGTCGATCCGCAAGAGGCCGCCATGCGCCTCCGCGATCGCCTCGACGAGGTTGAGGCCGAGGCCGTGCCCGGGCGTCGTCCGGCTCGAATCGAGCCGCGCGAAACGGCGGACGATGCGCGCCCGGTCCTCCGCCGCCACGCCGGGACCATTGTCGGAAACCGACAGGCGGATCCAGCTATCGTCCGCATCGAGGGCGACGACGATCCGCGTGCCGGGCGGCGTATGATGCTGGGCATTGTCGAGCAGGTTGATGACTGCCTGCGCGATCAGCTCCCGGTCCCCGTGCAGGCCGATGGCCGGGGCGATCGCGCAATCCAGGCTGCGGCCGCCGTCGCTGACCGCGGGCGCATAGCTGTCGCACAGATCGAGCAGCAACGCGCTGAGATCAATGCGCAGGAAGGTCCGCGAAAGCGCGCCGCCCTCGACCTCGGAGATGCGCAGGATCGCCGCGAACAGGGCGAGCAGATCGTCGCTTTGCCCGATCGCGCGCTTGAGTGCAGTGCGGGTCGCCGCCGCGTCGCCGCCGCTGTCGAGCGTCTCGGCGAGCTGGTTGCGCAGCCGGGCAAGCGGCGTGCGCAGATCATGCGCGACATCGCTGGAGACCTGGCGGAGATTGTCGAGCAGATGCGCGATCCGGTCGAGCATCGCGTTCAGCACAAGGGCGAGCTGGTCGAACTCATCGCCGCGCGCACCGACCGGCACGCGCCGCGCGATATCGCCCGAGACGATCGCCTGGGCCGTGCCGCTGATCCGGCCGAGCCGGCGGCGCAGATAGCCGCCGAGGATCAGCGCGCCGATGATCCCCACCAGCACTACCAGCACGAACGCGCCCGAGAACAGCCACAGGATCGTGGCATCGATCCGCTCGACCGCCTCGCTGTCCGTCGCGACGACCAGCCGCAGGCCGCCGGGCAGATCGCGGGCATAGGCCCGGGCCGGGTCGGGGCCCTCATGCGGGTCGATGAAGGTGATGTCGTGCCAGCCCGCTGGCGGGCGCGGCGTATTCAGCGCACCGACGATGCGCCGGCCGCTCGCGTCGAACAGCGCATAGCCGAAGGCGTTGGTTGCGTTGCCCGCCTCGCGCGCGGCGATCTCGGTGCGCAGCTCGCCGATCCCCTCGTCCATGAAGTCGCGGACCAGCCCTGCGCTTTCATCGGCGATCGCGCTGTCCTGCTGGCTCCGGAAATTCGCATCGGCGGCGAAATAGACCGCGCAGCCGAGCGCGATGATCGCCAGCGCCAGCGCCAGCGAATAGGTGAAGGCGATGCGATAGGCGGCACTCGCCACCAGCTTATGCATCGATGCGCATCCGGTAGCCGATGCCGCGCAACGTCTCGATCGGGTCGACCGCGAAGCCTTCGTTGAGCTTGGAGCGGAGCCGGCTCAGATGGCTTTCGACGATGTTGGTCTGCGGATCGAAATGGAAGCCCCAGACCGATTCGAGGAACATGGTGCGCGTCACCACCTTGCCGGCATGGCGCACCAGTTGCTCGAGCAGGGCGAACTCGCGCGGCTGGAGATGGATTTCGCGGCCCTCGCGGCGGACTTCGCGGCGGAGCAGATCGAGGCTGATCGCGCCGGCATCGAGCCGGGTCGGCGTGTCGCTGATCGGCGGGCGGCGCAGCAGGGCGGCGAGCCGCGCGGCGAGCTCGGCAAAGGCGAAGGGCTTGACGAGATAATCGTCGGCGCCGGCCTCGAGCCCGCCGACGCGGTCGACGATGCCGCCCAGCGCCGTCAGCATCAGCACCGGCGTCCTGACCCCGGCTGCCCGCCAGCGCCGCAGGATTTCGACCCCGTCGATCTGCGGCAGCATGCGATCGAGGATGATCGCGTCGAAACACTCCACCGTGCCGAGATGCAGCGCCTCCTCACCGTCCGCGGCGCGGGTGACGACATGGCCGAGCTCGCCGAGCCCACGCTCGACGAACCCGGCGGTCTCAGCATCGTCCTCGCAGATCAGGACGCGCATCGATCAGTCCCCATCTCAGTCCTTGTCATGCAGGCCCTCATATTTGTCCTCGACGATCCTGCCCGTATTCGCGTCGACGCCGATCTCATGGATGCGCCTGCTCTGGCGGATATCGAAGGAATAGCGCCAGCCGCCGCCTTCCTTTTCATATTCGGCATCGGCGATCTTGCCCGGCGCGCGCTTGAGCGCGATCGCGCGCGCCTGCGCCATGGTCAGCTTCGCGAGCGGCGCTTGTGCCGCCAGCGCGCCGGTGCTGATCGCAGTAACGGCCACAAGGGCGGTGGTGATGATCTTCATCGATACTCTCCTGATACAGGCCCGTTGCCGGGCGGTGCATCATGCCTAGCCGCCCCTACATTGGCGGAGCGTGGATCGCCGCTTCTATCATCCCAATGTAGATGAACGAACGAGAATGGAGCCGGGAGAGCGCCGGATCGAATGATTGACTCCCCTCCCGCTTGCGGGAGGGGTCGGGGGTGGGCGCCCGGCCTCCTCAAACGGTACGTTCGCGATGAGCGCGAGCCCACCCCCAGCCCCTCCCGCAAGCGGGAGGGGAGCAGGAAGGGGTGCCCTTAAACCAGCAGCAGAAGCAGCGGCAGCACCGTCCCTGCGACCAGCATGACGATCGAGGTCCGCCGCATCGTGCGATTGGTCAGCGCGATGGTGAGGCCGAGCAGGGTCGAGGTGATCAGGCCGAGGGCGAGCAGCACCACGAAGATCTTGAGCGGCAGCGGGGAGGGGCCGTGTCCGCCCTCGTGATGATGATCGTCGCCATGGTCCGCATCGCCCTTGGGCTTGGCCGCCTCCGGCTTCGGCGCGGGCTTTGCCGGCTTGGCATGCGGCAGCGACTGGTCCTTGTGGACGCTCGTCATCCAGACCAGAGCCGCGGGCGGCGGGCCGCCCCAGCCACCGGCTTCCCCCAGCCGAAAGGTCTGCACCGCGCCGCTGAGCGCGAAGAACAGGATGGCGGGCGCGAAGAACACGCCGACATAATGGTGGAGCTGGCGCAGGCTGCGCAGGGTCTGGGGTCTCATCCACGCCCTGATGCCGCACCGCCCGGGCGGACGCAATCGGCTTCCCGCGATCGGGCCACGGCGGTTCTATAATCTTTCCCAACCTTGACGTGCGAACCATGTTGCGGCTCGCCACCAAAGGCACGGGGTGGCAAAAGGCGCGCCATCCGGTTCCCCCCTGAAAGGCCGCTCATGCTCTCCACCCTGCTGCCGCGCTTCCTTCTGCTCGCCTCCGCCACGGCGATCGTCGCTGCGGCACCCGCACCCGCGCCGACCGCCGGCTACAAGGTCACGGGCTCGATCGCGGTGCCCGATGGCGGCTGGGATTATGCCAGGGTCGATAACCAGACGGGCAAGCTCTATGTCGCGCGCACCGACAGCGTCACCGTCGTCGACCTGAAGAGTCAGGCGGTTTCGTCGATCGGCACGATCGTGCGCGGCCATGCCGTGGTGCCGATCGCCGGGACGACCCTGCTGCTCGTCACCAGCGGCCGCGACAACAGCGTGCGGCTGATCGATACGGCCACCGGCACGGAAAAGGCGAAGATCGCGGTCGGCAACGATCCCGACGCCGCCTTCTACGACGGGCTGACCAGGCACGCGCTGGTGATGAACGCCAAGGCGGGTACGGTCTCGATCATCGATCCGGTCGCGGCGACGGTGGTCGGCACGATCACGCTCAAGCCCGGCCTTGAATTCGCGGCAGCGGTCGGCAGCACGCTCTATGTCAACAATGAGGATGCGAACGAGCTGGAGACCGCCGATATCGCCACCGGCAAGGCTGGGGCGAGCATCCCGCTCACCGGCTGCGACGGCCCGACCGGCCTCGGCTATGACAAGCAGCGCAACCGCATGATCAGCGCCTGCGCCAACGGCAAGGCGGCGGTGGTCGATCTCGCGACGAAGACGGTCAGCCTGCTCCCGATCGGGCTCGGCCCCGATGCGGTGATCATCGACCGCCCGCGCGGCGTGGCGCTGATCCCGTGCGGCAAGGACGGCACGCTCAGCGTGATCGATATCGCCAGCCCCGGCGCCGCAACGGTGATCGCGACCGTGCCGACCGAGCCCGGCGCCCGCACCGGCGCGGTCGATCGCAGCACCGGCAATGTCTATCTGCCGACCGCCCGCTTCGGACCCCCGGCAACCGCCGGCGGGCGGCCGGTGATGATTCCCGGATCGGCGCATATCCTGGTCGTCAGCCCGAAATAGTCCGGATTGCCAGCGGGGCGCGATCGGGCGCATGCTGGCGCCATGGGCAAGACTCTCGGCAAGCATATCTGCGCGGCACTCGCCGGCGTCCTGGCGGTGATGACGGCGGGCGCCGCGGCTGCGCAGACGCCCGGCGGCATGGTCGCTCCGCCGCCCACGCCGACCGCGCATGTCCAGACCGCCGACGAGGCGCTGGCGCAGGATGCCGGGGAATATGCCCGGCTCTATGCCGTGCCGATCGACGAGGCGATGCGCCGGCTCCGCGCGCAGGAGGAGACGGTCGCGACGACCGATCGCCTGCAGGACCTGTATGGCGACCGGCTGGCCGGCCTCTATATCGAGCACCGCCCCGCCTACCGCATCGTGGTGCTGCTGACCGGCTCCGATCCGGTGCCCGACCAGGTCGTCTTCGCCGGCGGGATGAATGTGCCGATCGTCTTCAGGACCGGCGCGCCGGCATCGCGCACCCGCATCCTCGGCGCGATCACCCAGCACCAGGCTGAGATCCGCGCCGCGGTGCCGCATCCGCCAAGCATGGGGGTCGACCCGCGGACCGGGCAGCTGATCCTGATGGTCAACGGCGCGGATATCGACCAGATCGGGCAGGCGGCGCTCAAGGCACGGATCGAGACGATCGCCGGCGTGCCGGTGCGCATCCGGGTGCAGGACCGGCCCGAGATCAATCTGGAGGATGTAAACCTGGTCGGCGGCGGCGGGCGCGTCGAGGGGATGAACCCGGCGGACGGCAAGCGCTATGCCTGCACCTCGGGCTTCGTCGTGACTGACGGCACCCGCGACGGCGTGGTGACGGCGGCGCATTGCCCCGATACGCTTTCCTATTACGGCCCCGATCGCAGCCAGTTGCCGCTTCAGTTCCTCGGCCAATGGGGCTGGGGCTATCAGGACGTGCAGCTCCATGTGAGCGACCAGGTGCTGCAGCCGCTTTTCTATGCCGACACCCGCAAGACGGTTGCGCGGGCGGTGACGGGCGCGCGCAACCGCACCAGCACCAGGGTGGGCGATGTGGTGTGCCACCGCGGTGAGCGGACCGGCTATAGCTGCGCCGAAGTCGAGCTGGTCGATTTCGCGCCCTCGGGCGATCTGTGCGGCGGTGCGTGCCTGGCGACCTGGGTGGCGGTGTCCGGCCCGACCTGCAAGGGCGGCGACAGCGGCGCGCCGGTGTTCAACGGCACCACTGCCTTCGGCCTCGTCAAGGGCGCGAGCTATCGCGGCGACGGGAGCTGCATCTTCTATTTCTACATGTCGACGGATTATCTGCCGGCGGGGTGGTCGCTGCTCGAGAGTCCCGTGGCGCCGGCGAGTGCTCCACCCGGGGCCGTTCCGTCGCCGGCAGTGATTGCAGCCCGGGCCCCGGCTCTGCGGCGTTAGAGCGCCCAGCCAACCGGCGATTTGCTGGCTGTTCCTGGCTGATAATCCGGAAATTTTTTGCTGGCTGTTATGTTGGAGCCAAGGCCGGGATTCAGCCCTTGAGATCAAGTACTTATAGCAGGCTGGCTGTTATTGGAAAACAGCCAGCTATCAGCCAGCGAACAGCCAGCCCGGCTGGCTGTTCCGCGGCATATCAGCCAGCGCCGATCATCGATTATATTCAGGCTGAGAAAGAGCAGAGCGGTTCCCGAGCGAGGGCTCCGCCTGATCCTACCCTGCCATGATCCGGTATTGCCTTGAATCGGGCATGGCCGTCGTGCGTCGGGGATATTAGGTGGATCGCCGTGATGACCGCCGGTGAAGGGACACGGACATGATTGCAGAAAACACGATCACATCTGCTGAGGACGTAGCTGAGGTCCGCGCGCTCTTCCTGCGGCAGGTGGAGGCCGAGAACGCGCATGACATTGCCGGGATCGATGCCATTCTCGCCCCTGAGCTGGCCGGAATCGGAGATGCCCCGATGTTCGTCGCCCGCGCAGGCCAGTTTTTCGGCCGGGAAGCTGTGTTGCGGCGTTTCCGGGACAATTTCGCCGGCACCTGGAAATTCGAGCCCGAGATCGCGACCATCCGCGTCACGCCGATCGGTGCCGATACGATCCATGTCTACGCGCCGACGCGCATCACGGTCGGGCCCGCCGGCCAGGCGCCGCGGACCTTGCTGTTCCTGGTCAACCAGATCGCGGTTCGCACTGACCTGGGCTGGCGTTTCGCCGTCATCATCCCGGTGCCCGGGGAATAGGCCGGCACGTTCGCGACGGCTTCAGCGTATCTGCCTGATCGTGCTGTGAACGGGGTGGTTGTCGCTGAAATAGACGATTGAGCGACCTGCCGGTTACGTCACTGGCCTCGGCGGTCGGCACCGTGGCGGGCGATGAACTCCACGACGCGGGTGGAGGGCAAGGGGCGTGCGAACAGATAGCCCTGGGCCAGCTTGCAGCCCCGGCGGCGCAGGAACGATGCCTGATGTTCGGTCTCGACGCCTTCGGCCACGATGGTCAGCCCCAGCGCATCGCCGAGGCGCAGAATCACTTCGACGATCGCGGCGTCGCTGGGGCAGGTCTCGATCCCCGCAACGAACGACTGGTCGATCTTGAGCGTATCGACGGGAAACTGGCGCAGATGCGTCAGCGAGGAACAGCCCGTGCCGAAATCATCCAGCGCGATCGTCATGCCGGCGGCGCGCAGGGTTTCCAGCATGCTGATGACGAGCTGATCATTGTCGCGAAGAAAGGCGGTTTCGGTGAGTTCCAGTTCCAGATTGGCGGCGCTCACGCCATGCGCCTCGATGCGTGCGAGCAGCCGTTCGGCATAACGCGGATTGCGGAATTCCGCCGCTGACGTGTTGATCGCGACGCGGCCGATCTCGACGCCCGCATCGAGCCAGCCGCGAATATCGCCAAGCACGGCTTCGACCATCGTCTCGCCGAGCACTGCAGCAAGCTCGAAATCGTCAAAGGCATGGGCGATGGTGGCGGGGCTCTGCATCCCCGAGACCGGATGACGCCAGCGGAACAGGGCTTCGAGCCCCATCACCCGGCCGGACTCGAGCGAAACCTTCGGTTGGTAGAAAGGCTGAGTCCAGGCGTTCTCGACGACATCGCGGGCCTGGCTGAGCATCGTGGTATGTTCCTGCAGCGTGTCGCGCATCGCCGGCTCCAGGACGCGGATGGTCGAACGTCCCGCATCCTTGGCGGCGTAGAGCGCGATGTCGGCGCTCTTGACGAGATCGTCCACCGTGCTGCCGTGCTGGGGAAAGCCGGCAATGCCGATGCTTGCGCGCGGATCCACGCTGCCGCGGTCGAGCGCCAGGGCCTGGCTGAAATTCTCCTGGAGCGTGTTGGCAAGCGCGGCCGCCGCATCGAGGGAGAAGCCGGGCATGATGACGGCGAACTCGTCTCCCCCGAAGCGCGCGAGCACGACACCCGCCGGCAGCGCGGCGCTGATCCGGCTTGCGAAGGTCCGCAGCACCAGATCGCCGGCGTGATGGCCGAAGCTGTCGTTGATATATTTGAAATTATCGAGATCGATCAACAGCAGCGCAACCGACCCTCCGGTCCTGGCAGCCGAGGACAGCGCGGCATCGAGCTCGCTCTGGAACGCGCCGCGATTGGGCAGGCCGGTGACGGCGTCGTGCGTGGCGGTCCAGTGGAGCCGGTCCTGCGCCGTCTTTTCGTCAGTGACGTCCTTGGCGGTTACCATCACCCGGATGAGGGTGCCGTTGTGATCGTAGATCGGATGGCCCTGTGTCGCCACCCAGCGGAGCGCGCCGTCATCCTCGCGAAAGATGCGGCGAATCCCCCGATATTGGTGGCTGAAATCGCCGCGCCGCGCGCGCCGCTCATGCTCTGCCGCTTCAGGCTGGTCGTCGGGGTGGATCAGGGCGTGCGCTGCGGCCTGGCTTGCCGGCTTGTCGGCCCGGACCCCGAGGATCGTACGGAGTTCGTCGGACCAATGGAGTGTCCCGGTCCTGACATCATAGTCCGAAATGCCGAGCCCCGATGCGGCGACGGCGAGACGGAGCCTTTCCTCGCCGATCCGCAGGATATGGTCGGCGCGGCGCTTCTCGCTGAGATCGACCATCGCGCCGATCGCGCGGATCGGCGTGCCTGAGCTGTCCCGGATAACCCTGCCGCGATCCAGGACATGGGCGTAGCTGCCATCGGCCCGGGCAAAGCGATATTCGTTGGTCCAGGTCTCGACCCCGTCAATGCCGGCATGGAGCTCCGAAGAACGCGCGACTACCCGGGCGCGGTCGTCGGGATGGATCTGCCGGATCCACCAGCGCTTGTCGGTACGATCGGATTCGAGGCGATGGCCGAAGCGGGTGGCGAGAGCGCCGTTCCAGGTGACCATGCCGGTAGGGACGTCGAAATCCCAGATGATGTCCTCGGTCGCCTCGGTGACGAGGCGGCAGCGCTCGTCGGCCGCCGCGCGCTCCGCCTGGGCGAGGATCGCGACATGGACATCCTCACAGACGCCGTACCAGCGCAGAATCCTGCCCTCGCCGTCCCGGCGCGGCCGCGCGCGCGCCCGGACCCAGCGTTCGCCGTCAGGAGTCCTTAGCCGAAACAGGATATCGAGAGGATCGCCGCTCGTGATCGATCGCAGATAGGCACGGGTTGCGGCGGGAGCGTCTTCGCGGATGGTGAAATCGGCAAGCCTGGCAGCCATCGCCTGCTCCCGCGTCGTTCCGGTAAACCGGCACAGGCGATCGCTGACCGATCGGAGGCGGCCGTCGGGATGCGCGGTCCACAGCATTTGCGGGTTCAAGTCGACGGCGTGACGATAATCGTCCTGAACTTCGACCAGCCTTGCTTCGGCTTCGCGACGCGCCGAGATGTCGATCATCATCCCGGCCCATGCGACGATCCTGTCATCGTCGCCGCGCAGCGGCACCGCGCGGACATTGCTCCAGCACCAGCTGCCATCGGCGCGGCGGAGGCGGAATTCGCCGTTGACGTCCGTACCGGCCTGCATCGCCGCCATGCGCGCCGCGATCAGCGCCTCGCGATCGTCTGGGTGAAAGGCGGCGAGCCAGCCATGGCCGCGGGCCTGTTCGAGACTCTGGCCGGTATAAGCCTGCCAGCTGGGGGAAATCCTTTCGGCTTCCCCTGCGGGCCCGGTCTCGAACACCGCCTGAGTCGGCAGGTCGATGAGAACCGGGACGACGAGAGTTGGGGGGTGGTCGTTGGAATTCGCTCCATCGGGAATGCCGTCGGGCCCGGGCAAAAGTCTCAGCGCAGCGTTGCGCTCCGCGCGCGTGGTGGGGACGCGCTGGCCGGGGACCTGAAACGGAACCATCTTGGTATGCGACTCCTGTGAGGGGGCGACTCGCTGCGAGACGTCCCCCCGGGCGCCAACATTCCGTCTTAGCGGCCTGGACCCTACCGAGAGATTAAGATGCTGAAAGACCGCGATTCCGCGTCGGCGGGATCGGGGGGCGGCTCAAGACAGGTCCGGGGTAATGCCCCCACTCAGCCCGCGGTCCAGCCGCCGTCGACGACCAGCGCGCTCCCGGTCATCAGCGTCGAGGCGTCCGACGCCAGCAGCAGCAGCGCGCCGGTCAGTTCTTCCATGCGGCCGAGCCGGCCGAGCTTGATCCGGCTCAGCACATAGTCGCGCGTGCCCGGCGTCTCGAGGATCGGGCGGGTGAGCTCGGTGTCGATGAAGGTCGGGCAGATCGTGTTCACGCGGATGGCCTGCGGCGCGAGATCGATCGCCATGCATTTGGTGAGGCCCTCGAGCCCGAATTTCGAGGCGCTGTACAGCGAACGGCCGGCGCCGCCGACATGGCCCATCTGCGAGGAGACGTTGATGATCGAGCCGGGAAGCCCGGCCGCGAGCAGTCCCTTCGCCACGGCCTGGGCGACGAACAGGGCGGCCTTGAGATTGAGATTGAGGACCGCGTCATAATCCTCCTCGGTCACCTCGGTGATCGCGCGGATGCGGTTGGCGCCGGCATTGTTGAGCAGGATGTCGAACGGCCCGCGCGCCTCGACTTCGCGGCGCATGGTCGCGATGTCGTTGACGTCGAGGGTGAAGGCATCCGCCGCGAAGCCGGCCTCGCGGATTTCAGCTGCCCTTGCTTCGACTTCGGCGGCGGTGCGCGCGCAGAGCGTGACAGCCGCGCCCGCCTGCGCAAAGACGGCGGCGGCAGCGGCGCCGATGCCGCGACCCCCGCCGGTGATCAGGGCCTTTTTGCCGTCGAGGCGGAAGGAGGGGAGGGCGGGGGTGAGTGTCACGGTGCGTGTCTCCGGCTTGGGTCGATCAGGTGATACTATCGTTGCCGCGCCGGAAGGATGTTCCGTCGGCTCGAACGATATCGCGTCGGGCTATGGGGGCTGTTGCCGGAACTCAAGCCAAGAATCACGGCCGCGCCCGCTTGAGCCGATGGCGAGAACAGTGGGCGAATGGCGATTACCGGCTTACGCGCGCCACCATTGCCGTGCTGCGTCACATGACAGGGATTTTCGAGTGGGCGATCCGGGGCTTTGATCGATAAACCTATGAAATCCCAATGCCCCCGCCCGCCGTTCGATCTCGAATTCCAACGGTCGGCGCGCTTATTTCCGCCCCGGCATGATCATCCCCCCTCAACCCGTGATGATCATCGCCAGGAGCAAGACCTATGGCGTCGTCTATCGACCCGGAGCCCGACCAACGCGTTTCCACCCTTCAGGTAGGCCAGGACTCGGCCGGCCACTGGCTGGTCCAGGAAAGCGGCGGGCGGCTCGAAGGGCGGTTCGTCTCGTTCAGCAGCGCGATGGCCTATGCGCACAGCGAATGCCATTCCTTTCCCGGCGCGACCATCGTGCTGTCAAGCACTCCGCTCGTGCCGATCATCCCCTTTTCGCCGGTTCAGCCATGGGAGCGGGCGGTGCCGCACCGGGCATCCGCGCCGGCGCTGGAGGCAGCGGCATGACCAACCTTGCCGAGCACCCGATACCGGCGCCGTCGCCGCGCCGTGCCGTGCAGCGCCGGAGCCCGGCGGCACGGCCGGCGCAGTGCCGCGACAGCCGCTGGCCGATGGTCGCCGCAGCGCTCGCCCGGCTGCGCGCCGCGCGGCGCCACAGCGTGCGGATCGTCGACGCAGATTGCGGCGACGGGGCGCTGTTGCTGTGCGCCGTGCGCCACGCCCGCGCGCTCGGCTTCACTGCGATCGAGGCGCGGGGCATCGGTGACGATCCCGGCCTGATCGCGTGCGCGAAAGCGGCGGCTGTCCTGCTGTGCGACCCGGCGATCGGCATCGCTTTCGAAACCGGCGACCCCGGCTGCGCGCTTTGCTCGGAGGCCGAGTTTCCCGCCGATATCCTCCTCTGGCACCGGTGCAGCGCCTGCAACGAGGCGGTCACGCCGATGCTCGCGGCGGCCGGGCAGGTGCTGATCGCCGATCAGCCTGGCATGGCCGGAGCCGCGGCATGACGCACCGCGATCTCGCCTGGCGTGCCGCCGGCGCGGCCCTGTTCGCACTGGCCTGCCTGGCTGGCCTGGCGGGTCTCGCCGGCGCGACCGGCAAGCTCGGCCTGCCCGGTTTCGCCCTGGCGCTGATCGGCCTCGCACTGATCGTCCAGGGCAGGCGCGTGGCGGCTGCGCTGCGGATCGAGCGCGGCCGTCACCGCATGCTCGCCCAGGCCATTCATGCCCGCCGACGCCGCGGCGACGGCTGACGCCGCCCGCCGATCCAGCCCCCTCGAACATCAGGGTCACCATGTCGCCTTTCCAATGCCGAGGCGGCGTCCTCCATGCGGAGGATGTGCCGCTGCCCGTGATCGCCGACGCTATCGGCACGCCGGCCTATGTCTATTCGACCGCCGCGCTCCGCGCATCGGCCCGGGCGTTTCGGGCCGGCCTCGCGCCGATCGCTCGCAAGCAGCTCGCCTTTGCGGTCAAGGCCAACCCCAACCTCGCCGTGCTTCGGCTGCTGGCTGAAGAAGGCTATGGCGCCGATATCGTCTCGGGCGGCGAGATGGCGCATGCGCTGGCGGCCGGCATGCCCGCGGAGAGCATAGTCTTCTCGGGCGTCGGCAAGACACGGGCCGAGCTTGCCGCGGCGCTCGATGCCGGGATCGGGCAGTTCAACCTCGAGCTCGAAGCGGAGGGCGTTGCGCTCGATGCGCTCGCCTGGGAGCGGGGCGTGCGTGCGCCCGCCGTGCTGCGCGTCAATCCCGATATCGACGCCGGCACCCATGCCAAGATCTCGACCGGGCAGCGGCAGAACAAGTTCGGCGTCGCGATCGCCGATGCCGCCGCGATCTACGCGCGGCTGGCCAGGCTCGACGCGCTCGAGCTGCGCGGTCTCGCGGTGCATATCGGTAGCCAGCTGTCCGATCTCGCGCCGCTCGAGGCGGCCTTTGTGCGGATCGGCGGGCTCGTCGCACAATTGCGCGCGGCCGGACATGCGATCAGCCATGTCGATCTCGGCGGCGGCCTTGGTCTGCCGTATCACCCCGGTGAGGCGTTTCCGACGCCGGAGGCCTATGGCGCGATGGTGGCGCGGGTGACGCGCGACTGGGACGTGACCCTGCTATTCGAGCCTGGCCGCTTCATCGCAGCCGATGCGGGTATCCTGCTGACCCGGGTGCTCTGGGTGAAGCCCGGCGCGGAGCATCCTTATGTGATTGTCGATGCGGCGATGAACGACCTCGCCCGGCCGGCTTTGTACGACGCCTTCCACGATTTCGTCGCCGTCAGGCCGGATGGTGCGCGCATGGTCGCCAATATCGCCGGGCCCGTCTGCGAGAGCGGCGATACTTTCGCGATCGCACGCGCGATCGACGCCGTGCGCGCCGGGGACCTTGCCGTGTTCAAAACCGCCGGCGCTTATGGCGCGACGATGGCTTCGACCTATAATTGCCGGGCGCGCGTGCCGGAGGTGCTGGTCGACGGCGACCGGTTCGCGATCGTCGCCGATCGGATCGCGCCGGAGATGATGCTGGCGAACCAGCATCTGCCGCCCTGGATGGCGCCGGCCGACCAGCCGCAACGCCCGTTCGCACCGCGCCGGGCGGCGTGAGGCGTTGTCGCCAGCGCGCCCTCAATTCACCTGCGTCTGGATACTCAACGTGAACCCCGGCGGCGTGCCGGTCGATCCGGCCATCGTGCCTTTCGGATTGAGGCACACGAAGTTCACCGCCGGATCATAGGCCGCAACCGGCGTATAGGTGCAGCCGGCGAAGCTGGTCGGCGCCGTGGCCGCGTTCGAATAGCGTATGTCGGTCGAGGCGGTGAAGGTCAGGCCGCTGGTCGGCGAGCCCTGGGTGAAGATCGGCGAGGAGGCGGTGCCGACCCATAGCTGGTTGGGCAGCGTGTCGATCAGCCAGACCGAATTGTTGGTCACCGTCGACGGCCCGGTATTGGTCACGGTGAAGGTGTAGCGCACGATCGCGCCCGGGATATATTTGGGGTTGATGGTGCCGTTCACCGGATCCGACACCAGCGCGTCGGTCTTGGTGATGGTCAGCTGCGCGTTTGCGGTGCGCTTGGTGTTGGTGATGGTGCAGGTGACGATGTCGCCGACCGCCGGCGTGATCGTACCGCCCGGCGTGGTCGGCAGGGTGGTCGACGATCCGCTATTGGCGTTGGTGCAGGCCATGGTCGAGGTATATTGGGCGAGCACCGTCGTCCCGGCGACATCCTCATAGAGCTTGTAGACGGTGCCGGCGGTGACCTGGGTCTGCGCGGTCGTGCCGTTGGTGATCGTAGCACCCGTGCCGGTGGTGGTGATGGTGGCGACGTTCGTCGTGCCCTGGTCGATATCGAGCTCGAACTGGTCGGTCGAGAACTGGCGCCCCGACGCGGCCAGCGCCTTTTTCAGGGTCAGGTGCGGAAACGCCACTTCGGTATAGGTGCATTGTACGACGTCGCCATAGGCCAGCGGGCCGAAACTATAGGATGAGGTGATGACCGCGCTCGGCAAGGGCGTGGAGGAGCTGACGCTGTTGGTGCAGGTGAGCGACGATCGATAATGCGAGATCGCGTTGGTGCTGCCGCTCGCCATCGCCTGGATCAGGGTCACCGGAACGGCGGATGCGGTCGAGAGCGCAGCTGCGGTGAACGGGCCGGTGCCGGTGCCGCTGGTGGCGCCGGCGGCGAGCGCGGTGCCGGTGGTCGTCGAGTTGATCGAGAAGGCGAACTGGTCCGTCGTTGCCAGCCGCACGCCCGAGATCACTGTGTTGAGCCGGATCGAGGCATAGCGCACCGCGAACATCGCGCCTTCCAGGCCGCCCGCGACCAGGGTCGTGGTCACGGTGGTCGGCGTGGCGGTGCCCACGATATAGGCGCCTACCGTGCCCGCGACGCCGGTTTCGGTGAAGGTCTTCGTGCCGACCCCCGAGATGGTCGGATAGGTCGAGCCGCTGGTCGGGCCGACCTGATCGAGCTGAGTCCAGTTGCCGCCATTGGTCTGGAAGCTCAGGCTTTCGCTGTCATTGGTGGATTCCCCGTCGGCCGCCACGATCATATATTGCGTGCCGCCGGTCGCGCCCGGCGGTGGCGTCAGCTTGATGTTCGACATGGTGATGGTGGCCGTGGAGCCGTCGCCGGTCTGATAGAGGACCGGTTCGCCGGCGATGCCGAGAAAGGCGGTGTTGCCGATCGCGGCGCCTGACCAGGACGGCGCCGCCACCGAGTTGAGCGCCGAGGTGGAGCTGACCTTCAGGTTGAAGCTCATGACCGTGCCATCCTGCAGCGTCAGGCTCATATTCTGGCCCGAGCTCGAGCGCGCGGTGGTGTCGTTGTAGGTGGACAGGTCGATCCAGCAATAGGTCTGCCAGCTGGCCGGTCCGGTCGAGCCTTGCGAGGTCGCGATCGAGCAGCTGGCGGCCATCGCCGCGGGCGCGAGGAACAGCGAACCCAGGACGACGAGCAGCGTGGCTGCGAATTCTTTCAGACGCTTGCGAGACATGGGTACGGATCGGTTCCGACTTTTACCTTTTCAGGAGACCACCCTATGCGGAAAAAGGGTTGTCCCGGTATTAAGCCATTCCTCATCAATTCGGATGATGTGAAGGGGGCGTGCGGGCACGCATGCGCCATCGCATCGTAAAGGATCGGCACCGGGAAGGGCCGCCCGGCGCCGATCGCGCCGGCACCGGGCGACGGGTCGCTACATCTTGTAGCTGATCCGCGCATAGCCGAACTGGCCGGGCACGTCGTAGGTCGTCGGGTCGAAATTGTTCAGGCTGCACGAGAAGCAGGCCGGCGGATCCTGGTTGAAGACATTGTTGACGCCCAGGGTGAACGCGAAGCGCCGGTCCATGAACCCCGGCGTGACGATGAACTGCACGTCGCCGTAGAAGCGGCTCGCCATCCGGTTCGGCGTTCCGTCATTCGGGTTGATCTCGGTCACCGCGGCAATGTACCGGCCGGTGAACGAGGCGCTGAAATCGGGGATCGACCAGCTGACCGTGGCATTGCCCTTGAACTTGGGGAAGGCCTGGTCGGGGCTGCCGCGTTCAGTCCCCACCCGGTCCAGCACGACGAAGCCGTTCGAGGCCGTGAGAACATATTTCAGCAGCCATGTCGCGTTCGCCTGGAGGCCGAAGGTGCCGATGCCGGTCGCCGGGCTGCGATAATTCGCGGTGACGTCGAGGCCGGTGGTCTGGATGCTGTCGAGATTCTGCAGCGTCCCGTCGATCTCGTTGACGAAGCCGTTGCTGGTGCGGATGACCAGGGCACAGCTCGCCGCATCCCCGCGCAAGGCGCAATTGTTGAGCGTGAGGTTCGGATCGACCGCGCCGATCGCATTGTCGACGCGGATATCATAGTAATTCGCCTCGATGCTGAACGCGCTGGCAAAGCCGCTATGGCGCGCCCATGCCGGCGAATAGACCGCCCCGAACAACAGGTTGCGCGATTTCTCCGGCTTCAGTGCGGCATTGCCCTGGGTGATGACCGGAAGCTGGCCGGCAGGCTCGGCATAGCTGCCCGAGACGGGGACGCCATTGGCAGTACAATTGGCGCGCACCGTCGCGCTCGACTGATAGGGTGAGCCGGGGATGTTCGAGCAGGGATCGGTAACCGGCAGATCGAAGCGGGACCGGCCGCCGAACAATTCGCCCAGGCTCGGTGCGCGGAAGCCGGTCGAATAGGAGGCGCGCAGCAGCAGGTCGGACACGGGCTTCCACAGCCCGGTCGCGGTGTAGGTGGTGCTGCTGCCGCCGATCGAATAGCTCGAATGGCGTATCGCGCCCGTTGCTTCGAGCGAATTGAAGAAGGGCGTGTCCTTCAGCAGCGGGACGCGGACTTCGCCATAGACTTCGTCGACATGGTACCGGCCGGACGCGGGTTGCGCGGGAATATCCGCGCCGAGCCCGGCGGAGACGATCGGATCCGGCGTGAAGCTCGCGCTCTGGTAGCGATGCTCATAGCCGATCGCGATCCCGACCGGGCCGCCCGGCAGATCGAACAGGGCGCCGCTGAGGTTGGCGGTGTAATCAACCAGATACTGGCTGCTCTTGTCATGCTCGGTAAAGGCGATCCAGTTCAGCATCGCCGGGGTGATCGACCCCAGGCCACCGAACAGGTTGAGCGGAACGCAGGGCGCGGTGCAGTTGGCGATCGGGCCGATCGCCTGGGCGACGCGGGCTGCGTTGACGTTCCCCGTGAAGCTCTGATGCGCATCATTGGTGCCGAACGAGGCGTTCGCGTCCCAATACCATTTATGCTCGCCGATCATGAACGAGCCATCGAGCGTCGTCGTCGCCGAGAAGGTGTCGACCCGCTGGTCGAAGGTCCGCTGCCCGGCCTCGACGAGGCGCCGGGCGATGAACGAATAATTCTGCGGCGGCTGGCCGGGACCGCCGGCCGACAAGGTCACGCCATAGGGATTGTACGGGTTGGTCGCGTCGAACGACAGGGTGTCGAACAGGCTGCCGGCGCCGTTGCCCGCATCGGGACCGATGAACAAGGGCTCGAACGCTGCCTGATTTTCCGAATTACGCCGGTTATACTGCGCCTTGATCCGCAGGTTGATGCTGGGGGTCAGCTCCTGCTTGAAGCTGAACCAGCCACCATAGCGTTCGGACGGCGTCAGGATGTAGTTGAACGGCGCGAAGTTGAACCGGTCCGTCACCAGGAACGGCCGGAGCTCGGCCAGGGTCGGCGTGCTGTCCGGCGGGTTGGAGATCGTCTGGTTGCCGAAATCGGTCAGGAAACGGCCGTTGACCGCGGCGCTGCTGCATCCGCCGCCGCCATTCGAGCACGCCGTCTGGCCCGGGTTGGGAAATTGCGAGATCGCGCGGTTCGAGGAACGCACCGCTTCCTGCTTCACATAGCTCGCGCCGAAGACGAAATTGGTCGTATCGCCCTTGATGCCATAGCTGAGATCATATTCCTGGGTATGGCCGTCGCCCTGCCGGAAGGTGCCGAACTGCGCCGAGGCGCGCAGGCCCACCTGCTGCGCGACCGTGATGATGTTGACGACGCCGGCGATCGCGTCAGAGCCGTACAGCGGCGACGCGCCGGCCTGCAGCACCTCGACCCGGTCGATCATGTTGACCGGGATGGTATTGAGATCGACCGTCGCCGGAATGCCGCTGCCGCTCGTGCCGCTGACGAAGCGCAGGCCGTCGACGAGCACCAGAGTGCGCTTCGCGCTCAGATAGCGCAGGTCAATTTCGGCCGATCCGGCGCCGACCCCGCCGCCATCCGGCGGATTGCCGAGATTGCCGCTGTTGTTGACCTTCGAATTCAGCCCGCCCGATGCGCTCGGCAGCCGCTGCAGGACGTCGGCGACCGAGGTCAGGCCAGTCTGGCCGATAGCCGCCTGGTCGACCGTGATGACCGGCGAATCCTGATCGAGCGGATTGCGGCGGATGCGCGATCCGGTCACGACGATATCGTCGCTCGGCGCTACGCTGTCGGTGGGGGGCGTTTCCTGTGCCTGGGCCGTCGTGGCCGACAGTCCGGCGATGAGGGCCAGCGTGGCTATGCCGGCGAGTTTACCCATTTTGATCGTGCGCATGAATTCATTCTCCCGAACCATGCCCCCCGAAAACATCCCCTCCCGATCAGTTGGGCGAGTGAGACATGGCCGGGTCGGGGTTACAAGGGAGAAAAAGGCCGATTTGGCCGTTCTTTAGCGCTGTGTGCCATGTGGGTAACACATGGTGCCAATCCCGGTTGCATCGCCGGCACGAGCTGGCTTTTGGGGGGGCTGTCGCGCGTGAGGGAGAGGCTTGGTACCGCGGGCACGATCGCGAGAAGTCGGTGCGCCGATCATTGCAGCGCTGAGTCACATGAATTCCGGAATTCCGCGCTGCGTCTAGTGGTGCGGGATGCTGGGGAGGAAGATGCGGGCGAGTCTTACAATGAGGCGGGCTAGCATAACGTCGCCTCAAATCATGAGAACAGAATATTCCTGAGATTACATCTTCTTTAAGAAATTCTTTAAACTGAAATAAATAATTTCATAAGAAATTAACCCAATTGCTGCTGATGCAATACCGCTCTTGAAAATAAAATCACCCGCATACAATTTTGCAAAACTTCCCAGCAAAAAAAACAAAATTAAAGCTAATATTGCGGCATAAACACGCGTTATGTAGTCTTCTTTCATTTTTTATTGCACTGCCCTGCCAATGCAAAGGCGCCACCCGCCACCGCGCCTTTGCCAATATCTTTGGCTAAAGACCTCGCGCCGGCAGCTGCACCAAGCTCGGCTCCGCCTTCTGCTCCTACTGCCGTTCCGCCTATGGGTTCGGCAAAGGTACCAAGAACGCCTCCAATGAATCCGCCGACCATCGCATTTACTCCAGCTCGACGAACTCCTTTTGCTGCACCACCCGCTGCGCCGGTAGCAACACCTTTCGCAACCTCCCGATAGTCGACGTTACGACACGCCACCTCGGTTGGATGCGGCCAGTTGTCAATCTGTTTGCCTTTACCATCAAATAGTCGGCATCCACCTATACTACCGTCACAAGCCATATGGTTTTGCCAGAAGGGGGGAGGGTCCTCATGGTGAACTTTGTGTATTCGCTTTCCAGTGACAACAATGTCAGGTGGGGGAGGCGGTGGCGGTGGCGGCGGCGGTGGCGATTTGCAAGAATCTGAGGCGCATGTAGCGGTATAGGTTTCCGTTCCAGTCGGATCCCTGCCATCGATCGGATCATTATCGGCATAGGCGTAAAGATCCATCTGGTCCTTGTACCCGACCGGATCGGTCTGCAGGAATCGCCCGAGCTTGGCGGAGTAGATACGCGCCTTGTAATAATACATGCCGAGCTCCGGGAGCCAAGTCTGCCCAGTATATTGAAACCGCCCCTTGTTGTCGTAGTTGGTCGCGCCAGGCACACCATATTCGTCGTAGGTATAGGTCTCGAACGGTGCGCCCGAGGCTGTGGCTGTGGCAATGATCGAGCCCTGATGGTCGGGATGATAGAAGCGCAGATCGGTAAGACCGCTGCCTTCCGCCCACATTACCGGCTCGTCGTCTCCAGGGCCGTGGGCGTAGCGGCGCAGCACATTGCCTGCGCCGTCATACTCTCCGATCAGCCTGTCGCCGTCGTATAGGAATTGTGTCGTCGAGGTGCCGATACTGGGGATGGATGTCTGGAACAGCCGCCCTATCGGATCATACACCAGGCTCGCATTCAGCGAGCCGACCGCCGATACCAATCTGTTCTCCACATCATAGGTAAGCGTCGTACCACTGGTCGCCGCCAGATTGCCGTTTGCGTCGTAGCCAAGCGGACCTGTGTCGACAGCGGTATATTGGTTCAGTCCATTGACCGTGTAGCTCTTGGTCGCTGGGACATAGCCGGTAAAGGCATAAGCATCGTTGCTGCGCGTCTGCAGCGTGATCTGGCTGGCCGGGTTGTAGCTGAATGTCGAACCGGTATTTTTCGTCCCGTTCGCAAAAGTCTGGGTCTCCGTGCCAACGCGTGAGACGGAGTCGTAGAGATAGCTGGTGGAAGCGGCCAGACTCGAGCCCCGCGTCGTCGATTGCCTGCGCCCAAGCGTGTCATAGGCGATCGCAAGGAACTGCGCGCCGCCGTAGATATTGGCGGAGACCATCCGGTCCAGTCCGTCATAGCCGTACTGGAACCGTGTCCCATCGGGATGCTTCATCTGCAGCTTGTTGCCGTCAGCGTCGAAGAGGTACGCCACCTTGCGACTGATGCCGCCCATTATGGTCACGCTCGAGGTCGGCAACCCGAAGCCGTCATAATTGTTGAGCACCGCATCAGTGCCAGTGAAACTGTCGAACTGCGCCTCGATCTGGAGCCCGCGCAGGTCATAGCTGTAATAGACATCGCGCACCGAGCCCGGCGGCGGTGTGGTACAGGCATAAGGCGACACGCAACCGCCGCCGTTGACGAACGCCTTCACCGTCATCCGGTTGAGCGCGTCATAGGTGTAATTCATCGTGCGTCCGTCGCGTTTTCTCAGCGAAGTGCGATTGCCGTTATTGTCATAGCCATATTGTTCATAATCGGTCGTACTCGCAACGCCGGGCGTCGTGACTGACGGGAAATACCAAGTGTCCTGCCGGTCGAAGACATCATAGTGATAGCTCGCCATATTGCCATTTGCGTCCGTCACGCTGGTCGGCTTCTCGGTCGCGCTGTAAGTATAGGTCGCGTAATTTTGCTGGAGCGAAGTGCCATAGGCACGCTGGACGACCAGAGGGTGATCCAGTGCGTCATAGCTGGTGTGCGTAATGCGATCGGGACCCTGCGGCCCGTTCGTCTGCGGCACGCAAGGGTCCGGCTGGGACGCCCATTGCGCCGGATCCATCCGCACGGCCGTGCAGATCAGCCGGTCGAAGGCGTCATAGGAATATTGGGTGACGCCCTTTACCACGCCGTCCGAGCCGGCGGTGGTCTCGCGGATCTTCCGGCCGTTCGCGTCGTAGAAATAGGTGACGATCGTGGTGCGCGTGAATCCCGACCATGCGGCCGGCAGGATCGAATCGTCCTGCCACCCCGCCAGCACGCCCGTCTCGTGCGAATACAGGCGCCCGCTCGCATCATAGGTGTCACGCGTGGCGAGGAAGTTCGATGTGCTGGTCGGCGTCGGTGGCGCGCTGATTGTCCCCAGCAGCACACCGCCGGCGTCGTAGCGATAGGCCTTGGTATAAGGCGCGGGTGCCGATTGAGCCGATGCCGATCCGGCGACTCCGCATAGTGCCGGAGGTGCAAGGGCAAGCGCGACCCAAACACGGTTCATGGCGGACATCGACCGTTTCCCCTTCGCCGGTGCGTGCGAACGTTCGATCCTGCTCATCAGTAAGCCGGGCAGCTTGTGAGGGCGGCATTCGGCGCGCTTTCCCAAATCTTGTTGCCATAGCGATCATGGCCGAAGCAGACCCGGTGGGTCTGCCCGTTCCAGGTCACTGCCTGGCCGCGGAGCAGCAGATTGTTCGGCCCTGTATCCGGGCCGTAATCATAGGTGGTGACCACTTCGTCATTGGCGACCGAACAACCTGTGCCTGAGGTGGCCGGAGCGCCGGAAATACAATGGCTTTCACTGTTCAAGAGCCAGACTGGCCGTGTCTCTTGCGTCATCACGCCGGCGCTGCTCAGATACCAGGCGTAGCGCTGCACATAGGTGTAGCGCTTCTGCGGATGGATCCCGTTTACCGCGGGGCCTGTCTCGGTCAGCATACCCCCGCTGTTCGGGTCGTAGGTCAGGTCAGTCCGGTTGTTGTTCGCGTCGATATAATAATCGGGCTGGTTGCAGGTCTTCATGTTCGTGCAGCTCGTCGGATAATGCGCGGTGCGCACCAAAGCGGGCGCTGAACCGGAGGAGGGAGACTGCGAGATGCTGGTGACGTTGTTGCGACCGTCATAGCCGAAATCCACGTGCCCGCCGTCAGCAGTAAACTGCGTGACAAGTGGATTGTTGAGGCCAGCGTTGTAGGAATAGATGTTGCCGGCCCCGTCGGATACACTCCCGATAGCTCCGACGCGATGATCGTCCGGAGTCGTACTGCCCCAGGCGGATTTATGAATGCCGAGAGGCGAGAATGCGTCGCGACTCCACTTCATATAGGGAGCATTTTCCCCGGACGGCGCCATGTTCACGGTGTATTCGAAGGGCTGACCGTTCTTCGTTCCATTCTGGACCTGGTCGAAGAACGACGTCTCATTAGGGTCATTATGAAGCTGATACCAGGCGGGCACTCCGAAACAATTGGACAGCGGAGTAGCCGTGGTGGTCGGGTTATATACTCCGGGCGTACACAGAGTGTAAGAATATATGGGGACATCGGCGCCTGGCGGCTGATAGGTGATCAGGCGATAAATATTATCTAGGCCGAAGATATGTTTCTGCTGCTTCTGGTCGGTCATGACCACCTTGTGGATTTCGGTGCCTCCGCTCCCGGCTTGCCATGCAATCGTTCCGGTCGGCCAGGCGCCGCTGGTGGCGCAGGTCACGGCATCGGGGTCGCACGCCTGGAACGCACGGTTGATGCCGACGACGCTGCTCTGCGCGCCGATCGCGGGGGTTGAAGGGTAATTGTACTTGAGCATGAAGCCGTCGCTGGACGTCAGCGAAAGAATTGGGACTGGGACGCTGGAGGAACCCGCCCCGGAATAGTGATAATCTATGGTTTTACCGTTCGGCTGGATCACTTTGACGACGTTGCCTGAAAGACATATCGGGGGGTCGCTCGGATGATTGGCGTAATATACGACCTGTGTCCCGTCCTTGTGCGTCCAGGTACAATATCCGTCATTGGTGTCGACGAAGGTCTCGCCCGAGGTTTGCTCCGGAACATATTGGCCATTGATGTAATTGAAAGTGGAACGCGTAGCGCCCAATATGGCCTGAACTGTCGGATAAGCGTTTGCAGCAGCGCATTCACCAACCCACCCCGGGGTGCCGCCATATTGCACCGGCGTGATGCACGAGATCACCCTTCCATAATTATCGTCATAGACTGAATTCGGGCCGATGCCCGTGGTGTTGGCCGTCTTGAAGGACAACCCGCCGATAGCGACGAGCGGAACCCTGATTTGAGTTCGGCCCGACATCAGGCTCACGAGATTTTCGTCGATCACCTCGTACACAGGCGTCGTCAGCACATAGGTTTGGGCAAATGCCTGACCGGGTACGATCGCACTGGCGAGCAGCAGAACGCGGGACAGGCGAAGACGCTTAAACGCCGGGACACAAAATATCATAAACATCTTGATCGCTGATCCTGAGTGAGATTTTCGATCGTGTGCCCGAAAGGGAGCATGGCAGCGCTGAGCCTGACTCGAGGGAAGGCCATCAGCAGCCACCCGGGCCACCATGGTTCACGGTGACGTTGATCGCGCCCGTGACATTGTGGGCATGACCGTCGCTCACAACATAGCTTCCAGTAAAGTTGCCAGTCGTCGTCGTGGTGCTGATCGCCACGATCCCCGCTGTCGTGCTGCCGACCGAGATGTTTACGCCACCGTTCGACGTGGCGGACACCAGAGTCAGCGTGTCTCCGTCGGGGTCCGTATCGTTGGCTAATACATTGAACCCGCCCCCCGAGTTGCAGGTGAGGGTGTAATTGTCCGCCACCGCGACCGGCGGGCTGTTCGTCGGTGTCGGTGTCGGTGTCGGGGTGGGAGTAGGGGTAGGGGTTGGTGTGGGAGTCGGCGTTGGCGTTGGCGTAGGGGTCGGAGTAGGAGTAGGAGTAGGAGTAGGAGTAGGAGTGCCACAGGATGGGGCACCGGTCGTTCCCACGAAATAGGTCGAGCGGTTTCCCGCCGGATCGAAGCAGGTCGCCATCGCGATACCGTTGTTCGGCCCGCCGGTGTGCGTGGTAGAGACCAGCCGTCCGAGCGCATCGTAGGTGAAAGCGGTCGTCTCCTGGCCCTGCGACGCGGTAGAGATCCCCAAGGCCGCGGGCGCAGCGCCGCACAGCAACAACCAACGCGCGCGCATCCGGCAATCCCCCCCCTTATTCAGCGGCTTAGCGATGATATTCGCGAATCCGTTCCGTCCGTTTCTGGCTGGATCGGGCACCAAGGTCAATTACTCAGACTAGATAAATTTAATCGGATTCGGTTGGATTTATCCACGCCCCGGGCCGCGGGTGCCGGCGCGACCGCCCGGCAAATACGCCCGCTACCAAATCCCGCCCATACTGCTAAATCTCGCGCATGGACCAGATCGACACCCAGCCTGTATCGCCGCCTGAGCACCCCGGGAGCTCCGAAAAAGCCCAGAGTATCGCCCGGATCATCCTCGCCTCGGCGCTGGGGCTGCTCGGACTGTGGATCGTTTTCGGCTTCCTCCCCGCGCTTGCCTGGGCGCTGGTCATCGCCGTGGCGGTCGATCCGCTGCTGCTGCGGCTGCGCGCGCTGCGTCCGGGGCTTGCGTCGAGCCGGGTGACGATCCCGACGCTCATCACCCTGGTGTTCGCGCTGCTCGTGCTCGTGCCGATCGCGATCGGTATCGCCCAGGCCGCGCGCGAAGTGCATGATGTCATGGGCTGGATCACCGCGGCGCGGAACAATGGCGTGCCGGTGCCGGGCTGGATCGATCATGTGCCCTTCGCCAGCGAGACGCTGAAGAACTGGTGGCAGGCCAATCTCGCCACGCCGGAGAGCGCGGCGCTGCAGATCCGGCATCTGAGCGGCGCTGCCTGGCACGACCATTCGCAGCTGATCGGCAAGGGGCTGCTCCACCGCAGCGTGATCTTCGCCTTTACGCTGATCACCCTGTTCTTCCTGCTGCGCGACCGCGATTCGATCGTCGCCCAGGCGCAGCGCGCCGGCGACCGGCTGTTCGGCCCGGCCGGCGAGCGCATCGGCGTGCAGGCGATCCGCTCGGTGCGCGGCACGATCGACGGGCTGGTGCTGGTCGGCATCGGCGAGGGCGCGGTGATGACGATCGTCTATGTCATGCTCGGCGTGCCCCACCCGATCCTGCTCGGCGCGCTGACCGCGGTAGCGGCGATGATCCCCTTCGGGGCGGCCGTTCTGTTCGCCATCGCGGCGCTGCTGCTGCTCGGCCAGGACGCGGTCGGGGGTGCGATCGCTGTGGTGGTGATCGGTCTGGCGGTGGTCGGTATCGCGGATCATTTCATCCGCCCGGTGCTGATCGGCGGCGCGACGCGGCTGCCCTTTGTGTGGGTGCTGATCGGCATCCTGGGCGGGGTCGAGACCTTCGGGCTGCTCGGCCTGTTCGTCGGCCCGGCGACGATGGCGGTGCTGATCCTGATGTGGCGGGAATATCTCGATCATCAGGCTGACGGGGACGATATGACGGGCGAGGGCGGATGACGATCAATGTCGGGGTGATCGGCTATGGGCTGGCCGGTGCGAGCTTCCATGCCCCTCTGATTGCGGCGGTCGACCGGTTGAAGCTGGCGGCGATCGTCACTTCGCGCGCTGAGCAGGTCGCGCGCGACCATCCGGGCGTTGCGGTGGTGGCAAGCGCCGAAGCGCTGATCGCTGATCCGGACATCGACCTGGTCGTGATCGCGACGCCCAATGATCTCCACGCCCCGCTTGCCCATGCCGCAATGAAGGCGGGCAAGCATGTCGTGATCGACAAGCCCTTCGCGCTGAACCCGGGCGCCGCGGCTGACCTGATCACGGTTGGGAAGTCGCGCGGCCGGGTGCTGTCGGCGTTCCACAACCGGCGCTGGGACAGCGATTTCCTGACCGTGCAGGGCGTGCTGGCGGGCGGCAGGCTGGGCGAGGTGATGCTGGCGGAACTGCGCTGGGACCGGTTCCGGCCGGTGATCAAGCAGGGCTGGCGCGAGGCAAGCGTAGAGGAGGGGGGCGGGATGCTCGCCGATCTCGGCCCGCATCTGATCGACCAGGCATTGCGGCTGTTCGGGCCGCCCGAAGCTTTGACCGCCGATCTCGCGGCGCAGCGCGCCGGCGTGGTGGTCGACGATTATTTCGAGCTGACACTGCATTATGGCAAGCGCCGGGTGATCCTCTCCGCCTCGACTCTGATCGCGGCGGCGCGCCCGCGTTTCGCGTTGCACGGGAGCCTTGGCAGCTTCGTCAAATATGGGCTCGATCCGCAGGAGCCCTTCCTGCGCGCCGGCGGCAAGGCGAGCGACCCCGGCTATGGCGAGGAACCGCCGGCGACTTTCGGGACGCTGACGATCGGGGACGGGGTGCCGGAGGTGGTGCACTCGGCGCGCGGCGACTGGCGGCTTTATTATGAATGCGTGGCGGACGCGATCCTCAACGGCGCACCGCCGCCGGTCGATCCGGCGGATGCGCTCGCCGGACTCGAGCTGATCGCGCTGGCACGCCGCAGCGCGGCTGAAGGGCGGACGCTGGCGGCCCTTTAACCCCGCGCTTGTGGTGTTCGCGCAGAGGCGCAGAGGCGCGGAGACATCGCGCGGGAGGAGAAGTAGCCTTCCATCTCTCGACGGACTTCTTCGCGCCTCTGCGCCTCTGCGCGAACAACTCTTCGCACCGCTGGTCGCCGGCCTATCGTGCCGGTGCCCACCCCACCGGCAAGGTCCGCGCCGCAACCTGCACCGTCACCGTCTGCTTGATGTCGCGTGACGAGGCGCCGAGCATCACCTGATAGGCGCCAGGGGCAATCCGCCAGAGATGGGCGCTATTGTCCCAGGTCGCCAGCAGGCGCGGATCGACCGCGACCGTCACCGCGCGCGAGGCGCCCGGCGCGAGCGCGACCTTCGCGAACGCCCCGAGCCGCTTGGGCGCTTCCCAGCCCTTGCGCCCGACATAGATTTGCGGGACCGCCTTGCCCGCGACCTTGCCCGTGTTGCGCACGGTGAAGTGCGCGGTCACGCCGGCACCGGCCGAGGTCGCGGCGAGATTCGCATAGCTGAAGCTGGTATAGGAAAGCCCGTGGCCGAACGCGAACTGCGGCTCCAGGCCCTTCACATCATACCATTTATAGCCGACCGTCGCGCCCTCGGCATAAATCGTGTCGCCGGCATTGGGCGCCGCCGGACGCGGCAGCTGCTCAGCGCTTTTCGGGAAGCTCGCCGGCAGATGTCCCGACGGATTGACCTTACCGAACAGCAGGTTGGCAATCGCGGCCCCGCCCTGGGTGCCGGGATACCAGGCGGCGAGCACGCTGCCGACCTGATCGGCCCAGGGCGTCAGCACTGGCCCGCCGGTCTCGAGCACCACCACCGTTTTCGGGTTGGCTGCGGCGACCGCGCTGATCAGCGCGTCCTGATAGCCGGGCAGCCCAAGCGGCACGTCGAAGGATTCACCCGCCCAGGAAGTCGCGAAGACGATCACGACATCGCTGTCCTTCGCGAGCGCGGCGGCGACCGCGGGATCGTCGCCGCTCGCGAAATCCACCTTCGCGCCCGGTGCGAGCTTTGCGATCTCGGCCATTGGCGAGGAAGGATAATACATGATCGGCCCCGGCCAACTCGTCGGGGTGAGGCCGGGCACGGCATTGCCGCCGATCGGATAGACCAGGGACGATCCGCCGCCCGTCAGCACGCCCTTGTCGGCATGGCCGCCGATCACCGCGATCCGCTTGGTGGACCGGGAGAGCGGCAGCAGTGCCTCCTTGTTCCTGAGCAGCACCGCGCCTTCCTCGGCGTCCTGGCGCGTCACCACGGCGTGCGCGGCATAGTCGATCCGGTTTTCCGCGACGGGATGATCGAGCAGGCCATGCGCCGCCATCGATCGCACGATGCGCGTCACCATCAGGTCGAGCTGCGCCGCGCTGACACTGCCATTGGCCAGCGCATCCTTGAGCGGCTGCGCGAAATAGGGCTGATCGTCGAACGGCGCGCCGGATTCCTGGTCGAGCCCGGCATTGGCTGCCTTGGCGGTGCTGTGTGTCGCGCCCCAGTCGGACATCACATAGCCCGGCCATTTCCAATCCTTGCGCAGCACCTGGTTGAGCAGGAAATCATTCTCGCAGGCATAATCGCCGTTCACATGGTTGTACGAGCACATCACCGAGCCGGGATTGGAGCGCTCGATCGCGAACTGGAAGGCGAGCAGGTCCGAGGTACGCAGCGCGCTCTGATCGACGATCGCATTGGCCTTGAAGCGATCGGTCTCCTGATCGTTGACCGCATAATGTTTCACGGTCGAGATGATGTGGTTGGACTGGATGCCGGCGATCTGCGCGCCGACCATCGTGCCGGCGAGCAAGGGATCCTCGCCGCCATATTCGAAGTTCCGGCCATTGCGCGGATCGCGCAGCAGATCGACGCCGCCCGCGAGCATCACATTGAAGCCCGAATTGCGCGCTTCGTTGCCGATCATCGCGCCGCCGGCAAAGGCGAGTTCGGGGTTCCAGCTCGCGGTCGTGGCGAGGCCGGAGGGCAGGGCAGTGCGCTCGCGCTTCTTGGCAGCGCCGCCCTGGGTCGCGACGCCGATCCCGGCATCGGTCTGCCATTGCGGCGGGATGCCGAGACGGGGGATGCCGGGAATATAGCCGGCCGAGCCCGGCCGGCCTTCCTTGGGCGCGATGAACTGCTTCGACGGGAAATCAGTCGAGAAATAGCCATAGACGAGGGTGAGCTTCTCCTCGCGCGTCATCTTGGCGACCAGCGCGGCGGCGCGGGCGTCCGGCGAAGGTGCTGCCTTCGCCGATGCTTTACGAGGCGCCGCCACGATCGGGCTCGCTGAACCTGCCAGAAGCGCGGCTGTCAGTGCAGTGGCCCATAGATATCTGGTCATTGTCTTTTTCCCGGTTGAAGCCTGCCCACCCGTCGCTGACTATCATTCATTGCCGGGCATTGGCTTGCTATAATTCTGCCCGAAATCGAGCACGAACACGGGCCCGAGATCAATCACATGCTTGTCGGAGGCGAGGTGGACGGCGGCGTTCATCGTCCCGCCGGCGAAGTTCTTGGTCGCCTTGCCCGAGGCGTAATAGAGCTTCCAGGCATTGGTGATCTTCACATCGGCGCTGACCAGGCCGTCATAGGGCGGCGCCGCGCCATTCGCGCCGATAAAGGGAAGGGGCATTGTCTCGCCGTCCTTCAGTTGAGGCGCGCGCAGCCAGATCGCGACCAGAATGCTGTCGCCCGCCGCGATCGGCTTCTGGATCGGCGAATTCGCGCCGATATCCCAGGCATTGGCGCCCTTCGCCGTCACGGTCGCACGGATGAACTGGCCGCCCTGCACGCTGGGGTCCTTCATCAGCTTGTTCGTCTGATTGGCCCCGTAGATCACCCAGTTGGCGCCGGGTTTGTTGATCGCCTTGTCCAGGATATTGTCCGAGGCCGCCGGGGCCGGGCTGGGCGTCGCCGTCTGGGCCAGGGCCGGGGCAACCGCCGTGCATATCGCCGCCGCAATGATAGTCGTCAGTATATCTCGCATTTCTTCCCCTCCTCTTGGTGGCACCTTTCCCGGCTTGTCGTTCAGCGTGCCGGCGCTGCGACAAAGGCATCGGCGATCGCCGTGCGCATCGGCTTGGCATTGAAATTCAGATCATAGGGGCAGGGCCGGCGCCTGGCACCATCGCTGCGCGGCTCGAAGCCCTCGATCCAGCTGTAACGGTCGCACATGCCCCAGACGAGCACGTCCTTCAGCTGGGGATAGGCGAACATCATGTCGAGATAGGCGCGGCTGTAATCGGCCACTGCCTTGTCGCGCGCGACGATGTCAGCGGGCAGGTTGTTGTCGCGCACGTCGAACTCAGTGATCAGCAGCTTGTAGCCCATCGCCACGACCTGATCGAGGAAGCTCTTCCAGTCGGCCTGCTGCGCCGCGACGCTTGCCGCCGTGTCCGTCCCCTGGGTGATGAGGTGCGATTGCACGCCGAGCGCGTCGACCGGCGTGCCGCGCGTCCTGAAGCCCTCGAGCAGCTTGAGCACGCCGGCGCGGTGCTGGGCATTGCCGGGCTCCCAGCTCATATAGTCGTTATAGACGAGCTGGGCGGTCGGCGCATTGTCGCGGGCGACATGGAAGGCGAGGTCGAGCGTCGCCTCGGCCCCGCCCATCGCGCGCGACAGCGCCGTCTGGTAGAGCGACTGGTCGGCCGGATTCACTGCCTCGTTGACCACATCATAGCCCCTGATCCGCGTGCCGTAGCGCGTGGTGACGGTGCGGATATGTTCGGTCAGCAGCCGCGCCGCCTCAGTCGCCGGGCTGGCGCCGAAATCATAGCTTTCCTCCCAGGCCGGCATCCATTTCGGCTGGTGCCAGAGCAGGTTATGGCCGCGCACCGCGAGCTTCTGGCTCTCGGCCCAGGCAAGCATCGCATCGAACCTGGTGAAATCGAAGGTGGTCGGGCCGGGGCGGATGAACTGCCATTTCAGCTCGTTCTCGGGGACGAGCAGCCCGCATTCCGCCGTGAGCAGCGCGGCATAGGAAGGGTTGGCGAAGGAGCCGGCATCAGCGCCGGCTGCGCTCCACGCAAAGGCCGAGCCGAAACGCATGCCCTTGGCCACTGCCGCGGCGTTGAGCGAAACACTGGGGGGCGGCGTCGGCGTCGGTGTGGGAGTCGGCGTCGGGCCGGGGGAAGGCGTCGGCGTGACGGTCGCCCCGCTCGCCGATGAGGTGCCGCCGCCCGCGCAGGCGCTCAGCACCATGCCGGCCGCCATCATCAGGCTCTCGCGCCGTGAAATCCCGGTCATCGACCCATCCTCCCCGCGGGATCAGCGTTCGGCCTTCCGCCGCCTCTTGATCCGAGCCCGCTTGATACCGGTACCATCCGGCGCTTGACCAACCTTGTCAATAGTTCGCGACGCCCTGATCGGGCCGAAAGATCGGCGCGGATATCGCGGGCGCGCGGACGGTGCGCCAGAGATAGTGCTAATCCCGAAATATACGCTATGAACGGGTCAAGGAGAGCGCAGTTACCGTGAACGACAAGACCAACCGCCGTCGGCGATCCGCCCCGACGATCCGAGATGTCGCGCGCATGGCGAATGTCTCGTCGATGACCGTATCCCGCGTCATCAACGGCGAAGCCAATGTCCGCGCGACCACGCGCGACGCCGTCAACGCAGCGATCTCCGCGCTCAGCTACGCGCCCAACTCGGCGGCGCGCAGCCTGGCCGGCGCGGGGCAGGACCGGATCGGCCTGCTCTACAGCAACCCGAGCGCTGCCTATCTCAGCGAGTTCCTGGTCGGCAGCCTCGATCAGGCGAGCCGCAGCGACGTGCAGCTGATCATCGAGAAATGCGATCTCGGCGATCATGAGGTCGAGGTGGCGAAGCACCTGATCGAAAGCGGGATCGACGGGCTGATCCTGCCGTCGCCGCTGTGCGATTCGACCAAGCTGATCAAGACCATCGCCGCCGAGGGCGTGCCCGCAGTGCTGGTCGGCAGCGGCCGGCCCGCCAAGGATCTGTTCGCGGTCAGCATCGACGAGTTCGCCGCGGCATATTCGATGACCAAGCATATCCTGTCGCTCGGCCATCACCGTATCGGCTTCATCGTCGGCAATCCTTCGCAGACCGCCAGCGACGAGCGGCTGCGCGGCTATCGCAAGGCGCTGGCCGATGCGCATATCCCCGCTGACGACGCGCTGATCACCGGCGGCCTGTTCACCTATCGATCGGGGCTCGACGCCGCCGAGAAGCTGCTCGACGTGGCCGATCCGCCGACCGCCATCTTCGCCAGCAATGACGACATGGCCGCGGCGACGGTCGCGGTCGCGCATCGCCGCGGGCTCGACGTGCCGGGCGACCTGACCGTGTGCGGTTTCGACGACACCACGCTGGCGACCGCGATCTGGCCCGAGCTGACCACGATCCACCAGCCGATCGCCGACATGTCGCGCGCCGCGGTGGAGATGCTGGTCGCGACGATCCGCCGCCGCGGCCCCGCGACCGCCGAGCCCGAGCCGCACATCAGGCTCGATTTCACCCTGGTGCGCCGCCAGTCGGACGCAGCGCCGCGCCGCCGGCCGCCGACCCGCCCGGTCACCCCGGTCTGACTGGCCGCGGCGCGTGAGCGACGCCAGCCCGGACGGCGCGATCGCCGATCCCCCCGCCGCCACTGAAACCCGCGTCGCCGAGCGTGGTGCGGTCGACGCCGAGACGTTCGCGCGCGAGATCGCAGGCCGCTATGCGCCGATCGTGTTGCGCGGCCAGGTCGCGCATTGGCCCGCGGTCGTGGCGGGCAGGGCGGGCGCACGGGCGCTTGCCAGCTATATCGTCGGCTTTGCCGGCGGGAAGCCGCTCGACGTGATGATCGGGCCACCGGAGATTGCCGGGCGGTTCTTCTATCGCGACGATATGCGCGGCTTCAATTTCCAGCGGCAGAATGTCCCGCTCCAGGCGCTGATCGGGGAATTGCTGCGCTTCGCCGAGACCGAGGCGGCCAGCCCGCCGGCGATCTATGCCGGCGCGGCCGCCGCGCCCGAGCATCTGCCGGGCTGGGCCGAGGCGAACCCGCTCGGCCTGCCGACGACACGGGCGACGCCCCGGGTGTGGATCGGCAATGCGACGCAGGTGGCGACGCATTATGACGTCTCGAGCAACCTCGCGGCGGTGGTGGCGGGGCGGCGGCGCTTCACCCTGTTTCCGCCCGAGCAGGTGCCGAATCTCTATGTCGGGCCACTGGAATATACCCTGGCCGGGCCGCCGGCGTCGATGGTCGACCCCGACGCACCCGATCTGGCGCGCTATCCGCGTTTCGCCGAGGCGCTGAACCATGCCCAGGTCGCCGATCTCGGCCCGGGCGATGCGCTCTTCATCCCGGCGATCTGGTGGCACCATGTCCGTGCGTTCGGCCGGCTGAACGTGCTGGTCAATTACTGGTGGGATTACGACACCGCCGCCTCGCCCTTCGTGGCGCTGGTGCATGCGATGATGAGCGTGCGCGATCTGCCGCCGGCCGAGAAACAGGCATGGCGGGCCTGGTTCGATCACCTCGTATTCGACGAGGGCGCGGCCGGGGCGGGGGATCACCTGCCCGAAGCGGTGCGCGGCGTCCTGGGCGCGGCGAGCCCGGCGCGGACTGAGCGGATTCGGGGGTATCTGCTGGGGGTGTTGTCGCGGGGATAGGGGGGATTTGGCGCTGATATTTGGCCGTTTCGGCTAATTTTATTTTCACTGCTGTTATATTGGAACGTTGGTGCAGATTCCCGGTTTGCTATCAGGGTAATAGGCGGTCTTTGCTGTTATGGAGATAACAGCATGAAAGTTGGAAATAACAGCAGCGGAACAGCAGCCGTTTTCGCTATGACAGCGACGGACAACCTTTGCCTGTTTTCAGCTATGTCAAAGAGCGGACGGGCGATGATTGCGCGCCGACGGATATCGTGCTGCAGCGATTTGCATTGCGTTTGAATCAAGGCTTTCCGCCGATATCCTCCGCTCTTTTGTTCTTGCGGGCCATTGCCCGCTGAGGATCTCTAACCCACTACAATCGCAACCGAAATGGTTGTTCCGCGATGCGGCGACTTCCTGTTTTCTTCCATATATGTTCTTCTCTCCCGTAGCCGAGAAACGGCATCGAACGGGCGAGGAATCCCATGACACGGAAAAAAGCAGCCGAGCTGCTGATCATCGGCGCGTTGATCGCCGCGGCAGGTATCGCCAGCGCTTCGGAGACGATCACCTACACCTATGATGCCAAGGGCCGGCTAGTGCTGGTTCAGCATAGCGGTTCGGTGAACAATAATGTCATCGCAAACTACACATACGATGCCGCAGACAACCGCAAGAATATTAAGGTTACAGGCGCACCGTAATCTCTCGCAATTAACTACGATTCTAAGAATTCAGTAAAAAAATAGTTCGAGAGGGGAACAGTGATGCAAATTTCTTACCGCGCTCATTGTAATGGTATATCGAGGGTGTGCCTGACATTGCTGCTGTCGACTGGCCTCTATAGCGGAATTTGCTTACCAGCCTATGGTCAGGTCGTAGAACTCGGCGACAATGCCCCGGTGCTCAATACGTTCGATAGCAATGGCGTGGATTTGCAAAGCGGGAAACTGAGCATTTCGCTGATCAGTCTCGGAATCGGTGATCAATCTGCCCGGGGCGCGCTATCCTACAGCTTTGATACCTCCGACTCCGGATCAAATTTAACCGCAGGATCGGTGCAACCGGATACTGTCGATGGGACATTATATAATGTCCGAGTTTTGGGAGTGCCTGATCGATTCAAGCTAACAGGTAGCCTTGCGACCGGGAGTTTCGCCAATAATAGCGGCAATCAATCCACGCTGACCTACAACAGCACGACGAGCGTATACACTTATACTTCCAGTAACGGCGTGATCGCTCACCTCACGGTCAAAGTAGGCACGGCAGCGCCGGACAACCCTTACGCGTTGATCACAGATGCCAAATATCCGTCCGGGGAGACAATCACCTGGCATTACGCGCTCGCACCCGACATCGCTCACTATGACTGGATTTCCGTTTCGAGCAATCTCGGCTATCAGGTCAGGGCCGTCCGGACGCAAACAGCAGGTTGGGGTTGGGCGATAACATCAGTCGTCGCCTTCAATATGGCCAATGAAAATTGCGATCCCGGCGCTGCCGCGTGCACGCTGGTTGGATCCTGGCCGAAATATACCATCAGCTACTCCACCAGCCAGTGGACAGCGACGGACAATATCGGGAGGGTTACCAGTTCGGTATCGTCCCTTCTGACAACGTCCGGCACCTCTACTTTCACTTCACCCCAAGGGCGGCAAACTGTTTACACATATATTCAGCAGACCAGCCTTGGCCCCCCGGACTATTATCAGGTTACATCGATAACCAAGGCCGGAAGGGTGTGGAATTATACAACATCGGATGTTTATCACCCTAATATTTATCAGCCGAACGCGGGAAACGTTTCTATAGATTCCCTTCCGTTCCGCGGCGTTAATTGGGAAGGGAGCAGCGGTCGTCTTCTCTACTCGACCGACGGCGGAACTGCTTATAGTGCGATAATTCATACCGGGTACGGCTTCGATAGCGCCGGGCGCTTGACGTCCGAATCCGTCAGTAACGTCCAGGGTTTCAGCTTGGGATTCACCTATGACGCCAACGGCAATCTCAAAACCCAGAGCCGGGGTTCAATCAACACCGGCGACCCCGCGCTGGTCGTCACCAAGGATTATCCTTCTACCTGTGCCAACCTCATCACGTGCCATGAACCCACCGATATTATCGACGCCAATAATCACAGATATGATTACAGCTATGATCCTACCCATGGCGGCGTGACATCCGTTCTCGCGCCGGCGACGCCGAGCGGGGTTCGACCGAGTACGCAATATAGCTACGCGCAATATTCGGCCCAATATCATGACGGAACCGGTGCGCTCGTCACTGGCGCGCCGGTTTACAAGCTCGTTTCAAAATCCACCTGCCAAACGCTGGCCAGTTGTGCGGGCACGGCGGACGAGGTCCGCACGGTGTATGATTATGACACCCAGAACGCTTTGCTTCTGAAAAGCGTGACCGTACAGACCGGAACCGGCACTATCCTTTCGACGATAAGCCGTACTTACTATCCGACTGGCGATCTCAAGACCGAAGATGGGCCTCTATCGGGGACCGACGATACGACGCGCTATTATTATGACGGTGCCCGTCAGCTTGTCGGAATCATCGGCCCCGATCCGGACGGTGCAGGGCCCCTCCTGAGACCCGCGACCCGGATCACCTATGATCTGGACGGCTTGACGACGCTAAAGGAGACCGGCACGGCGACGGATCAGAGCGACAGCGGCATGTCGACATTCACGCCGGCGTTGGCGACGGCATACACCTATGATGCGCGCGGTGACCTAAGCGCGGTGCAGCAGATTGCTGGCGGCGCGGTATATGCCGTAACACAGACCACGACCAATTATACGACTACGGGTTGGTATACCTGTGTAGCAACGCGCATGAATCCCGCGGTTTTTGGGTCGTTGCCCACTTCGGCCTGCACGTTGGGTACGGCGGGCTCGGTGGGCGCGGACCGGATTACGAAGACCGTGTATGACGCTCTCGGCCGGGTCGTATCGGTGACAACGGCGCTAGGCACCGCGGACGAGTCAATCGACCAGAGCTATGTCTATACGGCGCTCTCCAAGGTCGAACTGACCGACGCGCTTAACAACAAGACGACTTACACGACCGATGGATATCTGCGTCCTTATGAGACGCAATATCCATTACCGACCCAGGGATCCAATACGAGTTCGACGACCGATTACGAACTGGCCGCCCGCGATGCAGTGGGGAATGTGACGAGCCGGCGCCTGCGCAACGGACAGACCATAGGCTACAGTTATGATGCGCTCAACCGATTGAGCATGAAGGATATTCCGGGAGGAACAAGCGGCGACGTCTATTTTGGCTATGACCTGCTCGGGCGGCTCAGCTACGCGCGGTTTGGAAGTGCCTCAGGCCAGGGCGTATCGAACAACTATGATGCGCTCAGTCGTCTTACCGATACGACGACGACGATGGGCGGTATAAGCCGAACCCTGTCGTACCAATATGACCTTGCTGGTAACCGGACACGGATTACACATCCGGACGGTGTTTATTTCGCCTATGGCTATGACGTACTCGGTCGCATGAATCACGCTGATTGGTACAGTGTCGCTACGGGTGTAACACCGTTCTTCGGAATCGCTTATGACAATCTGGGCAATCGGACGAGCACGACACGGGGCAGCAGCAGCACCAGCTATGGTTATGATAGTGCGTCGCGGCTGACGACCCTGACGCAGAATTTCGCGAGTGGCAGTTTGGGCGGCAACACGACATTCGGCTACAGTCCGTCGGGGCAGATCACGGCGACAACGCGGTCCAACGACGCGTACGCCTATACTGGCTCGGCAGATCGCAATGATGCCAGCACAATTAACGGGCTGAACCAGACGACCAGCGTCGGCGCTGGCACCCTGACATATGATGCGAGCGGCAACCTCGCCTCCAACGGCGGCACGACCTTCGGTTATGACGTCGAGAAGCGCCTGGTGTCGGCGACCGGAACTTTGAACGCCACTTTGAGCTACGACCCCCTCGGGCGGCTGTGGCAGACATCGGGTGGAACGCTGGGTACGTCACAATTCCTGTATGATGGCGATCAAATGGTGGCCGAGTATGACGGCGTCACCAACGCGCTGCGGAGGCGGTTTGCGTTCGGCCCGGGGACGGATGAAGTGATACTGTGGGATGAAGGCAGTGCGATGAACTGCTCGGGTACCAAGCTCCTTCACAATGATGAACGGGGCTCGATCGTGGCCGTGGCAGACTGTTCGGGCAACCCGGTGCAGGCTAACGGCTATGACGAATATGGAGTTCCTGCGGCGGCGAATTGGTCATCCAGCTTCCAGCAGCGCTTTCAATATACCGGGCAGATGTATTTGCCGGAGCTGGGTCTATATTATTACAAGGCCCGTATTTATTCTGCCCGTTTGGGTCGATTCCTACAGACCGATCCGATTGGATATAGTGACGGCGTCAATTTCTATAATTATGTCGGCGGCGATCCGGTAAATGGGCGCGACCCAAGCGGCTTGGGGTGGCAGCCTCCTGCACCTCCAGCACCTACACCTCCACCTGAACCTCCTGCAGATGATCCCGGCCCTGATATTGTCGTGAGCACGAGTCGTATTTTGAACGACGCTTATGGGATAGGATCAATTCCAAACGGTGGTGCACTCGCGCTTGCTGCGGCCATGCCACCGCTTAGTCCGGCTGCTCACGCAGCGCCTCCGGTTCGGCAGGGCCGCCTCGGGAAGGGGCCGGGACGTGATGGTTGTCCGCCTGGGCAAGCAAAGCTTCACGGCAAGTGCACGGAAGCGTCGGCGCCGCCTGACGATTCCGGGCGCTGGATTAGTACGCGGGAAGGCTATATCGACGGTTGCGTTATCGGCAATAATCAAGTTGAGTTTGGCAATGACTTAATGGCGGGCGGCCTGGTCGGGAGTGGCGTGCTCTTCTTCTTGAAACGAAATCCCGCAATCTTTGTTGGGGTAGGGCTCGTGGGTGGACTTGCGTACGGTGCAGGCCGGGTCAACCAGTTACGCTACTGTCCGTGAGGTAGTCATGGCAAAATATTTAAGAATAATGGGCATTATTGTAGTGCTATTTTGCATTTTTTATAAAGGATATCCGCAGCCTTTGCTGAATGACTTGGCAGCACTATTTGTAATTTTTTGGGGAATTTATCAGATTTATAGGATTCACATGAAGCAAAAAAAAATGGAATAAATATTCTAAAACTCTAACACTGTTCTGTGAGCGACTGCCGGCGATATCTTGGTTGAATTTGACGGGGGACTTGGCCTAGGATTATGAAATAAATCCAATCAAGCATGGTGAGATAATATTAGAAACCGCGCTTATGTACCAATTTCGCCACTTATCTTATTTTGCGATTCATCCAGATACGCCGAAACCCAGAACAAAGGCGCGTTCCAGTTTATCGCCACTTCGTTCATCGTGTAGGCCATGGCTTTGTCGGTCCAGCAACGCTGGCCGACGCATTTGCCCTTCATCGTGCTCGAGACCGTGTCGACCATCGCCGTCGAATTCGGCCCGCCCGATAGCACGCCGGGTGGCGGTGGCGGCATTTTCGGGTCGAGCGAATGCGCCCAGAAACGATGGTGCGGATTGTGCACCGGGTTGGCGCCGAAGCCGGTGACATAGCTCTGGTCGAGCGGATTGCGGCCGAGCACATAGTCGATCGTATCGACCACGCCCTCGCGGTAGCGCGCCTGGCCGGTCAGCCGTTCGGCCTGGGCCAGGATCATCGCGCGGTTGAGCAAGGTGCCGTTCGATCCCCAGACATAGGCAGTGCCGGCGAAGGGGATGCGATAGCCGCTCCGGCTTTCCTCAGCGAGGAAGCGGTCGGCCGCCGCGACGATCAGTGCCCGCTGGGCCGCGATCTCCTGCGGCGTCAGCGCGTTCGGGATCGTGGCGAGCGCGATCGTGCCGAGCGCCGCGGTGCTCGACCAGCTCGGCTCGCTTAGCGGTGCGGTGAACTGCGCCGCATGCGTTACCGCGTCGCGATATTCGGGCGATCCGGTCGTCACGAACAATTCGGCCGCGGCCCAGTAGAATTCGTCGGCGAGTTGGGCGTCGCCATAGCCGCCACTGCCGGTGAAGGTGTTGGGCGCATAGACTGCGGGATTATGCAGCGCCGCCTGGTACGCGCGTTCGCTCGCCTTCAGGCAACGGTCAGCGAACACCGGGTCGGTCGCACGCCAGATCCGCGCGCATTGCGCGGCGGTGGCGGCGAGGTTCAGGGTCGCGGCGGTGCTCGGCGGATAGAGCAGGCGCGGCTGCGGATCGTCGGCGGGCGCGGTGGGGAGGGGCGTCCAGGCGCGGTCGGCCGCCTTGTGATGCGCCATGCCGGACGCGTCGATATCGGTGAAGACGAGCGGCTTGCCCCAGGGCTGCGGCCCGACCGGGACCTTGATATGCTTGCCCTCAGGCACCTGCATGGCGAGCAGGAAATTCATCTCCCACCGCGCTTCGTCTAGCAGGTCGTTGCGGCCATTGCCGGCCTCGGGGATCTTGACCTTGCCGTCGGCGAACGCGGATGGAGCGCCGCTCGCCGCCTCGCGCTCGTAGAGATTCTGCAGCGTCCACAGGGCGATACCGCCATTGACGACATATTTGCCCTGGTCGCCGGCATCATACCAGCCGCCGGTCACGTCGAGCGCATAGTCGCAGCCGGGCCAGTCATTGCCGCGCTCGTCCTTGCCCGAGAAGCAGGGCGCGACCTCTTTCGGATGCCCGGCCGGGCGCGCCCAAGTCGCGCCGCCGGCATAGCGCGCCTCGATCGCGATGCCGGCGCGGGTCTGGTAGAAATAATTGAGCGCGGCATATTTGAGGGGCGTGAAGATATGGGCCGCGATCGGGAAGGGGCGGCTTTCGGCGGCACCGACCTGGAGCCGGTAGGTGCCGGGTTTCGTGACCTGCGAGAAATCGAGCTGGTGGACATGGTCGCCCGAGGCCGCATCGTCGCCGATCACGACTGTCACGCCCTGCGCGACGACCGCGTCCTTCGCGTCGAGCAGTCGCCATCGCAGTGGCGCGCCGGCCGGATCATTGACGATCGCGTGCTTGGCCGATCCGGGCTCGAAGCCGAGCTGGTTCAGATGGATCGAGGCCGGCGTATCGGCAGCCATCGCCGGGCTGGCCGAAGCGAGGAGGAGCGCGCCGATGGTGATGGCGGCAGAATGGCGTCGCATCGAACCCTCCCGGGGCTGTGCCCCTTCAGACTTGCCCAAAAAAACGGGCGCGGCCTTGCGGACGCGCCCGGGAGGAGAAAACCCCGGCACCCGAGGGTGCCGGAGCGTGCCGTCAGAAATTCCCACGTAGAATGAACGAGAAGCGCCGATCGTTGACGAAATAGGATCGTGGCGCGAGCAGGTTCGGATCGCTCGTATAGGCCTGGAGCGTTTTCGTGACTGAATTGGTCAGGTTCACGCCCTGCACACCGATCTTCACATATTTGTTGATGCTGAAGAAGGCTGAGGCATCGAGCTGCCCCGAGGCATCCTGGAAGATCGACGTGTACGGGAAGATCACGTCGGCCGCCGTCAGCAGATATCTCGAGCGCCAGTTATAGGCGGCACGCAGCGAGACGGGCCCAAGTTCGTAGAAGATCGTGCCGTTCACATTGTGCTTCGAAAGCCCTTCAAGCGGCAGTCTTCCCGGCACCGTCGTCGCGGCGACATTCGGCGGCGATCCGGTATTCAGGAAGGAGTTGGGCAGGCCCGAGCTGTCGATATAGGAATAGTTGGCGCTGATGCCCAATCCCTTCAGGAAGCCCGGCAGGAAATCGAAGGTCTGCTGATAGGCGACCTCGAAGCCCTTGATCTTGCCGTGACCATTATAGTTGGCCGGCCCGCGAGTAAGCAGCGGGAAGGTGACACCATTGTTGGTAAGCGGCAGGCTGACGACCGATTGATAGAAGAAGCCCTTCACGTCCTTGTAGAAGGCATCGAAGGTGAGCGAGCCGACGCGCGAGAAATACCATTCGGCCGTCGCGTCGAACTGCCATGCGGTCGCAGGCTTCAGATAGGGATTGCCGACGGTCGAGTTGAAATTGTTGTTACCGTCGATCGAAATCTGCTGGAAGTTGCGGATCAGCGCTTCGTCCGGTCGCGTCATCACTTCCGATGCCGCTAGGCGCATCTGGAACTTGGGCGTGAGCCCAACCTTCAGATTGAAGCTCGGCAACCAATAGGCATAATCATTCTGCGCCTCGCTGAAGATATTGTTGTTCGTCGTGCCAGCAAATTGCTGGAGCAGCGCGTAACCTGCGGGCCCTAGGCTACACACACCGCCAGGTGATTGCGGCACTGCCCCTACGGGTGCGCCAGGGGGATTGGTCGGAGTCGGGCAACGGGCCGTATAGGACTGCCCAATGTTGAGCGTCGACTGCGTCGGAATCGTACTGGTTCCGAAGGAATCGAGGTGCGTGCCGGCGTAACGTACACCGATATTGCCGGAGATGCTTATCCCGTCGATCAACGTGTCCGAGTGGAACGGCAGCATGACGTAAAAGGCGGTGTTGCGCAGATGCACACGCTGGATTTCGCTCGGCAGGAACGGCGTGCCGGGGATGACTCCGGTGCGATTCTCGGCATCGTTGAACTGGCCGCTGGTGTTGCCGTTAGCATCTGCCTGGTTCTCGATGTTCTTTATGAAATTCTCGAATGCGCCATAGTTACCGAGAATATCGCCGCCATAATAATAGGCGCCCGGAGGCGCATTGGTCGCGCCCCGGAAGAAGTTCGGGAAGGTGTAATATTCGGCATTCGAGGTGCCGCCTTGCGCGACCGAGACCGGATAGCCGGCCCAGACCTCGCTGAGCATGCCCCAGTTATAGGCTGAATAGCGCACCGTTTGGTCGCGATCGGCATAGCGCGCACCGAACTTGACCTTGTCGATGAAGCCGCCATCGCCGAAGCGCCACTCGAAATTGCCGGCGAACTGGAATTCATTGCCGACGCTGTCCTCGAAGTGATCGATGGCCGCGCGCCAGAACGAGGTGTTCGGGTCAGCAAAATATTGGGCGTCACTTTCGCCATTGAGGACAGTGTTGATCGGCGTGGCCCATCCTGCCTGGAGCGAGTTGGGCTTATGCGTGATAACGCTGGGAAGGTTGCCGGTGAGGTTCAGTTCCTGGTCGACAAAGTTCGAGGTGTAGATGCCGACATCCGACTCGGTATGATGCGACGTCGTGTAATCGGCATCGAGGTTGATCGACAACCGGCTGGTCGGCTGGATCTGAGCGTTCAGGCCGTAATCGTTGACCGTGTTTTCCTCGAACACCTGACGACGCGATTCAGTCGTCTGGGCGCCGCCGGTCGGAAAAAAGGTCGTCGATGGATTGCCGCTGCGATTGGTCCGATAGCCGGTTCCGGGCGTCGTGATATAGCCGCTCTGGAACAGGCCATTGCTGTCATATTGATAGTTGGTGAACTTGCCGACCGGGCATTCGGCCCGCGTCGTGGCGTTGCCATTGTAGAGCGGACCGTCGCTGTTGGCCAAGCAGCCGACCGGATAGGTATCATATTCGGAAAGGTCGGGTGCGGCCTCGAACGTGTGCTCGCCCCAGGCATTGGTGGTGTGCGAGCGGATGAACTGGCCGGTCAGCAGGAACGAGCGGTCGTTGGTTTCATATTGTGCCGCGAGCGCGATACCGTCGCGCTTGCGGTCGAAATCCTGCGTGCGATACTGGCCGCCGAGCGGCGCATATGCAATCGAGCGCGGATCGGCGAGGCCATCACCGCCGGCCAGCTCGGCTGAACCGCAACCCGCTGGGATCGGATTGCCGGAGTTAACGCCGGGGATGGATGGGCCGGGCGGCGGATAATGAGTCGTGTCGGTATTGCCCGGCAGCGGATTTCGGCAGGTCAGGACGCCATTGCCGTTCTGATACGCGACCTGCGTGTCGTCGCGCGTCTGGAAGTTGGTGATCTGGATGCCATCGGCGCGGCTGCGGATGCGCGAATAGGAAACGTCGCCGAGCAGGCCGAAGGTACCGATGCCGGTATCCCAGGTGTCGCTGATCAGCAGCGAGCCGGTCGGCGACCATTTCTTCTCGAAGTCGCCATAATTGCCCTCGGCGTCGACGCCGATATGGAAGCCCTTGTTGTCGAAGGGCTTGCGCGTGTTGAGGTTGACCGTGCCGGCAAGGCCGCCTTCGATCGAGGCTGCGGTGACGTTCTTGTAGACCTCGACTGAGCCGAGCAGTTCCGACGGCACGTCCGCGAAATTCAGCGACTGGCCGCCGACGCCGGCGGAGAAGGCGTCGCGACCGTTGAATTCGGAGCGGACGAAGTTCAGGCCGCGGATCACGACGCCCGATCCCTCGACCGAGAAGTGATCCGGGTCGTTGGAGCCAGCGAAGCGGCTGATCGACACGCCGGGCACGCGCTGCAGCGCTTCCGTCACCGAACGGTCAGGTAGTGCGCCGATGTCCTGCGCGGTGATCGCATCGACCACCGTGTCCGAATTGCGCTTGATGTTCTGCGAATTGGCGAGGCTGGCGCGGATGCCGGTGACGACGATGTCCTTCTCGTCAGTCGCCTGATCCGGAAGAGCCGGCGCTGCCTGGCTCGGCGAAGCCTGCGCTGCGGTCAATACCGGCACCGCCGGGTCGGTCGGCTTGGCCGGTGTTTCGGCGGCTGCCCATGCGGGCGCCGCGGCCGATACGGCGCAAAGCGCGAGCATCGAAACGCCGCCCTTCAGCGCAAGTCCGATTCCGAAATTTCCGATTACACCGTTGCGCGAAACGACACTCATTATGTCTGCCCCTCCCATGTTACCGCTACCACTTTTATGGCGCGTTCTTCTTGGCTATCTACCGTAGCGAGCCCAATGATGCCGTGTCGGATGGAAAATGCAAGGGGTAGCTTGACTAAAGTCTCACGTGAGACATTTTCAGGGGCGAGTGTGATCGGAAACACACGCTTTGGATCAAGGGTCATAAAGCAGTGGCCGATGGGCGAATCCGGAGTGGTTGACCTTCTCGCCGGGCGCGCCGCATGATGGAAAAAAAGATGCACGGGAGGGGAAATTGATGGCGCCACGCCGCGTCGTGATCGTGGGCGGGGGCACCGCCGGATGGATGACTGCGGCTGCGTTGACGCGGCTGTTGCCGGGCCAATGTTCAGTGCATCTCGTCGAGTCGGAAGCGATCGGAATCGTCGGAGTCGGTGAGGCGACGCTGCCGCATATCCGCGCTTTCAACGAGCGGTTGGGCATCGACGAAGCAGACTTCATGGCCGCGACTCGGGCCACCTTCAAGCTCGGCATCGAATTTCGCGACTGGGGCCGAATCGGCGATTCGTACATCCATCCCTTCGGCACGTTCGGCCCGGGCAATGTCGATCTCCAGTTCCACCAATATTGGCTGCGGCTGCGCCAGCAGGGCGTGGACGTGCCCGATCTCGAGCAGTTCTCGATGGGGTGCATGATCGCGCGGCGCAATCGATTCGCCCTGCCTTCGACCGATTCACGCAGCCTCGCCTCGACCTTCGGCTATGCCTATCAGTTCGACGCGACGCTCTTCGCGCCTTATCTCCGCAAGCTCTCGGAGAGCTGGGGGGCCAGGCGGACCGAGGGCAGGATCGTCACTGTCCAGCGTAACGGCGAGAGCGGCGATATCGAGTCGATCGAACTCGAAAGCGGCGAACGAATCGAGGGCGATCTGTTCGTCGATTGCTCGGGCTTCATCTCGCTGCTGCTCGGCAAGGCGCTGGGCGAACCGTTCGTCGACTGGTCGAATTGGCTGCCGGCCGATCGCGCGGTGGCGATGCCTTGCCGCACCGAGGGGGCGGTCACGCCCTATACCAGCGCGATCGCCATGCCCGCCGGCTGGCGCTGGCGTATTCCGCTGCAGCACCGCACCGGCAACGGCTATGTCTATTCAAGCAAGTTCATATCCGACGAGGATGCCGCGGCCGCCCTGGTCGCCTCCGTCGAGGGCGAACCGATCGCGCCGCCGCGCCCCTTGCGTTTCCTCGCCGGGCGCCGCGCGCGGAGCTGGGTCGGCAATTGCATCGGCGTCGGGCTCGCCTCGGGCTTTCTCGAGCCGCTCGAATCGACCAGCATCTATCTGATCCAGGCGGCGATCACCTCGCTGCTCGAACTCTTCCCCGAGCGCGAGATTTCGCCGGTGGATCGCAATGAATTCAACCGGTTGATCGATCTCGAATATGATCGCATCCGCGACTTCCTGATCCTCCACTATCACGCCACCGAACGCGACGATTCGCCCTTCTGGGACTATGTCCGGACGATGGAGATCCCCGACAGCCTTGCCGAGAAGATGGAGCTGTTCCGCCGCCGCGGCCGGGTCGTGAAGTATCGCGAGGGGGTGTTCCTCGATGCGAGCTGGGTCGCTGTCTATCTCGGCCAGCGGGTGATCCCCGACGGCCATGATCTGCGCGCCGACGCGCCGGGCGCCGAGAGCCTCGTCGCCGGGATGGTGAAGCTGCACGGCCAGATTGCCGAGCTCGCCGGCGGCATGCCCGATCACGCCGACTATCTCGCGCGCTATTGCCCGATGGCCGCATGATGGCCGGGGGAGGCCCGATTCGCACGGTCGTCATCGCTGGCGGCGGCATGGTCGCCTGGGGCTGCGCGGCCGCGCTCAGGCGCCAGCTGCCGGCGCTCGAGGTGACGGTGATTCCGTTGCCCGTCGCACCCGGTGCGCTGGCGGACCGGATCGCCAGCACGTTGCCCTCGATCCACGATTTTCACCGCGACATCGGCCTTGGTGATTATGACCCGATCACGCGTGCCAATTGCGGCTTTCGCGCGGGCACCCTGTTCGAAGGATGGGTCGATGGGCAGGGCGATTATGCCCATGTCTATGATCGTTACGGCCAGCAATTCGGTACGACCTCGTTCCACAATCACTGGGTACGCGCGGCGCGGCGCGGCAAGATCGCGCCGTTCGATGCCCATGCGCCGGCGGCGGCGATGGCGCGCGCCGGGCGCTTCCTGCTGCCAGAGCAGCACCCCGCCGGATCGCCGCTGGCGGGCTTCGGGTTCGGCCTGGCGCTCGACACAGTCAGCTACACGGCAATGCTGCGCGCTTATGCGCAGCATATCGGTGCGCGCGAACGGCCCGCCACGATCGCCGGGGTGCGGCTGCGCGGGGAGGATGGCTTTATCGAGGCGCTCGCGCTTGGCGACGGCGGCACGATCGCAGCGGATCTGTTCGTCGATTGCACCGGGCCAGCGGCGCTGCTGCGGTCCGAACTCGACGAAAAGTTCGAGGACTGGAGCCAGTGGCTGCCCTGTGACCGCGTGCTGATGGCCGATGCCGGCGTGACCGAAGGCCAGCCGCTCGACCGCGCGATCGCCCATCCCGCGGGCTGGCGCTGGGCGGCAGCCAATCCGGCGCGCACCAGCCATGGCTTGGTCTACTCCTCGGCACATCTCACCGACGCCAAGGCGGAGCGCACCCTGCGCGGCTCAGCCGGTGCCGAGCCGGGCGCGCCGATCACGCTGCGCCAGGGCCGCCGCCCGCAACCATGGCTGCGCAATTGCGTCGCGATCGGCGATGCCGCGATCAGCCTCGAACCGCTCGAATGGACCAATCTCCATCTCGCCCATAACGCGATCGACCGACTGGTGGCGATGCTGCCCGATCGCGATTGCGCGCCGGTCGAGCTCTGGGATTTCAACCGCCAATGCGCGGCGGAGACTGACCGGCTGCGCGATTTCCTGGTGCTGCATTATGTCGCGTCGCGCCGCACCGATCCGTTCTGGCGCGATCTGCGCAGCGTCGCGCCGCCTGCGTCGCTCGGTCACACCCTGTCGCTGTTCGGCGAGCGCGGGCGGCTGCCTTTCTACGAGGACGAAACCTTCACCCGTGACAGCTGGCTCGCGGTGCTGATCGGGCAGGGCGTGCTGCCTCGGCGGATCGACCCGCTGATCGATGCAATCCCGCCCGAACAATCCGACCGGGCGATGGCGGCGATGCGCGACGGCCTCGCCGCGATCGTCCCGACGCTTCCGACTTACCCCGTATTTCTCCGCACTCTCAAAGGCCAGGCCATCCGATGAACGAGCACAGCATCAGGAATATCGTCATCGTCGGCGGCGGCACCGCGGGCTGGATGACGGCCGCGGCATTCACCCGCTTCCTCAACAATGGCTATACGAAGGTCACCCTGATTGAATCCGAGGAGATCGGCACGGTCGGCGTCGGTGAGGCGACGATTCCGCCGATCATCAACTTCAATCGGCTGCTCGGCATTCCCGACAACGACTTCATCCGCGAGACGGCGGCGACGTTCAAGCTGGGCATCGAGTTCGTCGACTGGGGTGGCCTTGGCGAACGCTATTTCCATCCGTTCGGCGCGCATGGGCAGGATCTGCAGGGCATCCACTTCCACCAGCTTTATCTGCGCGAGCGCAAGCGGCGGGTGATGCCGGATATCTCCGCCTGGTCGATGTCGTCGGTGGCGGCATCGATGGGCAAGTTCGGCCGCCCGGCGGAAGACGCCAGATCGCCGATCCGCGAGCTGTTCTACGCCTATCATTTCGACGCCGGCCTCTATGCCCAATTCCTCCGGCGCTATGCCGAAGCGCGCGGCACCACCCGGATCGAAGGGCGGATCGTCGATACGCAATTGCGCGCCGAGGACGGTTTCGTCACCAGCGTGACGCTCGCCGACGGCAGGAGCGTCGCGGGCGATTTGTTCATCGATTGCTCGGGCTTTCGCGGGCTGCTGATCGAGGACGCGCTCGAGACCGGCTATGAGAACTGGCAGCACTGGCTGCCCTGCGATCGCGCGGTCGCGGTGCCGAGCAGCTATCCCGGCGATCCCGATCCTTACACCCGTTCGACCGCGCGTGCGGCGGGCTGGCAGTGGCGCATTCCACTGCAGCACCGCATGGGCAACGGCCTGGTCTATGCCAGCGAGTTCATCAGTGATGCTGATGCCGAACGCACCCTGCTCGACAATCTCGAAGGCGAACCGCTTGCCACGCCTCGGAAGCTCGGCTTCACCACCGGGCGCCGCAAGCAGTGCTGGAACCGCAATGTCGTCGCGCTCGGCCTGTCGAGCGGCTTCATCGAGCCGCTCGAATCGACCAGCATCCATTTCATCCAGAGCGGCGTTGCGAAGTTGATCTCGCTCTTTCCCGATCTGCGCTTCAACCCGGTCGAGCGCGACGAATATAATCGCCAGATGCGCCACCTCTATGAGGATGTGCGCGACTTCATCATCCTCCATTACAAGGCGACCAATCGCAGCGACACGCCGTTCTGGGATCGCTGCCGGACGATGTCGATTCCCGACAGCCTGCAGCGCAAGATCGATCTGTTCAAGGCGAAGGGCCGCATCTTCCGCGAGGGCGTGGAGCTGTTTTCCGAGACGAGCTGGGTCGCGGTGTGCCTGGGCCAGCATATCGTGCCGGACGAGTATGAGCCCGCGGTCGATGCGCTCGACGAGGAGAAGGTCGCGGCAGCGCTGGAACAGATACGGCGCGGCTATCTCGATGTCGCGCAGCGCCTGCCGACGCATGGCGATTTCATCCGCCAGTGCGGCGGCCGGATCGGGCAGGGCGTGGCGCCGCCCGCGCAACCGGCAGCACCCGCTTTCCCGAGCTTCTCGTTCGACGCTGAATCGCCCTTCGGCACGCTGGATTCGGCGCGATGAGGGAGAATGACGTTCGCCGTGTCGTCATCGTCGGCGGGGGCACCGCCGGCTGGATGACCGCCGCCGCGCTCGCCCGGATCCTCGGGGCGAAGCCAGGCCTCGAGATCATCCTGGTCGAATCCGACGAGATCGGCACGGTGGGAGTCGGCGAATCGACCATTCCGCAAATCACCCTGTTCAATGCGATGCTCGGCATCGACGAGCCCGAATTCGTGCGCGAGACCCACGCGACCTACAAGATGGGCATCGAGTTCGTCGACTGGACGCGGATCGGTGACCGCTTCGTCCATCCCTTCGGCTTTTACGGCCTCGACATGATGGGCGTCGAATTCCATCATTTCTGGCTCAAGGGCCGCACGCTCGGCGACACTACGCCGCTGGCCGATTACTCGCTCGCCATCACCGGGGCGAAGGCGAGCCGCTTCGCGCATCCCAGGCCCGATCTGCCCAATTCGCCGCTGTCGAAGATCGGCTATGCCTTCCAGTTCGATGCCGGCCTTTATGCGCGATACCTGCGCCGCCGCGCCGAGGCGGGCGGCGTGCAGCGCATAGAGGGCCGCATCGTGGATGTCACGAAAGGCGGAGAGTCGGGGCTGGTCGAGGCAGTCGTGCTGCAATCCGGCGCGCGCGTCGACGGCGACCTGTTCATCGATTGCTCGGGCTTTCGCGGGCTGCTGATCGAAGGGGCGATGCAGTCTGGCTTCGAGGACTGGACGTCCTGGCTACCCTGCGACCGCGCCTTCGCGGTACCGTGCGAGAGCAATGGCGATCGCCAGCCGATGACGCGGGCTACAGCGCGCGGGGCGGGCTGGCAGTGGCGCATCCCGCTCCAGCACCGCACCGGCAATGGCTATGTCTATTCGAGCGCGCATCTGTCCGACGACGAAGCCGCGGCGACTCTGCTCGTCAATCTCGACGGCGCGGCGCTGGCCGACCCCAAGCCTTTGTCGTTCAAGGCCGGGCACCGCAAGCGGGCCTGGATCGGCAATGTGGTCGCGCTGGGTCTTGCCGGTGGCTTTCTCGAACCGCTCGAATCGACCAGCATCCATCTGGTGCAATCGGGCATCGCGCGGCTGCTTGCCTTGTGGCCGACCCGCGCCTTCGACCAGGTCGAGATCGACCGGTTCAACATGGAGACCGAGCGCGAATATACCGACATCCGCGATTTCCTGGTGCTGCACTACCGCGCGAGCGAGCGCGACGACACGCCCTTCTGGGACTATTGCCGCGTGCTGCCGGCGCCGCCCGGACTGGCCGACAAGCTCGCCATGTTCCGCTCCAACGGCCGCATCTTCCGCGAGCATAACGAGCTGTTCACTGAGACGAGCTGGCTCGCGGTGCTGGTCGGCAAGGGTGTCGAGCCGGGCGGCTATCACCCCGCTGCCGATGTCATGCCCGATGCCGAGACGCTTGACCGCCTCCGCCATATCCGTGGCGTGGTGCGCGAAACGGCCGGCGCGATGCCGCTTCAGGAAGACTATCTGCGCAGCATCGGTTGCGATCTCACCCCGCTCAGGCGCGCGGGATGACGCTTCCCGTGCCAGCGCCGATCGCTGAATATACCGGGATCGACCGGGTCCGCTTTGACGCCGAGATCAGGCCGTCGCGCCAACCGGCGATCTTCCGTGGCTTGGCCAGGGACTGGCCGGCGGTGCAGGCCGGCCGCAGCTCGCCCGAGGCGGCGATCGCCTATCTCAAGCGCTTCAGCCAGCCGGGCCTGGTGCACGCCCTGCTCGGTGAGCCCGAGATCGCGGGGCGTTTTTCCTACACGCCAGACCTGAAGCAGCTCAATTTTCAGCGCGGCACGACCCCACTCGATCCCTTTCTCGATCGGCTCCTGCGCGATCAGCGGACCGCCCGACCCTATGCGATGGCGGTCCAGTCGCTTGTCCTGCCCGAATTCCTGCCCGGCTTCGTTGAGGAAAATGGAATCGACCTGCTCGACGCGCAGATCGCGCCGCGGATCTGGCTCGGCAACGCCATCACGGTCGCGACGCATTACGACCGGATGGAGAATGTCGGGATCGTGATGACCGGGCGACGACGCTTCACCGTCTTTCCGCCCGAGCAGATCGCCAATCTCTACCCCGGCCCGTTCGAGCTGACGCCGGCGGGCGTGCCGATCAGCTTGGTCGATGTGTCCGCACCCGATCTCGAACGCTACCCGCGCTATGCCGATGCCCTGGCAGCCGCGCAGACTGCTTTGCTCGAACCCGGCGATGCCATCTATCTGCCGTTCCACTGGTGGCACGGCGTCCAATCGCTTGAACCCGTCAACGCCTTCGTCAATTACTGGTGGAACCCGGCCCCTGATCATCTGGGCAACCCGGATATTGCCCTGTTGCTTGCCCTTACCTCGGTACGCGGTCTTCCCGACGACCAGCGCGCGGCATGGCGCGCGCTGTTCGATCATTATGTCTTTGGGGCGAATGGCGATCCGGGGGCGCATCTGCCGCCCGAGGTGAAGGGCGTCCTCGGCCCGATTACGCCTGAGCAGGTGGCTGGAGCCCGCACAGCCCTGCTCGAGAGCCTCGGCCGGCGATAAAATCTCTCAGCGCCTGCCGCTCACCCCGAAATGCCAGATGGTGCTCGATCGATACACCTGCCCGGGCCTGAGCAGGGTCGTCGGAAAGCCCGGCTGGTGCGGGCTGTCCGACAGATGCTGCGTCTCCAGCGCAATGCCGTCGCGCGGGTGGATCGTCCGGCCTTTCGCGTCCTTGTCCTGCCCGTCGATATAATCGCCGGTATAGGCCTGGAGCGACGGCTCGCTGGTGTCGATCCTGAGCATACGGCCTGACGCCGGGTCAGTCAGGGTCGCCGCCGGCGCGGGTGCAGTGCGGGTGCGGCTGGCAAGCAGCCAGGCATGGTTATAGCCGCCGCGCGCCGCCATCATCGGCTGCTTCGCATCGATCGCGGCGCCGATAGGCCGCGAGGCCCGGAAATCGAGCGGCGTGCCCGCCACAGCCGGGAAATGGCCGGTCGGGATGCCGGTCTGGTCGGTCTCGACCCAGCGCGTCGCATCGATGCGGAGATCTTGCTTCTCGACCGTTCCGCTACCCGCACCGGCCAGGTTGAAATAGCTGTGGTTGGTGAGGTTCAGCACCGTCGCCCGCGTCGTGCGCGCGGTATAGTCGATGTGCAGGCTGTTGTCGGCGAAGAGGCGATAGGTGACGGTCACCGTCAGCGCGCCGGGAAAGCCCTGGTCGCCATCGGGGCTGGTGAGCGTCAGCCGCGCGCCGACCACGCCCTTCTCGCGAAATTCCTTCACCTGCCAGATCCGGGTGTCGAGCCCCGGTTCACCACCGCCGTGCAGCGCGTTGGGCCCGTCATTGGGCTTGAGCCGATATGCCTTGCCGCCGACGCTGAATCTGGCCCCGGCGATCCGTCCGGCATAGCGGCCGACCACCGCGCCGAAGCGGTTCTTGTCGTTCTTCGCGCGATATTCGGCGGCCGAGCCATAGCCGAGCACGACATTGTCGAAATGCCCGGCCCGATCGGGCACCTCGATCGACGTGATGATCGCCCCATAATCGAGGAACCGCACCGTCATGCCCGCGGCGTTACGCAGGACATGTTCGTGGATTCCGGGATCGTCCTGCGCCACCTGCGCGCTCGCCCCGGCAGCGGCGAACGCCAGCACCACCGCGATCAGCCTGAACCTTGCCATCCCGCTCCCCTTTTTGACGATGATCGGCTCTGTCGGCCGTTTGACAAAAAACCATGGTAGCGGTCTCATGGCCGAGGATAAAGCCGACCCCGCCCATAAAACCCCAAGACGCTTCAATCAGAGGATGTCCGATGCCCTTTCCCACGCCCTATGTCGCTGACCCCGCCCGTTATGACGGGCGCATGCCCTATCGCCGCTGCGGGCGGAGCGGGCTCGACCTGCCTGCGATCTCGCTTGGCCTGTGGCAGAATTTCGGTGGGGCGGATGTGTTCGAGACGGGCAGGGCGATGCTGCGCCGCGCGTTCGATCGCGGCGTCACCCATTTCGATCTCGCGAACAATTATGGCCCGCCTTACGGCTCGGCCGAGGAGAATTTCGGGCGGGTCATGGCCAGTGATTTCGCCGCCCACCGCGACGAGCTGGTCATTTCGACCAAGGCCGGCTGGGACATGTGGCCCGGGCCTTATGGCGATGTCGGCGGCAGCCGCAAATATCTCATCGCGAGCTGCGACCAGAGCCTGAAGCGGATGGGCCTCGACTATGTCGACATCTTCTATTCGCACCGCGTCGACCCGAGGACCCCGCTGGAGGAGACGATGGGCGCGCTGGCGCATCTCCACCGCCAGGGCAAGGCGCTCTATGTCGGCATCTCCTCCTATTCGCCTGAGCTGACGCGCAAGGCGGCCGCCATCCTCACGGAAGAGCGGGTGCCGCTGCTGATCCACCAGCCGAGCTATTCAATGCTCAACCGCTGGGTGGAGAACGGCCTGCTCGATACGCTGGAAGAGCTCGGCACCGGCTGCATCGCCTTCTCGCCGCTCGCCCAGGGGATGCTGACCAGCAAATATCTCGGCGGTGTCGGCGAAGACAGCCGCGCCGCCAAGGCCGGATCGCTGTCGCAGCGCATGCTGTCGGACGAGAATCTCGCGCGAATCCGGGCGCTGAACGCAATCGCCGAGCGGCGCGGCCAGACGCTGGCGCAGATGGCGATCGCCTGGGTGCTGCGCGATCCCCGAATCACCTCGGCATTGATCGGCGCGCGGACGGTCCAGCAGCTCGACGATTCGCTCGACGCAGTGAAGCGACTCGATTTCGATGCCGCCGAGCTGCGCGAGATCGATCAGCATGCCGGCGAGGGCGGGATCGATCTGTGGAAGGTCTCATCGACCCTGGGGGCGGGGGCGGCCTGATACCGGCTCTCTACAGGCGAGCCTCCTCTCCACCGTTCGCCCTGAGCTTGTCGAAGGGCATTTGTGGGCGGAGCGCAGCGCCAGAAATGGGCTTCGACAGGCTCAGCCCGAACGGTAGGTGGGTTTCGATTGGCGAGATTTGAATTGAAGCACGATGCCTAAATTCAACCCGTCGCCAGACGATGGCAGCAAAAGGATCGGACTGAACCTGAAACGGCTCAGCCCAGCTCTTTCTCAGCTTGAATCTATGGGACGATCAGCGCTGGCTGTTATCCCGCGGAACAGCCAGCCTGTCTGGCTGATAGCTGGCTGTTACCTGGCTGTTATTGAATAACAGCCAGCATGACCTCAAACCCTTGAAACCGCGCCATAAATCCTGGCCAGAAATCCAACATAACAGCCAGCAAAAAATATTCCCCGATAACAGCCAGGAACAGCCAGCGCATCGCCCCCCGAATCCCGCGAAATCCGCCCGGACAAACAGAAAGGGCGCCCCCGAAGGGACGCCCTTTCGTATCTCATAAAACCGTCCGGGCCGAAGCCCGGCTGGAATTACTGGCCGTTCTTCGCAGCAGCGGCAACATTGTCCGAGGCAGCGCTGACCGAAGCCGAAGCGTTCTCGAGGGCGTTCGCAGCGACGTCGTTCGTCGTCGCAGCGGCCATGTTGTCGAGGCCGGCAGCGGTGTTGTCGAGCGTCGAGACTTCAGCCTCATTGTTGACGGCCGTGGTGTCGGCAGCCTTGTGGCAGGCGGCGAGCGACATCAGGCCGGCGGCGGCGAGAACAAAGGCGATCTTCTTCATGCGGATGCTCCCAAGCATAGCAAAATTCGCGGCCAGCCCGATTGCTTACCACGAGGGGCTTTTCATAACGCAAGCGAACCGCGCGTCAATCGCAATTCATCTCTCGGAAAGGTTAGCCCACGGTTTTCTGTCATTTTTGGATCGGAACCGGCCCTATCTCCTCCGGCGCATCAGCGAGAATCGCCAGTGCGGCGGTCCAGGCGGCGACATTCTGGCGGAGCTGCTCCGGGTCGATCCGGTCAAGCGTGTCCTCCGGCGTATGGTGCCAGTCGAAATAGCGCAGCCCGCTCTGGTTGAGGTTGATCGAGGCGACGCCGGTCGCGATGGTTGGCTCGACGTCAGTGCCTTCGCCGCGAACCGTCGCGCCGCTGATCACGCCGATCGGGTCGAGCGCGGCCGCGAGTCGGTCGGCAATGCCCCTGGCGGTGTCGGGCAGATTGGTCTGGAAGCGCCAGACGCGATCAGCCCCGAAATCGGATTCCGCCGCGATTGCATGGCGTTCGCCGGCATGCGCCTTGGCATAGGCCTCGCCGCCGAAGCCGCCGGTCTCCTCGTCGCCGAACCAGACGACGCGGATCGTGCGCCGGTGCTTGCCGGATTCCATCAGCAGTTTCGCTGCGGCGGTGGTGATGGCGACGCCCGCGCCGTCATCGATCGCCCCGGTGCCGAGATCCCAGCTGTCGAGATGCCCGCCGATCAGGATCACGCCGGCCGCCGGATCAGTACCGGGCACCTCGGCCACGACATTGCCCGAATCGCGCAGGCCGACCCGTTGCGGCGTGAGCAGCAGGTGCAGCATCACCGGCTTGCCGCGCTTTACCATCCGTTCGAGATTCTCGGCATCGGCGACGGAAAGCGCGGCGGCGGGGATCGGCGTGACGCCTGCCTCGAAATTGGTCACGCCGGCATGCGGACCGCGGCCATGGTCAGTGCCGATCGAGCGGATGACGATCCCGCTCGCGCCCTTCTTCGCGGCGATATTCGGGCCCGCGCGTCGCGCCTGGCCCTGGCTGCCATAGCTCGAGCCGTCCATGGTCGGCTGCATCGAGTTGGAGACAAAGGCGATCTTGCCCGTCAAGCTGCCATCGGGCGCAGCGCGCAGATCGGCAAGGCTCGGGAAATAGACCACCGGCAAGGTCAGCCCCTCGGGCGGCGTCGCGCCTGAATTGCCTAGCGCGGTCAGCCGCAGCGGCTGGGGAAAGGGCGAGACGACCTCACCACTCTCCAGCCCGCGCACCCAGGTGTCGAGCTTGTACGGCTCGATATGCACGTTCCTGAAGCCGAGGCTCTTCAATTTCGCCACCGCCCATTCCCGGGCACGCGCTTCCTGCGGCGATCCGTCGGGGCGCGGGCCGATCTCGGTGGTGAGCCCTTCGACCACGTCCCAGGCGACATCGTCCTTCAGCGCCGTGTCACGCAGCTTGGCGACTGTCGGATCGACCGGAACCGGCGCTGCGCGCTGGGCAAAGGCGGGGAAGGTGAGGGCGGAGGCGGCAAGGCCTGTAAGAATCGCTTTTTTGATCATGGAAAAGACGCGTAATCGGCAGCCGGTGGTTTGCCAATTGGCGATGCCATCGCTACATGCGCCCACGAAATCTCCCCGCATTCGAATGATGGAGCCGATCGGCGATGGCCGTGCAGTACAGCTATGTGATGAAGGGCCTCACCAAGACCTTCCCCGGCGCCGCGAAGCCGGTGCTCAACAATATCCACCTCCAGTTCCTCGGCGACGCCAAGATCGCGATCATCGGCCCGAACGGTTCGGGCAAGTCGACCCTGATGAAGATCATGGGCGGCATCGATCCCGATTTCACCGGCGAGGCCTGGGCCGCCGAGGGCATCAAGGTCGGCTACCTCCCGCAGGAGCCGCAGCTCGACCCGACCCGGACGGTGCTCGAGAACGTCAAGCTGGGCGCCGGCCCGGTCGCCTCGATGGTCGAGCGCTTCAACGCGATCACCGCCGAGATGGGCGATCCGAAGGACGATACCGATTTCGATGCGCTGATGGCGGAGATGGGCGAGCTGCAGGAAAAGATCGACGCTGCCGATGGCTGGGCGCTCGACAGCCAGCTCGAACAGGCGATGGAGGCCCTGCGCTGCCCGCCCGGCGACAGCCCGGTCACGCATCTCTCGGGCGGCGAGAAGCGCCGTGTCGCGCTCTGCAAGCTGCTGCTTGAGAAGCCCGACATCCTGCTGCTCGACGAGCCGACCAACCATCTCGATGCCGAAAGCGTCCAGTGGCTGGAGAACTACCTCAAGGAATATACCGGCAACGTCATCCTCGTGACGCATGACCGCTATTTCCTCGACAATGTCGTCAACTGGGTGCTCGAGCTCGATCGCGGCCGCTATTACACCTATGAGAGCAACTATACCGGCTATCTCGAGAAGAAGGCCAAGCGGCTCGAGCAGGAAGAGCGCGAGGAGCAGGGCAAGGCCAAGGCGATCGCCGACGAACTCGCCTGGATGCGCCAGACCCCCAAGGCCCGCCAGACCAAGTCCAAGGCGCGTATCCGCGCATTCGACGAGCTGATGGAGGCGCAGGAGAACCGCACCGTCGGCAAGGCGCAGATCCTGATCCAGATCCCGGATCGGCTCGGCGGCAAGGTGATCGAGGCCAAGGGCCTGACCAAGGCCTATGGCGACAAGTTGCTGTTCGAGAATCTCGATTTCGTCTTGCCGCCCGGCGGCATCGTCGGCGTGATCGGTCCGAACGGCGCGGGCAAGTCCACTTTGTTCAAGCTGATCACCGGCCAGGAACAACCCGACAGTGGCACGATCGAGGTCGGCCAGACGGTGCGGCTCGGCTATGTCGACCAGAGCCGCGACGATCTCAACCCGAACAACAATGTGTGGGAAGAGATTTCGGACAAGCTTGAGGTCTTCCGCTTCGGCAAGCAGGAACTGGGCACGCGTGCCTATGTCGGTGCGTTCAACTTCAAGGGCCAGGACCAGCAGAAGAAGGTCGGCCAGCTGTCAGGCGGTGAGCGCAATCGCGTCCATCTCGCCAAGATGCTGAAGGAGGGCGGCAACGTGTTGCTGCTCGACGAACCGACCAACGATCTCGACGTCGAGACGCTGCGCGCGCTCGAAGAGGCGCTTGAGAGCTTCGCCGGCTGCGCCGTGGTGATCAGCCATGACCGCTTCTTCCTCGACCGCCTCGCGACGCACATCCTCGCTTTCGAGGGCGACAGCCATGTCGAATGGTTCGAGGGCAATTTCGAGAGCTATGAGGAAGACAAGCGCCGCCGCCTCGGCGATGCCGCGGACCGGCCGACACGGTTGGCCTACAAGAAGCTGACGCGGTAATCGCCGCGGCGGCGGACCGCTGATTCACCTGGATCCGGGATTGAGGGAGATGGGGACTGACCGGCACCATGCCGGGCAGCCTCGCTCTTTCGCATCGTCGAACAAAGGTTCCGCCTTCACGGCGAACCGCTTTACGTCTCAGAGCGACGTCGTGGCTACGCTCAAGCCTTCGATTGACATCGCACCGACCGGTTCGCCGAATGCGATCTCCCGGCGCTTGGCATAGGCTTCCCCATCGGGGTTCCACATCTGATGGATCGTTCTGGCGTTCACATCGGCGACCCAATATTCGGGAATGCCGGCAGAGGCATAGAGGCGCGCCTTCGCCCCGAGATCGAACTTCGCGGTGGTATCCGCAATTTCCACGACCAACGCCACACGCTCGCCCGGTATCGCCGCATTCTCGGGTGCATTTCTCGCCACGACGATATCCGGCTGCGGCAACGTGTCCGGACCAAGCGCGATCGAAACCTCGAACCAGGCCTCGAGCCCCGTTCCCGCAGCGCTGCAAGCCAGATCGAGGCTGCGATAGAGGTGCTTCTGGACTCGGGCATGAGCGGTATATTGCGCGTTCACGGCGACGATCACCCCCTCGATCAGTTCCGTCTTGGCGAGGCCGTCAAAGGCGCCCGATTCATCGAGCAGCCGATAATCCGCCACGCGGAGCCGATACGCACGGGGGAGGTCGATTACGTCCTGCACCGTCATGCGAGACCTCCGGTCTCCACCGTCAGCCCGGCGATCGTTGCCGCCGTCATGCGCTGCCCGAACGCCGCCTCGCGCTGCTGCCCATAGGCATCATCCTCGGGCGCCCACATCTGGTGAATGACCTTGGCGCTCACATCAGTCACCCAATATTCCGCCACGCCGGCGCGCGCGTAGATCGCCGCCTTGCGCTTCATGTCGCCGCTCAGGGTCGTGTCTGCGATTTCGATGACGAGCGCGACGGAATGCAGCGGGATCAGGCCTTCGCCCTTCGGTTCGCTGGTGAGGACAATATCGGGCTCTGGCGCGTCATGTGCAGAAAGCGCCACACTGGCTTCCGTCAGGGGGCGTAACGGCGATGTCATCGCGCGCAGGGCATCGCGAAGCGCGTCGTAGAGTTCAGCCTTGGCGAGCGCACGGGGGCGAAGCTGCGCGTTCACGAAATAAATCTCCCCCTCGAGCAGCTCTGTCCTCCGATAGGGTTCGAATGCCCCCGATTCATCGAGCAACAGATAGTCTTCGACCCGCAGCTTCACCGGAAGCGGAGAGGTATTGAGGGGCAGCAGCTCCGTCATGGCGTGAGGATATCATGGATGTTGGGAATTTCCAGCGCGCGCGGTATCGCCGGGTTCATGACCGATATGCATGCCCCGTTCGTCGCGCGCTGCTATGAGCTCGCCCACAAGAGCTACACTGAAGGCGGCTGCCCGATCGGCTCGGTCCTGGTCCGCGATGGGCAGATCATCGGCGAAGGCCATAACCAGCGCATCCAGCAAGGCGATCCGATCGCGCATGGCGAGATGGATGCGCTGCGCAATGCCGGGCGCCAGAAGCACTATCGCGATACCATCCTCTACACCTCGCTCAGCCCGTGCATGATGTGCGCGGGGACGATCGTTCAGTTCGGCATCCCGCATGTCGTGATCGCCGAGAACCGCAATTTCGGGGGCAATGAGGATTTCCTGCGCGATCGCGGCGTTCGCGTCGAGATCGTCGATGATGCCCGTTGCATCGCGCTGATGGCGCGCTTCATCGCCGAACAGCCGGCGCTGTGGAACGAGGATATCGCGGAGGGCTGACCAGTCCTGCTTCGGTGTTGCGCGTGTATTATGTGAGCGATACAGCGTGACGGTCAGTCCAGCGGGGAAGCCTTTCCATGATCATCTCAGCCATCCTGGCGGCGGCGCTCGCCGTTCAGGGCCATAGCGCGCCGAAGCATCCCACACCGGCCGCCACGAAGCCGGCCGCCACTGCCCAGTTCAAATCCTATACCGACGACTTCGCGAAATTCTTCGACGAGACGGCGTCGCTGCCCGAAGCCGAACGCATCCGGCTGTTCCATGAGCGCTTCGGCCCGCTCGCCGGCGGCTTCTACGGCCCGCGCGACCGCGATCCGGCGAAGGTGGATGCCTCTATCGCAAGGGCACTCAAGGGCTTCCCGGCGATCCGCGTGCACTACACCGCCGCCGCCGCCAATTTCGCCCAGGCCTTCGCCACCGGCCAGGCCCGTTTTCGCACCTTCTTTCCTGACTACAAGCTCACCATGCCGGTCTATCTCGTCCATTCGCTCGGCGAGATGGACGGCGGGACGCGCGATCTGAACGGCCATTCCGTCGCGATCTTCGGCGCCGATGTGATCGCGCAGATCCATGACGAGACGACGATCGGCCCGTTCCTCGATCACGAACTGTTTCACCTCTATCACGCCCGCTATTCCCCCGAATGCGACCAGCTCTGGTGCTCGCTCTGGGTGGAAGGGCTGGCGGTCTATGTCGCCTCGCGGCTGAACCCCGGCGCGACCGACCGGCAGTTGCTGCTCACCCTGCCGATGCCGATCCGCGCAGCGGTCGACCCGCATCTCGCCGAGGCGATGTGCAGCGCCCGCGCCAGGCTCGATTCGACCGCGAAGGAGGATTACGCACCCTTTTTCACCTTCGGCCGGGGCAGCACGTCGAGCTTCCCGCCGCGCTACGGCTATTATCTCGGGTTTCTGCTAGCGCAGAAGATCGGCGAGACGATGCCGCTTGCACAAATGGCGAAGTTGCCGCCGGCCAAGGTCAGGCCGCTGCTCGACAAGGCGTTGGCTAGTTACGGGAACTGCCCGTCAGCCGCGCCCGCCAGCTGAGACGCCCTGGGTGGAGTCCACCGTGAAGCGCTTGGTGAAGCCCTTGGGCGGGCGCTCCTCGTCGGGCCGCGCCTCGACATGGTCGACGCGCGAATGCGGCGAGCCCTGGCGGCAGGCGTCGATCAATGCATTGGCCGCCTCGTCATCCCCCGCGACGAGCACCTCGACCCGCCCGTCGGTCAGGTTCCGCACCCATCCCGTCACACCGAATTCCTGCGCTTTCCACATCACCCAGTTACGAAAGCCGATATTCTGCACCTTGCCGCTCACGAATACGCGTTGAGTCGTCATCCCGGTCACTCATCTCACACCTTCAAGATCCCCCTCGGACCTTGCTCCCGCGCCTGATCTAGCATGGCCGGCGATGGGGAGACTCGTGGACGCGCAGGATTCTGTCGCGTTCAGTGCAGAATCTGTCGAGACATGCCCCGTTATCGGGTTGAATCGTTGCACTTATTTCGTGTGAAGGACGAACGGCCCGCCTTCACGCCGGTCAACGGTGAAGCCGGGCACTGCCTCGACCAGGTCGGACAGGCGGGAATAGCCATAGCTGCGCGCGTCGAAACTCGATCGATTGCTGGCCCGCTGGCCGACCTCGCTCAGTGATGCAAAGCCTTTGGCATCATGTTTCGACGCCCCATAGGCATCGATCAGCATGGCGACGACCTCCGGGTCGATTGCATCGCGTTTGCCGGTTTCCAGCGCGGGCTGAGCGGATTCCGGCTTGCGCGCGATCAGTGTTTCGACGTCGATGAAGCGATTGCACGCCTCGCGGAAACCTTCGGGCGTGTCGGCGCGGCCGAACCCATAGATCTGCAGCCCGTCCCGGCGAATGCGCGTGGCGAGCGGCATGAAATCGCTGTCCGACGACATGATGCCGAAGCCGGTGATGCGCCCGCTTGCGAGCAGGTCCATCGCGTCGATCGTCATCTTCATGTCGGTCGCGTTCTTGCCTTTGGTGAGGTCGAACTGCTGCTGCGGCTCGAGCGCATAGCGCGTGGCGACGGCCACCCAGCCTTTCAGCGCTGGCTTGTTCCAGTTGCCATAGATGCGCCGGACATTGACGGTGCCGAGATCGCCCAGCGCCGTCAGCACTGGTTCGATCGCGGTGTGCGAGGCATTGTCGGCATCGATCAGCAGCGCGACATTGCCGGTTGGGAGCGGATCGCTCACGGTGCACCCCGCGCTGCGTCAGCGCTCCAGGCGCCGCCGCCGGCCGCGGCGAAATACAGGAAGATGAAGCAATAGAGCATCGCCGGTTCACCGCCATTCGCCGCCGGGAAGAAGCCTTGCGGGAAATGGACCATGAAATAGGCGACCGCGCACATGCCCGAAAGGATGAACGCGACCGGACGGGTGAACAGCCCGATCAGGATCAGCGCACCGCCGCCAAGCTCGAGGCAGCCGGCCACCGTCAGCAATGGATTCAGCTGGCCGGGGAACGGCGGAATGCCGAAGAATTTGGAAACGCCGTGATCGAGGAAAGCAAGCCCGACGACGATGCGGAGGACACTGAGCAGTCTTGAAGACCAGGTAGCAGGGATCGGCATATGCGGCATCCTCTCTTGTCGGCAGCCCGATCGTTTCACGGCGCGCGGGTGCCGTCAATCAATGCCCTGAAAATGGCGGGCACGAGAGGCGTTTCGAAACAGCTTTGGGTGTTTACGGCTTGGGATAATTGATCGCGATCACCTCATATTCGCGCTCGCCCGCAGGCAGGATCACCCGTCGCAGATCGCCCACCGCCGCCCCGCGCAAGGCGCGGGCAAGCGGCGCGCTCCAGCCAATCCGGCCGGCACCGGCATCGGTCTCGTCGTCGCCGACCAAAGTCAGCACCCGCTCGACATCGTCCTCGTCAGCGATGGTGACGGTGGCGCCGAACCACACCCGGCTGCGGTCGGGCTGGGCGGCGGGATCGATCACCACCGCTGCCTTCATCCGCTTCGCCAGCCAACCGAGCCGGCGGTCGATCTCGCGCAGGCGCTTGCGGCCATAGATGTAATCGCCATTCTCGGACCGGTCGCCATTGCCCGCGGCCCAGGAGATGACCTCGACCAGCTTCGGCCGCTCGTCGCCGAGCAACGCGCCATATTCGCGGCTGAGGGCGGAATAGCCGGCAGGGGTGATGTAATTGGGGCGGTCCATCCCACCCTAATAGTGTCATTCCCGCGCAAGCGGGAACCCATCTCCTGAAGGTGCGGCAAATGCTGCGGTCGTGAGATCGGTGAGGGCAAGAGATGGATCCCCGCTTGTGCGGGGATGACAACAGGGTGCTGCAGTCTCAGCTCAACCCGGCCGGCTCTTCCCCAGGTACCAGCTCAACCGGTTCGCGCCCTGCGAGCGCGAATGCTGCGGATTCATCAGATCATAGACCACTGCGTTCTCGAGCACGCGCTGGACGTAATTCTTGGTCTCGTAGATCGGGATCGCCTCGATCCAGTCGACCATGTCGACGGTGCCCGAGCGCGGATCGCCATTCGCCCGCAGCCATTTGTTCACATTGCCCGGCCCGGCATTGTACGCTGCGACCGCGAGCGGATAGCTCGCATAGAGGTTGTAGATGTGCTGGAAATAGGTCGAGCCGACCATGATGTTGTAATCGGTATCCGTGGTCAGCGCGCCCGGGTTGTAGCCGAGCCCCATCTTGGTCGAGACGTCGCGCGCAGTGCCCGGCATCAGCTGCATCAGCCCGCGCGCGCCGGCATGGCTGATCGCCGCGCGGTCGAACTGGCTTTCCTGCCGCGCGATCGCATGGATCATCGTCCAGCTGTCGTCGCTCGCCGCCGGCACGCGGACATTGGGGAAGCCGACCGTGCTGTATTCGCTGAGCCCGTTCTGCAGCGCGCTCCGGCCGACCATCACGCCGAGATCGGGCCGGCCGAGGCTGCGCGAAAGCTCGGTCGCGAGCACATGGTCGCTGTCGGTCTTCGCGTCGATCGCGATCTGGCGGACGAAGGCGGTCTGGTCCTGCCAGTCGCCCGCCGTGCCGAGATATTGCGCGGCCCGCACCGTCTCGCGATTGTAGAAGGCAGCGCGCACCGCGGGATCGACCGGCTTCATCAGCGGATCGCCCGGCGGCGTCAGCGGCATGCCGAGCCGTTCCATCGCAAGCTGGCCGTAGAACAGGTCGCGGAAACCGGCGGCGCGCGCATAATAGCCGTTCGCCTCGTCGCGGCGCCCAGCGGCCTCGGCGGCGCGTCCGGCCCAGTACATGCCCTTCGACTGCGTCGTCGGCGTCTTCGATCCGCCGGCATAGCGCACGAACATCCCGATCGCGTCCGACGAGCGGCCAAGCTGCTTCATCGCGGTCTGCCCGGCGAGCCACATCAGGCTGGTATAATTGTCGCGCTCGGGAAAGGGCTGGATCGAGACGTCGGTGCCGGGCGGATAGGCGTCATCGACCTGCTTCGCGATATCGAAAGCGGCCTCATATTGCCCGTCGGCCGCCGCGCCGCGCGCATTGGTGAGCAGCACGTCGAACCAGCGGGTCACGTCGCCCGGCCGGGTGGTCAGCGTCTGGCGGTGCGCGAGCAGGCTGCGTGCGCTGGGCGAGGCGCCGTTGGCGCGGAACCAGTTCGCCCGGTCAGCGAGATAGCCCGGATCGCCCGCGCCGAGCGACGATGTCGCCGCAGCGAGATCGGACGCATTGGCGGCGTTGGTGCGGAAGGCGAGCCGCGCCTCGAACAGCGGGCGCCTGGCCGGGCTGGTCAGGGCAAGCTGGCGCTGGGCTGACTGGATCGAATTCTGCCACAGCAGCATGTCCATCCGCGCATCATGGTCGGCCGGGGTCAGCGCGCTCGAGAAGCTGCCGAGGATCTTCGCTTCGTCGCTGGGCGTGAGCGTGCCCGAGACCCAGGCCTTTTCAGCGGCGAGGCTCGCGTCCTGCGCGCCGATCGCCGCCAGTGCCTCGGCGAAGCGTGCCTTGCCGGTCGCCGTCAGCGGCGGGAAACGGCGGAAATAGGCGGTCGCGGTCGAGGGCGACCAATTGGGACCGGACAGCGCATTCTCGGCGCTGCGGCGCAGGCTCATCTCGCTCGGCCAGCCCGGATGCGCGAGCAGGAAGCGCGCATAAGTCTCGAACGGATAGGTCGAATTCTCCTGCAGCGATTTCCATTCAGTGATCGTCGAGGAGAGCGCGCTGGTCGATGCCGCCGATCCCTGCAGCGCCTGCTGCGCACGGCCCCAGCCGAGCTGATCCTGCGCGACGCTTGAGCTCACGGCGAGCCCAGAAACGCCGGCGAGAAGGAGCCCAGATTTGATCAAGCTCGGTATCATATGGACAGGATATGCCACGCGCACGTATCTGTCCCCTTTAAAATCACGAAAATGCGACGGGATTTGCGTCCCGCAGGAGCACATTAACCATGTTTTCGGGCTCGATCCCGGCGCTCGTCACGCCGTTCGCTGACGACGGCGCGTTCGCCGAAGCCGCCTATCGCGATTTCATCGAGTGGCAGATCGCCGAAGGATCGACCGGGCTGGTACCGGTCGGCACCACCGGCGAGGCAGCGACCCTGGGCGCCGAGGAGCATTTCCACGCAGTCCGCGTCTGTGTCGATCAGGTGAAGGGGAGGGTGCCGGTGATCGCCGGCGCCGGCTCGAACGATACGCGCGTCGCGATCCAGAATATCCGTGCCTCGAAAGACGCCGGCGCAGATGCCGCGCTGATGGTGCCGCCTTATTACAACCGCCCCAACCAGGAGGGCATTTTCCGCCATTTCGAGGCAGTGGCGAACAGCTGCGATCTGCCGATCATCCTCTATAATGTGCCCGGCCGCACGGTGACTGACATCCATGTCGAGACGATGGGACGGCTGGTAAAGGCGTTTCCGAGCATTGTCGGCGTCAAGGATGCGACTGGTGTGATCCAGCGCGTCTCCGCACAGCGCGCTGCGTGCGGCAAGGATTTCTGTCAGATCTCGGGCAATGACGACATGGCGCTCGCGTTCAACGCGACCGGGGGCAGGGGGTGCATCTCGGTGACCGCCAATGTCGCGCCGCGGCTCTGCGCTGAATTCCAGGCGGCGTGCCTTGCCGGTGATTATGCGAAGGCACTGGACTATCAGGACCGGCTGTTCCCGCTGCACGTCGCGTTGTTCACCGACGCCTCGCCGGGGCCGGTCAAATATGCGCTGAGCCGGGTGCGGAAGGATTTCCCGAAGACGTTGCGCCTGCCGATGACCTGGCCGGGCGAGGCGAGCCAGCGCGCGGTGGATGCGGCGCTCGAGGTGGCGGGGCTGATCTAGCCTGGCCTTTTCCTAGCCCTCTCCCGCAAGCGGAAAAGGGCTAGGAAGAAGCAGAAGGGCTGACCAAACGCTTCCCTTCCGCGTCTCACCTCCCTACATCACCCGGTCTTATGGCTCGCCCGAAACCGCCCGTCTTCGAGAAAACCAGGATCGTCGCCGAGAACCGGCGCGCCAAGTTCGATTATGCGATCGACACCGTTTACGAGGCTGGCATCGCGCTGACCGGCACCGAAGTGAAGTCGCTCCGCGCCGGCCAGGGCTCGATCGCTGAGAGCTATGCCGAGGTGAAGGACGGCCAGGTCTGGCTGATCAATTCGAACCTGCCCGAATTCAGCCATGGCAACCGCTTCAACCATGAGCCGAAGCGGCCGCGCAAATTGCTGCTGCACGAGCGCGAGATCAACCGGATGCACGGCGCGGTCGCGCGCGATGGCATGACGCTCGTGCCGCTGATGATCTATTTCAATTCGAAGGGCCGGGCGAAGGTCGAGCTCGCGCTGGCCAAGGGCAAGAAGGCGCACGACAAGCGCGAATCGATCAAGGAACGCGACTGGCAGCGCGACAAGGCCCGACTCATGCGTGAAAGAGGGTGATGCGTGACCGGGGCTGAACAGGCCAGATCAGGAGGGTGGTTCACGCGCGGTCGGGGATGGGCGCTGAGCCATGTGCCGACCCGCGAGACGATCGAGGCCAGCCGCTTCCTGCGGCCCGTCGCGCACCGCATCCTCGCGCCCGCCCTGTGGCGCTTCAACCGCCGCTCGGTACCGCGCGGCGTCGCGCTCGGCCTGTTCGCCGGCATCCTGTTTCCCTTCCCGCATATGGCATTGGCGGCGATCTTCTCCCTGCCGCTGCGCGCCAATGTGCCGATCGCGGTGGGGACGACGCTGATCAACAATCCGGTCACCTTCCTGCCGATCATGGCGACTGCCTATCGTATCGGCCATTGGGTCCTGCGGCTCGATCATGAGGTGCCCGGCCATCCGATCGCCACCAATGTCCGGGCCAATGAAGGCTGGCTGCACTGGATCGTCGCGCAGGGCGGGCCGGCGACGATCGTCGGGCTGGCGGTGATGGCGATCACCTTTTCAGCGCTCGGCTATCTCGCGACCAGCCTGATCTGGCGCTGGCGAACCGGCGGCAAGTGGCGGAACCGTCGCACCTGATACGGGGGTCTGGACCCTAATTTGACGTGGCGTATTGCGACGGTAGAACACGCGGCATCCCGAACACGGAGTCGCTCATGAAACGCTCGCTCGCTGCCTTGCTGCTGTCCGCCACCATCCTCACCGGCTATGCCGCCCATGCGGCCTCGGAGGCCGGCGCGCCGGCAACCCCGCCCGTCGCCGCCCCCAAGCCCACCTTCGGCGATTTCGGCGTCGACGAAGCCGGCATGGACAAGAGCATCGCCCCGGGCGACGATTTCTACGGCTATGTGAACGGCACCTGGGCCAGGAACACGCCGATCCCCGCCGACAAGGCCAATTACGGCGCGTTCGACGGGCTGCAGGATCTGTCGCGCACCCGCACCCATGATATCCTCGAGGCGCAGCGCGCTGATCCGAACTCGAAGATCGGCGCAGCCTATGCCGCCTATCTCGACACCGCCGCGATCGAGGCGAAGGGCCTCGCGCCGATCAAGCCCTGGCTCGATACCATCAAGGGCGTCACCTCGAAGGCGGACTATGCCCTGCTGGCCGCCAAGGCTGATCGCATCGGGCTCGGCACGCCGTTCGGCACTGGCGTCCGCCAGGATGCCAAGGATCCCGAACATTATGCGCTCGAGATGGACCAGGACGGGCTCGGCCTCCCTGACCGCGATTATTATCTGAACGTGAACCCCAAGCTCACTGAGGCCAAGGTCGCATATCAGGCGCATATCGCGAAGATGCTGACGCTCGCCGGCGAACCCGATGCCGAGGCCCGCGCCGCTGCGATCGTCGCGTTCGAAACCGAGATCGCCAAGGTCAGCTGGACCAACATCCAGAACCGCGATGCCAATGCGACCTATAACAAGATGAGCGTCGCTGCGCTGACCAGGGCAGCGCCCGGCTTCGATTTCGCCACCTATTTCAAGGGCATCGGCACGCCGGTCGACAGCGTGATCGTCGGGCAGCCCAGCGCCGTCACCGGGATCGCAGCGCTGATCGACAAGACGCCGATCGCAGTGCTGCGCGACCAGTTGCTGGTCCGCGCGCTGGACAGCTATGCCGCGGTGCTGCCGGCGGCCTTCGACACCGAGCATTTCGCGATGTTCGGCACGGTCATCTCGGGCATCCCGCAGCAGCAGGACCGGTGGAAGCGCGCGGTCGATTACACCAGCCGCATCCTGACCGACGATGTCAGCAAGCTCTATGTCGCCAAATGGTTTCCGCCCGAGACCAAGGCAGCGGCTGATGCGATGGTGAAGAACATCATCGCGGCCATGAACGCCCGGATCGACCGGCTCGACTGGATGAGCCCCGAAACAAAGGTCAAGGCGCATGCCAAGCTCGCCGCCTTCACGCCGCGGATCGGCTATCCCTCGCAATGGCGCGACTATAGCGCGTTGAAGATCGTCCCGGGCGATGCCTTCGGCAATGCGGTGCGGGCCAATCAATGGGCGCACAGCTACAATATCGGCAAGCTCGGCAAGGCGATCTATCGCTGGGAATGGGGCATGACCCCGATGACGGTGAACGCCCAGGCCAATCCGACCCTGGTCGCGATCACCTTCCCGGCGGCGATCCTGCAGCCGCCCTTCTTCGATCCCAATGCCGATCCAGCGGTCAATTATGGCGGCATCGGCGCAGTGATCGGCCATGAGATGAGCCATCATTTCGACGATCAGGGCGCGAAGTTCGATCTGCACGGCCAGCTCACTGACTGGTGGTCGCCCGCTGACGTTGCCGCCTTCAAGAAGCGCACGGACGCGCTGGTCGCTGAATATGACGCCTATGAGCCGCTGCCGGGGACGCATCTGAAGGGCGCGCTGACGCTCGGCGAGAACACCGCTGATCTCGCCGGCCTGAGCGCAGCCTATGACGCATACCATGCCTCGCTCGGCGGCAAGCCGGCGCCGGTGATCGACGGCTATACCGGCGACCAGCGCTTCTATCTCGGCTGGGCCCAGGTCTGGCGGCGCAGCTATCGCGAGGCCGACATGCGCAACCGCCTGCTGACCGACCCGCACGCACCTTCGCAGCAGCGCGCCTGGATCGTGCGCAACCTCGATCCCTGGTATGCGGCGTTCGATCCCAAGCCGAGCGACAGGCTGTATCTGACGCCCGAGCAGCGGGTGCGGATCTGGTAGGCGCGCGCACCCACGCCCACCACTGTGTCATCCCCGCGAAAGCGGGGACCCATCTCCCGGGCTCTCGGCGAACGCACCCGGTATTGATTAGTTCTATGACAGGAGATGGATCCCCGCTTGCGCGGGGATGACAGAAGAAAGGCGGCGCAGGTGCGGGCACGTGGTCGATAGCGGCCGTAAACCCCTTGACGCGCCGCCCCCGCGCTTCATGAGAAGCGCATGGCCAGTCTGCCCGCTCCCCGCGCCGCGACTCTCAGCCCGGCACGCAGTGCCGCGCTGGTTGCGGGCGGGTGCGGGCTCACCGCGGCGCTGATCATCCTCGCGGTCACGCGCAGCCTCGCCATTGCCGCCGGCTTCTTCGCGACCGCCCTGATGATCGCCGCCGGGCTGGTCATCTTCCGCCGCCTGTTCCCGCCCGCCCGCGTCGAGGCCGCCGAGCCCGACTGGAGCGTCGCCCGCACGCTCGCCGCGACCAGCCCGGAAGCCGTCGCCATCACGGATCGCGCCGGCCGACTTGTCTGTGCCAATGGCCGCTATGAAACCCTGTTCGCCGGCTTCCCGACGCCGCCCGCGCTGCCGGTCGACGATGCCGGGGTCGCCAGCCTCGGCACCGCCGGCCGCGCCGCCTGGCGCGACGGCGCTGCCTCGGTCGACCGGCTGCTCGCCCGCGGCACCCCGCTCACGGCCGAGATCGAGCGGGCAGGGGCCGATGACGACCTCCTCGTCTGGCGCTTCCGCGGCGCCGAGGGGCTGGATGTCGCGACCAATGTCGAAAACGTGATCGCCGGCCCGACCGGCGACCGGCTCGCCGCCGCCGGCATCATGGCTGCGCTGATCGGTCCCGATGGCCGTATCCGCGCCGCCAACCGCGTGCTCCGCGCCCGGGCAATGGGGCATGAGGAGGGCGCGGTGCAGGGCCGCGACTTCGCGCGCTTCCTGATCACCGACAGCCATGGCCTGGTCCGCTTCGAGCGCGAGGGGCTGACCGGCGCACCCTTGCGCGTCCTCCAGATCCCGTTCCTCGACGGCGAGGATGCCCCGATGCTGGTCGCCCTGCTCGACGAGGAAGGCGGCGCGAGCGAGCCGGCGATCGGCGCCAGCGCGGCCGCGCATGTCCGCAGCCTCGTCTCGCTGATGCCCTTCGGCATCGCGCTGGTCGATCGCGACGGCCGCTTCCTCCAGATGAACGACGCCTTCGCCCGCGCTGCCCAGGTCGATCCGGCATCACCGCCGCTCTATCCGGGCGATCTGCTGGTCAAGGAGGACAAGGGCGTCGTCGCAGACGCTGTCCGCCGCTTCGCCAATGGCGCGACGCATTCGACTGATCTCGCAGTCCGCCTCAAGGACCATCCCGATGAGCCGGTGGCGCTGTCGATCGCCGGCGCGCGCGGGCTCGGCGATGCCGCGGTGCTGCTCAGCCTCAAGGATAACAGCGAGGAAACCCGGCTCAAACGCGAGGTCGCGCAGGCGACCAAGATGCAGGCGGTCGGCCAGCTCGCGGGCGGCGTCGCCCATGATTTCAACAACATATTGACCGCGATCATCGGGCACTGTGACCTGATGCTGATGCGCCATTCGCCCGGCGACAGCGATTATGACGACATCCAGCAGATCCGCGCCAATTCGAATCGCGCCGCGAGCCTGACCCGCCAGCTGCTTGCCTTCTCGCGCCAGCAGACTTTGGTGCCGCAGATCCTCCAGCTGCCCGACGTCATCTCCGAGGTTTCGGCCTTGCTCAAGCGGCTGCTCGGCGAGACGGTGACGCTCACCGTCAAGCATGGCCGCAATCTCGGCCCGGTGCGCGCCGATCCGGGCCAGCTCGAACAGGTCGTCGTCAATCTTGCGGTCAATGCCCGCGATGCGATGCTGGCCAAGGATCCCCGCGGCGGCGGCACCCTCTCGATCCAGACCATGGCGGTCAGCGCCGCCACGGTGCGCCGCATGGCCTCGGACATATTGCCGATCGCCGATTATGTCGCGCTCGAGATCGCCGATACCGGCGGCGGCATCCCGGCCGAGATCATCGGCAAGATCTTCGAGCCCTTCTTCACCACCAAGGAAGTTGGCAAGGGCACCGGCCTCGGCCTCTCCACCGTCTATGGCATCGTCAAGCAATCGGGCGGCTATATCTTCGCCGACAACCGGGACTCCGGGCGCGATGCCGGCGCAGTCTTCACCATCTATCTCCCCGTCCATGCCGCGCCCCAGCCGGCCAAGCCGGGCTCGCTGCCGGCGCTGTCGAAGGAGAAGCCGACGGATCTCTGGGGCACCGGCACGATATTGCTGGTCGAGGACGAGGATATGGTCCGCGCCGTCGCCGAGCGCGCGCTGGCGCGCCAGGGCTATACCGTGCTGACCGCTGAGAATGGCGAAGTCGCGCTCGAGGTGCTGGCGAAGAGCGCGCGGCCCGATCTGCTGATCTCGGACGTCGTCATGCCAGTAATGGACGGGCCCACCATGGTCCGCCAGGTGCGGGTGCGCTATCCCGATCTGCCGATCCTGTTCATGTCGGGCTATGCCGAGGAGCAGCTGCGCAGGTCGATCGATCTCGACAATGTCGCCTTTCTCGCCAAACCCTTTTCAGTCCAGCAGCTTGCCGAGGCCGCCCGCGCCGTTCTCGATACCAAAGAGGCACGGATTCCGGATGCGAAATGATTTGGCGTCGGGCCGGGACGGGGGCTAAGAAACGGACATGACCTCCCCCAATCGTATCCTCATCGTTGAGGACGAGCCCCTGATTGCGATGATGCTCGAGGATTTCCTCGATGTGCTCGGCAAGCAGCTTGCCGGCACCGCAGACACCGTCGCCGACGCGCTCGCGCTGATCGAGGTGGGCGGCGTGGATGCCGCGATCCTCGACGTCAATCTGCGCGGCGGCGAGAAGAGCTGGCCGATCGCCGATGCCCTTGTTGCGAAGGGCGTGCCGTTCGTCTTCGCGACCGGCGGCTCGCAGGACAGCATCGCCGAACATTATCGCGGCCGGCCGACCCTGCCCAAGCCGTTCACGATGGACGCAGTGGCGAAGGTGCTGGACGCGCTTTAATTCCATATCCGGGTTCGACCGCGCCTTTGCGTGAACCCATGGTAGCGAAATCGAATTTCGATCGGCCGGTCAACGGCCGGTGGTCGTCTCCGGCGTGCCGGGCGTGCCCTCGACATGCACCGTGCCCCGGCGGAGCGGCGGCGCTGAAGGATCATCCAGGTCGCGCAGCACGAAGATGCCCGGCCCCTGCGGGCCGCACAGATCGAAATCGCCCATCATGTCGTTCGGATGGACGGCGTTCTCGCGGATCACCAGCTTGACGCTGATCCTGCAGTTCATCTTGTCGGGCTTGTACCACCAGAGGAAATTCTTCGGGAAAACCACGCCGCGCGAGCCGAGCAGATTGTCGCTCCAGGCGATCCGGCCCTTCCTGTCGCGCTCGCCGGCATTGAGCCGCATCTCGACGATCCGCACCATCTTGCTGGCATTGACGATGACGAGACAGGGCCGCTTCCAGCATTCCTCCTTGGCCACTGTATCCGGCGAACCCCGATAGCCGCCGACTTCCTCACGCATCGGGCCGATATAGGCGGCGCGGGGATACTCCTCCTGGGCATGCGCCATTGCCGGCAGGACGAGCAGGGCAAGGGCGTAGAGGGGTACGTAGAACAGCTTCCGCATCGTCTCAGGCAATCCTTTCCGGCACCGCCGCCGCATCCTCGATCAGCGATTGTGCCGGGGCGACCGCTTCCCAGGGGAACACGAACCAGTCCTTGTTGAAGGTCCGGTCGATCGTCCGCGCGCGATATTCGACCTTTTCCGCGGAGCTGGCATTGTCGATCAGCGTGGCGAAGCGGATATTCTGCGGCACCGCATCCGCCGCCCGCAACGCCCCGCGCAGATGCGCGATCGTCCGGCCCGAATCATTGATGTCGTCGAGGAACAGCAGATGCTCGCCATCCCGGGTGCGCTTTGCCAGCTTGATCAGGGGTTCGTCCGCGAAGTCCTTCACCTGGCTCGAATAATCGACTGACAGCATCGGCAGCCCGGTCGCGTGGCTGAGATACACCGCCGGCGCGAGCCCGCCGCGCCCGATGCCGATGATGAAATCGGGCTTCCACGCATCATCGGCGAGCTGCAGCGCCAGCGCGCGGACCGCGGCGACGAACTCCTCATGGGTGATATCGGCGAAGACGGTCATCAATTGGCTCCCACATAGGCGTCGAGCTTGGCGAGATGCGCCGCCACCACATCATCGGGCAGGAAGGATCCCAGGAAGCTGTTGCGCGCGAGCATGGCCAGATCGTCGCGATCAAGCCCGCGCCCCGCCGCCGCCGCCCGGTAATTGTCGGCGATATAGCCGCCGAAATAGGCCGGATCGTCCGAGTTGATCGTCGCGCGCAGGCCGGCCTTGAGCATCCGGTCGATCGGATGCTCGGCCATGTCGCCGACCACGCAGAGCTTGAGATTGGAGAGCGGGCATACCGTCAGCGTCATCCCCGTGCGCGCGAGCCTTGCCGTCAGCACCGGATCTTCGAGGCTGCGATTGCCATGGTCGAGCCGGTCGATGTCGAGAAGATCGAGCGCCTGGAGGACATAGTCCGGCGGCCCTTCCTCCCCGGCATGCGCGACCAGTCGCAGCCCCTTGGCCCGCGCCGCCGCGAACACCCGGGCGAATTTCTCCGGCGGATGACCGAGCTCGGACGAATCGAGGCCGACGCCGGTGATCCGGTCGAGCCAGGGCTCCGCCGCCGCCAGGGTCGCGAAGGCAGCCTCCTCGTCGAGATGGCGCAGGAAGCACAGGATCAGCTTCGAGGTCAGGCCATGCTTCGCCTCGGCCTCGGCCATGCCAGCGAGCAGCCCCTCGACCACCACCGCCATCGCGATGCCGCGATCGGTATGCGTCTGTGGATCGAAGAAGATCTCGGCATGGACCACCCCGTCAGCCGCCGCCCGGTCGAAATAGGCGATCGCCAGGTCGCGGAAATCCTCCTGCGTCTGGAGCACATTCGCGCCGGCATAATAGATATCGAGGAAATCCTGCAGGTTGGAGAAATCATAGGCCGCCCGCACAGCCTCGACGCTGGCGAACGGGATCGCGACACCGTTGCGCTTCGCCAGCGCGAACATCAGTTCGGGCTCGAGGCTGCCCTCGATATGGAGGTGAAGCTCGGCCTTGGGCAGGCCGGTGATGAATCTGTCCAGATCAGTCATGTGGCAAAGCATCGTGCAGCCGGCGCGCAGGGGCAAGTGCCGAGTTGCACCTGATCACACCGCGAACTTCGCCTGAAGGCGGGGATGGGCAGGAGATGGCGAAGCTGCGGCCATCGCTGTCGGTGGCCGAAAAGGCCCAGGCCGACACGGTCATAACGGCACTGACGAAGAGCGGGTGCGGGAAACTCTGCTCGACGGTCGTGCCGGCGCACTGAGCGCCTTCGGATTGCGAATCGACACCGATCAATTACGCTCGCGCAACGATGAGCGCGTTTGACCGGATATCCACGCCGCTTCGGATCATCGCCTGGGTCTATCTGATCCTGGGCGTGGTCGGGCTGGCGATCGGCACCGCGCTCTGCATCGGGCTCGCGCTGGAGCCCGATGCCCGCGCCGCCGAGGCGCTCGTCTGGATCGGCTTCATCTTCGCCATCGTCGCAACCGGCTATCTGGTGCCGGCGGTGATCGGCGGGCTCGGTCTGTTGCGCGGCAAGGCCTGGGCGCGGGTGCCGGTTGCGATCGTGTCAGTATTGCTGCTCTTCGCTTTCCCGATCGGCACCTTGCTCGGCGGCTATGCCTTATGGGCGATCGTCAGCGCCTATAAGCAGGAGGACGCGCCGCCGGTGGTGGCCCGCAGCGCAGCGTCGCTCGGCCGCGCCGGGTCCGATCCGGTCGTCGGCCTGCTGGTGGCGATGGCGGGAGTCGCTGCCGGCTTTATGGTGATGCTCTGGGCGGGGTTCACGCTGCATCACGACGCGATGCCGCTGGTGATCGAGCACTATCATCTGCCCGCCATCGGCGTCTTGGCCGCGGCGATCGCCTATGGCCTGTATCACCTCGTGCTGGGCATGCGGAAAGGCGTGGCGCGTTCCGGCGCACGACGTGCGGCGCGCTTCAGGCATGCGAACTGGCGCGAAGAACAAAGGCTGCGCCTGATCGAGATGCGCAACGATCCGATCCTTAGCGCCTATGCCGCGCGGATCGAGCGTGGCGAGAGCTGGTCCGATGCCCAGATCGCCTATGATCTGGAGCCGGACGGCACTGCCACCTGCGCCCATCTCGCGCCCGTGGAGCTGGCGATGCGCCGCGCCGGGATCGCGGTGAAGCTCCAGTCCGGCCGGATCGTCACTGCGCCTTGCGTGATCGACGAATCGGCCCTTCGCGCGCGGTTCGCGATAGATCCGCCCGCCTGGTACGGGATCGTCCCGGATCATGGCCGCTCCTATGAGGACCCGCCTTATGCCGCGCTCGGCTGTACTGAACATGGCGCAATGATCCATGTGATCGAGCCCGGCCAGGCACCGCCCGGCAGCCCGGTTTTCCCGGCCTGAGCAACAGCGGAACAAAAAAAGATCGTTCCCCACTTGTTCTTCAGGAACAAACCATATACGAAGCTTCCAACACGCATTGAATGCGTGACGTGAACAGTCTAGCGACGGAGGCTCCAATGGCGGTTTCTTTGAAGGTCATCGACAGCAAAATGGCAGCTTCCACAGACAAGGCGAACGAGAAGGCTTCAGGCGAGCGCGCCAAGGCGCTCGAGGCAGCACTCGCACAGATCGATCGTGCCTTCGGCAAGGGGTCCGCGATGCGGCTCGGCTCGAAGGAGACGATGCAGGTCGAGGCGATCTCGACCGGCTCGCTCGGCCTCGACATCGCGCTCGGCGTCGGCGGCCTGCCGCGCGGCCGGGTGATCGAGATCTACGGCCCGGAAAGCTCGGGCAAGACGACGCTTGCGCTCCACGTCATCGCCGAGGCGCAGAAGACCGGCGGCACCGCGGCATTCGTCGATGCCGAGCATGCGCTCGATCCGGTCTATGCCAAGAAGCTCGGCGTCAATATCGACGAGCTGATCGTCTCGCAGCCCGATACCGGCGAGCAGGCGCTCGAGATCGTCGATACGCTCGTCCGCTCCAACGCGATTGACGTGCTGGTGGTCGATTCGGTCGCGGCGCTCGTGCCGCGCGCGGAAATCGAGGGCGAGATGGGCGACAGCCATGTCGGCCTGCAGGCGCGCCTCATGTCGCAGTCGCTGCGCAAGCTCACCGGCTCGATCAGCCGCTCGCGCTGCATGGTGATCTTCATCAACCAGCTCCGCATGAAGATCGGCGTGATGTACGGCAACCCGGAGACGACGACGGGCGGCAATGCGCTGAAATTCTACGCCTCGGTCCGCCTCGACATCCGCCGCACCGGCCAGATCAAGGATCGCGAGGAGATCATCGGCAACACCACCCGGGTGAAGGTCGTCAAGAACAAGGTCGCCCCGCCGTTCAAGCAGGTCGAGTTCGACATCATGTACGGCCAGGGCGTGTCGAAGATCGGCGAGATCCTCGATCTCGGCGTCAAGGCCGGGCTGGTCGAGAAATCCGGCGCCTGGTTCTCCTACGACAGCGTCCGCATCGGCCAGGGCCGCGAGAATTCGAAGACCTTCCTCAAGGAAAATCCCGAAATGTCCGATCGCCTCGAAAAGGCGATCCGCGCCCGCACCGACAAGGTCGCCGAGGAAATGATGGCCGGCCCGGATGCCGAGGACGATGACGGCGATATGTGATCCCTTTCCCTCTTCCTGAAGGGAAGAGGGTCGGGTGGGGGGGAATGCCCTCTCAATCCTCCCACCCCAAAAGTTCAGCGGCGTTTCTCCCGTCGCAAAACCCGGAAAGGCCCGCCTGCGTCGGCGGGCCTTTCATATTTCAGGCCGGCTCTATTTGGCATGGCGGAGGCGTGACGACACCGCTACCCCAGCACCGCCGCCGCTCTGGCACGTGCATGGAGAGACGAAGATGGACGCAAGCGAATGGGCCGGCCCGGTGGGCGATGTCTGGGCAGCCGAATGGCAGCGCACTGATCGCAGCTTTGCTGAGCTCGCGCCCCATCTCAACGCTGCTGCCATCGCCGCGGCGAAGGAGATCGACGCATCCGTGATCGTCGATGTGGGTTGCGGCGCCGGCGCGACCAGCCTCGCTCTGGCAGCGGCGCTTCCGGCAGCGCGCATCGCCGGGATGGATATCTCGCCCGGCCTCATCGCGATCGCGACTGAACGCGCCCGGGATATCCCGAACCTGCGTTTCGCCACCGGCCCGGCGGAAGCGCAGCTCGCTGACCATGTGCCGGTCGACCTGTTCGTCTCGCGCCACGGCGTCATGTTCTTCCCTGATCCGGCCGCTGCCTTCACAGCGCTCGCGGCCGCCGCCGCGCCGAACGGCCGGATCGTCTTCTCCTGCTTCCGGTCGGCTGCGCTCAATCCCTGGGCATCGGAGATCGGCGCCGAGATCGGCGTCGCGCCGCCATCCGACGCCTATCTGCCCGGCCCCTTCGCTTTCGCCGACCCCGATTTCGTCCGCCCCCTGCTCGCAGGCGCGGGTTGGGGCGATATCGACGCGACGCCGATCGATTACAGCTACCGGGCGGGAGAGGGGGCTGATCCGGTCGCTGACGCACGCGATCTCTTCACCCGGATCGGACCGACCGCACGCGCGCTCGGCGCCGCGGATCCGGCCGCGCGGGACGATATGATCGAGCGCATCACCGCAGTCATTGAGCGCTACCGGTCGGGCGACACCGTGGATTTCCCGGCCGCGGCATGGATATGGTCGGCGCGGCGGACGGCCTGACGGGTCGATTCAACCGCAACGCCGAATCGGTCATAGGGCAGGTACGGGACGCCCAGAAGCCCGGACGGCTCATTCTCATTATCGGCTCGTTTAATATTTTCCGTCGCGTACGGCAGCCCGCGCACGGCATTTCGCTGTCGGCGTCGAACTCGATCAAGCCCTGATCGTCATGCCGGACTTGTTCCGGCATCCATGTCTCCGCGAGAGCTTCAGGCGTTGTGTACGGGGGACGATGGATCCCGGGACAAGCCCGGGGTGACGACACCACTTAATCTGGCCGAAACGAACCAAATTCCCTGTTAAATTCCCTGTTTCGCGTCAGATACACGGCTGGAATACCACTCAACCGACTATAAAATAACGATAAATTCTAAAAACATGACCGATCACGCGATCAAAAAAAAGAAAAATTCCCTGTTACCGGCGCAATAACAGGGAAATGCCCGCCATGCGGAAAGCGTGGCGGTCAGCGGTCCGCCTCATCCGACCCAAGCCCCAGCACTGGTCCGACATGCTGGATTTCCCCGGCCCCTCACGACTATGCTCCCCCAACTCGCCGCAGGAGAGACCCAATGACGATCATCGTCCATCATCTCGAAAACTCGCGTTCGCAGCGCATCCTGTGGATGCTCGAGGAGCTCGGCCTGCCTTATGAGGTCAAGCGCTACGAGCGGAACAAGCAGACCATGCTCGCCCCGCCCGAGCTGAAAAAGGTCCACCCGCTGGGAAAATCGCCGGTGATCGAGGATGGCGGGACCGTCGTCGCTGAAACCGGCGCGATCATCGAGTATCTGGTCGAGAAGGGTGACGGCCGGCTCGGCCCGCCCGCGCACCGCGAGGATGTGCTGCGCTACCGCCAGTTCCTCCATTATGCCGAAGGCTCGCTGATGCCGCCCTTGCTGGTGAAGCTCGTCCTCACCCGCGTGCCGCTGCTCGGCAAGACGGCGGCCAAGCGCATCCAGCCGATGATCGACATCCATCTCGACTATGTCGAATCCGAGCTGTCGCAGCGCCCCTGGTTCGCCGGCGAGGAGATGACCGGCGCCGACATCATGATGAGCTTCCCGCTCGAAGCCGCCCGCAACCGCGCCGGGCTGGGCCCCTCGCGTCCGCACACCATTGCCTGGCTCGACACAATCCACGCCCGCCCGGCCTATCAGGCCGCGCTCGCGCGGGGCGGGCCCTATGCCTATGCCTGACCGCTGATCCCGTGGCTCGGCGCGCGGGGCGGCTCGATCTCGGCCGGCTGAGGCGGCTCGAAGCCGCCTTCCCAGCGCGCCACCACGCTCGCCGCGATCGCATTGCCGACGACGTTGGTCGCCGACCGTCCCATGTCGAGGAAATGGTCGATCGCCAGCACGAGCAATATGCCCGCCTCGGGGATGTTGAACTGCGACAGCGTCACGGTGATCACCACCAGGCTCGCACGCGGCACGCCGGCGATCCCCTTGGACGTCACCATCAGGGTCAGCAGCATCATGATCTGGGTGCCGAGCGACAGCTGGATGCCGTAAGCCTGGGCGATGAACAGCGACGCGAAGGTCATGTACATCATCGAGCCGTCGAGGTTGAACGAATAGCCGAGCGGCAGCACGAAGCTGGAGATCCGCTTCGGCACCCCGAACCGGTCGAGCGCCTCGAGCGTGCGCGGAAAGGCGGCCTCGGACGAGGCGGTTGAGAAGGCGAGCAGGATCGGCTCGCGGATATAGCGCAGCAACAGCCCGGTCCGGCTGCCGATGGCGAGAAACGCTGCGCCGATCAGCAAGGCCCAGAGCAGGGCAAGCCCGAGATAGACGCTGCCCATGAAATAGGCGAGCTTGCCGATCACGCCCGGCCCCTGTTCGGCCAGCGCGGCGGTGACCGCGGCGAACACCGCGATCGGCGCGAAACGCATCACATAATCGGTGATCTGCAGCATCACCGCGACCAGCCCCTCGGCGGCGCGCACGATCGGCGCTGCCTTCTCGCCGATCGCGGTGAGCGCCACGCCGAAGAAGATCGAGAAGACGACGATCGGCAGGATCTCGTTGGTCGCCATCACGCCGATGATCGAAGCCGGGAAGATATGCTTGACGAAATCATTGGGGTCGAAGACCGGCTTGGCCAGCCCGGTCGCTGCGCTCACCGGCGGCAGCGGCAGGTTGAGCCCGACGCCGGGCTGCAGCAGATGGACCAGCGCGAGCCCGAGCGTCAGCGACACCAGGCTGGCGCAGATGAACCAGAGCAGCGCCTTCAGCCCGACCCGGCCCAGCGCCCCGGTATCGCCCATATGCGCGATTCCCGTCACCAGCGTGCCGAACACCAGGGGCGCGATGATCATCTTGATCATCTGCAGGAAGATCGTGGTGATCACCGAGATCCAGCTGCCGATCGTCTTGAGCTTCAGGGCAGAGGCCGCGCTGTGATCGTCGATCGCTGCGTTGATTCCCCAGCCGACCGCGACTCCGAGAACGAGCCCGATCAGGATATACAGCGTAAGGCGCCTGGCCATCAAAACTCCCCCGGAATGCGGCCGGCAGGGAAGGGGATTGCGGCGGCGCGGTCAAGCGCCTTATGTCCTGTCGCGTCCGGCCGTCTCGGCCCGACTGGGGCCACAATCCGAGGAATCACGGCATGAGCCTGTTTGTCCTGATCCTGTTGCAAGCCGCCACGCCGCCGCGCGCACCGGCCGAACCGCCCGCACCGACCTATCAGATCGCACCGCTGCCCGGCGGCGCCTTTCTCATCACTGTCGCCCGGCTGCGGGCTGACCGTCTCGCGCTGATCGAGGAAGACCTTGATCGCGCCGCCGCCGACAGATGCAATGTCGGCGAGATCAGCGCGACCGGCCAGACCTATGACCAGGAGACCGACACTGCCGGCAATCCCGCGCCGGTGATCACCAATCTGCAACTGACCTATAAATGCCCGCCGCCGCCCGAGCCGCCGGAACATCATTGATCCTGCCTGGAACGCCAGCCCAAACCGGAGTGCCCTTCGAATGTTGTTGACCCGCCGGAGCGCACTCGCCGCGGCCGCGACCCTGCCGTTCCTGAATATCCCCGCGATCCTGCGCGCGGCCGAGCCCGATCTTTCCGGCCTTGCCGACATCACTACCGGCACTGCGCCGATCGGCGAGGCCGAGCGCCGCGCCCGGATCGCGCGGGCGCAGGGCCTGATGAAGGCGAGCGGCATCGGCGCGGTGCTGGTCGAGGCGGGCTCGTCGCTGGTCTATTTCACCGGCGTGCGCTGGGGCCGCAGCGAGCGGCTGACCATGGCGGTGCTCCCGGTCGAGGGTGATCCCTGCATCGTGACGCCCTTCTTCGAGGAACCCTCGGTGCGCCAGACCTTGGGCGTGCCGGCCGAAGTCCGCGTATGGCAGGAGGATGAGGATCCGCTGAAGCTGGTCGCCGGCTTCCTCAGGGACCGCAAGCTCGACGGCCGGCCGGTCGGCATCGAGGAGACGGTGCGCTATTTCGCGGTGACCGGCCTTGCCCGGGCGCTGCCCGGTGCCGTCATCGTGAAGGCGGATCCGGTCGTGCGCGGCTGCCGGATGATCAAGACCGCGCCCGAGATCGCGCTGATGCAGACCGCGACTGATGTGACGATCGCCGCCTATCGCTGGACCTGGCCGCGCATCGAAAAGGGCATGACGCCGGCCGAGATCGGCGCGCTGATGAACGCCGCGACGCGGAAACTCGGCGGCGATCCCGAATTCGCGCTGATCCTGATCGGCGAGGCGGCCGCCTATCCGCATGGCAGCCGCGCGCCGCAACGGGTGGCGGACGGCCAGATCGTGCTGATGGACTGCGGCTGCACCGTCCAGGGCTATCAGTCCGACGTCTCGCGGACCTTCGTGTTCGGCACCGCCAGCGCAGAGCAGCGCAAGGTCTGGGGCGATGTCCATGGCGGCCAGGCGGCCGGCTTCGCCGCCGCGCAACTCGGCGTGCCGGCAGGCAGCGTCGACGACGCGGTGCGCCGCCACTATGAGGCGCTCGGCTATGGCCCGCGCTACCGGCTACCCGGCCTCTCGCACCGTACCGGTCACGGCATCGGGCTCGACGGGCATGAGCCGGTCAATCTGGTGCATGGCGAGACGACGCCGCTCGCCCAGGGCATGTGCTTCTCCGACGAGCCGGGCCTGTATCTGCCCGGCAAGTTCGGCGTGCGGATCGAGGATTGCTTCCATATGACCGCGGCCGGACCGAAATGGTTCTCGCAGCCGCCGCCCTCGATCGACGCTCCGTTCGGATGAGCATTCAAACGGCCGGATCAGCGCAATGCGCCTGATCGCCAAAGCCATGCTCCTGATCGTCAGCTTCGCGGTCTATGGTGCACTCGGCGACCATGATCGGGGCGAGGGCGGCATGATCGTCAACATTGTCGTGGTCCTGTTCCTGACCTTCGTCGCGACCGCCGTCCATGAGTCCGGGCACGCCATTGCCGTGCTTGCAGTCAAGGGGCGCGTCCAGGCGATCATGGCTATCCCGGTCGAGCTCCGGTTCCACCCGACAAGGATGATGCGCGCATCCAGATCCGCTCACGGTGATCTTGGTGGTTTCGTGCGATATTCGCTGGGGTCCCGCGATTCCCGCGGTCGACGCCTTGCGATCGCCGGCGCGGGGCCGCTGGCCAATATTCTGCTGTCGATCGTGATCGGGCTGGCAAGCGGCTTGGTGCGTGTCGGGTTCGGTCAGGATATCATGATCGCCCTGTCGATCCTGTCGTGCGGGATGGCGGTGGGGAACCTCGTTCCGTTCAAGGGCAGCGACGGGGCGCATATCGTCGAGGCGGCGCGCCAGATGCTTCGTGCGTCGCGGCGACGGGTGTCGTGAGATGATCAGAACCACCCGGAGGAGACAGGAAATGTCGGCAGCGCGGATATCCTCGATCTGGCCTTGCCGATGACCGCGCCCATACCGGTTCTCGTCAACCGCAGCGGGGGCACCGCCTCATCCAGGGGTGACAAGCTCGGCCCCGAACTCGAAGCAGCGTTCAACGAGGCGGGCGTTTCAGTCGAGCTTCATCTGGTCGAGGGCGAGGAGCTCGAAGCGACGCTCCTGAAGGTTGTTGATCGCCCATTGGTGGTGATCGGTGGCGGCGACGGCACGCTGGGCCGGATGGCCGGCATCCTCGCCGAAAAGGGCACGATGCTCGGCATCCTGCCACTCGGCACGCGCAACCATCTCGCGCGCGAACTCGGCATCCCGCTCGACATCCCCGGCGCCGCAAAGCTGATCGCCGCCGGGACGGTGCGCGCGATCGACCTTGCCCGGGTCAATGGCGAGCCCTTCATCAACAACGCCTCGATCGGACTCTATCCCCAGCTCGTCCGCGAGCGCGAGCAGCGCAGCACGCCGAAATGGATCGCCGCGATTCCGGCAAGCTTCGCCGCGCTCCGCCGTATCAAGCACCACCGGCTGCACCTCACCATGCCCGGGCGCGCAAAGGACAGCGACATCGTCACGCCGATGCTGTTCGTCGGCAACAATCATTATGCGCTCGAGGCCGGGCAGATCGGCAAGCGCGACGCGCTCGATGGCGGCATCCTCTCGATCTACGCGGTCGCGTCGCGGCGGCGGCTGGCGCTGATCGGCTTCGCGATCCGCACCCTGTTCGGCCGCGCCGACCGGCATGATTTCGCCGCGCTCGGCGATACGCCCAGCTTCGAGGTCAGGGGCCGCTCCGACGATATCGACATCGCGCTCGATGGCGAGGTGATGACGCTGGAGATGCCGCTGCGCTTCGAATGCCAGGCGGGTGCGCTGAAGGTGGTGGCGCCGGCCATATCCTGACCTTTCTTGCTCCCCGGCGGAGGCCGGGGCCCAGTCGGGAGAGGTTCATAATGAAGCGGTTCGCCCGTTTCCTTCTGTTTCCCAACTGGGCCCCGGCCTTCGCCGGGGAAGCAAGTATTTCTTCGCTCGACGGTAGCCCGATCCGATCAGATCGCCCCCAGTTCAAGCGCAGCCTTGTCGCCCCGCCAGCCGCGCGCGACCAGCGCCCGGTCCTTCACCGCAGCCTCAGACATGCCGAGCGCAGCCTCCGCATCGGCACGCACGGACTGGGTGACCGGGTCATTCGGCCGCCGCGCAAGCACCAGATCCGCCTGCGCCAGCGCGTCCTTCGGCTTGCCCGCGGCGAGCAGCGCCGCGGCATAGCTGCGCCGCACCGGATACCACCAGGCGGGCGGATCGCTCAGCACGCCCATCATCTTCGTCTCGTCGAGCGCCGCGCCCTTCTCGAACGCCCTGGCGGCGTCCAGCGGGCGCCCCTCGATCATCGCCGCTCGGCCTTCGAGCACATAGCGCGCGATGCGCAGCAACTGGGTGGACTGCGCCGTCATGTCCGCCTGGTTCGAGGGCCCGGCATGCTCGGGGATCAGCGCCAGCTCGGCGCGCACGCCGGCGGCATTACCCAAGCGGGCCTGCGCCTCGCCCCGGGCATAGTGCCAATAGCCCCGCGCGAAACCGAGCTTGTCGCCGGGATCGGGAAGAGCGAGCACGTCCCTTGGCTCGGCGAACCGGCCCTCGGCGGCATAGGCCGTGCCCATCGCCATCTGGACATAGGGGTTGGGGCCATGCGGATCATGCGGCCCGGCGGCGAGCATCGGCCCGCTGAGCGCCAGGGCATCCTTCGCATCACCCGACATCAGCGCACCGCCGACGCCATATTGGACATTATGGCCATGATAAGGGAGCTGCCACTCGCCGCCGGGCTGGGGCAGCCCCTGGCGCTTGGCATTCTCGATCCCCATCGCCACCGCGCGGACATTGGCGTCGGCCGCATCCTGATAGCGCCCGACCCAGTAGAAGGTATGCGACGGCATATGGACGAGATGGCTCGCATGCGGGGCGAGGCCCGGCAGCTTGTCGGCATAAGGCTCGGCGCGCGCCGGGAAGCCGCTCATCTCGGTCGCGTGGATGTAGAAATGGATCGCCGGGGTATAGTCCGGACTGCGCTTCAGCACGGTTTCGAGCAGCGCCACCGCGCGCGGCAGGTTCTTCGTGCCGTTGCTGAGCGCCGAGGGGACCATCCAGGCATCGGCGGTGATCACCGCGATCTCGTCATCCTCGGGATAGCGAACGGCCAGCGCGTCCATTGCCCTGGCGAACGCTCGGTCGCCCGCGCCATTGCCGCCGCCATTGACGTAGCGCAGCTTCAGCGCAGCGATCAGCTCGCGCTCCTTCACCGGCGTGGCAGGAGTGAGCAGCTTCTCCGCCGCGGCGACCTTGCCCGCCGCTTCCTTCATCTTGGCGGCGTCGATCGTGTAGTTGATCGTCGGACCGTCAGTCCAGGCCGCGCCCCACAGGCACATCGCGCAGGTCGGGTCGAGTTGGACCGATCGCGCCATCGCCGCGGTCGCCGCTTTGTGCGCGAAGGCATGGGCGAGCTGCATGCCATTGTCGAAGAACGCCTGCGCCTCGGGATTGGTGTGGGTAATGGCGAAGCCGCCGCCGCCGTAGCCCGCCATGATCTCCGGAATCCTCGGCGGCGGCGCATCGTCGCCACCGCAGATGGGGACGCCGGCGAGCAGGGCGGAAAGCGGCGGCGTCATCGCGCCGTCGCTCATGGTCGCGGGCATCAAAGCCAGCAGCGGCAAGACCATCCACGCGCGCATCCGACTTTCCCCTTTCAGCCCCGTGGTGCGGCTATAAAGCAACGCTATCCGCCCGGCCACCGCGATCCGCTTGAGAAGCGCGCTGGCCTCGCCTAAGTCGCGCACATGACATCGACCAACGACATCCGCCGCAGCTTTCTCGACTATTTCGAAGGCGAGGGGCACGCCCGCGTGCCGTCCGCGCCGCTGGTGCCGCACAACGACCCGACGCTGATGTTCGTCAACGCCGGCATGGTGCCGTTCAAGAACGTCTTCACCGGCCTCGAATCGCGGCCATATTCGACCGCGACCAGCTCGCAGAAATGCGTTCGCGCCGGCGGCAAGCATAACGACCTCGACAATGTCGGCTATACCGCGCGCCACCACACTTTCTTCGAGATGCTCGGCAATTTCTCGTTCGGCGATTATTTCAAGGAGCGCGCGATCACGCTCGCCTGGAATTTGCTGACCAAAGAATGGGGCCTGCCCGCCGACAAGCTGACTGTCACCGTCTATCACACCGATGACGAGGCGTTCGATCTCTGGAAGAAGATCGCCGGCCTGCCCGAAGAGCGCATCATCCGCATCGCCACCTCGGACAATTTCTGGTCGATGGGCGATACCGGACCATGCGGGCCCTGTTCCGAGATCTTCTACGATCATGGCGACCATATCCCTGGCGGTCCTCCCGGCAGCCCGGAAGAGGATGGCGATCGCTTCGTCGAGATCTGGAACCTGGTGTTCATGCAGTTCGACCAGTCGGCCGACGGCACGCGGACGCCGCTGCCGCGCCCCTCGATCGACACCGGCATGGGGCTGGAGCGCGTCGCGGCGGTGCTGCAGGGCGTGCACGACAATTACGACACCGACACCTTCAAGGCGCTGATCGCTGAATCGAGCGCGCTGACCCAGACCGCCAGCACCGGCCCGACCCAGGCGAGCCACCGCGTGATCGCCGATCATCTGCGCGCCTCGGGCTTCCTGATCGCTGACGGCGTGTTCCCGGCGAATGAAGGGCGCGGCTATGTGCTGCGCCGGATCATGCGCCGCGCGATGCGGCATGCGCATCTGCTCGGCGCGAAGGATCCGCTGATGAACCGGCTGGTGCCGGCTCTGGTCGCCGAGATGGGCGCCGCCTATCCCGAGCTGGTCCGCGCCCAGGCCTCGATCGAGGCGACCTTGCTGCAGGAGGAGACCCAGTTCCGCCGCACGTTGGTCAACGGCCAGCGCCTGCTCGACGAAGCGACCAGCGTGATGACGCCGGGCGCGGTGCTGTCGGGTGAGATCGCGTTCAAGCTCTACGACACGTTCGGCTTTCCCTATGACCTGACCGAGGATGCGCTCCGGGCCAAGGGCTTCGGGGTCGATCGCGCCGGCTTCGATGCGGCGATGGCCGAGCAGAAGCGTGCTGCGCGCGCCGCCTGGAAGGGCTCGGGCGACCGCGCCTCGGACGAGATCTGGTTCGATATTGCCGAGGAATCGGGCGGCACCGAGTTTCTCGGCTATTCGGCCGAGGATGGCGAAGGCAAGGTCGTCGCGATCGTCAAGGATGGCGCGCGGGTCGAACAGGCGGGCGAAGGCGAGACGGTCGACATCGTCACCAACCAGACGCCCTTTTATGCCGAGAGCGGCGGCCAGGTCGGCGATACCGGGACGGTCAGCAACGAGACCGTGCATGGCTTTGTCGAGGACACGCGCAAATATCTCGGGCGGCTGTTCGCGCACCATGTCCGCATCGAAAAGGGCGCGATCGCCGTGGGCGATACGCTCACGCTTTCGGTCGACCATGGCCGCCGCGGGCAGATTCGCGCCAACCACAGCGCGACGCATCTGCTGCACGAGGCGCTGCGCCAGCGGCTCGGCAAGCATGTCGCGCAAAAGGGCAGCCTGGTCGCGCCCGACCGGCTGCGCTTCGACTTCTCGCAACCCAGCGCGATCGAGCCCGGCGCGCTTGCCCTGGTCGAAGCTGATGTGAACCATCATATCCGCGAGAACGGCACTGTCTCGACCCGGCTGATGACGCCCGAAGAGGCGATCGAGGAAGGCGCGATGGCGCTGTTCGGCGAGAAATATGGCGATGAGGTCCGCGTCGTCTCGATGGGCCGTGACGGGCAGAAAATCTATTCGCTCGAGCTCTGCGGCGGCACCCATGTCAGCGCGCTCGGCGACATTGGCCTGTTCAAGATCATCGGCGAGGGCGCCGTGTCGAGCGGCATCCGTCGCGTCGAGGCGCTGACCGGTGAGGCAGCGCGGCAATGGTTCACCAACCGCGACGAGAAGCTGCGCGAGGCGGCCTCGGTTCTGAAAGCGACGCCGGACGAAGTGCCGGCGCGCGTCGCGGCGCTGGTCGAGGATCGGCGCCGGCTCGAGCGCGAGCTGGCCGAAGCGAAGAAGGCGCTGGCGCTTGGCGGCGGTGGCGGGGGGGCTGCGGCGCCGGCAGGGCCTGAGCAGGTCGGCGGGGTCAATTTCGTCGGCCAGGTGATCGACGGGTTCGATGCCAAAGGCCTGCGCGGTGCGGTCGACGAGATCAAGCAGCGGATCGGGTCGGGTGTGGCAGTCATCGTCGCGGTCAATGAGGGCCGCGCCTCGATCGCGGTCGGCGTCACCGAGGATCTGGTCGCGAGCTACAATGCGGTCGAGCTGCTGCGTGCGGCGGTCGCGGTGCTCGGCGGGCAGGGCGGCGGCGGCCGGCCCGACATGGCGCAGGGCGGCGGACCCGATGGGTCGAAGGGCGCCGAGGCGATCGAGGCGATCAAGGCAGCGCTGGAGGCGCGGCGCGAAGCGGCCTGAGGCGCACTACGGGTCAAAAATCCGGCCGTTCGCAGATTCCGAGTTGGGGAATTCGCCGTTCAGCGATACGCTCGGGAACCGGGTGGAACGGGGGGAGTCATATGCGGGTACGTCTCATCGGATTGGCGCTGGCGGCCCTGGCCTGCATGGCCATGCCCGCCACTGCCCAGACGGCGCCCGCGAAGCTCCAGGTCCCGGTCACTTATTATACATTGCCCAACGGCCTGAAGGTCGTGCTGTCGCCCGATCCGGCGCAGGCGATCGTCACCGTCTCGGTCTATTACGGCATCGGCTTTCGCGTCGAGCCGCGCGACCGGACCGGCTTTGCCCATCTCTTCGAGCATCTGATGTTCCAGGGATCGGCCCATGCGCCCAAGGGCACGCTGATCGGCACGGTGACGGCGTCGGGCGGCGATCTCAACGGCTCGACGCGGTTCGATTTCACCAATTACTATGAGTCGGTCCCGTCAAACGCGATGGAGCGGATGCTCTGGCTCGATGCCGATCGCATGGCGCGGCCGGTGATCGATGACGTGGTGCTCAAGAACCAGCAGGGCGTGGTTGGCAACGAAGTGAAGGGCAATGTCCTCAATCAGCCCTATGGCGGCTGGCCGTGGATCGACCTGCCGATGCTGGCCAACAGCAACTGGTACAACAGCCATAATTTCTACGGCGACCTCACCCAGATCGAGGCCGCAACAGTCAGCGATGCGAAGAGCTTCTTCTCCGCTTACTACCGGCCGAACAACGCAGTGCTGGTGGTGGCAGGCGGGTTCGATCCGGCCGCGGCCAAGGCAATGATCGCCCACTATTTCGGGCCGATCGCCCGGGGTGCCCCGGTGGCCTTGCCCGATATCTCCGAGCCGGTGCAGACCGCGCCGCGCCGCCTCAGCCGGGTCGATCCGCTCGCGCCCAAGCCGGGCTATGCGATCGGCTATCACGTCCCGCCGCGCGGCACGCCGGAATGGTATGCGATGGGCCTGCTCGACCAGATCCTCGTCCAGGGCGAGGACAGCCGTTTGTATCGGGCCCTTACCAAGGACGCGAAGATTACCGGCGATCTCGCCGGCGGGATCAATGACAGCCTCGGCAACATGTTCAACTATCGCGGGCCGATGCTGTGGGATGTCTATTTCACGCATGATCCCGGCCGGAGCGAGGCCGAGATCACGAAAGCGATCGACGCTGTGATCGAGGAAGTCCGCACGCATCCGGTCAGCGCCGAAGAGCTTGCCCGCGCCCGGGTCAAGATGCGCTCGGCGCTCTACAGCAATGTCGCCTCAAGCACCGGGCTGGTCGATATGCTGGCCGTCTATGCGCTGTTCGATGACGATCCCGCGGCGGTCAACCATATCACGGACGGATTCGACAAGGTCACGCCCGAGCTGATGCTCAAGGTGGCGAAGGACTATCTCCGGCCGGAGGGACGATCGACCTATATCATCGAGCCCGGCGCCGCGAAGGGAGATGCGAAATGATCCGGCCGCTGCTCACCCTGCTCGCCGGCGTGGCGCTTTCCTGCCCGGCATTCGGCCAGGGCGCGCCGTCCGACGGCTATCCGCCCGCGCCGCCGATCGGCCCGCTCGCGCCGTTCCACGTACCGGCGACCGAGCATTTCGTGCTGGCCAATGGCATGGAAGTCACTCTGGTCCAGGCCGGCTCAGTGCCCCAGGCGACGCTGAGCCTCAAAATCTACGCGGGCGGGCTCAATGATGCACGGCCGTGGATAGCTGATCTCACCGGCGATATGCTCAAGGAAGGCGCTGCCGGCCGCACCTCAGGGCAGATTGCCGATGCCGCCGCTGACATGGGCGGCAGCCTGTCGATCGGCGCGGGCAGCCAGCTGACGTCGATCGACACGGTCGTGCTGTCCGAGCGGGCGCCCGATGCGATCGGTCTGCTCGCCGATCTCGCGCGGCACCCGGACTTCCCGGCCGATGCGTTCGACCGGATCAAGACCAACCGCGCGCGGTCGCTTGCCGTGAACCTGTCCCAGGCGTCGACGATCGCGAATGTCGCGGTCGCACGGGCCTATTATGGCAACCATCCCTATGGCGCACCGTTGCCGGTGCCGGCGCAGTTCGCCGGCTACAGCCTCGACGATGTGCGGCACTTCCACGCGGCCAATTACGGCGCGCGGCGGGCGCATCTTTATATCGCCGGCCGGTTCGACCCGGCCGCGGTGCGTGCGGCCGTGACGGCGCGCTTCGGCGACTGGGCGGCTGGCCCTGAACGCCTGTTCCTGCCGCCGACCCCGAAGCCGGGGCCGCAGGTCATTCTGGTCGACCGGCCGGGCGCGCCGCAATCGACGCTTCGGCTCGCCTTTCCCGGCGCGCAGATCGGTACTTCCGGCGATTTCCCGCTTCAGGTGATGGATACCTTGCTGTCAGGCTCGTTCAATTCGCGCGTCACGCGCAATATCCGCGAGAACAAGGGCTATACTTATTCGCCCGGATCGAGCGTCAACTTCCGTCCCGACGACAGTCTGTGGATGCTTCGTGCCGATGTGACGACCGCAGTGACGGGCGCTGCGCTGCACGAGATCTTCAACGAGATCCGCGGGCTGCAGGCGACCGCCCCGGGCGAAGATGAGACGGCAGGGATGCGCACCTATCGCGCGACGGATCCGATCTTTTCGAGCGCAACGCCGGGTGGGCTGATCGGCATGCTTTCCAACTATGACACGCTGCGCCAGCCGCCGAGCTATATCGCGAATTTCGTGCCGAATGCGCTGGCGGTCACGCCGGCGCAGATCAGCGATTCCGCCCGCGCCACCCTGCCGCTTGATCGCATGACGCTGGTAGTGGTCGGCGACCTGAAGACGGTGGTGCCGCAGTTGAAGGCGCAGCCGGAACTGGCGAAGCTGAATTTTCAGACGGTGACGGTGCCGTAAAGGGGCTGCCCAGCAGAGCCGCGTATCACCAGCTGTCGCTCGCGCCGCCGCCACCGGCCGAACCGCCGGTGTAGCGCGAGGAATCGTCGGGCGCCGATGGTGGCGGCGCGGGCGGTTCGGGAAAGCTGGTATCGGCGGGTGGCACCGGCGGAGACGGGTCCCATCCCGATTGCGTCGGACTGGACGCAGGGACAGGATCGGGGGGTGTCGGCCAGGCGGGTTCGGCCGGTGCGGGGCCCGCATCCGGTCCTGCTGCTTGTCCAGTCTCGGCTGATTCGAACGAGGATTTGCCGCCGCCGTCCTGCGTGCTGCGACCCTCTGCCCGCGCGCGCTCGACCATCGCCATGGCTTGCGTGGTGAGCCGTTCCTGCTCCGCCTGCATCTCGGCTTTGCGTGCCTCGAAATCGGCCGCCATCTGGCTGAAATCCACCGTCGATGCGCCCGCCGCAAAGGCTGCATCCCCGGCCACGCGGGAGGCGGCACGCTCGTGAATCTCTTGCGCCATTGCGCGAGCGCCCCGCGCCGAGCGGATCGCCGCCCGCACCGCGATAAAGACGAGCCAGGCGCTGCCGAGGAAAAGTCCGGCGAAACCCAGGAAGATGGCCCATATCCAAGCCGGCACATCAGGCTCGGGAACGGGCGGCGGCGCACTATTGGCCGGGGGCTTCAGCAAGGCGGTGGTCGCATGCGCCCCATCAAGCGCCGCGCCATCATAATCGCGGGCCGCCAGCTTCGCATGGATCCCGCGCAGGATCATGCCCGAGGCCGCGTCGGTCAGCACCGGCTCGAGCTGGTAGCCGACCTGGATCCGGCTCCGGCGCTCGCGCGGCGCGATCAGCAGGATGGCGCCGTCGTCCGCGTCGCGCCGTCCGACTTTCCAGTTTCGGAACAGCCCTATGCCGTAATCGGCGATCTCGCGGCCCTGCAGCGACGCGACCGTGGCCACGACCAGCCGATGCCCGGTGGCGTGCCGGAAGTCCGCGAGTTCCCCGGTCAGCTCCGCTCTGACGCGCGGAGACAGGACATGCGCGTCGTCCACCACATCGCCGGTCAGCGCCGGGAATATCGGGTCGGCCGGCTCGGCGCGCACCGTCGCTACCGGCACGATCAACAGCGCGAGCGCGACGGTCAGCGCATGCCAGCCAGCAGGCCAATGGAGAAAGGAACGAGTCTCGATCATCGATGGCTTCCCCCCGACCGGCAGCCGGCCCTTTAGCACAGACGAGCGAGAGCCCAGATAGGTCGTGCGTCAGATCTTCGACAGATCGACCTTGATATCGACAATGGCACCGGCGCCGAGCGCGCTTGGTCCCCAAACGACCTTGCCGGGCGCGGTTCCGCTCAGCGCGACCGAGATGGTGACCGGCGTGTTCAACGGCACGGCAAAGCCGCCCGAACTGGGGAAGCGGCGCTTGTCGCGAAACAGCCAGCGGAATGCAGGCGGCTTGAGGTTGCGCGCGTCGATGGTCCCGATCACGGCCGCGGGTCCGGCATTGAGGCTGAGCAGGATGTCGAAGCTCTTGTCGACGGAAACCGTGGACGTGTTGATCACCGCCAGCCACGCCTCGGTTGGCGCCGGTTTCGGTTGATCCGCCTCCATCGAAAGCGAACGATAGCCGAGCGCGCGGAGCATCCGGTTGACCCCGGCACTGCCGCCGGCGACGACAAGCGCCGAAACGACGCTCGACGCCCAGTCGCCCGCGACCTGCGGTTCGGTCGAATAGGCCGAAATCAGCAATCCGACTTCGTCGAGATCGAATATCCGGACGAGCGCCAGGGCCGCGAGGAACGTGACCAGGGGATTGACCGTCTTGCCGTCGAAGCTGGCCAGCCAAGGCCGCCAGTTGAACAGCACGGCCAGCGCGGATTCCAGGATCACCGCCAGGATGAAAAGGCGGATCAGGATCCCGATCGACTTCACGATCGCCGCGTCATCGGGCTTCTGCGTCGTGGTGCTAGTGGTCGTTGTGGAATTGGTTTGCGACGTTGGAGAGCTGGTCGGTGCCGGTGCCGGCGCGCCAGTGGAATTGCCGATGGGCGCGGCGGTGTTGGCCACGGCATAGGCCGGCGTCGCGACGGCAAAGGCGATCGCGAAAGCCGCCTGAAAGGCATGTCCGATTATGCGCATGATCCACTCCCCCGTATCGGGAAAATATCACTCCTTCCCGTCCTGGCGAACAAGGTCATTTTCCACCGCTTTGGTTGTAGTTTGAAGCGCGCCGCATTCGGCACGATTGCATGTGGACCAGCCGTTTCGCGCGGCCTAGCTTTCGGCATCGATCGTCGCGAGGGGATTTGAAGATGGGCGAATTGCAGGGCCAAGGTGATGGCTCACCCTCGCACGCCGAGCCGGGGCGCCCTGCGCTGCGCTACGGGGCGCTTGCCGTGGGCGCGACTGCGCTCGGCATACTCTGTGTCGGCGCGCTGAGCATCGGGGCCGCGAGCGTCGGCGCGCTGCACATCGGCAGAACGCGCATCCGGAAGCTGCGGATCGATCAGCTCGAGGTCGGCCGGCTCATCCTGACTGACACCGTGGAGCGCAGGGAACCCTGACGCCTTTCGCGCGGGCGGATCACCCGGCCATGGTGAAGGGCAGGGTGGTCTCGCCGGTCTCCACGCCCTCCGGCGAGAAGCGCCGTTCGAGGATGACGCCGCGGCCCTCAGTGTCGATCGCTACCACCGTGCTGCACCGCGTCCCATAGACCGGATTGCGGATGAAGATCGGGGAATGGTTCGGTTCCTGCGGAACGTCGGACGGCGCGGACGGATCAAGGCCGATATCGGGCAGCACTTCCTCTCGCAGGCCGTCGAACAGCGTTTCGGGATCGGCGGCGTCGGCCGTGATCCAGTCGAGCAGCACGGATTTGAGCCGCATTGCCTTGGGCCAGGGCTCGTCGAGCTTGCCGTTGGACAGGCCGTACAGCCCGGATGCCAATATGGTTCGCGCGGGCACAGGGCGGTTGGTCATGAAGCAGGCGCCCTGGCGATCGGCGATGATCAGGTTCACCGGATTGAACGCCGCCAGATCGGCCGTGCGCGGATCGGCATAGCTGCCCGTGCCGGCGAGATAATCCGTCACCAGCGCGCCGCGCGAGGCGAGATTCGGGTCGGGTGGCGCAAAGCCGCGCAGATTGGTGACCACCGCGAAACGGCCCTGCTCGGACACGCCCAGCCATGTCCCGCCTGATCGCAGGTCGCGGCCGGCAAGCAGGTGCGCCGGCGTCGCCCAGCGTTCAAGCGGTTGCGCCGGGCGGGCGTGATATTCGTCGCGATTGCCGGCCGCCAGCAGCCGCCAGCGGGGATGCGCTTGCCACGCAAAGGCCAGGACACACATGCGGTTACAGATCCGCTTTCCGCGCCCGCCGCAGCCGCGGCATCCTGTCCATATCCGCCGCGCCCTTGATCTCCTTACGGAGCTCGTCGCGCTTCTCATGGATCGAGGCGATCACCGGGCCGACCGCGACGCCGAGATCGACCAGCACGGCTTCCGACAATTGCAGCGAGCTCTCCAGTGTTTCGGGCACGGCATCCGTCGCGCCGGCGCGGTAGAGCTCGGCGGCGTGCGTCGTGTCGCGGGCGCGGGCGACGATCGTCAGCGCGGGGACCCAACCGCGCACGCGCCGGGTGAGCTGCACGCTGAGGACCGGGTCGTCCATCGTGATGATCAGCGCATCGGCCCGGCCGAGGCCGAGCTTGTCGACCAGTTCGGAGCGCGCGACATCGCCGAAGATCACCGGATAGCCCTCGGCTCGCGCTGCCTTCACTGCATCGATATCGGCCTCGACCGCGACAAAAGGCTTGCCGTGCACCTTGAGCATATCGGCGACCATCCGCCCGACCCGGCCGAAACCGATGATCACGGTGCCCGGCCCGCTATCGGGGATTTCCGTCTCGGCCACTGTGCCGCGCCGCTCGATCCGCTGCGCCGCCTTCTGCCCGATCCAGGCCAGCATCGGCGTGATCGTCAGCCCGATCGCCGTCACCGTCTGCCAGAAGCTCGCGGTCGCCTGGGTGATCAACGCCGCCTGCGCCGCCGCGCCGAGCACGATCAGGGTGGTCTCCGAGGGGCTCCCCATCAGCACCCCGGTCTCGGCGGCGACGCCGGTGCGGATGCCGGCGAATTTGAGCAGCCCGAAGGTCACCAGCGCCTTCACCACCACCACGGCGGCGATCGCGGCGGCAAGGGCCATCCAGTTGGCGAAGATCATGCCGAGATCGAGGCTCATGCCCACGGTGATGAGGAACACGCCGAGCGCGAGGCCCTTGAACGGCGCGGTCATCACCTCGACCTCGCTGTGATAGTCGGTCTCGGCGATCAGCACGCCGGCAAGCAGCGCGCCGACGATCGGCGACAAGCCGACCGCTGTGGTCGCGAGGCTCGCGACGATCACCACCAGCAGCGAGGCGGCAAGGAACAGTTCGGGGCTCTTGGTCCGCGCTGCCTGGGCGAAGAGGCGCGGCAGGATGAAGCGGCCGCCGATGAACATCGCCGCGACCGTCAGGATGCCGCGGCCGAGCACGCCGAGGATCGGAGCCCAGCCGTCACCGGCACCGGGCCCGAGTGCTGCCAGTGCGAAGATGATCGGGACAAGCGCGAGATCCTCGAACAGCAGCATGGCGAAAGCGGAGCGCCCGACCGGGCTGCTGGTGCCGGCGATCGGCAGGACCAGGGCGGTCGAGGACAGGGCCAGCGCGAAGCCGAGGCCGATCGCCCCGGCCCAGCTCTGCCCGGTCAGATGGACGGCGAGGCCGATGATCAGCCCCGAGCCGATCAGTTCAGCCGCACCGGTGCCGAACACCAGGCTGCGCATCGACCAGAGGCGCTTCAGCGACAGCTCGAGCCCGATCGAGAAGAGCAGCAGGATGATGCCGAATTCGGCAAAGGGCTCGATCGCATGTGGATCAGTGATCGTGATGTAGTAAAGCCACGGATAATCGCGGGCGAGCGCGCCCAGGCCAGACGGGCCGACCAGGAGGCCGACCAGGATGAAGCCGATCACCGGGCTGATCTTCAACCGGGCGAATGCCGGAATCACCAGCCCGGCCGCGCCGAGGATCACCAGCGCGTCGCTGAAGCCCTTATTGTCCAGTCCCAATGCCATGACCGCACCTGACCACAGCGAAGAAGGTTTGTCAGCCGATGACTGAAACACCAATGACTGAAACTGACTTGGTGATCATCGGCGGCGGGCCGGCGGGGATGGTGGCGGGGCTGCTCTTCGCGCGGGCCGGCGTGAAGACGCTGGTGCTGGAGAAGCATGCCGATTTCCTGCGCGATTTCCGGGGGGACACGGTGCATCCTTCCACGCTGCGCATCTTCCATGAGCTCGGGTTGCTCGAAGAGCTTTTGAAACGGCCGCACAACAAGGCCGAGCAACTGGGCGGGCGGATCGGCGGGGAATTCGTGAAGATCGCTGATTTCCGCCACCTCGACGTGCCGGCGCCCTTCATCGCGCTGATGCCGCAATGGGATTTCCTGAATTTCGTGGCGGAAGCCGGGAAGCGGTTTCCGGCCTTCTCGCTGCGCCAAAGCTGCGAGGCGATAGCGCTGATCGAGGAAGGCGGTCGGGTCGCCGGTGTCCGCACCAGGGATGGAGACGAGGTTCGGGCGAAACTGGTCATTGCCTGTGACGGGCGCGATTCGCATTTCCGCGCCGGCTTCCCGCATGTCGATATCGGCGCGCCGATGGATGTGTTCTGGTTCCGCATCCCGAAGCGGGTCGCGCCCGACAATGACAGCATGGGCGTGTTTGATACCGGCCGCGTCTTCGTGCTGATCGATCGCGGCGACTATTATCAATGCGCCTTCGTCTTTCCCAAGGGCGCCGCTGACACGGTGCGCGCGGAAGGGCTCGCTGCGTTCCGGGATCGAGTTCGTGCGATCGGGCCGGAAACCGCGACGGTCGATGAGGGCGTGAAGAGCTGGGACGACGTCAAACTGCTGACCGTGACGGTCGACCGGCTCGAAAAATGGGATCGCCCGGGCCTGCTGGTGATCGGCGATGCGGCGCATGCGATGTCGCCGATCGGCGGGGTGGGGATCAACCTCGCCATCCAGGACGCGGTCGCGGCCGCCAATCTGCTGGCCGGGCCAATGGCGGCAGGCGAAGACCCCGACCCCCTGTTGCACAAGGTTTACGACCGGCGCATCCGCGCGGTGAAGCTGACCCAGGGTGTGCAGAAGCTGGTGCAGGACAATATCGTCGAGCCGGTGCTGGCCAACGCGCCCGTCGACGGACCGCCGCTGCTCGCGCGGCTGCTGAACCGGATCGAGTTGCTGCGGCGCATCCCGGCGGTGGTGGTGGGGATGGGCTTTCGGCCCGAACATGTGCGCTCGCCGGACGCCAGTTCCCTCGGATGACCGCAATCGCCGGCTATTGGAGCTTCGACGGCGATCCCGGCGCGGGCGCGCATTGTGCGAGGATGCTGAAGGCGCAGTCGATCTACGGCCCGCATGCCAGCGACTGGACCGAAGAGGCTGGACTCGCGATCGGGCGGGCGCTGTTTCGCACACTGCCGGAAGACCGGAATGACCGTCAGCCGCTGGTCGGCGCCGGCGGTCATCTCCTTCTGGTCGCCGATATCCGCATCGACAATCGCGACGATCTCGAGGCCGGGCTCGGTATCGGGGGCGTCCAGGCGCGGACCATCGCTGATTCAACGCTGCTGCTCCTGGCTTGGGAGCGCTGGGGCGAGGGCGCTTTCGCGCGGATCGTCGGCGACTATGCGTTCGCACTTTGTGACAGCACCCAGCGCAGGCTGATCTTGGCGCGGGACCCGGTTGGTGCCCGGCCGCTTCATTATCACCGCGGACGCGGGTTCATTGCCTTTGCGACCATGGCGAAGGGGCTGCACGCCTTACCCGCGATCCCCGTCGCGCCCAATGCGGAGCGCGTTGCGGAGGAACTGGCGCTGTTGCCGGACTCAGGCCCGGAAAGCTTCTTTGCGGGCGTCGAACGCGTCGAGCCGGCGACCTATGTCCTGCTGTCGCAGGAAGGGGCGCGGATCCGGCGCCATTGGAACCCGGCGCGGACGGTGCTGAAGCTGCGCGGGCCGGACGATTATGCCGAGGCGATGCGCGAGCAACTCGATCGGGCGGTGAAGGCGCGGCTGCGCGGTGCCGGGAGCTCAGTCGCTACGCATCTGAGCGCCGGGTTCGACAGCGGGGCGGTAACGAGCAGTGCAGCGCTGCAGATCGCCCCGGGGAGGGTGGTTGCCTACACCGCCGCCCCGCGCGAAGGCTATGACGGCCCCGCTCCGCCCAACCGGATCGGCGACGAAAGTCCGGGCGCGGCGCAAGTTGCCGCGCTCTATCCCAATATCGAGCATGTCATCCTGCGCGCGACCGGCGCTTCGCCGCTCGAGCATCTCGACCAGCATTATTATCTGTTCGAGCGGCCGATCCTGAACATCTGCAACAAGGTCTGGGCCGATGCGATCAATCAGGCCGCGCGCGATCGCGGGCTCGGCGTGCTGCTCACCGGCACCATGGGCAATCTGACGATCAGCTATGACGGGCAGGCGATGCTGGCGACGTTGCTCCGCACCGGGCGCTGGCTGGCCTGGCTGCGCGAAGGCAGCGCGCTGCTGCGCAAGACCGATATGCGCCCGTGCGGGCTGCTCGCCGCGAGCTTCGGCCCCTATCTGCCCTCGTCCATCTGGGCCCGGCTCCGGCGGGGCCGCGACCCGGGACTTGCGGCCCATTCAGCACTCCGCCCCGGCCGGATCGCGCCGGACGAGCTCGAAGCGCGGGCACGGGCGCGGGCGCTCGACCTCACCCATCGGCCCCGCGGGGATGGGTTCGCGGCACGGCTATGGGCGCTGCGCCGCACCGATCCCGGCAATTACACCATGGGGATGCTTGGCGGCTGGGGGCTCGATGTGCGCGATCCCACCGCCGACCGGCGGTTGATCGAGTTCTGCCTGTCAGTCCCCGAGGACCAGTATCTGCGGGGCGGCGAGCGTAAGGCGCTCGCGCGCCGCGCCTTTGCGGACAGGCTGCCGGAAGAGACCATCGCCGGCCGCAAGAAGGGGATTCAGGCGGTCGACTGGCATGAGGGGCTGACAGCGGGGCGGGCCGCGCTGGCTGAGGAGATCGCCCGGCTCGGCGCTTGCGATGTCGCGGCGGACACGCTCGACCTGGCACGGATGCGCAAGCTGACTGAAGAGTGGCCGAAAACCGGCTGGGAGACAGGCCCGGTTATGTCCGCCTACCGCCTCGCGCTGCTGCGCGGCATTTCCAGCGGCCATTTCCTGCGCAAGGCGAGCGGCGGAAACGGGTGAGGAGGTGCGCCACGCAACGCCAAGGCACTGCTGCTCTGGCCTTCCTGTCATTCGCGCCCGACAATCCCACCAATCGTCATGCCGGACCTGTTCCGGCATCCACCGATCCGCAAGAGCCGCAGCCGTGATATTCGCGGCCCAGTGGACCCCGGCACACGTCCGGGGTACCGCAAGACAGCGTTATCGTGCGCCAGCTCATCGCGAAGAATGCCGCCGCAATCTCCATTGGATGCGGCGGAATATCGGATCCGGCTGGGGTTACGCCCCCATCCGCGCTTCGAGATTGACGCGAACCTGCTCGAAGAACTGCTCGGTCGTCATCCAGGGTTGATCGGGGCCGATCAGGATGGCGAGATCCTTGGTCATATGGCCGCTCTCGACCGTGTCGACGCAGACCTTCTCGAGCAGCTCGGCGAACTCGGTCACCTCGGGCGTGCCGTCGAACTTGCCGCGATATTTCAGGCCGCCGGTCCAGGCGAAGATCGAGGCGATCGGGTTGGTCGAGGTCGCCTTGCCCTGTTCGTGCATGCGGAAGTGGCGGGTGACGGTGCCGTGCGCCGCTTCAGCCTCGACCGTCTTGCCGTCGGGGGTGAGCAGCACCGAGGTCATCAGGCCGAGCGAGCCGAACCCCTGCGCGACCTGGTCCGACTGGACGTCGCCGTCGTAATTCTTGCAGGCCCAGACGAACTCGCCATGCCATTTGAGCGCTGATGCGACCATGTCGTCGATCAGGCGGTGCTCATAGACGATGCCGGCTTCCTTGAACTGGTCCTTGAATTCGCTCTCGAAAACCTCCTGGAAGATATCCTTGAAGCGGCCGTCATAGGCCTTGAGGATCGTGTTCTTGGTCGAGAGATAGACCGGCCATTTCAGGTTCAGGCCATAATGCATCGAGGCGCGCGCGAAATCGCGGATCGAATCGTCGAGATTGTACATCGCCATTGCCACGCCCGAGGACGGGAACTGGAACACTTCCTCGTCGATCACCGTGCCGTCATCGCCCTCGAAGACGAGGCGCAGCTTGCCGGGGCCGGGGACGCGATAGTCGGTCGCGCGATACTGGTCGCCGAATGCGTGGCGGCCGACGACGATCGGGTGAGTCCAGCCCGGGATCAGGCGGGGGACATTCTTCATCACGATCGGCTCGCGGAAGACGACGCCGCCCAGGATGTTGCGGATCGTGCCGTTGGGCGATTTCCACATCTTCTTGAGGTGGAATTCCTCGACACGCGCCTCGTCCGGCGTGATCGTCGCGCATTTCACGCCGACGCCATATTTCTGGATCGCCTTGGCGCTGTCGACGGTGATCTTGTCGTCGGTCTCGTCGCGCTTCTGGATGCCGAGATCGTAATAATCGAGATCGATGTCGAGATAGGGGAGGATCAGGCGTTCGCGAATCCACTGCCAGATGATCCGCGTCATCTCGTCGCCGTCGATCTCAACGACAGGCGTCTTCACCTTGATCTTTGCCATTCGCTTTTCCGCTTTCTCAGGGGAGGTTTGGCGACGCGTCTAGGAGGAAGATTCGGAAGGATCAACATGGTGCGAGAAGATTGGTGGCGTGGTGGCTGGAAGGGCGCTGAAACGCCGCCGTTACGAGATACGGTTGAAGTGCGATGGCACTCCTTTTCCGTCAGCCCGGACTTGTCCCCGGGGCAACCGCGCCGCGCATATCATGGCTGCGGCACCTGCGGGCCAGTGGATGCCGGAACCAGTCCGGCATGACGCCCGGGTGATGGAGCCGCCCCACCAACATTGTCTTGACCGCCCGCAGCGGATAGACCGGGTCGATGGATTCACACGATATGCCCCCGGTCGGCACGCCCACCATCAAATGGCGCGTTCCGGACATACACCCCGAGGGGCGCAAATATGTCTTCATCTCCGGCATCATCACGGCGATCGCCTATTTGTGGATTGGCTGGTTCCTTGCCTGGCCGCTGATCGGGCTTACGCTCTGGGTCGCGCTGTTCTTCCGCGATCCGGTGCGGGTCACACCGCAGGGGGAGGGGCTGGTCGTCGCGCCGGCGGACGGGCTGATCACGCTGATCGAGCGTGTCCCCGTACCGCGCGAGCTGGCCGGGGAGAATGGGCTGGGCGACAAGCCGCTGGTCCGCGTCTCGATCTTCATGTCGGTGTTCGACGTGCATATCAACCGCACGCCGATCGCGGGGACGGTCCGCCAGGTCGTCTATATCTCGGGCAAGTTCCTGAGTGCTGATCTCGACAAGGCGAGCGAGGAGAATGAGCGCCAGCATATCGTCGTCGAGGGCAGGCCGGACTCAAACGGAAACACGCGGCGCATCGGCTTCACCCAGATCGCCGGGCTCGTCGCGCGCCGGATCGTGCCGTTCGTCAAGCCGGGCGACATGATCGCTGCCGGCCAGCGCATCGGGCTGATTCGCTTCGGCAGCCGGGTCGATGTCTATCTGCCCGACGATATAGCGCCGCAGGTCGCGCTCGGCCAGCGCAGCGTCGCCGGCGAGACCGTGCTGGGCCGGCCCGGCGTGAGCGCAGCTACCGGCATCGCACAATGAGACCGCCGTTGCGGCGGCGCACCCAGCGCGGCCTCCCGCTTCGCGCGGTCGCGCCCAATGCAGTCACCGCGCTTGCCCTGTGCTTCGGCCTGACCGGTATCCGCTATGCGATCTCGGCCGCCAGCGGCATGCCCGGCGACTGGGAAATCGCGGTGACGATGATCATGATCGCCGGCGTACTCGACGGGCTCGACGGCACCGTCGCCCGGCTGGTGCGCGGCGAGAGCCGGTTCGGGGCCGAGCTCGATTCGCTGTCGGATGCGATCTCCTTCGGCGTTTCGCCCGCGCTGATCCTCTATCTCTGGTCGCTCAAGGGCATTCCGCGCCTCGGCTGGCTGGTCGCCCTGGTGTTTGCGGTATTCTGCGCGCTGCGGCTCGCCCGCTTCAACGCCAATATCGATGTCAGCGAGCAGCCGCATAAATCGGCCGGCTTCCTCACCGGCATTCCGGCGCCGGCGGGTGCGGGGCTGGCGATGTTGCCGCTTTATCTGTCGTTCGTCACTGAAGAACCGATACTGCGCTCGCCCTATCTGGTCGCGCCCTGGGTCGGCTTCATCGCTTCGCTGATGGTATCGAGCGTGGCGACTTTCAGCTGGTCGTCGCTGAAGCTGCGCCACCATATCCGCTTCGAGGCGATCGTGGTAATCGTGCTGCTCGGTGCTGCGTTGATCACGGTGCCGTGGCACGCATTGTCGGTGATCTGTATCGCCTATCTCGCGCTGATCCCGTTCAGCATCCGCAGCTATCGCCGCGTCAGGCGGCTGCGCGGAACGGCTGGGATTGCGGCTGGGACCGAACCGCAATCGCCCCCCGGCCAATCGGAGCCATCGGTCGAGCCGGAATCCGGCGATCGCTGAGGACCAGGGCCGGCTGGCAAACATGCGCCGGATCCACCTGGCCGCGGAACAGGGCGGCGATTCGCGGCAGAGCGGGCACCAGCGTGAAGGCGAATACGCCGACCACAGCGGCAAAGGCGCCGGCAAAAATCAGACTTCCGAACATTGCCAGCATTGCCCAACTCCTTGATTCCCATGGAGAGAAGCCGAAACCCGAAAGGGTGTTCCGTTTCCCGTCCCTGCTACGAACTCTTTATGTTCCATTAATGTTCCTGCTGTCAACGCCCCATTTGCGAGGGCGGTCCGAGGGCGGTCCATGTTCAATGCGGTGGAATGGGTTCACGCGAAGGCGCGAAGGCGCGAAGATATGCCGTTCGAGCCAGGCTTTTCCTTATACTCGTTCCCCGGCGAAGGCCGGGGCCCAGCTGGGAAGGCTGATGTACGACACACAACATCCACCATATTCGTCTCCCTGAGGGGGCCCCGGCCTTCGCCGGGGAACAAGTAGCGAGGCGAGCCTGGCCGGGCGTTCAGATTTTGGCGATCGACGGTCGGGGCAAGGCCGCCGCAACTATTGCGCAGGCCGCTCCAACGCCCCATTTCCACCTCTTGCTTTGGGCGAACGCCTCCGCTAGAGGGCGCGCCTTCACACCGCATGGGAAGCACACATAGCCGGTGTCGGGGCTCGCCCCGATTACTCGCTTCCCAGAGGCACAACCGGAAAGGAAATACCTATGGCGGCTCCAGTCGTCACCATGCAGCAATTGCTCGAAACGGGCGCGCATTTCGGCCACCAGACCCACCGCTGGAACCCGAAGATGAAGCCTTATATCTTTGGCGACCGCAACGGCGTCCATATCCTCGATCTTTCGCAGACCGTGCCGCTGTTCGCGCGCGCCCTCGAATTCGTGAACGCCAGCGTAGCCGCCGGCGGCAAGGTGTTGTTCGTCGGCACCAAGCGCCAGGCGCAGGAGCCAGTCGCTGACGCGGCGCGTCGTTCGGGCCAGCATTTCGTCAACCATCGCTGGCTGGGCGGCATGCTCACCAACTGGAAGACCATCTCCAACTCGATCAAGCGCCTCAAGACGCTCGAGGAGCAGCTTTCGGGCGACACGCACGGCCTGACCAAGAAGGAAGTGCTCCAGCTCACCCGCGAGAAGGACAAGCTCGAGCTCTCGCTCGGCGGCATCCGCGACATGGGCGGCATCCCGGACGTGATGTTCGTGATCGACGCCAACAAGGAAGAGCTGGCGATCAAGGAAGCCAACACGCTCGGTATTCCGGTCGTCGCGATCCTCGATTCGAACGTCTCGCCGGACGGTATCGCCTTCCCGGTGCCCGCCAATGACGACGCAAGCCGCGCCATCCGCCTCTATTGCGAGGCGATCGCGATCGCAGCGACGCGCGGCGGTAACGAGCAGGTTGCACGCCGCGGCGTCGATGTCGGTGCGATGGAAGCACCGCCCGTCGAGGAAGCGCTGACCGTCGCACCGGCGCCCGCCGCCGAGCCGGTCGAGGCGATCGACTTCACCCCGGCCGCTGAAGTCGTCGAGGCATCGGCTCCCGTCGCCGGCGACACCGTCGCTGCCGAGACGGCTGAGGAAGAAGAGCGCCAGCTCGACGCCTGAGCGTCGCTGAACTGAAATACGGACGGGGTAGGGCGCAGGCCTTCCCCCGTCCGCAACCATATCCGAAGCACAAGAGGACAAGAGACATGGCCGAGATCACGGCAGCAGCGGTGAAGGACCTGCGCGAGAAGAGCGGCGCGGGCATGATGGACTGCAAGAAGGCGCTCACCGAGACCGGCGGCGACATGACCGCTGCGATGGACTGGCTGCGCACCAAGGGCCTGGCGTCGGCCGCCAAGAAGTCGAGCCGCACCGCCGCTGAAGGCCTGGTCGGCATCGAGGTGTCCGGCACCAAGGGCGCCGCGGTCGAAGTCAATTCCGAGACCGATTTCGTCGCCAAGAACGTCCAGTTCCAGACCTTCGTCCGCGACGTGACCTCGGTCGCGCTCGAGCTCGGCGATTCGATCGAGACGATCAAGGCGGCTCAGCTCGGCGACAAGACCGTCGAGGAAGTGCTGACCAACAATATCGCGACGATCGGCGAGAACCAGACGATCCGCCGCGCCAAGCGCCTCGAAGTGACGTCGGGCGCGATCGTGCCTTATGTCCACAACGCGGCCGCCCCCGGCCTCGGCAAGATCGGTGTGCTGGTCGCGCTCGAGAGCGATGCCGGCGCCGATGTGCTCGAGCCGCTTGGCAAGCAGATCGCGATGCACATCGCGGCGGCTTTCCCGCTGGCGCTGAACGAGGAGGATCTCGATCCGGAGATCGTCGCGCGCGAGCGTGCGATCGCGACCGAAAAGGCAGCGGAGAGCGGCAAGCCCGCCGATATCGTCGCCAAGATGGTCGATGGCGCGATCGCCAAGTACCGCAAGGAAAACGCGCTGGTCAGCCAGCTGCTGGTGATGGACGGCAAGACCAAGATCTCCGACGTCGTTGCCAACGCCGCCAAGGCGGCGGGCAAGACGATCACGCTCAAGGACTATGTCCGCTTCCAGCTCGGCGAAGGCATCGAGAAGGAAGTCTCGGACTTCGCGGCTGAGGTTGCTGCGGCGGCCAAGGGCTGAGCTGATTGCACCTTTTTCCCTCTCCCGGCGGGAGAGGAGTGTTGGGTGAACAGCGCCCCGCGCTGTTCAGGCCATGCCGGGGGCATGGCCGACCCAACGCTGGGCCCATCGCGAAGCGATGGGAAGGGTGAGGGTGACGCACGTTGTCGCCCCAAACTCCACTCACCCTCATCCGGCGCTTCGCGCCACCTTCTCCCGTCGGGAGAAGGATTTTGGCGTTCGCGCTTCTTCGGCGGCAGCACCATAAAATCTGCACGGTTTCCGCGCTTCCAATCGCTCTCCGCGCCTACTAAGGTCCGCGCCGCCCGCCTTCAGCTTGTTGGAACCATGACCATTCCGCGCTTCAAACGCATATTGCTGAAATTATCGGGCGAGGTCCTGATGGGGCCGGGCCAGTTCGGCATCGACCCTGCGACCGTCGACCGTGTCGCAGGCGAAGTCGCCGCGGCCAGGCTTGCCGGGCACGAGCTGTGCCTCGTCGTCGGCGGCGGCAACATCTTTCGCGGGCTTTCCGCCGCGGCGGCCGGTTTCGACCGCACCAGCGCCGATTATATGGGCATGCTCGCCACCGTGATGAACGCGCTGGCGGTCCAGAATTCGCTCGAAAAGCTCGGTGTCGAGACGCGGGTGCAATCGGCCATCCCGATGTCGAGCGTGTGCGAGCCCTATATCCGCCGCCGTGCCGAGCGGCATATCGAGAAGGGCCGGATCGTGATCTTCGCGGCCGGCACCGGCAATCCGTTCTTCACCACGGACACCGCCGCCGCGCTGCGCGCCGCCGAGATGAATTGCGATGCGCTGCTCAAGGGCACCAGCGTCGACGGCGTCTATGATGCCGACCCGAAAAAGGTGCCGGGCGCCAAGCGCTATCAGAGCCTGAGCTATGACCGCGTCCTTGCCGACAATCTCAAGGTGATGGACGCTGCCGCAATCGCCTTGTGCCGTGATAATGACATTCCGATCGTGGTGTTCAATATTCGCGGCGAGGGCAATCTGGCCGCGGTGCTGCGCGGCGAGGGCACTTCGACGATCGTAACGAACAGAGAAATGGAGGAGCAGCATGGCCGCATATGACAAGGCCGATCTCGAACGCCGCATGGCCGGCAGTGTCGAGGCGCTCAAGCATGATCTCGGCGGTTTGCGCACCGGCCGTGCATCGACCTCTTTGCTCGATCCGGTGACGGTCGAGGTTTACGGCTCGCACATGCCGCTCAACCAGATCGCGACCGTCTCGGCGCCCGAGCCGCGCATGCTGTCGGTGCAGGTCTGGGACAAGTCGAATGTCGGCCCGGCCGACAAGGCGATCCGTTCGGCCGGGCTCGGCCTCAACCCGATCGTCGACGGCACGACGCTCCGCCTGCCGATCCCGGACCTGACCGAGGAGCGCCGCAAGGAGCTCGCCAAGCTGGCCGGCCAATATGCGGAGAAAGCTCGCATCGCCGCGCGCAACGTCCGTCGCGACGGCATGGACAGCCTCAAGACCGACGAGAAGAAGGGCCTGTTCGGCGAGGACGAGCGCAAGCGCCACGAAACCGAGGTGCAGAAGCTGACTGACAGCACGATCGCCGATATCGATGCGACCGCGACCGCCAAGGAAAAGGAAATCCTGGGCAAGTGAGCTCGCGGCCCGCCACGGCACCTGTCTCGGCCGGCGGCGCGGCGCTGCTGCCGCGCCATGTTGCGATCATCATGGACGGCAATGGCCGCTGGGCGAAGAAGCGGCATCTGCCGCGGATCGCCGGGCATCGCCAGGGTGTGGAGGCAGTGCGCCGCGTCACCCGCGCCGCCCGCGCGATGGGGATCGAAGCACTGACGCTCTACGCCTTTTCCTCGGAGAATTGGCGGCGGCCCGAGGACGAAGTCAGCGACCTGATGGGGCTGCTGCGCCTCTTCATCCGCACCGATATCGACGAGATGGTCCGGGAGAATGTCCGGCTGCGGGTGATCGGCGATTATCGGCGCTTCTCGCTCGATCTCGTCGCCATGGTCGACGATGCGATCGCGCGCACTGCCGTCAATGACGGCCCGATCCTGGTGATCGCGCTCAACTATGGCGCCCAGGCCGAGATCGCCGCCGCGGCGCGCCGTCTCGCCGAAAAAGCGCGCGACGGCGTGATCGATCCCGCGACGATCGACGAAGCCGCGATCGAGGCCGAGCTCGACACCAGCGACCTGCCGCCGCTCGACCTGCTGATCCGCACCTCGGGCGAAATCCGGCTCTCCAATTTCCTGCTGTGGCAGGCGGCCTATGCCGAATTGCTGTTCGTCGAGACGCTCTGGCCCGATTTCGATGCAGCGACCTTTGCCGAGGCGGTGGCGGCGTTCAGCAACCGCCAGCGCCGTTTCGGGGGCCTGTGACCACCGACACCCCGCCGGCACGCCAGTCCGACCTTGCGATCCGCACGGTCGCCGGCATCGCCATGATCACCGTCGCGATCGCTGCCTTGTGGTTCGGCGGGCTGGTCTTCTGGATGCTGAGCGCGACGCTCGGGCTGCTGATCATCGGCGAATGGGCCGAGCTCGACGGTGCGCCGGTCACGCAGAAGCGTCTCGCCCGTTTCGCGCTCGTCGTCCCGCTTGCGATCATGGCGCCGGCGCCGCTTGCGGCGGGGCCGGGATTCCTGGCGCTGGGGCTGATCGGCGCGGCGGCGTTCTTCATCGTCATCGTCACCCGCCGGCCGACGCTGGCGGCTGGCGCCGTCTATGCCGGCCTGCCGATTCTCGCGCTACTGTTGATCCGCCACCAGAAGGAGGGCGTGATCTTCACCCTCTGGGCGCTGGCCCTGGTGTGGATGTGCGACATAGGCGCCTATTTCGCCGGCCGGGCGATCGGCGGCGCCAAGCTTGCGCCGGCGATCAGCCCGAACAAGACCTGGGCCGGACTGATCGGCGGCGTCGTGCTGGCGAGCGCGTTCGGGGCGCTGATGCATGTCGAACTCGGCCTGCCCTGGCGCCTGACGCTCGCCACGCCCTTTCTTGCCGTGCTGGCGCAGGGCGGCGATCTGTTCGAGAGCTGGCTCAAGCGCCGCGCCGGCGTGAAGGACAGCGGCACGATCCTGCCCGGCCATGGCGGCATCCTCGACCGGCTCGACGGGCTGATCCCGGTCGCGCCGGTCGCCGCCTTCCTCGTGGTCTTGCCCTCGCTCGTAACCTTGCCGAAAATCCTGCCATGAAGACGATCACCATCCTCGGCGCGACCGGTTCGGTCGGCGGTTCCACCCTCGATCTGGTCGAGCGCGAGCCGGAACGTTTCAAGGTGCTGGCGCTCACCGCCAATTGCGATGCCGACAAGCTCGCCAAGGCGGCGATCCGCACCAATGCCAAGCGCGCAGTGGTGGCGGACGAATCCTGCCTCGACGATCTGCGCGCCGCGCTCGCCGGCACCGGGATCGAGGCCGGGGGCGGGCGTGCAGCATTGCTCGAAGCCGCCGCGATGGGCGCTGACTGGACAATGGCTGCGATCGTCGGCTGTGCCGGGCTCGAGCCAGTGATGGCGGCAGTAGCCGAGGGCGGCACTGTGGTGCTCGCCAACAAGGAGCCGCTCGTTTCCGCCGGCGACGTGGTCCTCGCTGCCGCGGCACGGCACGGCGCGACGTTGCTGCCGGCCGATTCCGAGCACAATGCGATCTTCCAATGCTTCGATTCGGCGCGGGTGGAGCGGGTCCGCCGCATCATCCTGACTGCGAGCGGCGGTCCGTTCCGCGACTGGCCGACCGAACAGATGCGCGCCGTCACGGTCGAACAGGCGGTGGCGCACCCCAATTGGTCGATGGGTGCCAAGATCTCGGTCGATTCGGCGACGATGATGAACAAGGGCCTCGAGCTGATTGAGGCCGCCCGGCTTTTCCCGGTCGCCCATGAGCGAATCGAGATCATCCTGCACCGCCAGTCAGTGATCCATTCGATGGTCGAATATGTCGACGGATCGGTGCTCGCCCAGCTCGGCCCGCCCGATATGCGCACCCCGATCGCGCATTGCCTCGCCTGGCCCGACCGGATGGAGACGCCGATGGCGCCGCTCGACCTGGTCGCGATCGGCCGTCTCGATTTCGAGGCACCCGACCCGGTGCGCTTCCCCGCGCTCGCGCTCGCACGGCAGGCGGTCGAGGCGGGCGGGGCGCGTCCGGCCATCCTCAACGCGGCGAACGAGGTTGCCGTCGCTGCATTCCTTGCGCGGCGCGTCGGCTTCCTCGAAATTGCCGCAATCGTCGCCGATACCCTCGAGCGCTACGATCCGCCGGCCCCGGAGACGCTGGATGCCGTCCTGCAGGTGGACGGCGAAGCGCGAAGGCTCGCGGGCGAGCGTGTAAAGGACTGCCTCGTTTGATCCATAGCCCCGGCCTTCTGCTAACCATCCTCGCCTTCGCGCTCGTCATCGGGCCGCTCGTGTTCCTGCATGAGCTCGGCCATTACCTCGCCGGCCGTGTGTTCGGCGTGAAGGCGGAGGTTTTCTCGATCGGCTTCGGCAACGAGCTGTTCGGCTTTACCGACAAGCGCGGTACCCGGTGGAAGCTCGCCAGCTTTCCGCTCGGCGGTTATGTCCGCTTCGCCGGCGACATGAACGCCGCGAGCCAGCCTGATGCCGAGTGGCTGATGCTGCCGCCCGCGGAGCGCGCGCAGGCGTTTCCGGGCAAGCCGGTGTGGCAGCGCGCGATCATCGTCGCGGCTGGGCCGGTGATGAACTTCATCGTCGCGATCGTGATCCTGGCGGGGTTTGCGACGCTCTATGGCGAGAATCGCACCCCGACGGTGGTCGGATCGGTCGTGGCCAACAGCGCTGCAGCCTCGGCCGGCCTCGTGCCCGGTGACACGATCACGGCGCTCGGCGGCAAGCCGGTCGAAACCTATATCGACATGGTGATGTTCGTTCAGCCACGGACGGGCGAGCATGTGCGGGTCGATTTCCTGCATGCCGGCAAGGCCGAGAGCCGCGATGTCGTGATCGGCGAGCAGGTGCTCAAGGACAAGTTCGGCAATGTCGAGAAGGTCGGGTTGCTCGGTATCGGGCCGAGCGCTCCGATCATTGCACCCGTCTCGATCCTGCAGGCGCCCGGCGTCGCCGTGCGCCAGACGCGCGACATATTGGGCTTCATGGTCGAGTCGATCCGGAAGATCGTGGTCGGGGAGCGACCGCTCAAGGACCTTCACGGACCGCTCGGCACCGCGAAGATTGCCGGCGAGCGCCTTGTTCTCGGCCCCGTCGAGTTCGTATTCCTGATCGCCCTGGTGTCCATTAATCTGGGATTCATCAACCTGTTGCCAGTCCCGATGCTGGATGGCGGTCATTTGTTTTTCTACGCGATCGAGGCGGTGCGGCGTAAGCCGGTCGGACCGGAAGTGCAGGAATGGGCGTTCCGGGGTGGACTCGCGGCATTGCTCGCGCTGATGCTGCTGGTGACGTTCAACGATCTGGGCTCGTTCGGCTTGTGGAACAGTTTGCACGGCTTGATCGGCTGACGTGGTTGAGGCAGGGCAGGCGCGTAATTGGCGGCCCGCAATAAAATTCTCCGATTTGGGGTGGGATAGTGACAGCGATCAAGGTTAACGATTTCGGCGCCCGCGCCACCGCCCTGCTTCTCGCGGGGACGATGCTGTCGGGCGTGCCGGTCGCCGTAAGTGCCCAGACCGCGCCGGCGGCCAATACGCCTGCTTCTGCGGCCAACACGCCGGCTGCAGCACCTCAGGCGGCCGCGCCCACTGCGCCCGCGCCTGTGGCTGCTCCCATCACCCGGACGGTCAAGTCCTTGCGGGTCGAGGGTTCGCAGCGCATCGAGTCCGAGACGGTCCTGTCCTATACCAAGCTGCGGGTGGGCCAGACCTATACCAATGAGACGCTCGATCAGGCGATCAAGGATCTCTACGCCAGCGACCTGTTCGCCGATGTCACGATCAGCGGTGCCGAATCGGGCGATATCGTCCTGCGCATCCGCGAGAACCCGGTCATCAACCGCGTGCTCTACGAGGGCAACAAGCGGCTGAAGGAAGACAAGCTCAGAAAGGAAGTGAAGCTCGCGCCGCGGCAGATCTTCACCCGCACCGCCGTCCGCCAGGATGTCGCGCGGATCATCGAGCTGTATCGCCGTCAGGGCCGTTTCGCCGCCTCGGTCGAGCCGAAGATGGTCGCGCTCGACCAGAACCGCGTCGATGTCGTGTTCGAGATCACTGAAGGACCGAAGTCCAAGGTCCGCCAGATCAACATCCTCGGCAATACCGTGTTCTCCGACGGCAAGCTGCGCGAGCAGATGGCGACGAAGCAGGCGCGGCTGCAGACGATGCTGAGCTCGAACACGAGCTATGACCAGGACCGGATGGCCTATGACCAGCAGAAGCTGCGCCAATTCTACCTCACCCAGGGCTATGCCGATTTCCGGGTGACCTCGGCGGTGGCCGAGCTGACGCCGGACAAGAAGGACTTCATCATCACTTACGTGGTGGAGGAGGGGCCCCGCTACAAGTTCGGCGACGTCACCGTAGACAGCGATATTCGCGATTTCGACAACAAGCGCCTCGCCGCAACGCTGCCCATGCACAAGGGCGACTGGTACAATGCGAAGCAGGTCGAGGATTCGGTCGACAGCTTGAGCGAATCGACCGGGCTGTTCGGTTATGCCTTCACGGACGTGAATCCCGAATTCGACCGCGACAAAGAAAAGCTGACGATGGGGATCAATTTCCACATCGCCCAGGCCCAGCGCACCTATGTCGAGCGGGTCGAGATCAACGGCAACACCCAGACCCAGGACAAGGTGATCCGGCGCGAGATTCGCCTGTCCGAGGGCGATGCGTTCAACAGCTTCCAGGTCAAGCGCTCGCAGGACCGGATCAACTCGCTCGGCTTCTTCCAGGAGAAGTTCGAGATCAAGAAGAACCAGGGTTCGGCGCCCGACCGGGTCGTGCTCGAAGCCAATCTGGAAGAAAAGTCGACCGGCGAACTTTCGCTGTCGGCGGGCTATTCCAGCCTCGAGAAGTTCATCATCCAGGCCTCGATCAAGCAGCGCAATTTCCGCGGCAAGGGCCAGGAGCTGCGCGCCAGCGTCAACTGGTCGAGCTATTCCAAATCCGTCGAGCTGGGCTTCACCGAGCCCTATCTGTTCGACAAAAACGTCGCGATCGGCGGCGATATCTTCCGCCGCGATTACAATGCGTTCAACTATATCGGCGACCAGCGCAACACGACCTACACCCAGGTCTCGACCGGATTCCAGATCCGCGCCGGGGTGCCGCTGACGGAATATTGGTCGCTTTCGGGCCGCTATGGCCTGTCCTATGACGAGGTCGGTCTCGACCAGGCGACCTATTACAGCATCGATCCGAGCGGCATCGCGACCTGCGATCCGCTGAAGGCAGGCCGCTATCTGTGCGATGCGGTTGGCAATCGCTGGACCTCGTCGGTCGGCTATTCGCTGGTTTATGACAGCCTGAACAACCGCCTGCGCCCGACCCGTGGTCAACGCGGTGTGTTCAGCCAGGATTTCGCCGGCCTTGGCGGCGATGTGCGCTACATCCGCACCCGCTTCGAAGGTGCCAAATATTGGGGTCTCGGCCATAGCGGCTTCGTCCTGTCGGCGAATGCCGAGGGTGGCTATATCAAGTCGCTGGAGGGGAGCCGCGGCGCAGGCATCGACAATGTCCGCATCACTGATCGCTTCTATCTCGGTGAGCCCGACTTCCGTGGTTTCGATATTCGCGGCGTCGGACCGCGCGTCCTGCGCATCCCGTATCAGACCGATTCGGCGGGCAATCAGACCCTCGTCACCGACCGGACCCAATATCTTGCCGACGACGCACTGGGCGGCCGCGTTTATTATCTCGGGCGGCTCGAGCTCGAGATCCCGCTCGGCGCCGGGGTACGCGAGCTTGGCCTGAGGCCGTCCATCTATGTTCAGGCGGGCGCGCTGTTCGGCATCACGCACCCGATCATCAACACCACGCCGTTCCCGGTCCACGAGGATCCGGTCACGCACAAGATCACCATAATGCCCTATCAGACCCAGGCCTATGACACGAGCGGCCGCCCGCTCTTCAGCACGCCCCTGTCGGACAAGCTCACCCAGGATAATGGCGGCGTGCCGCTGGTCACCACCTGCCCGAATGGCTATTCGGCCACGCTTGGCGGCCCCTGCACGGGCACGTCGACCAACGACATATATTTCAGCTCCCCGATTCAGCCGTTCAAGGAAGTCTTTGGCGGTGATTCACCCAGGCCGCGCATCTCTGTCGGTGCCGGCTTCAACTGGAATTCGCCCTTTGGGCCGCTTCGCATCGACGTTGCCTATGCGCTGCTCAAGGATCCGAATGACGACACCAAGCTTGTTACATTCAACGTAGGGACACAGTTCTAATGAAGACGTTTACGAAGGTTCTGCTCGCCTCGGCGCTCGCGCCCGCGGCTTTTGTGGCAGTGCAGGCGAATGCCCAGGTCGCGGGCATTGCCGTCAGCGATACGACCGGTGCGATCCTCAACGCCAAGGCGCTGGGCGTGGCGCACGACCAGATCGTGACCGCCCACAAGGCCGAGCTCGATCAGGTCGGCCCGAAGATCGCCGCGCTCCAGGCCCAGGTCGATGCCCTGACCGCGCCGCTCGCCAAGGGCGCTGATCACAAGATCACGCCGGCGGAATATAATGCGGCGATCGCGGCCAAGAACCCGATCGTCGACAAGGTGCGGGCGGTACAGCAGCAGGCCCAGACTGAAATCGCCAAGCTGAACGAGCCGACCTTCCTCGCCCAGGCTTGGGCGATCCAGCAGGTTGCGGCGAAATATGACGAAGCTGTCAGGTCGGTCGCGACGGCCAAGAACATCAGCTTCGTGACGACCTCCGATGCGCTGCAATTCTCCAAGCCTGAAGCTGACATCACCCCAGCGGTGACGGCGCAGCTCAACATCTCGGTGCCGACGGTCACGATCACGCCGCAGGCGGGATGGCAGCCTTCGCAGTCGATCGTCCAGCTGACCCAGGTCTATTTCGAGGCGCTGCAGCGTCAGGGTGCCGCGGCCCAGGGTGCGACCCCGGCCCCGACCGGCACGACGCCGAAGAAGCCGACCGGTCGGTGAACGACACGGTGACGACGGGGGCGCTCGGCCCGCTCGATATCGGGCGGGTCATGGCGGCGCTCCCGCATCGTTACCCGATGCTGCTGGTCGACCGTGTCGAGGAGTTGATCCTCGACCGGTCGATCGCGGCGATCAAGGCGGTGACGATCAACGAGGGCTTTTTCCAGGGGCATTTCCCCGGACGCCCGATCATGCCAGGCGTGCTGATCGTCGAGGCCATGGCCCAGGCCGCCGGGATCCTCGCGGTCGAATCGCTTGGCCTCGCCGGTTCGGGCAAGCTCGTCTATTTCATGGCGATCGACGGGGCGAAGTTCCGCAAGCCGGTCGAACCCGGCGTGCTGCTGCGGCTCGAGGTCGAATTCGTCCAGAAGCGTTCGAGTGTCTGCAAATTCGCCGGCCGCGCGACGATCGACGGCCAGCTCGCCGCTGAGGCGAACTTCACCGCGATGATCGCTGACCCGCCCAGGCCGGCCTGAGCCCTTCCCCTTGCAATCACAGGGTGCGGCGTGTAGTGCGCCGCCCTTCGCTGCTGGTCGGAAACCAGCGGCTTTCCGGAGATTTACGACGTGAAGAAAGACATCCATCCCGATTATCACACCATCAAGGTGCAGATGACCGACGGTACCCAGTTCGAGACGCGTTCGACCTGGGGCAAGGAAGGCGATCTGATGACGCTCGACATCGATCCGCTCGCGCACCCGGCATGGACCGGCGGCCGCGGCCAGATGCTCGATTCGGGTGGCCAGGTTGCGCGCTTCAACAAGCGTTTCGGCGGGTTGACCCTCAACAAGAAATAAGGTGCCGGCGCGCCGCTGATCATCAGCGGCGCCTCTGCCCACAGCGCCCGCACCCCCCTTTGCCGTTTGCGGGGAGGGGGTGCGCTGCTGTCTGCGCCTCCCCTGGAATAAGGGTAAATGGCGCTTCACCACCTGACGTTGCGTGCCATGCGATTCGCGGGCAAGCTGTGCTGACTCGCTGGGGGGCGACGACGCATGGGGTGGCTTTCGCGCGCGACGGGGTGCGTATTGCTGGTGACGCTTTCGACGCAGGCCCATGCCGGCATGCGCATCGCATACCCCTCGTCCAGCCAGATGTATGCGCTCCTCGCCAGCGATGTTCAGGTGACCTTCGGCACTGAGTTGCCGAAAGCGCCGATCGTCGAGGCCGCCGCGCCGGCGCCGGACGCCGCCGACCATATGCCGGTGCTGTTGCCGGCGCGCCGCAGCTTTCCGGCCATCGAAATCAGCCCTCTCGCTGAAACCCGACCCTTTGCTGAGATCAGGTTCATGCCCAGCGTTCGGGACTATGCGATCGCAGCGCCGGGCGTCACGCCCCCGCCCGGACTCGATCCGCGGACGAACAGCTTCTGGGAGGTCCGGCAGGACGTGTTTCCCGAGGAACAGCGCATCCGGATGCGGTCGCCGATCGACGCGATGCTGACCTTCTCGATCGGCGGCTCCAGCGCCCCGGGCGGCAGCCTCAGCATCGATGGCGGCGTCGCCGGGGCATTGTGGACGATGCACCTGCGCCAATATGCCCAATAGCGGACACATCACGAGGCCGCGCGGCCTTGGCGGAGAGGGTGGGATTCGAACCCACGGTGAGCTTGCACCCACGGCGGTTTTCAAGACCGCTGCCTTAAACCACTCGGCCACCTCTCCGCGCGATCCGTGCCTAGAGCAGTCACGATCATTTGTGCAAGCCTTGCGACTATAGGGGTTCATGTCGCGGGAGCGCTGTGCCAAAGTCCCGTGATGCGGGGATATTGGACAGCATCGCTTCGGAAAACCGGCCTCGGGCTGGCGATGGCCGCCTGCCTTGCGCTCGGCACATCGGCCGACGCGCAGGACGAGGCCGGCTTCCAGGCGTATCTCGCCACGCTGCGCGGCCAGGCGGAAGCGCGCGGCGTATCGCGCGCGACGCTCGATGCGGTGATGCCCACGCTGACGCTCAACACCCGCGTGATCGAACTCGACCGCGCCCAGCCGGGCAGCGACCCCAATGCGCCACCGCCGCCCTTCGCGCCGTATCGCGCCCTGCACGTCGACGCAGCGCGGATCAGCCGGGGCCGGCAGGCCTATCAGGCGCAGCGCTGGCGCTTGCAGAAGATCGAGCAGCAGACCGGCGTGCCGGAATCGATCATGGTGTCGATCTGGGGCAACGAGACCAATTACGGCAAGGTGATGGGCGGCTTCGACCTGCCGCGCGCGCTGGCGACGCTCGCCTATGAAGGGCGCCGCCGCGACCTGTTCGCCGACGAATTCATCGACTCGCTCAAGATGATGGACCGCGGCGTCTCGCGGTCGCAGCTGGTCGGCAGCTGGGCCGGGGCGACCGGCGGGCCGCAATTCCTGCCCTCGATCTATCTGCGCCTCGCCCGTGACGGCGATGGCGACGGCCGCGCCGATATCTGGACGAGCGAGGCGGATACGCTTGCCTCGATCGGCGCTTATTTCGCCAATGCCGGCTGGCGGCCGGGCCAGCCCTGGGGGCTGGCGGTGAGCGTGCCGGCGGGCTTCGACCGCAGCCAGATCGCCAATAGGACGCTCTCGCCGCGCTGCCCCAGGGTATTCGCGCGGCACAGCGGCTGGAAGACGATGGCTGAGTGGCGCGCCATGGGGCTGGTGCCGCAATCGCGCCGCTGGCCCGGCGACGATGTGCTGGCGACGCTGCTCGAGCCCGACGGCCCGGGCAAGACCGCTTATCTGCTGACCGGCAATTACCGGGTGATCCTCGATTACAACTGCTCCAATTTCTACGCGCTTTCGGTGGGATTGCTGGCCGATGCGGTTGAACAATAAGGTGCTGGTGCTCGCAGTGTTGCTCGCTGGATGCGGTGGCGGGCAGGGCCATGCCGATGCACCGTTCATCGCCACCCCTCTGGTTGACGACGCGCAGCAAGCGCCGGGATCCGCCAATGGACCAATGATCCGCGGGATTGAATCACCGCGTGCACAGATGCCCGTTTCCTCGGTCGACCAGAACGCGCCCGCCGACCTGCCGCAGGGACCGGGGCCGCGCGGCACATCGGGCGAGCTGCGCTTCGACACGGTCGGCTATGCCGATGTCAGGCCCTTTCGACCGACCGGCGCCTTTGCCGCCGCGACGATCTCGATTGCCCATGCCACCCTCCCGGTCGGCAGCTATGTCGAGCTGACCGCGCTCGACAGCGGGCGGACGATCGTCGCGGTGGTGGGCGCGCAGAGCTATGAAGGGGCCGGCTTCACCCTCTCGCCCGGCGCGGCGCAGCTGCTCGGTATCGGCGATCATGCGGCGGTGCGGGTGCGGCTCGTCACGCCTTCGGGTCCAGACCAGATCGCGCTGCGCTCGGGCCGTTCGGCCTCGCCACGGATCGATGCGCCCGATGGCCTGCTGAAGGCGCTGCGCAAGCGCCTGCCCGAGGAGATGGCGGCGACACCGACACCACCGGTGCGGCGCATGCCCCCGGTGACGCGCCGCCCGCCGGTTCCGGCACCGCAGCCGCAGCCCGGCGCCCGGTACACACCGCCGCCGCCGCCGGAGAGCAGGCCAGAGACCAGAGCCGTGCGTGGCTTCATCGTCCAGGTCGCGGCCTTTTCGACGCGGGACCGGGCGCAAAGCGCGGCGCGCGCGGTCGGCGGCAGGATCGTGGTCGCGGGCAGCGTGTTCCGCGTCCAGCTCGGCCCGTTCGCGGATGCCGCCAGCGCCCAGCGCGCACGTGACGAGGTCGCCCGGCATGGCTATGGCGATGCCCGTGTGATCCATATCGAGTAACCCCCAAGCGTACGGATTCGTGACATGAAGAAACTCCTCGCCGCCTCTGCCCTCGCGATCTTCGCGGCATGGCCCGCTGCCGCCGCGGCACCCGATTTCCAGACGCCGGCGCCGATCGCCTATCTGGTCGACATGTCCTCGGGCGCGGTGCTCTATTCGAAGGACCCGGATCGCCGCATGCCGCCGGCCTCGATGGCGAAGATGATGACCGTCTATGTCGCCTTCGGCCTGCTCAAGAGCGGACAGATCAAGCCGAACCAGCTGTTCGACGTCCGCCCCGAGACCTGGCAGCAATGGCATGGCGAGAAGGCCGGTTCGACCATGTTCCTCTCGACCGGCGAGCGGGTGAGCGTCGACAACCTGCTCAAGGGTATCGTCACCCTTTCGGGCAATGACGCGTGCGTCGTGCTGGCCGAGGGCATCTCCGGCACCGAGCAGGGCTTTACCAGCCTGATGAACCAGCAGGCGGCCAAGCTCGGCCTGACCAACAGCCATTTCGGTACGTCGAACGGCTGGCCCGATAACGGCGTAACCTATGTGACGGCGCGCGACCTGGCCAAGCTCGCCGCCGCGACGATCCGCGACTATCCGGACCTGTACAAGCGCTATTACGCGCTGCCGAGCTTCACCTGGGGCAAGCAGCTCGGATCGGGCAATGACATCACCCAGGGCAATCGCGACCCGCTGCTTGGCCATGTCGCCGGCGCCGACGGGCTGAAGACCGGACATACCGATGAGGCGGGTTATGGCTTCACCGGTTCGGCGATCCAGAATGGCCGCCGGCTGGTGATGGTGATGGCGGGGCTCGACACGTACAATCACCGTGCCGAGGAATCGATCAAGTTCATGGAGTGGGGCTTCCGCGCCTGGCAGGCCAAGCCGATCGTCTCCAAGGGCCGCAAGGTCGAGACGGCGGAAGTGCAGCTCGGCAGCGAGAACAGCGTCGGCCTGGTTGCGCCGAGCGACCTGACCGCGACGCTTCCGGCTGGTGCCGCGCCCGATATCCAGCTCCGCGTCGTCTATGACGGGCCGATCAAGGCACCGATCAAGGCCGGCCAGCATATCGCCGATCTCGAGGTGATCAGCCCCGACATGCCGAAACAAATCCTGCCGCTGGTCGCCGAGAAGGATGTGGCCGAGGCCGGCTTCTTCGGGCGGGCATGGGCCGGGCTCAAGGGCCTGTTCGGCGGGTGATTGGCCGGTTCATCTCGCTCGAGGGCGGGGAAGGGGCCGGCAAATCGACTCAGGCAACCCGGCTGGCCGAGGCGCTGGCCGCGCGCGGCGTGGAGACGCTCGTCACGCGCGAACCCGGCGGGAGCGAGGGCGCCGAGGCGATCCGGGGGCTGCTGATGCAGGGCTCGGTCGCGCGCTGGAGCCCGCATAGCGAAGCCTTGCTGTTCGCCGCGGCCCGGGCGGACCATGTCGAGAAGCGTATCCGCCCCGCGATCGGTGCGGGGACCTGGGTGATCTGCGACCGCTTCATCGATTCGAGCCGCGCCTATCAGGGTGTGGCCGGCGGGATCGATGACGCGGCAGTGCTGGCGCTGCACGGCTTCGGCTCGCGCGGGTTGCTGCCTGACCGGACCTTCGTACTCGAAGTACCGGCCGACCAGGGCCGCGCCCGGGCTGAGATCCGCGATGGCGCTGCCGCCGATCGCTTCGCGGCGCGGGGCGATGACTTTCATGCCGATGTGGCCGCCGCCTTCCGCCGCTTCGCCGAGCAGGAGCCGGAGCGGGTGCGGCTGATCGATGCTTCGGGAACGCCCGAGGCTGTGACCGACAGGCTGCTCGCCGAACTGGCCGATCTTCTGCCATGAGCCTGCCGGTAGGGAATGAGGCGGCACATGCCGCGTTCGCGTCAGCGATGGAGAGCGGCGCGCTCCACCATGCCTGGCTGTTCGCCGGGCCGGAGGGGGTGGGCAAGGCGAGCTTTGCGCGGGCCGCCGCCTTGCGATTGCTGGCCGAGGGCGCCTCGCCGGGCAGCCTGCCGCCCGGTTTCGACGTGCCCGAGGGCGACCGCACCCGCTCACTGATCGCGGCCGGATCGCACCCCGATTATCGCGAACTGACCCGCCAGCCCAAGGATGCCGACAAGCCGGGCGTGGATCTCGCGCGGAGCATCCCGATCGCCCAGGTCCGCGCGCTGCAGCCCTTGTTCGCGACGACGCCCTCCATGTCCTCGCGCCGCGTCGTGCTGATCGATGCGATCGACGATCTCGAGCGGGGCGGCGCCAATGCCCTGCTCAAGAATCTCGAGGAGCCGCCGGCGGGGACGATCTTCCTGCTGATCAGCCATGCGCCGGGCCGGCTGCTGCCGACGATCCGCTCGCGCTGCCGGTTGCTGCGCTTCGAGCGGCTCGACGATGCGGCGATGACGGGCGTGCTGCGCGAGCGGCTGCCCGAATGCGACGATGCCGAGATCGCTGCGCTGGTGAAGGCCGGGCAGGGGTCGCCGGGCCGGGCGCTGGGCTTTGCCGGGCTGGAGCTCGCCAAGCTCGACGAGGCGATGGCCGCGATCGCGCGGGATGGCGACCCCGGCAATGCGCGGCGCGCGCGGCTCGCCAAGTTGCTAGCACCCAAGGCAGCGCAGCCGCGCTACGAGGCGTTCCTCGACCGCGCGCCCGCCTTCATTGCCGCGGCCGCGCCGGCCCGGAACGGGCAGAGGCTTCGGACGGCGCTCGACAGTTATGATGCGGCGCGATCGCTGGCAGCGAGTGCGCGCGGGCTATCGCTGGATGCGCAGGCGACCGTGTATGAGATGGCCGGACTAGTGGCGAAGCTGGGCGAGTAGGGTTGGAAGCTGGCTGTTCCTGGCTGTTTTTCGGGTTTATTTTTTGCTGGCTGTTAATTTCGAGCGATTTTCTACAATCTCGTTCTTCTTCAGAGAGATACGCGCTTTCCCGTGTTGGAAATAACAGCCAGCATAACAGTCAGCTTCCAACACCGAACAGCCAGTATCAGCCAGCTATCGGCCAGCCGCCTCATTCCGGTGGGGTAGCGACACCGGATCGTTGATCAAATTCAGTGATGTCAAAGAGCCGCCGGGGCGGATTGTCGACCCGAGCGGTGTTACGCTGCGATAGTTTCGGGTTGAATTGAATCGATTTGTCATCGGCGCCGGCAGCGGGAAATCCCGATGATCGCCACTATGGTCGGAGCGATTATTGCCATCAATCAGCACCGGGCTGCTGCTACAGTCGCGCGACAATGACCGCGATTCCCGACCTCGCACCCTGTGACTATCTGACTAGCGAACCTTCCATTCTTGCGGTGGGCTGGATCGGGCGAGAGATCGGCTATCCGATCGGTGAAACCGATCCGGCGGTATTCGGAAAGCTCGAGCAGCTGTGCCGAAATCCGTGGCGTCCATTCGCTACAGCCGGCCACCACCAATGCGACTTGTGCCAGTTTCACAATGCCCGTTTCACGGGTGAGGTCTATGTGCCGGGTGCGGGATGCGTCTATGTGGCTCCGATCGGCATCCTCCACTATATCGGAGCACATCGCTATCAGCCGCCCGAGATGTTCATGGAAGCGGTTCTTGCCTGCCCGCCCATGCGCAGCATCGACTATATGAAAGCTCTGCTGGCGAATGGCGGACGTAGCCTGGTCGCCGCCGCAAGGCGCTAGCCCGAGATCGCTGGCCATAGGGTCGAAAGCACTGCACAATGGGCCTTCATCCTCCCTGGCCGAAAGAACCGCCCATGTGCTTTTCGGCCACCGCAAGCTTCACTGCCGCCGCCGTGCTCGGAACGATCGGCGTGGCCACACTCCGCCATGTCCGCGAGCCGCGCTCGCTCCTCTTCGCCTCGGTACCGATGCTGTTCGCCTTCCATCAATTCTCGGAAGGGATGGTCTGGCTCGGCCTTGACGGGCAGATCGGCAAGACCGGGCTCGATCATGTCGCCTTCCTGTTCACGCTCTACGCCCAGGGCATCCTGCCCTTCCTGATGCCATTGGCGGTCGCGCTGATGGAGCCGCCGGGCTGGCGCCGCGCCGTCATCCTCGGCCTGACCGCGATCGGCCTGTTCGTGTGCCTGTGGGATGCCACCGGGCTGATCTTCTATCCGAGCCAGGTCTATATCGACCATCAGTCGATCGCCTATCGCAATCCCCTGACCGCCAGTTTCGCGGTATCCTTGCTGTTCATCCTCGCCACCTGCGGCGCGCTGATCCTGTCGTCGCACCGTGTCGTCAGGGCTTATGGCGTGCTGAACGTGATTGGCCTGTCGGTCGTCGAGCTGGTCAAGGCCCACAGCTTTGCCTCGGTGTGGTGCTTCTACGCTGCTGCGTTGAGCGTGATGATCTATTGGCAGTTCAGCCGCCGGCACCTCGTCCTCGAGACGCCCAATGGCACGTCCCCGGACCCCAAGCCGTTTCTTTTCCCCTGGTTGCGTTTGTCGCGCGAAGCGATCGAAAGCCGCCGCTGAGCCCTTGCCTCCGGGTTTCCGCGCTCGCGGCGGCGGGGCGAAATTGGCAACCGCGCCCGCGCGATCTACCATGACGCATGCAAAGCCAAGCGGGAACGATGTTGGACAGCCTGGGCCTTGTCGGCGACGGTGACGAGATCGCCGCCGTCGAGGATGTTGAACGGGCTTTCGGCGTGAAGCTCGATTATGGCGAAGCCGCAAGCTGGCGTACGGTCGGGGATGTCCATGCGGCACTCACGTCAGCGCTCTCCCCGGAACAGCGTGCAGCGCCGGACCTGTGGCCCCGTTTCGCGCAAGCCATCTCGGACGAGACAGGCGTCGATCCCGACAGAATCGGCCCCGCGACGCTCTTGCTGAGCCAGGGCGGATTCAGCTGGCTCGCCGCAGCCGTGCTGATCGCGATCGTGGCGGCAATCTTCCTTGTCACCCGTTGGTGGTGACTTCTGACAACCCCACTCCCCGACGCAGCCACATCACACGAAGTTCGAGCGGCAATCCTGATCCGGCCTGAAATTCGCCAGGCGCCGGCGCAGATTGGCGTGGAACTGCTCGGTCGTGCCGGAAAGGTTCTCCGGCTTGGCGAAGCTCTCGACCGGCTGGCCGAGGCGGGCGAGGGCGAAGGTCCATTCGCGATCGCCCCAGGGGACGCGGGATGCCTCGCGCTCGCGATCGAGCGCCATCAGGCGGGGAAGGGCTGACGATGCCGTCGGGCCGAGCTGGCAAAAGGCGATGCGCACCGCGTCGATCGTCACTGCGTCGCGATTGTCGCCCGGCTCGGGCCGGCGGTCGCGGTCCTTGCGGGATTCGGCCCAGGCGCGGCTGTGATATTCGATGATGTCGAGCAGCAGCGGCACCGCCGCCGCGCCGCGATCGGCCTGACGCGCCACAAGGCCCGGCGCGCGGCTGCGCAGTGCCGGATCGGCGAGAAGGTGAAGTTCGGCCGGGCTCGGGCTGGCGAAGGTGCCCGCCGGGAGGCTGCCGATCACCTGGCCGAGCGTGCGCCTGGCTTCGCGGTCGGCGTCAGCTTCCGGGGCGGCGCCGGGCGCGGCCAGCCGGTCGACCATCGCGTCGCGCAGGACCGTCCCCTGGTCGCCAAACGCGCGGACTGCGTCCCAGATCCCCTGGAAGCGGGTCATGCGCGGATCGCGGATCAGCGCGGGCAACAGGCGCTTGTCGGCATCGTCCACGCCGGTCTTGCGGAGCTGCGCGAAATAGCCTTCGGCGGCGGACCAGCCGGTATCGGTGGCGGTGACGGCGGGATCGTCGACCATCGCCTGCAGCCGCTCGCGCGCGAGACGGGCAGTCGCTACCGGATCGGCGGTGAGGGCGAGGTTGGTGTGCGCCTTGAGCAGCTTCGCAATATCGAGCGTGGCGTAGCGGCCGACGTTGGATAGCGTGGTCCGGCTCCAGCCGAAGCGGAACGTCTCGAGGCTGCCGCCGGAGGTGATCAGCAGCGGGCGGGTGAGCGCCTCGGTGGTCGCGATCAGCGCACGCAGCAGGACCGTGCCGTCGGCACGGCGGATTTCGAGGCGGTTGACCTCGACCGCATGGGCGCCGAACGACCAGTCCCTGGCGCGCGTGCTGCCGTCGAACTGCGTATAGCTGCCCTGGGCAACGACCAGATCATGCTGCTGGCGGGTCGGGAGGGCGATGATGCAGTCGCTGGTCGACAGCCGCAGATTCCACTCGGCCTCGAGCGCGCGGACGCCGTCATAATCGGCACCGAGCCCGGCGGCGTCGCTTGGCCGCAAGGTTTCGGTGCACTGGGTGCGGGGCACGCGCCGGAAGGTACGGGCCGAGGGATCGAGCGGTGCGTTGCCGATGGCGCTCGCCTCGGTTGTGCCGCGATTGCGGTTCGGGTTCAGCGTCACGCTCTCGACGCCGGGGGTGAACAGCATGGCGGCGCAGAGCGCGTTGCAGCGGACCGGGCGGACTCCCTTGGGGGCGGCTGGATCGTACGGCTCGGTCGTGAGGGATGGCATATCGAGGCGGATATGGCCGGCGATGATCAGTGGCTGAGCTGGGGTGATATCCGGCTTCGTCGCCTCGGTCAGCCGGGCGCGGCTGGCCATGTTGCTCGGGATCGTGACGGCGTAGAGCAGGGCGATGGTGGCGGGCAGGGCGAGCGCGGCGGCCGGCCAGGGACCGAGCCAGGATTGCAGCGGATACCAGAATAGCGCGAACACGCAGCCATAAAGAAAGGCGCTCGGCATCAGCGACAGGATCAGGCCTGGGACGATCAGGAACAGGCCGATCAGCACGATGGCGGGGAAGGCCACCGCGATGAAGGTGCCGATGCCGGTTATGGCCAGATAGAGTTTGAGTGCATGCCCCATGATGGGGCGCTCTTAGCAGGGGCGGATCAATGAGCGGTTACTGCGGTTGAGGTTTGGCGGCGGGAGGGTGCCCGAGCGTCCCCGCCCGCTTGCGGGCGGGGCGAAGAAGGTTCAGCCCGGCCGACGCACCAGCCTTGCAAGCTCGGCGAGGCTCGGCCGTCCGCCGCCCGACAACAGGCTGGCGCGGAAGATCCGCCCGAGTGCCACGACCTCGATCAGGATGAAGATCAGCAGGGTCGCGGCCGAGCCGAGCATTTCCCAGGTCGGGATCCCGGTGCCGAGCCGCGCCAGCACCGCGAAGGGCGTGTAGAGCGGAAACCAGGTGAGGAACTCGACGATCGGCCCGCCGCTGTCGCGCAGCACGGCCTGGACCAGCAGCGTCACCGGCAGCATGATCACCAGCAGCACCGGGGTCAGGAAACCTTGCGCCTCGCGCATCGAATCGCTCGTCGCGCCGATCACCAGGAAGATCATCGACACCATCAGATAACCGGCGACGAAGAAAAACAGGATCGCAGCGATGCTGCCGGGCGTCGAGACGGGTTCGAGCGCGGGCCGGATCAGGTCGGCGATCGCGCCGTGCGTCGCAAAGGCGGCGAACAGGCCGCATATGACCCAGGTCGCGATCATCGACAGCCCCACCGCGACCGTCCCGACCAGCTTGCCGTACATCAGTTCATTCGGGGTGATGCAGGCAAGCACCGTCTCGATCAGCTTGTTGTTGCGTTCCTCGATCGCTCCCTGCAGCATCCAGCTGCCCGACAGGATCAGCGACATCAGCAGGATATACGCGCTGATCAGCGGCAGGATGGAGCGGATAACCACCCGTTCGCGCCCGCTGCCTTCCGGCGGTGTCGTCACGCCGATGGCGGGCGCGAGCGACGCCGCGGCCGCTGCGGTTGGCCCAGCGACGCCGTTGGCAAGGAGATAGCGGGTGCGAAGCTGGCTGGTGAGCACGCCCTGCAAGGTGGAAACGAAAGAGGCACGCGGCACGCCGTTGGCCCAAAGCCGCACCACCGGCGACGTGCCGAAATCATGCGGGATCAGCACCACATAATCGATCGGCTTGTGGCCCGATTTGTCGGCCGGGCGCAGCCAGGGCGCGAGCAGCCCGTCGATTGCCCCAGGTGGGGCGGCGGTGATCGCGGCGGGCGTCTCGACGATGCGATAATCCTGGTTGGGCGCCTCGAATGCATCGGCGTCGCCTTGCGAGACGGCGGCGATCCGCGCGACGGCCGCCTTCTGCCCGCCCGAAGCGATAAAGGCGGCGACATCGGCATCGCTGTACCAGCGGCCCTTGCGGGTCCAGGCCGCATCGGGCGCAGCGCGGCGCAGATCGTGGCGATCGACATAATGCGACAGCGCATCCATCACCTGGCGCTGACGATCGAGTTCGATCCGATGGGCGATCGCAGAGCCGACGCCGCCACCGGATTGATCGACCAGCATGATGGTTTCGGTATGCGCCTTGTCGGCGAAGCGCGACAGCACCGGGCCGGCGGCGAGGGCGAGCGGGATGATCAGCAAGGTCAGCCAGAAGCTGCGAGTGCTGGCGATCTGGCGATATTCGCGCGCGGCGACGAGCAGGATATGCTTGATCACGACCGTGCCTCCGCGCCGCCGACAATGTGCAGGAAAACATCGTGCATGCTCGCCCGGCGCTGCTCGAAACGGCGCAGCGGAAAGCCGTTCGCGGTGCAGAGCTCGAGCAGCCGGCCGGGATCGCCGCCGGGCTCGAGCCGGACGTCCCAATCGTGCCAGCCATCTTCACCCGTGCCGGCCTCATGCGCTTCGGCGACACCAGCGAGCGCCGCGGGCGACCGGTTGGCAGTGAGCGTCAGCTGGACGGGGAGGGCGGCACGCGCCTCGTCCTGCGTGCCCTCGAACTGCTTGCGACCATGCGCGAGGAACAACAGGCGGTCGCAGAGGCGCTCGGCATGCTGCATCACATGAGTCGAGAAGACGACCGCCGCGCCGTTGCGCGCAGCGTTGAGGATGACCTCCTCGAGCAAGGCCTGATTGACCGGATCGAGCCCCGAAAAAGGCTCGTCGAGCAGCAGGAGCTTCGGCGTGTTGACGATAGCGGTGGCGAGCTGGACCTTTTGCGCCATGCCCTTGGAGAGCTTCTCGACCGAGGTGCGCGCGAACCCGGCAAGGCCGAACCGCTCGAGCAACGCCATGCCCTCCCGCCTCGCCGAGGCAGCCGCCATGCCTTTCAGCCGGCCGAAATAGACGATCGTGTCGATGGCGGTCATTGACCGGTACAGACCGCGTTCCTCGGGCAGGAAACCGAGATCCGGGCTGGCCGAACGACCCGGCGGCCGGCCCATCACCATGATGGTCCCGGCGTCGGGCCGCAGGATATCGAGGACCATGCGCAACGACGTGGTCTTGCCCGCCCCGTTCCCGCCGAGAAAGCCGAACACCTCACCAGGCGCGACCGCGAAGCTCAGATCATCGACCGCGGTAAAGTCACCGAAGCGTTTGACGACGCCTGTGAGCCTCAGCGCTTCCATGGTGATTCTCCCCTGTATGCAAGGAGATATAGCGGGGGGCCGTGTCGTTCCACAACGGTCCGCGCGATGCCCGGCCTCCGTACCATTGCCGGGGATCGAAGCGCGAGCGCTGCAACCCGCCCCAACCCTCTCCGCCCCGTTAACCATATCCGCCCTGAATGCATAAAGACCCGCTGTGGCAGAACGTGCCCATCGGGGGAGGTGCGTCATGTTTCACAACATCCTGGGTTTCGGAGGCCGGATGGGCCGGCTCGAATATTTCCTTGCCTGTATGGGGCTCGGGCTCCTGGTGTGCCTGCTGACGCTCGCGCTGATATTCGGGTTCATGCCGCATCTCGGGCATGGCGAAAGAGGGCCAGTGCCGATCGGCCTCCCCGTGATGCTGGTGGGGGTGATCCTGCCGATCTATCTCTGGTTCTCGCTCGCCTTTCAGGCCAAGCGCCTTCGGGACATGGGCTGGAACCCACTCTATGTCATGCCGGCCTGTTTCGGCGTGAACATGATCTCCGGGCTCCTTTTCCCCTTCCTGCCGCCGCTCCTGGTGGTCAGCGGGCTGCTCAACCTCTTCATGGGCATCTGCATGTTGTTCTGGCCGAGCCAGCCGACCGGCGACGGGGATTGGTACAGCAGCCGTTCCTATCATGACTATCAGGATGGTCTGCCCGATCCCGAGCCCATGATGGAGCGCTCGCCGGCCACTGCATCCCGCCGTCCCGCCACGGTGCGGACGTCCGCGCCGCCGCCTGTGTTCACGCCGGCACCTTCGGGCTTCGGGCGCCGGGGGCTGTAAGCCCGACCCCTCATCGGCAAATCTCACTAGTTCGTCCCGCGTCCGGTGCGATTTGCCGACACCCGTTGCTGGGCTGCGTTGGGTAGAGGAACTCCGCGTTCACGATCAGGTTGATCGCTGACCTATAAAGCGGAGGAATGACATGAATTTCAAACTCTTGTCCGTTGCCATGGCCGGCGGCGCCCTGGTATTTGCGCTCCCGGCGACAGCGCAGTCGACACCGGCTACGCCGCCAGGGCAGACGACGACAGGCACGACCACGACGACAACCTTGCCGCCCAGCACGGTCGCGCCGGATGCGACGGGGCAGACAATGACGACTACCACCACGACACCGCCGGATGCCTCGGCGAGCGCCACGGTGACAACGCCGGATGCGACCGACACGACATCGACCACGACGACCACCAAGACCAAGAAGAAGCACAAGCCCTGATCGGGCGTTGGGGCGGCGTCCGGGATCTCCGGGCGCCGCCTTGCCTTTGGCTGTTCCCCGGCGCCGGCCTGGGCCCAGTTAAAAGGGTCTATGTAAACTGCACGCGGCGCCTGCTACCCATCGTCCCCAACTGGGCCCCGGCCTTCGCCGGGAGCAGGGCTCCTACAAACTCGGGTCGATCAGATATTTCTCGCCGGTCGTCTTGCGCTGATATGCAGCCACGACCTCCGGCTTGAGCGCGTCGGCGAGGCTGATGGTTGCGGTGTAGTGGCTGGCGAACGTCGTGGTCAGTTCGTCGGCGACGCGCTGGCGCAGGCGCATGACGACCTCCTGGCCGGCCTTCATCAGGAACGGCGTCAGCAGCCAGCCGCCGACTCCCCAGGCCATGCCATAGCTGCGATCCAATATGGTCGGCCCGAGATCGAGCATGCCATAGAGATAGACCTGCTTGAAAACGTTAGAGCCATAGCGGCTGTAGCTCGTGGCGTTGCGGTTGGCGGCGACTTCCATCGCGCTCAGGATCTGGCTCGCGAGCTTGCCGCCGCCGATCGCGTCGAAGCCGAGCGTCGCGCCGGTCTCGCCGATGGCGTCCGTGAGCGCTGCCATGAAATCGGGGGCGCTGCTGTCGACGATGTGAGTCGCGCCGAGCCTGCGCAGGATTTCGGCCTGTTCGGCGCTGCGCACCACATTCACCAGCGGCACGCCGTCAGCGAGGCAGATTTTGTTGAGCATCTGGCCGAGATTGGAAGCGGCGGCGGTGTGGACGATCGCCTTGTGGCCCTCGGCGCGCATCGTCTCGACAAAGCCGAGCGCAGTGAGCGGGTTGACGAACATCGAGGCGCCGTCAGCCGCGGTCGCGCCCTCGGGCAGCGGGATGCAGTCGCTCAGGCGGAGCTTGCGATACTGGGTGTACATCCCGCCGCCGATCATCCCGACCTTGCGGCCGATCAGATGCGCTGCGTTCTCGCCCGCCTGCACCACCGTGCCGGCGCCCTCGTTGCCGACCGGCATCGACTGATCGAGCCGCGCCGCCATCATCGCCATGCGCTGTGGCGGGATGGTCGCGGTGAGGGTCGGGCGATCGGGCGTGCCGCCGGCCTGAATCGTCGCGAGATCGGCCGGGCCGAGCAGCAGGCCGAGATCGGAGGGATTGATCGGCGAGGCCTCCACCCGGACGATCACTTCGTCGGGGCCGGGCGCGTCGAGCGTGACCTCGACCAGATCCAGCCGCAACGCGCCGTCCGTAACCGTCGATCGTAGTTCAAGCCCCGTCACTGCCGCGCTCATCATCGCTCTCCCATGGTGTTGCGGGTGCTTTGGGCTGGCAGGCGGCTGCCGGTCAACCATCTGCAGTTGCGATCGGCCGGGCCCGGCGCAATAACCATGTTTGTCGTTTCGACTCCCGGGGGAAATCGCCATGGCCTATTCTATCGCGCGCGGCGCTGCCGCGATCATCCTGCTTGCCGCCGGCACCGCCGCGCTGGCCGAGACCATCACCATCAGCGGCCGTTTTCCGGCGCAGAATCGCGAGGCGAGCTATCTGCGGAAGCTCGCGATCGACCGGTTCAGCGGGCGCGACGGCGAGCAACTCGCCAATGCGATCACCAGCGCGCTTGCCCAGGCGAGCAATGGCGGCGGGCCGCATTTCACCCTGCTCGGTGGCGGCGGCGTGGGCCCCGCGCGCGCACAGGGCATGCTGAGCGGATCGGCCACTTCGGATTGGGAGGAACACAGGGTCCAGCTCACCCGTAACCGTTGTGTCGAGCGCGCCGCGCCCAAGGATGGCGAGCGGGAAGGGGAGTGCATCAAGAACGCCGATGTGCCGGTGCCCTGCACCGAGCGGACGACCAGCCTGACCGCGTCGCTCCGCATCGTCCGGGCGGCGGACGGCGCGATCGTCTACAGCGCGAACAAGCCGCGCAGCGAGACGGTGAGCTGGTGCCCCGGCGAGAGCCCGCCGAACAGCGCTGAAGCGACGATCGCGGGAATGATCGCCGGGATCGCCAATGACGTGCGCGGCGAGATCGCGCCGCATGGCGAGACCTATCGCATCCGCTTCCGCGAGGACCGGGCCGGCCTGTCGAAGGAGCTTGGCGCACGCTTCAAGGACACCGTGAAGCTGTCGCAGCGCGATGTCGGCGCAGCCTGCACGGCCTGGGCGGCAATCGACCAGGCGCAGCCGGGGCAGCTTTCGACCGTCTTCAACCTCGGGCTCTGCGCCGAGCAGCGCGGGGAATATGCGACGGCGCTGGCGCTGTATCAGCGCGCGGCGACGATGAAGCGGGCCGACGACATCAACACGGCGATCGGCCGGGCGCAGGCGCTGATCGCGGGCGCCGAGGACGAGGCGCGATTCCGGGGGCGTCGCCAGGGGTGAGGCGCCGGGCGCTGGCTAGAACGGGATAATACGAGGCCAGCCAATCGGATTCCGTTAACCCTTGCGCCGCTATCTGGAGGGATGACGAGGCGCCAGGAAGTCCGGCCGGCCAGTCGGCACTTTTTCGACCGTTTCTTTCGGCCTGCCGCACCGTTGCCCGATGCCGTGTATCGCGAGCTCATCGACATGCTGTTCAGCATGGCGATCCCGGTCCTGTTCATGGGCACCATCTTTGTCGGCGTGACTGCTCTTGTCGCATGGCAATGGGGCGACCGGGTCGTCGCGGTGCTTTCGGCGCTTGGCGTGGCGATCACTGCGTTCCGGCTGCTCGTCATCCGCAGCTATCGGCGCAGGCACGTCGCCGAGAAGACGCTGAGCGAAGTGCGGCGTTGGGAGCGGGGCTATGCCTTCGGCAACTACGCCTTCGCGCTGCTGCTCGGCCTGTTCAATCTGCGCATGCTGATGTTCCATCTGCCGCTGGTGCACATGATCGCCATAAGCCTGGTGTTCGGCTTCGGCGCCGGAGTGGTGGCGCGGATCTCGATCAGGCCGGTGATCTGCGTGATCAGCCTGTTGCTGGCGGTGGTGCCGACGGTGATCGGCCTGGCGCTGCATGCGCTCACGGAGAATGTCAGCACGCTTCACGCCGAATTCTTCGCGATCGAGGCGTTCCTGGTCGCGGCGACCGCGCTCCTCAGCCTGCACAGCCTCAACCATCTTTACTGCACGATGGTGGCGCACCTCACCGCCAAGCATGACATGAATTTCCTCGCCCGGCAGGATGCGCTGACCGGCTTGCCCAACCGGCTGCGGCTGCGCGAGGCATTCCAGCAGGAGATCGGCGCGGTCTCGAAGACCAAGGCCCGGCTCGCGCTGCATTTTCTCGACCTGGATGGCTTCAAATCGGTCAATGACGTGCACGGGCATCCCGCGGGCGACGCAGTGCTGCGCGAGGTAGCGAACCGGCTGCTCGGGACGGTGCGGGAGCAGGATATGGTGGCGCGGCTCGGCGGCGACGAGTTCGTCATACTCCAGACCGGCATCGCGCAGGACAGCGAAGCGGAGATGCTCGCGCGGCGGGTCGTCAAGAAACTGAGCCTGGCCTATCCGTTCGAGGGCAGTGAGTTGCGCATCTCGGTGAGCGTGGGAATCGCGATCGCGCCGCGCGACGGGACCGATCTCGAACGCCTCCTCGCCCGCGCCGATGCAGCGCTCTACCGGGCCAAGGGGCGCGGCAAGGGGCAGCTGTTCTTCTACGAGGCGGAGGCGCCGGAAAGCGGGAAACAGGCGGTCGCGTAAAGCGCGGCTTCCCGGGGACGCCATCGGCGTGTACCAGCCGGGGCGATGAAGGCGCTGGTCGATCCCGATAATGCCCTGGGGCTCGGCCTGGCGGCAATCCGTACCCAGTTCCAGGTGCCCGCTTCCTTTCCCGCCGAGGTCCTTGCCGCCGCTGACGCCGCGGCGAAACGTGCGCCGAGCGCGCATGTCGATCGCACGGACTGGGCGTTCGTCACACTCGATCCGGCCAGCTCGACTGATCTCGACCAGGCTTTCACGATCGATCGGAGCGGCGAGGATCTGCTGCTGCACTATGCCATCGCTGATGTGGCCTGGTTCGTCGACGATGGCGGCGCGATCGATGCCGAGGCGTGGCGGCGGGGGACGACGCTCTATCTGCCTGACGGCAAGGCCGGGCTTTATCCGCCAGTGCTGAGCGAGGGCGCGGCCAGCCTTTTGCCCGATGGGCCGCGGCCGGCGGTGATCTTCACGGTGCGGGTGGCGCCGGACGGCGGCGTGAAGCTCGACGGCGCCGAGCGGGCGATCGTGCGCAGTGTCGCCAAGCTGGCTTATGACAGCGTGCGCGACAGCGATCTGCCGGCCGGGTTCGCCGAGCTCTCGGACCGGATCCAGGCGGCCGAGGACCGGCGCGGTGCGTCGCGGGTCGATCCGCCCGAGCAGGAGGTGGATGCGGTGGACGGCGGCGGCTATCAGCTCGCCTTTCGGCCGCGGCTGGTGTCGGAGGATCGTAATGCAGCGCTGTCGCTGGCGACCAATCTCGCCATCGCCGACGCGCTAGAGGCGCATCATACCGGGCTGTTCCGGGTGATGGCCGCGCCCGACGCCTATGCGGTGCAGCGGCTGCGCCACACCGCCAAGGCCTTTGGACTGCACTGGCCCGGGCAGGCGCCGCTCGAGGATTTCGAACGCACGCTCGTTGCGGCTGACCCGAAACAGGCAGCCTTCATGCTTGCGATCCGCCGGGCGGGGGCGGGCGCTGCCTATATGCCGTATCGCGCGGGCGTCACGCCCTGGCACGCGGCGATGGCGGCGACCTATGCCCATGCCACCGCGCCGCTGCGCAGGCTCGCCGACCGCTATGTGGTGCGCGCGACGCTGGCGATCGCCAATGGCGAGGCAGTGCCGGAGGTCGTGACCTCGGCCTTCGAGCAATTGCCCAGGGTGATGGCGCGGGCCGACAGCCTGGGCGGGCAGATCGACCGCGCGGTGATCGACCTGGCCGAGGCAGTGATGCTCAGGACCAGCGTCGGGCAGATCTTTCCGGCGATCGTCACTGATGTCGACGACCGCGGCACGCGGATGCAGTTGCGCGACCTGCCGGTGGTGGCGCGAGTCGAGGCGCACAATGTCGCACCGGGCGATGCAGTGCAGGTGCGGCTGGCCGCAGCCGATCCGGAGCATCGCAGCCTGAGCTTTCAGCGGGTGAGCTGAGCCAGTCTCAATGCCCCGGCGGGGTGCCGAGCTTCTCCGCATAGAAGGCCTTCACCCGCCCGGAGAAATCCAGGATATTGGCGGGGCTCACCAGCCCGTGGCCCTCGCCCCAGTAGCGGACATAATCGACATCCTTGTGCTGGATGTAGAGGGCGGTGAACAGCTCGTCGAACTGGCTCATCGGGAAGTTCGCATCGAGATCCGATTGCGCCATCAGCAGTGGCGTGGTGATCTTCGCCGAGTTGAAATAGGAGCTGCTGCGGATGAACCATTGCGGATCGTCCCACGGCATCGAATGCGCGGCGAGGCCGTTGTTCGGATACCACATGCGCCGTCCGTCGGACCAGATCGTCTGCAGCATGCCGCGCACCGGGCCGAAGCCGGCAAAGTCGCTGGCATAATCGCTTGCCGACCAGCCGGCGACCGCGGCGCGATAGCGCCCGCTCTCGGTGATCGTCTTGAGCACGCTGAACCCGCCCTGGCTGATGCCGAACAGGCCGACCCGGCCGGCATCGCCGAGCCCGGCCTTGCCGGTCGCGTCGACCGCTGCGTCGACCAGCTTGCTGAAGCCGGCCAGCGCTTCGTCATGCGTGCTCAGCAGGTCCTGCGGCGCGGCCGGGACGACCACCGTATAGCCGAGGCCGGCGAGATATTCGGGCGAATAGATATCGGGAATGCCCATCGCAGCGACCATCGAGGGCTTGTTCACCGGCCCGGCATTTTCGCAGCGTCCGCCCACCAGCGGATAGAGATAGGCGATGATCGGCGTCTTGGATGTGTCCTTCACGGCCGGATCCGTCATGACACAGGCCTGGAGATCATGGCCCTCGAGGCTGTATTTGACCTGCTGGCTCTTCGGCCAGGCGAGATCGGCCATGAAGCGGTTGAGCCGGAGAAAGGGCGGTTGCTTGCCTGAGGTATCGAGGCGCGACAGGGCAATGCCGTCGCTGTCGGCCCGCGACAGGACGACCGTCGGGCTCGTGCTCGAGGCGGCTACCGCGCGTTCGGGCATTGAGACGGCGCCGAGCGAAATATATTTGCTGGTATCGAGATCGAGCCAGGCAAGCTCCTGGCTTGTCCCCGCCATCACCGTGAGCAGGGCGGTGCCCGCCTTGCCGGACGAGCCGATCACGTCGCCGCCATGCTGGGCGGGTGCCAGCAAGGGCGGAACGCCTCCGCTCCTGAGCGGCTGCGCCATCAGCACCATCGCCGTGTCGGGCGTGAGCGCCACCGGTGCCGCATCGGGCGACAGGCGCCAGACCTTGCGGTCGGCGACGACGAACAGCGCGTTGGGGGTGAAGGCGATCGGCGTCGCTGAGGCGCTGGCGAGCGGGCCGGAGAGGAGGCGCGGCGGGCCATCGGCGCGAAGCTGCATCCATTTCACCTTGGCCGGCGGCAGCGGCGTATAGGGCCCGGTCGCGGCGGTGGCGGCCGCGGTCGGGGCGGGCGCGTCGGTCTGGACCGCGATCGCCAGCCCGCCGGCAAGCGGCACCGGCATATAGGGCTTCTCTTCCTCGCCGGCGCTCGGCGAATAGAAGTAATGCCAGCCGGTCGGCTTCAGGCCCTGCAGGTCGAGCGGCTCGGCCTGGGCGGAGCCGGCGACATAGCGATAATATCTGCCCTTCGACCAGGCCTCGCCCGGCTTGCGCGCGTAGAAATAGAGGATGTCCTGCGCCGCGTCCCAGACCAGGGTCTCGGGCAGCAGGTCGCAGTCCGGGCAGGGCAGGAAGGTCTTGCCCGCATTCGCACCGTGCAGGCCGGTGGCCATGAGATCGCGGTCGCCGATCACCGGCCTGAACTCAAGGGTCGAGGTGACGGGGACTTTCTTCCGGCGCATGCCCGCGACGAAAGTCTTGCTGGGCGAGGGTTTGAGGTTGAGCACCAGCCCCTGGGCGAGGATCGTACCGTGCCCGGTCGTTGCGTCGGCGATCACCAGCTGGCCGGGCTTGGGTGGCGGCAATGGGCCGGCGGCACGGCTTTGCAGCATGTCGGCGGTGGTCTGCTTGCCCTCGAAGGATTCAGTCCAGTGGCGGCGGAACGCATCGGCGGCGGCCGGCCGCAGCCGGGCGACGATCACCGGATCGCTGTCGCCGGGCGCAACACTATAGACGAGCGTACTGTCGGACAGCCAGGTGACGCCGGCATCCTCGAAATCGCCATAGGGCGCATATTGCAGTGGCGTCAGGCGGCCGGTCGCGACGTCGACCAGGGCGGCGCTCGGCAGGCCAGCCATGCCGGTGATGCGCAGCGCGAGCTTGCCGCCCGAGGGCGCGACGCCGATGATCTCGTAACCGAGCTTCGGGTCGGGGCGGAACAGCGGGCGCGGCCTGTTCGATCCGGGATCGAGTATCATCAGCCGGGCGGCGGCGCGGGCGTCGTCGACGCCGTAGCCGATCCGCTCATGATAGGGCGGGAGATATTCATAGACGATCCGTCCGCCCGGCAGGGAAATCACCTCGCCCATGCTTTCGAAGTTCATCCGCTGCTCGACGGTGAGCATCGGCTTCGGGTGGTCCGGCGCGGTTTGCGCGAGGGCCGGTACCGCTGGCGCCAAAGCGATCGCAGTCGCCAGGCCAAGGCTGCGTCGGAAGGAAATGCGTGCCATGATCACCACCCCTTGGTCAGGCTGAGCCGGATGAAGCGACCACGCAGATCGTAATTCTGATAGTCGTATCCGAACTGGATATTGTCGACGAACGGCGGCTGCCGATCGAACAGGTTCTGGACGTTGAGGTTGAGGCGGGTGTGGCCGAGCAGGCCATGATCGCCGCCCAGCGCATAGCCGAGGCTGAGATCGAACGAGGCGTAGCTCTTGACGGGAATGGCCGGGCTCACCCGGCTATCGTGCGAGCTACCGATATAGTCCATGAACAGGGTCGAGGAGAAACCGCCGAGCGCATAGCCGATCGAGGAACGGATCTTGAGCTGGGGGACATTGCCGACGGTGTTGACATAGTCGGGCTGCCCGCCGGCCGCCGAATAGGCGTAGCGGAAGACATAGGCGACATTGCTCTGCACCTGGGCGCGGCCCGGCCCGAGTGCGAAATCATAGGAGCCGATAATGTCTATGCCGTTGGTGTTGAGCGCGGCGACGTTGCGCACCCGGGCATCGACCAGGGCCGCCGCCGGGATCGTCGCGCAGGTGCCGGGAATGCCGGTGGCGTTGCCGCCGAACACGGTGGCGGCGCAAAGCGCGGCCTGCTCGCTCGCGGTGATGCCGCGCGTGATCACTCCAGTGAAGGTCGGGTCCTGCAGCACGTTGATAGAGAAGGTCGGCACCAGGATCCGGCCGGTATAGGCGATATCGAAATAGGAGACGCCGAGGCGCAGGCCGGCCACGGACGGCGGCACCCAGTCGAAACCGAAATTCCAGGTGCGGGCGCGCTCCTCACGCAGGGCATTGTTGCCGCCGTTGAGGATCAGGACCGTCGAGCGACCAGTCGGAGACTGGGCATCGGGGACCGGGTAGAGGAAGGAATATTGCGTGCCGACAAGGTCGGTCGGGCTCGGCGCGCGATAGGAGCGCGAGAAGCTGGCGCGGACCTTGAAGCCGTCGAACGGCGACCAGTTGACCCCGGCCTTGGGCACTACGACGCTGCCGAAATCCGAATAATCCTCGCCGCGCAGCGCGAAGCCGAGCTCGAGGCTGCGCAGGCCGGGCATTGCGTTGGGCGCACCGAAGATCGGGATCACGATCTCGCCGAAACCGGCATTGATATCGCGCTGGTAATGATCGGTCGTGACGCCGTTGGCGGCGGGCGTGTGAATGAAATTCTGTTTAAGTGAGTCGTTGAGCGCAATTTCGCGCCGCTCGCCACCGACTGCGACGCGGACTTCGCCGCCGGGCAGGGTGAACAGCGGGCCGTCCGCCGCGATCCGGTAGATCCACTGCTCGGTCTTGAGCTTGTAATCATTCTGCAGGCTGTCGTGGAGCAGGTCGATCACTGCCTGGGAATTGCCGGCCGCGGTCGCGAACGGGTTGAGCGCGGTCGACACGCTCGTCCCGGCCGCAATCGCCGGCAGCAGATAATAGTCGACATAGCCGGTGTGTTGATCGACCTGCTCCGCGCCGTAGGCGACGGACGCAGTGATCGACCAGCTCGGTAGCGGCTTGGCGATCAGCGATACGCCGCCGCCATAGGTATCCGTCACGATATGGGTGATCGACGGGCCGACCGCGTCCGTGAGATCGAACTGCACGGTGACCGGCGCGCCATTGCCGAGCGGGTTGATATAATAGGGGTTCGTGCTCGGCACGGTGACCGCGCTTTCGAGCTGCGCGTTGGTGCGGGTGTTGATGGTATGGGCATAGCTGCCATCGAGCTCGAGCCTGAAGATCGACCCGATCGACTGGTCGGCGAAGCCAACGATATTCTCGCGCTCGACGCGCGGATAAAGCCAGACATTGTCGGGCGAGCAGAGATTGGTGCCCGGCGTCGTCGCGCCGTTCGTACCGGTCAGGGCGAAGTTCTGGCCGCCGACGGTGATCGTGCCGGGCGTGCAGACCGCGGTGCGGCGATCGGCGCCGCCATAGCGGCGGAAATCGAGGTTGAAGGCGTCGCGGTCGATCGCCGGAAGCGGGATCTGGTGATAATATTCGCCAGTCAGCAGGATGCCGCCCGTGCTCCAGCGCTTGCCCACCGTCTGGCCGATCGTGACCTCGCGCAACGGGCCGTCGGTGACGGTGCCGAAGGTGGCGCGCGTCTCGGCGCCGTTGAAATCGCGGCGCAGCACGAAATTGACCACGCCGCCGATCGCGTCCGAGCCGTATAGTGCCGAGGCGCCGTCGGGCAGCACCTCGACCCGCTCGATTGCCGAGATCGGGATGGTCGAGACATCGGTATAGGCGCCGGCAGTGCCGCTCGGGGCGGGGCGGCGGCCATTCACGAGGGTGAGCGTCGCGCCGGCACCGACGCCACGCAGATTGAGCGCGGTGCCGCCATTGGCGTTGCTGCCCGATGCCGTATCGCCGAGGCCGGCACCGACATTGAGATAGCTCGTATCGTTCGAGACGCCGCCCGCGAAATTCTGCGGCAGGGCGCGGACGATCTCGGCCGCGGTGGTATGGCCGCTCTGCTCGATCTCCTTGCGGCTGATGACGATGAGCTGGCTACCGACCGGCTGCTGGCCGTGGATATTGGTGCCGGTGACGACGATATCCTTCGCGTCCTCGCGGACCGGGGCAGGGCCTGGTTCCTCCGGCTCGGCCGCGCTGCTGTCGGATACACCGGAGACTGCCGCCTGGGCCGCGACGACGCTATAGGTTTGCGGGCCGGTCTGGCGGACGGTGAGGCCGGTGCCAACGAGCAGGCGCGACAGCGCCTGGTCGACCGTCATATTGCCATGGACGGCGTTGGTGCGCTTGCCGCGCGTATCGCGACGGGCGGCAATGATCTGGACATCCGCCTGCTGGCCGAGCGCGCTGATCGCCGATTGCGCGGCCTGTGCGGGAATGTCGAATGTCTTGCTCTGCGCCAGCGCCGGCCCGGCCGCAATGACGCTGATACATGCAGCAGTGACGAACAAGGCGCTCCGGCCAACCCCCATAGTCATGCCCATTTCCCCCCAAGGAGCGGGCGTTCGGCCCGCATATTTCCCTAGAGACCGGCGGCCGCGGAATCTTTCGAAGGGATGACGAAATTATTTCAGCGCGGCACGTGGCCGATGCGGATCACGCCCGGGTCAGAGATATCGACCGGCACACCGAAGCTGCTTTGCACTGCTAGCGCGAAGCCCTCGGGGTCGTCAGTCCGGAAGATGCCGTCGATCTGCTCGGCGCCGAGCGCGGGATCGGCGATGACGAGCTGCCGGTGGTTGTAGCGATTGAACTCGGCGGCCGCCGCATCGAGCCGGTCCCCCGCCAGATCGATCTTGCCGGAACGCCAGGCAAGCGTGCGATCGACCGAGGAGGGTGCTTCCGGTTTCTTCGCGATGGCGGCATTGTCGGCAATGAACGCGCCGGTGCCCGCGGTCAGACGGACGCGGTGGCCATCGGCACCGTCGGCCCAGGCCTCGACCACGCCTTCGGTGACCAGGATCTCGGCGCCATTGTCCCGCCGGCGCACGGAAAAGGCAGTGCCGACTGCCTGGACGCGGACGCGCCCGGCCGCGACGATGAACGGACGGGCGCGATCCTTGGCGACCTGGAACCAGGCTTCGCCGCTCTCGATGCGAACCTCGCGCCGGGTGCGGGCCAGCCTGATCTCGACATTGCTGGCGGTATTGATGGTGGCGATCGACCCGTCGGCAAGCGGCACACGGCGGATCTCGCCGACATCGGTCGCGTAATGTTTCGCACCGTCGAACAGGAAGATGCCGGCCGCCAGCGATGCGGCGATCGCGGCGCCGCCATAAGCGAGCACGCGGCGACGGGGCACGCGGGATGGCGTATCGTCCTGCATCGCGGGCACGGCGAGCGCGGGATCGAGCGCCATCCACGCTGCCTGGGCGTGGAGCAGGGCACCATGGCGGCGCGGGTCATCGGCCAGCCAGGCCTGCAGCGCCTCTTCCTCCACCTCGGGAAGCTCGCCCGCGTCCATGCGGGCAACCCAGCGCGCGGCCTGTTCCTCGATCGACAGGCCGCTCACCGCCGCCACCCCGTTTCCACATCCAGCGCATCGAGTCGGGCTGCCGCGGCGGTGTCGCCGTCGCGCCAGGCGGCCTGGACCGCGCGGATGCCCTGCCACACCTGTTTCTCGACCACGGCCTCGGTGACGCCGAGCCTTGCGGCGATGTCGCGCTGCGACAGGCCCTCGATCTTGCGGAGCATGACCATCTCCCGGCACCGTTCGGGCAGTCCGGCGATCAGGCCCATCACGCGCTGAAAGTCGAGCCGGGCGGCCGCCTGGCGCTCGGGCGAGGGGCTGTCGTCGATTGAATAGGCCTCGATCTCGGCAAGCGCCTCGATCGGGACGACGCGGGCGCGTTTCAGTCGCCGCACCAGCAGATTGCGCACGATCGAGAAGAAATAGGCGTCGGGCCGCGAGATATGCTCGACCGCATCGAGCATCGCGAGCCGGCAATAGGCATCCTGAATCAATTCGTCGATATCCTCTCGGGTCACGCGCGAGCGCGCCAGCCAGGCGCGCACCGCCGCTTCGTGCGGGATGACATTCTGTGCCACCCACGCCGCCATGCGGGCGCGCCGCTCACTGGCCTTATCCTTGCCCGCCGGGTTTTCTCCCCAAGCCGTGCCCCATTGCACCCGCAGCTTTCGATCCAGAGAGACCCCCGCGCGAATTTTCCTTCGCCGCGCCGGTCGACTCGATGACCTGTTAGCACCATTCCGGTTGTTTTTCAGGCGGCCGGGTCGCCCAGACCATGAAGATGGTGCGTGCGGATGAAATCGACAAAGGCACGCAATGGCGCGGGGAGATGGCGGCGGCCGGGATAATAAAGGAACGGGCCCGAAAAGGGCTGCCACCAGGATTCGAGCACTGGCTCGAGCGCGCCGCGGTCGAGCTCCGGGCGCAACCAGTCCTCGAACAGATGGATGATGCCGAGCCCGTCCACCGCAGCGCTGACCGCGAGATCGACTGCGGCACCGGCCCGCACCACCAGCGGCCCGACCGGGTCGACCCGGACGATCTCGCCGTCGCGCTCGAATTCCCAGGTCGGCATCACGCCGCTGGCGAAGCGGCCGCTGAGACAGGCATGGCCGAGCAGGTCGCGCGGGTGCTGCGGGCGACCATGAAGATCGAGATAGGCGGGGGAGGCGGCGGTGGCGAAGCGCTGGACGCGTGGGCCGATCGGCACGGCGATCATGTCCTGTTCGAGCCGCTCGTCATAGCGGACGCCGGCATCGCAGCCCGCCGCGAGCACATCGACGAAGCTGTCCTCGACCACGACTTCGAGCTTGATGTCCGGGAACGCCTTGAGGAAGGGTGGTATGATCGCGGGCAACACGATGCGCGAGACGCTTGCCGGCACGTTGAGCTTGAGCGTGCCGGTCGGCCGGTCGCGGAAATCATTCACGACATCGAGGGCGGCCTCGAGCTCGCCCAGCACCGGCACGAGGCGTTCGAGCAACCGCGCGCCCGCCTCGGTCGCGGCGACGCTGCGCGTGGTGCGATTGAGCAGGCGCACGCCGAGCCTTGCCTCCAGCCGCCGCACCGCCTCGCTCAGGCTCGATGCCGAGGTGCCGCTCGCCCGCGCCCCTTCGCGAAAGCCGCCGGCGCGCGCGACCGCGACAAAGGCGGAAAGATCATCGAGTTCCATCTTCATTGTACGAGTTCCCGCACGGCACGTGCCGATTAACAGGGATTATCGCGCAAGGCCATCGCGACCATATTCGCGTCATCCTCTCACGGAGACAGATCATGACCAATATCTCGGCCGCCGGGGCCTTCGCGCTCGGCAATCATCAGGTGAACCGGCTCGGCTATGGCGCGATGCAACTCGCCGGGCCCGGCGTGTTCGGTCCGCCACGCGACCATGACGCAGCGATCGCCGTGCTGCGCGAAGCGATCGCGAGCGGGGTCAACCATATCGACACAAGCGATTTCTACGGCCCGCACGTTACCAACCAGCTGATCCGTGAGGCGCTGCATCCTTATTCCGACGATCTGGTGATCGTCACCAAGGTCGGCGCACGGCGCGGTGACGATGCCTCCTGGATTCCGGCGCTCCGGCCCGAGGATCTCGTCAGCGGTGTCACGGACAATCTGCGCAATCTTGGCGTGGAGGCGATCGACGTGGTCAATCTGCGCGTCGGCGGCATTCATGGCCCGAGCGATGCGCCGATCGGCGAGCAGTTCGAGGCGCTTGTCGACCTGCAGCGCCAGGGGCTGGTCCGCCATCTCGGCCTCAGCAACGTGACCTCGGCACAGATCGCCGAGGCGCGCGCCATTGGCGAGATCGTCTGCGTGCAGAACCACTATAACCTCGTCCATCGCGCCGATGATGCGCTGATCGACGATCTGGCGGGACAGGGCATTGCCTATGTACCCTTCTTCCCGCTTGGCGGCTTCAGCCCCTTGCAATCCTCGACCCTGTCCGATGTCGCGGCGCGGCTGGGGGCGACGGCGATGCAGGTGGCGCTTGCGTGGCTGCTGCATCGCGCGCCCAATATATTGCTGATCCCGGGCACGTCTTCGCTTGGCCATCTGCGGGAGAATCTCGGCGCGGCTGAGATCGTGCTGTCGGAGGAGGTGCTGGTCGAGCTTGATGCGATCGGGAAGGGCGGGGCGGAATGATGAGCAACCACTGCGGGAAGCTAGCGCAGTTTGGCGATCGGCGGCGCAGCGCATAGAGACGCGCTTTCGCCGGCAACCGATCAAGGCCCGATACAATGCGACTTCTCGTGGTCGAAAATGATGCGCGCGCGGCGCAGCGGCTGGTCGCCGAGCTTGGCGTCTTCGGCCATGACGCAATAGTCGCGCCGGACGGGCGGGCCGCGCTCGCGACTGCCAGCGACGGCCAGTTCGATGCCGTGCTGCTCGACATGCTCGTACCCTATGTCGACGGGCTGGGCGTCACCAGGCGGCTGCGCGAGCGGGGCATCGACGTGCCGATCCTCCTGCTCAGCGTGCTGGGGGAGGTGGAACAGCGCGTCGCCGGGCTCGATGCCGGCGCCGATGATTATCTGGTCAAGCCGGTGGCTTCGGTCGAGATCGATGCACGATTGCGGGCGATCCTGCGGCGCGCGGCGAAATCCCGGGAATCGGGGGTGATGCAGATCGGCGATATTGCGGTGAACGAAGTGAAATATCGCGCCACCCGGGCCGGGCGCGCGCTCGAGCTGCGCAAGCTCGAGTTCCAGCTGCTCTGCGAACTGATCCGCAATGCGAACGCGACGGTCAGCCGGGAGATGCTCTATCGCAGCGTCTGGAATTACGACGCCACACCGGCGACCAATATCGTGGAATCCTATATCCGGCGGTTGCGCGGCCAGCTCAACCGGCCGGGCGAGCGCGACCCGATCGTCACGATCCGCGGCGTCGGCTATATGATAACCGACCGGACATGAAAAACCCGGCCCGAGCATCGCTCGGACCGGTTTTTTCGCCTTCGCTGTTTCGAAATCAGAACTTCGCGCTGATCTCGCCGCCAAAAGTGCGCGGTGCGTTGAAGTTGCCGTAATCGCCCAGGATGTTGTTCAGCGAACCGACAAAGACGTTGCCGGTCTGGACAGCCGGCAGGCTGTTCGAAGGGTCGCGGCGGAAGACATATTGCTTGTCGAACATGTTGCGCACCCAGACGCTGAAGGTCACCTTGGAGTAGGACGTATGAATGTCCGCCAGCGAGAAGCGGCCGTTCACGATGAAGGACGCATCGTTGTGAACCGCGAACTGGTCGAACGACTGAGTCGATTGCGAATAGTTCGCGTCGAGGTGCAGTTTCGCCGTGGTGCCGCCATCGCTGATCGGCAGGCTGTAGTCGATCGAACCGCTCGCCGCGTTGCGCGGCGTGAAGACGATGTAGAACTTCTGCAGCACCGTAGTCGAATTGCCAGTCTTTTTCCCGGTTGCGTCAAATTCCGTATAGGTGATCGGAACCGCCGGGATATCGGTATAAGTATAGGCATAGGACGCATTCAGCGTCAGTCCCGTGATCGGCTGCACCGTCAGGTCAGCCTCGATGCCGCGGATCTTGGTCGTGCCCGGGGCATTGAAGGTGACCAGGTTGTTGAAGTTGCCGGTCGCGGTCGGCTGGATCGTGCTGAGATCGACCTGACTGCCCTTGCGGTCCATGATATAGGCGGCAAGGTTGAAGCGCGCCTTGTGATCCCAGAAGTCGGATTTCAGGCCGATTTCATAGGACTTGACGTCTTCGGGGTTGAACGCCCGATAGTCCGACGTGCGCGAGCTGGCGCCACCGGCGCGATATCCGGTCGAGTATTTCGCATAGACATGAACATTTTCGGTGACGTCATAGGCGATCGTCGCCATCGGATTGAAGCGGTTCCAGGTCTTGTCGAGCGGCGCATAGTTCTGGAGAGCGAGTGTGGCCGCGCTTGCCGTATCGTAGTTGATGTTGCGCGAGAAATGCAGGACGCCGCGCTTCTTGTCCTTGGTGTAGCGTCCGCCGACCGTCACATGGAGCTTGTTCTCGAAGAAGTTGCCGGTCACCTGTCCGTAAGCGGCATAGCTCTTCGACCAGACTTCCGAGGCGCGGTCGATCGAGCAGCCATTGACCGCCTTGCCGACGAAGAGCGGCGTGCTGGCGGTGCAGAAGGGGATTCCCACATAGTTTGCGCCGGTCACGTTGCCGCTACCGTCCAGGATCGCAACGGCGCCGACCGAGTTGGGCGTTGCCGCATCGTCGCTGACATGCTCGTTGAAATAATAGAGGCCGGCGACATAATCGAAGTTCGCGATCGAGCCGACAGCCTGGAATTCCTGGCTGAACTGATGCTGGTCGAGATCGGCAAGGCTGTAACGGCTGAAGGCGCACGGCGCCGTGGTGGTGCAAGCAGCGGTCAGATTGACGAGCGGCACACGGTGTGCACCACCCGAGTTATCCCACTGCGTCGCCGATACGCCGCGCCACGCGGTGATCGAGCGCAACTCGAGCTCGGGTGCAACCTTCCACTTGAGCGTGTTGGTGAAACCGTGCGTCTTGTCGACGCTGACCTGTTGCGGCACGCCGATATCGGCGACGTCCATGCGCGTCGTGCCGTTGACGACCTCGCCTGGCAGGAGTGGACGAACCGCCGTCTGCGACCCGGTAAAGGCGAGACCGGTGAACGCCGTGCCTGGCAGGACGCAGTTCGGAGACGCCGCCTGAGTCCCCGCAGCGCAGTTGTTCGGGTTGATGCCGGTCAGCAACTGGCTGTAGAAGGGCGTGTTCTTGTCCTGGGCGACGTCGTACGAGAAATCGTCCGTGATACCGTCCGTCGGCTGCCACCGCACCGCGGCGCGGAAGCCTTGGCGATCATAATAATTCCAGCCGACCGAATCGAGCGCCGGATCCTTGGTGGTCGCGTTCTGATGCTGGATGATGCCGTCGAGCTTCACGCTGAAGCCCATGACCGCGGGCAGGTCGATATGACCGTCCAGGTTATACGCGCCGTAATTGCCGTAGCCGCCGGTGAACCGGCCATCGAACTTGCCGGTCGGCGCCTTGGCGACGATGCTCAGCGCACCGCCCTCGGTGTTGCGGCCGAACAACGTGCCCTGCGGACCTTTCAGGACTTCGATGCGCTCGATGTCGAACAGGCCGGCATTGAGGCCGTGCTGGCGGCCGAGATAGACGCCGTCGATATAGATGCCGACGCCCTGCTCGCGGGCAGGCTGGTTGGCGTCCAGCGGCACGATGCCGCGAATGCCGACGGTAAGCGCCGACTGGCGCGCTTCGAAGGTGGCGACACGCAGCGAGGGGACGCCGCCGTCAGCGAGATCATAGAGGCTCTGAACATGGCGGTCGGTCAGCGACTTCTGGCTCATCACCGAGATGGCGATCGGGGTCGACTGAAGGTTGGTCTCGCGCTTGGTCGCGGTGACGACGATGTCCTGGATCTGCACGCCGTCAGTCGCTTGCGGCGCATCCTCGCCCTGCGGCGCACTGGCGCCTCCGGCAGCCGGCGCGGCCTGCGGCGCGGTTTCCGCGAAAGCCGGCGACACGATGGTTGCCAGCAGCGCGGTGCCGACGAGCAGCCGCAGCTTGGACGCCGATAGATAATGCATGAGTCATACCCCCTGGGAACGGACCTTTTGTCCTGATGAGGGGCCGCTACAGGGGAAAATGGACACTAATGTTACAGTTTTTGTAATATTAGTGGAACAGTTCGATCATTTTCGCGTCATTATCACGTAGTTACTTTGGATTTATTGGGCCGATATCGTCATCGGTCAATGAAATGCGAAAGGCCTGAAGTGAACCTTATGACATAATCGTCACGAAAGTCATTCTTGTTTCGCGATATTTGAAAATGCGCGGCTCCCGAGGGGTGGCTTTCGCGACGGACTGTTCACCGATATCCTCGCGCGCGGGGCAATCGGGGAATCATCATGAAAATAACCGTTTTGATGCTTTCGGCAGCAATAAGCGCCGTCGCGGCCAGTGCCGGAGCATTTGCGGCGCCTCGCGCGATCGGCCCCGGCGACATCGCGCGAATCAGGACGGTCGCCGATCCGCAGGTCGATCCGGCAGGCGCCTGGGTCGCCTATACCGTTTCCGAGACGGACGTTGAGGCGGACAAGGTCTTCACCCATTTGTGGATGACGCGCTGGGACGGCAGCCGGTCGATCCAGCTCACCAGCCGCAAGAGCGAGAGCGAATCGACCCCGCGCTTCAGCCCCGACGGGCAGTGGCTGGCCTTCATCTCCTCGCGCGGCGGCGAGCATGAGGATGACCAGCTCTGGCTGATGGACCGCGCCGGCGGGGAGGGGAGCAAGCTGCCCGGGCTGAAGGGCTCGGTCGAGGACATTGCCTGGTCGCCCGATTCGAAGACGCTCGCGCTGGTGATCGAGGATCCCGATCCCGACGAGGAGGCCAATGCGGTGGCGGAGGCGGTGACGGCATCGCCCGCCAGACCCGGCACGGCGGCTGCGCCGACGACTGACCCTTCCGTCACCGCGCCCGGCGGAACCGCGGAGAGCAAGAAGGATGAGAAGGACAAGAAGCCCAAGCCGATCGTCATCGATCGCTTCCAGTTCAAACAGGATATCGACGGCTATCTCGGCAAGCAGCGCAAGCGGCTATGGCTCTATGACCTGGCGACGCACACCGCGCGGCGGCTGACGACCGGCGATTATGACGAGGCGCTGCCGGCCTGGTCGCCCGACGGCAAGACGATTGCCTTCACCTCGCAGCGCAGCGCTGACCCGGACCGCACTTATGACAGCAACCTGTTCGTCGTTGGGGTGGGGCGCGCAGTGGGGGCGGGACCGGCGGAGCCGAAAGCCCTGACCAGCTTTGCCGGTGCCGACAACGATGCGGAATGGGAAAGCTACCCGGCCTGGAGCCCGGACGGGACGCGTATCGCCTATCTGCAGGGCGGGCCTGTCGCGCTGATCTCCTACGGCGTGCGCACGCTTGCGGTGGTGCAGAGCGCGGGCGGGGCACCGACGGTGCTGACGTCAAAGCTCGATCGCAATGTCCATGATCCGATCTGGTCGGCGGACGGCAGGTCGTTGCGCGTGGTGATCGAGGACGACGAGGTCGAGCGGGTCGCCGAAATCCCCGCGGCTGGTGGCGCCCCGCGCCCGGTGATCGGCGGCTTTCGTGCTTTCTCCGCGCCGTCGAAAGCACCCCGTGACGCCATGGCCGTGCTGCTGTCGGACCCGGCTCATCCCACCGAAGTCTATGCGCTCGATCGCGGCGGTGTGCTACGCCAACTCAGCCACCAGAACGACGCCTGGCTGAAGGAGGTCGCCGTCGCGCCGGTGACACGGACTGTGCTGAAATCGAAGGACGGGACGGAAGTGCATGGTTTCCTCGTCACGCCGCCGGGCACGGCTGCGGGCGTGAAGCTGCCGACCGTGCTGTTCAACCATGGCGGCCCGCAATCGCAGTTCGATGCCGGGTTCAACATGAGCTGGCAGATCTTCGCCGGCCATGGCTATGCCGTCGTCTCGACCAATCCGCGCGGCGGCACCGGGCGGGGGCAGGATTATGCCGGGGCGCTCTATGCCGATTGGGGCGGCCCGGCCGTTCCCGATGCGCTGGCCGGGGTGGATGACGCGGTGGCGCGGGGCATTGCCGATCCGGCGCGGCTCTATGTCGGCGGCTGGTCCTATGGCGGCATGCTGACCAATTATCTGATCGCCTCGGACGCGCGCTTCAAGGCAGCGGTCAGCGGCGCGAGCATCGCCAATATCCTCGCTGGCTATGGCACTGACCAATATATCCGTGACTATGAGACTGAGCTCGGCACGCCGTGGAAGAATCCCGGCATCTGGCTGAAGAACAGCTATCCTTTCTATCACAATGACCGGATCGTGACGCCGACCCTGTTCATGGCCGGCGACAAGGATTTCAACGTGCCGCTGCTCAATTCCGAGCAGATGTATCAGGCGCTGAAGAGCCGCAATGTGCCGTCTGGCCTGATCATCTATCCGGGCCAGTTCCATGGCCTGAAGCGGCCGAGCTTTCTCAAGGACCGGATGGAACGGTGGCTGGGCTGGTATGACAGGTTCGGCGGCAAGCCCGGCTGAAGGGAAGAAGCCGTGGGAAGCAAACTCTCCCACCGTTCGCCCTGAGCCTGTCGAAGGGCATCTACCGGTGGAACGCGGCGCCAGGAACCAGGGCTTCGACAAGCTCAGCCCGAACGGTGGGTGGGTTTCGATCAAACGAAATGTCGTATTCGCCGGTGGTTCCAGTCGGCCAAGAACCACGCTAACAGGCCCGGCATGGGCGAACCTTATTATATCACCACCGCGATCAGCTATCCCAATGGACGCCCGCATATCGGCCATGCCTATGAGGCGATCGCGACCGATGCGATCGCACGCTATCACCGCCAGGCGGGGCGCGATGTGCGGTTCCAGACCGGGACTGACGAGCATGGCCTGAAGATGGTCCAGACGGCGCGCGACCGCGGCGTGGAGACGCGCGCGCTTGCCGATGAAATGTCGTCCTATTTCAGAGAGATGGATGACAGGCTGAATATTTCCTATGATCGTTTCATCCGCACCGTCGAGCCGGCGCACCATGCCGCCAGTACGGCGATCTGGGAGGCGATGGCGGCGTCGGGCGATCTCTATATGGATCGCTATGAAGGCTGGTATTCAGTCCGCGACGAAGCATTCTATGACGAGAAGGAGCTGGTAGCCGACGAATCCGGGGGGGAAGGGGGCAAGCTCTCGCCCCAGGGCACGCCGGTCGAATGGACCGCTGAGGAGACCTGGTTCTTCAAGCTCTCGAAATATCAGCAGCCCTTGCTCGATCTCTATGCCGCCCAGCCCGATTTCATCCTGCCCGAGGCGCGGCGCAACGAGGTGATGCGCTTCGTCGAGGGCGGGCTGTCCGACCTGTCGGTGTCGCGGACCAGCTTCGACTGGGGGGTGAAGGTGCCCGGCAGCCCGGGGCATGTGATGTATGTCTGGGTCGATGCGCTGACCAATTATCTGACCGGTGCGGGCTATCCCGACCAGCCGGACGAGCTGGCGCACTGGTGGCCGGCCGATCTGCATGTGATCGGCAAGGATATCGTGCGTTTTCACGCGGTTTACTGGCCAGCCTTCCTGATGTCTGCGAAGCTTGCGCTGCCGAAACAGGTGTTCGGGCACGGTTTTCTGCTCAACCGCGGCGAGAAGATGTCGAAATCGGTCGGCAACGTCACCGATCCGATCGAACTGGTCGAGCGCTTCGGGGTCGATGCGTTGCGCTATTTCCTGCTGCGCGAAGTCAGCTTCGGCCAGGACGGCAGCTATTCGGAAGAGGCGATCGTCACACGCTGCAATGCCGATCTCGCCAACAATCTGGGCAATCTCGCGCAGCGCTGCCTGTCGATCGTCGCGAAGAATTGCGGTGGCGTCGTGCCGTCAGCAAGTGCGCCGTCCGAGGCGGATGAGGCTTTGATGGCCAGCGTCGCCGCCGCTGAAGCGGGGCTGCATGCCGCGATGGGCGAGCTTGCGCTCCACAGCGCGCTCGAGGCCGTGTGGTCGGCTGCGCGCGACGCCAACCAGTATTTCGCCGATGCGGCGCCCTGGAGCGTGCGCAAGACCGATCCTGAACGTGCAGACACGATCCTCCATTTCACGATCGAGGCGGTGCGGCGGATTGCGATCATGGCGCGCTGGGCGATCCCGGACGGGGCGGACCGATTGCTCGATCTGCTCGGCCAGAGCGAGGATGCGCGGAATTTCGATGCGCTTGCGCGGCCGGTCGCGGCGGGCACCGCATTGCCGACGCCGAGCGGCGTGTTCCCCAGGCTGGACTATGCGGCGGAGTCAGCCTGATGTTCGCGGACAGCCATTGCCACCTCAATTACAAGGGGCTGGGCGAGCAGCAGCCCGAGATCCTGGCGCGGGCGCGGGCGCGGGGTGTTTCGGCGATGCTCAACATTGCGACGCGCGAAAGCGAATGGGATGCAGTGATCGGCACCGCCGAGCGCGAGCCCGATGTGTGGGCGACGGTCGGCATCCATCCGCATGAGGCCGATCAGCATCCCGATGTCGGCACGGCGCGTCTGATCGAGCGCGCGCAGCATCCCCGCGTGGTCGGGATCGGCGAGAGCGGGCTGGACTATTATTACGACCATAGCGATCGCGACCGGCAGCGCGCGAGCTTCCGCGCGCATATCGCCGCGTCGCGCGAAACCGGGCTGCCGATCATCGTCCATACCCGCGATGCCGAGGAGGATACGGCGGAGATATTGCGCGAGGAGATGGGGAAGGGTGCCTATCCCGGCGTGATCCATTGCTTCACTGCGAGCGGGGCCTTTGCCGATATCGCACTCGAGCTGGGCTTCTATATCTCGATTTCGGGGATCGTGACCTTCAAGAACGCCAAGGACCTGCAGGAAACCGCAGCACGGCTGCCGCTGGAGCGGCTGCTGATCGAAACTGACGCACCCTTCCTCGCGCCGGTGCCGCACCGGGGCAAGACCGGCGAGCCGGCCTTTGTCGCGGATACGGCTGAATTCCTCGCGAAACTGCGCGGCGAGGAGATATGCCTATTGGCAGAGGCGACGTCAGCGAATTTCCGCAGCTTGTTCGCCAAGACGTCAATGTGAGAGCTGGCGCGTGAAAATCCGCATTCTCGGTTCCGGCACGTCCTCGGGCGTGCCGAGGATCGGCAATGACTGGGGCAGTTGCGACCCGGCCGAGCCGCGCAACCGGCGGACACGCGCCTCGGTGCTCATCGAGACCGCGACGACGCGCATCCTGGTCGATACCAGCCCGGACATGCGCGAGCAGCTGCTGGCGGCGGATGTCGGGGCGGTCGATGCGGTGATCTGGACGCACGACCATGCCGACCACACCCATGGCATCGACGATCTCCGGCAGATCTATCATGCGATCGGTGGCCCGGTGCGCGGCCTGGCGCGGCCGGCGACGCGGGCGGTGCTCGAGGAGCGCTTCTCCTACGTCTTTCACGGCCGCGACGGCTATCCGCCGACGGTCGCGATCGAGGATCTGCCTGCCGAGATCCTGATTGGTGACGTCACGATCCGCTCGGTCAGCCAGCCGCACGGCAATATCGAATCCGCCGGGCTGCGCTTCGAACATGGCGGCAAATCCATCGGTTATGCTACTGATTTCAATATTTTAACTGGCGATATGACAAGCCTGTATCAGGGCCTGGACGTCTGGGTCGTCGATGCGCTGCGCTATCGTCCGCATCCGACGCATCCTGATGTGCCGACCGTGCTCGGCTGGATCGAGCAATTGCGGCCGCGTCGTGCCGCGCTGATTCATATGGACCAGTCGATGGACTATGCGACTCTGGTCGGCACGCTTCCGGCCGGTGTCGAACCCGGATATGACGGGCTCGAGGTGACGCCATGAACGATCGATCCGCAGACATTCTCTATTACATGCTGTGGCTGATCCTGCCGATATCGGCACTGGCGGCGCGGCGGATCCCGATGCGCGACACGTTCAAGATGGCGCTGGCCTGGGTGGCGATCTTCGGCGTGCTGTTCGTGCTGGTGGAGGTCTGGCAGCAGGCTTTTGGCGTCGGCGCCGGGCTTGGAGGGTTTTTCGGTGGATAGGGGGCCTGGATCGGCCTGCGGACAAGCCCCGACATCCATATCCGAATTTAACATAATGTGTATTATCAAACTGGACGATGTAGCTGGCGAGGGAGGCCCCCGCGGATCAGCGACGCCATTCCCCCTATCGTCACCCCGGACTTGTTCCGGGGTCCATGGCGCCACGAACATCACGCGCGTTGGATTCGCTGCCCGATGGACCCCGGAACAAGTCCGGGGTGACGCCGTCTGTTGGCCCGAGGCCGGGTCATGATCGACCGCCTCACCACCATCATGGCGCGCCTGCGCGATCCGGAAACCGGCTGTGACTGGGATGTCGCCCAGGATTTCTCGACGATCGCGCCGTACACGATCGAGGAAGCCTATGAGGTCGCCGACGCGATCGCGCGCAATGACATGGCCGATCTCAAGGACGAGCTCGGCGATCTCCTGCTCCAGGTCGTCTTCCACAGCCGCATGGCCGAGGAAGCCGGCCTGTTCGCTTTGCCTGACGTCGTGGCGGCAATCAGCGACAAGATGGAGCGCCGCCACCCGCATGTCTTCGGCGACAGCGCCGGCGGCCATGCCCAGCATTGGGAGCGGCTGAAAGCCGATGAGCGGGCCGCAAAGGGCGACGCCGGTGCCCTGGACGGCGTCGCGATCGGCCTTCCCGCCCTGCTCCGCGCCGAGAAGCTGCAGAAGCGCGCCGCGCGCACCGGCTTCGACTGGCCTGACGCTGACGGGCCGCGGGCGAAGGTGATCGAGGAAATCGCCGAGATCGACGCAGCCTCCCCCGCCGAGCATGCGGAAGAGATTGGCGACCTGCTGTTCGCGGTGGTCAATTGGGCCCGGCACCTTGGCGTCGATGCCGAGGCAGCGTTGCGGAGCGCCAATGCGAAGTTCGAGCGGCGCTTCAAGGCGATGGAAGCGGAAGCTGGCGATGCGTTCGCAGGGCTCGACCTTGACGCCAAGGAAGCATTGTGGCGCGGCGCAAAGGACAGCGAGCGCACGCTTGGTTGATCCGGTCCCGGCTCATGCCTGACCGGGAAAATACTCGACACAGGCTTCGGCCGTCCGCCCGAGATAAAGTGCGCGGCGCCCTGCCATCGAGACGAAATAGCCGGTGCAGCCCGCGACCGCGGCGCGCTCGCAGAATTCCGCATAGTCGATCTGCTGTGCCTGGCTGGCGCGTACCGCGGCGGAGACGCCGTCCGGATCGAAAGCCTCGGCGAAGGCAGCGTTGACCGGTGCGCAGGAGAGGACATGGCTGGTGCCGTCCGGCAGATAATAGGTCTTTTCAGCCCGCACCAGATCGGCATGATATTGGTCGACCCCTGCCTCGGTCAGCCTTGCCACGATTTCGGGAAATCTGAGGCTGCCATCATCGGACGCTCTTGCGCATTGTTCGAGCGTCTCGATCAGCTGGTTCTTCATCGATTTCACCTTCCTAGTCGACCGGCAACTCGGCGAGGCCGCGCCGTTTCACGATGTCGCGGAGCAATGTTTCGAACTGCTCACGCTCAGCGGCGCTCAAATGGCCGAAATATTCAGCGTCATTGGCGTCAGCCAGCGCCGCCAGTTCTGGGACGAGTGCACGGCCGGCTGGGGTGAGCCACACATCCTGGTGCCGGCGGTCCGCCGCGATCTGCGCCTTGCCGGCCAGCCCCTTCAGCACCAGTCGATCGACCAGCTTGGAAATGGCGCCCTTGGTCATGCCGAGATCCCGCGCCAGCCGGTTCGGCGCGCCGACGTCATGATCATAGATCATCCGCAACAACACCCACTCGGCCATCGTCACGTCTCGCGCCGCCAGCTTCTGCGCGAAGCCATGCGAGACATGGTTGGAGACGAAGCGCAGCCAATAGCCGAGATGGGTGTCGAGCGCGCTTGGATCATGGGTTTGCGTCATGGGGCTTCCATCAGTTGACTAGGAAACTAACTGATTATAGTTTCCTAGTCAACTAATATGATTGCGATCGTCGTCACATAGCCAACCATTCAGTCGCTGCGCCGTGCCCAATCGGCCTCGGAAACCTCGACCGATCCGAGCCTGTCATGGAATTGCTTCCGGATCGCCCGGACGTGATCAGGGTATAAAGGGGGTTCCATCCCTTCCGCCTCCAGGACCAGATTCGCGAACAGCTCAGCCGTGATATACGGATGTTCCTTGACGAGGTCGGCACCCTTCAAGCGCGTGCAGAAGCCCGACTGGGTACACAGATCCCACAGCAGGATGTCGATTTCCCGCGCCAGATCCCTTGGCCGCCTGGAAGCCCAGGGGCGACTGAATGTCCGTTCCATGCGTCGGCGATAGGCGAAACCGGCGCGCCGGCCAATCTGGCTACCTCTCCTGGCCTATCCTGTCCGCTGGTTGAACCGCTCGTAATCCCGGGGTGCCATCCGCACATCATAGATCGCCTGATCGCCCTCGATCAGCTGATCGACCACCTCGCCGTGCGCGTGCAGCCACGCCGCGGCCGCGCCGTCCGACGCCGGCAGTTCGATCCGGTAGCGGCGATGCCCTTGGGTCAGCAGCGCGGCGACCGTCTCGATCAGGGTTTCGACCCCCTCCCCGGTCATCGCCGAGATCGCCACCACATCCTGGCGACGCCCCGCCTCTGCGATCATCTCCTCGCGCGCACTGCCTTCGAGCAGGTCGAGCTTGTTCCACGCCTCGATACGTGGCGTCGTGGCGGCAACGCCGATCTCGGTCAGCACAGCCTCGACATCGGCGCGCTGGGCTGCGCTGTCGGGATGGGCGATGTCGCGGACATGGATCAGCAGGTCGGCCGAGATCACCTCTTCCAGCGTCGCCTTGAAGGCAGCGACGAGCTGGGTCGGCAGTTCGGAGACGAATCCGACCGTATCCGACAGGATTGCCTTGTCGATGCCAGGCAGCGCAATCTGGCGCAGCGTCGGGTCGAGGGTCGCGAACAACAGGTCTTCCGCCATGACGTCAGCGCCCGTCAGGCGATTGAAAAGCGTAGATTTTCCGGCGTTGGTATAGCCGACCAGCGCAATCACCGGCCATGGCGCGCGCTGGCGCCGGTCACGGTGCAGGCCGCGCGTGCGCGTCACCTGGTCCAGCTCCTTGCGCAGCCGCGCCATGCGGTCGCGGATCAAACGGCGGTCAGCCTCGATCTGGGTTTCGCCCGGGCCACCGAGAAAGCCGAAGCCGCCGCGCTGGCGCTCGAGGTGAGTCCAGCTCCGCACCAGCCGGCCGGCCTGATAGTCGAGATGGGCAAGCTCGACCTGGAGCCGCCCCTCGGCGGTCGCAGCGCGTTCGCCGAAGATTTCGAGGATCAGCCCGGTGCGGTCGATCACCTTGGCTTCAAGCGCGGTCTCGAGGTTGCGCTGCTGGACTGGCGTCAGCGCGGCGTCGAACACCACCAGCCCCGCCTCTTCCATCCGCACCGTGGCGGCCAGCGCTTCGACCTGGCCGCTGCCGATCAGGGTCGCCGGCTTGGCCTGACGGACGCGGATCGCGACCTTTTCGGCCACGACCACGCCGATCGCCTCGGCCAGGCCGGCCGTCTCGTTCAGGCGTGCATCGGCATCCCGCGAGGAGACACCATGTTCCGGATAGACGATGATGGCACGGGCACCGCGGGCGAATTCGTCCCGATCTCGTTCAAATCCTGTGGTCAATCTTCATCCGAACCCGCTGTTTCATCAGCCAAATTCAGCGGATGGGCCGGCTGGATGGTGGAAACGGCGTGCTTGTAGACGAGCTGCGACATGCCGTCGCGCTGGAGCAGCATGCAGAACAGGTCGAACGCAGCGATCTGGCCCTGGAGCATCACGCCATTGACGAGGAACATTGTGACATTGTCGTCGGACTTGCGCACTGCGTTGAGGAAGATCTCCTGCAGCAGCGGCTGCTTCTTCTGCGCCTCGCCGACCGCGTTGACGATTGCCGCGACATCGACCGCAGCCGAGGGCATGATCGTCGAGATCGCGTGCTTGTAGATGAGCTGCGACTGGCCGTCGCGGCGCAGCAGTACGGAGAAATTGTCGAACCAGGTAACGATGCCCTGAAGCTTGACGCCCTTGACGAGGAACATCGTCACCGGGGTCTTGGAGCGGCGCAGCGCGTTGAGGAACAGGTCCTGGAGAGAGGTTTGCTTGTCGGCCATCGGTCGATCCTTCTTATTGGCGGGCTGTTCGCCCGCGGTGCACCGGTTCCCGGTGTCGGAAACGCGCTCTCGAAGCGCGACGGTGCCAATCTAGGGATGCGGGCGCGCGGCGTCCACTGTTCGTCGCGGAAATCGGCGGAAATGAATCTCCCCTCCCGCTTGCGGGAGGGGCTGGGGGTGGGCTCGCGCTCTCGTTAGAAGGTGCCGCTTGAGATTGGCCGGGAGCCCACCCCCTACCCCCTCCCGCAAGCGGGAGGGGGAGGAATGAAGGCTATCCGTGCCGTTATTCGTCGCGCGTTTCGGTGATGCCGAGCAACTTGAGCTTCCGGTGCAAGGCCGAGCGCTCCATCCCGATAAAGCTCGCGGTGCGCGAGATATTGCCGGAGAATCGGCGGATCTGGACGCGGAGATATTCGCGCTCGAAGGTCTCGCGCGCCTCGCGCAGCGGCGAACCCATGATCGCATTGGTGCTGCCGCCCATCTCGCCGGGATCGCCCAGCACCTCGGCCGGGAGCAGATCGAGGTCGATCCGCCCGATCCGGTCTCCCGGCGCCATGATGATCGTCCGTTCGACGACATTGCGGAGCTGGCGGACATTGCCCGGCCATTCGTATGACTGCAGCGCGACCATGGCGTCAGGCGCGATCTCGGGCGTCGGCACGCGGCGTTCCGAGGCGTAATGCGCCATGAAATGCGCGACCAGAGCCGGGATATCCTCGCGGCGCTCGGCCAGGCCCGGGATGGTCACCGGCACGACGTTCAGCCGGTAATAGAGATCCTCGCGGAAACGCCCCTCGGCAATCTCCTCGGTCAGGTCGCGCGCAGTCGCGGAGACGACACGGACATCGACCTTGACCACGCGCTGGCCGCCGACCCGGGTGAAGCTCTGGTCGGTCAGCACGCGCAGGATCCGCGCCTGAGTCGCGATCGGCATGTCTGCGATCTCGTCGAGGAACAGGGTGCCGCCATGCGCCTGTTCGAGCAGGCCGGAGCGGACGAGCTGCCCGCCCTCCTCCACCCCGAACAATTCCTCCTCGACGCGCTCGGGCGTCATCCGCGCCGCGCTGACGACGACGAAGGGCGCGTTGGCGCGCTGGCTCCAGCCGTGCAGCAGCCGCGCGGCGATCTCCTTGCCGACGCCGGCGGCGCCCATCACCAGCACGCGGCTACCGGTCGACGCGACGCGCTTCAGGGTCGCGCGTACGCCGTTGATCGCCGCCGAGCTGCCGGTGAGATCATTATTGGTGCCGACCGAGGCGCGAAGTGACGCCACTTCGCGGCGCAACCGTTCGGTCTCGGTCGCACGGGCGACCATCAGCAGCAGCCGCTCGGCCTCGAAGGGCTTTTCGATGAAGTCGGCGGCACCGCGGCGGATCGCGGCGACGGCGGTATCGAGATTGCCATGGCCCGAGATGACCAGCACCGGGATCGACGGATCGCGGCGCTTCAGCTCGTCGAGCAGTTCGAGCCCGTCGAGCCGCGAGCCCTGCAGCCACACATCGAGCAGCACCAGCGACGGCCGCCGTGCCGAGATCGCCTCGAGCGCCGCGTCGCTGTCAGCGGCGCCGCGCGTCTCATAGCCCTCGTCCTCGAGCACACCCGCGACCAGCTCGCGGATATCGCGCTCGTCGTCGACGATGAGGATGTCGAGTGCCATGGTCAGGTCCGATTCCGTGTGAGTTCAGGGGTACGCTGGTCTTCCCCCTCTTCATTGTCGTGGTCGCTGCAGCCGATCGCCGACAGCGCGCTGGTGTCGAAGCTCATCGTCACCCGCGTGCCGCCGCCCTCGCCATCGGCGAAGACCATCGTGCCGCAATGTTCCTCGACGATCTTCTTGACGATCGCGAGGCCAAGCCCGGTGCCTCGCGCCCGGGTCGTGACATAGGGTTCGACCAGCCGCTCGCGCGCGGCGGGCAGGCCGATGCCATTGTCGACCACGCTGACGATCACCTTGCCGCCCTGCTCGGCGAGGGTCATCGTCACCGCGCCCTCGGCCCCCTCGCCCTTGGCATCGATCGCCTCGACCGCGTTCTTGACGAGATTGGTCAGCGCCTGGCCGATCTGGCGGCGATCGCACACAAGCAGCGGGCCGGGATCGTCATGGACCAGCCCGAACCGGATCGCAGGATGCGCGACCTCGTGCAGGAACAGGGCCTGGCGCGCGATATCGACCAGGGCTTCCTCGCGGAACACGGGTTTCGGCATGCGCGCGAAGGACGAGAATTCGTCGACCATCCGCCGCAGATCGCCGACCTGGCGGACGATCGTCTCGGTCAGCCGGGTGAAGGTACCGTCGTCATTCTCGATCTGACGGCCATAGCGGCGCTGAAGCCGCTCGGCGGCGAGCTGGATCGGGGTCAGCGGGTTCTTGATCTCGTGCGCGATGCGGCGGGCGACATCGGACCAGGCCGCGCGGCGCTGGTCGAGCAACTGGCCGGTGATGTCGTCGAAGGTGAGGATCGGACCTTCATCAGCACGCGCGATCTTGACCGCGAGCGTCCGCGAATCGCCATCGACCTCAACCTCGACGATTGCCTCGCGGGTGTCGCCCTTGATCAGTGTGCCGAGCTCGGGCGAGATATCGGCAAGCTGGCGTCCGACCAGATTCTCGTCATCGGTGTGGAGCAGCATCGCCGCCGAACGGTTGATCAGCCTGATGCTGCCATCGGCCGCGATCGAGATCACACCGGCGCTCACCCCCGACATCACGGCCTCGATCAGCGCGCGGCGGCTTTCCAGCGCGCCGGTCTGTTGCTCGAGCCGCCCGGTCATCTGGTTGAAGGCGTTGGCGAGCGTGCCGACCTCGTCATCGGCCTTGGGCACCGAGACGCGCGCGGTCAGGTCTCCGGTCGCGACGCGATGGGCTGCGGCGACGAGCTCGCCCACGGGCCGCACCAGCCGGTCGGCGACCGCAAGCGCGATCCACACTGCAATGCCGACAATCAGCAGCGAAATGAACAACAAGGCGGCGTTGAACTTCAGCTGCAGCGACCGCGAGCGGGTCTGCAGCGTGTGATAATCGCTCAGGATGGTCTCGCCCCGCTTGAGCTGGGTCGAGAGCTGCGGATCGAAGATGCGCGCCGAATAGAGATAGGTCCGCTCGCCAAAGGCAAGCTGCACAACCGCGGCGGCGCGATCCTTGCTCTGGACGATCACGTTCGGCGCGCCACGATCGATCGCCGCGATCATCTCCGGTTTGACGACGCGGTCGAGCGGACGGTCATAGGGATTGACCAGCGCCAGCGACTGGATCTGGCCGTTCGCCGCGACCCGGACGATCACCGCTTCCGACAGGTTCCGGCGATAGACCTGGTAGCCGAAATAGCGCCGGAACCGCGGGCTTTCGAGCGCATCCAGCTTTAGATCGTCAGCGATATCCCCCGCCATCGTGCCGGTCTCGCCGGCGACGCGGTTGAGCTCGGCATTGTAATTTTCCTGCGCCAGCGCCGTCGCGTTTTCGAGCATGCCGCGCGCCCTGTCGGAGAACCAGAACTCGACGCCATACTGGAACAGCAGCGACGCGAAGATCACGACCAGCAGCGTCGGTACCGCGGCAATGACCGAGAAGAGCGCGACCAGCCTGACGTGCAGCCGCCCCCTGCCGCCGATCGGCGACCGCGCAGCACGGCGCATCGCGATCCGTCGGCCGAGCAGCACGAGCAGCGCAACGCCAGGCAGCAGGTTGGCGACGAGCAGCAACGCGACCAGAGGCGGATTGAGCAGCGTCGGCGATGCCTGACCGCCGGAGATGATGAAGTAGCTCGCAACTGCAATCGCGATCGCCCCGCCCAGCACTAGCAGTTCCACAAAGGGTGTCACCGCGAAGCGTGGAGTCGAAAAGGACGGACTGGGCACGGAAGCCACTTTGGCTGTCATCGTGTCTTCAATACAACGACATTGTGGCAAGGAGAACACACAATGTGACAGTCTATATGACAATCTATCCCGAATCGGCCCCGCTCGATCGTCCCGCGTCGGGATCGATCCCGAGCGTATCGAGCCGTTTCCGCAGCGTATTCCGGTTGATTCCCAATGCCCTGGCCGCACGCAGCTGGTTCTGGCCGTGGCGGGCGAGCAAAGCCTCGATCAACGGCCGCTCTACCTCGCCGATGATGCGATCATAGAGGGTGCCGTCATCGAGCGCGGCGGGTTCCTCGCGGGCAAGCCGTTCCAGCCGGGCACGCACTGCCGCCTCGATCCCCGGGTCGCCGGGCAATATGCCCGAGGCCGTGGCGGCAGCACCGAGCATGGCGCGCACCTCGTCCGCACCGATCCGCTCGTCGCGGCTCAGCACAGCCATGCGGCGCATGATATTCTCGAGCTCGCGGACATTGCCCGGCCAGTCGTAATTTTCGAGCGCAGTGATCGCCGGTGGATCGAGCTGCTTGCGCGGCAGTCCGCCCTCGGCAGCACGGTCGAGAAAATGGCGGGCAAGCAGGGCGATATCCTGGCGCCGCGCCCGGAGCGCCGGCAGGCTGACCGGCACCACGTTCAGCCGGTAGAAAAGGTCCTCGCGGAACAGGCCGGTGGCGACAAGCTGGGCGAGATCGCGATTGGTGGCGGCGACGATACGGACATCGGCACGGATCGTCCGCGCGCCGCCGACGGTGGTGAATTCGCCCGACTGCAGGACGCGGAGCAGCCTTGTCTGCGCCTCCATCGGCATGTCGCCGATCTCGTCGAGGAACAAGGTCCCCCCTTCCGCCTGCTCGAAGCGTCCGGCCGAGCGCGCCTGGGCGCCGGTAAAGGCGCCGCGCTCATGGCCGAACAGCTCAGCCTCGATCAGCTCGCGCGGGATCGCCGCCATGTTGAGCGCGACGAAGGGCGATCGGCGCCTGGGCCCGAGATCATGGATCGCGCGCGCGACCAGCTCCTTGCCGGTGCCCGATTCGCCCGAGATCAGCACAGTCAGGTCGTTCGAGACGACGCGCGCGATGATCCGGTAGACATCCTGCATCGCCGGCGAGCGGCCGATCAGCGGCAAGGTCGCGTCGATCTCGTCGGCCTGTTCCTCGGTCAGGCCATGGTTGCGGGCAAGCGCGCCCTGCACGGCACGCGTAAGCACATCGAGATCGAAGGGCTTGGGCAGATAATCATAGGCGCCGACCTCAGTCGCGCGCACCGCCGTGGTCAGCGTGTTGCGCGCCGAGAAGACGATCACCGGCAGGCGGGGATAGTCTAGCGTGAGCTTTTCAACCCGGTCGAGCCCGTTGCCGTCCGGCAGCACGACGTCCGTGATCAATACATCGGGCATGCTGGTGGCGAGCTGGACGTCGAGCTCGGCCAGGCTCGCCGCGGTCGTCACGCGGTGGCCTTCGCGCCGCAGCGCCTGGGCGACCACAGTGCGGATTGCCGAATCGTCGTCGACGACCAGGATCGAGCCCTGATTCTTCATGCGGACCCTCTGGGTAACAGGATGCGGAACACGGATTGGGGCGGCGAGCCTTCACGGGCATATTGGATGATGCCGCCCATGTCGCGCACCAGCTTGTCGACCATGGCGAGGCCGAGCCCCTGCCCCTCCGGCTTGCCCGAGACGAACGGGTCGAACAGATGCTCGGCGATGTCGTCGGGCGCGCCAGGGCCGTTATCGATCACGCAGATCTCGATCGGCAAGGGCTGGCGCGGCCGACCGGGCGCCGGGCTGACCGCCATGCCGTGGCGATAGGCGGTGGCGAGCGTGATTCGCGCATCGGCCTGGTCGCGCATCGCCTCAGTCGCGTTCTTGATCAGGTTGAGCACGACCTGGAGGATCGCATCGCGGTCTGCCAGTACCGGGGGCAGCGAGGGATCGAAACGTTCCTCGATCACGACATGCCGCGCGAACCCGGCCAGCGCGACACGGCGGGCATGGTCGAGCAACGGATACACATTCTCGGGGTTCAGGCTCAGCGGCCGTGTATCCGTGAAATCCTGCATCCGGTCGATCAGCGCTGCGATCCGGTCGACCTCGGTGGTGATCAGCGTGGTCAGTTCCTCGCTGCCATCGGCGGCAAGCAGCTGGGCCGCGCCGCGAATGCCCGACAGTGGATTCTTGATCTCATGCGCGAGCATGGCCGCCGCGCCGATCGCAGCGCGTGCCGCCGAGGCACGATCGACGGAGTGGCCCATCCGCCGCGACGTAGCGCCGGTATGGAGCGTGATCGAGCGCCAGCCGGGATGATCGGGCACCCGCGCCTCGATATAATCGACCATTACCCGCCCGCCGCGGACGATTTCGATTTCGGCATCGAAGGCGGAGAAGCCCTGATTGTCGCGCCGGCTCGGCTCGCCCGGCGGGGTGATGACGCTTTCCAGCGGCAACCCGCGCATCGCCCGCTCGGAGAGGTTGAGCAAGGTCTCGCACTCGGCATTGGCGAAGGCGATCCTGCCCTGCGGATCGATCACCATCACCGCGATCGGCAGGCTGGCGAAGAGCGCGGCGAAGCTGGGCCCCGCCTTTTCGGCCATGACGTCAAGCCGCCGCACGGCTGCGCCAGGGCGCATAGAACTCGGCGAGCATGGCCTGGACCGTCTTCGGATCGGCAATCTGGTTCACGCGGTTGCGGAACTCGGCCGAGCCGTGCAGCCCCTTGGTGTACCAGCCGATATGCTTGCGCGCCATATTGACGCCGACCTCATTGCCATAATGCGACAGCATCGCATCATAATGCTCTGTGATCAGGTCATATTGCTGTTCGATCGTGGGGTCGGCGATACGCCGGCCGCTGGCGAACCATTCCATCACCTGGGCAAGCAGCCAGGGCTTGCCATAGGCGCCCCGCCCGATCATCACCCCGTCGGCGCCGGACTGTTCGAGCGCCGCCTCGGCATCCTCGATCGAGCAGATATCGCCATTGGCGATCACCGGGATCGAGACCGCATCCTTGACCCTGCGGATGAACGCCCAGTCAGCCGTGTCGCGATACATCTGGTTGCGGGTGCGGCCATGGACGGTGACCATCTTCGCGCCGAGATCCTGGGCGATCTTCGCCAGTTCCGGCGCGTTGAGGCTGGAATGATCCCAGCCCATGCGCATCTTGACCGTCACCGGCACGCTGACGGCATCGACTGTGGCCTTGATGATCGCGCCGGCATTGTCGAGGTCGCGCATCAGCGCCGATCCGGCATCGCCGCTCGTCACCTTGCGCACCGGGCAGCCCATATTGATGTCGATGATTGCGGCGCCGCGATCCTCGCTGAGCTTTGCCGCCTCGCCCATCTCATGGGGGGTGCAGCCGACGAGCTGCATCGATACCGGCTCTTCCACCGGATCCCAGGCGGCTTTCTGCAGCGACTGGCGCGTCTCGCGGATCGCGGCCTGGCTCGCGACCATCTCGGTGACGTTGAGCCCCGAGCCGAAGCGCCGCACGATCGTGCGGAACGGCATATCGGTGACGCCGGTCATCGGCGCGAGAATCACGGGGCGCTCGATCCGGACTGGTCCGATCTGGATGGGGGCGAGTGTCTGGGTCATGTGCCTGAAAAACGGGCAGCCTATAGGGGAGGATGGCCGGAGCGGCAAGACTGGCGGTCGTCCCCCTGTTCCGCTAGGCGGGCGCGATGACGCGAACCGCCACCGCAGCACTGATCGTTGCCGCCGGACAGGGCATACGAAGCGGCGGGACCCTGCCCAAGCAATTCGCCATGCTCGCCGGCAAACCCATGGTCGCGCACAGCTTCGCTGCCCTCCAGAGCCATCCAGCGATCGACCGCGTGATTGTCGCGATCGGCGACGGCCAGGACGCTGCACTGGCCGCAGCGCTCGGCGATGTCGAGCGGGTGAAAGGTGGCGCCACACGGCGCCTGTCCGTGCTCGCCGGCCTCGAAGCGCTGGCCGGCACAGCCCCTGAGCGCTTGCTGATCCACGACGCCGCCCGCCCCTTCCTCAACGCCACGGTGATCGACCGGCTGCTCGACGCGCTCGACACAAATGAAGGCGCCGTCCCTGCCCTCCCCGTCGCCGACACCCTCGCGCGCGGCGACGCGACGCTGGGCGATATCGTACCGCGCGACGGCCTGCACCGGATACAGACCCCGCAGGCATTCCGCTTCAATGTCATATTTGATGCGCATCGTGGCTGGGCGGGGGATGAACCGACCGACGATGCCCAGATGCTGCGCAAGGCCGGCGGCAGCGTGAAGCTGGTCGAAGGGGATATAATGCTCGAGAAGATCACCTGGCCGGCCGACTTCGCCGCTGCCGAGGCGCGTCACGCCGCCGGCATGCGCGTGCGCAGCGCGACCGGCTTCGACGTCCACCGGCTGGTCGCGGGCGAGGAACTCTGGCTCGGCGGCGTGCTGATCCCGCACGACAAGGGGCTTTCCGGGCATAGCGACGCTGACGTCGCACTCCACGCGATTACCGATGCTCTGCTCGGCACGATTGCCGAGGGCGATATCGGCACGCATTTCCCGCCGACCGACCCGCAATGGCGCGGTGCCGATTCGGCGCAGTTCCTCCAGCATGCGGCTTCGCTGATTGCGGCGCGGGGCGGGATCATCGACTTCATCGACCTCACCCTGATCTGCGAGGCGCCGAAGATCGGCCCGCACCGCGCCGCGATGCGCGACCGGATCGCAGCGCTGTTGCAGCTCGCGCCGGGGCAGATTAGCGTCAAGGCGACGACGACCGAGCGGCTGGGCTTCGCCGGTCGCGGCGAAGGGATCGCCGCCCAGGCCATTGCAACCATAAGAATCCAGGGGGCATGATGATGACGAAGCGTATCTCCATTCAAGCCGCGGCCGCCTTGTGGCTCGCGCTCGGTGCCACCAGCGCCCAGGCTGCGGACGTTGCTCCGCCACCCTGCGTGACGCATGGCGAAGCAGTCAGCATGGTGCTAGTGCTGGCGCCCGAGGCAATCAAGGCAGCGGGCACGGCCTGCGCGCAGGTCCTTCCGCCAACCGCACTGATCCGCCAGACGACCGGCCCTTATGTTCAGGGATTCCAGACTGAGGCCGATCGCGCCTGGCCCTTGGCAAAAGCCGGCATTGGCAAGATCGCCGGGGGGTTCGGGAAGGGTGGCAGCGAGTCCGATTCGGGCAAGCTGATTTCAGCGATGCTTGATTCCGACCAGATCCGGCCGATGGTCATCGCGATGATCGCTCCCGAACTCGCCAAGGCGATCAAGACGAAGGACTGCGCCACGATCGACCATATGCTGACGGAACTGGCACCCCTCCCGCCCGCGAATTTCGCCGAGGCGATCGTGACCATCCTCGAACTGGTGAACAAGGACGACATCGCCAAGGGCAAGAAATCGGACCTGCCGATCTGCCCGGTGGCGGGATCCTGATCGATGGACACGATTCTCCCGGCCGAACTCGTCACCGCCGCGCGGCGGGTGGTCGAGGAGAATCTCGCGATCGGCCGGCGTATCAGCGTAGCCGAGAGCTGCACCGGCGGGCTGGTCGCGGCCGCGCTGACCGAGATCCCGGGATCGTCCGAGATCTTCGAATCGGGCTATGTGACCTATTCGAACGACGCCAAGCTCGACATGCTGAAGGTAAGCTCGGACGTGCTCGAGACCTTCGGCGCTGTCTCGATCGCGACGGCCTGGGCGATGGCGCAGGGCGCGCTCGAGCAGAGCGGTGCTGACGTGGCGGTCGCGATCACCGGCGTTGCCGGCCCGGGCGGCGGGACCGAGAAGAAGCCGGTCGGCACGGTGGTGTTCGCCCGCGCGGAGAAGGGCGCCGATCCCGGCAATGTCGTCGCCGATCGCAAGGATTTCGGCGATCTAGGCCGCGGCGGCATCCGCCTTCAGGCGGCCCTGTGCGCACTCGAATTGTTGCTGCCGCCTGCCGGAGACGAGCCCGTCGTCCCGTAGAGCTTCGCCGCCCGTTCCTCGAAGGCGCCGATCATCTTGCGCAGCGCAGCACCGAACACCTGGCCGGCGAGCATCTCGAACACCCGGTTCTTGAACGCGAAATCCACGCTGAAATCGACTGCGCAGCCGGTGCCGTCGGGCCGGAAAGTCCAGTCGTTGCGCAGATATTTGAGCGGGCCGTCGAGATAATCGACATGGATATGGTCGGGCCGCACCTTCTCCACCTTCGACGTGAAGGTCTCGCGAAGGCCCTTGAAGCCGACGATCAGGTCAGCGACCATTTCCGCCTCGCTGTTCGAGCGGACGCGGACGGCAGTGACCCAAGGCAGGAACTCGCCATAACGACCCACGTCAGCGACGAGGTCGAACATCTGTTCGCTCGTATAGGGCAGCCGGCGGGTTTCGGAGTGGCGCGGCATCAGCCCCTCGCGAGCCCCTTCGAAAGCTGGGCCTCGCGCGCGGCACGCATCTTCTCGAAATCATCGCCGGCGTGATAGCTTGACCGCGTCAGCGGCGAAGCGGCGACGAGCAGGAAACCCTTGGCGCGCGCGATCGCGGCATAGGCGTCGAACGCCTGGGGCGTGACGAAGTCAAGCACCTTGGCATGGCGCGGGGTCGGCTGGAGATACTGGCCCATCGTCAGGAAATCGATGTCGGCGGAGCGCATATCGTCCATCACCTGATGGACTTCGAGCCGCTCCTCGCCGAGCCCGACCATCACGCCCGATTTGGTGAAGATCGACGGATCGTGCCGCTTCACCGATTCGAGCAGGCGCAGCGACGCATAATAGCGCGCGCCGGGGCGGATCGTCGGATAGAGCCGGGGCACGGTTTCGAGATTATGGTTGTAGACGTCGGGCCGCGCCTCGACGATCGATTCCACCGCGGCCTGCGCCTTGTTCCTGAAATCGGGCGTCAAAATTTCGATCGTGGTCTTCGGCGTGGTGCGGCGAAGTGCCTGGATCACCTTCACGAATTGCGAAGCACCGCCATCGGGCAGGTCGTCTCGATCGACTGAGGTGATGACGATATGTTCGAGCCCGAGCTCGGCGGCCGCATCAGCGGTGTGCTGCGGTTCGAGCGGATCGACCGCGCGCGGCATGCCCGTCTTCACATTGCAGAAGGCGCAGGCGCGGGTGCAGGTATCGCCGAGAATCATCACCGTAGCGTGCTTCTTGGTCCAGCACTCGCCGATATTCGGGCAGGCCGCTTCCTCGCACACCGTGTTGAGGTTGAGGCGCCGCATCATCGCCTTGGTCTCGGCGAATCCAATGCTGGTCGGGGCCTTGACCCGAATCCAGTCGGGCTTGCGCTGGCGCCCCTCAGAAGGATTGGCCGGCCGGGCGAGCGGGGTGATCTCGTTCATGGGGGCCAGATAGCGACTGCAGCTCGGCCTTGCCACCCCCCGCCCGCGTCGGCAAAGGGAGCGTCATGACCGGCTTTTCAGACCTGCTCAGCGGCTATCAGCGCTTTCGTGACACTGACTGGACGCGGCAGCGCTCGCGCTGGGCCGAGCTCCGCGAGGGGCAGAATCCGAGCGTGATGGTGATCGCCTGTTCGGACAGCCGGGTCGATCCGGCCCAGATCTTCGACGTCTCGCCCGGCGAGATCTTCGTCGTGCGGAACATCGCCAACCTCGTGCCGCCCTTCGAACTCGACGGCAGCCGCCACGGCGTTTCGGCCGCGCTCGAATTCGCGGTGACTCAGCTCGAGGTGGCCGAGGTGGTGGTAATGGGCCATGGCTCATGCGGCGGCGTCGCGGCGGCGCTGTCGCAGCGTTTCGCCGGCAAGCCACCCGGCGAAGGCGGGTTCATCGATCACTGGGTCGATATGCTCGATGACGCGCGGGACCGAATCGTCGCCGAATACGGCACCGGCCCCGAGGCAGTGCGCCAGCTCGAGCTCGAGACGGTCCGTGTCAGTCTCGCCAATCTGCGGACTTTCCCCTGCATTCCCGAACGCGAGGCGGCGGGCACGCTCAAACTGCGCGGCGCCTATTTCGCCATCGCCGACGGCGTGCTGCATGTGATGGACGACCGGGGCGTATTCGCGCCGGCCTGAGACCGACTCAGTCGAGCCCCAGCGCCTTGCGCGCCAGTTTCTCCAGCGCGGGGTCGAGCGGCGGTGCGCCCATCGGCACGCTCATCTCCAGCCGCTCGGCGATCTTGGTAAGCGCTGCGATCCGCGCTGCCTTCTTGTTGTTGCCGTCGATCGCATGCCAGGGTGCCCAGCGCGTATCGGTACGGCGGAACATCTCGCCCATTGCCTCGAGATAGTCTGCGCGCTTTTCGCGATTGCGATAATCCTCGGCGCCGGTCTTCCAGCGCTTCCAGGGATGTTCGAGCCGGCCTTTCAGCCGCTCGTCCTGCTCCTCCTGCGTCACATGGATGAACAATTTTACGATCGTGGTGCCCGAATCGCCCTGCTGCGCCTCGAATTCGTTGATCTCGTCATAGCCGCGGCGCCATTCCGCCTCGGTCGCGAAGCCCTCGACGCGTTCGACCAGGACTCGCCCGTACCAGCTGCGATCGAACACGGCGATATTGCCGTTGCCGGGCAGCTTGTTCCAGAAGCGCCACAGGAAATGATGGCCAAGCTCGATCGGCGTCGGCGCCTTGATCGGCCAGACCTGGAAGTTGCGCGGATCCCATTCCGAGGTGAGCCGCTGGATGATGCCGCCCTTCCCAGCGGCATCCCAGCCTTCGAACAGGATCAGAGCCCGGCGCTTGTGGACGATATGCGCGACCTGGACATGGGCCAGGCGCTTCTGGAGCTCAGCCAGATCCTTCTCATAGTCGCCGTCATATTTCTTGCCGGCTTCGTAATCGGAGAGGTTGATGGTCATACGCGTCACTCGGCCAGTTCATGGTTTGACAAACTTTGCCAAAATCCGTCAGAATGCATAGCAAGGAGCGCGATCCATGGCGACGATGAATATCTCTTTGCCCGACGTGATGAAACACTGGATCGAGGAGCAGGCGCAGAGCGGACGGTACAGCAATGTCAGCGACTATGTCCGCGATCTGGTGCGACGCGAACAGGACCGCAGCGACAAGATCGCGAATATGCAGCGCCTTGTGGAGGAAGGCCGGGCGAGCGGAGTCAGCGAGGAGACAATGACTGACATTCGTGAACGCGCGCTGCGACAGGCAGACCTGAACCAATAGATGATGACGGATCCGGACTAACCATCAGACGACGATGTCTTGTTCCGGTTCGACTTCGACCGCTTCGACGTCGGCCGGGCCGGGCGCTTCCATCGCGTCCTTCAGCGTAACAGTGACAGTCATCCCACCGGTATAAATTATGTAGCAACGCTTGAACGGGCAGCGGGTAATCCCACTATAGCGATCTGTATCAGCCGCCTCGATTATGGCGTCAGTACAGCTCTTTTCGGCATAGTCCCCCGGACAGGGTTTGGGCGTCAGGGTACCGGCCTTCAGACGCGCAACTGCCGCGACCAGTGCGAAATGCCCCCGCACAGCGCTGTCCTCGTCGTCCGCCTCGAACCAGCTGCCGTCCGTGCTGCGGGGAAGGCGCGTGCAATCGCCCTGCAAGGTCTGGGAAGACTGATCGTCTTGCGTAAGCCGCGTTGGTTTCGGGCGCGAGATATGGAACAGCACGGTGGTTTCTAACAGCCCATAGGGCGCGACCGGCGTATCCTCAGGGCGATTGTCGGCAGCCAGCGGCGCATAGTGCAACGTCAGCGATTCGCGGCGGCACAATCCCGCATACGCTGTCCCATAGGGGCGCGTTGTAAAGACGAGGTCGTTGAGCCTGCGGCGATTGCCCCGCGTGAAGCCGGTGACTGGCTCGAGCACCGACAACAAATCACGCCTGGCCTGCCGATCAGCGGCGCTGGGCGACAAGGCGAGCCGCTCCTGCGTGCTCATTTCGTCTTGTGCCACGACCGGGCCGGCAATCAGGCTTGTGGCGAGCACCAGAGTGCCGATCCAGCGGCCTGTCCTCGTTCCACGCTCTGTGACGCTCATGCGATTGTCTCCCCCTTTCCGAGGGTGCGGCTGAATCGTCACAATAACAAGTCGCTACGCGTTCTATTCCGGCCGCACCGCCTCCACCGCCGGCTTCGCCGTCGCCGGCTCGATCGTGCGGATGTTGAGCTCGCGCAGCTGCTTCGCGCTCGCGAAGTTCGGCGCGCCCATCATCAGATCCTCGGCCTTCTGCGTCATCGGAAAGACGATCACCTCGCGGATGTTCGGCTGGTCGGCGAGCAGCATGACGATGCGGTCGACGCCCGGCGCCGAGCCGCCATGCGGCGGGGCGCCGCATTTGAAGGCGTTGATCATGCCGGCGAAATTGGTGTCGACATCAGCCTGGGTATAGCCCGCGATCTCGAACGCCTTGTACATGATCTCGGGCTTGTGGTTCCGGATCGCGCCTGAGGACAGCTCAACGCCGTTGCAGACGATATCGTACTGGTACGCTAGGATATCGAGCGGATCCTTGGTCTCGAGCGCCTCCATCTCGCCCTGCGGCATCGAGAAGGGATTGTGGCTGAAATCGACCTTCTTCGCGTCCTCGTCATATTCGAACATCGGGAAATCGACGATCCAGCAGAATTCGAAGCGCTTCTGGTCGATCAGCTCGAGCTGCTCGGCGACTCGGGTGCGCGCGAGGCCGGCGAGCTTGGCTGCCTGAGCTTCCTTGCCGGCGGCGAAGAACACGCCGTCATCGGGGCGGAGGCTGAGTGCTTCGGCAATCTTCGCCATGCCTTCTTCGCCATGATTGTTGGCGATCGGGCCGCCGAACACGCCGCCCTTGCGCGTCGCATAGCCGAGACCGGCAAAGCCCTCGCTTTGCGCCCAGCTGTTCATGTCGTCGAAGAATTTGCGGCTTTTCTCGGCTGTGCCCGGCGCCGGGATCGCGCGGACGACGTCGCCGGCCTCGACGATCGCGGCGAAGCGGCCGAAGCCCGAGCCCTTGAAGTGCTCAGACACGTCGCTGATCAGGATCGGGTTGCGCAGATCGGGCTTGTCATTGCCGTATTTCAGCATCGATTCGCGGTAGGGGATGCGCTTGAACGGCAGCGCCGAGACTGTGCGGCCCTTGCCCTGCCAGTCAGCGAATTCCTCGAACACGCCGTGCAGCACGGGCTCGATCGCGGCAAAGACATCGTCCTGGGTGACAAAGCTCATCTCGAAATCGAGCTGGTAGAATTCACCCGGTGAGCGGTCGGCACGCGCATCCTCGTCGCGGAAACAGGGCGCGATCTGGAAATAGCGATCGAACCCCGCGACCATCAGCAGTTGCTTGAACATCTGCGGGGCCTGCGGGAGCGCGTAGAACTTCCCCGGATGCACCCGGCTCGGCACGAGATAGTCGCGCGCGCCTTCCGGCGAGGACGCAGTCAGGATCGGCGTCTGGAATTCCGTAAAGCCCTGCGCGTTCATCCGCTGGCGCAGCGAGGTGATCACCTTGGAGCGCAGCATGATGTTCGCGTGCAGCCGCTCGCGCCTGAGATCGAGGAAGCGATAGCGCAAGCGGATATCCTCGGGATATTCAGCCTCGCCCGCGACCGGCATCGGCAGTTCCTGGGCAATGCTCTGCACCACAGCCTCGGTCGCACGGACTTCTATCCCGCCGGTCGGCAGGTTCGGGTTCACCGCATCGGCCGCGCGCGCCGTCACCATGCCGGTGATGGTGACGACCGACTCGTTCTTCAGGCTCTCGATCACCTTGAAGGCGGGGCCGCTGACATCAGTGACGATCTGGGTGATGCCGTAATGGTCGCGCAGATCGACGAAGACGAGATCGCCATGATCGCGCTTCTTGTGGACCCAGCCAGACACGCGGACTTCCTGCCCGACATGCTCGGGGCGAAGCTCGACGCAGTTATGGGTGCGATAGGCGTGCATCATCAGTCTCTCGTCAAAATGTGTCATCCCCGCAAAAGCGGGGACCCAGCTCCGGCGGCGGGTGATGGATCCCCGCTTTCGCGGGGATGACAACCATAGCAATGTGATCGGGGCGCTTCCCCGCCACACGCGCCTTTGTCAAGGCGCACTCCCCTCGCTATGGGATCAAGATGCATATCCATCCCCTTATCTCCGACAGCGCCACCCTCGCCAATCTCTGCACCAGACTCGCCGAGGCCGACTTTGTGTGCGTCGACACCGAGTTCATGCGCGAGAACACCTTCTGGCCCGAACTGTGCCTCATCCAGATCGCCGATGTGAACGAGGCGGCTGCGATCGATCCGATGGCGCCGGGCCTCGACATGAAGCCGTTGCTCGACCTGCTCGTGAACAATGAGGATGTGCTCAAGGTCTTCCATGCCGGCGGGCAGGATCTGGAGATTGTCTATAATCTCACCGGCAAGACGCCGCATCCGCTGTTCGACACCCAGGTCGCGGCGATGGCGCTCGGCCAGGGCGAACAGATCGGCTATTCCAATCTGGTCGATGCCTATCTCGGCATCCAGGTCGACAAGGGCGCGCGCTTCACTGACTGGAGCCGCCGGCCGCTCGACGCGCGCCAGATCGAATATGCGATCGGCGACGTCACGCATCTCGCGAAGATCTTTCCCAAGATGCTCGAACGACTGCGCAAGACCGGACGCGGCGCCTGGCTCGACCAGGAGATGGACCGACTCGGCGATCCGAAAAACTACGCGAACGATCCCGAGGATGCGTGGAAGCGCGTGCGGATCGCGGGCCGCAAGCCCGAAGTGCTAGGCCGGCTGAAGGCGTTGGCGCGCTGGCGCGAGCTCGAAGCGCAGAACAAGGATCTGCCGCGCGGCCGTATCGTCAAGGACGAGACGCTGGCCGATCTTGCCGGCCACGCGCCGCGCAAACAGGCCGATCTCGCCAAGGTGCGCGGCCTTTCGGCGACCTGGGCGGGCAATGATATCGGCGCGCGGCTGATGGCGGCGCTCGAAGCCGCCACACCGATGAGCGCTGACGAGATGCCCGCACGCGACGATCGCAAGCCCGGCCTCGGCAAGGACGGCGCGCTGGTAGCCGACCTGCTGAAGCTGCTGCTCAAGATCCGCTCGAAGGAAATCGATGTCGCCTCACGCCTGCTGGCGCGGAGCGAGGATCTCGAGGCGCTTGCCGCTGGGCAGCGCGACGGGCTGCCGATCCTCACCGGCTGGCGCTTCGAGCAGTTCGGCCGCGATGCGCTCGATCTGGTCGAGGGACGGCTGGCGTTCGCCGTGGTGAACGGCAAGCTCAAGATGACGCGGACCGAGGATGTGGTCCTGCCCTGAATCGTCACCCCGGGCTCGTCCCGGGGTCCATCGTGCCGCATACACAACGCCTGAGGCGTGTGCGGCCCGATGGATGCCGGGACAAGCCCGGCATGACGGGTTTGGTTAAGCAGTAACGATCGGCTCTCGCCCCAACGCGACAGCAAGCGCAGCATGCCGACGTTCCACCGCATCCCCGTACAACGCCAGATCGTCAGGCGAGACGTGCAGCGTCACCACCTGGCCGTCATCCGTGAGGCTCGAGCGCTGCAAGGGCCCGGCCAGCCCGCCGCTGAGGCGCTGGCCGAGGCGCATCGCCAGGCCCCAGCTGATCGCGCGCTTCAGTTCGGCGGGTGAGGCCAGGGTTTCGAGCGGCGGCGGGATCGTCGTGCCGCCGCCAAGGCTGGTGAATAGGGCCTGGGCGACCACGGCGCGACCGTGCGCATCGATCGCCACCCAATTGCCGTGCAGCGCGATCTCGACACCACGTTCGGCGCGGAATTCCGGGTTCGCCCGCCAGCCGACATCGGCGAGCAGGCAGGCCATGAGCCGGAGTCGCGTCTGGCTGGGCGAATCGCCAGTGAACAGCGGCGCGATCCAGCGATCGAGCAGATCGCCATGTTCCGGGAAGCGGCCATGGCGTTGGCCCTCGTCGCGCGCGGCGACGATCAGCGGGTCTTCCGCGCGCCGTTCCTCGTCGAGCCCCTGGAACAACAGGCCCTCGCGCAGGCCGAAGGCGGAGACGATCGTCGCTTCCGCGCCGAGATGCTTGAGCAAGGCCGCCAGCAGCGCGGCGGCATCGCCAAGCGTGGAGGCACGGCCCGAGGAAAGGCCGGGAATGGCGCGCAGCCAGCTCTTCGGGACATGGCTGATCGTGCGGCCCATCCGCGCGATCGCGGCCGGCGCCATCGAATATTGGTGGATGACGGGCAAGGGATAGGAATTGAGGTGCATATCCAGCCGCGCAAGCCCGCGCCACGAGCCGCCGACGAGATAAAGCGGCAATCCGCGCCCCTTGCCGATCCATCCGGCCTCCTTGAGCGTCTTGTACACCAGTCGTTCGAGCGCGCCCTGCCCCTTGGCGCGGATCGCACCGATGCGCAGCACGCCGAGCGGAAAGGAGATGCGCTCGCGGACCTTGCCGCCCGAGACGCGCACCAGTTCCAGGCTGCCGCCGCCGAGATCGCCGACAATCCCGTCAGCATCGGGAATCGCCGACAGCACCCCCATGCCGGCCGCGATCGCTTCCTGCTCGCCGGAGAGAAGTTCGACCTGAAGCCCGAGCGACCGTGCTGTATCGAGCAGCTCGCGGCCATTGCTCGCCTCGCGCACCGCGGCGGTGGCGACGGTGCGCAGCCGGGTCACTTCCATCTCGTGCGCGACGGCGGCGAAACGGGCCAGTGCGTCGCCCGCCACTTCGAGCGCGCTTTCAGCGATCATGCCGGTTTCGGCGAGACCGCGGCCGAGCCCCGCCAGCACCTTTTCGTTGAACAGGATCGCCGGCAGCCGCTCCGGCCCCTGATAGACGACGAGGCGGATCGAGTTGGAGCCGATATCGATGATGCCGGTGCGCGGTTCGGCGACCAGGTCGGGTTTCGGTTTGCGGAACAGGAGGGTCGCCACGTCCGCTTAACGCCTCCGCCTGAGCGAAAGTTTCGGGACCGAATCGCTCGCCGACAAGGCCGCGCCGCGCCCCGAAAGCGACGGATTGGTCATGAAATAGCGGTGCAGGTTGAACGGCGTGTCGCCCGGCCTGGTGCGGACATAGCTGCCGTCGGACTGCAATTCCCAGCTCTGCTCATTGTCGATCAGGTTCGCGACCATCACCTGGTCGAGGATCTGGTCGTGCACCGTCGGGTTCTCGATCGGCAGCATATATTCGACGCGGCGGTCGAAATTGCGCGGCATCCAGTCAGCCGAGGAGATGAACAGCTGCGCGCCGTCATTGGGCAGCGCCTTGCCGTTGCCGAACGCCCAGATGCGGCTGTGCTCGAGGAAGCGGCCGATCACTGATTTCACCCGGATATTCGCCGACATGCCGGGAATGCCCGGTTTCAGGCAGCAGATGCCGCGGATGACGAGATCGATCTTCACCCCCGCCTCGCTCGCCTCATAGAGCTTCTCGATCACGGCCGGGTCGACCACGGAATTCATCTTCGCCCAGATCGCGGCCGGCTTGCCTGCCCTGGCAAAGGCGATCTCGGCGTCGATCAGCCCCATCAGCCGCGGACGCATGTCGCGCGGCGAGAGGCTGACCAGGGTCATATTCTCGGGTTCGACATAGCCGGTGACGTAATTGAACATCTGCGCGGCATCGCGCCCGATGCGAGGATCGGCCGTGAAGAAGCTCAGATCCGTGTATATTTTTGCCGTCACCGGGTGATAATTGCCGGTGCCGAAATGGCAGTAGGTGCGGAACTGCCCGGATTCGCGGCGCACCACCATCGAGACCTTGGCGTGGGTCTTCCACTCCATGAAGCCATAGACGACCTGCACCCCGGCACGCTCCAGCGCCGTCGCCCAGAGCAGATTCTGCTCCTCGTCGAACCGCGCCTTCAATTCGACCACCGCAGTGACGGATTTTCCCGCCTCGGCGGCGGCAATGAGCGCATTGATGACCGCGGGCTGCTTGCCCGCGCGATAGAGCGTTTGCTTGATCGCGACGACATCGGGGTCTTCGGCCGCCTGGCGCAGAAAGGCGAGCACCACGTCGAACGTCTCATAGGGGTGATGGACGACAATGTCCTTGGCCCGGATCGCAGCGAAGCAATCGCCGCCGAATTCGCGGATGCGCTCGGGGAAACGCGGGCTGAAGGGCGGGAATTTCAGATCGGGCCGATCCTCCTCGACCAGGGATTCGAGGTCGCCGATGCCGAGAAAACCGGCGCTTTCCGTGATGATCGCGTCAGTGCCGGCCAGCTCTTCCTTGAGCTGTGCCTCGAGTTCCTCGCTCATCCCGGTCTCGATCTCGAGCCGGATCACCCGCCCACGGCGGCGGCGCTTGATCGCATTGGCGAAGTAGCGGACGAGATCCTCGGCCTCTTCCTCGATCTCGATATCGCTGTCGCGCAGCACCCGGAAATTGGCTGCGCCGTTGACGGTGTAGCCAGGGAACAGCAGCGGCGCGAAGCGCTTCAGGATCGTCTGGGTCGTCACATAGCGCGCGACCTCGCCCGGCAGCCGGACGAAGCGGGGCATCGATGCTGGCAGCATGACCAGCTCGCGAATCCGTTCCTTGTCCGATTTGCGGACCAGATCGAAGATCACGCTCAACCCCTTGTTGGGGATGAACGGAAAGGGATGCGCCGGATCGAGCGCCTGGGGCGTGAGGATGGGGAAGATCTGCTCGCGGAAATGCGTCTCGAGCCAGTCAGCGGCATCGCCGTCGATCGAATGGCTGTGGAGCATGGCGATGCCCGCTTCGGCGAGCTGGCCGCGCAGATCGCGCCACACTTCCTGCTGGCTGGCCATCAGCGCATCGGCTTCCGCGATCGTCGCGGCGAGCTGCTGCCCCGGGGTCAGCCCGTCAGCGGAGAGGCGGTCGACATCCTGGAGCTGCTGGCCCTTGAGCCCGGCGACCCGGACCATGAAGAATTCATCGAGGTTCGAGCCCGAGATCGACAGGAAACGGACGCGCTCGAGCAGCGGATGCGCGCTGTTGCAGGCCTCTTCCAGCACGCGTCGATTGAAGGCGAGCCAGGACAGTTCCCGGTTGAAATAGCGATCGCTTCCCTCGCCCGCGACAAAGGGATCGTCATCGTCATCGAGGCGAACGATATGCGCAGGGCGGGTCATGGGGCCTCTATCGGCAGTTCGGGGGCGCGACCGGCGATCAGCCCCGCTTCCTGCAATGTGGCCCGTGCGAGCGGAATGGACAAGCGTTTGTGGCGGGCAAGCACTGCCTGATCGAGGATATCGACGGTACGGAGGATCGCGACATGGCTGCGTTCGACCCTGAGCAGCAGCCACTGGATCAGGTCCGGACGGGCATCGAGCCCGCGGCGGAGGAACTGGCGCTCGAACAGCGCCTGCATCAGCGTCTCGTCCGGCGGACCGATTCGTGCGACCGGGCTGGCGGTGAGCCGCGAGCGCAGGTCGGGCAGCTTGACCGACCATTCGGGCGGCGGCGCATCCGCGACCACCACCAGCGGCCGGTGCTCGGCCTGGGCACGATTCCAGGCATGGAAGATCGCGGTTTCGTTCTGGCGCTCGGCATCGTCGATGATCTCGCCACCGCTCTTCGCCGCGAAGATGCGCGCGAGCAGGCTGCGGCCCGATTTGCGCGGACCGGTGAGCACGACGGCCATGACTGGCCAGGTGCTCCAATGTTCGAGCTGCTGGACTGCGCGAGCGTTCGAGTCGCTGACGAGGAATTCATCGTCGCGCGGGTCGGGCGGCCAATCGAATGGCAGCGCGATCTGGCTCATCCGCTGGTCGCGTTGTCCGCGGACGGGGCCGTCGGCGCCCCGCCGCCCTGCGAGGGCGCGCCTGCGCGCCGGATGCGCAAGGTCGTACCACTGCCCACCACCGTCCAGCCGCGCGCTTCGAGCAACGGGCGCAGCGCCGCCGGATCGCCATCGAACGCAACCCGCACCACCGACACGCCGCCAAGGGCAAGGCTGGTCGTGATTGCAGAGCGCACGCCGGGGATACCGCGCAGGGCCGATTCGGTCGCCGCCACCGAGGCGGCGCCCGGCGTATCGACCTGGAGGTTGATCTGCGTGCCGCCGGTTATGACGTTGGTATCGCCGGTATCGACCGGAGTCTCGTCCCCGGCATCGGGCGCGGTCACGGCTGCGGTGGGCGGACGCCAGGAAAGGCTTGGATCGGCCTTGAGCATGCCGTTCTTCAGCGCCGCCTGATAGGCATCGTCGATTCGCTTCACCCCGGCATCGAGCAGCACCGGCAGTCCGTCGCTGTTGCCGACGCGAAGCGAGAAACGGGTGATGATGTGATTGTCCGGCCCGTGCCGGGCCTCGAACGCGCCGATGATCGGCCCGCCCGGCCATTCCCGGTAGAGATGCACCACCGGCACGAGCACATCGCCCGCGCCATATTGATCGAGGATCGTCCGCCACCAGCCACGGGTCGGACGTCCGGTCTGGCCGGCATTGAGCAGCAGTGCGTCCGGACCGGTTCCTGCGGGACGGACATAATCGATCGTGCTGTTGCCGGTGCGGAACCGCCCCCAGGCATCCTGCCAGGCGGTCTTCTGCTCGAACACCGCGCCCGTACCGCTCGAATATTCGAGCGGGATAGTCAGCATCGGCCCCGAGCGCTCGGACTGGCTCTCGACGCCGAGCAGCGCGCCCGCCTTGGCGCGGCTGAACAATACGCCGAGCCGCGCGATATAACGCGTCGGTCCGATCTGCTCGTCCTCGACGACGATTCCGGAGACGATCGAATCGAGCGCGCTGTCGGACAGGGTCCCGCCCCCGCCGCCGAGCCGCTGCGACAACATCGTCCAGCCCTTGCGCTGTGCGATCCGCCAGCCGCCGTAACGCGCCTGTTCAGCGGTCTTGGCGGTGACGTCGACGCGAATGCCGCCGACCTCGTAACTGCCCGAACTGTCGGCCGAGGTGACGCCCTGGTTCGTGATCTGGTCGTCCTGCGCGAGCACCACCCCGCCGGTGACGGCGAGGGCCAATACGAGCGTGAGGCGGAAAGCGTGACGGGAGATTGGGTGGCGGATGCGCATGTCGGCGCCCTTTTGGCGAAGCAGGCGTGGAAATCCAAGCAAGTTATCGATAGGGCCGCGCGGATGAGCGATACCGAACGGGACGATGCACCCTATACCTATGCCCAGGCGGGCGTTTCGATCGCGGCCGGCAACGCGCTGGTCCGTGCGATCGCGCCGCTGGCGAAAGCGACGCGACGCCCCGGCGCGGATGCCGATCTTGGCGGCTTCGGCGGGTTCTTCGACCTGAAGGCGGCGGGCTTCAAGGATCCGCTGCTGGTCGCGGCGAATGACGGGGTCGGTACCAAGCTGAAGCTTGCGATCGACCATGACCGGCATGACGGCGTCGGGATCGATCTCGTCGCGATGTGCGTCAACGACCTGATCGTGCAAGGCGCAGAGCCTTTGTTCTTCCTCGATTATTATGCCAGCGCGAAGCTCGATCCGCCGGTGGCCGAGCGTGTTGTGGCATCGATCGCCGAGGGTTGTCTGCAGGCCGGCTGCGCGCTGATCGGTGGCGAGACCGCCGAGATGCCGGGCATGTATGCCGAAGGCGACTATGACCTGGCCGGCTTCTGCGTCGGCGCGGTCGAGCGCGATCGGGTGCTGACGGGCGTGGGAATCGCGCCGGGCGACGTGATTCTCGGCCTTGCCTCTTCGGGCGTTCACTCGAACGGCTTCTCGCTGGTGCGGCGGCTGGCGGCTGACAAGGGCTGGAAGCTCGATCGCCCTGCCCTGTTCGACCAGGACGTGCTGCTGATCGACGCACTGATGGCGCCGACCCGGATCTATGTGAAGAGCCTGTTGCCGCTGCTGGCGGAGAAGCGACTCAAGGGGCTGGCGCATATCACCGGCGGCGGCCTGCTGGAGAATGTGCCGCGGGTGCTGCCCGAAGGCGTGCATGCGCGGATCGAGGCCGATGCCTGGCCGCAATCGCGGCTGATGGCGTTCCTGCAGGCGCAGGGCCAGATCGAGCCGGGCGAGATGGCGCGAACCTTCAATTGCGGGATCGGGATGGTGGCTGTGGTTGCCGCCGGCGAGGTTGATGCGGTGACGGCGGCGCTCGCGGCGGCTGGCGAGACGGTGTTCCGGGTTGGGGCGATCGAGGCTGGGGTGCGTGGGTGCACTGTGTTTGGCAGCGACGAGGCGTGGAGTGCGCGGGCGGCGTGGAGCGCTAGCTTTGAGGCGTGACCTTCTTCCCCCCTCCCGCTTGCGGGAGGGGCCGGGGGTGGGCTCGCGCTCTCCGTTGAGCGCATCGCCCGCGATAAGCCGCGAGCCCACCCCCTACCCCCTCCCGCAAGCGGGAGGGGAGGAATGAAGGCGAAGGTCGGCATTCTTATCTCGGGCCGCGGTTCGAATATGATTGCGTTAGCTGAGGCCGCCCGCGACCCCGCTTGCCCCTTCAAAATCACCCTCGTCGCCTCGGACAAACCGGAAGCCCCGGGCCTCGCCTGGGCCCGCGACCACGGTCTCCGAACCTTCGCCCAATCCCCCAAGGGCCTCCCCAAAGCTGAATACGAAGCAGCGATCGACTCAGCCCTTCGCGCCGCGGGTACCGAATACGTCGCCCTTGCCGGTTACATGCGCCTGCTCACCGACGATTTCGTCGCGCGCTGGCGCGGCAGGATCGTCAATATCCACCCGTCCCTGCTCCCCAAATACAAGGGCCTCGACACGCACCAGCGCGCGATCGACGCGGGCGACACAATCGCCGGCTGCTCAGTCCATATCGTCACCGAGGAGCTCGACGGCGGTGACGTGCTCGGCCAGGCCGAGGTTCCGATCCTGCCGGGCGACACCGCCGATACCCTCGCGACCCGCGTGCTTGCCGAAGAGCATCGCCTTTACGCGCGCGCTCTGGCAGACTTCGTCGCGCGATGAGCCCCGATCCCGACTCAGTCCTCGCCAAGGTCCGCGCGCTGTGCATGGCGCTGCCCGAGGCGGCCGAGAAAATCTCGCACGGCGCCCCGACCTTCTTCATCGAGAAGGGCAAGGTCTTCGCCTATTTCTCGCACAACCATCATGGCGATGATCGCACCGCGGTGCAGGTCAAGACCAGCGGGCGCGAGGAGCAGGCGATGCTCGTCGAGATGGACCCGGACCTGTATTTCGTACCGAAATATACCGGCCCGGCCGGCTGGATCGGCATGCGGCTCGATCAGGGCGAGACGGATTGGGACCATATCGGCGACCGGATCGCGACCAGCTGGGAGCTGGTGGCGCCCCGGCGATTGCTCGAGGCAGGTGGACGATGAATGACGATATGACGCCATCGGCGTTCGAACGCGCCGAGGCTGCCGCCACTCGCCGCCGCTGGATCACCCTGGCCGAGGTCGTGGGCATTGCCGGGCTGCTGATCGCCGGGCTCAGCCTGTGGATGAGCTGGTCCGATCGTCGCGCCGACCAGCAGGAGAAACAGGTCGAGAAGGCGAGCGAGACCAAGGTGAAGACGCTCGTGCTGCTGACCGCGACGCCGCAAAAGGACGGCAAGCTGCTCGCGCTCAAGGATTCAGCGCATGAGGTGCAGAGCATCGATGTGCGCTTCCCGGCCTCGCTTGGCATCTCGGCACAGTCGAGCGTGCTCGATCCGCGGATCGAAGCCAGCTGGTTTGCCGCGCCGATCCTGGCGCTGACGCATGACGGCTCCGACAAGCAGCAGGGCCGGATGCCGGTGCTGATCACGAGCAGCTACTGGGATGCCGACCAGCAGCGCAGCGACAGCGCGATCTACGATGTGGTCTGGTATACCGAAGGCAGCTTCATGGGCGTGAGCGGCCGCTCGCTGCACCTGAAGGGCATCTTGCTCCGCGAACGGACAGCCTCGCCGGCCCGGCTCGAGGCGATCTGGGCGGCGGAAAAGCCGAAACCGGCTGGGTGAAGCCTGCACCTTTTCCCTTCCCCAGCGAAGGCTGGGGCCCAGTGGGGAAGGCAGGGGTAACGACGCGCAACGCCAATCAGAATCGTCCCCCACCTGGGCCCCAGCCTTCGCTGGGGAAGGCTATTCAAGCGATGGGGAGTTCGGGCGGGGGTATCATCCCCGCCCGACTATTGCGTCAGCCGACAATTTCTTCCGGCTTGAAGAAATAGGCGATCTCGATCGCTGCATTCTCGTCCGAGTCCGAACCATGGACCGTGTTCGCCTCGATCGACTCGGCGAGCTCCTTGCGGATCGTGCCGGGTTCGGCATTGGCCGGGTTGGTCGCGCCCATGATGTCGCGGTTGCGCTGCATGGCGTTCTCGCCTTCGAGGACCTGAACGACGACCGGGCCAGAGATCATGAACGAGACGAGATCGTTGAAGAAGGGGCGCTCGCGATGGACGTCGTAAAAGCCCTCGGCCTGCTCCCTGGTCATCTGGATGCGCTTGGAAGCGACGACGCGCAGGCCGGCCTCCTCGAGCATCTTGGTGACGGCGCCGGTGATGTTGCGGCGGGTGGCATCGGGCTTGATGATCGAAAACGTCCGGGTCGCGGCCATGGCCGTTCGGCTCCTGTATCTGTGATGGTTGGAAAGTCGCGGTCCCCCTAGTCGGGAGGGGAGCCAGATGCAACCCGGGCTATGCCCTATGCCGCCTGTTCCCAGCGGCCCTCGTCATTCTGCTTCCAGTAGCGGCGCTCGACACCGTCGCGGTCGGCAAGGCCTTTCCAGGCGGCGCGGGCTTCGGTGATACGGTCGGCGTCGAAGAAGTGGAAGGCGCGGTCGAAGCCGAGCGCCTCGTCGCGCCAGATGCCGTCGGCGAGGGCGACATTGCCGGCGCTGTTGGTCGCGTCGGTGGTCGCGGCGATCAGGATCGGCTGGGCCGCATCGTCGCCGCCGGCTTCGGCATGGGGGAGGAAGCTTTCCGGATTGTAGGTCCAGAGCAACCGATCGAGCGCGGTGCGCTGATCGCCGCTCTCGGCGACGATCAGCAGGCGGCCGCCTGTCTCGACCACGCGCTCGGCGATGCGCGGCAGGACGCGGTCGAGCGGTTGGGCCGTCAGATGATAGAAGTCGACCTGCATATGGCCCGTCCTCGGCCGATGTTGGAGAATAATGTCATGCGTGTCAGGGGTGCGCGCCAAAACCGCATGAAAAATTATCTTTTAATACCAATTGGTTACGCACCAGAAATCATGGCGATTCTGTTGGAGAGTGTGACATAATTCTCCAACAGATGCCCCGATCACTCCTCGAAATTGTCCGCCACGAACCGGTCGAGCAGCCGCACGCCATAGCCGGTCGCGCCCTTGTCATAGGTCGCCCCCGGCTTTTCGGCCCAGACCATGCCGGCGATATCGAGATGCGCCCAGCGGACGCCGGTATCGATATAGCGCTGGAGGAATTGCGCCGCGGTGATCGAGCCCGCGCCGCGCGGGCCGACATTCTTCATGTCGGCGATCTGGCTGTCGATCAGCTTGTTGTACGCGTCGCTGAGCGGGAAGCGCCACAACAGGTCGCCGCTCGCCTTGCCTGCCGCGAGCAGCTGATCGGCCAGCGAATCGTCATTGGCGAAACAGCCGCCATGCTCGCTGCCGAGGCTGACGATCATCGCGCCGGTCAGCGTCGCGAGATCGACGATCGTCTTGGGATGATGCTGGCGCTGCACCCAGGTGAGCGCGTCGCACAGCACCAGCCGCCCTTCCGCATCGGTGTTGAGCACCTCGATCGTCTGGCCCGACATCGAGGTCAGCACGTCGCCGGGGCGAATCGCATTGCCGTCCGGCATATTCTCGACCAGCCCGCACACGCCGATCACATTCGCCCTGGCCTTGCGCGCGGCGAGCGCCTTCATCGTGCCGACCACCGCGCCGGCACCGCCCATGTCCCATTTCATGTCTTCCATGCCGGGCCCGGGCTTCAAGGAGATGCCGCCGGTATCGAAGGTCACGCCCTTGCCGACCAGGGCAAGCGCGGGATCGCCCGGCCCTGCCCCGTTCCATTTGAGCGCGAGCAGCCGCGCATCGCGGGCCGAGCCCTGGCTGACGCCGAGCAGCGCACCCATGCCGAGCTCGCGCATTTCAGTCTCGCCGAGCACGGTCACTTCGAGGCCGAGGCCGGCGACATCGGCCAGCACCCGGGCGACGAAGGTCTCGGGATAGATCACATTGGGCGGCTCGGTGACGAGCATGCGGGTCAGCTCGAGCCCTTCGGTCAGCGCCTTTTGCGGCGCCCAGGCAGCCTCGCTGCCTTCGGGCGTGTTGAGCAGGGTGATCGCGGTCAGCGTCGGCTTGGCCTTTTCGGGCAGCTTGGTGCGATAGATGTCGTAGCGCCAGCCGCGCTGCGCTGCGCCAGCGGCGAAGCGTGCAACTGCCTTGGGCGTGGGGGCGGCCGCGGCGAAATCGACCGCAACGCTTTCGACGCCCGAGGTCAGCAGGCGCGCGGTGAGCGCGCCGCCCGCGCGCTCATAATCGCTTTCGCTGCCGGCCCCGGCGCCGATCAACAGCACCCGGCGGACGCTGATGCCTTCGGACACGAAGACCTCGACCACGGAAGCCGCCTCGCCATCGAACCGGCTCGCCCGCGCTGCGCCGGTCACGACGCCAAGCGCATCCGCCCCGAGTTCGCCCGTCGCCAGCCGTTCGAGTCCGTCCTTTTCGACGGGAAGCGCAAGCGTGGCGGCTGGGGCCGAGGTGGCAAAGCTGATCTGCATTTGGATCCTCTGGTTATGGTTCTGGACGTGAGTCGCCCTCCCTCTAGGACAGCCGCACCGTGCTGGCAAAACACGCCGGTAAAAAGCCGGCATCAAACGGGCGCGATTGCAGCGCGGCGCGTCGGGTGCGATAGGGCAGCATCACCCGCGACCATTGGGGCGCGCTTGGGAGTGTTTTTTCCAACGTGAAGCGTTCCGATCTTCTTCTCAGCTGTGCGCTGCCCCTGGCGTTGTGCACTGGCGTGGCTGCCCATGCGCAGGACCTGAACCAGCCGACCACGCCGCTGCCGCCGCCGCTGGCCGAAGGTCAGCCGACCGACCCGCAACAGGTCCAGTTCAGCGCCGCCACGCTGGAATATGACAATGAAGCCGATGTTGTGACTGCCACCGGCGACGTGCGGATGTACCGCGAGGGCAACCGGTTGCGCGCCGACAGGGTCGTGTGGAACCGCAAGACCGGCAAGGTCATCGCGACCGGCAGCATCACGGTGGTCAATCCGGGCGGAGACATCGCTTATGGCGATTCGATCGAGCTGACCGATTCGCTGAAGGACGGCATGGTCGACAATATGCTGGTCGTGCTCGAACGCGGCGGCAGGCTCGCGGCTGAGCATGGCACGCGGGCGCTCGACGAGACGATCACGCTCGAACATGCGGCCTATACCCCCTGCGCAGTCACCAGCACCTCGAATTGCCCGAAGGAACCGACCTGGAAGATCACCGCCGTGCGGGTGATCTACCGACCGGAAAAGAACCGCATCTATTATACCGGCGCGCGGCTCAGCCTGTTCGGCCTGCCCTCGATCCCGCTGCCGGCTTTCTCGCATCCGGCCGGCGGCGAGAGCGAAACCGGGCTGCTCAGCTCCGATTTCAAATATGGCCGGGTCAACGGTTTCGAATTCGCCCAGCCCTATTATGTCGCGCTCGGCTCCAATCGCGCGCTGGTCGTCACGCCGCGCGTGTTCAGCAACGCCCTGCCGATGCTCCAGGCGCAATATAGCGCGCTGGGCGAAAAGGGTGCCTTCAGCATCAGCGGCTATGCGACCGTCAGCCGCCGCAGCGACGATCTGCTGACCCCGGTTCCGACCAGCACCGAGGAAGCGTTCCGCGGCTATATCGACGGCGTCGCGCGCTATCAGCTCAGCCCAAACTGGACGCTCAGCGGATCGCTGCGGCTGACCACTGACCCGACCTTCCTGCGCCGCTACGATATCTCGAACGACGACCGGTTGCGCACGACCGCGACGCTCGAGCGGATCGACGCGAACAGCTATTTCGCGATTTCCGGCTGGTTCGTGCAGACGCTCCGGGTCAATGACCGCCAGGGCCTGCAGCCGATCGCCCTGCCCGAGATCGATTATCGCCGGCGGATCGACGACGGCCTGCTCGGCGGCAAGATCGATCTCCAGCTCAACACTCTGGCGATCAGCCGCAGTGCCGGCGAGGATACCCAGCGCGCCTTTGCCAGCGTGCAATGGGATCTGCGCAAGCTGACCCCCTGGGGCCAGGAAGTGACCTTCACCGCCTATGCGCGCGGCGACGTCTATAACGCCAGCGACATCGCGGCCGAGCCGATCGTCAGCTATCGCGGCGATGCCGGCGTGCATGGGCGCGGTATCGCTGCCTTCGCGGTGGACGTGAAATGGCCGTTCATCGGGTCGTTCCTCGGCGGGACTCAGCGCCTGACCCCACGCTTCCAGATCGTCGCGTCGCCCAAGACCGAGAATCTCGCCATCCCCAATGAGGATGCGCGCGCGGTCGATCTCGAGGATTCGAACCTTTTCGCGCTCAATCGCTACCCGGGCTATGACCGGTTCGACGATTCGACGCGCATCACCTATGGTGCCGACTGGGCTCTCGACCTGCCCGGCTTCTCGCTCGATACGACGATCGGCCAGAGCTACCGGCTCGACACGCGACCCGTGCTCTTCCCCAACGGCACCGGGCTGAGCGACCGGCTTTCGGATATCGTGGGCCGGACTGAGGTCCGCTTCCGCGATTTCGTCTCGCTCACGGCGCGCTACCGGCTCGACAAGAATGGCCTGGCGATCCGCCGCAACGAAATCGATGCGACGATCGGCTCGCGCAGCACTTATGTCGAGCTCGGCTATCTGCGCCTCAACCGCAATATCGATCCGACGCTCGAGGATCTGCAGGATCATGAGGAGGCGCGGATCGGTGCCCGGGTGCAGATCACGCGCTTCTGGTCGGCGTTCGGATCGACCGTGATCGACCTGACCGACAAGAGCGAGGACCCGACCTCGACGGCTGACGGTTTCGATCCCGTGCGGCACCGGCTCGGCGTCCAATATGAGGACGATTGCCTGCGCCTCGGCTTCACCTGGCGGCGCACCTATCAGGACACCGGCGACGCCAAGGCAGGCAACAGCTTCGTCTTGTCGCTGGCATTCAAGAATCTTGGACGCTAGACGTTCAGGCAGGAATCATGAACACTGGATGCTGACGCAGGAAACAGGGGCCGCTCAGCACCGGTTCAGCTAACATAGTGAAACAGATCAGGTCGCCAGCGGCGCGGGATGGGATTTTGAACAACGTGATGACTTCGATGAAGAAGGCGGCCCGTATCGGACGCAGGGTCGGTCTTGCAGGTGCCGGAATGCTCGCGATCATGGTCGCAACCACCGGCCTGTCGGCGCAGACCGTGGAGGACAACAGCGTGCCTCCGGTCGGGCTCGATATCCCGGCAAACATGCAGATTTTCGGCAAGCTCGATCCGAATGTGCGCAAGCCCACCGCGATCGTCAACGAGACGGTGATCACCGGGACCGATGTCGATCAGCGCGTGAATCTGATCGTCGCGGTGAACCAGCTGCAGCTGAAGCCCGAGGAGCTCGATCGCCTCAAGCTGCAGATCCTGCGCGGCCTGATCGACGAGACGCTGCAAATCCAGCAGGCCAAGACGGCCGAGATCACCATTACTGCCGACGAGATCAACCAGAGCTATGCTCGCGTCGTGCAGCAGTTCCAGAAGACCGAGCCCGAGATGCGCGCCTATCTGCGCAGCGTCGGCTCGTCGGAGCGCTCGCTGCGCCGGCAGATCGAAGCCGAGCTTGCCTGGCAGCGTTACTTGCGCCGCAAGGTCGAGGTGAACGTCAATGTCAGCCAGGCAGAGATCGACGCCATCCTCGATCGGCTCAAAAAGGCGCAGGGCACAAGCGAATATCATCTGAAGGAGATTTATCTCTCCGCCGGCCCCGATCGCGCGCAGCAGGTCTTCGACAATATGCGCCAGATGATCCAGAGTATCGAGAAGGGCGAGAAGCCGTTCGAATATTATGCGCAGTTCACTGAATCCACCGCACGCGCGAAACTGGGCGATCTCGACTGGGTCAGCGCGAGCCAGCTCGCCTATCTGCCCGACAGCCTGTCCCAGGCAGCGCAGAAACTGGGCGTGGGTGAAGTCGCCGGCCCGATCGAGGTGCCGGGCGGATTCTCGATCCTGTATCTCGTCGAGAAGCGCACCGTGGGCATGGCTGATCCGCTTCAGGCGAAGCTGACGCTGAAGCAGCTGACCGTGCATTTCCCCGCGGGCACGACCCAGGCCGGCGCTACCTCGCGGGTTGCCGAGCTGGAAAAGACCACGCGCGCGCTGCAGGGCTGCGGCACCGTCGCCAAGGTCGCGGCCGAGCTGAACGCAGAAGTGGTCGATAACGATTCGGTCAAGGTCGGCCAGCTGCCGCCCAAGCTCCGGGATATGATCCTGGCGATGCAGATCGGCCAGGCGACGCCGTGGTTCGGCACCCCTGAAGACGGGGTCCGCACCCTTGTCCTGTGCGGACGCGACGATGCGCCCGTGGCCACGCCGCAGGCCGATGCGATCCAGGATCAGATCACCCAGAGCCGCGTCAATCTGCGCGCCCAGGCAGTGCTGCGCGATCTGCGGCGCGACGCGGTGATCGAATATCGCTGATACCGGGAGTCTCTCATGATCGCGCCGCTTGCGGTCTCGATGGGCGATCCCGCCGGGATCGGCCCTGAGGTTATCGCCAAGGCATGGGCCGCGCGGAAATCCGCGGGGTTGGCGCCGTTCTTCGCCGTCGGCGATGCCCGGGCGATTGCCGCGGTCTGGTGCGGGCCGGTCGCCCGGATCTTCGATCCCGCCGAGGCCGGCGCCGCCTTTGCCGACGCGCTGCCGGTGCTGAATGTCGAGGATGGCGGCGAGATCACCCCCGGCACGCCCGATGTCGATGGCGCGCGCTGTGCGCTCCACGCGCTTGAGATGGCCGCCGGGCTGACGCGATCGGGCACTGCCGGCGCGCTGGTGACCGGGCCGGTCTCCAAGGCGCAGCTTTACCAGATCGGCTTCACCTATCCCGGCCAGACCGAATTCGTCGCTGAACGCTGCGGCATTTCGCCCGAGAATGCGGTGATGATGCTTGCCGGGCCGTCCCTGCGCGTCGTGCCGATCACCACCCATGTGCCGCTTGCCAGCGTCTCGGGCCTGCTCTCGGTCGAGCTGATCGTCGCCAAGGCGCGCGCGACGGCACGCGGGCTCACGCGGAATTTCGGTATATTGGTGCCGAGGCTCGCCTTTGCCGGCTTCAATCCGCATGCCGGCGAGCGCGGCGCGATCGGACGCGAGGAGATCGATTTCATTACGCCCGCGATCGAGATCCTGCGCGAGGACGGGATCGACGCGACCGGCCCGTTCGCCGCCGATACCATGTTCCATGGACGGGCGCGGGCGACCTATGACGCCGCCCTGTGCTGCTATCACGACCAGGCCCTGGTGCCGCTGAAGACGCTGCATTTCGACGAGGGCGTCAATATCACGCTCGGCCTGCCGATCGTCCGCACCTCCCCTGATCACGGCACTGCTTTCGGCATCGCCGGGCGGGACGAGGCCAATCCGGGGGCGACGATCGCCGCGATCCAGCTGGCCGCGAGCGCGGCCGAGCGGCGCGCCGCCGCGGGGGCGTGACCCCGCTCCATCCCCTGCCCCCTTTGCGCGAGGTGATCGCGCGCCATGGGCTCGCCGCCAGCAAGGCGCTGGGGCAGAATTTCCTGCTCGATGCGCAGCTCCTCGCCCGGATCGCTCGGATTCCGGGCGATCTCACTGATGCCGAGGTGCTCGAGATCGGTCCGGGACCGGGCGGCCTGACGCGCGCTCTGCTCGGCGCGGGTGCCAGGGTGACGGCGATCGAGCGCGACCGCCGCTGTATCCCGGCGCTGGCCGAGCTGGGTGAGGCCTTTCCGGGGCGGTTGCGCGTGATCGAGGACGATGCGCTTGAGATCGACGCAGCGGCGTTGTTCGCCAATGATTCTGGGGGCCGGCCGCATATCGCCTCCAACCTGCCCTATAATATCGGCACGGCCCTGCTGGTCCGCTGGCTGTCGGCTGACTGGGCACCCTGGTGGCAGAGCCTGACCCTGATGTTCCAGAAGGAAGTCGCCGAACGCATCGTCGCGCCGACGGATGGCGAGGCCTATGGCCGGCTTGCAGTGTTGGCGCAGTGGCGGAGCAGCGCGAAGCTGGCGATGCCGGTGCATCGCTCGGCTTTTACGCCTGCTCCCAAAGTGATGTCGGCGGTCGTTCATATCGTGCCTGAGGAAGAACCGGCAGGCGTTAAGTTCGCTGTGCTGGAGCGGCTGACGGCTGCGGCGTTCGGGCAGAGGCGCAAGATGCTGCGGCAGAGTTTGAAGTCGGTGCCCGGAGCGCTCGAAGCGCTGGAGACGGTGGGGATCGAGGCGACGCGGCGCGCGGAGACCGTCAGCGTGGCCGAGTTCGTAGCGCTTGCACGGGCGTTGAGCTGATTTTGTTCACGCAAAGGCACGAAGGCGCAAAGATGTACCGCGGGAGGAAAACGGTCCGTCAGTTTCTCGGCGGTCCGGGCGGCAATGCCTGCCGATGCGCGCAACCCTTAACCACGCACTTTCTTTGCGCCTTCGTGCCTTTGCGTGAACCATCTATCTTATTTTGGAAGGACGGAGGCCCCGGCTATTCCTTCCCAGCCGCCTTCACCGGCGGCACTTCAGCCGCGGCAGTCGCGATCGGCGGGCCCTTGGCGATCACCGCGGCGAGTTCGGTCGCCTCGGTGCAGCCGCTTTTCACGCAGAGCGAACGGATCTTGGCGAGATTGTCCTTCGCGCGCTGCACAGCGCCCTTGGCGACGAGCGCTTCGCCCTGCCCCTTGAGCGCCACCACATCGTTCGGCTCGAGCAGCAGCGCCTCGCGATAGAAGCGGATCGCCTTGCCGGGGAGGCCTCGTGCCTCGGACACTTCGCCGAGTTCGACAAAGGCACCGCGATTGCGCGGATCGACCGCCAGCGCGGTTTCCAGCGCGTCGGTCGCGGCATCGAGATTGCCGCTCGCCCGCGCCGCCTGCCCCTTGGCCAGCAACGCCATCGAGCGCGGATCGATCTGGTCGTCGGGTCGCTGGCCATGGAGCGAGGTCGAGATCGTAAGCAGCGTCAACGCAGCGGCAGCGGCGACGGTCGAATAACGCATGATCAACTCCAGCTTCGGCACGAGCCCATGGCTAGCATGGGCACTCGAGTCTTGCGACAAAAAACCCGTCGGTCGCATCATGCCCCGGCGTGAGGCGGATACCGGCGCCATGAGCACGGCCGGCCGGCAGCGTGAGCGGCACCGCGCGCCAGCCCGGATGGCTGCCAAGGAAATGGGCCACCTGCCCTGCCCCTTCCTCGTCGAGCAGCGAACAGACGATATAGACGAGCGCGCCGCCGGGCCGGAGGAGGCCGGCACCGATGTCGAGGACATGGCGCTGGGTCTCGACCAGCCGCTCGATCCGCTCGGGCGACAGGCGCCAGCGCGCCTCGGGGTTGCGGCGCCAGGTGCCGGTGCCCGAACAGGGCGCGTCGATCAGCACGCAATCGGCTGTCCCTGTCCAATCGTCGAGCGCTTCTGCTTCACGTCCAGGATTCAGCAGTCGGGTCTCGACGATCGTCGCCCCGGCCCGCGCCGCGCGGGGCGCAAGCCGCGAAAGCCGGGCACGATCAGTGTCGGTCGCAAGCAGCACGCCTTCATTGCCCATCAGCGCGGCGAGCGCGAGCGTCTTGCCGCCCGCGCCGGCGCAGAGATCGACGATCCGCATGCCCGGCGCAGCCCGGGAAGCGAGCGTGACGATCTGGCTGCCGGCATCCTGCACCTCGATCGCACCGTCCTTATAGGCGTCGAGCGTCTCGATATTGGTGCCCGAAGGCAGCCGCAGCGCATCCGGCAGGCCGGGGATCGGCGCGGCCCCCTCGATCGGCGCCGGCGCAGGCTGGAGCCAGTTGATGCGGATATCGAGCGGGGCGCGGTCGATCAGTGCGGGCCATTCGCTTTCCGCGACTTCGGACTTTTCGAGCCGCGACAGCATCCATTCCGGCGCGACGCCGGGCTTTGCCGCGACCTCATTCTCGCCGATCGGCGGCGGGCCATGGCCGATGCCGTCGAACAAGGCGGCGACTTCGGGGTCATTGGCGGCAACCGCGAGCATCGCCGCCCGGCCACTGCGCGGGCGTTCGCCAAGCTGGCGAATGGCGGCATAGACCAGCTCGCGCACGGCGCGCCGGTCCTTGCTGCCGGCATAACGGCGCTCGGCGAAATAGCGGGCGATCAGCGTATCGGCCGCGGCCCCCTGATCGCGCGCGGCAGCGATGATTGCGTCGAGCAATTCGATCGCCGCCTGGACTCGGGATGAGGGGGTCATCGCACCACTCCGTCACCCCGGACTTGTTCCGGGGTCCATCGTGCCGCGTAAGCAACGCCTGAGGTTCTCGCGGCACGATGGATGCCGGAACAAGTCCGGCATGACGGGCACTGGCTGTTCAAAATCTGTTCCGTTCGAATACACTCATTGCGTCGGGTAGTTCGGCGCTTCCCGGGTGATGGTCACGTCATGGACATGGCTTTCGCGCAGGCCAGCGCCGGTGATCTGGATGAAACGCGCCCGCTTCTGCAGCTCGTCGATCGTCGCCGAGCCGGTATAGCCCATCGCCGCGCGCACGCCGCCGACCAGCTGGTGGATCACGTCGCGCGCCGGGCCCTTGTACGCGACCTGGCCTTCGATCCCCTCGGGCACGAGCTTCAGCTGGTCCTTGATGTCCTGCTGGAAATAGCGATCCGCCGAGCCCCGCGCCATCGCGCCGACCGAGCCCATGCCGCGATAGGATTTGTAGGAGCGGCCCTGGTACAGGAATGTCTCGCCCGGCGCTTCCTCGGTGCCGGCGAGCAGCGATCCGATCATCACGCTCGACGCGCCCGCTGCGATCGCCTTGGCCATGTCGCCCGAGGTGCGGATGCCGCCATCGGCGACCACCGGCACGCCCGATTTGGCGGCTTCCTCGGCACAGTCCATCACCGCGGTGAGCTGCGGCACGCCAACGCCGGCAACGACGCGGGTAGTGCAGATCGAGCCCGGGCCGATGCCGACCTTGATCCCGTCCGCCCCGGCATCGATCAGCGCGCGCGCCGCCTCGGCGGTGGCGACGTTGCCGGCGATCACCTGCACTGAATTGGACAGGCGCTTGGCCCGCTCGACCGCGCGGGCGACCTCGATATTATGGCCGTGCGCGGTGTCGATCACGATCAGGTCGAGCTCGGCATCGATCAGCGCCTCGGTGCGGGCGAAACCCTTGTCGCCGACCGTCGAGGCGGCGGCGACGCGCAGCCGGCCGGTCTCGTCCTTGGTCGCGTCAGGGTACATCACCGCTTTCTCGATATCCTTGACGGTGATCAGGCCGATGCAGCGATAGGCCTCGTCGACCACCAGCAGTTTCTCGATGCGGCGCTGGTGGAGCAGGCGCCGCGCCTCCTCCTGGTTCACGCCGGGCGAGACGGTAGCGAGATTCTCGTGCGTCATCAGCTCGGCGACGGGCTGGCGCGGGTTGCCGGCGAAGCGGACGTCGCGATTGGTCAGGATGCCGACCAGCTTGCCGCTCTTCTCGGTGACCGGAATGCCGCTGATCCGGTGATGCGCCATCAGCGCCTGGGCCTCGGCGAGTGTCGCTTCGGGCGCGATCGTGATCGGGTTGACGACCATGCCCGATTCGTAGCGCTTCACCGCGCGGACTGCGGCGACCTGCTCCTCGATCGTCATGTTGCGGTGGAGCACGCCGATGCCGCCCAGCTGCGCCATCACGATCGCCATATCGGCCTCGGTGACCGTATCCATGGCTGCAGACACCACCGGTATGTTGAGCGCGATGCCCCGGGTCAGCCGCGTCGCGGTGTTGGTCTGGCTCGGGACGATATCCGATTCAGCCGGATACAGCAGGACATCGTCGAAAGTGAGGCCGAGGCGGATGTCCATTGGGTGCCAATTCCTGCGCATGGGGGCGAGTCGTGGCGGTCCATGTAAACAAGGGGCCCCGGATGCGCCAGAGGGGTACCGGGATGCGCAACCGCCACCGTCGCATTTCGCTATAACGCCCCTGCCAATCTGCTATCCTGCGCGTCACAGCCGCAAGCATTGCGGCGATACCGGGGGGATTTCACCCATGACGCTCACCATCGCCGGCCTCGTGCTGCTCGTCGTGATCTTCTATTTCATGACCAGCATAAAAGTGGTCCGTCAGGGCTATCACTACACGATCGAGCATTTCGGCCGCTTCACCACCGTCGCCAAGCCTGGCCTCAATTTCTATCCGGCCTTTTTCTACCGGGTCGGCCGGCGCGTGAACATGATGGAGCAGGTGCTCGACATCCCGGGCCAGGAGATCATCACCAAGGACAATGCGATGGTCGCGGTCGACGGCGTGGTGTTCTTCCAGGTGCTCGATGCCGCCAAGGCCGCCTATGAGGTGAGCGACCTTTATCTCGCGATCATGCAGCTATCGACCACCAATCTGCGCACCGTGATGGGCTCGATGGACCTCGACGAAACCCTGTCGAAGCGCGACGAGATCAACACGCGGCTGCTCCATGTCGTCGACCAGGCGACCGAGGCCTGGGGCGTGAAGATCACCCGGGTCGAGCTGAAAGACATCCGCCCGCCCGCCGACATCGTCAACGCAATGACCCGGCAGATGAAGGCCGAGCGCGAGAAGCGCGCCACCATCCTCGAATCCGAAGCGGCGCGGCAGAATGAGATCAACCGCGCCGAGGGCCTGAAACAGGCGCAGATCCTCGAGGCAGAGGGCCGCAAGGAAGCCGCCTTCCGCGACGCCGAGGGGCGCGAGCGCTCGGCCCAGGCCGAGGCGGCGGCGACCAAATCCGTCTCGGATGCGATCGAAGGCGGCAGCGTTCAGGCGATCAACTATTTCATCGCCCAGAAATATGTCGAGGCGATCGGCAAGTTCGCCACGTCGCCCAATGCCAAGACGATCCTCTTCCCGGTCGAGGCGACTCAGCTGATGGGCACGCTGGGCGGCATCGGCGAGCTGGCGCGTGAGGCGATCACCGGCAACTCTCCGCCTTCGCCGCCGACGCCGCGGCCACGCCCACCGGCGGCGACACCCTTTTCGGGAGGACCGAAATGACCCTGTTCGGCCTGACCTGGAGCTGGGGCGAGCTCTGGCTGGCGTCAGGTCTGGTGCTCGCCATTGCCGAGATCATCGCGCCCGGCTTCTTCATGATCTTCCTCGCCGCCGGCGCCGCGCTGACGGGCATCGCAGTGCTGATCGTGCCGGGCGTGCCGCTGATCCTCCAGGCATTGCTGTTCGCCCTGTTCACGGCCGGCGCGGTAGGCCTCGGGCGGCGCTGGTATCGCAGAGATGCTGTGGCGGCTGATCCGCTGCTCAACGATCGCGCAGCGCGGCTGATCGGGACCACCGCCGAAGTGTGCGAGCCGATCGTCGCCGGCAAGGGCCGGGTGCGCGTCGGGGACGGCGCCTGGATCGCACAGGGCTCCGATGCCGAAGTCGGCGCGATCGTCCGGATCACCGGCGCCGACGGCAGCGTGTTGCTGGTCGAGCCGGCCTGATCTTCAGCCGGCGGCTTTCCGCGCCTGCTCGATCGCCGGCCGGTCGAATGCCTGATCGGCATAGGGGCCGTTGGGATCGACCCAGTGCAGGAAGAGATGCGCCGACCAGCTGTTCGGATTCGGATCGAGCCGGCCATGGCGGTGGTGCACGCCCTGGTACAGGACACCGTCGCCGGGCTGCATCGCGACCGAGCCATAGGGGCTCCCGGCAAAATCCTCGGTGATCAACGCGCTCGGCTCGGCGACCGGTTCAGTCCCGACCGACAAGGCCCAGGGCTTGTCGTCGCCATAGGCGATGGTCAGGGACAGGCTGTGCTCGCAGGCAAGCCTGTCGTTGTGCACGCGGCAGATATCGCCGTGCTGATAGAGGCGGAAATAGGCGTAGGTCGGCAGCAATTCGCATCCGGTCGCCAGGGAGATCCGCGGTGTCAGGCCCCAGAGAAAGGTGAGCATCGGAGGATAGTGCATCGCATAGATCTCGATCGCGTCCTTCGACAGGAGCGGCCCGCGCGCGGTGAAGGGGCGCATCGACCGCTGGCCGATCTGGAGATCGGATCGCATCCGTTCGTAAAAGCCGCTGAGCAGGATCGGCGCGAACAGGCCCTCGAGCGCAACATAGCCCTGCCGGCGATAACTTTCAGTCTCGGTCATTCGGGTCTCGTCAGAAGCGATGGGTGCGTCACCGCATAATGACACCATGTCGGGGGAGAAGCGCAACGGCTTGCCCCCTGACCAGCTGGCGGTGAAGGGCCAACCCAATGCGGATCGGCCCGGGCCCCGGGGTTCAGCTCTTGTTGAACAGCCCCGAGGCGAGTCCGCCAAGCTCGCCGAGAACACCGCTGTTGCCCTGGGCGCTGAGCAGGCCGGCGAAATGGCCGAGCGCGCCCTCGCCGCCGATATGGCCGACGATCTGCTGCAATATGTCGGCCGGCAGGCCGGTCGAGGCCGCGGCCGTATCCACCGTGTCGCCGGGCGCCGTATGGGCCTGGCCGAGCGCTGTCATGGCCGATTCGACCTGCTCCGGGGTCAGCCCGACCTTTGCGGCGAGGTTCTTCACATCGACATTTTCAGCGACCTGGCCGAGCAGTCCGTCGAGCATTCCCATGGAATAGTCCTTCGCCTCTTTGGGGAGCCCGGCCCTAGCACGCCGCCGGGAGCGGGGCGAGATCGGGTGCGATGAAAGCGCGCCGTGCCGCGACCGAGAACAACCGGTCGCGGCTGTAGAAACCGAGCGGCCAGTCGCGCTTGCCCATCGGGCTGGCGAGGAGGCTGTTGACTGCGTTCGCCAGCGGCTCGTCCGCCGGGCGCCCGGTCAGATGCAGCCGGATTCCAGCCACGAAAACATGAGTGATCGTGTCGTGATAACCCTGGCTGTCGTCATTCACCCCGCCGACGCTCTCATTGTAGCGGGAGATGATCGTCGCGATCCGGCCATCCACGTCCACATCGGGCCGGTCGCGGATCAGCCAGAGCGTGGCGGCGAGGTGCGCCTCATGTGTCCAGTCGGCACGCGGTAGCGTGCGCGCGAGCAATCCTTCGCCGATCCGCCGGATCGCGGCGTCGTCGGCGAAGAAGCGGGGGGCGAAGGGGTGGTAAGGTAGGTCAGTCATCGGTCGGGCTTTCTCGTTGCCCGATCGATGACCGGGCGTTTCAGGCGGGTTCGGAAGCGCGGGGTGCCGCTTGTCGTACGCTCTCGTCGACATCGTCCGCGAATTGGGCGAAATTATCGACGAACAGATCGACCAGCCTGGCCGCGGCCGCATCATATTCAGCCTTGTTCGGCCAGGTTTCGCGCGGATCGAGGATCGCTGAATCGACCCCCGGCACGCTCACCGGCACCTTGAAGCCGAAATTGGGATCAGTGCGGAACTCGGCATTGTTCAGGCTGCCGTCGAGCGCTGCGTTGAGCAGGGCGCGGGTCGCCTTGATCGGCATGCGGCTGCCGGTGCCATATTTGCCGCCGGTCCAGCCGGTATTGACCAGCCAGCAATCCACCCCGCCCTTGGCGATCCGGCTTTTCAGCAGATTGCCGTACACCGACGGGTGCCGCGCCATGAACGGGGCGCCGAAACAGGTCGAGAAGGTCGCATCGGGCTCGGTCACGCCGATCTCGGTGCCGGCGACGCGCGCGGTATAGCCCGAGAGGAAGTGATACATCGCCTGATCGGGCGTCAGCTTCGAGATCGGCGGGAGGATGCCGTACGCATCCGCCGTCAGCATCACGATGTTGCGCGGCACCGGCCCCATATTCTCTTCCGAGGCATTGGGAATGAAGTCGATCGGATAGGCACCGCGGCTGTTCTCGGCGAGGCTGGCATCGTCGAGATCGAGCTGGCGCGTGACATTGTCCATCACGACATTCTCGAGCACCGTGCCGAAGCGCTTGGTCGTCGCGAAGATCTCGGGCTCGGCATCGGCCGAAAGGCGGATCATCTTGGCGTAGCAGCCGCCCTCGAAATTGAAGACAGCGGTATCGGACCAGCCATGCTCGTCATCGCCGATCAGCGTGCGGCTGGCATCGGCCGACAGCGTCGTCTTGCCTGTGCCGGAGAGGCCGAAGAATACGGCGGTGTCGCCCTTGGGGCCGATATTGGCCGAGCAGTGCATCGGCATCACGCCGGTTGGCGGCAGCAGATAGTTCAACAGGCTGAACACCGATTTCTTCATCTCGCCGGCATAGCGGGTGCCGCCGATCAGGATCAGCTTGTCAGTGAAATTGACCGCGATCACCGTCTCGCTGCGGCAGCCATGGCGCTCGGGGTCGGCGCGGAAGCTCGGCAGGTCGATGATCGTGTAATCCGGCGCGAAGCCGCGGAGTTCATGTTCCTCGGGGCGCACCAGCATCGTGCGGATGAAGCTGTTGTGCCAGGCGAGCTCAGTCACGACGCGCACATTCACGCGGTGCTCGGGCTGCGATCCGCCGAACAGATCCTGGATGAACAGGTCTTCCTTTTCCTTCAGCACAGCGAGGAAATCGGCCTTGAGCGCGGCGAAATGCTCCGGTGTCATCGCCTTGTTGCTCTTGCCCCACCAGACCGTGTTCTCGGTCTCGGCATCGCGGACGATGAACTTGTCCTGCGCTGAACGGCCGGTGTGCGGGCCGGTCTCGACCACGAGCGGGCCATCAGCGGAAAGCTTGCCTTCGCCGCGCGCGACCGCGGCTTCGATCAGGCGCGCGGTGACGAGATTCCAGTGCAACGTCGCCCGGGTCTCAATACCCTGGGCCTCGAGGCCGGCGTCGGGGATGCGATCGCTCACGGGCTTCTCTCTCCTGAAATATGGCGGTGCGGTTGAGGCCGCAAACGAATGTTGGATACGAGTCGCGCATATCTCCGGATTTGCGCAAATGTCCAGTCGAGACAATTTGTCATACCACGCGTTATGAGAGGGCGAGTTGAGCCGGCGAGCGCTTTCGACTAACCCCTGTCCCAACAACAAAGGTTGCCCTGCCGATGACGGCTTCGATCGCGCTCGTCGATGACGACCGCAACATCCTCACCTCGGTCTCGATCGCACTCCAGGCCGAGGGATTCCTCACCCGCGTCTATTCGGATGGCGAGACCGCGCTGAAGGCGTTGATCGACAATCCGCCCGACCTCGCCATCTTCGACATCAAGATGCCGCGGATGGACGGCCTCGAGCTGCTCCGCCGCCTGCGCGAGAAGAGCATGATCCCGGTCATCTTCCTCACCTCGAAGGATGACGAGCTCGACGAGGCGCTCGGGCTGGCGATGGGGGCTGACGATTATATCTCCAAGCCCTTCTCGCAGCGCCTGCTGATCGCGCGCATCCGCGCGATCCTGCGCCGTGCCGAGCTTGCCCAGACAGGCCCCGGCGGAGAAGAGGAGAGCGCCGCCGTGGCGCTCGAACGGGGCCGGCTGGCGATGGATACGGCGCGTCACCGCGTCACCTGGAACGGCGAGAATGTCACGCTGACGGTCACGGAATTCCTGATCCTCGAAACGCTCGCCCAGCGTCCCGGAATCGTCAAGACGCGCAACCAGCTGATGGACGCGGCCTATCATGACGATATCTATGTCGATGACCGCACCATCGACAGCCACATCAAGCGGGTGCGCCGCAAGTTCAGGCAGATCGATCCCGAATTCGATGCCATAGAGACCTTATATGGCGCGGGTTATCGATTCTCCGAGGAGTGACGACCGCGAGCTGACGCTGCGCTGGTCCGGGCAGGTCTCGCTCACGCCGCGCATCCTTGCGGTCAACATCTTCGCGCTGGCGCTGCTCGCGGGCGGCTTCTTCTATCTCGACAGCTATCGCAGCCGGATCGTCGATTTCCGCGTCGCCCAGGCGAGCCGCGAAGTGCGATTGATCGCCGAGGCGATCGGCGCAGTGCCTCCGGAACGTCGCGATGTGCTCGCCCTGCGGCTGGCGCGCGATACCGGTGCGCGGATCCGCCTGTTCGACGGCACCGGCAAACAGACCAGCGACACGCGCGCGCTCGGCCTGCGCAACTTCGTCCTGCAGGACCCCGACAAGGAGGACTGGCAGGCGACCACCGCGCGGCTGCTGGACGCGATGATCGACACCGTCGTCCGCGCGCCGCGCGCGCCGCTCTACCGCGAACAGGCCGACGGCAATGAATGGCCGGATGTCCACACCGCGCGCACCACCGAGAACGCGCCCGCGACGGTGTGGCGCGCGCCCGACCGTTCGCCGGTGATCACCGCCGCCGCCGCCCTGCCCACGGGCGGCGTGGTGATGACCACGCATAATGCCCGCGACATCACCCAGATCGTCCGGATCGAGCGTTTCCGGTTGAGCGTGGTGCTGGCGATCGTCTCGATCGTCTCGATCCTGCTCTCGCTGTTCCTCGCGCGCACCATCGTCCGCCCCCTGCGCCGGCTCGCCCGCGCCGCAGTGCGGGTGCGGCTGGGCCGCGCGCGCGAAGTGGTGGTGCCCCGCCTGCCCTCGCGCCGCGACGAGGTCGGCATGCTCGCGCGCGCTCTGTCCGATATGAGCCTCGCGCTCCGCGCCCGGATCGACGCGACCGAGGCCTTTGCCGCCGAGGTGGCGCATGAGATGAAGAACCCCCTCGCCTCGCTCCGCTCAGCGGTCGACGGGCTGAATTCGGTTCGTGACCCGGAATTGCAGGAACGCCTGCTCGCGATCGTCCGCGACGATGTCCACCGCATGGATCGGCTGATCACCGATATCTCCGAGGCGTCGCGGCTCGACGCGCAGCTGAGCCGGGCCAAGTTCGAGCCGGTCGATGTCGGTGCGATGATCGCGGCCTTGCTCGACAGCCGCATCGCCCGCGGCATCGAGCGCGGCATCGAGATACGGTTCGATCGCAAGCTCGACGAGCCGCTCGTCGTGATGGGCGAAGGCGCGCGGCTCGAGCGCGTGTTCGAGAATCTGATCGAGAATGCCGTCTCCTTCTCGCCCGACAATGGCCTGATCGTGATCAGCGCTGGGCTTGACGATGACGATCTCGTCGTTCGGGTCGAGGACGAGGGCCCCGGCGTGCCCGAGGAAGCGCGCGAGCAGATCTTCCGCCGCTTCGAGTCGCTCCGGCCCGAAAGCGAGGAGTTCGGCAAGCATTCGGGGCTCGGCCTGGCGATCGCGCGAACGATCGTCGAGGGCCATCAGGGCTATATCCTGGTCGAGTCGCGCGAGGACCGGCTCTGCGGCGCGCGCTTCGTCGTCCGGCTGCCGCTGGCGGACCAGAGATGAGCGAGACGGTGCATGCCTCGACGGTGGCGATCGACGGGCACGGCGTGATGCTCGAAGGCCCGTCCGGCGCGGGCAAGTCCGATCTCGCACTGCGGCTGATCGATCGCGGCGCGATGCTGGTCAGCGACGACTATACGCTGCTGGCGAGATCGGGCGACACCCTGGTCGCGAGCGCGCCGGCGACGATCGCCGGGCAGATCGAGGTGCGCGGGGTGGGAATCCTGCCCATGGCGCATGTCGCGCCAGTCCCGGTCGCGTTGCTGGTGCGCCTGACCGCTGAGGTCGATCGCCTGCCCGAACCCGCGACCCGATCGATCGCCGGAGTGCTGGTTCCGGAGATCGCGATTGATCCCCATCAACATTCGGCGCCGATCAAGGTGGAACTTGCGCTCCGCCACCTGCTAGACGGGGCAGCATGAAACGCGATCCGAAGGATATATTGCTCGTCACCGGCATGTCGGGCGCGGGCAAGTCGACCGTGTTGCGGACGCTCGAGGATCTGGGTTGGGAGGTGGTCGACAACCTGCCGCTGCTGCTGCTCGACCGCCTGCTCGACGCACCGTTGCCCGAGGGCGCGGGGCGCGCATCGCAGCCGATCGCGCTCGGCATCGGCGCCCGGACCCGCGATTTCGATCCGGAACGGATCATCAAGCGCATCAGGAAGCTGCGCGAAGACCATGGCCATGACGTGGGCATGCTGTTCCTCGATTGCGCGGGCGGCGAACTCGAGCGCCGCTATTCGGAGACGCGGCGGCGTCATCCGCTCGCGCTGGACCGGCCCGCGAGCGACGGCATCGCCCGCGAACGCGAGCTGCTCGCCGGCCTGCGCGACCGTGCCAACCGGCTGATCGACACGACCAACATGACCGCCAACGAACTGGCGCAACAGATTCGCCACAGTTTTTCGGGCGAAGGCCGGGGCGAGCCGACCATTTCCGTCACCTCGTTCGGCTTTGCCCGGGGCGTGCCGCGCAACGCCGATCTGGTTTTCGACATGCGCTTCCTGCGCAACCCGCATTGGGTGGAGAAATTGCGGCCCGGTACCGGGCTCGACGCTGATGTCAGCGCCTATATCGCCGGGGACCCGGCCTATGACGCGGCATTGGAGCAGATCGAATCGCTGCTGCTCCTGCTGCTTCCCCGCTACCGCGCCGAAGGCAAATCCTATGTGACGATTGCATTCGGCTGTACCGGGGGGAGACATCGTTCAGTCCATGTCGCTGAACGTGTCGCACGACGGTTGCGCGATGCAGCATTTTCGCCCACGGTCACCCACCGCGATCTCGCCGCAGCACCCCAGGACTCACTGGAGGGCGCGGCCGGGACCGCCCAGGGGGACGGGACGGTTTAGCGATGATAGTATCGTGTCGTATGAACGAGTCGATTCAATGATCGGGTCGGGGCAATGATCGGCCTTGTCCTGGTAACGCACGGGCGCCTCGCCGAGGAGTTCGTCACCGCGATGGAGCATGTCGTCGGCAAGCAGGAGCGAATCGCGACCATCGCGATCGGCCCTGACGACGATATGGAGGCGCGCCGCGCCGACATTGCCACGGCGATCGGTGCGGTCGATTCGGGGCGCGGCGTGATCGTGCTGACCGATCTGTTCGGCGGCACGCCGTCGAACCTCGCCATTTCGCTGATGGAGCGCGGGCGGATCGAGGTGATCGCGGGCATCAACCTGCCGATGCTGATCCGGCTCGAATCGGCACGCAAGACGATGAAGGTGGTCGATGCCGTCGCCGCCGCGCGCGAGGCGGGGCGCAAATATATTTCGGTCGCCTCCGAAGTGCTCGGCGAGGCTGCCGCCTGATGCCAGTCAGCCGTACCGTGCTCATTACCAACAAGCGCGGGCTGCATGCGCGGGCGAGCGCCAAATTCGTGACGCTCGCCTCGACTCAGCCGGTCGAGGTCGCGGTCGAGAAGGACGGCGCGGGCTCCGTGACGGGCACCTCGATCATGGGCCTGATGATGCTCGGCGCCGCGATGGGGGATTCGATCGTGATCAGCGCCGAAGGTGACGGGGCCGAGGCAGCCGTGGGCGCGCTGTGCGAGCTGGTCGAGGCGAAGTTCGGGGAAGACTGAGCGCCCCCTTCCCCCTTTGTTGTCATTCCCGCGCAAGCGGGAACCCATCTCCTGCCGTCATACCCATCACAAACGGCTCGTGTGCCGCACCTTCAGGAGATGGGTCCCCGCTTGCGCGGGGATGACATCAACCATCATTGTGTCCGCTGGGAAACGCCACCAGAACCCGGCAGCGGCCACCCCGCGACCAGCGACGGAATGGTGGCCGGCGCCGTGGCGCGGCCGAACAGATATCCCTGCCCGAACCCGCAGCCATGGTTCAACAGATAGCGCGCCTGAGCCTCGGTCTCGATCCCTTCGGCCACGATATCCATGCCGAGGCTGGCGCCGAGATTGATGACGGCATTGACGATCGCCGCATCGCCGGCTGCCTTTTCGAGATTGCAGACGAAACTGCGATCGATCTTGATCGTGTCGACCGGATAATGTTTCAAATGGCTGAGCGACGCATAGCCAGTCCCGAAATCGTCGAGCGCGATCTTGACCCCGGCTGCGCTCAGCAGGCGTAGCGCGCGATCGACATGATCGGCACCGCCGCCCAGGAAGACAGTCTCGGTCACTTCGAGTTCGAGCCTTGCGGCGGGCATTTTCGCGCGCTCGAGCCGCTCGAGGATTCGCTCGGCAAGGTCGTCCTGCCTGAACTCGGCCGATGCCGCGTTGATGGCGATCGTCCCGAATTCCACGCCGCTATCGAGCCATTTGCGCATGAGCGCGATGGTCTGGTCGAACATCCGGTCGCTGAGTGCCAGCGCCAGGTCGAGATTGTCGAAGGCAGCCGATATCTCGCCCGGCGGCTGCAGGCCCCGATTGGGATGCTGCCACCGCAACAGTGCCTCGAACCCGACAAGCCGGCCGCTGCTCAGTTCCACCTTGGGCTGGAAGAAAGGCGTCACCTGCTCGTCGTCGATCGCGGCGCGCGCCATGCTGATCATCGAGGAGCGGCGCTCGAGGTCAGCGCGCATCTCGGGCTGGAACATCATCAGGCCGCCACGTGCCTGCGCCTTGGCCGAATAGAGCGCCATATCGGCTGCCTTGAGCAGTTCCGAGCTGCTCGACCCGTCGCGCGGGAACAGGCTGCCGCCGGAGGTGGCGCGACAATCGAGAATGCGTGCCTCATGGACAAAGGCCTCGGCCAGCGCCGGGCCGAGCTGAGCGTTCGCGCGCGCCATTTCCTCCTCGGCTGCGGGGCCGGAAAACAGGAGCGCGAATTCGTCGCCGCCCAGCCGCGCGGCAAAGCCATGCTCCGCCGCGATCGCCTGAAGACGGTCCGCGATCGTCCGCAGCAATGCATCGCCCGCATCATGACCAAAACAGTCATTGGTCTGTTTGAGATGGTCGACGTCAACCAATATCAGGCCGATCGCGCCACCGAGCGGGCGGGCGCGGCGCATGGCGTCGTCCAGCGCGTCCTGGAATGCCGCGCGATTAGGCAGGCAGGTGAGCGCATCATGTCGCGCGGACCAGCGGATGCGTTCGTCCGCGGTGCGGGCTTCGGTGATGTCGCGGACCGCGACGAGGACCCGGCTGCGCTGGCCGGACGCGCCTTCCGTGCGCCATCCGTTCGCGCAGACCCATCGCTGCTGGCCGGTATCGGCGCGGAGGATCCGGAAGGTCATTTCGAAGCGCGGGTCGCCTCCCGGCATTGCTGCGGCAGCGGCAATCATGCGGACCCGCTCCCGGTCGTCGGGATGCACCAGCGCCATCGCAGCTTCCGCGGAAGCCTCGGCATCGGGCGGCAGGCCGAGAATCGCACGAAGTTCGCCCGACCATTGGCGACTGCCCCGCGTCAGATCGAAGTCCCAGATGCCGAGCCTTGCCGCCTGCGCCGCGAGGCGAAAACGCTCCTCGCTCTCGCGCAGCGCGTCCTGGCTGCGGCGGTGATCATCGATATCCTCGAGATTGCCGTACCAGCGGACCACATTGCCCGCACCGTCGAGCCGGGGCGACGCACGGGCGCGCACCCATCGATAGCCCCGATCACCCCGGCTCAGCCGATAGTCGATATCGATCGGCTCGCGGCTTTGCAGCGCTTCCCGCCAGCGCTCGATCACCCGCGTGACATCCTCCGGGTGAACCGCCTCGATCCAGCCGGTACCGCGTGCCCGCTCGAGGTCCGTTCCGGTGAGATCGGCCCATTGCGGCCCGATTTCCTCGATGCTGCCGTCGGGATTTGCGGTCCAGGGGACCTGCGGGTTCAGCTCGACTGAATAGCGGTAATGCTCCTCGCTTTCGCGAAGCGCCGTCTCGGCCTTGATCCGCTCGGCAATGTCGCGCGAGACGCCGACCACGCCCACGATCTCGTCGCCCTTGCGCCAGGGAACCTTGATCGTCTCGAACGGGCGCACCTCGCCATGGAATAGGACCAGCTCATCGAGCGCCACTGGCGCACCGCTGAGCATGACCAGCGCATCGGCTTCGCGATAGGCACGATGCAGATCGGACTCGAAAAGTTCGGGCGGGACTTCCTCGGCAAGATCGCAGCCTTCGCGCATCGCCTTGTTCACCAGGGCGAACCGCCCGCTCCGATCCTTCACGAAGATCAGATCGGAAACGCTGTCGACGACCGTCTGCAGCAGGTCCTTGCTTTCCCGCAGCGCGTGTTCGGCGGTGACCTGATCGTGAATGTCTTCGGTCGTGCCGTACCACCGCAACAGCGCGCCGGCGGGGCAGCGGCGCGCACGGGCGCGGGTCCTGGCCCATCGCCACTCGCCCGCCGCCGAGCGAAGACGGAACCGCACATCGATCGGCGTGCCCTGGCGCAGCGCCTCGGCAAAGGCCCTGAGCGCGGCGGCGCGGTCGTCCGGATGCACATAGTCGCGCCACGCGCCACCGAGCGCCCGATCGCGCGCGCCGCCGGTCAGGTCGTACCAGCTCTTGTTGAGATCGAGCAGATTGCCCTGCGCGTCGGCAGTCCAGCGAACCAGAGGGTCCAGTTCCATGGCGAAGCGATGATGCTCGAGGCTTTCCCGCAAGGCCTCCTGGACCTTGAGGCGGGAGGGTATCCGCGCCTGCAGGATCCCGAGCGTGCGTTCCTGCTCCGGAGACAGGATACCAGGCTTGCCGACCTCGCCATGATAGCCGAGCGCGCCATGGATCTTTCCATCGGGATCGGCCGCAAGGGGGACCGCCATCCAGAAGGCGTCATCGACGCCCTCAGCGCTCTGCCCCGAAGCGTCCGCCTTGCAGGTTACCCGCTCGGAACAGCGCAGGCTCTTTCCACACAGACTTTCGGCAAAGGGGATGGCCGATGCCGAAAGGCCGTGGCTGGCGACGATCCGGCACTGATCATCGACCTCGAGACAGACAAAGGTCGAAGGCACGCCGAGGGCCAGCGCCGACAATTCCGCAACCCCGTCCAGTGCTTCACGGGTTTCGGGCGACAGCGGCGCGATGCCGTCACTGGAGGGGCTGGCGCAGGGCGGAAGATCCTGCGGGGCATCCGCTGGCCTGGCTACCGACTGCCCGTCAGGTCCCTGGTCGTCGAAGGCCGATATCGGTTTGAGCTGACCCATTACTACTCCGGCGCATGCACAAGCGCCTCGAAGGGTTCAGCTTAGCGGTCGGTAGTTACGAATGGTTTACTTTTGTGGTCAGGGTTATTCCTGAGTCCGGTGGGTGGCGCCCCTCCGCCGGAGGGGCGCCTGCCCGATCAGAACGCTGCGCTGAGCGTGACGCCATAGAGGCGCGGGTCATTATAGATGCCCGCGCGATAGTTCGACGTGTCGATCACGCCGATCAGGTTCTTGGCATTGGTGACGTTGCGCACGAAGCCGGCGATTTCGTAGCGCCCAAAGGCATAGCCCGCCTTCAGGCCAAGCTCGTTATTGCCGTCGGCGGTATATTCGACCGTCTTGTAGAGTACATAGTTGATCTTGCCCTGCAGGTTGAAATCGCCCGCCACGAACAGCCGGCTCGCGCCGCTCAGCGGGATGTCGTACCGCGCGCTAAGGTTGAAGTTATAGTCGGGTGCGTTGGGCAGGCTGTTGCCGTCGATCTGCGCGTAATAATTGCTGCCGACCTTGACCACCGGATTGAGCACCGTCTCCGACAACACGCCGTTCGCAGCACCGACCTGCGCATAGACATTGCGGTCCTCCACCTTCGTCTTCAGCAGGCTGAGCCCTGCGGTGATGTGGAAGTTCTTGAACGGACGCACGTCCAGTTCGCCTTCCATGCCGTAGCCGATGGCCTTGTTGGCGTTGAACAGCACGCCATTGCCGTTGCTGTCATTGCCGTTGAGCTGGATGTTGTCGACGAAGTAATAGAAGCCGGTCACGCTGAAATGCACGGCGTTGTCGAACGCGGCTGCCTTCAAACCGGCCTCGAAGCTGGTGTTGGTCTCCGAGGTCGCGGTGGTGAAGGGCGAGTTGAACACCGCCGAACGGCCCTGGATGGTCGGTCCGCGGAAGCCCCGCGCGACGCGCGCATAGAGGCTGACATCGGGCATGACGTGATAGAGCAGGCTGACGTCCCAGCTCGGCTTGGTGTCGGCCAGCTTCACATGCGTGGCACCAGTGAAGGTCGATACGTTTGCGACAGTATTCGCCGTCTTCAGCAGCGTGGTATCCTTGCTGTCGCGCGTCACGCGCACGCCGCCGGTCAGGGTCAGCTTGTCGGTCAGGTCATAGCTTGCCTGGCCGAACACAGCCCAGCTGGTGTTGACGTCATGCAGCAGCACCCAGTTATTGGGGTTGGGCGTGGTGCCCAGCGCGTTGCTGGTCAGGAAAAAGGCGCGCTGGTCGAACTCAGTCATGTCGCGCGAATCGAAATAGATCCCGCCGACCTGCCATTTGAACGGCCCATGGTCGGGGCTGGCGATGCGGACTTCCTCGCTCCACTGGTCGAGCCCGCGCAGGCGGCCCTGCGATTCGCCGCAGCCAACCGTACAAATGCCGGACGGCAAGGCGGTGGTGCCGCCGAAATTGGCCGCCGCGCCGCCATCGGTGTCGCCGCGGCTATAGCCCGACGCATGTTCCCATGCCGTGATCGAGGTCAGCGTGACGCCGCCGAAATCATAGGCAGCGTTCAGCGAGACGCCGTGCGTCTTGTAGGCCTGCGGGTTATTCTGCGCCTCGTCATAGGAAACGACGGTGCGGTCGAAATTGGCCGGCACCGCGTTGGTGCCCGGCGTGATCGAGCCGCGATAGAAGATCGAGGCAGTGCCGGTATAATCACGATAATGGCCGCTGAGCTTCAGGCTCAGATTGTCCGTCGGCTTGGCCAGCACCTGGAGGCGGATGTCGCGCTCCTCGAAGCCGCCCATCACGTTCTTGCCGCCGACCGTGCCGTCATCCGACGGGCCGGTATAGGCATTGCTGATCCAGTCGTCGCGGCGCTGGTACAAGCCGGACAGGCGGAAGCTCAGGCTGCCGTCGCTGGTCAGCGGGCCGCCGACGCCGGCATCGGCGTTGACGCTGTTGAACGAGCCGTAGCTGAGCGAGGCCTGGCCGCGCCAGGTGTCGCTCGGCTGGGCGCTGTCGAACTTGATGATGCCCGCGGTCGTGTTGCGGCCGAACAGCGAGCCCTGCGGGCCCTTCAGCACTTCGACCTGGGCGATGTCGAACGCCGGGTTCGACTTGAGCACGACATGCTCCTCGACCACATCGTCCTGGATGATCGTCACCGGCTGCGAGGCGCCGAGATAGAAATCGATATTGCCGAGGCCGCGGATGTAGAAGCGCGGGAAGATGCGGCCCGTCGTCGACTCGACATAGAGGCTGGGCACCCGGCCGGAGAGCGACAGCAGCGTATCGGCACCGGCCGACTGGAAATCATGCAGCGCGTCGGGCTTGAGCACCGAGATCGCGATCGGCACATTCTGGGCGTTTTCCGAGCGGCGCTGCGCGGTGACGACGATGTCGCCCTCGTCGCTCGCATCGGCAGGCGCGGCAGCGGGCGCCTTGGCGGGCGAATCTTCGGCTTTCGCCTCAGTGGCGGAAAGCAGTGCGAAGGGCGCGATGCCGGACAGCAGCAGCGCAGTGAAGTGCGAACGAGTCATGATATGGAATTCTCCGGAAGCTATGCCCTGCCCTACCCGGCAGGGCCACGACGGTGGCGGGCACCCCGTTGCGCTCCCCATATGACAGCGTTGTTGCAACGCAACATGGCAGTGCCCCTGCAACGCAAAATGCTTCGGGCCCGCGATATTTTTGCAACGCAGGGTCGCGGGATCGGGTGCTTTCGCGAAACCGGCGCTTTCGCTAGAGCCGGGCCATGCCCCGCGAGATCACCGCTTATTCCAACCCGCTGATCAAGCGCGTGCGCAATCTGCGCGAGAAACGGCACCGCCGCGAGGAAGGGCTGTTCCTTGCCGAGGGCCTGCGCATCCTGACTGAGGCGCGCGAGAGCGGGCGCATCCCCGACTATCTCTTCTTCGCGCGCGACAGCGCCGGTCATGCGCTGGTCCGCGCCCTGATCGCCGATGTCGAAGCCGCCGGCGGCGAGGCAATCGAGACGGTGCCCGACATCCTGTCCAAGCTCTCGGGCAAGGACAATCCGCAAGCCGTGGTCGGTGTATTCCCCGAATTCGCCGCTTCGCTCGAGTCGCTCGACCGGACCAGCGCGGATATCTGGCTGGTCGCGGAACGGCTGCGCGATCCGGGCAATCTCGGCACCATCCTGCGCACCGGTGATGCGGTCGGTGCGGGCGGGCTGATCCTGATCGGGGAATGCGTCGATCCCTTCTCGGTCGAGGCCGTGCGCGCGAGCATGGGGGCGCTGTTCACGGTGCCGATCGTCCAGGCCGGCTGGCCCGATTTCCTGGCCTGGCTCCGCGCCGGCCCCGGGCAACTGGTCGGGCTCAGCCTCGATACCGATACCGATTATCGCGCCGCGACCTATCAGGCGCCGACCTTCCTGCTCACCGGCAACGAGGCGCAGGGCATGCCCGCCGACTATGCCGCTGCCTGCGACCTGCTGGTCAAGATCCCGATGCTCGGCAAGGCCGACAGCCTCAACGCCGCGGTCGCAACCGCGGTGATGGCCTATGAAGTGCTGGCGCAGCGGCAGGCCGAGCCTTCGCGCGGCTGAACGCGCGCGTAACGATCGGTTCAGGCAGCGCTTCGTATCGAATCGGCGAGGAGATTCGAGATGAAGTTCGTGCTTGCCCTTTGCCCTGCCCTGCTGCTCGCCGCGCCTGCCCTGGCCGCCCCAGGCGAAGCGCCGTACCGCGCGCTCGGCACCGAGCCGGGCTGGACGCTGTCGATCGACCACGGCCTGATCCGCTATGTCGGCGATTATGGCCGCACCCGCATCACGACCGCGGCACCCGAGGCGCGGCCGAGCTTCAACGGCAGGCGCTATGTCACCCCGCGCATCACCATCGATATCACCCGCGGCGAATGCAGTGACGGGATGAGCAACCGCACCTACCCCGAACGGGTGATGGTCACGGTCGGCCGCCGGACGGTGCGCGGCTGCGGCGGCACCCCGATCGTCGCGCCCGTGCGGGTGCCGGCGCTCGACGGCAAGTGGCGGATCGAGACGGTCGACGGCCACGCCCTGCGCGGCGGACGCCCCGCGACGATCAGCTTTGCCGGCGAGCGGATCAGCGGCAACAGCGGCTGCAACGCGTTTGGCGGCTCCTATCGCTTCGCCCGCGGCGTGCTGACCGCCGGGCCGATGATCTCGACCAAGATGGCCTGCCCGGGCATGCCGATGGTCGAGGAACAGGCGATCCTCGGGCTGCTCGCCCAGCCGCTCACCGTAACCGCGAGCCGCGACGGCAAACTCGCGCTCAGCGCCGGCGGTGCACGGACGATGGTGCTGAGCCGCGAGCGCGCGTTTCCGGAAGGGAATTGACGTACCCACCGTTGTCACCCCGGGCTTGTCCCGGCGTTCGAGCTTTGGCTTTCCCCCGGAAAGCCAAGATTGTGTCTGGGAGACACAATCTCGCTCGAACGCATCGTGCCGCAAACCAAATGGCCGATGCGTCTGCGGAACCATGGATGCCGGAACAAGTCCGGCATGACGGGGATAGTTTGTCGCTTACGCCGCCAATAAACGCTCCGCCGACACCGTATCGCGACTGTCCTGCCACTCAACGCGCCGCCTCAGCCACGGATTGAGATACAGCAGCGGCAGCTTGACGAAGATCAGGCTGCGATGGACCCAGGCATCGGCGATCCGTTCCGAAAGGCGCGGCATGCCGCCATCATGCGTCTCGAGCCACGCCTTGTAGGGCATCCAGTGCGAGGGCTCGTCGCGCTCGACCACCTTGAAGATCTTGATCAACGCATGGTCGGACTTGACGATGAAGGACTGGAGCAGCTCGTCGACCTGGTTCATGCCGCGGATCTCGGTGATCATCACGATCCGGCACAGGCGGTTGAACAGGTCGTCGCTGGCGACCACGGCCTGCGTATCGAGATCGTCGATATGGCAGCCGAAGGTGAGCTTGATCAGACGGTCGATATGGCCGCAGGTGCGATCCACGTAAAAGGGCATCGCGCCGAGATGCTCGAAATAGCGCCGGAACATCAGATAATGTTTGCGCTCGTCGGCCCGGTGTTTCTCGACCTGGGCGATGAAGTCGTCAGCGTCGGGATATTTCGCCCGTACCGCCTCGAGCACCCGGTCGAGGCTCTGATAACCGCGATGCTCGTTGTAGATATACACCGAGGCGAGAATATCGAGATAGCGGCGGCGGGCCCAATTCAACATGCCGTTATCCTACATCCATTCGCCGTCTCGGCAAAGTGCCCCCTTTCCTCTCCGCCGCAGACCAGGAGAGGGACAACCCGCTGAAAAGACAGGCGGGTTCGATCAGCCTGTGTCCCCGCATCGGCTGAATAGGTTCAAAGCTGCTTCAATGGCGCGATTGTGCGCGCGCGATGAGACAATTGGGCGCTATTCGGCCGCTTCGCTCAGCCCCTCGATCAATGCCGGCGCATCGCCATAGCGCGCGAGCGCCTCGACCGGCGGCACCTCCTCGATCTCGCGGGCGCCAGGCTCGATATTGAGATCGCGCAGCTTGCGTGCCGTCACCAGCGTGCGCGTCTCGAAGCTGCTGACGAAGGCATTGTAATTGTTGACCGCGGAGGTCAGCCCGCCGCCGACCTTGCGCAGATCGACCGCCGCCTTGGCGAGCCGGTCGTACAGCTCCTTGCCGAGCTCGCCGATCTTGCGCGCCTCGGTCGCCAGCCGCTCCTGCCGCCACACTGCCGCGACGGTGCGCGCAATCGCGATCAGATTGGTCGGGGTCGCCAGCAGCACGCGCTTCTCGAAGGCGAAATCCCAGAGCGTAGGATCATGTTCGAGCGCGGCGGAGAGGAAATGCTCGCCCGGCACGAACATGATGACATAATCGGGCGCATCGGCGAACTGGCTCCAATAGGCCTTGTTGCCGAGGCCATTGACGTGCGCCCGCATCGAGGCGGCGTGCGCCGCCAGCCCGATCAGCCGCTCGGCCTCGTCGACTGCGCCGAACGCGTCCTGGTAGGCATTGAGGGAGACCTTTGCGTCAATCACCAGCGCCCGGCCGCCGGGCACGCGGATGATCGCATCGGGCCGCAGCCGTCCACCCTCGTCCCCGCCCGCGACACTCACTTCAGTCTGAAAATCCGTATGTTCCGATAACCCACAGGTTTCCAGGACATTTTTCAGCTGCTGCTCGCCCCAGCGCCCGCGCGACTTGGGTGCATTGCGGAGCGAGTTGACCAGCTTCGCCGCCTCGCTGCTGACCTTCTCCTGGCCAACCCGCAACCCTTCGAGCTGGCCCTTGAGTTGGTCGAACGCACCCTGGCGCTCGCTCTCGACCTTGGTGACGGCCTCCTCGTACTTCAGCAGCCGGTCGCTGACGGGCTGGAGCATCGATTTGAGATTCTGGCCCGCGGTCTCCTCGGATTGCTTGAACCGCGCCTCGGCGCGTTCGAGGAACTGCTTTTGTGCTTCGTTGAGCAGCTTGCTCGACACATCGCTGAACTGCGCTGCCATGATGTCCTTGGCCTCTCGCAGCTCAGCCAGTCGCGCCTCGAAGGCGCCGGCTTGTGCCTTCAGCGTTGCGAGATCAGTCCGCGCGACGTCGCGCTCGTCCCGGATGGCGTCAAGCTCCTCGCGCAGCTGGGCGGCGCCACGCGCGCGTTCCTCGGCGCCGGCGAGATCGACGATGGCGCGCTTGAACTCCTCGGTCCGGGCATCACGCTCGGCACGTGCCTGGGCAACGCCACGCCCGCCAAGGAACCAGCCGACCGCCAGCCCCGCGAGCAGGACGGCGATCATCGCCAGGGGAATCGTCAGGCCGGTCATGATACGCCTCGCTGGAACATTGGGGGAACCTTAGGCGCGGGCGGGGGCAAGGTAAATGCTTTGGGAAAACGGGTGGGCGTATTCCCCTGCCCTGCCAACTCCTTCCGTCATGCCGGACCAGTTGACGATAGTGGCTGACGCATATCGGAGAGGATTGCCTTGCGCCCGCCCTTCGGTACGACGTCACCCATGCTGACCGACATCGCAATCTCCCGCGCCGCCACCCTGAAGCCGATCAACGCGATCGCCGCGAAGCTCGCCATCCCGCCCGAGGCGGTCGAGCCTTACGGCCATTTCAAGGCCAAGATCGACCTGTCCCGCGTTCCGGCGACCGGCACCCAGGGCAAGCTGATCCTCGTCACCGCGATCAACCCCACCCCGGCCGGCGAAGGCAAGTCGACCACTTCGGTCGGCCTTGCCGATGCGCTCAACCGGATCGGGCGCAAGACCGTGCTCTGCCTGCGCGAACCCTCGCTCGGCCCCTGTTTCGGCACCAAGGGCGGCGCGGCCGGCGGCGGCTATGCCCAGGTCGCGCCGATGGAGGATATCAACCTTCACTTCACCGGCGATTTCCACGCGATCACCAGCGCGCACAACCTCCTCGCAGCGCTGATCGACAACCATATCCATTGGGGCAATGCGCTCGATATCGACGTGCGGCGCGTCGTCTGGCGGCGCGTGCTCGACATGAACGACCGCGCGCTACGCGACATCGCCCAGTCGCTCGGCGGACCGGCCAATGGCTTCCCCCGCGAATCCGGCTTCGATATCACCGTCGCCTCGGAAGTGATGGCAATCCTGTGCCTCGCCGACAGCCTCGAGGATCTCGAGGCGCGGCTCGGCCGGATCGTCGTCGCCTATAGCCGTGACAAACGCCCGGTGACGGCACGCGACCTCAAGGCTGACGGCGCGATGGCCGTGCTGCTCGCCCAGGCGATCAAGCCCAACCTCGTCCAGACGCTCGAAGGCAACCCCGCCTTCGTCCATGGCGGCCCGTTCGCGAATATCGCCCATGGCTGCAACTCGGTGATCGCGACCCGCGCCGGGCTGGCGCTCGGGGATTATGTGGTGACTGAGGCGGGTTTCGGCGCCGATCTCGGGGCGGAGAAATTCTTCGACATCAAATGCCGGCAATCCGGGCTGAAGCCTGCCGCCGCGGTGATCGTCGCCACGGTCCGCGCGCTGAAGATGAACGGCGGCGTGGCCAAGGGCGATCTCGCCACGCCGGATCCTGAGGCAGTGCGGCGCGGCGGCGTGAATCTGGCGCGCCATATCGAGAATGTGCGGGCGTTCGGCGTGCCGGCGATCGTCGCGATCAACCGCTTCGACACGGACACCGACGAGGAAATCGCCGTGATCCGCGAGATCGCCGCGGCGCAGGGCTCCGAAGCCGTGTTGTGCACGCACTGGGCCGATGGCGGCGCGGGCGCAGTCGCGCTGGCGGAGAAGGTCGCGGCGCTGGCCGATCACGGCGTGCCGCAATTCGCGCCACTCTATGACGATGCGCTGCCCCTGTTCGACAAGATCAACACCGTCGCGACCCGCATTTATCGCGCCGAGGAAGCCGTCGCTGATCCGGCTGTCCACCGCCAGCTGAAGCGCTGGGAGGACGCAGGGTTCGGCCATCTCCCTGTGTGCATGGCCAAGACCCAGTACAGCTTCTCGACTGATCCCGCGAAGCTGGGGGCACCGACCGGGCATGTCGTCTCGGTGCGCGAGGTGCGGCTGTCAGCGGGCGCCGGCTTCGTGGTGGCGATCTGCGGGGAGATCATGACGATGCCGGGCCTGCCCAGGGTGCCGGCGGCGGAGTCGATCCGCTTCGGGGCGAATGGTGAGATTGAAGGGCTGTTCTAAGCGGGTTCACACCCGCCCAACTGTCATCCCCGCAAAAGCGGGGATCCAGCTCCTGCGGGTTCAGCGCGAACGACGGGTGTGAGAGATCGGAGATGGGTCCCCGCTTTCGCGGGGACGACAAGAGGAGGAGGCGCAGGAGCGGCACACGTCCCGGCCTCCGCCCTCAGGCCGCCTTGCGCGCCTTGGCCAGCTTCTTCAGCACAATGTCGCGCTTGAGGCGCGAGATATGGTCGATGAACAGCACGCCGTTCAGATGGTCGATCTCGTGCTGGATGCAGGTCGAGAGCAGGCCGTCGAACTCGTCCTCATGCGCCGCGCCCTCGCCGTCGAGCCACTTCACCCGGCACCGCGCCGGGCGCTCGACCTCGGCATATTGATCGGGAATCGAGAGACACCCTTCATTATAGACGCCCGTCTCCTCGCTGACCGACACCAGCTCGGGATTGACGAACACCATCGGCTTGCGGACCGGCTTGGCGTCTTCCGCGTCGCTCTCGGGCTCCTGCAGGTCGATGACGACGATGCGCTGCTCGATCGCGACCTGCGTCGCGGCAAGGCCAATGCCACGGGCATCGTACATCGTGTCGAACATATCGGAGATGATCGCGCGGACTGCATCGTCGACCTGGGCGACAGGCTTCGCCACGGCGCGCAGGCCGGGATCGGGGACTTCGAGGATCGTGAGAACGGACATGAGCGCGAGCTAGGAAAGAGGAGGCCCGGCGTCAAGTTTCGGGTTGGGTTTGGCCCCACACCCATGCTTCTTCTGTCATTCCCGCGAAAGCGGGAACCCAGCTCCTGACGATGCCGCACAAACGACAGAAGTGGATGTGAGAGCGCGGGAGATGGATCCCCGCTTTCGCGGGGATGACAGGGAGGGGATCAGGCAACCGGCCGCCGCGCCCGCAGCGCCTGGGCAAGCGTACCCTCGTCGAGATAGTCGAGCTCGCCGCCGACCGGCAGGCCATGCGCCAGCTGGGTGATGCGGATCGGAAAACGCTCGATCCGCTCGGCAATGTAATGCGCAGTGGTCTGGCCCTCCAGCGTCGCGTTCATCGCCAGCACGACTTCGTCGATCCCGCCTGCCTCGATCCGCCGGACGAGCGAATCGATCGCCAGATCCTCGGGCCGTATGCCTTCGAGCGCCGAGAGCCGCCCGCCCAGCACATGGAAGCGCCCGGGAAAGAGCCGCGACCGGTCGAGCGCCCAGAGATCGGCAACCTCCTCCACCACGCACAGGGCACGCGCATCGCGGCGCAGATCGGCGCACACGCCGCACGGGTTTGTCGTGTCGATATTGCCACAAACAGAACAGCTTGCCAGCCGTTCCTCCACTGCAGTGAGAGCTGAGAGTAGCGGCCCCAGCGCAGCCTCGCGCTTCTTGAGCAGATGGAGCACCGCACGGCGCGCCGAACGGGGGCCCAGGCCGGGCAGCCGGGCCAGTGCCTGAGTCAGGGCTTCGATCTCGGGAGATGCCATGCGGAACAGATAGGGGGTTGCACTGCCCTCTGCCAAGCGGCCAGAGCAGAACCATGCGGATCGTCTTCATGGGAACGCCCGATTTCTCGGTGCCGGTGCTTCAGGCCCTGGTGGATTCAGGCCATGACGTCGTGGCGGCGTACAGCCAGCCACCAAGGCGCGCAGGGCGCGGCAAGGCGCTGACGCTCTCCCCGGTCCAGGCGCGGGCGGAGGCGCTGGGGATAACGGTGCGTACGCCGGTGTCCCTGCGCGACGCCGGGGCACAGGCGGAATTCGCCGCGCTGGGCGCCGATGTCGCCGTGGTGGCAGCCTATGGGCTGATCCTGCCGCGCGCGGTGCTCGAAGCGCCCCGGCTCGGCTGCCTCAACGTCCACGCCTCGCTGCTCCCGCGCTGGCGCGGCGCGGCACCGATCCAGCGGGCGATCCTGGCCGGGGATGCCGAGACTGGCGTCGGCATCATGCAGATGGAAGCCGGGCTCGACACCGGCCCGGTGCGGCTCGAGGGGCGGACACCGGTCGACGGCAAGACCGCCGGGGAATTGGCTGACGAGCTGAGCGCGATGGGCGCGCGGCTGATGGTGCAGGTGCTGGGCGATATCACCGCCTATCCGGCGGTGCCGCAGCCTGAGGACGGCGTCACCTATGCCCCCAAGATCGACAAGGCCGAGGCGCGGATCGACTGGTCGCGGAGCGCTGATGAGATCGAGCGGCAGGTCCGGGCATTCAACCCCGCTCCCGGGGCATTCTTCGAGTTCCGGGGCGAACGCATTCGGGTGCTGGCCGCTGATCGTCATGCCGTCGACGGCCGGGGCGAGGGGGTGGTGCTGGACGATATCCTGACCATCGCCTGTGGCGAGGGTGCGATCCGCCCCACGCTCCTCCAGCGCGCGGGGCGTGGCGTCATGACGTCACCCGAACTGTTGCGCGGTTTCCCGATCCCGCCCGGCACCCGGCTCACATGACCCGCTTCGCGCTCACCGTGGAATATGACGGCCGCCCTTTCATGGGCTGGCAACGCCAGGCGCATGGTCCGAGCGTGCAGGAATCGATCGAGACCGCCGTCCATGCCGTCACCGGCGAGACGGTCGCGGTCCATGCCGCCGGGCGCACCGATGCCGGAGTCCATGCGACGGGCATGCGCGCGCATCTCGATATCGAGCGGATCATCACCCCGTTCCGATTGATGGAGGCGCTCAACGCACTGGTGCGACCTGCCCCCGTGGCGATCCTGGCCTGCGAGGCGGTGGCCGATGACTGGCACGCCCGCTTCTCCTGCGTGGCGCGGCATTACGAATATCGCATCATCACCCGCCGCGCGCCGCTCACTTTCGAACAGGGCCTTGCCTGGCGCGTACCGACCCCGCTCGATGCCGGAGCGATGGCCGAAGGCGCCGCGCGACTGGTGGGACGTCATGACTTCACCACCTTCCGCTCGGCGCATTGCCAGGCCGACAGCCCGCTAAGGACGCTCGATCGGCTCGAGGTGGTGCAGGAGGGCGAGCGGATCAGCGTCTTCGCGTCGGCGCGGTCGTTCCTCCATCACCAGGTGCGCTCGATGGTTGGATGCCTCGCGCTGGTGGGTCAGGGGAAATGGTCGGCGGAGGATCTGCAGGCGGCCCTCAAAGCGCGGGACCGGACGAAGCTTGGGCTGAATGCGCCGCCCGACGGGCTCTATTTCCGACGGGCGGATTATCCCTGAACTGGATGGCGTCATGCCGGACCATTTCTTGCCCTTCCCCAGCGAAGGCTGGGGCCCAGTCGGGAAACAGAAAGAAACGGCCCGTGCGGGTCATCATCAGCGTCCCCCGACTGGGCCCCAGCCTTTGCTGGGGAAGTAAGCAGGGCATTGTAACCTTACCGACTGAATCGCCCCGCCAGTTCGACATGCGTCGACCACCGGAACTGCCCGACCGGCTGAATCCACTCAAGCCGATACCCACCCTTGCACAGAATCTCCGCATCGCGCGCAAAGCTGCTGGGATTACACGAAACATAGGCAATCGCAGGCGTCTGCGAATCCGCCAGCTGCACCACCTGCTCGCGCGCGCCGGCCCGCGGCGGATCGAGCACGACGGCACCAAAACGGTCGCACTCCGCCGTCGTCAGCGGGCGGCGGAACAGATCGCGATGCTCAGTGAAGATCGGCCGCTGCGCGCGTCCGGCCGCGGCCTTGAGCGACAGGATCGCATCCCGCGCGGCCTCCGCGGCATAGACGCGGCCGGGCAGTGCCAGCGCAAAGGTGCCGAGCCCCGAGAAGAGATCGGCGACGGTCCCCGCCTGCCCCACCCCCTCACGCACCGCTGAAACCAGCGCCGCCTCCCCCTCGCGCGTCGCCTGGAGGAAGCTGTTGTGCGGCATCGGCACCGGCACGCCACCCAGCGTGATGGTGACGGCATCGGGCTCCCAGCGCGTCTCCGGGCCAAGCCCCGTGTCGATCGCGAACCGTGCCACACCATGGCGCTGGCAGAACTCGGTGATCGCCTCGGCGGCGGCGAGCCCATCGGCCTCCACGCCCTCGATCAGCAGATCGATGCCCTGGTCAGCCTCGCTCAGCAGCAGCCGCGCCCGGCGATTGCCCTTGAGGAAGCGCGCCAGCAGTTTGCGCAGCGGCTCGACCAGCGCGAACAGGGCCGGGGTGAGGATCCAGCATTCCTGGATATCGACGAGATTATGGCTCGCCCCTTCGCTGAACCCGATCCGGATACGCCCGCCTTTGCTCTCGGCCTGGAGCGCCGCGCGTCGCCTGGTGCGCGGCGGCGACAGCGCGGGCGGGCGGATCTCCGCGCTCAGCCCCTGCGCGGCCAGCGCACCGGCGATGCGATCGGTAATGAAGCCGGCATAGCTCTCGTCATCGAGATGCTGGAGCTGGCAGCCCCCGCAGACCGGAAAATGGCGGCACGGCGGCACCTGGTGGTGCGGGCCGGGCAGAACCTGCCCTTCGGCGGTCAGCGTGTCGCCAGGGGCCGCCAGCGCGGCATGGCGGCCATTCCCGGTGATCCCGTCACCTCGGGCCGCGACCCGGACGATCGTATCGCTCACAGGCCGGCCCGAGCTGCGGTGAGGGCCTGGGCGAGATCGTCGGCGATAAAGGCCGCACCCAGCCGACGCGCTGCCTCCGCATGGAGCCACACGCCGGCACAGGCGGCTTCGAACGCTGCCTGCGGTTCGGCGGCCAACACCGCGCCCACCGCGCCGGCGAGGACATCGCCGGTCCCGGCAGTGGAGAGCCACGGATTCGACGCCTCGGCGACCCTTACGGCGCCATCGGGTGAAGCGATGACCGTATCGGCGCCCTTGAAGACGATCATCGCCCCGGCGCGCGTGGCAGCGGCGCGGGCGCGGTCGATCTTGCTGTCGCTGCCCTTGCCGAACAGCGCGTCGAACTCGCCGGCATGTGGCGTCATGATCACGGCGGCGTCACGGTCGTGCACCAGCGCCAGGCGCCGTTCGTCGAGAAGGTGCAGGGCATCGCCGTCAATCACCAGCGGACAGGACGCGGCAAGCGCATGGTCGAGCCGCGCTTCAGCCTGGGCATCACGCCCAAGGCCGGGACCGATCACCAGCGCGCCGATCCGCTTGTCGTTCAGCGCCCCGGCCGAAAAGGGCTTGCGAACGACGGCATGCGGCGCCTGAGCGCCACCCTCGGCCAGGAGAAGCACATAGCCGGCGCCCGCGCGCAACGCCGCCTGCGCTGCAAGCTCAGCCGCGCCCGGCATCGCGCCGCCGACGATCGCGACCATGCCGCGGCTATATTTGTGCGCCTCGGGCCCCGGCTGCTTCGGGCTGGGCCGATCAAGCGCCTGCACCTGGCTTGCCGCAGCGATGCCGATGTCGAGCACGCGGACATGGCCACAATGGCTCGCCGCGGGCTGGAGCAGATGGGAGGGCTTGGCAGCGCCCAGCGTGAGGGTGATGTCGAAGACGGGCACCGCGCCGTACAGCACGCCATCGTCGGTGGCAGCGCCGCTCGGCAGGTCGACCGCGATCGAAAGTCTCGCCGCCGCGACACAGCGTGCGAGCGCACCCGATGCCACAGGGTCGAGCGCCCGCGACAGGCCGGTGCCGAACAGCGCATCGACCAGGATCGGCGCGGGCGCGACGTCGGCCAGCGTTTCGACCGGCCCGTTCCAGCCGGCGCGCGCGTTTTTCGCAGCGTCGCTTGCCGGTGCACCGGTCGCTGCAACACGCACCGGCAGCCCGGCCGCCGCCAGCGCGGTCGCAATGACATAGCCGTCACCGCCATTATTGCCCGGCCCGCACAGCACCAGCACGGGAGAGCCCGAGGCAAGCCGCAGAACCACGGCGGCAACCGCATGGCCCGCGCGCGCCATCAGGCTGTCCACGGTCGCGCCCTGCGCAATCGCCGCGCCCTCGGCCGCACGCATCCCGGCGGCAGTGAGAAGGGGTTGGCCTGCCAGTGGCGTCATGATTTGGGTGACGTCTTGCCGTGCACCGTCGCCGGCAGGCGGTAGCGATCCCCGCCGAGCGCGACCTCGATGCTGTCCTTGTCGAGCACCGTTACCACTGCCTTCTCGGCGCCGTCAGCGGCGATCACGCCGCGGCCATCCTTCGTCACCAGCAGGCGATGAAAGGCGCCATCGGGGTGGCGCACGGTCAGGATCAGGCCGCTGGCAACCTGTTCGCGATCCACGGTGCAGACGCGGGCGAAATCCGATGAGCCCTGACGGGCGCAGACGATGTTGCCGTCATTTTCGGTTGCGGCACGCTGCTCGGCCTCGACATTGGCGAGCGCGGCATGATCCGTCTTCGCCTCGCCACAGGCGGCCAGGAGGAAGAGGAGCGATGCCGCGGCCAGCCGGATCGCTCCGTTGCCGCGCTGCCGCGATTCAACGCGACATGCCGTCATGGCAGGGTGGGTTCGGACGGAGCGCATCTCGGGCATCGTCCGGTTCTTTCTCAGCGTTGAAATCAGGTCGGGCAAAAGCTGGCTGTTTTTGCCCGGAACAGCCAGCAGTGCTGGCTGATAGCTGGCTGTTACCTGGCTGTTATTCGATAACAGCCAGCCATACCACAAGCGTTTGAAATCAAACCGCAAATGCCGGCTCGAGGTCCAACATAACAGCCAGCGAAAAAAATGGTCCGCGATAACAGCCAGGAACAGCCAGCAACCCGTTCCGGGAACTGGACGCGACTCGCGTCCGGAACGATCGTCCGCTGGCTGCCGATCAGCCCTAGATATCCGCGTAGACATGGGTTTCGGACGCTGCTCCGGGATGCGTGACCGCACCCTTATAGGCAGGACCGACATTCTGCGCATAGCGCCACAGTGCGCCCGACTGGTAATCGTTCGTGCGCGGCTGCCAGCGGGCGCGGCGCTCGGCGAGCACATCCTCGGCCACATCGAGGTCGATCGTGCCCGCTTCGGCGTCGATCCTGATGATGTCGCCATCCTCGACCAAAGCGATCGGGCCGCCCTCGGCGGCTTCGGGGCCGACATGGCCGATGCAGAAGCCGCGCGTGCCGCCCGAGAAGCGCCCATCCGTGATCAGCGCGACCTTCTCGCCCAGGCCGAGGCCGTAGAGCGCAGCGGTGGTCGAGAGCATCTCGCGCATGCCCGGGCCGCCCTTGGGGCCTTCATAGCGGATGATGATCACCTCGCCGTCGTTGATCGTGCGCGCCTCGACCGCAGCGAACGTATCCTCCTCGCAATCGAAGACCCGGGCCGGGCCGGTGAACTGGAGCCGGTGCATGCCGGCAACCTTCACGATCGCCCCGTTCGGCGCGAGGCTGCCGCGCAGGCCGACCACGCCGCCGGTCGGCGACAGCGGAGTCTTGACGTCGTAGATGACCTTCTGGTCCGGGTTCCAGGTCACCTGGTCGATATTCTCGCCCAGAGTCTTGCCCGTCACGGTCAGGCAATTGCCGTCGAGATACCCGCCCGCGAGCATCGTCTTCATCAGCATATAGACGCCGCCGGCCTCGTACATGTCCTTGGCGACGTACTTCCCGCCCGGTTTCAGGTCAGCGATATAAGGCGTTGATTTGAAAGCCTCCGCAACGTCGAACAGGTCGAAGTCTATCCCCGCCTCATGCGCCATCGCGGGCAGATGCAGCGCGCCGTTGGTCGAGCCGCCGGTCGCAGCGACGACCCGCGCGGCATTGATGAACGCCTCGCGCGTACAGATGTCGCGCGGGCGGATATTGGCGGCGATCAGCTCCATCACCTGGGCGCCGGCCGCGACCGCGATCTGCTCGCGGGTGCTATAGGGTGCCGGCACCATGTTCGAATTGGGCAGGGACAGGCCGATCGCCTCGCCCACGCACGCCATGGTGTTGGCGGTAAACTGGCCGCCGCACGCGCCGTGCCCCGGGCAGGCGACCTTTTCGAGATCGGTCAGGTCGGCAAGCGGGCAATTGCCCGCGGCATGCTGGCCGACCGCTTCGAACACATCGACCACGGTGACGTCACGGTCATGATAGCGCCCGGGCAGGATCGATCCGCCATAGACGAAGATACTCGGCACGTTGAGGCGGAGCATCGCCATCATCATGCCGGGCAGCGACTTGTCGCACCCGGCAAAGCCGACCAGCGCGTCATAGCAATGGCCGCGCACGCTGAGCTCGATCGAATCGGCGATCACCTCGCGGCTGACCAAAGAGGATTTCATCCCCTGATGGCCCATCGCGATTCCGTCGGTCACGGTGATGGTGTTGAAGCGCCGCGGCATGCCGCCGCCCTGGATCACGCCGGCGCGCGCCGCATCGGCCTGCGCATCGAGCGTTGTGTTGCACGGCGCGCTGTCATTGCCGGCGCTGGCGAGCGCGACGAAGGGCTTGGCGATATCCTCCTCGGCGATCCCCATCGCATAATAATAGCTGCGGTGCGGGGCGCGCTCGGGGCCCACGGAAACGTGGCGGCTCGGGAGCTTCGATTTGTCGAACTGGTGAGTCATGGCGGCGCCCTATGTCGCGGAAGGGCGCCTCGACGCAAGGATATTGCTGATTTCGACGAGAATCGGCGCGAGAATATCTGTCCAGTGCGCCACGCCGGCCTTGTCGCGGATCAGATCGTTGCGGATTTCGATGGCGAGACTGGGGAGTCCGGCCGCCTCGCCATGCCGGTTGAGCGTCGCGTTGAGGATCCGGCCCGAATAGGGCTGGTTGTCGCCGGTCACGATCCCCGCCTTTTCCAGCAGCGCCACGGCAAGATCAGCCGCACGGCGGTCGCGGTTGGAAAGGATGCCCGCCTGCCAGGGCCGCTCCGCCGCCCCGCCGCTTTCGAGCTGCGGGGTGAAGCTGTGGATCGAGGCGAGCAATGTCGGGCGTTCCGATCGGATCAACGCGGCGAGGGCGCGGTGATAGGGCGCATGGAAGCGGGCGATCCGCTCGAACCGGTCGACACCGTCATTGCCGGGGATCGCATGGCCGTCGCTCACCGCCGGGATCAGCGAGGGATGGTCGGGCTGGCGGTGCAGATCGATCACCAGCCGTGACACCGTGGCGAGGATCGCGGGCGCCTCCAGCCGCGCCGCCAACGCGCGGGTCAGCGGCGCCGCGCCGATATCGATTGCGATATGCTTGTCGAGCAGCGCCGGGTCGATGCCGAGGTCTACGCCCTCAGGCACCAGGCTTGAGGCGTGATCGCAGATCAGCAGCACGCCGCCGGGTTTCCCCGGGAGGATGTCAGGCACGCTCATCAGCCGATCCGACGCAAAAGGGCGGCGGACTCGCGCCCGCCGCCCTCATGGGGAGATGACGCCCGGGGCGACCGGGGATCATCAGCGGGCGCGACGCCGGAAGCGCCGGACCCGTTCGGATACTGCTCAGCAAGAGCAGTGCCAGTCGGGTGCCACGAGGCAGGGTTCATCGGGTGCAAACGGGCCTGTACCATATCGGGACGGGGATATGTCACGCGAGTGTCGATTCGAGACGCCACCAGTTCGGATGCGCCTGGCGGATCACCTCTGCAGCAGCGCTGCGATCCGCTTCGCTATCGTACAGCGCAAAGCAGGTCGCACCGGAGCCCGACATCCGCACCAGCCGGGTACCGCCGGTGGTGTCGAGCAATGCCAGCGCGTCGCCGATCACCGGCGCAATCGACCGGGCGGGCGCTTCGAGGTCATTGCGGCCAAGCAGGGCGCGCTCCAGCAGACCGCCCTCGCCGATCGGCCCGCGATCGATCCGATCCCAGGCGTTGAACACAGCCCCGGTCGAAACCGCCACACCCGGATTGACGAGCAGGACCGGCACGCCGGTAAGACCTTCCAGCGGCTCGAGCCTCTCCCCCCTGCCCCGACCCAGCGCACTGCGCCCATACAGGCAGGCCGGCACATCGGAACCGAGCGCATCGGCGCAGGCGAAAAGCCGTGGATCATCGGTACCGATCCCATGCAGTCGAGCAAGCGCCCGGAGCGCGGCAGCAGCATCAGCCGATCCGCCACCGATCCCGGAAGCGACCGGCAGGTTCTTCTCGAGCGTGAATGTCCCTTCGTTCGGCACACCAAAGGCATACGCAAAGGCGGCAGCGGCCCGCGTGATGAGATTGTCGCCCTCAACCGACAGCAGCGGCCCGAACGGCCCTTCGAACGACAGCGACGCTGGCCCCGGAGCGAGTCGCAGCACATCCCCGTCGCGCAGGAACGCGAACAGCGTCTCGATCTCATGATAGCCGTCCGCGCGCCGCGCACGAACGTGCAGCGCCAGATTGATCTTCGCGGGCGCCGACTCGACAATCACGGAACGGCGCGCATCCCGTTGGCGATCTTGCCCGCAAGCCGCGCGCCATCGTCCGCATCGGCGACGATCGCCGCCGCCCGCCAGGCATAACGCGCCTCATAATGCCGGCCGAGCGACCAGAGCGCATCGCCGAGATGCTCGTTGATCGTCGCATTGCCTGGCTCGCCCTGCGCGGCGCGTTCGAGCAGCGGCAGCGCCTTGGCTGCATCGCCGTTCCTGAAATAGGCCCAGGCAAGCGAATCGGTGATCGAGGGCTGGTCAGGCTGCAGCGCGCTGGCGCGTTCGAGCATCGTCAGCGAGCCGGCGACATCCTCGCCATGCTCGATCCGGGCATAGCCGAGATAATTGAGCGCGACCGCCGCATCCGGCTGCATCGCCACCGCTTTTTCGAGCGCAGCGCGCGCCTCAGGCCAGTGCCCGGCCTCGTCGAGCGCGCCGCCGAGCTGGAGATAGAGCGTCCAGGGCGCCCGCGCGCCTGCCCGGGCAATGGCAGTGCGATAGGCAGCGGCTGCGTCCCCGAAGCGGCTCGCCGCGACCAGCAGGGCGCCGAGCCGCGTCGCGTCCTCGCTGGTCGCGTCCTTGCGGACGGAGAGCGGCGTTGCGACAGCGAGCGCTTCCTGCGTGCGCCCGGCATCCGTCAGGATCGCGATGCGCAGTTCCAGCGCCGCCTCGCGAAACGCGCTTGCCTCGCTGATCTCGGCCAGGGTGGCAAGCGCGCGCTCGGTAGCGCCGCCCCGCGCCAGCGTCTGCGCCAGCAGCATGCGGGCGCGATCATCGCCGGGATCGAGCCGGAGCGCAGCCCGGCTGAGCGAGATGGTGAGCGGCGTCGGATCGCCCTGGGCGAGATCCGAGGCAAGCCGGGTGAACAGCCGCGACGCCCCGAACGCGGCGGAAGGCGCCACGCCCGCGCCAAGCGACCCGCGCAGCGCGACGATCGTTGGATCGCTTCCGCCCAGCAAGGTGAGGGCGGCATCACCCTTGCCCTTGGCGGCAAGCAGCTGCGCCGCGTTGATCCGCAGGTCGAGGCTCGCCTGATCGGGTCCGAGCAGCGCCTGCAGCCCCGCTATGCCCTCCTCGGTCTTGCCGGTGGCGATCTGCAGCAGTGCGCGATTCTCGGCGATATAGTGGCGCGCGACGGGGTTGCTCCGCGCATCGTCGAGCCGCGCAAGCGGATCGCCGCCTGCATCATAGATCTGCCAGGCGGCAAGCAGCCCCGCGACGAAATCGAACGGCCCGGCGGCGATCCGGGTAAGCTCAGCCCTGGTGCCGGCCGTATCTCCGGCGTGGAGCGCACGCGCATAGCCGAGCAGCGCCACATCAGGCGGTGCCGGATCGCCGGCGCGTTCCATCCCCGCAATGGCACGATCGACCAGCGCATCGTCGCCGGCCTCGAGCGCCTCGCGATAGGCGCGCCGTGCAATCGCGCCATTGCCCGGCGATCCAGCCAGCGCAGCGGCATAGGCTCTGGCGGCCAGCTCGACCTTGCCGTCGCCATCAGCGGCACGCGCGCGGGCATAAGCGGCCAGATCGTCCGTGCCGCGATCCGCCCAGGCCGGCGGCGCGGCCGCCAGCATCAACGCCACAAGGGCAAGGCGGTTACATGTTCGGATAATTCGGCCCTCCGCCGCCCTCGGGCACCACCCAGTTGATGTTCTGGGTCGGGTCCTTGATGTCGCAGGTCTTGCAGTGGACACAGTTCTGCGCGTTGATCACGAACTTCGGATTGCCTTCTTCCTCGCCGACGATCTCGTAAACGCCCGCCGGGCAATAACGCTGCGCCGGCTCGTCGTACATCGGCAGGTCGTAGTCGACCGGGATGTTCGGGTCCCGCAGCGTCAGATGGACCGGCTGATCCTCTTCGTGATTGGTGTTCGACAGGAACACCGAGGAGAGCCGGTCGAAGGTCAGGACGCCGTCGGGCTTGGGATAGTCGATCTTCTTGACCTGGTCCTTGCGCCACAGGCTCTCATTGTCGGGATGATGCTTGAGCGTGAAGGGCAGCTTCAGGTGGAGATATTCAAGCCACATGGTGATGCCGGCCAGCACGGTGCCGAGCGCATCGCCGAACCGCTCGACCAGCGGCAGCACGTTTCGGACGATCGAGAGCTCCTTGCGCACCCAGCTCTTTTCGAACGCATCCGGATAGGCGGCCAGCTCGTCCTGAGCGCGGCCGGACTGGATCGCGTCGAAGGCAGCCTCGGCCGCCATCATCCCGCTCTTCACCGCGGTATGGCTGCCCTTGATCCGCGGCACGTTGAGGAAGCCGGCCGAATCACCGATCAGCGCGCCGCCCGGAAAGACCAGCTTCGGGATCGCCTGCAGCCCGCCATCGCTGATCGCCCGCGCGCCATAGGAGACGCGCTTGCCGCCTTCGAGCATCGCCGCGATCGCCGGATGGGTCTTCCAGCGCTGCATCTCCTGGAAGGGCGATAGATAGGGATTGGAGTAGTTGAGCCAGGTGACGAAGCCGATCGCGACCTGCCCGTTCGCCTGGTGATAGAAGAAGCCGCCGCCATTGGCGCCGTCGCCCAGCGGCCAGCCCTGGGTGTGGATCACCTTGCCCGGTACATGATGCTCGGGCTTGATGTCCCACAATTCCTTGATGCCGAGGCCGTAAACCTGGGGCTGGGAATCCTTCGCGAGCTCGAAGATCCGGATCAGCTCTTTCGAGAGATGCCCGCGCACGCCCTCGCCGAAGAAGGTGTATTTGGCGTGGAGCTCGAGGCCCGGCGTATAATCCGGCTTGTGCGTGCCGTCGCGCGCCACGCCCATATCGCCGGTCGCGACGCCCTTCACCGAGCCATCGTCGTTGAACAATATCTCGGCGGCGGCGAAGCCCGGGAAGATCTCGACGCCAAGCTCCTCGGCTTGGCCCGCGAGCCAGCGGCACAGATTGCCGAGGCTGCCGGTATAGGTGCCCTTGTTGTGCATGAAGGGCGGCGTGATGAAGTGCGGCAGGGCGAACTTGCCCTTCTTGCTCAGGATCCAGTGCTGGTTGTCGGTGACCGGCACTTCAGCCATCGGGCAGCCACGCTCGCGCCAGTCGGGGATCAGTTCGTCGAGTCCCCTGGGATCGACCACTGCACCGGACAGGATATGCGCGCCGACTTCGGAGCCCTTTTCGAGCACGCAGACCGAGATCTCGGCGCTCTTTTCCGCCGCCAGCTGCTTGAGCCGGATCGCCGCAGACAGGCCGGCCGGGCCCGCGCCGACGATCACGACGTCATAGGGCATGGACTCACGTTCGCTCATCATCGTCTCCAATCGGGACGTGAAGCAGCGCTCTCGTCGCGCCACAGCAACGTCCTGTCCATTCAGCGGTGCCAGCGAATTGACCGCGCCGTCAACACTCGACTCTATGGAGACATCATGGGGGCAAACCAGAACATCGATCTCAGGACGGTAGCGGCAAGCGCGCTCGACTGGTGGCAGGAGGCCGGCGTCGACGCGCTGATCGATGAGGCGCCGCGCAACTGGCTCGCGGCGGTCGAGCCGGTACCCGCTGCCCCTCGGACAGCCGGGGCAAGGGCGGCCGTAGCGGAAATCATCGCCCCGCCGTTGCCCGATACGCTCGTAGCGTTCGAGGCGTGGCGCACCGGCCCCGATGCCCCGGAGGCCGGCTGGCCCGGCCGGCCGATCGCTGCGCAGGGTTCGTCCGCGTCCGATATCATGGTCATGATCGATCTGCCCGAACGCGAGGACGCCGATAGCGGCGTCCTGATGAGCGGCGCGGCGGGCCGACTGTTCGATCGCATGCTCGCCGCGATCGGGCGGGATCGGGAATCGATCTATCTCGTGCCCGTCTGCGCGACGCGCCCGGTGGCAGGCCGTGTCGCCCCCGAGATCGAGGACCGGCTGAACGAAGTCGCGCGCCATCACGTCCTGCTCGCCCGGCCGAAACGGCTGCTGCTGCTCGGCAATGCGCCGAGCCGTGCGCTGCTCGGGGCCGATGCGACACGGGCGCGGGGCAGTTTACACGTGATTAACCTGAGTGGCGGAAAAGGGCATGACGGGGGAAAGGACATCGCGACGCAGGCGGTGGCCAGCTTTCACCCCCGTTTTCTGCTCGAAAGGCCGGCCGCGAAGGCCGAAGCATGGAAAGATTTGCAGATGCTGATCGGGGAGCTCGAAAAGTGACCGCGAAACTCATCCTCGCCTGTACGCTGGCGCTCGCGCCGATCGCTGCTGCCCACGCCGCGGATTCACCGCGCGGCGCCTTCACCGGGGCCAGTGCGACGCTCATCCCGGCGCAGCTCGATGCCGAGCAGCGCGCCGGCTATCGCGCAGTCTTCCAAAGCATCCGCGACCAGAAATGGCAGGACGCCCAGCTCCAGCTCGATGCGATGAAACCCGGCCCGCTCCACGCCATGGCCCGCGCCGAGATGCTCACTGCCAAGGGATCGCCCAAGGCCGATCTCGATCCGCTGCTAAAGATCCTGAGCGAAGCCCCCGAGCTACCCCAGGCCCAGCAGATCCTGACCATGGCGAGCTCGCGCGGCGGCGTCGGTCTGCCGCCCCTGCCCGAAGCGCGGCGGCTGAGCTGGATCGACGGCGCCCCTGCCCGATCGCGCGCGAAAGCCATTCCCACCGACATGTCGACCGCCGAGCTGGCGATCCGCATGCAGCCCTTCATCAAGGCCGATGACGGCCCGAGCGCCCAGGCGCTGCTCGAATCCACGCCGGGCCTGTCCTCGGATGCGCTGACTCAGTGGCAGCAGAAGGTCTCCTGGATGTATTATCTCCGGGGCGACGACAATAATGCCCGGGCGATGGCGGCCAAGGCCTCGGCCGGATTCGGCGACTGGGCGGTCCAGGGCGACTGGGTCGGCGCGCTCGCGGCGTGGCGCCAGCATGATTGCAACGCGGCCGCCCGCGGCTTCCAGACGGTTGCGGCGCGCGCGACGGATATCGAGCTGCGGGCGGCCGGCCTGTACTGGGCCTCGCGCGCGGATACGCAGTGCGGCCGGTTCGACCTGGTCGAGGGCCGGCTCAAGAACGCGGCGCAATATCGCGAGACTTTCTACGGTCTGCTCGCCCGCCAGGCGCTCGGCATCCAGGATACGCCGACCCGCCCGATCGACGCAGTGGTCGCCGGCGACTGGCAGGTCCTCTCGCGCCGCCCGAATATCCGCGTCGCCGCCGCGCTGGTCGAGATCGGCGAGACGACGCTCGCTGACGAAGTGATCCGGCAACAGGCGCGGATCGGCGATCCGTCCGAATTCGGCGCCCTGGTGCGTTTCACCTCGGCGCTCAACCTGCCGGGCACCTTGGTCTGGCTGTCGCACAACGGCCCGGTCGGCGCGACGCCGCCGGTCGAGGCGCGCTATCCCGCGCCGAACTGGACTCCCGACGGCGGCTGGCGCGTCGACAAGGCTCTGGTCTTCGCCCACACGCTCCAGGAATCGAAGTTCCGCACTGATGTGGTGAGCCCCGCCGGCGCGTACGGCCTGATGCAGGTCCGCCCCGGCGCCGCGACCGACATCGCGCGCAAGCAGGGCCGCACCTTCGATCGCTCGGCGCTCACCCGGCCCGGCACCAATATGGAAGTCGGCCAGTCCTATCTCGAGCAGCTGCGCGATCAGCCCTGCACCGGCGGGCTGCTGCCCAAGGTGATCGCCGCCTATAATGCCGGTCCGCTCCCGGTCGAACTGTGGAACGCCCAGGCCCGCGATGGCGGCGACCCCCTGCTCTATATCGAATCGATCCCCTTCTGGGAGACGCGCGGCTATGTCACCACCGTGCTGCGCAATTACTGGATGTACGAAGGCGAGACCGGCAAGACCTTCTCGCCGAGCCGCGCGGCTCTCGCCCAGGGCCTTTGGCCGCGCTTCCCGGGCCTGCCGGGCGCAAGCGCCGTGCGGCTGAATACGCCCGTGCCGAGCTCCCAGAGCTATCCGCGCTACACCGTTCAGCCGATCAGCGCCCAGAATGTGCGCCCGGAGCCGGTATCGGTCGCCAGTGCCAATTGACGAAAGCGTCGTCTTCCTGCCGGTCAGGATCGCGGTTCTCACAGTCTCGGACAGCCGCACGCTCGCAGACGATCGTTCGGGCGATACGCTTGTCGCGCGACTGAATGCAGCGGGCCATGTGCTCGCTGACCGCGCCATCGTGAAGGACGAGGTCGCAGCGATCGTCAGCCGGCTGCACGCCTGGATCGACGATCCGCAGGTGGATTGCGTCATCACCACCGGCGGCACCGGCGTGACCGGGCGCGACGTGACGCCCGAGGCGATCGAGCGCGTGCAGGACAAGCCGATCCCCGGTTTCGGCGAGCTGTTCCGCTGGCTCAGCTACCAGACGATCGGCACCTCGACCGTCCAGTCGCGCGCCTGCGCCTGTGTGACGCGCGGCACCTATATCTTCGCGCTGCCGGGCTCGACCGGCGCTGTGAAGGATGGCTGGGACGGCATTCTCGCGAGCCAGCTCGACAGCCGCCACCGCCCCTGCAATTTCGTCGAGCTGATGCCACGCCTGATGGAGCGGTAGGCGCTTCGATCTTCCTCGTAAGCGCCTGTTAAATCTTCATCGTCATGATGCCTGCGCGTATTGGGGGATTTTCATGACCGCGCAGATTTCCGACCTGGCCGCCGAGCTGAAGGCCCGGGCGACCATCACTGCCGAAGACACGCTCGCGGTGCGCCGCATCGCCTGGCCCGACGGCAAGATCGATCCAGGTGAAGCCGAGGCGATCTTCGATCTCAACACGGCCGTCAAAGGCGCTTCCCGCGAGTGGGTCGATTTCTTCGTCGAGGCGATCAGCACCTATCTCGTCCGTCAGCAGGCGCCGATCGGCTATGTCGACGATGCCCAGGCCGCCTGGTTGATGGCGAAGATCGACGCGGACGGCCGCGTCGATTCGCTCGGCGAGCTCGAACTGCTGGTCAAGATCCTGGAAGACGCGACCAATGTGCCCGAGGCACTGAAGGCCTATGCGCTCGACCAGATCGAGCAGGTCGTCCTGACCGGCACCGGCCCGACCCGCGACGGCGGAACGCTCGACCCCGGCTCGATCAACGCGACCGAAGTGAAGCTGCTGCGCCGGATGCTGTTCGCCCAGGCCAGCGATGGCCCGGGCTCGATCAGCCGCGCCGAGGCCGATATGCTGTTCCGGATCAAGGACGCAACGCTCGGCGCCGACAATGCCCCGGAATGGAAGACCTTGTTCGTCCAGGCGGTCGGCAATCACCTGATGGCGCATACCGATTACCACCCGATCAGCCGTGATCGGGCGGCGCAGCTCGATACGTTCATGAATGACACGCACTCCAGCGTTATAGGCTTTCTGGGTCGGATGAACCCGGTCCGAGGCTTTGGCGAAGTGTTCGGCAAGCACGAAACAGTCGACCGGGATGCCGCGGTAGCGGCAGACCGAGCGATCGATCCGGCGGAAAATGCCTGGCTGAACGCCGAGATCGACGCCGACAACCAGCGCGATCCGCTCGAAGAGGCGCTGCTGGCGTTCATTGCGGATGAGAGCCGCTGACGTAAGCGAGCCCTCTCGTTCGTCATGCCGGACTTGTTCCGGCATCCATCGTGCCGCAGGAATCGCCATCGTTGCTTTCGCGGCACGATGGACCCCGGAACAAGTCCGGGGTGACGAAGGTAGTTATGGACTGGCAACCTTCTCCCCGTCGCCCGGTTCGCCCACCACGAACCTGACAGCCAGCCAATTGATCACCACTACAATCGCCGCGCCGAGCAGTGTCGCAATCAGCCGATCGACCAGTATGTCGCCGCCGATCGGCCGGCCCAGATCCATCACCAGCAGGATCAACGGAGTCATCACCCCGGAATAAGCCAGGTAATTGCGCGCCCTGAGCCACGGCCGCAGTGTCGCCAGCAGGCAGACCAGGGCTGCAATCGCAAATGGCGAGCGGATTTCAGTGAGAACAAGACCAGTCAGGGCGACGCCGAGCACAACCCCCGCCGCGCGCTGCGTCGTCTTCACCGGCAATATCTCGGGCTGGCGCTCGATCAGCAGCACGACGGTCACCAGAACCCAGCCGAAATGGCGGTCGGGCTCGAGGTGCCGCAACAGGCTCGCCGCGCCAAGCGCTAGCGCGAGCCGGATCGGATATTGCCAGCCGCTCATTTCCGCCAGCACCCGCTTCAGCCGTTTGATGCGCTGGCTGCGGGTCGGCTGCGGTTTTGCGACCGGAGCCGCCGGCGCCTTCTTCGCAGCCGGACGCAACGCGACGCGGACGATCGCGCCCCAGATCGAGCCGATACCGAGCAGAAGGGCGACGCCGCCGGGATGGCCGCCCGGCTGGCTCATGATGCTCATGCTCATCACGAGAAAGGCGATGAATCGGGTCGCCGCCACCGCAAAGGGGCGGCTGTAGCCGCTGACAGCTGCAAGCAGCGCCACGATCGCGATCGCCACCGCGTCGCCCCAGTTCCAGCCGGCGCACAGAGTCGCGATCGGCGGCGCGAGGCCGACAAAAACGGCCGAGGCGAAGATTTCGGCCAAGGAGCGGCGCCCCGCCTCATGCTCGCGCCCCTGCTCCGAGTCCGGCCCACCGAACAGCATCGCGCCCATCGCGACCGCGAAGCCGATCGCGGGCCGCGCCGTCAGCATGCCGATGGCCGCGGGCACGGCCACGCCGATGGCGGCGCCAAGCACCACCCGCCAGCCGACCGGCTCATGCGCCGTCCAGCCCAGCGCCTCGGCTATATGGCGGTTACGGAGAAGCCTGCGGGGCATTGCGATCCTGGTCTGCGCGCCGCCCCGGTTTTGAGGCGGCCTTTATTTACCCTTGGCGCTCTTGTGCTCGTCGATGAATTTCGCAAGCGACGAATCCATCACCTGGTACCAGTCGACGATGTCAGCGAAATTGGCATAGGTGGTTTTGCCGGTCGCGGTAAAATCCATATATTCATTGAGGTTACCGTCCGAGTCGACGGCGACCTTCAGGAAGCGCTTTTTGAGGTTCCACTCATTGGCGAACGCCAGGGTGAAGACCGGATCGGGCTTGTACCAGCTTGCGAACTGGTAGGACGTGCAATCGACCAGCCCGGTGCAATTGTAGAATTCGATGGTGAAGCTCGAGCCGTTGGCGCTGCTCTCGATATAGGGCTCGCCCTTGGAGTTGGTCTTCATCTCGGCCTTGTAGCCGGCCTGGCGCAGCGCATCGGCGACGACGGTCGGCTGGCGCAGATCGAGCAACTTGTCCTGCGCGGCAGCATCCACCGCGCTGGTCATTCCCCAAAGCAATGCGAGTGTGGCGATCAGTCGGCGCATGATCATTCCCCCGATAAGGCCGTCCTGCGGAACGGTTCGGCAGCGTAACAGATCGTCCTTTCGCCCCCACTGTCAACTACAGGCCGCCAACCCTCCGAATGATCAGCCTTATTCCGCGTCGATCTGCATCGCCGCCATCTCATGTCCGGCCGGATCGCGGAAATGGAAGCGCCGGCCACCCGGAAAGGCAAAGATCGGCAGCGTGATCTCACCGCCCAAGCCGCGGATATCGGCTTCGGCCGCCTCGAGATCATCGACCTGGATCACCGGCAACAGCTGCGCGGTCGACTGCGCCGTATCGCCGTTGAGGCCGACATCCGTGTCCCCGGTCATGGTCGAGGCATAGTCCGGGCCGAAATCCGTGAAGCTCCAGCCGAACGCCGCGGCGTAGAAGGCCTTGGCGGCCGGCACATCGCGCACCGGCAATTCGAGATAGCTCAAGCGGGCCATAAATCCTCCTGTGTTCTTGCTATGTTCTCCATCATCAGCTAGACCGAGTCAATGGCAAAATCCCGTCCCGTCCGCGGCGCGACGTTGAACCGCGAGAGCAATCGCTTCAATCTCCCGGAGCGCGAAGCCGATGGCGACTGGCTCGACGATCGCGAGACGCTCGACGAAGGCCCGCCTCCCCTGCGCACCACCGTGACGGTGGAGAAGCCGCGCACGATCATCACCCGCAACAGCTCGCCGGACGTGGGTTTCGATCGCTCGATCAACCCCTATCGCGGCTGCGAGCATGGCTGCATCTATTGCTTCGCGCGGCCGACCCATGCCTATCACGACCTGTCGCCCGGGCTCGATTTCGAGAGCAGGCTGTTCGCGAAGCCCGATGCCGCGCTGCTGCTGCGCGCCGAGCTGGCGAAGCGCGGTTACGTCTGCCGCCCGATCGCCTTCGGCACCAATACCGACCCCTATCAGCCGATCGAGGGCGACTGGCGGATTACCCGGAGCTGCATCGAAGTTCTGGCCGAGACCAGCCATCCGCTCACCATCACCACCAAGTCGGACCGGGTGACGCGGGATATCGATCTGCTCGCGCCCATGGCGGCAAGGGGCCTCGCGGCGGTCGCCGTGTCGGTGACGTCGCTCGATCCGCGGATCGCGATGACAGTCGAGCCGCGTGCCCCGGCGCCCGAGCGGCGGCTGGCCGCAGTGAAGAAGCTGGTCGAGGCCGGCATCCCGACCTTCGTCTCGATCGCCCCGGTCATCCCGGCGATCACGGATCATGAGATGGAGCATCTCGTCGAGCGCGCAGCCCAGGCCGGCGCGACCGGCGTCGGTTTCATCCCCGTACGCCTTCCCTTCGAGGTCGCGCCCTTGTTCAGGGCCTGGCTCGAGACTCATTTCCCCGATCGCGCCGGCAAGGTGATGGCGACGATCCAGTCGATCCGCGGCGGGCGAGACAATGACCCCGATTTCTTCACCCGGATGCGCGGGCAAGGACCCTGGGCCGACCTGCTGCGAACGCGCTTCAAGATCGCCTGCCGCAAGCACAATATGAACCACGAACGGATCACGGTGCGGACTGACCTGTTCCGACCGCCGGCCGGGCCGCAGGGCGAACTGTTCGGCTAAGGCGATTGTCGATAGCCTCGGCCGTCGACGGAACATGATTCGAGAGGAGCTCACCGATGCCTTTGGGACTCTCCGGCCTGACGCCACTGATCCAGGTCCATGATATGCCCGAGGCGATCCGTTTCTATTGCGACACGCTGGGCTTCGCGCTCGTCTCGTCCTCGCCCGAGATCGAGGCGCCTGAAGGGCGCTATTTCCACTGGGCATGGCTGCGCCAGGACGGCGCCGAACTGATGCTCAACACCGCCTATGACGAAGGCGAACGCCCGGCGACACGCGATGCGGCCCGGGAATCCGGACATCGCGACATCTGTCTGTATATCGGCTGCGCTGATGTCGATGCGGTCCATGCCGAACTGGCGTCGCGCGGCCTGGCGCTCGAACCGCCGGTGACCACGCACTATGGGATGAAACAACTTCATCTGCGCGATCCCGACGGGTTCGAACTCTGCTTCCAGGCGCGTGCCTGACGCCTGACTTCAGCGTGACTCGCTGGGCTGGTCCGCCCCCGCCTGATCGCCATCCGTCGGCCGCTGATCGGGCGGGACAGGGCGACGGCCGCCATCGCCATGGCCCCATCCCTTGCCCCGGCCCCGTCCAGGCATCCCCGCCGGCACCTCAGGGATCTTCGGCAAATCGCCGCGGTGGATCAGCCCGTCATGGCTGCGGACGAGCAGGTCGAAGCGATCATCCGCCGCCTTGCGAAACTCCATCGGGTCGACGCCGCGGTTGAAATTGGTGTCGGCGACGGTGATCGGCTCGGGATAGTCGAACCAGCTATAGCGCGCCGCGCCCTGCTTGCCCTCAGTGACATGCGTCTCGCCGCCGCTCTGGCCGCCGGAATCGCCGCCGCCCGATCCGCCTCCGCCGCCACGGTGTCCGCCACCGCCCATGCCACCGCCGCCCATGCCACCGCCGCCGCCATGATGGCCACCGCCGCCGCGACCACCACCGCCGCTACGCGCACCGCTACGACCGCCACCCCCGCCGCCGGCACCGCCGACGCGGATTTCCGGGGCGAGCACAGTCTCGTAATATTCGATATCGTCCGGATCGATCTCGCCGTCATGCCCGCGATCGAGCACCGCGAACCAGCGATCGGCATCCTTGTCGAATTCTGCGCGGCTCAGCGCGCCGTCATGATTGGTATCGGCCTGGTTGAACCAGAGATCCACCGGATCGGCGCCGCCCTTTTCGCTGCGGAAGGGTTCGCCCATCGGGCTGATGAACAACCGGCCCCTTCCGCCCCCGTTTCCGCCGCCATGCTCACCCCATCTGCCCTGACCGCCGGGCGCACCCGGTGAATCCTGGCCGCTGGCGGCCCCGGCCACCGCCAGTGCCAGGCACGCCGCTAACATTCTTTGCATTCATTCACCCGCTCGCTCGAGTCGTCTCCCGGGCCTTCAGCAAGCGACTGCGTCTGTGGCGATTTCAAGGTCGTGCGGCGCGGATGCGATCAGCCGCACGCCCGGCCAGCCGGGGCGCATCAATGGCGGTGCTTGCCCTTTTTCTCCGAGTGCCCGACCGAAGCGGCCGTGATCTTCGGCAGCTCGCTGCGCTCGATCTTGCCGTCATGATTGGTGTCGAGCAGATCGAAGCGCTTGTCCGCGGCGCGCTGGAACTCCCCCGGGTCGACACCGCGATCGAAATTGGTGTCAGCAACCATCACGGGCTCGGGATAATCGAAATAGCCGTAACGCGCGGCGCCCAGTTTGACGTGGAAAGTGGCTTGCGGCGTGCTGCTGTCGCTGCCCTCTCCTTCTCCATCATCGACCTGGGCATTCGGGCTCTCTTCGGAGTCGACGCGGATTTCCGGGACGAGCACTGACTCATAATATTCGATATCCTCGGGATCGATCTCGCCATCATGCCCGCGATCGAGCACCGCGAACCAGCGCGCGGCATCCTTGTCGAATTCATCCCGGCTCAGCGCACCGTCATGATTGGTGTCGGCCTGGTTGAACCAGATATCCTGCGGATCGTGATCGCTGCGAAAGGGCTCGCCCATCGGGCTGATGAACAGGCGGGACCCGTGGCGACCGTCCTCGGCCTGGCCTGTGGCCGGTGCCGCCGGCACCGTAGCAGGCGGCGTGGGAGGCACGGCCGACTGATCGCCGGCGCGGCCCAGCGCCAGTGCCAGGGACATCAAGACGATTCCACTCATTCATCACCTGCTCGCTCGAGTCGTCTCCCGGAAACCCAGCAAGAAACCACCACCGTCGTGATTTCAAGGACGATCGTCGCGGCCGTGCTAGGCTGACCGGATTTCCGCCTGGCGGGAATGCCGCGCAAAGGATTTTTTCGTCGGCCGAATGAACCTTTCGGGTCATCCGCGCCACCTTTGCCATCGAAGCTGGTTGGTGGGGGAAAAATGGCCGCAACGCGCGCCCGGATTCTCGACGAATATCTGGTGGCCTCGGCCCGAACCGGGGACCGCCGGGCCTTCGATCTGCTCGCGCGGCGCTGGCACCCGAAGCTCGTCGCCCATGCCTGGCGCCTCACCGGAGACGGCGAGATCGCCCGGGAAGCGGCACAGGAAGGATGGATCGAGATCGTGCACGGACTGGCAGGCCTGAAGGACGAACGCGCCTTTGCGGCCTGGGCCTATCGCATCGTCTCGCGGCGCTGCGCGGCCCAGATCCGCCGGGTGCAGGCACGGCGCGCGCTGGGCACGGCGATCGCCGCCGAGCCGGACGCCGGGCCGCCTGAGGATCATGGCGACGACCTGCTCCGCCTCCGCGCCGCGGTCCGGGCCTTGCCCGAGGGGCAAAGGGCGGCGGTCGCCCTGTTCCATTTCGAGGACATGAGCGTCGCCGAGACGGCGGTCGCTCTCGACGTACCGGTGGGCACGGTGAAGACCCGCCTCATGCATGCCCGGCGCGCGCTGCGCGCGGCGCTGGAAGGAGAAGATTGATGCGCGACGTTGATACGCTGATCGACGAGGCTCTCGACGCCGAGGAGCGCGAGCTGCTGCGGAGCATCGGCGAGGAACAGGGCTTCATCACCCAGATGTTCGGCATATTTCGCGGCCGGACCGGCTGGGTGGGCATGGCCCTGATCGGGGCCCAGATCCTGCTCGCGGTGAGTGGCGCGTTCGCCGCGTGGCGGTTCTTCCAGGCCGGCGACACCCTGACGGCGCTGCGCTGGGGATTGCCGGGCGCGGTCCTGCTTGTGATATCGACGGTAATCAAGACGGCGCTGTTTCCAATGATCCATACCAATAGGCTGATGCGGGAATTGAAACGGATCGAACTGCAGATCGCGCGGCAGCATGGTCCATAAGGCCTAGCGAGGCTTTATGCTTCAATCCCACGGCGCCGGCGGATGGATGCGCTCGATCTCGGCCTGGACCAGATCGGCGAGATGCTGGTCGTCCTTGCGCGAGGGATGAAAGTCACAGCCGTTCAAGTCGAGCCCGCTCATATGCACGGTCGATACGCGCCCGGGTGCCGCTTTGCTCAGCGCGGCGGCGACCTGGTCGACATCGGCGATGAACGCGTCCGAGCCCATCAGGATCAGCCGGACGCCCGGCTTGCCAGCGATCAGCCCGTGCGCGAAATCCACATAATGCGACCGATAGGCGGCCCGCAGCGCCTTGTCGTCGGGCCAGGCCTCGCCGGCATGGACCGGCGTCGAGAAATCATTGGTGCCGAGATTGATGACGATGATCTGCGGATGCCAGTCGCCGGTGCCGGTCTCCACCGGCGTCCGGGCACTCGGGAGGAGGCGCGGATAGAGGCTGGGCAGATTCTCGCCGGGGCGCGAACCGCCATAATTGCGCACCACGCCGAAGCCCGAATAGGCATTGATGCGATAGTCGGCCTTGAAGCGCCGCGCGACCTCCGGGCCGAACGCCTGCTGGGTGTCGGTGGTGTTGTGGACATCCTCGGGCGTGCAATTGCGGCCCGGCGCAGTGTTGCCCCAGCCGACCGACCAGGAATCGCCGATGAACTCGATCTGCCTGGCATTGCCCCGGGGCGCGGGCAACGGCTTGCCGCCGCCCAAGGGGTAGAAGCCGATCAGGCGGCCATAGTCGAACTGGGTTTCGGCGAGTTTTTCGAGCCGGAAGCTGTGCTCGCCATCGGACAGGCCAGTGATCCGGGCGTCGACACTGCCTCCGGCTTGCTCGAAGCGCTGCCTCTCCGCGCCATCGATCAGCAGGCGCAGTCGATCCGAGCCGTTCTCGAGCACGACATTCAGCCCCGTGCCCTTGAACCGTCCCTCGAAATAGACACCCGGCCACCCAAACCGCAACGATTCATCCGGATCGACCGCCACCCGGCCGCCGACATGGAGCGGGATCCGTCCTGGCCCGGGCTTCAGCGCACAGGCCGGCGCCATCGCGAACAGGGCGATGGCGGCGGCCGCGCGCAGCAGGCGCACCGCCGAGACCCGCCTCATGCGATGCCGGGCCGGCACTTCATCAGCGGCTGGATGCGCGTGCCGAACTTCTCCACGCCTTCGAGGAAATCGTCGAAGGTCAGCAGCACGCCGCCGGTATTGGGCACTTCGGCCATCTCGTCGAGCATCCGCGCGACGCTCTCATAGCTGCCGACCAGGGTGCCCATGTTGATGTTCACCGCGCCCTCGGGCGCCGCGAGCTGGCGGACATTGGTGGTGGCATTGTGCTTGTCGGCCGCGCCCTGGTCAGCGAGCCAGGCGATCGCCTCGACATCGACGCCGTCATTGTACGACTTCCATTTCGCCATCGCCTCCTCGTCAGTCTCGGCGGCGATGATCATGATCAGGACGAAGATCGACACGTCGCGCCCGGTCTTGGCGGTCGCGGCGGCGAGACGTTCATTGTTGCCGGAAAAGGCCTTGGGGGTGTTGACACCCTTGCCGAGGCAAAAGGCGTAATCAGCCCATTTCGCCGAAAAGGCGAGGCCCTCGTCCGAGGACCCGGCGCAGATGATCTTCATGTCGCCGTCGGGCTTGGGCCGGACGCGGCAATCGTCCATCTGGTAATAGGTGCCCTTGAAGTCGGAAACGCCCTCGGCCCACAGCTCGCGCAGGATATGCGCATATTCGTCCAGCATCTGGTAGCGGTTGCGGAAATGCTCGTCGCCCGGCCACAGCCCCATCTGGCTGTACTCGGGGCGCTGCCAGCCGGTGATCAGGTTCAGCCCGAAGCGGCCATGGCTGATCGAATCGATCGTGTTGCACATCCGCGCGGCGAAGGCAGGCGGGATGACGAGCGTCGGACAGGTCGCATAGATCTTGATCTTCTCGGTGACGGCGGCCAGGCCGGCCATCAGGGTGAAGCTCTCAAGACCATATTCCCAGAACTCGGTCTTGCCGCCGAAGCCCCGCAGTTTGATCATCGAGAGCAGGAAATCGAGGCCGTATTTCTCGGCGAGAAGCGCGATCTCCTTGTTGAGATCGAAGCTCGGCATATATTGCGGCGAGTTCTCCGAAATCAGCCAGCCATTATTGTTGATGGGCACGAAAACGCCGACTTGCATGTGCTTAGCTCCCCAGAAAATCGAGCACGAGGCGGTTGAAGGTATCGGGATCAGTCACGTTGCAGGCGTGACCGCCCCATTTCATTTCGGCGAGCGTCGCCAGCGGCAGTTGCTCCGCGAGCGCTTGCGAGCTCCTCGGCGGAACGAGCATGTCGTCCAGTGCCGTGATCGCCAGAATCCGGCCGGTGATGTCGTGCCAGAGCTTGAAAGCCTTTGCGGCGGCGATGCGTTTCTCGACATTCTCGATCGGCGGAAAATGCGCGAGCTGATGCTCGGCCTCCACATCGAGCCGCGCGATATTCTCGGAAATCCAGTCGGCCGGATAGAGAAAGGCAGGCTGGGCGCGGACATAAGCGGCCGGGCCGCTCTTGTGCAGCAGTTCGAGCCGAATCTCGAAACAGCGTTCGAACCAGGGATCGAGCTCAGCCCAGCCATTGATGATGACCAGATTGCCGAGACCAGCGTGCACCAGGCCGACCTGCAGGCCAATAAGGCCGCCCAGCGCGTGCCCCACGAAGTGCGGGTTGTGGATGCCAAGCTCCTTGATCAGTTCCCCCACGTCCCGCGCCATGGTGTCGATCGACACCTCGCCGGGGAGCGACCGGTCACTGCGGCCGGTGCCGCGATGATCGTAGAGGAGCACCCGGTAGTGCTCGCTCAGCGCGGGAAGATTGGGCGTCCAGTAGCTTGCCGAGCCGCCCATGCCGGGCGAGAGAATGACCACTTGGCCATCCTCGGGCCCGTGAAATTCATACCATAGTCCGGAGGCGCTGAGAGGCATCAGCCGATATGCGCCACGCTGGCGATCTCGACCAGGCAATCGGGCTTCACCAGCTCGGTCTTGATGCAATAGCGCGCCGGCTTCGCCCCCGGGAAATACTCGGCATAGACAGCGTTGAAGGCCGCATAATCAGCGAGGTCCTTCAGGAAGATGTGATTCATCGCCACATCCGACATCGTCGCGCCGGCGGCTTCGAGCGTGATCTTGATGACGTCGAGGATGTGGCGGGTCTGCCCGGCGGCGTCGCCGACATGCAGCACGGTGCCGCCCTCCCCAAGCGCAAGCACGCCCGAGACATAAACGGTGTTGCCCGCCTTTGCGCCGGCTGAGTAAGGCGCGATCGGGGTTGGGAACTGGGGCGGATTGATGGGTTCGAAGGGCATATTATTCCTCACTTTCCTCCGTTCGCCCTGAGCTTGTCGAAGGGCCTTTCTTCTTCTCGCCAGCGCAAGAGAAGAATGGTGCTTCGACAAGCTCAGCACGAACGGTAAATTCTGTCATTCCTCCGGCACCTGGCCGAAGCTGCCGCAGAAATCCGCCACGGTGGAAACCCAGCCGAAGAATTTCTCGACATTGTAGACGGTTGCCTGCTGCATCGCATCGGGGCCGAGATGATGCGTCGCATCCTCGAGCATCACCCCGAAATATTCGAGGTGGAAGCCGTCGCGCAGCGTCGATTCGACACAGACATTGGTTGCGATGCCGACAAAGACGATGGTGCGGATGCCCCGTGCGCGGAGCGTGCTGTCGAGCTGCGAATTGAAGAAGGCGCTGTAGCGCGTCTTGTGAAGGCTGATGTCGCCAGGCTGCGGCTTCAGTGCGTCGACCAGATCATAATCCCAGCCGCCCCGCGCAAGCAAAGTACCCGCCAATTCCGGGCGTTTCCGCATCGTCTTCAGCGCATTGGACTTGTGCCAGTTGGGCGATCCCGGCCCGCCCGCCTCGACATAGTCTGGATCCCAGCCATTCTGCAGATAGATCACCTGAACGCCTGCGCGCCGCGCCGTATCGAGCACGGTCGCGATCTTGCCGATCGTCCCCGCCGCGCCCGAAATGTCGAACCCGGCCTGATCGACATAGCCGCCGGGCGAGGCATAGGCATTCTGCATGTCGATCACGACGACCGCGGTCTCGCTCGGCGACAGGCGCAGCGGCTCGGGCCGCGCGGCGAGCGTCACCCCGTTCTCGGAATGCCCCACCCGAACCGTCGCATCCTCGTCCGCCAAATCGCCAAACTCCCGTAATCCAGCCGGCTAATCTGGACCAGTCGGCGGCGGCCCGCAAGGCAGGCTTGTCCGCGGGGCACGCTTTGCCGCATGATGGCGCCGGGTCGCTTTCCAGCGAGGGAGCGCACGCATCATGTTTTCGACTCAGGGACTGGTCCTGCAGCTCGGCTATGCGCTGCTGATCGCGGCTTTGCTCGCGCGGACGCCGCAGCGGATGCGGATGCTGATTGCCGCGTCGGCGGTCGCACTCCTGCTGCGGGCGACCTTCCTGGCCCATGATCGCGCGACGATCGGCTGGATGATATTGCTCCTCGCCATCTGGCTCGTAATGGTCTGGGGCGACCGCACGCATGAGGGCAAGATCCGTTTCACCGGCGAGGAAGAGGCGATGCGCACGGCCTTTCTGAGCGCCTTGCCGCGTAGCGCCGCCCGCCAGTTCATCGACCAGGGCCTGTGGTTGAGCGGCACCGCGGGCGAGGTGCTGACCCGGGAGGGCGAGCCGGTGGCCAATCTCTACTTCCTCCTCAGCGGAGAAGCACAGGCGACGAGCCAGGGACGGCAGGTCGGCACCTGCCGTGCGGGCGATCTGATCGGCGAGGCGACGATCCTGTCGGGCGACGCGGCGACCGCTACCGTCACGCTGAGCGGTCCGGCACACTTCTGGTGCGCGTCGACAACCGTCTTGCGGCTGTTCCTCGACGATCATGACGGGTCCCGGATCGCGATCGAGCGCAGCCTCGCCGGCGCGGTGAAGGACAAGCTGCGCGCCGCCAATCTGACCATCGCCGCGGGTTCGGGCTGAACGCCGCCGGGCGCGCGTGTCGAAGCCGTGATGCCGGTCACGCGCTCCTGCCAAGCATCCTCCTATTCCGGGCGCCGCGCTTCGCGCCCGGCGGAAGGAAAGGAAACACGCATGCTCCATGCGAATGTGTTGATCGGCAGTGTCGCCCTGTTCTTCTCGATCGCCTGCTTCATCCTGTTCTGGAAGGACGCCGTCCACAAGGCGCCGGTCTCCGACGCGTTGGCGAGCCAGATGCGATCCCTGGCGCCCACGCTCGACACAGCTGCGCTCGGAGATCTCGCCAAGGCGCTGGCCGACGCCTTTTCCAGGGTCGGCCCCGGGCTCGCCGCGCTGCTCGGCTCGATCCTGTTCCTGCTGCTCTCGGGCGAAGCGTTTGGCGTGTATCATCTCACCGGCGGTACAGCGCAGGTGCAAGCCGCACCCAGGCAGGTCGGCGACCACGCCACCGCCGCGACCACCAACCAGAACTAGGCGGCCGCCAGCTTGTAATCCTTGTACTGCGTCCGTAGCGCGGTCTTGAGCAGCTTGCCGGTCGCTGTGTGAGGCAGTTCGTCGACGAAGACGATCTCGTCGGGCAGCCACCATTTGGCGACATGCTTGGCGAGATAGGCGGTGATCTCCTCCGGCGTCACCGCGCTGCCGGGCTTGCGCACGACGAGCAGGATCGGCCGCTCGTCCCATTTCGGATGATAGACGCCGATCGCGGCGGCCTCGCCCACGCCGGCACAGCCGATTGCGGCATTTTCGAGATCGACCGAGCTGATCCACTCGCCGCCCGACTTGATCACATCCTTGGCCCGGTCGGTGATCTGCATCGTGCCATCGGGGTGGAGGACCGCGACATCGCCGGTGTCGAACCAGCCGTCGGGGGCGACCGCATCGGCCTCGGCCTTGAAATAGCGCTTCAGCACCCAGGGCCCGCGCACCTGCAGCCGGCCCGAGCTGACGCCGTCGCGCGGCTGCTCCACATCATTGTCGTCGAGCACCCGCAGCTCGATGCCGAACGGGATCTGCCCCTGTTTCGAGACATGATCGAGCTGCTCCTCGAGGGTCATCTCGTCCCAATGCGGTGGCGGCGCGCCGGCTGTGCCGATCGGCGAGGTCTCGGTCATGCCCCAGAGATGCTTGACGGTAACGCCCATCCCCATGATCCGCTCGATCATCGCGCGCGGCGCGGCCGAACCGCCGATCGTGACCTGCTGGAGATAGCGCGGCTCCTCGCCGGTCGCGTCCATATGCTGGAACATCGACAGCCACACCGTCGGCACGCCGGCGGAGTGAGTCACCTTCTCGTCATTCATCAGCCGACAGATGATCACGGGATCATTGACCGTCGAAAAGACGAATTTCGCGCCCGCCAGCGCCCCGGCAAAGGGCAGGCCCCAGGCGGCGGCATGGAACATCGGGACGACCGGCAGGATGACCGACCGCGCCGAGAGGTTGAACAGCCAGGGCGCCACCTCGGCCATCGCGTGGATCACGGTCGAGCGATGCTCGTAAAGCACACCCTTGGGATTACCGGTGGTGCCGCTGGTATAGCAGAGCATGCACGGATCGCGCTCGGAGCCCTCGACCCAGGCATAGTCACCGTTTTCGGGCGCGATCAGGGCCTCGAAGCCGTCGGGACCGTCCCCCTCTGATTCATCTGGGTCGAACACCACATAATGCTCGATGCTGGTCCAGTGCGGCTTGAGCCGGTCGACCAGCGGCTGGAATTGCCGGTCGTAGAACAGCACCCGGTCTTCGGCATGGTTGGCGATATAGATGAGCTGCTCGTCGAACAGCCGAGGGTTGATCGTGTGGATCACCCCGCCCAGCCCGATCGCGCCATACCAGGCGACGAGATGGCGGCCATGGTTCATGGCGAGCGTCGCGATGCGGTCGCCGGGCCTGCAGCCGAGTTTCTCAAGCGCTTGGGAGAGTTTTTTCGCGTCGCGCGCGATGCCGGCCCAGGTCGTGCGCGTCTCGCGGCCATCAGCCCAGACGCTGACGATCTCGCGCCCGCCATGCTCCCGCGCGGCGTGATCGATCAGCCGCGGCACCCGCAGCTCGAAATCCTGCATTCCACCGAGCAAATTCTTCTCCCCTCCCACCTTTTCTTCTCCCCTCCCGCGAGCGGGAGGGGCCGGGGGTGGGCTCGCGCTCTCCTCCAACAACAGCGCTTGTGGAGATCGGGCGCCCACCCCCTGCCCCCTCCCGCAAGCGGGAGGGGAATTATCCCACGAGCGCAAGCCTCGTCTCGGAGGTCCTCAGCGTCACGTTGCTCACATCCTGCAGGTTCTCGATCCGCGTCGCAAGTTCGCCGTCGAGGAGGAAATCGCGGCCGAGCAGCACGCGGGCCACGCCGCCTTCGGGCAAGGCGGCATTGACCCATACCTCGCCCCGCGCGCCCCGCGCCTCGGCGAGCAGGCTGCCGAGCGCTGCCATCGCCGCGGGCGTCGCCACCGACAGCTCCATCACGAAGCGGGCACTGTTGGCGAGCGTCTCGAACGGCTGGATGCGTTTCACCGTGACGCGCGGCGTATCCTCGCCCGGGCGGCGATCGAGCTCGACCGTGACGAGGCCGCAGCCGCCATTGCGCGCAGCTTCTTCGAGATCGGCCGCCACCGCATCGTCGAAACAGGTCGCGACGAACTGGCCGGTCGGATCCGACAGCGTAGCCATCAGGTAACGCTTGCCCCGCGCCGAGGTCCGCCAGCGCGCATCCTCCACCAGAGCCGCCATCGTCGCGCCGGAACGGGTGCCGTCATCGGGAATGGCAAGTTCGCCCAAGGCCGCATAGCTGCGCGCGCCATGCATCTTCGCCAGATGGGCATGGCGATCGACCGGGTGCGCCGAGAAATAGAAGCCGAACGCTTCTCGTTCCTGCTCCATCCGCTGCGCCAGCGTCCAGCGCGCTGAAAGCGGCAGCTTGATCGACGGCTCGACGGCGTCCGCCGTGCCGAACAAACCGCCCTGCCCGCTGATCCGCATGTCATGGACGCGCGCAGCCGTGGCGAGGATGGTCTCGGCGGTGGCGAAGATGCCGGCGCGGTTGGGATCGAGCGAATCAAAGGCGCCGGCCGCGGCCAGGGTTTCGAGCTGGCGCTTGTTGAACATGCGCGGATCGACCCTGCGGGCCAGATCGTCAAGCGAGGTGAAGGGCCCATTCTCGTCGCGCTCGGCGACGACCCGCTCCATCGCGCCCTCGCCCACGCTCTTGAGCGCGGCGAGCGCATAGCGCACGGCAAGCCCGTCCGGCGTGCTCTCGACCGAGAACTCCGCTTCGCTGCGGTTGATGTCGGGCGGCAGGATGGCGACGCCCATCCGGCGCATATCGTCAGTGAAGATGCCGAGCTTGTCGGTCAGCGTCATGTCGAAGCACATCGAGGCGGCGTAGAATTCCTCGGCATAATGCGCCTTGAGCCAGGCCGTCTGATAGGCGAGCAGCGCATAGGCCGCGGCGTGGCTCTTGTTGAAGCCATAGCCGGCGAACTTGTCGATCAGGTCGAACAACTCGTTCGCCTTGGCCGCGGGGATCTTGTTGACCGCAAGGCAGCCCTCGACGAACCCGGCGCGCTGCGCATCCATCTCCGCCTTGATCTTCTTGCCCATCGCGCGGCGCAGGAGGTCGGCCTGGCCGAGGCTGTAGCCGGCCAGAATCTGCGCGGCCTGCATCACCTGTTCCTGATAGACGAAGATGCCGTAGGTCTCGGCAAGGATCGTCTCGAGCAGGGGATGCGGATAGGTGATCGGCTCGCGGCCGTTCTTGCGCGCACCGAAGCTCGGGATATTGTCCATCGGCCCCGGCCGGTAGAGCGAGACGAGCGCGATGATGTCGCCGAAATTGGACGGGCGCACCGCGGCCAGCGTGCGCCGCATCCCCTCGGATTCCAGCTGGAACACGCCGACCGTGTCGCCCTTCTGGAGCAGTTTGTAGACGCCCTCGTCTTCCCATTCGAGCGCGTCGAGATCGACATGAATGTTGCGGCTTTCGAGCAGCTGCACGGCTTTCTTCAGCACCGACAGGGTCTTCAGGCCGAGGAAATCGAACTTCACCAGCCCTGCGCCCTCGACATATTTCATGTCGAACTGGGTGACGGGCATGTCCGAGCGCGGATCGCGATAGAGCGGGACGAGCTGGGCCAGCGGCCGATCGCCGATCACCACGCCCGCGGCATGAGTCGAGCTGTGGCGCGGCAGGCCTTCGAGCTTCATTGCCAGATCGAGCAGATGACGCACCCCGCCATCGCTCTTGTACTCGGCGAGCAGCTCCGAAACGCCGTTCATCGCGCGTTCGAGCGTCCAGGGGTCGGTCGGATGGTTGGGGACGAGCTTGGCGAGACGATCGACCTGGCCATAGCTCATCTGCAGCACGCGGCCGGTGTCCTTGAGCACCGCGCGCGCCTTCAGCTTTCCGAAGGTGATGATCTGCGCGACCTGGTCGCGGCCATATTTCTCCTGGACGTAGCGGATCACCTCGCCGCGGCGGGTTTCGCAGAAATCGATGTCGAAGTCGGGCATCGACACGCGTTCGGGGTTGAGGAATCGCTCGAACAGCAGGCCGAGCTTGATCGGATCGAGATCCGTGATGGTCAGCGACCAGGCGACGACCGAGCCGGCGCCCGATCCGCGGCCCGGGCCGACCGGGATGTCATGATCCTTCGCCCATTTGATGAAATCCGCGACGATCAGGAAATAGCCCGGGAACCCCATCTGGATGATGACGTCGAGCTCGAATTCCAGACGATCGCGATAGACTTGGCGCCAGTCCTCTTCCTTGTCCCCCTCCCGCGTGCGGGAGGGGTTAGGGGTGGGCTCGCGCTCGCCATCAGCGGTATCGTTCGAGGAGGCCGGGAGCCCACCCCCAGCCCCTCCCGCACGCGGGAGGGGAGCATTACCGGACAGCTCCTCGATCCGCTTCAGTCTTTTCTCCAGCCCAGCCCGCGCATCTGCCCGCAGCGCCTCAGCCTCAGCCTCCGGATCGCCCGCCAAGCTCGGCAGGATCGGCTTGCGATAGGGCGCCATCACAGCGCAGCGCTGCGCCACCACCAATGTGTTCGCGATCGCCTCGGGTAGGTCGGCGAACAGCAGCCGCATGTCCTTGGCCGGCTTCATCCACGCATCAGGCGAGCTGCGTGGGCGCTCGGTGCTGGTGATATAGGTCGAATGGGCGATGCACAGCATCGCGTCATGCGCGTCGCCGAACTCCTGGTCGGCGAAGCAGCAGGGATTGGTCGCGACGATCGGCAGGTCGCGCGCATAAGCGAGATCGAGCAGCGCCGGCTCGGCCTTGCCTTCCGTCTCGTCGAGGCGCCGGACCAACTCGATATAGAGCCTGTCGGGGAACAGTGCCTGGAGGCGATCGGCATAAGCCAGTGCACGGTGGGTCTGGCCTTCCGCGAACAGGCGGGTGAGTCCCCCTTCCCCACCAGCCGTCAGCGCGATCAAGCCATCCGTGCGCCCTTCGAGTGCGGCGAAGTCGACATGCGGCAAAAGTTCGAGCGGTCGATCGAGATGCGCGCGCGACACCAGCGCACAGAGATTCTCATAGCCGGTCTCGTCCTGCGCATAGAGGGCGAGCCAGTCGAGCGGTACCTCCACGCCTTCGGGCATATCCGGCCGTGCCAGCCCGAGCATCGTACCGATGATCGGCTGGACGCCGCTGCTCTTGCAGCCGTCCGAAAAGGCCATCGCCGCATAGAGCCCGTTGCGGTCGGTCAGCGCGGCGGCGGGAAAGCCGAGTTCCTTGGCCCGCTTGGCGATCGCCTTCGGCTCGATCGCGCCATCCAGCATCGTGTAGGACGAGAAGATACGTAAGGGAACGAACGCGGAATGCGGCATCGTGCGACTATGCGGTCTCCATCCGATTCTGGGAAGTCCAGGCGACCAAATTGCTGTGGATCACGGCGGTAAAGGCCTGGAGGCTTGCAACCATTGTCGCGACAATGTATTTCATTGTCATGACACCGACTATCCACAGAAATATTAAATCCGAAGCTGATCGGGTCCCGCCCTGGCATGACCGGGTGTCGCAGGTGCTCCAGGCCGATATGGAGCGCCGCTTCGCCGCGCACGGGGTCTCGCCTGCGCAATTCCGCCTTCTCGCGGCACTCGCACGCGGCGAATCGGACACGGTGCGCGGTCTCGCCACAGTGCTGCGACTCGATGGCGGCGCGGTGACCCGGCTTGCCGACCGGTTGCAGGCCAAGGGGCTTGTCCTGCGCGAGCGCGATCCCACCGATGCCCGCTCGGTGCGGCTGTCGCTGACTGAATCGGGCGCGACTTTGGTCCCGATCCTCGATGCCGAAGCCGATGCGCATGAGCGCGCCTGGTTCGGGTCGCTGAGCTATTCGGAACTGCGGCAATACAAGCTGACGCTCGCGAAACTGCTCCTGCCTGCCGGGATCAAGCCCGACGAAGTCTGGCTGCGGCGCGATCTCGGCCATCAGCCGGCAGAAAATTTCGTTACGGATGGCGAAAACAGCGCGTTCGTGCGTTAAGGCGCCACGCCAGCGGCGTTCGGGGCCTGCGAGGGGTCGGCCCTGCAGAGGGGAAACATCATGACCACCACGGCACAATCAGATTTGTCCCATGGCAGAGGCTGGATCCTGGCCTATGGCGTGCTTTCGACGATCATCGGCGTCACGGCCTTTGTCTGGCCGGTTTCCGCCACCCTGACGGTCAGCATCCTGGTCGGCTCGTTCCTGCTTGTGGCCGGCATCATGTCGATCGCCGCCGGCGCTCGCGGGCGTGGACACCACCATGCCACCTATCGCATTCTCTACGGCATTCTCTCGATCCTGGTCGGCCTGATCATCCTGCTCGAGCCAGTCTCGGGCGCGATCTCGATCACCTTGCTGATCGCCTTCTGGCTCGCGGTACGCGGCGCCTTCGAGCTCTATTGGGGCTATCGCTTCCCGCTGGGGCGGGCGCTGATGATCGGGCTCGGTCTGGTCAATCTGCTGCTCGCGCTGTTCATCGTCTGGACGATCCCGTTCAGCGCCCTGACCCTGCCGGGCTATCTTCTTGGGATCAGCTTCGTGATGAGCGGCATCACTGCGATCGCCGACGCGTCCATGGCGCGCACGGCCTGATCACCGATCAGAGCAGCTTCTCGATATCGGCTTCGAGCTCAGCGGGCTTGGTGGTCGGCGCATAGCGCGCGACTGTCTTGCCCGCGCGATCGACCAGGAATTTGGTGAAATTCCACTTGATCGACTTCAGGCCCAGCAGGCCGGGCGCATCGCTCTTCAGCCGCTCGAACAGCGGATCGGCCTTGTCGCCATTGACGTCGATCTTGGCGAAGACCGGGAAGGTCACGTCATAGGTCAGCGTGCAGAAATTGGCGATCTCGGCGGCATCCCCCGGCTCCTGCCCGCCGAACTGGTTGCAGGGGAAACCCAGCACCTCGAAGCCGCGGTCGGCATATTTGCGGTGAAGCGCCTCCAGCCCCTCATATTGCGGGGTAAAGCCGCATTTCGAGGCGGTGTTGACGATCAGCAGCACCTTGCCGGCATAGGCCGACAGATCGACGGTAGCGCCGTCGGGCGCCTTGACGCTCATCTCGGTGATCGCGCTCATGCGCTCTTCTCCTCATACCGCGCCATCAGCCAGTCGAGATTGGCGCGCACCCCGGGCCATTCGTCAGTGATGATGCTGTAAACCACGGTGTCGCGCAAATGCCCGTCAGGCATGATCTTGTGGTTGCGCAGCACGCCGTCGAGCTTGGCACCGAGCCGCTCGATCGCCCGGCGCGACGTCTGGTTATGCCAGCCGGTCCGGATCTGAACGCAGTGGCACCCCAGCACCTCGAAGGCATGGCCGAGCAGCAGCCGCTTCGCCTCGGTGTTGAGCCCGGTGCGCTGAACACTCTTCGCATAGAGCGTGCCGCCGATTTCGAGGCGTTTGTCAGCCTCGCTCATCCGCATGAAGCGGGTCGTGCCCGACAGGCGGCCATCGGCCGCGATCACCGCGAACGGGAGCACCCGCCCTGCATCGCGCTCGGCCATCACCTTGTCGACCCAGGCATCCACCGTCTCTGGTGTGGGTACGAACGTGTAAAACAGCGAAGCGAGATCGCCGTCAGCCATCGCCACGAGCAGAGCCTCGCGATCATCACGCGTCAGAGGGCGGAGCGTGACGTGGCGCCCGACAAGCGTCGGCGTCGTCCGCCAGTCGCTCACGCCAGCCTGCCGTCGTGCAGCCGCACCACCCGATCCATCTTCAGCACCATCCGCTCATTGTGGGTCGCGACCAGAGCCGCCGAGCCTTCCCCGCGCACCAGGCGGAGGAATTCAGCCAGGACGATGTCGGCGGTCGCTTCGTCGAGATTGCCCGTCGGCTCGTCGGCAAGGACGAGGGCCGGCCGGTTCGCCAGCGCGCGGGCGACCGCGACGCGCTGCTGCTCGCCGCCGGAAAGCTGGTTCGGGCGATGCGTCAGCCGGTGGCCGAGGCCGAGCGCGGTAAGCAGGGATGCGGCCCGTTCATCGGCTTCCTTGCGGGTACGATCCTGGATCAACTGCGGCAGCACCACATTCTCGGTCGCGTTGAAGTCCGGCAGCAGATGGTGAAACTGATAGACGAAGCCGAGCTGGTCGCGCCGCACCCGGGTGCGCCCGTCCGAATCGAGCTGCGCCGCCTGTTCGCCCGCGATCCGGATCGACCCGCCGAACCCGCCTTCGAGCAGCCCGACCGCCTGGAGCAAAGTCGATTTGCCCGAGCCAGAAGGACCGAGCAGGGCCACGATCTCGCCCGCACCCACAGTCAGGTCGACACCGCGGAGAACCTCGATCGTCACCCCGCCCTGGGAGAAACTGCGGGTCAGGCCAGCGACAGCAAGGACGGGCTCACTCATAACGCAACACCTGAACCGGATCTGTGCTCGCCGCCTTGAAGGCCGGATAGAGCGTGGCGAGGAAGGTGAGCAGCAGCGCGATCGACACGATCCCGATCACCTCGACCGGGTTGGTCTTGGACGGCAGCTCGGCAAGGAAGCGGATCGAAGGGTCCCACAGATTCTGCCCGCTGATATATTGCACGAAATCCACCACCTGCTGGCGGAAATACAGGGCTATAAAGGCAAGGATCAGCCCGGAAACGATCCCCAGCACGCCGATCGTCGTGCCCACGGTCATGAAGATCCTGACCATCCCGCCCCGCGTGGCACCCATCGTGCGCAATATCGCGATGTCGCGCGTCTTGGCGCGCACCAGCATGATCAGCGACGAGGCGATGTTGAACGCGGCGACGAGGATGATCAGGCTCAGCACGCAGAACATCACCACCCGCTCGACCGCCAGCGCCTCGAACAATTGCGCGTTCATCTGCCGCCAGTCGGACACCACGGCCCTGCCCCCGACCTTGTCGGCGAGCGGCGCGAGGATCGGCCCGACGCGATCGGGGTCAGTCGTCTGAAGCTCGACCATCTGCACCGAATCGCCCATCAGCAGCAGCGACTGGGCATCCTCCATCGGCATCAGCACATAGGCCTTGTCATAATCATAGACGCCGACCTTGAAGATTGCGCCGACCGTATAGCTGACGATCCGCGGCACCGTGCCGAACGGTGTCGTTTGGCCCTGCGGACTGATCAGCGACACCTGGCTGCCGACCTGCGCGCCGAGCGCATCGGCCAGGCCCGATCCGATCGCGATCCGGTTGCTGCCGGGCGTCACGCTCTTCAGCGAGCCCATCACGACATTGGTGCTGATCGTCGGGTTGGTCTGGATATCCTCGACACGCATGCCGCGCAGCAGCACTGCCTCGACGCGGCCGTTGAAGGTGGTCATCAGCGGCTGCTCGATCAGCGGGGTCGCGCTGGTCACGCCCGGTGTCGCCTTGGCGATCGTCACGACATTGCGCCAGTCGGGCAATTGCCCGCCCAGCCCCTGCACCACGGCATGGCCGTTCAGCCCGACGATCTTGTCGAACAGCTCGGCGCGGAAGCCGTTCATCACGCTCATCACCACCACCAGCGCGAAGACGCCGAGCATGACGGCCCCAAGGCTGAAGCCGGCGACGACGAGGATGAACGCCTCGCCCTTGCCCGGCAGCAGATAGCGGCGGGCGATCATGCGTTCGTAGCGCGACAGGATCATGATGTTCGGAACAACCCGCCCGGAGAGAGAATGCGCATGCTCTAAGACGAGTGTGCATTGCTGGCAACTGAACGTGCCTGTTGCGCAATCGCCACAGGGTTGCCGTAATCCGTTCGGCCTCGCCACATTCCCGGTGACAAAGCGCAGGTCCGCACCTAGCAATCCTTCCACTGACACACAGGCAACGGCCGTGGTTCGGGGAATGCTTTCAGCGCCGCTCGGAAAACGAGCCTGGTAGCGGAAGCGGACAAGGGGGCTGACGAGCAGTCGTCACGCAGGCGCCCGGGCTGGAAACGGCCCGGGCGTTTGGTTTTTGGCGAAGCCGCGCTTCGCCAACCCGGCGCAGGCTGGGGGGCTATCAAACAAGCAGACGCTTTCTCCTCTCTTGTCATCCCCGCGAATCTTGTCATCCCCGCGAAAGCGGGGACCCATCTCCCATCCGTGCCGCGAAAATGACCGGCACGAGATGGGTTCCCGTTTTCGCGGGGATGACAAGAGGGAAAAGAGTCAGAACGACTTAGTGACAGTCCCGCCAAAAGTCCGCGGATCGCCCGGCTGGCCGACGATCAGGCCAGTGCTGCCCGATTGCGCGCTCAACAACTCGAAATAATGCTGGTCGAATGCATTGCGAACCCAGGCATAGATGTTGAAATCCTTGTGCCGGTAGCCGAGGCGGAAGTTCGAAAGCGAATAGCCGTCGATATTCGTATAGGCTGAATAGGACGGGTTGGACGAGAATTTCGACCGGTAGCTGCCGTCATAGCCGAGATAGACCTGCCCCTCGCCGACCGGCACATTATATTCGGCGCCGTAGGAGAAGGACCATTTCGAGATGCCGGGCATCACCTGGCCCGAAATGTCGCAGGTCAGCGGGCTGAGGCCGGGCGTTCCCGGCGCCGCCGGCGTCGCGCCATTCAGCGCGGGGTTGCCGCCGGATAGTTCAGGCGGACAAGGTGCATTGGTGAAGCGGACATATTTGGCGTCGGTATAGGCGCCGTTGCCATAGATGTTGAAGCGCTCGCTCGGGCGGAACGACGAGTCGAACTCAACGCCGCGCACCCGCACCTGGCCGGCATTGGCGAGGTAGCCGCGGATCACGGTCGTCTGGCCGTTGTTCACGGTCGCCTGATAATCATAGATATCATCCCAGAAGCCGGCGAGATTGAGGGTCACGCGCCGGTCGAGGAACTGGGTCTTCAGGCCGACCTCGAAATGATTGACCTTTTCGGGCTTCACCGTCTGGGTGCTCAGGTCGACGCCGGTATTGGTCGCGTTGAGCGGCAAGCCGGACAGGTTGATGCCGCCCGATTTGAAACTGCGGGCGTAGGTCGCATAGCCATGGACGTCGCGCGAGAAATCATAGGAGAGCGTCACGTCCCCGGAGACATTCCACGCACTGAAGCGCGGGCTGTAGCGCTGCGGGGCCAGCGTGTTGATCTGGTTCGTGAACGTCGCCTTGGCGGCGGCAGTCGGCTGGGCGGCCAGCAGCGCGGCGACGTTGTCCGCCGTGGCGACGAAATCATACTGGCTGTTATGGATGCTGACGACCGCGTCATAATAGCCTGACTTCTTGTCGTAATTGACGCGAAGGCCCGGCTGGAGGTGCAGCTTGTCCGTCACCGCCCAGTTCAGCTTGCCGAACACGGCAAAGCTGGTGTTGTTGAAATTGATAGTGTTGGTCGAGGTCAGGCCGTTAAGGACCAGGGGATTGCATGCATCGGACGTCACCGGTGCGCAGGCGCTCGAGCCCGCCGGGACCGACGCGCCGGGGTTGAGCAGCCACCGGCTTGCCGCCGAACCCTGGACCTGCACACCGTTGGTATTGATCTCCTGATGAAACAAAAAGGCGCCGAAGGTGTATTGGAGACGCGACTTCCCGTTCGATGCGATGCGGAACTCCTGCGACTCCTGGGTCTGATGCGAGGGGTTCGCCGACACCGTGGTGATCGGCAGGCCGACAAAGTCACGATCATTGGCCGGCTTCCAGTCCCAATAGCGCCAGGCGCTGACTGAGGTGATCGTGGCCGGTCCGACATCCCAGCTGCCGACCAGCGAGACGCCGCCCATCTCCTGCTTCGCATTCAGTTCGGCATCGAGGTCGGTCACACGGTCGAACGGATCGGTGCTGGGCGGGGTATAATTGAAGGTCGCGGCGAGCGCTGCATATTGGCGGTTCAGCGGCCGCTGCGTGGGCGCGATACGCGCATAATATTGCACGCAGCATAGCGGGTTCTGCAGGTTGAAATCGCCAGCGAGCGTGAAGCTGAGACCCGGCGTCGCTTGCCACAGCAGCTGGCCACGCGCGCTGAAATTGTCCTGCCGGTGGATATCCTCGCCGCTCGCCACATCCTGGATCGTTCCGCCCCGGCTGGTCCGTGAGACCGAAACGCGCACCGCCAGCTTGTCGGCGACGATCGGCGCCGAGGCCGAACCCTTGATCTGCAGGAAATCATAATTGCCGCCGCTCACTTCGAAACGCGCCTCGGGCGTGAAGCTTGGCGGGCGGGTCGTCACGTTGATCGCGCCGGCCGTGGTGTTCTTGCCGTAAAGCGTCCCCTGCGGGCCGCGCAGCACTTCGATGCGCTGCACATCGACGAAGTCGAAGGTCGCCGCGCCGGCACGCCCGACATAGACGCCGTCGAGATAGAAGCCGACGCCCTGCTCGATGCCGTCATTGGTGAGGCCGAACGGCGCGCCGAGGCCGCGGATATTGATCGCCGAGTTGCGCGGGTTGCTCGAATAGAATTGCAGCGTCGGCTGGAGTTGCTGGAGCCGGTTGACGTTGAACGAGCCGGTCGCGGCGAGATCGGTGCCGCTGACCACGGTCAGCGCGAGCGGCACTTCCTGCGCCCGCTCCTCGCGGCGGCGGGCGGTCACGACGATATCGCCCGGCGCGGCGGGTGCAACCTCGGCCTGTGCGGGCTGGTTGGTGACGATCTGCCCGCCCTGGGCATCGGCCGTGGCGCTGACCGGCTCCGGCACCACGGTCTGGGTGGCAAGCGCAGTCTGGGCAAGCAACAACATCGGCAGGTGAGCGAGCATCATGGTCCCCTTCAAGCTCGGATATTTCGAGTCGCGACTATAATGCCTATCAATTCAGTATGGTTTCATCCCCTTTCGAACTTGGCGCCGGGAAAGCTGAGCTTTCACCCACGGAAATCCGCCATTCCGCCTCTTGAAACGGCGGCGAAGCGCCCCAGATTTGCGGTGCGCGGCGCCATTCGGGCCGCGTGAAACCGGGGTGCCGCGCACATGCGGGTGCCCCTTTTGGACGATAATCTCGCTTATCAAGGAGACCTGTAATGCGTCAGTTCGATTTGACCCCCCTCCGCCGCTCGACGATCGGCTTCGACCGGCTCTTCGACATGCTCGAAGCCGGCGCGCGCCAGTCGGCCGCGGACAATTATCCTCCCTTCAACCTCGAAAAGCTCGCTGACGACCGCTATCGGATCACGCTCGCCGTCGCCGGCTTCAGCCGCGACGAGATCGAGATCACGGCGCAGCAGAATCTGCTCCAGGTGAAGGGCAACAAGGCCGAGAAGGAGGGCGCCAGCGCCGCTTTCCTGCATATCGGCATCGCCAATCGCAGCTTCGAGCGCCGCTTCGAGCTCGCTGACTTCGTCCGCGTCGACGATGCACGGCTCAATGACGGCCTGCTGACGATCGAACTCGTCCGCGAAGTGCCCGAGGCGATGAAGCCCAAGACAGTCGCGATCAAGACGGGCGCACCGCTCGCAGCGATCGACGGCGGTCGCGACGAAAGTGTCGCCGCGTAACGCTGCTTGTTAACGCAAACAAAACGGGCGTCCGGACCGCTGGTCCGGGCGCCCAATTTATGCTTGCCATGTCGTTGTCCAAAAATTTTTGGGAACTCTTGAACGCAAATTGCGTTAGGAACGCCGCATACAGGGTCTTGCAAGGCCTGGGGGGGCGCGATGAACCAACGCTTTGAATTTGCGGAATCGGTGGTCGACACCGCCCTATCCGTCATCGAATGGGGCGGCCGGGACGCGCTGACCGAGGCGCTCGATGCACTTCCAGCCGCCGTGTATGTTACCGATCCCGATGGCGCGATCATCTATTACAACCAGGCCTGTGTCGATCTGGCCGGGCGCACGCCTGATCTCAGGCATGATCGGTGGTGCGTGACCTGGCGGCTGTTTACCCTTGATGGCGAACCCCTGCCGCACGCCGATTGTCCGATGGCGACCGCGATCCGCGAGCAGCGCCGCGTGCGCAATGCCGAGGCGATCGCCGAGCGCCCTGACGGTACGAGGGTTCAGCTCATTCCCTTCCCGACGCCCTGGTTCGACGCGGACGGCAATTTCGCCGGCGCGATCAACCTGTTGCTCGACGTGACCTGCGAACGCCGGCTGGAGACGCTGCGCAACCAGGCAGCGCGCTGCCGCCGCCTCGCCATCTCCATCGGCGATCGTCAGACGGTCGACGTGCTGAGCGCGATGGCGCTCGAATATGACGCCCAGGCCGATCGGATCGGCACGCCGCACTGAGGCCAATCTATCAACAACCGTCACCCTGAACGCGTTTCAGGGTGAAGACGGTGGCGGACCAGCCCCCTAAACCAGCCGCGACTGCCGCACGGCCGCTTCGACGAAGCTCGCGAACAGGGGATGCGGGTCGAATGGCTTGCTCTTCAGCTCCGGATGGAACTGCACGCCGATAAACCAGGGATGATCGGGCCGCTCGACGATCTCGGGCAGCGTGCCGTCGGGCGACATGCCTGAAAAGACCAGTCCGCCCTGTTCAAGCATGTCGCGATAATGCGTGTTAACCTCATAGCGATGGCGGTGCCGCTCGCTGATCTCGTCGCTCTGATAGACCGAGGCGACCACGCTGTTGCCCGCGAGCACGGCGGGATAGGCGCCCAGCCGCATCGTGCCGCCGAGATCGCCGCCCTCCTCGCGCTTCTGGAGCTCGCCGTCGGCCATCCATTCAGTGATCAGGCCGACGATCGGCTCGTCGGTCGGGCCGAATTCAGTGGTCGAGGCATGTTCGACGCCCCCTGCCCGCGCGCCCTCGATACAGGCCATCTGCATGCCGAGGCAGATGCCGAAGAACGGCACGCGACGCTCACGCGCGAAGCGGACGCTGGCGATCTTGCCCTCGCTGCCGCGCTCGCCGAACCCGCCGGGGACGAGGATCGCATGCATCGGCTCGAGCCGGGCGGCGACATCGTCGGCGTCGCGCTCGAACAGTTCGGCGTCGAGCCACTGGATATTGACCTTCACCCGATTGGCGATGCCGCCATGGACCAGTGCCTCGTGCAGCGATTTGTACGCATCCGGCAGGCCGACATATTTGCCGACCACGCCGATCGTCACTTCGCCTTCGGGGTTATGCAGCCGGTCGAGGATATCTTCCCAGCGATCGAGCCGGGGCGCCGGGCCGGGTTCGATCCCGAAGGCCTTGAGCACCTCCGAATCCAGCCCCTCGGCATGATATTGGGTCGGCACCGCATAGATGCTCTTCGCATCGAGCGCCGGGATCACCGCCTCGGGGCGGACGTTGCAGAACAGGGCGATCTTGGCGCGCTCACTCGCCGGCAGCGGCTGTTCCGACCGGCACACAAGCACATCGGGCTGCACGCCGAGCGCGGCCAGCTCGCGGACTGAATGCTGGGTCGGCTTGGTCTTCAGCTCGCCCGCCGCCGCGATATAGGGCACAAGCGTCACATGGATGCTGACTGACTGGCCGCGCCCGAGATCGTTGCGCAGCTGCCGGATCGCCTCGATGAAGGGCAGCGATTCGATGTCGCCGACGGTGCCGCCGATCTCGCACAGCACGAAATCCAGGTCGTCGGTCTCGGCTTGCGCGAATTCCTTGATCGCATCGGTCACGTGCGGGATCACCTGCACGGTGGCGCCGAGATAGTCGCCCTTCCGCTCGCGGGTGATGATCTGCTGATAGATTCGCCCTGAGGTGACATTGTCCGACTGGCGTGAGGCAACGCCGGTAAAGCGCTCATAATGGCCGAGATCGAGATCGGTCTCCGCCCCGTCGTCGGTCACATAGACTTCGCCATGCTGATAGGGCGACATCGTCCCGGGATCGACGTTCAGATAGGGATCGAACTTGCGGATGCGCACGCGATAACCGCGTGCCTGCAGGAGAGCCGCGAGGCTCGCCGCCATGAGACCCTTGCCGAGCGAGGAGACCACGCCGCCGGTGATAAAGATAAACCGCGCCATGGGAGGAAATGCCTAGCGTCGTTCGGGGGCGCACGACAAGCGCGCGACTCCACCGCGTTCAAGAAAAAAACCGGAACTGAAAAGTCCGGAGGGCTATTGCTGGAGCGGAACCGCCCCATTGCTGGCTGGCGCCGGTGCCGGAGCGGCCGGGTTCTGCGGGGCAGTCTGGGTCGTCGGAATCTGGCCGGCGGGGATCGCGCCGCCCTGCGGCGCCTTGGTCGCCAGCGACGAATCGATCTTCGACGTGTGCCCGGCGGCGGCGATCACGGCGAGCCCGATACTCAGGCCGACGAACAAGGTGGCCAGGATCGTGGTCAAGCGCGTCAGGAAATCGGCGGCGCCGCGCGCCGACATCAGGCCGGAAGGGCTTCCGCCACCCATGCCGAGCCCACCACCTTCGGACTTCTGCACCAGGATGGTGGCTACCAGGCTGAAGGCGATGACCGCCTGGAGGACGAGAAGGAAGGTGAACATGAAAAAGCGCAACCTGTGGCTGGGGAAGGCGGGCACATAGGCGAGCCGCGCCCCCCGATCAACCACCGCCGGACGCGCATCGCAAGACATTTCGCCTGCGCACTGAAACCAGCGGCGCTCCTGAACGTTACAGTCACGGAGCTCCACCTTGCGGAGCCCGGGTGAAACTGGAAGTTTTCGTGGCCACAATGATTCCTGATCGATCGCTGAACGGCTGGATGCAGACCCTGGTGGATTATGTGCGGTCGGGCGAACCCGATCTCACCAATCGCCAGATGGCACTGCTGATGGTTGTCTATCTCAACCCCGGCCCCCATACGGTGCGCGGCCTTGCACGGCTTTTAAACGTTTCGAAGCCAGTCGTGACGCGCGCCTTGAACAGGCTTGGGTCGCTCGGCTATCTGCGCCGACAGCGGGACGAAACCGACAAGCGTAATATATTCGTCGCGCGTACGTCTGAAGGGGCAGAGTTTCTTGAAGAGTTTGGCCAGTTCATCGGCGATGCCGATCAGCCAGGTGCCCGCCGGGCCAACGCGTAGGAGCTTTGCGCTCCTCGGGCCGTCGGTCGTTTTTGATCCGCTGACACAGGCTGTCCGGCGCGATGTCGCCGACATTCGCCTCGCTGACCGCGTCTTCGCGCCGCATTATGCCGCGCCGATGCCGCGCCGAATCGCCACTGAAGCCTCGCTGCTGGCGTCGCCCGAGGGCGATGCCGCGATTCTCGCCATGCTGCGCCCCGGCGAAATCTTCGAAGTGCTCGATATCGCCGGCGGCAATGCCTGGGGCATTGCCGTTGCCCATAATCTCGTCGGCTATATCGACGAGGCAGCCCTGGATTCGGTCCTATGAGCGTCACCGTCTTCATCGATGGCGCCGAAGGCACCACCGGCCTCGAAATCCGCGAGCGGCTTGCCGGGCGTGAGGATATCGTCCTGGTCACGCTCGCCGAGGCGAAGCGCAAGCAGGTTGCCGCGCGCGCGGAGGCGATCAACGGCAGCGATTTCGTCATCCTCTGCCTGCCGGACGACGCCGCGCGCGAAGCCGTCGCGCTGATCGACAACAGCCATACCCGCGTGATCGACGCCTCGACCGGCCACCGCGTCGCCGATGGCTGGACCTACGGCTTTCCCGAGCTCGAGCCGGGGCAGAGCGCGGCCATTGCCGAGGCAGCGCGCGTCTCCAACCCGGGCTGCTATCCGACCGGCTTCCTCGCCCTGGTCCGTCCGCTGGTGCGCGCCGGGCTGGTGCCGGCCGACTGGCCGATCACCGTCAACGCGATCTCGGGCTATTCGGGCGGCGGCAAATCGATGATCGCCGAGTTCGAGGGCAAGGGCCCGGTTCCCGCAGCGCGCGCCTATGCGCTCGGCGGCGCGCACAAGCATGTGCCCGAGATGCAGAAACATGCCCGGCTCGAACATCCGCCGATCTTCGCGCCCGCGGTCGCCAACACCTATCGCGGCATGATCGTCGAGGTGCCGCTGCCGCTCCATATGTTCGTCAGGCGGCCGTCGCTTGCCGCCTGCGAGACGGTGTTGCGCGAGGCGTACAAGGATTCGCCGATCGTCACGGTCGCGCCCGGCGACGTGACGGTGGTCGCGATCGAGGACGATGCCGGCACTGACCGGCTGACCCTGCGCGTCTGTGGCAATGCCGAGACAGGCCAGGCGCGGTTGATCGCCACGCTCGACAATCTCGGCAAGGGTGCCGCGGGGGCGGCGGTGCAGAATCTCAACATCATGGCCGGCTTCGATCCGGCAGCCGGACTGGTGCTTTAACGGTCACCGCACTAACTATTCGCCTTGGCCCGTCGCCCCCGCCTCTGTTAGGCGCTTGCGCCGAACCAGATTTCCAGGAGACACTATGCGCGACCCTGTGGGCAAGCTGCTGTTGTTCGGCGCGACGGGGGACCTCGCGCAGCGCATGCTGCTGCCGTCGCTTTACGGCCTTCATGCCGACGGCCTGTTGCCCGAGGGGCTGACGATCACCGGCACCGCACGCTCCGAGCATGACGATGCGAGCTATCGCAAATTCGCGAAGCACGCGCTCGACGAGTTCCTGCCCGAGGACCGCAAGGACGAGAAGGCGGTCAAGACCTTCCTCGAACGGCTCGGCTATCAGGCCCTCGACGCGTCGAAGGTCGAGGGCTTCCCCAAGCTCGCCGAGAAGGTCGGCGATGTCTCGGGCGGTCTCGCCATCTTCCTGTCGACCGCGCCCTTCCTGTTCGAGCCCACCATCAAGGGGCTCGAATCCTGCGGCCTTGCCGGACCGAAGACGCGGATCGGGCTGGAAAAGCCGCTCGGCTATGATCTCGCCTCGAGCAAGGAGATCAACGACGCTGTCGCGATCGCCTTTCCCGAGGACCGCACTTTCCGCATCGACCATTATCTCGGCAAGGAAACTGTCCAGAACATCCTGGCGCTGCGCTTCGGCAACAGTTTCTTCGAGCCGGTGTGGAATGCGCAGGGGATCGACAATATCCAGATCACCGTCGCCGAGACGGTCGGGCTGGAGGATCGCGCCGGCTATTACGACACAGCGGGCGCACTGCGCGACATGGTCGCCAACCATATCCTTCAGCTGGTCGCGCTGATCGCGATGGAACCCCCTGCCCGTTTCGACGGCACCGCGATCCGTGACGAAAAGGCGAAGGTGTTCAGATCGCTCCGCAAGATGAAGCCGGAGGAGGTGCCCCACGTCACCGTCACCGGCCAATATACTCAGGGTGCGGTCAATGGCGAGATCGTGAAAGGCTATATCGAGGAGCTCGGCAAGCCCTCGACCACCGAGACCTTCGTCGCGATCAAGGCGCATGTCGACAATTGGCGCTGGCAGGGCGTGCCCTTCTATCTGCGCACCGGCAAACGCATGCCCAACCGCCATTCCGAGATCGCGATCCAGTTCAAGGCGGTGCCGCACTCGATGTTCGCCAGCCGCGGCGGCCTGCTCCAGCCCAATATGCTGATCATCCGCCTGCAGCCCGAGGAATATGTCCAGCTGCTGGTGATGGCCAAGGAGCCCGGGCTCGACCGCGACGGCATCCGCCTGCGCGAAGTGCCGCTGAACCTCAGCCTCGACGCCGAATTCGCCGGCACCAGGCGCCGCATCGCCTATGAGCGGCTGCTGCTCGACCTGATCGAGGGCGATCCCACCCTGTTCGTCCGCCGCGACGAAGTCGAGGCTCAATGGGAGTGGATCGACGCGATCCGCGCCGGCTGGGCCGCCAATGACGTGAAGCCGAAAAATTACGGGTCGGGTACCTGGGGCCCGTCAGCCGCGATCGCGCTGACCGAGCGCGACGGCGTGACCTGGCAGGACGACTGAACCGTCGTCACCCCGGGCTTGTCCCGGGGTCCATCGTGCCCCAGGCGCGGCGGTGTACAAGGATGAATGGATGCCGGAACAAGTCCGGCATGACGTGTTGGAGTTGGCAATGAGCGACGAAATCGAATGGTGGGACTATGACGACGCGGCCGAAATGGCGGCCGCCGTCGCCGGCGATATCGGCTTCGTGATCGAAAGCGCGATCGATGCGCGTGGCGGCTGCGTGATCGCGTTGCCGGGCGGCAAGACCCCCTTGCCGATCTATGAGAAGCTCAGCCAGACCAAGCTCGACTGGAAGCGAGTCACCATCATCCCGACTGACGAGCGCATCGTACCGCTGGGCGATCCGCTCTCGAACATCACCGCGATCGGCAAGGCCTTCCTGCCCAAAGGCGCCCGCGTCATCCCGATCGTCAGCGAGGCGGCCAAGGATTATCGCGCCGCCGGCAAGGCCGCCGACGCCCGGCTCGGCGATCTCCACTGGCCGCTCGACCTCTGCCTGCTCGGCGTGGGCGCTGACGGCCACACCGCCTCGATCTTCCCCGGGCCCGATTATGACGAGGCGATCAACGGCCCGAAAGAGCGGCGCGCCCTCGGCGTGATGCCCGAGCCGCTGCCGCCCGAAGCGCCGGTCGCGCGGATCACGCTCAGCCGTGCCGCGATCGTCTCGGCCAAGGCGCTGATGATCGCGGTCACCGGCGACGCCAAGCGCAAGGTGATCGAAGCCGCGATCAAGCAGGGCCCCTCGTCCAGCTATCCGATCGGCCGCGTGCTTGCTGATGCCGAGTTGCCGGTCGATATCCATTGGAGCCCTGCATGAGCCTTCACGCCGATGTGAGCGCGGTCACTGACCGGATCATCGCCCGGTCGAAACCGACCCGTGACGCCTATCTGGCGTTGATCCGGCGCGAACGCGACCAGCATATCGAGCGGCCCACGCTCGGTTGCGCCAACCTCGCCCATGGCTATGCCGGAACCGAGGAGGATCGCGACGCGATGAAGGCCGGGCGCGGCATGAACATCGGTATCGTAACTTCTTACAACGACATGCTCTCAGCGCATGCGACCTACTACCGCTACCCCGAACAGATGAAGATCTGGGCACGCGAGGCCGGCGCCACCGCGCAGGTGGCGGGCGGCGTGCCGGCAATGTGCGACGGCGTCACCCAGGGCTATCCCGGCATGGAGCTCTCGCTGTTCAGCCGCGACACGATCGCGCTCTCGACGGCGATCGCGCTCAGCCACGGCATGTTCGAGGGCGCGGCCCTGCTCGGTATCTGCGACAAGATCGTCCCCGGCCTGTTGATGGGCGCGCTCCGCTTCGGCCATCTGCCGACGATCCTGATCCCCGGCGGCCCGATGCGCTCGGGCCTGCCCAACAAGGAAAAGGCGGCGGTCCGCGAGCAGTTCGCTGAAGGCAAGGCAAGCCGCGAGGACCTGCTCGACGCCGAGATCGCCGCCTATCATTCCAAGGGCACCTGCACTTTCTTCGGCACCGCCAATTCAAACCAGATGATGATGGAGATCATGGGTCTCCACATGCCCGGCGCCGCCTTCGCCAATCCCGGTACCAAGCTGCGCCAGGAACTGACGCGCTCGGCCGTGCATCGGCTGGCGGAGATCGGCTGGCACGGCGAGAACTACCGCCCGCTCGGCGAGTGCGTCGATGAAAAGGCGATCGTCAACGCAGCGATCGGCCTGCTCGCAACCGGCGGCTCGACCAACCACCTCCTCCACCTGCCCGCCATCGCTGCGGCCGCGGGCATCGTCATCGACTGGGAGGATTTCGATCGCCTCTCCAAGGCCATCCCGCTGATCGCCCGCGTCTATCCCAACGGCGCGGCCGACGTGAACGCCTTTGAGGACGCAGGCGGCATGCCCTGGGTGATTCGCGAGCTGCTTGATGCAGGGCTTCTCCACCGGGACTTGAAGACTGTCGCCGGTAATGACATGACAACGTATGCCAAGCGCCCCTCGATTGAGGGCGATACGCTGATATGGGGGGATCCGGGTGCCAGTGGCGACGATACGATTTTGCGTTCGCCTTCCGCACCCTTCGCGCCCGAAGGCGGATTCCGCATCCTCACCGGCAATCTCGGCAGGGCGTGCATCAAGGTGAGTGCGGTGGAACGAGATCGCTGGACGATCGAGGCGCCCGCCCGCGTCTTCTCGGATCAGGCCGCCGTGCAGGCAGCCTTCAAGGCGGGCGAGCTTGAGCGCGACGTCGTCGTCGTCGTCCGTTTCCAGGGGCCACGTGCCAATGGCATGCCCGAACTCCACAAACTGACCCCGCCGCTCGGCGTCTTGCAGAATCGCGGTTTCCGCGTCGCGCTCGTCACCGACGGGCGCATGTCGGGCGCCAGCGGCAAGGTGCCCTGCGCCATCCACAGCAGCCCCGAGGCTCTCGGCGGCGGCCCGCTCGCCAAGGTGCGCGACGGCGATATGATTCGCCTCTCGGCCGAAACCGGCGAGCTCGTCGCCCTGGTCGATCCGGCGGAATGGGATGCCCGCATCCCGGCAGAGGCACCGCCTGCCGCCGAGGGCATGGGCCGCGAACTCTTCTCGATGTTCCGCGCTTCGGCGAACGAGGCGGAAAAAGGCGCGTCGGCCATTCTTGCAGCGATGGGCTGGTGAACATGGAAGTCGTTGCAGTCGATATCGGCGGAACCAATGCGCGTTTCGCCATCGCTGAGGTCGCGGACGGCCGCGTCGTCTCGCTCGGCGAAACATCGATGCAGAAGACGGCCGACCATGCCAGCCTGCAGACAGCCTGGCAGGCTTTCGCCGCCTCGCTCGATCGCCCGATGCCGCGCGCCGCGGCGATCGCGGTCGCCTCGCCGGTGGGCGGCGAACTGATCAAGCTGACTAACAATCCGTGGATCATCCGCCCCGCGCTGATCAAGGAGCGGCTCGAGGTCGACGAATATGTCCTGATCAATGATTTCGGCGCGGTCGGCCATGCCGCGGCGCAGCTGCCGGAAGATTATTTCCTGCATCTCTGCGGCCCCGACACCCCGTTCACCAAGCAAGGCATGCTGACGGTCTGCGGCCCCGGCACCGGGCTCGGCGTGGCGCAGATATTGTGCACGCCCGACGGCTATCACGTCATCGAGACCGAGGGCGGCCATATCGATTTCGCGCCGCTGGACGCGATCGAGGACAATTTGCTCAAGCGCCTGCGCAAGACCTACAACCGCGTCTCGACCGAGCGGATCGTCGCCGGCCCGGCCATCGTCGCGATCTACGAAACGCTTGCCGAGATCGAGGGCCGCGCGGTGCAGCGGCTCGACGACAAGGCGATCTGGCTGATGGCGCTCGAGGGCAAGGACAGCCTGGCGCTCGCCGCGCTCGACCGTTTCTGCCTCAGCCTCGGTGCCGTGGCGGGCGATCTCGCGCTGGCGCAGGGCGCGAAGGGCGTGATCATCGCGGGCGGCCTCGGCCTCAGGCTCAAGGATCATCTGGCGCGTTCAGGCTTTTCCGAGCGATTTGCGGCGAAAGGGCGTTTCCGCACGATGATGGAAGCGATACCGGTGAAGCTCATCACCCATCCCCAGCCCGGCCTGTTCGGCGCCGCAGCCGCCTTTGCCCAGGAGCATGCCCGATGAGCGGTATCGAAGCGATCATGCGGACGAGCGCCGTCATCCCGGTGCTGGTGATCGACGATGCGGCAACCGCGCGTCCGCTGGCCGAGGCGCTGGTCGCCGGCGGCCTCAAGGTGCTTGAAGTCACGATGCGCACCCCCGCCGCGCTCGACGCGATCCGCGAGATGAAGAAGGTCCCGGGCGCGATCGTCGGCGCCGGCACGGTCGTCTCGACCGAGCAGTTCGAGCAGGTGATGGAGGCCGATGTCGAGTTCATCGTCTCGCCCGGCCTCACCGAGCGGCTGGCGACGCCGATCATCCGGAGTGGCGTGCCCTTCCTTCCCGGCATCGCCAATGCGGCCGACATCATGCTTGGGCTTGAGCTGGGTCTCAGCCATTTCAAATTCTTCCCGGCCGAAGCTTCAGGCGGCTTGAAAGCGCTGAAAGCCCTCGCCGCGCCCTTCTACCAGTGCCAGTTCTGCCCCACCGGCGGCATCACCGAAGCCAGCGCGCCGGAATGGCTCGCGTTCAAGCCGGTGCTGTGCGTCGGCGGGAGCTGGGTAACCGGCGGGACGATGGCCGAGGTCGAAGCAAAAGCGCGCGCTGCGGCAGCGTTGCGCCCCTGACCGTCACCCCGGCGAAGCCCGGGGTCGCTGGGCAATTTGCGAAATGATCGCCCAAAACACAGCGGCCCGGGCCTCCGCCGGGGCGACGGGTTACATCTGCCCGCGCGAGCGCCGAATCGCATACCATTTCTGCACATTCACATTGTGCTGCTCGAGCGTGTCCGCGAACACATGCCCGCCCGTCCCATCCGCCACGAAATACAGCGCATTCGACTGCGCCGGATTCAGCACCGCATCGATCGAGGCTCGCCCGGGATTGCAGATCGGCCCCGCGGGCAGCCCCGCCATCGCATAGGTGTTGTACGCATTCACCGCATGCACCTCGGATTCGAGGATGCGCCGCCCCAGCGGTTTGCCCTTGGTGATCGGATAGATGATCGTCGGATCGGCCTGCAGCATCATCCCGCGCTTCAGCCGGTTCGAATAGACCGCCGCGACCATCCGTCGCTCTTCCGACTTGCCGGTCTCCTTCTCCACGATCGAGGCAAGGATCAGCGCCTGGCGCGGCGTCGTCACCGCGAGGCCGGGTTTCCGCTTCTCCCAGGCATCCGCAAGATATTTCACCATCGCGCGCTGCATGCGATCGACGATGGCTTGCCGCTTGTCGCCGCGCTGAAAGCTGTAGCTGTCGGGCAATATGCTGCCTTCGACCGGCACCGCGACCTGGCCCTCCAGGCCCTGCGTCCTGTCGAGCGCTTCCTTGACCATCACTGACGGCCAGCCCTCGGGAATGGTCACCAGGCGCTGCAGCGTCTTGCTGCCCTGCAGGATCTTGAGGATATCCGACTGGCTGAGATGCGCCGGGATGCGATATTCGCCGGCCTTGATCGGCGCGTCGGCGCCCAGCACCTTCGCGAACAGCCGGAATTGCTGCGCCGAGCCGATCGCGCCCGCCTTTTCCAGCTGGGTCGATGCACCGGCCAGGCTGGTGCCCGGCGCAATCTCGATGGTGATATTATGCGCAAGCGGCCCCCTGCCGCCCCAATATTGCAGCCCGACGAATCCAAGCACGATCGCCGCCAGCACCAGCAACAGGCCGAAGCAGCCGAGCTTGCGCACCCTGCTAGATCGCCCGCATCACGAGGCTGGCATTGGTCCCGCCAAAGCCGAAGCTGTTGTTGAGTACAGCCTTGACCTGCCGCTTCTTGGCGACATGCGGCACCAGATCGACGCCGATGCAATTCTCGCTGGGATTGTCGAGATTGAGCGTCGGCGGCACGATCTGGTCGCGCAGCGCGAGGATGCAGAAGATGCTCTCCACCGCGCCCGCGCCGCCGAGCAGATGCCCGATCGCCGATTTGGTCGAGCTCATCGACAGCGTGCCGATATTGTTGCCGAACAGCCGCCGCACTGCGTTCAGTTCGAGCTCGTCGCCGAGCGGCGTCGAAGTGCCGTGCGCGTTGATATAGTCGATGTCGGACAGCGCCAGCCCCGACTTCTTCATCGCCATTTCCATCGACCGGAACGCGCCCGACCCTTCCGGATGCGGCGCCGTCACATGATAGGCGTCGCCCGACAGGCCGTAACCGATCACCTCGGCATAGATTTTCGCGCCGCGCGCCTTGGCCCGCTCATATTCCTCGAGCACGACCACACCCGCGCCCTCGCCCATCACGAAACCGTCGCGATCCTTGTCATAAGGACGGCTCGCCTTTTCGGGCGTATCGTTGAAATTGGTCGACAGCGCGCGCGCCTGGGCGAAGCCGGCAATGCCGAGCGGGCAGATCGCGCCCTCGGCGCCGCCCGCGAGCATCACATCGGCATCGTCCATCGCGATCATCCGCGCAGCGTCGCCGATCGAATGCGCGCCGGTCGAGCAGGCAGTCACGACCGCATGGTTCGGCCCCATCAGGCCATATTTGATCTGCACCTGGCCGGTGATCAGGTTGATCAGGCGGCCATGGACGAAATGCGGGGAAACCCGCCGCGGCCCCTTTTCGTGGAGCACGATCGATTCGCTGGCGATGCCCGGCAGGCCGCCGATGCCCGAGCCGATCGAGCAGCCGGCGCGGAAACGCTCGGCCTCGGTCATGTCGGTCAGCCCGGCATCCTCGAGCGCCTGGCCGGCGGCATCGATGCCATAGATGATGAACGGATCGACCTGGCGCTGCACCTTGTGGTCGACCCGCTTGCCCGGATCGAAGCCATATTCATGGTCGGCCGGCTTCACCTCGCAGGCGATGGTGCAGGCATAATCGGTCGCGTCGAAGCGCGTGATGGTGCCGGCGCCCGATTTGGCGGCAAGAATGTTCGCCCAGGCGGTTTCGACATCGGCGCCCAGCGGCGTCACGAGCCCGAGCCCGGTTACGACAACACGGCGCATGGCCATCTCCGTTCTTCAATCAAGTCTTCAAACAGAAACGGCTCCCCGACCCACATGGTTGCCCGGGGACGGGGAGCCGCTCCTTCAGTATCGGCCCGAATTCGGGCTGGTTCCGGCGCAGCCTGCGCCATCACCATCGCTCAGCTCTTGTGCTCGTCGATAAAGGTGATCGCGTCCTTGACGGTCGTGATCTTCTCGGCGGCATCATCGGGGATCTCGACTTCGAATTCCTCTTCGAACGCCATCACCAGCTCGACGATGTCGAGGCTGTCCGCGCCCAGATCATCGATGAAGCTCGCGTCTTCGGTCACCTTGTCGGCCTCGACGCCGAGATGCTCGACGACAATCTTCTTCACCCGGTCTGCGGTCTCGCTCATTGTATCGTCCCTCTATCGCTGGGGGTTTTGAATTCCTGAACGCACGTAGAACGCGTGTGGTGCCCTTGCAAGGGGGGCGTGGTGCTAGGCGGAAAGGAAGTCGGCTTTGCTTTGGTCTAGATACGCAATCGCACCGGCCAAAGTCCCAACATGAAATGCGGCTTCGTGCGAGGTGATCTGGATCCTTGCCTTTTCCAGTGCTGCCATCAGTGCCAGGCTGGCATCCTGCGGAACGGAATTCGCCAGGAATTGCGCGATGACCGACGCTGGCAAGGCTCTGAAGACCCGTTCGACAGCGTCAGGCGCGTAACCGTCAGCGCGAACGGCGTCTTCAAGGACCGGCAGCATGACACTCATGATCGTATACCAGACCGCTGCCTCGCTCGCAGCCTTGGACCAACCTAATTTCTCCCGACACTGGCGTATGGAGTGCGAAATGGCATCCAGAACCGAGGGATCGATCGTCGTGTCTTTCTTTCTGGCCACCAGGTCCTTTGCTCCGAGCCGGAGTGTCTCGCGCATTTCGGATGTCAGGCCTTGCGCGGGGCAGCTCAAGCCAGCAACGTCAGCCGCAAAGGCCGGAGCGGCACTCGCGAGAAACACCAGCGCGGCAAGGGTGCCCAATATTATCTTTGGGGCTGGCATAGATAAGGCGGTGGATGTTCAGCTGAACCACCATTGGGTGAGCGCCTTGTGCATATTCGCGATGGGTCGATAATTGAAGCGCCACTCGCATTCTTTGATGAACAGGTGGAAGTGGC